>Ga0075428_100000002_pt1 | contig 546374 bp, 529 predicted proteins | sample RhiMetdeltSRZDD2_FD_75291 | JGI IMG/M metagenome (GOLD analysis project Ga0075428, IMG submission 75291) | Populus rhizosphere microbial communities from Tennessee, USA - Rhizosphere MetaG P. deltoides SRZDD2 | ecosystem: Host-associated > Plants > Roots > Rhizosphere > Soil | place: USA... | reverse complement strand
CTGCCAGGTCGACCACATCGAGCCCTACGCCTTCGGTGGCCTGACGGTTCAGTCGAACGGCCGGGCGGCGTGCGGGTTCCACAACCGGGCCGCGTTTCACCCGCGGCGTTGATGGTTAGCGGCGCTAGCCCGTAAGCGCCGGGGCCAGCTCGCGCCAGGCGTCGCGGGGGAATGACATCGGGTCGCCCAGCACTTGCACGCATACGTGGTCGGCGCCGGCGTCGCGGTGGTCCTGTACGCGGCTGGCGATCGCATCGACGTCGCCCCACGCCACGACGCTGTCGACCAAGCGGTCGCTGCCGCCGCCGTTCACGTCGTCGTCGGTGAAGCCGAGGCGGAGCAGGTTGTTGCGGTAGTTCGGAAGCCCGAGATACCCGGCCATGTGCGCGCGGCCGGCGGCGCGGGCGCGGTCGGGGTCGGCGTCGAGGACCACCGGCTGCTCGGGGGCGAGGAGCGGCCCGGCGCCGAGGACGCCTCGCGCCACTGCGGTGTGCTCGGCATTGGCGAGGTACGGATGGGCGCCGCCGGCCCGATCCCGCGCCAACTCGAGCATCTTGGGGCCGAGCGCGGCGAGCACGCGTTCGGACGCGGGCAACGGCGTCGCCGCCGCGTCGAGCCCGTCGAGGTAGGCGGCCATCTGCGCCATCGGCCGCTGGTACTTACCTGCCTCCATCATGTCGATGAGCGGCGCGTGGCTCACGCCGATGCCGACGAGAAAACGGGCGCCGTGTGCGTTGATCAGCGCCGCGTACTGCGCCGCCGTCTCGGCTGCGTCGTGCATCCACAGATTGAGAATGCCGGTCGCGATCACTGTGTCGCGCGTCACGCCGAGCAAGCGCCCGACGGCGTCGAACACATCGCCGCCGATGTCGGGAACCCAAAGAGCGCGATACCCAAGTTCCTCGAGCTCCGCCGCCGCGTCGGCCGCCTCGGCCGGATCGCCGTACCGCAGCGCCGCGCTCCACACGCCAGTTCCCTCGAGCTTCATCGCGGCACTCTACGGGCGGCGGGCGGCACACCGAGCTCGCCGGCGACGCGGTGGCCGCTGCGAACGGCGCTCTCCATGTACCCGGCCAGCGCACAGGTGTGCTCGCCGGCAAACCGGATGCGACCGGTCCCGGCCCGGACGGTCGAGAAGAAGGGTGCGAGCTGGCCGGGCTTGAACGCGGCGTACCCGCCGCCCGTATAGGGCTCGTTGGCCCAGGCCATAGTGGAGGCTCGGTCGGTGACCAGCTGGCGCGCCTCGGGGTAGACGACATCGAGCTGGCGCTGCCCGTCAGCGATCCGCGGGCCGGGCGCGAGAGCCGCGGCGCGTTGCGCGGCTGCCCCGGTGACGAACTCGGTGAGCAGGCCTCGCGCGGTGAGGCGTGAGTCTGTCGGCGACCAGGCCACGCCGAAGGGGAGGTCAGTCACGGTGAAGCCCGAGAATCCCTCGGCGGTCCAGAACGGAACGCGGTATTCGCGAGTGACCTTCACCGCGGGCCCGAGGTCCAGCCCGCCGATGGCGGCCGCCAACGACGCCGGTAGCGCCGGCGCGAACGCCACACGCCGTAGCGGTTGCAAAGGCGTGGCGACGACGACCCACGCGGCGTCCACCGGCTGGCGCCCGGCCGCGAACACGCGCACGAGATCGCGGCCGTGCTCGATGCGGGTGACCGCGCCGTGACGGACCCGACGTCCTAACGAGCGCGCCATGGCGACGGGGAGCTGGCTGTTGCCGCCGGCGATGCGACGGGTCTCGACGAAGATCAGCTCGTCGACCGGCGTGCGCGCTTCGAGGTCGGCTTGGGCCGACTGTTGGGCGATGAACAACGTCGACAGCTGCGTCAGCTCGGCGTTGTAGAGGCTCTTCGCCTGGAGCCGCACGATGAAGTCGGCCTCCGGTATCAGGTTGAGCGACCGGACGAAGGCGTCATACGACAGGGCGTCGAGCCGCGGCGCGTTGGCCGCTCGCTCGGGGTGCTCGGGATCGACCCCGACGCCCAGCGCGGCGGTCGCATCCGAGGCGCGCAGCACGTCGTCCAACACCATGCCGCCGCGACGGGCGAGGAACGCCGGCAACCGATCGTGGCGACCCCGGTAGTACACCGCGGCGTCGTAGGGCTTGAGCGGCGCGCGCCGTTCGGTCCGCAGACCGAAGCGTTTGATCATGGCGAGCAGCGCATGGTGACTCTCGTCGATCGACTCGCCGCCGGCTTCGGCGTGCAGTCCCGGCGAGAAGGGCTCGTGCACGGTGAACACGCGGCCGCCGACGCGGGCGCGGGCTTCGAGCACCACCACGTCCCAGCCCGCGTCCGTGAGGTCGAGGGCGGCGGTGAGGCCGGCCAGGCCGGCGCCCACGACGACAACCCGCCGCGCCGCGCTCGCCGCCGGCCGCGGTCGCGTCCGGACCGGCCGGCGCGCCACGACCGCCGCACCCGCCGCGGCGCGTACGAACTCGCGCCGGGTCAGCACTACCGGCGTTTGGTGAGGTCCTCGACCTCGGCCATCACGTCGGCCGAGAGCTGGGGCAGGACGTCGAGCGCGCCGAGGTTCTCGACGACTTGTTCCGGTCGCGACGCGCCGGTGATGACGGTCGAGACGTGCGGGTTGGCCGCGCACCACGCGATCGCCAACTGCGACAGCGAGCAACCGAGCCGCTCGGCCACCGGCCGTAGCGCGGCGACCTGCTGGTTGCGACGCTCGTCGGTGACGGCGCCGGCCAGCCACTCGTAGCCGGGCAACTTGGCCCGGCTGTCGTCGGGCACGCCGTCGATGTATTTGCCGGTGAGGAGTCCGCTGGCCAGCGGGCTCCATGTGGTTAGCCCGAGGCCGATGTCCTCATAGAGGCGGGCGTACTCGCGCTCGACCCGGCGGCGTTCGAACAGGTTGTACTGCGGCTGCTCCATGACCGGCGCGCGCAGGTGATGGCGTTGGGCGACCTCCCACGCGGCGCGGATCTCGTCGGCCGTCCACTCCGACGTCCCCCAGTAGTGGGCCTTGCCGCTGGCGATGATGTCGGACATGGCCCACACCGTCTCTTCGATCGGCGTGTTCGGATCGGCGCGGTGGCAGAACAGGAGGTCCACGAAATCGAGGCCGAGGCGATCGAGCGATCCGTCGATCGCCTGGAGCAGGTACTTGCGATTCAACGTGTTGCTCATGTTGGGCGTGCCCCGCAGTCCCCAGAACACCTTGGTGGAGATCACGTAGTCGCTGCGGTGCCAGCCGAGCTTGGCGATGGCGTCGCCCATGATCCGCTCGGACTCGCCGCCGGCGTAGGACTCGGCGTTGTCGAAGAAGTTGACGCCACCTTCCGCGGCGGCGGCCAAGCAGTCCTGGGCCAGACCAACGTCGAGCTGGGCGCCGAAGCTCACCCAGGATCCGAACGAGAGAACGCTGACTTGCAGGCCCGAGCGGCCGAGACGGCGGAGAGGCATGTCCATGGACGTCATTCTTAGTGGCCCTAGCGACGATGGGGCTCGTCAACTAGCGGCGGCGAGACACATTGCGGCCTCATGAGTCCTCATTGAGTAGTGATCGCGCCGCGCTTGGCTAGCGGAACCTGCGCGCCCGTACGTCGAAGAAACGAGGGACCCCGGGTTTCGTGGTGTCCACGAGCGTTAACACGTCCCCGGCGACGGCGGCGATCCGCAGCGGTCCGGACCCCGGAGAAGCCACGATGTCTTGGACGACGGAATGTTCCTTCGCGTTGACAACATGGACGAACACGGAGCCGGTGCCGGGACTCGGCGCGTACTCACCCTGCGCGCCGGCAAGCACCATGACTACATGATCCTCGACCATGCCGACCCAGTAGTTAACAGTTCTGAACCGCGAAGGCCTGACGACGTCGCTGTAACCCTCGAAGATTCCAAGTATCGGCTCCGTCCTCGGTGCAGGACGCTCGCCGATGATCTGTCGGCCGTATGCCCTCAGCTCGTCTATGGACATCGCGTGCGGTGGCTTACGCGCATTGGCCGAGCGCTCGCGGAACCTCGACTGGCTGTCCCGACCCTCGGCTGCATTGTCGTCCGCCCCTCGCGCAACGCCAGCAGCCGCGATGGCGGCGATGAGGCTCGCGGCGACAACAAGCCGTCGCATCGACCTCCACCCTCGAGTCATGTGCGCGCCTCCTTTCTAATCCACGTATCCGATGTCGCTACTGGACGGCAAGTTTGGCGGCGCGATGATCCCCTGTACCTGTTGGAGCGCCTGTTGGGGATTGTTGTCCTCGACACCGTGAGCACAGAACTGAGCGCGTTGGATACACGCCAGGAGTTGCGTGAACACGCCGTCGATCTGAAGGTTGTTACCGACCGATGCGCGTAGCCACTTCCACTGCCGTGCGTTGTTTGCGTTCTGCAAATAGATCTCCGGCCATGCTTCGCCGTCGTCGGCGAGCTGCGCTCGTTGGATCTGAGTGTATGTCCACGGTGTGCCGAAGACCGCGCAGACGCCGCCGGTTCCATTGATTGGACACCCGTCGGCTGCTCCAAAGTCGAGGTATGGCCAGCCCGTTGCCGCCGAATACGCGTTCGTCCACTCGAACGTCACGTCTGCGGGGTTCCACGCGACCTCGATATCGATCGCGCCGGAGGGAAACACGTTGAATTGGCCGATCACGACCATGAGCAAATTGAGGCGGTCGATCATCGCGCCCCAGTCAGCACCGTGACCACTGTTGACGTATTCGCCGAGATTGGATGTACCCACCGCGATTTGGCGCACACCCAAGCCCGCAGAGCATCCCCAGTAGCCGAGCGCGTACGAGAACGCGAGAAACTCGATGTCGAGGACCGAAGCAAAGCTCCCATTGTGCAGGAGCGTGCCCTGCTCGCCGCTGAAGTAGGGACGACCAAAGTGGAGAATCGTCGTGCCAAATTCTGGGGACGTCCCGGCGGTGACTTCGAGCCCGTCAGAGCATCCTCGAGTAACGAGGGTCGTGTCGTCCGCAGTGGCTATGTACCAGCTCTGTGTCGCGAACGGGTAGCCGGCGATCGCGCTTGCCTGTGGCACGCGATCGAGGCTCGCGCTCGCGAGCAGAGCCGTCGTCAGCAGTGCGCAAGCGGCAACCCGATGCCTTGCTGAAATGCCCACAGCATCCCCCCTCTAGGAGAACTCGTCGGGGGAACGTCCTTACGTCGCAAATCTTTACGGATTGGTCGGAAGCTGTCGAAGGTGCGCCGGAACCAACTGGGAGCCGAGTCGGTCACCCTTGGATCGACTTCAGCTCCACGTAGTCGGCCAGGCCCTCTTCGCCCCATTCCCGGCCGATGCCCGATGCCTTGAACCCGCCGAACGGTGACATCGGGTCGGGGCCGTACTGGTTGACGCCGTAGGTACCGGCGCGCACGCGCCGGGCGATCGCCCGTCCCGCGCCGACGTCGGCCGTCCAGACCGAGCCGGCCAGACCGAAGTCGGAGTCATTGGCGATGCGGACCGCGTCGTCGACGTCGTCGTAGGGGATCACGACGACGACCGGGCCGAAGATCTCCTCGCGCGCCACCCGCATCGTGTTGTCGACGCCGGCGAACACGGTTGGTCGGGCGTACCAGCCGCCCCCGAGACCGTCGGGACGGCCGCCACCACCGACGACGGCCTTGGCGCCTTCCTCTTCGCCCAGCGCGATGTAGCCCTGCACCCGTTCCCACTGGCGCTCACTCACGAGCGGACCGATCTCGGTGGCGGCGTCGTGCGGATCGCCGACCGGCATGTCGCGGGTCGTCGTGGCCAGCGCGTCAACGACGTCGTCGTAGCGAGCGCGCGATGCGAGAACGCGCGTCTGCGCCGCGCAGGCCTGGCCGTTGTTGACGAACGACACGAACCGGAGGCCCTTCATCGTCAGATCGAGGTCGGCGTCGTCGAGGACGATCGCCGCCGACTTGCCGCCGAGTTCGAGACTCACCCGCTTGAGGCGTTCGCCGCACCGCGCCGCGATGCGGCGGCCCACCGGCGTTGATCCGGTGAAGGAGACCTTGTCGACGTCGGGGTGGTCGACGAGGTATTCGCCGGCGGCGGCGCCGCCCGGCACGATGCTCACGACGCCGGGCGGAAACCCCGCCTCTTCGATGAACTGCGCGAGGAGGAGGCCGTCGAGCGGAGCCTCGGGCGACGGCTTCACCACGACGGTGCAGCCGGCGAGAAGGGCGGGCACGAGCTTGGCGACGATGAGGATCTGCGGCACGTTCCACGCGGTGATGGCGCCGACGACGCCGACCGGCTCGCGGCGCACGGTGAACTCGCCGGCGACGCCGGTGCGTGTCTCCTCCCAGGGGAAGGCGCCGACGAGCGGCGGGAACCCCAACAACATCATCAGCGGCGCGCCCACCTGGCCGAGTTGGGAGAACGTGATGGGGGAGCCGTTCTCGTCGGTGATCAGCGCCGCCATTTCCGACATGCGCTCGGTGTAGATCGCGGCGAGTCGCTCGACCGCGGCGGCGCGATCGCTTGGGTCGAGCCGCGGCCACTCACCTTCGTCGAACGAGGTGTGGGCGGCGGCGACGGCGGCGTCGATGTCGGCGGTCGTGGCCGCCGGTGCGGTGCCGACGACCCGGCCGTCGTGCGGCGACCGGACGGTGATGATGTCGCCGCCGCTCGACGGCTGCCACGCGCCACCGATGAACAGGCGGTCGAACGAGGTCACTGCAAGACGACGGGCATCGCCCGCGCCCCGCGCACGAGCGTCGACGCGGTGAGCTCTGGCACGCCGGCCAGCTGGTAGTCGGGGAACCGGGCCAGCAACTCTTCGAAGACGACGCGGGCCTCGAGCCGGGCCAGGCTGGCGCCCAGGCAGAGATGCTCGCCGAACCCGAACGCGACGTGTGTGGTGTCGACCGGCCGGCGGACGTCGAGTTGGTCGGCGGTCGGGCCGAACGCCGCTTCGTCGCGGTTGCCCGACGCGTAGAGCATGACGACGAAGTCGCCGGCGGCGACCGACGCGCCGTTGAGTTCGAGGTCGACGGTCGCCGTGCGGCCGAACGCCTGGATCGGCGTGACCCAGCGGAGGAGCTCCTCGACGGCGTGCGGAAGGTCGCCCGGCGTCGCCGCGAGGTGGGCGCGCTGATCCGGGTGATTCGCCAGCGCTTCGGCGCCGCCGGAGATGAGGTGGCGCGTCGTCTCGTTGCCGGCGACGAGAAGCGTGAGGCAGAACATGACCAGTTCCTGCTGTGTCATGCCTGAAGCGGCGAGCAGCGAGATCATGTCGTCGCGCGGGTTGGCCTGCCGCTCGGTAATCGTGCGGTCGAGATAGGCGAACAGCTCAACGGTGACGGCGAACGTCTCCGGAGTGGGGTCGTCGCTTATCTCGATCATGGCGTCGGACCACCGGCGGAAGTCGGCCAGGTCGCCGTCGCCCACGCCGAGCAGCTCGGCAATGACGAGGACGGGAATCGGCACGGCCACGCGGTCGACGAAGTCGAGCACCTCCCCGCGCGGCAACTCGTCCAGCACGCCGACGACGAGGTCGCGCACCCGTGGCTCGAGCTGGCCGGTGGCGCGCGGGGTGAACTCGCGGTTGACGATCTTGCGATAGTCGGCGTGTTCCGGCGGGTCCATGTGGAGGATGGACCCCTTGATGGGCTCGGCGTCAGGCCGGCGGCCCGGGTCGTTGATCAGCACGCCGCGCGCCGACGAGAAGCGCGCCGGGTCGCGGCTGATGGCGCGTATGTCGTCGTAGCGCGTGACGAGCCACGTGCCGGGCTCTGACGGGAATACCGGTGATTCGCGGCGCAGTCGGGCCAGCGTGTCGAAGTAGTCCGGCCGCAGGAAGAAGCCGGGCGCGGTGATATCGATCTCGATCGGGGTGATGGCGATGCGGTCATGCTAGGGGGATGCACGCGTTGTGGGGCACCGTGGGCGGCCGCTGGTACGTGACGTTGTTCGGGGTCGTGTTCGCGTGGCGGGCGTCGCGACACATGGGGTGGCGGCGGACCGTGGGCTACGCGGTGGCGGCGGTCGCTGTCGGCGCCCTGGCCGAGAACGGTTCGGTGCATCTCGGGTTCCCGTACACCCGGTACGCCTTCGATTCGTCGCTGCGGGGCGACGAGATCTTCATCGGCGACGTACCGCTCTTCGTGCCGCTGAGTTACACGTTCATGGCCTACTTCGCCTTCGCGTCGGGCCGGTTACTCGCGTCGGGACCGCGCCGAACGCGCGCCGACCGGCCGTGGATGGAGTGGCTGCTGGCGTGGGTCCTCGCGGTGTGGGCGTTGTGGGTGCTGGACCCGATCAGCCGCCTCGGCGAGCACTTCTACCTCGGGCGGGTCTTCCGCTACGCCGGTCCCGGCTTCTGGTTCGGCCTGCCGACGGGGAGCCAGATCGGGTTCGCAGCTACCGCCGCCGTCCTGCTTGCGTTGCTGTTCTTCCTGATGCGGGACGAACCGGATCGTGCCGTCGACGGCGTGGCGCGTCACCCGCACCTCTCCGCCCTGTTGACGTACCACGGGCAGGTGTTCCATCTCGTCGTCATGGGCTTCTGGATCGGGCGCGACGTCCCGGTCGCCAACACCATCGCCGGCGCCGGCATCCTCATTTGGGTGCCCATCGCGGCGATGACCGCGGTGCATTGGTCGGCTACGAAGTAGCGATGGAACTCGATCTGATGGTCGGCCCGATGACATGGGAGCGCAGCGCGCAACTCGCTCGTGACGTGGAGACGGCGGGCTTCGCCGGGATGCTGTTCACCGAGACGAGCCAGACGCCGTGGATGTCGATCGCGGCGGCAGCGACCGCGGCGCCCACGCTGACGTTCACCACCGGCATCTCGGTTGCGTTCCCGCGCAGCCCGATGGTGTCGGCCGCCCTCGGGTGGGAGCTGGCCCAGAACACCAAGGGCCGGTACCGCCTCGGTCTCGGCAGCCAGGTGAAGGCACACATCGAGCGGCGCTACGGCGTGGCGTTCGATCCGCCGGGGCCGCGGATGCGCGACTACATCGAGGCGGTGAAGGCGTGCTTCCGGGCGTTCCGCGGCGAGGAGCCGCTCAATCACGACGGGCCCTATTACAAGCTGAGCCTGCTGCCCGGACAGTGGGCGCCGCCGCGCCACGAGTACGGCGACGTGAAGGTCGACGTGTCGGCCGTCGGTCCGTGGATGTGCCGCATGGCCGGCGAAGTCGCCGACGGTATCCATGTCCACCCGTTGCACTCGCCGACGTACTTGTCAGAGCGCCTGCTGCCCGGCGTCGCCGAGGGCGCGGCGCGCGCCGGTAGGGCGGTGGGGGAGGTCGACCTGATCATCCCGGTGTTCGCGATTCCGGACGACGCGCCCGATCGGGACGCGCTCGTGGATCGCGCCCGCCTCCAGGTCGGGTTCTACGGCTCGACCAAGAACTACGCGTTCCAGTTCGACGACCTCGGGTTCGACGGCACGTCGGCCCGCATGAACGAGAAGTTGAAGGCCGGCGACCTGGCCGGGCTGATGGGCATCGTTACCGACGACATGCTCGAGCACTTCGCCGTCATCGCCCCGTGGGACGAACTGGCGGGACGGCTGGTCGAGCGATACCGCGGCATCGCCACTCGCGTCGTGAGCTACCTCGCCGAGGCGTCGATCGAAGCAGACCCGGGCAACATCGCCCGTTGGGGCACGATCGCCCAGGAGATCGCCGCGGCCAGCTAGACGGCGGGGACGAGGTTGGCGAAGGCGCGGTCGGTGTCGTCCTGTCGCTGCGCATCGTCGAGGGAACGAGTGCCGACCACGCGGTAGTCGTTGGCGTGCTCGGGCTTGAGTCCACCGTCGGCGTCGAGCAGCCATGTCATGGCCATGCGCCGCGGTACCCGGACCACCGTCGGCCGTTGGTAGGTGCCGAACAGCAGGTCCCACAGCGGCGAGGTCACGCCGTAGTTCCCCATCGGCGCGTGGAAGTGGTGGAAGAAGTGGCTCATGCGCACCCAGCGGCCATACGCGTTGCGCGGCGCCCGACGGTGCGCCCGCCAGTGGAGCGTGTCGTAGATGCCGTAGCCGGCGATCCAGCCCAGCCCGAGGGCCCAGCCGCCGATCGGGCGGAGGACAAGAAGGCCGACGGCGAGGATGCCGGTCCACGCAATTGGCCACTTCTCGAGGATCGAGTCGCGGTCAGCGTGGTGACGAAGGTGCTCGCGGCTCGCGAGGCCGCGGCCGCGGAGCTCGTGCATGGCGAAGCGGTGCATCAGGTACTCGCCGAGTGTCCACGCGGCGATGCCGGTGAGAAATACAAGAGGGGTGAGGATGGTCATGGTTGATCGGTCTCCGGGATCGGTCGAGCCAGCGGGCCGCGGGCGGCCAGGGCGTCGACGTGGGTGTGGGCGGCGGCGAGGCGGCCGAGATCGGCGCCCCATCCGCGAAGGAGGTCGTCCACCAGGGCGGCGGCCAGGCGCTCGCCGTCGAGGAGGACGGGGTCGAGGTGGGCGAGACGTCCGACTTGCAGGACGCCGTTGATCGCGGCCACCAACGTGACGGTGCGGTCCATTGCAATACCGGGGCTGAGCGCGTCGCTGTCGATCGCCGCCGCGATCGCCTCGCGTGCGAGTTCGAGGTGTCGGAGCGCGCCGGGTGCGACCCGCACGACGTCCTCGGGACTGAGCGCCTGCTCGCCCTGGGACATGAGCAGTTGCAGCAGCCGCGTTTCCTGCGGATAGACGCGGCCGATGTTGATCCAGAACCGGGCTACGGCGACCACTCGGGTGAGCGCCTGGACCGCGCTGGCTTCGTCGGCCACGACGTCGTCGAGTTCGGCGCGCAGCTGCCCGAAACTGCGGGTGAGCCGCTCAATCGCCTGCTGCTGGACCTCAGCTACCAGGGCGCTCTTCGACGGGAAGTACGTGTAGACGGTGCCGACCGCGCAGTCGAGCTCGGCGGCCAGGCGCTGCATGGTGACGGCGTGCAGGCCCTCTTCGGTGGCGATGCGGAGCGCCGTGGCCAGGTAGCCCTCGTGCCTGACGGCTCGGTTGCGGCTGCGTCGCCCGGTCAAAGTCTGAACCACGTTCATAATTGAACACTATTCAAGAATTACTGTCAAGCCAGACTGCGGCGTGGCCTACCGCCGGGCAATGGCGCTCGTGGTCCTCGTCGCGTGCAGCAGCGGTGCCCCGCGCCCAGCGGCGACGTCGACCGTGCCGAGCACATCGACCACGACGACAGCGCCGGCGACGAGTGCACCGGCTGCGGCCCGTAGCGAGCTGCAAGTCGCCATCGACGCCGCCGTGGCGAGCCGGCCCTCGATGTTCAGCGTCGTCGCCGTCGACCTGCGCACCGGCATGCGAGCGGAGCACCTCGGCCGGCGCGTCGTTCTCAGCGCCAGCCTCTACAAGCTGTTCGTGGCTCGTGACCTGTACCGCCGCATTGCCGCCGGAACCGTGCAGCGCGACCAGCCGAGTGGGGACGGGAGCCACACGGTCGGGGAGTGCCTGCGGCTCATGATCGTGGTGTCCGACGACGGCTGCGGCGTGGCGGGACTGAACATGGTCGGGCGCGGCCGGCTCGATCCCGCCCTGCATACCGACGGGTTCTCAGGGACATTCCTCGACACCCCGCAGCGCACGACGGCGGCCGACGTCGCCGAGCTGGTCCGCCGCGAACGACAGGGCGATACCGAGCTGTACGGCTTGCTGCGCCAGCAGCAGGTCAACGACCGCATCCCGCCGGCGCTGCCGCCGGGTACGCCCATCGCTCACAAGACCGGCGACCGCACGGGCTGGGCGCACGACGCCGGCGTGATCACCACACCCACGGGCGAGCTCTTGATTGCAATCCTGACGGGACCGTGGCCGTCGCCGTGTTGCCACGAGGAGCGCATCGGCGCGCTGGAGCGCGAGGCGTTCGCGGCGATTGGCCGCGTCGCCCGGCGCGCCTATGACACGGTGGCGTGATGGACGATCGCACGCCCGTCGTCGTCGGCGTCGGCATGGTGGAGCAGCGCGAGGAGGATCCGACGCGGTCGGCCGAGCCGTTAGAGCTGATGCTGCGCGCGGCGCGGGCGGCGGGTGACGACAGCCGTGCCCCCGACCTCCTGCGACGCGTCGACCTCGTCGCCATGCCGCGCGGCCAGTGGCACTACGACGACGCCGGCCGCCACATCGCCCGCGAGATCGGTTCGCCCAACGCATCGTCGGTGGTGGCGTTGGTTGGCGTCCTTCAGCAAACGCTGATCGGCGAGACGTGCCGGCGCGTCGCCGACGGTGAGATCGATGCCGCCCTTGTCGTTGGCGGCGAAGCGCGCTACCGCAAACTGCGCGAGCGCATCCTGGGCGCCGAGACGGAGGAGTCGGCCGCGCCGGGCGAGCCCGATGTCGTGATGCAATTCGATGGGCGGCTGGTACTCGAGTCGGAGTTCCTGGGGGGACTCGGCGGGATGCCGGTCGGCTACTACGCAATCATCGAGAGCGCGTTGCGCGCCGCGGAAGGGCTGACCGTCGGCGAGCACCGCGATCGGGTCGCTCGCCTGTACTGCCGGTTTAGCGAGATCGCGGCGTCGAACCCGCACGCGTGGCGGCGCGACGTCGTCGACGCCGCGTTCATCCGCGAGGCCTCCGAGAAGAACCCCATGCTGGCGTTCCCCTACACGAAGCTGCACAACAGCTCCTGGAACGTCGACCAGGCGACGGCGTTGCTCGTCTGTTCGGCGCGCGTCGCGACCGAGGCCGGCGTCGATCGATCGCGGTGGGCCTTTCCGCTCGTAAGCGCCGAGTCGAACCACGCGCTGGCGCTGTCGGAGCGCCCGCGGCTGGCCGAGGTGCCGGGTGTTCGCGTCGCCGGCCAGCGCGCCTTTGACGTCGCCGGGATCAGTGCCGGCGACCTCGACCTGATCGAGCTGTACAGCTGCTTCCCGGTCGCGGTGCAGACCCACGCCCGCGAACTTGGTATCGCTCCTGATGCCGACTGGACGGTGACCGGCGGGATGCCGTTCGCCGGCGGTCCGTTCAACAGCTACGTACTGCAGTCGACGGGGACGATGATCGAGCAGTTGCGCGCTCGGCCCGGCGGCGGCGTTGGGCTCGTGTCGTCGGTATCGGGTCTGCTCACCAAGCACGGTGTCGCCATTTGGTCGACCGAGCCCGGGCCCAATCCCTACGCTTTCCTCGACGTCACCGACGAAGTGGACGCGCTCGCCCAACCCGTGCCGGTGGTCGTCGATGCCTCGGGCGAGGCGACCGTCGTGGGCCACACCGTGATCTACGACAAGGACGGTCGCCACGGCGTCGCCCTCGTGGATCTCCCCGACGGTGCTCGCACGCTCGTCCGCACCGACGACGATGCGTCGATCACCTCGATGGAGGCCGACGAATGGGTTGGCCGCCGCGTCAAGGTCGACGCCGGCCGCCTCGTCTAGCGCGACAGGAGGTCGCGCGCGATGTGCGTGATCTGGATCTCGTCGGTGCCGGCGTAGATCTGGAACACCTTGGCGTCGCGCGCCAATTGCTCGACGCGGTACTCGGCCATGTAGCCGTTGCCACCGAACAGTTGCACCGCCTCCATGGCGACGTCGGTGGCCGCCTGCGCCGAGTACAGCTTCATCGCTGATGCCTCGGCGAGCGTCGGCGTGCGCCCGGCCGCCTGCATCTCGATGTGGCGGAACACGAGGTTCTGCACATTGAGCCGAGCGACTTCCATCTTGGCCAGCTTGAGCTGGATGAGCTGGAACTCGCTGATCGGCTTGTCCCACAGCGTGCGGTTCTTGGCGTACTCGATCGAAAGTTGCAGGCACTCCTCGATGACACCGAGCGACATGGCGGCCACGCCGGCCCGCTCGGTGACGAAATTCGATCGGGCCGAATCGCGTCCCTCTTCGGGCGTGCCCTCGGTCTCGCCAAGGAGCCGGTCCTTGCCGACCCGCACGTCGGTGAGGAACAGCTCGCCGGTCGGCGACGAGTGCAGGCCCATCTTGCGGAACGGCTTGGGCTGCTCGAGACCGGGCATGCCCTTGTCGAGGACGAAGGTGAGGATCTTGCGCTCGCGCGGCGGATTGCCTTCGTCGAGCTTGCAGTAGAAGACGATCGTGTCGGCGTAGGGACCGTTCGTGATGAAGGTCTTGTTGCCGTTGAGGACGTACTCGTCGCCATCGCGCCGGGCCGACGCCTGCATGCCGCCGAACGCGTCGGAGCCGGAGTTGGGTTCGGTGATGGCCCACGCGCCGATCTTCTCGAGACTCATCAAATCGCCGGCCCATCGCTTCTTCTGGGCGAGTGTGCCGCGGCTCATGATCGTGCCGGCGGTGAGGCCGATGCTGACGCCCATCGCGGTGACCATGCCTGGACACACCTTGCACAGCTCGATGATCGGGATGAGCGTGAACCCGGCCATGCTGTCGCCGGCCAACGGGTCTTTCTCGCGCGGCGCGCCTTCTTGCTCTTTAGTCATGCGGTTCTCGAAGCCGGCCTTGGCCATGGCGTCCATGCCGAACGTCGCATAGAGCTTCCGCAGCAAGTCATACGGGGGCATATCGCCGTGCTCTAGGTCGTCGACGTGCGGTCGGATCTCTTTGTCCACGAACGTCCGCACTGCGTCGCGGAGCATCACCATCTCTTCGGGCCACTCGATCACGTCGAGGCACGCTACTCACCGGCAATAGGCCGTGCGGCCTATGACGAATGGCGCGTCCTCGTCATTGTCGCAATGCGACGCACTTCTCACACTCAACCGGTAGTTGCCGCGATAACCGGCAACAGAACGGAGTGCGCGGTGCGCAAGGTCGACGAGCTGGGCGAGCCCCTGTTGCGTACCGCCGACGTCGCCGCACTGTTCCAAGTCTCGGATCGTACGGTCACCAACTGGGCCCGCTCGGGCCGCATCGGCTCGGTTCGGATCCCTGGCGGTCATTGGCGCTTCCCGCGCAGCGAAGTGCGCCTACTCCTCGGTCGCATGAACAAGGAGGCCACGTGAAACATCGTCGGCTGGTCGGTCTATCGCTGGCGCTGGCCGGCGTGCTCCTCACGTCTCAGATGCTCGGCGCCAACGCGGCCGACGTTCGGCGCGTCGGCGTCGTGGTTGCCAGCCTCGACGCCGCCGGGTTCCCCGGCAAGGTCACGCTCAACGAATTCACGCGGACATACACGGGCAACGGGTCGAAGGACGCGGCTAAGGCCAGCACGCTCACGCTCGAGAACGGGATCGTGAACACCGCCAACGGTCACCGCGCCCTGCCGATAGTGGTGCGCACGCATTTCTTCCTCGACGGCGCCGAAGTCACGCCCGCCGCCATTGCTGGCAAGTCCGGCGCGTTCAAGGTCCAGTGGGCGCTAACAAACCGGACGCAGCGCACCGAGGAACTCACCTACACCGACTCCAACACCGGTGAGCAAAAGACGATCACGGCGGCGACGGTGCTGCCGTTCACGGTCGAGCTGGCCGGGCTGCATCTGCCTGACGCCAGCTTCGACGACCTGACGACGAACGGTCTCGCGGGCCGGTCGGCCGACAACACGGCGACCGACGTGTCGTGGACCGCGGTGCTGGCGCCACCGGTGTTCCCCGGAACCGCGACCTTCTCGATCGAAGGACGCACGAGCGCGTTCAAGCTGCCGGGCGGCGACATCGTTGCCACGCCGGGTCTTAGTGGTGCGCTCCCGACCGCGGCGAAGGACGCCGCCGAGAAGGGCGGGGCGACGACCGGCACGTTGCGCGGCTACGTCAACAAGTTCGGCGACGGGTTCGGCCAGCTGTCGAGTGGCCTCGGTCAGATCAAAGGCGGTGTGGACCAGATCTTTGCCGGCATCGACGGTCAGCTGAAGCCGGGCCTGAAGGCGCCGAACTTCGACCGCGCCCTGTTCGACGAAGACAGCTCCCTTGCCAACAACCAACCCGGGCTCGTGCAGGGTCTCGAAGTACTGGCTGACGGCCTAGGCAAGCTCGTTGATGCGGCGGGCCAGATTCGCGCCGGCCTCAAGTCGGGCGATGCGGCCAAGCCCGGCGTCCTCGAAGGCCTCGAGCAGGTCACCGCCGGCCTCGGTCAGGGCAACGAGTTCGACGGCAGCGGCAACCCGCTGACGATCCGCGCCTCGCTCAACGCGATCCGTGTCGGGTTGTCGTCGGGCGACGCACTCTCGCCCGGCATCGTCGAAGGACTGAATCAGATCGTCGCCGCCATCGGCAACGGCAACGAGGTCGACCGCAGCGGGAACCCGCTCACCTTGCGCGCCTCGCTGAACGCGATTCGTGGCGGATTGTCATCGGGCAATCCCGCCGACCCGAAGATCATCGAAGGGCTGGAGCAGATCTTCGCCTCGATCGGTAGCGGCACCGAGTTCAGCGGCACGACGCCGCTGACCGTCGCCGCCGGCCTCGCCGCGATCCGCGGCGGCCTCAAGTCAGGCGACATCAACAACCCCAAGATCATCGAGGGGCTTCAGAAGATCTACGGCTCGATCGGCAACGGCACCGAGTTCAGTGGCACGACGCCGCTGTCGCTCGCCGCGTCGCTGGTCGGCGTTCGCGCCGCGCTGTCGTCGGGTGACGCCAACAATCCGGCGATCCTCGAGGGCCTTCAACAGATCTACAACGGGATCGGCGCCGGCACCGAGTTCGACGGCGGCGGCAACCCGCTCACGGTCCGCGCCTCGCTCAACGCGATCCGCGCCGCGCTGTCGTCCGGCAATCCCGCCGACCCGAAGATCATCGAAGCGGTCCAGCTCGTGGTGGCCGGGATGAGCACGTTGAGTTCGTCGCTCAATCTCTTCGACACGTCGTTCGTCACCCAGGTGAACACGACGCTCGGCGGGCTCGGCCTCCCGCTCATCGATCCGCTGTCGATCCCCGTGGTTCAGGGCGTCGTGCACGCGGGCGTCACCCAAGCGCAGACCGCGCTGGCGCAGATGCAGGCCGCGCTGTCATCGGGCAACCCGGCCGACCCGAAGGTGCTCGAGGGCCTGCAGCGCATCTACGCCTCGATCGGCAACGGCAGCGAGTTCAGCGGGTCGACACCGCTGACGGTCGCCGCCTCGCTCGTCGCCATGCGCGCCGGCCTGTCGTCGGGCGACGCCAACAACCCGAAGATCATCGAAGGCGTCCAGAAGATCTACGCCGCCATAGGGACAGGCGCCGAGTTCAGCGGCACGACGCCGCTCACGATCAGGGCCGGGCTCAACGCGATTCGCGCCGGGCTCCAGTCGGGCAACCCGGCGACCCCCGCGGTGCTCGAAGGCCTTCAGCAGATCTACGACTCGGTCGGCAACGGCACCGAGTTCAGCGGGACCACGCCGCTCACGATTCGGGCCGGGCTCAACGCGATCCGCGCCGGCCTCAAGTCGGGCAACCCCAACGATCCCAAGATCGTCGAAGGCCTTCAGAAGATCTGGGGAGCGATCGGTGACGGCTCGGAGTTCAACGGCACCACGCCGTTGAGCATCGCCGCCGGCCTCCTCGCCATCCAGCAGGGCGCGGCGACGATCGCCGGCGGCGCCCAGCTCGCGCACGACGGCCTCGGTACCGGCGCGGCCGGCGAGTTCGCGGCCGACGGCTCGCCCCTCACCGTCCAGGCCTCGCTCGTCGCCCTCGGCAGCGGCGTCACCAAGTTGGGCGACGGCATCAAGCAGATCGTCACCGGACTCGGTGACATCGGCCCCGACGGGAAGCCGGTCAAGGCGGTCACCAAGCGCACGACTCGCTTCGGCAACACGCTCGAGGACCCGGCGTCACTGTTGTGGGCGTTGAGCTCGTCGCAGAGCGTGGTGACCACCAAGTTCATCGTCGGCGTCAACCAGATCCTCGATGCACTCGGCGATCCGAAGGTGTCGTCGTCGACGATCCTCTACGGGCTCAAGCAACTCAGCGACGGCATCGGTCAGGCCGGTGACGGCGCAACGAGCGGTGCGAGCGGCGCCGAACAGCTCGCCCACGTGCTGTCGCGCACCGTGGCGTCGCAGGACGTGGCCGCCGCCCTTCACCAAGCGGGCAACGCACGGCTCGACGCGTTCACCGGATTCAACGACGGCGGCACCGGACGACAACAGAGCGTCTTCGTGCTCAGGCTAGGAGGCGTGGGATGACCCGGCGTCGTGTGGTGATCGTCGCCGCGGTGGTCATGGCCATCGTGAGCGCGGCCTGCTCAAAAGGCGGCGACAAGTCAGCGAAGGGGTCGGCGGCGATCAAGTCGGCGGCGCCCGACATCAGCCTGGCGAGCGGCGCCGGGCACGGCATCAAGATCGGCCTCGTCGTTTCGGGCTCCGGTCCCGGCGCTGACGTGCGCGACCTGGCCGGCGGCGCGTACGTCGCCGCGTACCGGCTCAACGGCGCCACGTCGGGACACGACCGCGTCGAGTTGTTGGTCAGTGACGACAACGGCACGCCGGAGGGCGCGACCGCGGCCATGAACGATCTCGCCAACAAGGGCGCGGTCGGTGTCGTCTACGCGTCGACCGGCGAACAGGTTCTCGCCGGTGTCGCCACCGCGGCGGGCCTTGGTCTTCCGGTCGTCCTCCCATATGCGGACGATCCGCGGATCGCGTCGCAGGGCGCAACGGCGATCCTCGCCGCACCGACGATCGATCAGGTGGCCGGCGAGTTGGCGGCCCATGTTCGTAAGACTGGCTACGGCAAGGTGGCGCTCCTCCGCCAAGCCGGGCCCTACGGCGATGCCGGGAAGGCGGCGTTGATTGCCGCCGGGATCGCCGTGGTTCTCGACCGGCCGTTCGCGGCCGGCGATCCGATGGCGGACGTGGCCGCCGCCACCAAGGCGGCTGCCCCCGACGCGGTCGTCGTGTGGGCCGAGGCCGGGCCGGCCTTGGCCATGGCCGACGCGCTGTCGGCCGCCGGCGTCGATGCCGCGCTGCTGTTCGGTGACCGCGTTGCCGTCCCCGCGTTCGGTCACGGGCTGGCCAGCGCGCTGGCCGCGTCGGTCGGCGACGGCGTCCTGTCGGTAGGGCCGTGGGCCGGTCCCGACACCCCGACCGCGGCGGTGGACGCGTTCTACCTCGCCCGCGATCGCGCCGTCGCCGACGGCGGCGTGACCGCCGACCTGAGCGTCGCTGACTTCCGCAGCCACGATGCTGTCCTTGCCATCGCAACCGCGGCGGCGAGCGGCGGTAACCGCGGCGATGTGCTCGACGGCCTTCGCGGCCTGGCCCCCGGCAAGGTCTCCGGCACGGCCGGCGTGCCGCTCGACTTCCGCGCACCTCATGCGCTGAGCGACAACGACGTCGCCCTGCTGTCGTACTCGACGATCGACGACGGCAGCGGGCGGTACCCGGCGCCGGCGACTGCCGGCGGTCACTGGCTCGCCGTGGCCGGTACTTACACCCCACCCGAGGCGCTCAAGGGCCTCGACGATCCGTACGGAGGCTGAATACAGATGGCTGACCGCCGTCCCGACTTCTCGCGTCGGGAGTTCATCGAATGGGCCGGCAAAGTCGGCTTCGCCAGCATGTCGGTGCTGGCGCTGACGAGTTGCGGCGGCGGCTCGTCGAAGGAGCGCGCGTCCGGCACGAACACCGGCGGCGGGTTCAAGTTGAGCGGCGACACGATGAAGGTCGGCGTCATCGCGCCGTTCTCCGGTGTCGGCGCCTACGTCGGTCGCATCGTGAACAACTCGCTGGACGCCGCCGTCGCCCAGATCAACGCGACGGGCGGCATCGGCGGGCGCAAGGTCGAAGTCGTCAAGCGCGACACGGGGACCGACCCGGCCGCCGGGGTGAAGGCGTACCAGGCGTTCGCCGGTGACAAAGGCGTCATCGGCATCCTGTGGTGCGGCGGCCTCGGCCTCGACGAGAGCCGGGCCCAGATCCAGCGCGACAACATGCCGATCGTCTCGGTGTTCAACGACCTCTGGTCGGGCCACCAGCTCTACCCAGAGGGCAAGGAACGCTCGATCTTCCAGATGATCATGCCGGACCGCATGGCGTTCGATCTTCTTGCCACGTACTGCAAGGACGACCGCGGCTATTCGAAGGTCGGGCTGATCTACGACTCGCTGTTGTTCTCGACGGCGAAGGGCTACTTCCAGGAGTCGATGGCCAAGCACGGCATCTCGACCGCGGGCATCGAGACGTACCAGCTCAACGACGCCGACTTCGGTCCGCAGGTCAACCGGCTGCGGACGCAGAAGGGCGAGGCGCTGATGGTGTGGGGCGTGTCGGGCGACACCGCCGGCATCGTCAAGCAGATCGACAAGGTCGGCGGCGCCTACGTCGACACGCCGACTGCGAAGGGGAGCGCGTGGCACCCACACCTGATGGGCTCGCCCGGCGGCACCGGAGAACACACGTGGGCCGACCTGGCCGGCAGCGCGGCCAAGGCGGGCACGCTGACCGCGTGGCATGTCGGCGGCCTCGTGTACCTGCCGAGCTTCGCGATCCGCGGGTGGATGCAGAAGTACCTCAAGAAGGGCGTGACCGGCGGCGAGGAGTCGCCGGCCGACGGGCTGTACACCCTGGCCAAGGCGGTGCAGACCGCGGGCACGACCGACCGGGCCAAGATCGTCAACGCCATCGAGACGATGGGCGACATCAAGTTCGCGTCGGTGCCGTTCAGCTACTCGGCTGATCGTCACCTGAGCAAGACGCCCGACGACCTCATCCTCATCACGCTCGAGCGAGCGAGCGGCCCGGCGACGACCGACCCGCCGTACCAACTCGGCGCGGAGTGGAAGAGCACGTTCGCCGCCGGGTATGTCGGCCCGACGCACCTGGTGCGGCCGACGCTCGAGGCGAACAAGCGGGCCCATCCGGCCGAGATGGATGAAGTGCTCAAGCTCGGCTACGGAACCCAGTGCACCAAGATGCCTGACGGCAGCCTGGCCAAGACCTGCAAGATCCATTAGCCCGTGAGTGACGTCCTCCAGATCGTCGTCTACGGGTTGACCGTCGGCTCGGTCCTTGCGCTGGTCGCGCTCGGGTACAGCCTGGTCTTCGCCACGAGCCGCGTCGTGAACTTCGCCCAGGGCTCGATGCTCGTGGTCGGCGGCTTCGTCGCCTTCGTGTTCATACGGTCGGGACTCCCGGTGTGGGCCGCGCTGCCGCTGGCGACACTGGCCGGCGCCCTCGTCGGCGTCGTCGTCGAGCTGGTGGCGATCCGCCCACTGGGCCGCTTCGACCCGTCGACCAACGTCGGCTGGATCCTCACGACGTTCTCGGCCGGCCTCATCGCCCTCGACATCATCAAGCTGACGATCGGCGCCGAGCCGCGCACGATCCCGGCGCTGGTCGACTCGGTGCTCGGGTGGCGCGGGTCGATGATCGACGGCATCCCGATCGTCCCGAACGACGTGCTGATCGTCGTCGCCGCCCTGGCCTTGATGGTGATCGGTGAGGTCGTGCAGACGCGGACGATGGCGGGGCGGGCGCTGCGCGCCGTGTCGCAGGATCAAGCGGCGGCGTCGCTCATGGGAATCAACACACACCGCGTCGTGATGGCCAGCTTCGCGGTCGCCGGCGCGCTGGGCGCGTTCGGTGCCGTGTTGCTGGCACCGCGGTTGTTCGTGAAGTTCGACAACGGGTTGTTGCTCGGTATCCAGGCGTTCGTTGCCGCGGTCGTCGGCGGGCTCGGGTCGACGCGGGGCGCGGTGCTCGGCGGCTACCTGCTCGGGTTCGTCGGCGGTGTATTGCGCGTCACGTCGTCGTCGGGCGGGCAGTACGAGCCGCTCGTGATCTTCCTGGTATTCCTCCTCGTCCTCGTCGTGCGACCCAACGGGCTGTTGGGTATTCCGTCGGTTGAGAAGGCGTAGGTAGGTCGTGAGCCTCGCCCATCGGGCCGCGCCGGCCCTGCCCTGGCGCGGCCACATGCCGTCGTGGTTGCCCCGGGTCGTGCCGCCGGTAGCGCTGGCCGCGTTCCTCGTGTGGTTCGCCGCCGTCCCCGGCGCGCAGCGGTCGTGGCTCGACATCGGGATCGAGGCGACGTACCTGGCGGCCATCGCGCTGGGCGTCAACCTGCTCACCGGCTACACCGGGTTGCTCTCCCTCGGCCACGCCGGGTTCTTCGTCGCCGGCGGGTACGCCGGCGCGGTGTGGGCGCCGGCGTGGGGCTGGTCACCCTGGCTCGGACTGCCGTTCGCGTTCGTGTTCGGCGCGGCGATGGGCGCGCTGCTCGCGCTGCTGTGCTGTCACCTGCGCGGCTTCTACCTGACCGTCGTCACGCTGGCGTTCGGGAGTCTGTTGCCCGCGCTCGTCATCGTCCTCAAGGCCTCGCTAGGTGGACCGACGGGGCGCACGGTCAGCCAACCGATCGACGTGACCGCGTTGCCGTTCGCCAACGGCGACGCGTACCGCGGTCTGTTCATCCTCTCGTCGGTCTTGCTGTTCATCACCCTGTGGCTGTGCTGGAACTTGGTCCGCAGTCGGTGGGGACGGGCCAGCATGGCGATCCGCGAGTCGGAGCTGGCCGCCGAGGCGTCGGGCGTTGGCACCTACCTCCACAAGGTCAGCGCGTTCGCGCTGTCGGCCGGGATCGTCGCCGTCGCCGGCGTGGTCGGCGCCGAGCGGTTCCTGCTCGTCAGTCCGGCGTCGGGATCGCAGGAGCAGAGCTTTCGCTACGTGATCATGGTCGCCCTCGGCGGCCTCGGAACCATCGCCGGGCCGGTGATCGGCGCCTTCGCCATCACGTTCGGGTTCGGCATCGGGTGGGTGCAGCAGCACCTCGTCAATCAGCAGGGCCTGGTGTTCGGCCTCCTCGGGCTGGTCGGCGTGGCGACCGCGCCCGAGGGAACCATGGGGAACATCAACAAGACCCTCGCCAAGTGGCGCCACCGCCGCCCCCACGCCGGTGCGAGTGCGCACGAGTCGGCGTACGCGGGGCGGCTCGTGCGCACTCGCGCACCAGCGGCGGACGGGATGCCGGCGTTGGAGTTGGCTGGCGTGACCAAGCGGTTCGGCGGGGTCGTGGCCGTCGATCACGTGGACCTCGTGGTGGACGCAGGAACCGTGCACGGGTTGATCGGTCCGAACGGCTCGGGCAAGACGACGCTCCTGAACGTCGTGTCCGGTGTGATGCCGGCGTCGAGTGGGCGGGTGATGATCGGTGGCCACGACGGCGGCCCGGCGTCCCCGCACCGCCGGAGCGCGCTGGGCGTCGCCCGCACGTTCCAGAACTTGCACTTGTGGCGGCGCATGTCCGTCATCGACAACGTGCTCGTTGGTGGCCACCGCGCCCTGTCAGTCAACCTGCTGCAAGCGGCGACCGGCTCGCCGGGTGGCCGTCGGGCCGAGCGCGCCGCGCGCGAGCGAGGCGAGGAGCTGCTCGATCTTGTCGGGTTGGGAGGACGCGGCGCGGACCTGGCTGGATCGCTGCCCTTCGCCGAGCAGCGCCGGCTCGAGATCGCCCGCGCCCTGGCCGCCGACCCGTCGCTCCTGCTCCTCGACGAGCCGGCCGCCGGTCTGCATCCCGCCGACGTGCAGGAGCTGCTCGCGTTGATCCGCACGATCAAGGGCGCCGGCATCAGCGTCGTCCTGGTCGAGCACCACATGGAGTTGCTGATGGCGGTATCCGACGTCGTGAGTGTTCTCGACTTCGGCGCCAAGATCGCCGAAGGCCGGCCCCGTCAGGTTCAGACCGATCCCGCGGTTCTTGCCGCGTACCTCGGCACCGAGGACGCGGCATGACCGAGGGTCCGCTGCTCGAGGTCACCGTCCTGTCCGCCGCCTACGGACCGGCCGAGGCGCTGCACGAGGTGTCGCTCTCGGTCGCCGCCGGCGAGGTGGTCACGCTGATCGGCAGCAACGGCGCCGGCAAGACGACGACGCTCCGCGCCATCACCGGGATGCTCGAACCGACGATGACCGTGCACGGCCACGTGCGGTTTGCCGGACGCGACATCGCCGGTCTCGGCGCCGAACGCATCGCCGCCATGGGACTGGTGCACGTGCCGGAGGGGCGGCGCGTGTTTCCCAGCGCGTCGGTCGACGACAACCTGCTGCTCGGCGCGTACCGCTTGCGGCGCGGCGAGAAGGCGGCGGCGCGACGGGCCCGGGCCGACGCGATCTACGAGCGGTTCCCTGCGTTGGCCGCGCGCCGCAGCCAGTACGCCGGCCTGCTGTCCGGCGGCGAGCAGCAGCAGCTCGCCATCGGCCGGGCGTTGATGGCCGAGCCGCGATTGCTCGTGCTCGACGAGCCGTCGCTCGGGCTGGCCCCTCGGCTGGTCGCCGACATGTTCGGCATCGTCGGCGAGCTGGCGGCGGCGGGGACGACGATCCTCTTGGTCGAGCAGATGGCGCGCCAAGCGCTGGCCGTCGCCGACCGGGCCTACGTCCTCGACGGTGGCCGCATCAGCCGCGAGGGCGCGGCGGCGGATGTGGCCGCCGCCGACGAGGTCCGCGCCGCCTATCTCGGAGTGGCCGCCGCTTCGTGAGCAGTGCTCAACTGAAGCGATGTTCTCTCGCGACTCGGTGATCCGGCGCGTGAATGCTGAGCCGGCGATCCTCTTCGGCGCCGGCCGTGCCCTGTTGCTCCAGCTCGCGCACCCGAGCGTCGCCCAGGGCGTCGACGACCACAGCGACTTCCAGCACAACCCGTTCAAGCGCCTACAAGGAACGCTCGAAGCGACGTACGCGGTCGTGTTCGGTGACGAGGCCCTGGCCGCGGGTGTCGGTCGGCGTATCCGGTGGATCCACGACCACGTGACCGGGCCGTCGTATCAAGCGAACGATCCCGCCAATCTGCTGTGGGTCCACGCCACGCTGTTCGACACCGCGCTGTCGTGTTACGAGCGGCTGGTCGCGCCGCTGTCGGCTCGCGATCGCGAGACGTACTACGAGGAGATGACACAGGTCGCCGCAGTGTTCGGCTGCCCGCGCGATGCGCAGCCGGCTGACCTGACTGCGTTCGAGCGGTATTTCGACGAGCAGGTCGCCACGCTTGAGGTGACCGATGTTGGCCGCGCCCTAGCCCGCGACATCGTCCGGCCCACACTGCCGTTGCAGCTGCACTGGCCGCTCGCGCCCGCCCTCGGCCTCCACCGCCGCGCCGCGATCGGCCTCACACCCGCGCCGCTACGCGAGAAGTTCGAGTTCGCATGGACCGCAGCCGACCAGCGCCGCCTCGACCGCGTCATGCGCGCCGCGCGCGCCACGTTCTTGGTAACACCCCGTGTGGCGCGGGTCGCGCCCGGCCACCTCAACGGGCGCTACCTGCTCTGGCGAGCGCGGCGCCACGTCGCCGCGTTCGACGCCCGCGTGGATGCGAGCGCGCCGGCGCGGAACCCTTGAACCTCTCCAAAATTCGAAATCGACCCTGGAAATTTGGGCAAATCGTCCATTGACACAATTTTGGAGAGGTTGGGGGGCGCGCTGGGTGGGTCGACGCTCGGGCGGCGGTTACAGCTAGACGGCTTGGCCGCTGCGGTGGATCGCGGTGGTGTCGGTGCCGAGATAGGACTCGATCACGCGGGGGTGGTTGAGGACCTCGGCGGGAGTGCCCTTGGCGATGACGCCACCCAACTCGAGGGCGTACATCTCGTCGCACAGCCCCGACAGCAGGGGCATGTCGTGTTCGATCACGAGGATCGACGTGTCGGTGAACGCTTGCACCCGCCTGAGCAGCGGTCCGAGCGCCTCGGACTCGCGCTGGGCGACGCCGCCCGACGGCTCGTCGAGGACGATGACGTCGGGGTCCGACGCGAGGAGACACGCCAGCTCCACGATCCTGCGGGTGCCGGTTGACAGCTCACCGGTGAGCTTCTGTTCGAACGCGCCGAGCCCCATCAGCTCGACGAGGAACGCGACCTTGTCGTCGACGTCGGACTCCGAGTCGCGCGTGACCGGCTGACCGAAGGCGGCGCCCACCATGCTCCGCGTCAGCATGTGGCGCTCGCGTGCGATAGCGAGGGTCTCGGCGGTGGTGAGCGACGGGAACAGTCGCGCTTCTTGGAACGACCGACCCAGGCCGCGTGCGGCGCGTTCGTGTGCCGGGAGCCCAGTGATGTCCTCGCCCTTGAAGAAGATGCGCCCGCCGTCCACCGCGAGGAAACCCGAGACGCAGTCGAACAGCGTGGTCTTGCCCGCGCCGTTCTGGCCGATCAGCCCGAGGATCTGCCCCTGCTTGAGGGCGAGGTCGACACTGTCGACCGCGGTGACGCCGCCGAAGCGCTTGGTCACGTCGAAGCATTCGAGGATCAGCGGCGAGTCAGGCGGCGGTGGCACGCGAATGGGCTCGACAGCCACCTTGGCCGCCGCCGTCTTGCGCTTACGCCCGCCGCCGTTGGCCGGCGCGCCGGCCGAGGCACCGGCGATGAACACCGACCGCAGGATGTCGGGCCGGTCGAGCAGCTCGCGCGTCGGCCCGGTGAAGCGGAACTCGCCCTTCTCCATGAAGACGGCGCGTTGGGCGAGCCGCAGGGCAACGTTGATCGACTGTTCGACGACGACGACGGTGAGCCCCGTCGCGTGGATCTGCTTGATGACGTCGACGAGCTGGCCGACGATCGTCGGCGCCAGGCCCAACGACAGCTCGTCGATGAGCAGGATCTTCGGATCGGGGATCAACGCCTGGCTGATCGCGAGCATCTGCTGCTCGCCGCCCGACAAGTTCCCGGCCAGCTGGCCGATGCGGTCGGCGAGCCGCGGGAACAGCTCGAGCACGCGCGCCTCGGCCTCGGCGACTGCCGCGCTGTCTTTGCGTTTGGTCCATGCGGCGAGCCGCAGGTTCTCGCGGACACTCAACGTCGGGAACACGCTCTTGCCACCGGGCATCATCACGACGCCCTGTTCGGCGATCAGGTTCGTCGGCACGCCGGTGATGTCGTTGCCGGCGAAGTGGATGGACCCGCGCTGCGCGGGCAGCAGGCCGGTGATGCACTTGAACAGCGTCGACTTGCCCGCGCCGTTGGTGCCGAGCAGAGCGACGATCTCGCCCTCGTAGATCTCGAGGTCGAGGCCGAACAGCACCTGCACGGGCCCGTACGACGCGTCCAGACCCTGGACGCTCAGGTAGGGTTCCGTCACTTCAGGGCTCCGGCGATGACGCTGGTCTCGTCCTCGGCGTGGTCGTCGGCGTCGTCATCGACGCGGCGGTCGGCGACGAGGCTGGGCACGAGCAGGTCGCGCCGGTTGGCGACCCAGCGCAGGTACCGATCGCGCTGCGCCTGCACGAGCTGCCACAGACCGCCGGGCAGGAAGTACAGGACGAACAACAGGCCGGCGCCGGTGAGGCTCAGCCGCAGGATCTCGGCCGTGCTTCCCGAGAAGTTCTCGGCGAGCACGAAGTCGACGCCGCGGAAGAAGAACACGCCCGACAGCGCGCCGGCGACCGACCCCAACCCGCCGATAACCGCGAACGAGAACACCTCGAGGGACATGCCCGGCTTGAACGTGCCCTGACCCGACCCGGACAGGGCGAGCACGTACAGCGCGCCGGCCAAGCCGGCGATGGCGCCGGCGAAGACGAACGTCTGGAGCTTCACGCGTGTCGTCGGCACCGCGAACGCGTCGGCGGCGCGGTCGTTGTCGCGCGTGGCGATCATCACCCGACCGGCACGCGACCGCCGGATCGCCCGCACGACGAGCGTGATCAGCACGAGCGCGCCGATCGAGAAGTAGAGCGTGATCCATTCACTGCCCATGTCGAAGCGCTTCCACAACACCGGCCGGATGACCTGTTCGGGCACGTAGCTCGAGAAGTTCACCGGGTTGAGGAAGTACGAGTCGAGGGCGACGGCGAAGGCCAGCGTGGTCACCGCGAGGTACAGGCCGCGTATCCGCAACGCCGGCAAGCCGATGAGGACGGCGACCACCGCGCCGACGAGCGCGGCGAAGGCGGCGGCGATGAAGAAGTCGACGTTCCATCGCATCATGAGATTGCCGGCGGCCATCGCGCCGGCGCCGACGATGGCGAACTGGCCGAGGCTGATGTTGCCGCCCCAGCCGGTGAGGACGACCAGCGACACGGCGACGATGCCCCAGATCACCGCGAACGTCATCAGCAAGACCGTCGTCGGTGAGGCGTTGAGGCTGACGACGAGGATCAGCGCGACGAGTGCCGCGGCGCCGATCCAGATCGGGCGGCGGACTTCCGGCAGCCGCCGCAGTTCGGCCGGGATCGGCTTGAGGACCCCGGCGCTGTCCCAACTGCTCTCGCCGGTCTCGGCCCGCGTGAGGTGGTCGCGGCGGAGCAACAGCGCGCCGAGGATGATCACAAGGAACGTGACGTCGAAGATCGACTCGGCGTGGATGTTCCACCGCACGGTCCACTCGACGATGCCGAGCCCGATGCCGGCGACCAGCGCGCCGGGCAGCGACTTGAAGCGGGCGACCACGGCTACCGCCAATCCCGGCAGGATCGCATCGGCGCCGACGAGCGCCGACGGCACGACGCCGCCAAACGGCGCTTTGGTGATGAACGTGAGCGTCGCCAGGCCGCCGGCGATGGCCCACACGATCGTCTGCAGCCGTCGCACCGGGACGGCGAGGAGCATGGCCCGGTCCTGGTTCTCGGCCGCGGCGCGTACGGCGACGCCGGCGTCGGTCCGCAACAGGAACCAACCGAGGGCGGCGAGGACGATCGGCGCCACACCCAGCATGAGCAGGTGGTCGCCGCGGATCGGATACGGGCGGATGAAGAAGCTGGCGTCGATCGGCGTCTTGATATTGCCGATGAGCGTGTCGCTTCCCATCGCCACCGTGATGATCAGGGCGATGGCGCCGAGCAGCTGGGCGATACCGATGCTGGCGACGGTGAGGACGAGGCGGGACGAGCGAGCGAAGCGACGGATGACGAGGATGTCGAGCAGCGCGCCTGACGCCACGCCGACAATGAGGCCCACGGCAATGGCGAGCCAGTAGTTCCAGCCCTTCTCGACGAAGAGGCCGACCGTGAGTGCGCCGGGCATGGCGCCCATGGCGCCGTAGGCGAAGTTGACGATCCGCGTCGTCCGGTAGATGAGGATCAACCCCATCGCGAGCAGTGCATTGCTCGTACCGAAGATCACACCTTGGGCGATGACGCCCCATGGCATGACGTCGGGCAACGGCGAGTAGGGGACCCAATACAGCGTCGAGTAGGCGACGACGGCGGCCAGGAAGATCTGGACCCGCCGGTCGTCGAGCACTCGCCTCATCGGGCGACCGTGGTGGTGGTGACCTCGCGTGGACGGGTGACGCGTTCCTCGCGAGCAACCGTCGGGGCGAGCAGGGTCATGAGCAGCAGCAACACGATCCCGACGGCCAGCGGTCCGTAGCCGCGCAGCAGGTGCGGGTTGGTGGGCTCGTCGCGCAGAACCGCGATCGACGGCGCGCCGTTGTCAGTCGCCGCCACTATCCGGCCTTGAAGAACGGTGCGCCTTCATGCGGCACGGTTCCCTTTCGGTAACGGGCGCCGTTGTTCAGCTGCACCCAGGCGCCGGGCTTGTTGTTCTGTGGCGATATTCGGTTGGGGTCCCACCAGATCTCGCGGAAGTCGTCCATCGGCGTGTAGTCGCCGGGACCGAACCCCCAGCCGCCGCGCGGGCCGGAGCCGCCGGGGTAGGCGAACATGCCTTGTTCGAACGACTCAGGGGTGAGGTTCGGCCCCGCCATCTGGATGCCGATGGCCAGCATGTAGAACTGGTAATAGACCTCTTCCACCCCGAACGCCGGTTCGTCGTTCGGCCGCATCGTCTTGTACGCGGCGTGGGGGAACGAGCGTCCCTGCGGCTCGGACTCGGCGTTGTACGCGATGCCGAAGGAGTGCTGCCACTGCGTCTTGTCGATGAGCTGCGACACGATGTCCTGCTCGACAAACGCCAACCCAGCGGTGATCCATTCGGGCTGGTAGTTCTGCTCGTTGGCCTTCGGCGTGAGACCGATCGCCAGCATCACCGGGTCGCAGCCGCACAAGATCGACGTGATCCCGGCGTCCTTGAGCTGGGCGATGATGTTCGACGCCTGGTTGGGCATCGTGTTGATGTCGAGCTTGTACTTCATGTTCAGCGCGATGTTGAAGCCGGCGCCGGCGACCTTGGCGATGTACGCGTTGACCGACTCTTGGTACTCGGCGTTCTCGGGTGCGACGACGGCGTACTTGCGCGGCCGGCCGATGAACTCGGGACCGGAGAACTCGACCGGCCGGCCGACGAGCCGTGACGTGATCCACGACGAGTGCGCCTCGACCACGTTGGTGCCGTCGGGGAACAGGCTCCACGCGTAGGGCCGGTGATCGACGAACCACTTACGGCTCGGGTACGGCGCACCGATGTTCACGACTTTGTTGCGGGCCAGCGCGTCGGCGTAGGGGATCGTGAGCCCGCTGATGTCGGCGAAGGCGCCCTTCTCCTTGGCGGCGCGGATCGCGTCGGCCAACGCTTTCTCCTTGCCGCCGCCGAGCAACTCGGACGCGCCGTTGCCCTCGCCGTTGAAGTACTCGATGCGCATCTTGCGGCCATACATCTGAAAATGGGTGTTGAAGTAGTCGGCGATCGCTTGGATCGTGTCCTTCACGTTCTCTTCGGAGTTGTCGACGCTCTCACCCGAGATGCTGGCGAAGATCTCCGCGGCCGACGGGCCTTCGAGCTGGCGAGCGGTGACGATGATGTCGTTCGAGGAGACGCCCCGGCTTGTGGTGCCGCCGTTGTTGCCACTGAACGCGTAGCAGGGCGGCGAGTAGGGATCGCCGGGCACTTGGCGGGCCCGGTCGGTGCACGGCGTGGCGCCGGGCGGGGCCGAGCCGCGGGGGCGGGCGCCGACGCGGGTCGGCGCCGCGACCTGACCGGGGACGGTCGAACCCGTTGGGTTGTCCAGCGAGCCGGTGCCGACGTCGCCCAACTCCTGCTCGGTGGGCGCGGCGGCGACCGTGCGCTGGATTCGCGGCAGCGGTTCGACGAAGGCGGCCATGACGACGAACGCGATCGCCGCCGCCGCCAGCGGGCCGTACGACCGCAGCAACCCGGTGACGCCGCGCGTGCGATGGCGCCCGCCGTTCACCGCCGTGGTCACGCCGTGACCTCGGCCTTGCTCAGCCGGCGACGTTGATGGCGCCAGTCGAGCAAGGCCACGCCCGCGGTGGCGAGGAGGCCGAGTCCGCCCAGCGCGGCGGCCGCGCCGTTGGAACAAGACGGCCAGTGGAAGCGGTGCGTGCTCTCGCACACGCGCTCGACCGGCCCCGCCGCCACGACCGGCCGCGGCGCGGCCGAACCTGTCTGTATCGGGAGCACGCTGGGCTCGAGCGGCAACTCGGGCACCGCCGGCAGGCCGAGGTTCGGCAGGGGAAGGTCGGTGCCGAACGGGTTGGTGTAGATGACCTCGGCGGTCGTGGCTTCGACGCCGCCGATGTCGATCGCGAGGAACCCGGTGCCGGCCATGATCGATAGCGAGATGTCGCCGACAAGCAGCGCGCCGGCCAACTGACAGACCGAGGAACCGAGCTCGGTAAAGAGCTGTTCCTTCTGGGCGCGAGTCAATTCGAGGATGGGCCGCAGGAGGGTCGCGCCCAACGGCGAGTCCTGCATGATCACGCGCAGCGGCGTGACGCGAATGACGTCGGCCGGCTCCTTGATATGGATGACCGTCGGTAGCTCGACGCGGATGCCGGTTTGCTTGAGGGCGCCGTTGAGCGCGTCTTGGAGGGGCTTCAGCGAGTCGGTGCCGACCGGCAGCGGCAGGCCCCCTGCGGTCGCGCCGTCGATGCTGAACGTGCCGTGCACATCTGGGTTGGCGCCGGTGCGGTGAACCGCGTCCCACCGGAGCCCGCGCAGCTGCACCGCGCCCGCGATGTCGACGTTGGCGTCGACGCTCGACGTCGCCTCGCGCGCCTTGCCGTCCACGATCCGCGTCGCTGCGGTCGCCTCGCCGCCGCTTATGCGGAGGAGCGGATCTGTCACCGACGACACCATCGTGGCTACTGCCTCGGCGAGCGGTTGTTTCGTCGCCCGGGCGAACTCGCGACCCGCGCCGAGCGTCGAACCGGCGAGGGGCACTTCGTCACTCGTGCCGGAGGCGTCGCCTTTGCGGTTGTCGACGCGTGTCGGTGCCGGTAGTTGGTCGGGGGTCAGCGCACCCGGCGCACCGCTGCAGCTCTCGGCGGTGAGGGTGGTACCGATCAGACCGAGGTCGGCCGTCTGCGCTTGGGACTGCGCGAGTTGGTTCTTGATCTCCGAGACGGCGACGCCCGACGTCGTCGCCAGCCCGAGACCGCCGACGCCCGGCGCGACCTTGACGACCACCGCGCTGGCGAACGAATTGCCGTTTATGAAGTCGCTAGCGGTGGTGGGCCCCGCGGTTGGAATCCCGATCAGGATGAGCGCGATTGCGGCGGCGGCGACACCGACTCTCCTCACGCGTGCAGGGTAGCGCCGGAGTCGTGACAAATGTCACGCGTGCTGATGGACCGATGGTTCCACTTCGCTGTGCGGACCGGTGACGGCGCTGTCGACGGGCAATTGTCCGAAGTAGCCGGGGCTGTCGACTTCGGCGGGACCGGTGTTCCAGTCGCTCAATGCGTCCTGATAGAGCCGGCGCACAACCCACAGGAAGTACAGCCCGGCGGGCACCGACAGCCAGTCGATCACCATGCCGTGCAGGTCGTGGTGGTAGCGGCCGGAGATCGCGTACACCGCGAACACCGCGTGCATGAGCGCGCACGTCGGGAAGATCGCGGCGAGACACAAGCCGGAAACGGACCAGCCGCCGAGAGAGGGCCGGTTGGCCAATTGGGTCCGCAGCACGAACCAGCCGATCGCCATGTAGATGACGACGAGCATGGCGTTGGCCGCCAGTGCGTGGTCGGGGCGCGTCGCCAGGACGATGCTCCCGTTGAGGACCGCGAACGCGCCGTACGCCAACGCGGCGAGGTAGGCGAGGGCGACGAACGGCACGACGCGCAACCAGGACGGCGTGCCCGGGAGGAAGCGGTCGCCCCGGCCGCCGCGGAACGCTTCGATGCGCATCGCCAGCCACAGGACGCCGACTGGAAGGCCGATGGCGACGGCGACCAGGTCGAGGGCGCCCGACTGCCGGCCTTCGACCGCGAGGTGTATGCCGTGCGCGAGGTGATGTGGGCCGCAGGTGAACGCCATGCAGATCCACGCCAGGCCGAAATGCGAGAAGCCGAAGCTGTGGCGGTCGCGCCGCAGTTCGAGCACCGTCATCACGCCGTACCCGCAGTACGCGACCCCGAGGATGAGGTTGACGACCGCGACGGCGGTGGTCATGCGCCCCTCCGCGTCGGCACGCCGATCTGGCGCATGAACTCGCGGATACTCGAGTCCTCACCCAGCCGGGCGCGGGTCCCCGTCGCGCGCGCCATCGGCCGCATCTTGGTGGCGCCCGCCGTCGACCGCGGGAGGGCGACGGTGAACGTCGAGCCCTTGCCCTTCGCGCTGCGAACGCCGATGTGGCCGCCCATGGCCTCGACGAGCGAGCGCACGATGTACAGCCCCATGCCGGTGCCGCGCGGTTGCGTGCCGTCAGGCGCGTCGGCCTGCCAGAACTGTTCGAAGCAGCGCGCCGCCTCTTCGGTGGTCATGCCAATGCCGAAGTCGGCAACGCTGAGGCGAACCCAGTGGCGATCCGACGCGCCGGTCAGCACCACGGGCCGGTCGGCGGGGGAGTACAGCACCGCGTTGCCGAGGAGGTGGTCGAGGACCGTCCGCAACGCGCGGCGCTCGGCCACGACCGAGCCAAGCTTCTGCGGCGCCTCGAGCAACACGGCGCGGCCGGTCGTCTCGCGTAGCGCGCCGGTGCGCTCGGTCAGGAGGCCGTAGACGTCGACCGGCTCGATCTCGGCCGCGCCCGCCCGCTGGGGCGCGTGCCACTGGTCGAGCTCGGCCGCCGGCAGGGACGGGCTCCAGTAGAAGCCCTGGGCCCGGTCACAGCCGAGGGCGCGGATGGCGACGAGCTGCTCGTCGGTCTCGACGCCTTCGGCGACGACGGTCAGGCCGAGCGCGTGCGACAGGTTCGTTACCGCGGCGACGATGGCGTCGGCGGCGGGATCGATGCCAACGCCGGCGATGAACGCGCGGTCGATCTTGACCACGTCGACCGGGAAGCGGCGCAGATAGTTGAGCGACGAGTAGCCCGTCCCGAAGTCGTCGATCGCCAGCTTGATGCCCAGCGCTTTGAGGTCGAGCAGCGCTTTTACCGACGACTGGACATCGTCCATCAGCACGCTCTCGGTGATCTCGAGGCAGAGGTTGGCGGCGGGCAGGCCACTGAACTCGAGGGCCCGCTCGACGGCGCGCACCAGGCTGGGCTCGCTCAGCTGGCAGGCCGAGATGTTCACCGACACGCCGAACGGCGGCCGTTGGTGGAGCTCGGCCCACTGCATCACTTGGTCGCACGCCTGCTCGAGCACCCACTCGCCCAGGACGACGACCGCGCCGGTTTCCTCGGCGATGGTGATGAACTCGTCGGGGCCGACCAGGCCCATCTTCGGGTGCTGCCACCGCACCAGCGCCTCGACGCCGACGGTGTCGTCGGTGCGCAGATCGATGTCGGGTTGGTAGAAGAGCCGCAGCTCGCCGTTGTGCACCGCCTTGCGGACCTCTTCGGCCCGGCGGAGGCGAGCGAGGCCGCGCACCCGCGACGCGTTGTCGAATAGCACGTAGCGGTCGCGTCCTTGTTCCTTAGCTTCGTACATCGCCGCGTCGGCGTCGTGCAGCAGTGACTCGGCCGCGGTCGTGGCGTCGTAGCTCAGCGCGACACCGACACTGGCGCCGGTCGTGACGGCGCGGCCCTCGATGACCAACGGTTCGGCCAAGACGGTGACGATGCGTCCCGCGATCTCGACTGCTGCCTCGGCGGTGAGGTCCTCGCACAAGATGGCGAACTCGTCGCCGCCGAAGCGCGAGATCGTGTCGCCCGGCCGCAGGATGCGGGCCAAGCGCTGCGTGGTCATGCGCAAGGCTTGGTCGCCCGCCGCGTGGCCGTGCTTGTCGTTGACGGCCTTGAACCGGTCGAGGTCGAGGAACAGCACAGCGAGGGCGGCGTCGCTGCGGTCGAGGCGGCGAATGGCCTGCTCGAGGCGGTCCATGAACAGCGTGCGCTCGGGCAGGCCGGTGAGCGAGTCGTGCAGGGCGCGCCGGGTCAGGTCGTCCTCGGCCAGCTTGCGCTCGGTGATGTCCTGGGCGATGCCCGAGACCCGAGAGGCCCGCCCGTCGGCACCGGCGGCAATACGCCCGCGCGTGTGGATCCACCGGATGTCGCCGCTCGGGTGGACGACGCGGTACACGTTGTCGTAGCTCTCCAACGTCTCGACCGCCTTCTGCACGGTGGCGATCGTCAATTGGCGGTCGTCGGGATGCACGTGGGCCAGGAAGTCGGTGAGGTTCGTAGGCGCGTCGCCGGGAGCCAACCCGAAGATGCGGCAGAGCTCGTCGGACCAGCGCACGATGTCGTCGGCGATGTCCCACGTCCAGCTGCCGATGTGCGCGATCTCTTCGGCCTCGCGGAACCGCGCCTCGGTCTCGGATCGGGCCAGGTCGACGGCATGGTCGGCGGTGATGTCGTCGGCGATCTCGAGCAACGCGTCGTCGTCGCCGATACGGATGACGGCGGCGTCGATGCGCATGAGGATGCGGGAGCCGTCCTTCTTCACGTGACGCTCGGTCCGCCGGCCGGGTTCGGTCGTGGCCTGCGCCCCTCGCGCCCGGATCCGGCCGGGCGGCAGGTCGAGGAACTCGTCGCGGGTATAGCCGTAGTGCGCGGCGGCGACATCGTTGACCTCGAGGAACTCATCGGTCGACGCGGACCGCACCCACGCCGGCTTCGGGATCCCGTTGAACAGCTGGCGATAGTCGGGCGGCTCGGCCGCGCGCGGGTGGCGGCTCACGCCGCCAGCAATCGCCATCCCCCAAGGATCCTGTTTGGATGCGCGAAGTGGAATAGACCGCAGCAGCCATTCACAGGTGGCCCGAACGCGCTAGAGAAGTTCGCGTGACTGAGACCATTTCGATAGATGGGGTCGATCTGACCTATGAGGAGTGGGGCAAAGGGGATCCGCCGCTGCTGCTGCTCCACGGCTTCACCGGCAGCCGACTCGATTGGGCCGATGTGGTCGACACGCTGGCGGCCGATCGTCGCGTGGTGGCCTACGACCAACGCGGTCACGGCGACAGCGCCAACGTGGGCCGCCCCGCCGCGTACACCTTCGACCGGTTGCTGGCCGATCTCGAAGCGATCGTCGAGCAACGCAGCCTGGCGCCCTTCCACCTGCTGGGCCACTCGATGGGTGGCGTCATCGCTATGCGGTTCGCTATCGCCCATCCCGAGCAGTTGGCGTCGCTTGTCCTGATGGACACGGCCGGCGCGCCGGCGGGGCAGATTCCACAGGGCTGGGTTGATCACGTCCTCGGTGTGGCGCGCGAGAAGGGGATGGGCGCGGTCGCCGAGATGATGATCAAGTACATGTCCAACCAGCCCGTCGCGCCGCGACCGGCAGTGCAGGACCGCATCCGGTTCAAACTCACCAACATGGACGCCGACGCGTTCGCCGCCCTCTCCGCCGAACTGAACGCGTACCCCTCGTTGCTCGCCGGCCTGGCCGGTCTTGACCTTCCTGCGACGGTGCTGGTCGGCGAGAACGACACCGGTTTGCGCGGCGGCGCCGACGCGCTGGCGGCGACGATTCCCGGCGCGCACTTGGTCGTGATTCCCGGCGCCGGCCATTCGCCGCAAGAGGACGATCCCGGGGCGTGGACCGCCGCCCTCGCCGAACACTTGGGCCGCGGGTAGCGATGCCGGTCGCCATCCGCACCGAAGGCCTCGGCAAACGCTTCGGTCCGACGACCGCGTTGAGCGAGCTCGACCTCGAGGTGCAACAGGGCGAGGTCTTCGGCTATCTCGGTCCCAACGGCGCCGGCAAGACAACCACGCTGCGGTTGCTGCTCGGCTTGCTCCGGGCCAGCGCAGGGCGGGCCGAGATCTTCGGCGTCGACTGCCAGGCCAATCCCGTCGAGGCGCACCGGCGCGTGGCGTATGTCCCCGGCGAGGCGAACCTGTGGCCGTCGCTGACAGGCGCCGAGACGTTGCATCTCCTGGGCCGGCTGCACGGCAACGTCGACGAGGCGTACCGGGATGAATTGGTCGAGCGCTTCGAGCTGGACGTCTCGAAGCGGGTTCGCGCCTACTCGAAGGGCAATCGGCAGAAGGTCGTCCTCGTCGCTGCCCTCATGACGCGCGCCGATCTGCTTCTGCTCGACGAGCCGACCAGCGGCCTCGACCCGCTGAAGGAGTTGACGTTCCGCGACTGCATCGAAGCGGCGCGCCATCGCGGTCAAACGGTGTTCCTGTCCTCGCACATCCTCAGTGAGGTCGAGGCGCTGTGCGAGCGGGTGGCGATCCTGCGTGACGGCAAACTCGTCGAGCTCGGCACGCTGGCCGAGATGCGCCACCTGTCAGCGGTGTCGGTCGAGATCGAGTTCGAGGGCGAGCCGGTGGACCTGACGAACGTGGCCGGCGTCGTCGCGCCTGACGTACACGGCAACCGCGTTCGGTGCCAAGTCACCGGCAGCATGGAACCGTTGCTGACCGCCCTAGCCGGCGCCCGCGTTCGGCGGATGATGAGCCGCGAGCCGTCCCTTGAAGAGCTGTTCATCGCGCACTACGGCAGCGCCGCCTAGGTGATCGCGCGGTTCACGGCGCGACGCGCCGCCCGGTCGGGCGCGTTGTGGGGTCTGTTGTTCGGCGGGCTCGTGATCGCGTCGGCGGCCGGCTACGCCAGCACGTTTCCCACGGTCGCGTCGCGGGAGACCTTGGCCCGCTCCTTTGGTGGCAACGCCGGGCTTGCCGCCCTGCTCGGTCCCGCGCACCGTCTCGAAACCGTCGCCGGCTTCACCGCCTGGCGGTGCCTCGGGATACTGAGCATCCTCGGTGCCTTCTGGGGTCTCCTCATCGGTACTCGGTTGCTGCGCGGTGAAGAGGACTCGGGCGGGTGGGAACTGCTGCTGGCCGGGCCGACGACGCGCGCCGGCGCGACCGTGCAAGCCGTCGCCGGACTGGGCGCGGGTGTCGGGGCGCTGTGGGCGGTGACCGCGGTGTGCGCCGTGCTCGCCGGCCGCGGCGCCGACGTCGACTTCAGCGTCACCGGCGCGCTGTTCCTTTCTGTCGCCCTGGTCGCGTCGGCGCTCGTGTTCGTCGCGATCGGCGTAGTGATGTCGCAGCTCGCGGGGAATCGCCGCCAGGCCAACGCGCTGGGCGCCGTTGTCCTCGGAGCCGCGTTCCTGGTTCGCATGGTGGCCGACGCCGGCACGTCCCTCACGTGGCTGCGGTGGGCCAGCCCGTTCGGCTGGGCCGAAGAGTTACGACCGCTCACCGTTTCGCGCGCGCTGCCCCTCATCCCCATCGTCCTGATCACGGCGGCCCTGCTCGTCGGTTCGGTCCTGATGGCTCGTTCCCGCGACTTGGGCGCCAGCATCCTGCCGCGACGGGACAGCCGCCCACCGCGCCTCGCGCTCCTAGGGGGTCCGACGCGCCTCACCGTTCGCCTCGGCGTGCCGTTGTTCGTCGCCTGGATCGCCGCGCTGGCGACGATGGGGTTCGTCATGGGGATGGTCGCCCAGTCGGCGTCGAAGATCGTGAGCGGGTCGGAGACGATCGAGCGGATGCTCGCCCGCCTCGGCGGCATTCGGCCGGGTGCGGCCGCCTACCTCGGGTTCGCGTTCGTGTTCGCGTCGGCGCTGGTCGCGTTCGCGGCCGCCGGCCAAATCGCCGCCATGCGCCGCGAAGAGGCCGACGGGTTTCTCGACAACGTGCTGGTTCGTCCGACGACGCGGGCGCGGTGGCTCATCGGCCGTCTGGTCGTCGGCGCGACAACGGTGTCGTTGGCCGGCATCGCCGGGGGCCTGGCGGCATGGTGCGGGTCGGCCACGCAGCACAGTGGCGTGGCCTTCACCGACCTGTTCGCGGCGGGCGTGAACATCGTCCCGCCCGGCCTCCTGGTGCTGGGCGTCGGGACGCTGGTCTACGGCGTGGTTCCCCGACCGGCACCGACCATCGCGTACGCGATCGTCACGTGGTCGTTCATCGTGCAGCTCATTGCATCGTTGGTGACGACCAACGCCGTCGTTGTCGGATCGTCGCTCCTGCACTACGTCACGCCCGCGCCAGCGACCGATCCCAACTGGGGGAGTGCGGCGCGCCTTGTGGCTATCGGGTGCGTCGCGGCGGCGTTGGGCGTCGCCGCGTTCGCCCGGCGCGACCTGGCGAGCCGTTGACCCGCCCGAGCGCGTCGCGTACCAACGCCGCCGCCGCCTGACCGGCTCGCTCGACGTGCACCGCGTCGCGAGTCGCCCGCCCGAAGAGGAAGGCGCCTTCGAGCAGCGAGAGGAGGGCGACGATCAAGTCGCGGGCGTCGGCCCGCTTGATACCAGCGGCCTCCAACCGCGCCGCTCCTTGCACAAACCAGCTTTCGAACACATCGGCCGTCGCCTCTCGGAGCGGTTCGTTGGTGCTGGCGACCTCGAGGGCGATGGTGGCGATGGGACAGGCGTCGGCGTAGTCGGTCTGGCGGAGCACTTCGGCCGCGCCGCTGAACACCGCGTCGATCGCGCTCGTCAGGTCGGGCGCCGCGTCCCAGATCCCCATCACCAGCTCTTCGTAATAGCGACCGGCGTGCCGGATCACTTCGGCACCGAGTTGCTCCTTGCCGCCGGGGAAGAAGTGGTACAGCGATCCGAACGGCGCGTCGGCCGCAGCCACGATCTGTTTCATGCCGGTGCCGATGTAGCCCTGCCGGCGAAACAGCTCGGCGCTGGCGTCGACGATGCGTTCCCTCGTTTTGCCCATCGCCTGACAGGGTACCTACAATTCTTGGTAGAGCGATCTATCTAGGGGAGCGAGGGATGACCGAGAGAGGGCTTCGCATCGCAGCGGCGGTCTACGCAGTCGGCCTCGCAGTTCACACCGTCGATCACTTCCGGCGGGGCCTCGATGTCATTACGCCGTACGTGTTTTGGGGCGGCAATGTGTCGACGGTCATCGGGCTTATCGCCGTCGCGCTGATCTTCGCCCGGCACCGTTTGGCGCCCCTCGCCGCCGTATGGGCCGGGCTGCCCATCGCGATCGGCGTGGCTTCGGTCCATTTGTTGCCGCACTGGAGCGAGTTGAGCGACGCCTTCCCCGGGTCCACGACCGGCGTGACCGCGATGTCGTGGTTCGCGGTGCTGACCGAGATCGCCGGCGCATCGGCGGTCGGGCTCATCGGCTTCTCCATGCTTCGGCGCTCGCTGGCCGGCGACGTGGTGCGCGCTTCGGCATAAGTTGAGGCGCGTGACCCGCGTCGCCTACGACGAGTTCGGACTGTTTCACGAGAACGCGGCCGAGTTCGGCCTGCCGTATGAGGGTCCGCCGACCGTGCGTCGCGAGTCGGTCGACGTCGGCGACGGCCGTCACCTGAGCGCGCTGGTGTGGGGATCGACCCCGCCTGAGATCGTGTTCCTCCACGGCGGCGCCCAGAACGCGCACACGTGGGACACGGTCGCCCTGGCGCTGGAGCGACCCATCGTCTGCCTCGACCTCCCCGGCCACGGGCATTCCGACGGGGGTCGGCGCGGCTCGCTCGGGTTGCAGCAGAACGCCGAGGACGTCGCCGCCGCGTTGCGCGCTTTGGCGCCCGATGCCGCCGGCGTCGTCGGCATGTCGCTGGGCGGCGTCACCACGCTCGCCCTGGCCCACGTGGCGCCCGACCTGGTGCGGGCCGTCGTCCTCGTTGACGTCACGCCCGGCGTGAACCGCGAGAAGGCGGCGCCGATCACCGCGTTCATCAACGGTCCGGAGAGCTTCGCCGACTTCGACGAGATCTTGGCCCGGACGATTCAGTTCAACCCGACGCGTACCGAGGCGTCATTGCGGCGCGGCATCCTGCACAACGCCGTGCAGCGGGAGGACGGGAGCTGGGTCTGGCGGTACGCCCGCTTCCGTGCCGCGGACCAGGAGGAGGGCAACCCGGATGCGGCGGCCAGCGACTTCGGCTCGCTGTGGGACGTCGTGTCGGGGCTGACCGTGCCGCTCATGCTCGTGCGCGGGATGCTGCCGCAGTCGGTGGTGGGCGACGACGACGAGGCCGAGTTGGTGCGGCGCCGGCCCGATGCGCGTGTCGAGCACGTCGCCAACGCCGGCCACAGCGTGCAGGGCGACGAGCCGGTCCTGCTCGCGCGGCTCATCGACGACTTTCTCCCCGGCTAACGCAGTGTTCGCCCCTTCGGAGCTCTCGCCCAGGACGCGCGACATCGCGGCGCGCGCGATCCACCGCGCGTGGGAGTGGGTCAGCGCCGTCGGCATGGTGGGGCCCGACGATCCCCACGGTCGCCGCTTTGCGCGCATGGGAACGCACAGTGGCATCGCGTTTCCGCCCGGCGCGCTGATGGGCGAGCGGTGGATCGCGATCGGGAACGAAACGCTGGTCGGCCCGCACGTCAGCCTCGCGGTCGGCATGCCGGGCGAGGAGATGGAGACCGACGAGCCGATCATCGTCATCGGCGACCGGTGCAACGTCGGTCGCGGTAGCTCGATCGTCGCCCGGTGCCACGTCGTGATCGAGGACGACGTGACCATCGCACCCAACGTGTACATCACCGACCACAACCACGCCTACGAGGACGTGAGCATTCCGATCAGTCAGCAGTGGCCGACGGAGGCGCCGGTGCGCGTCGGCGCGGGCAGCTGGCTCGCCGCCGGCGCAACGGTTCTGCCGGGGGCCGACATCGGCCGTAACGTCACCGTCGCCGCCGGGGCCGTCGTGCGCGGGACGATTCCTGACTACGCGGTCGTCGCCGGTGTTCCCGGGCGCGTCGTTCGCCGCTTTCAGCCCGGCGAAGGGTGGGTGTGAGCCATGGAAATCCTCCTGTTCGACGAAGTCGCCGACCTGGTGCGCGGCCTGGTGCCCGCCGAGCTGGGCGAGTTCCGGGAGCGGCACCACCGGTACGGCATCAAGGTGTGGTTTGGCCCGGCCCGCCCGCCGCGTGAGCACTACGAAGCGCAGGTAGTCGGCGCCAAGCACGTTCCGGGCGCCAAGGTCCTCGCGCTGGAGGTGGGTTTCCACGCCGAGCATCCCAATGTCGACGACAACGAGGCAGCCGTCACCCGCTTGCTGGCTGCCGAGAAGCGCTGGCGCCGGGTCCTGGGCAAGGAAGCCGAGGTCGGCGAGTTCCTCGGTGCCGATGTGTGGCGTCGCGTATCCGAGACGTGGGTGGATCCCGACTTGGGCGAACCCGACCTCGCGTTCGAGATCGCAGCCCGATTGACGGACTACGTGTCGGCCCTGGAGCCCGTCCGCCAAACCGTTTGATCTGCGACCTCCACAGGTTGCGCAAGCGTGCGAGGCTTGACCCATTCCACCGCTGTCCGCCCAGACGCGCGACAAGACGCTCGGTGATCTCGCCGCGGCTGCAACTCGGTACAAGGCCCAGCTGATCCCGCTCGTCGTCCTTGTGTTGATCGCGGTGTTCCTTGACGGCACGCACGCGCTGTCGCCCTCGGCCGCCCCTGAAGCAGGTGGCCGACCAGCGTCGTTCGCGAGCGGCCCACAGATCGGCTCGGCCAGCGTGCCCCCCGCGCTGGTCGAGCCGTCCCTCGACGGTGAGAGCGCGTTCGACGCGCCCGCCGCCGACCTCAGCGCCGCGGGTGGCGACGCGCCCTCGCCGGTTGGCGCGCCGGGCGACGCGGGCTCTGGCGCGCCACCAGCGCCGGCGGCAATCACGTGTGACAACGATGCGTCGCTGCCGATGCCGGTAATCGGCCCGTTCATGGAACAGCTGCGCAGCGTGCAACAGCAGATTGAGGCGTCGACCGGGCCGCTGCCCGAAAACATTGCGGGGTACGTCGCCGGCGCGGTCGGGTGCTCACCGGGACTGGACCCGCTCACCCTCGTCGTGAACCAGCTCGGGCCGGTGCTCGGTGCCGCCGGCCCGGTGATCGACGTCCTCGCGACGGTGAATCCGCTGTTGCCGCCGATCCCGGTGCCGCCGCCGGTCTCGTTGCCCGGCCTGCCCGCCGAATTGAATCCGGTGCTCGCCGCCGCCCACCCCGTCACCGGCGAGGTCTGCGGTCAGCTCGCCATCTCCGTCGTTGTCGTCGCCGCCCTGGCCAGCTTCCCGCTGCCGATCACCGGCCAGCACCTCTACGCCGTGCTCGGTCCGCTGTTCGACACCTGCGCGATCCTCAACCCGCCCCAGTCCTGACTCGATTTCGCTTCGTCACGTGGTCGGGCGGCGGCAACGTCAACCCCGCGCTGGCCTTGGCGCGCCGGCTGTTGGATCGCGGGCACGCGGTCAGCGCGCTTGGATCGGCCGACCTGGCTGACCGCTTCGCGGCGATCGGCGCGCCGTACATTGCGCGCGACCCGGCGACCGAGTGGGACCAGTCAGTGGCGGCGGACGATGTGCTCGCCCACTCGGCCGACGCTGACGTCTTCGTCGTCGACTACATGATGCCGGCCGCGCTGTGTGGCGCCGAGGCCTCGGGCCGGCCGACGGTGGCGTTGGTGCACACGCTCTACACCGCGATGCGCGTCAACGGCGACTTTCCGACGATGTACATGGCGGCGAGTCTCGACGCGGTGAACACGGCGCGCGAGCGACTCGGTCTTGCGCTCGTCGATGGTCTCGGCGCGCTGCTCGATCGCGCCGCGCTGGTTCTGGCGACGAGTCCGCGTGAGCTCGACGCGCCGGGTGAGCTGGCCTCCAACGTGCGGTACGTCGGCCCCGTCCTGGAAACGGTCGCGTCGGTCGCGGTCGACCCGGCCGACATCGTCGTGTCGCTCGGAACGACTCCGATGGACGAGGCGCCGCTGCTCGAGCGCGTGCTCCAGGCGGCGGCGCCGTTGCCGGTACGCGTGCACGCGACGGTGGGGGACCATCTCGACCCGGGCGACGTTGCCGCACCGGATAACGCCGTCGTGACGGGCTACGTGCCGCACAGCGCGTTGCTGCCCGGGGCGCGTTTGCTCGTGTGCCACGCCGGGCTCGGTGGCGTTCTCGCCGGGCTCTCGTACGGCGTGCCGCTTCTGTGCATCCCGCTGGGACGCGACCAGCCGGCGAACGCCGCTGCGGTCGAGCGCGTCGGCGCCGGTCGTTCGCTCGCACCCGACGCGTCAATCGACGACCTGCGCGCCGCGATCGAGGACCTGCTGGCCACCGGGGCGAACGACCTGCGCCCCGCCATCGCCGCCTACGGCGATGCCGCAGTGACCGAGCTGGAATCGGTCACGGCGGGGTAGTCATTGGGGATGGCGACCGAGGTACGCGACAACCACGAGCGATCGCGCTACGAGCTGTTCGTCGACTCGCAGTTGGTCGGCGTCGCCGACTACGACATCGGTGACGGGATCGTCGTCTTCCCTCACACCGAGATCGACCCGCCGCGGCGGGGGCAAGGCCTCGCTGCGCTCCTCGTTCAACACGCGCTGGACGGCGCCCGCGCCGCCGGCCGTAAGGTCGTCGCCCAGTGCTGGTACGTCGCCGAGTTCATCGAGCAGCACCCCGAGTACGGAGACCTCGTGTCGCCGGCGCGCTGATGCTCGCCGGCGTCGCTGCCTGCACGCGTCATCCACAGGCGATGTCGACGACATCGACCGTCGCTCCGTCGGACGTGCGCGAAGTTACGGTGAAGCTGCCTGCCGCCGGCGAGCGAGATCGCAGATGGCATGCGCAAATGCGGATTCCGTACGGAGACGGCGCGGGGGACGTCGGCATCGATCCGGTCAAGGGTGGGGGTCCCGAGGGTGGCGCGCCGTACTCGAGTGGTGAGTGGGCGATTCTCGATACCCAGAACGCGCGCATCGCGCGCTTCGGATCGGCGGGGGAGTCGCGCGGTGCGGTTGCGCTGCCGTCCGGCGGCTGGCAGGGCGGGTTCGTGCTGGACGACCAGTGGTTCGTTGCTACCAGCAGCTCGGATGCGGTGGTTGCCGACACGCGGGTCGCTCGCGCCGCAACTCTCGAACCGAAACTGTTCTTTGGCAACGCGTCGGACGGACACTCGATCTACGGCCAGGACTCGTCGGGCGTGCTCCACGCGTTGCGGGTGGTAGGCGGCTTGCCGCATCTCACGACGGTCGACGCGTATCGGGCAGTCAACGGTACGCGGTACCGGATCGGACGCGACAACGGCGTGTTGCGGCTGGAGTTGCTCGATCGCAAGCCACCCTTGGAACTCCGGATGCGGATGACATCGGAGTCCGGCGCGGCAGTGGAACCAGCGCTTGAATGGGCCGGCGACGCCGACGGAGGCATCCATCTCGTCTTTTACGGCAACGTTCTGGACGGTGACGACATCGCCGCATACCTCGTCGTGTCCAAGACTGGCGAGGTCAGTCCGGCGGAGCGCTTACCAAGCTTCTTTTCACAGCACGGTGGGAGCGTGGCGCACTTGCGGCTCATCGGTGGATCCGTGCCGGCGCTGATGCTGTTCGGCGACGACGCCATGCGCATCTACACGCGCGACGCGGCCGCTACCGGCGGATGAGCGCTGCGGTCTCGGGGGAGATGGGGGCGGCGAGGACGGCGGTGACCAGGTCGATGAGCTGGCTGGTGAACAGGCGGTCGTCGCGTGAGCGGCGCTCGCGTGCGCGGTTGGCGATCTCGATGTGGGCAAAGCGCACGGCGGCGAAGCGGCGGTGGAGCGGCCGCACCGCGTCGGCCGGCAGCAGCGGCTCAACGAGCTTGCGCCACCGGTTGATGCTGCCGACGTCGCCGAGGACGTCGGCGTACTGCTTGGGATGGCTGACGATCTCGCTCAGGATCTGGAGGTAGTAGCAGCCCTCGTCGTCGCTCAGCTTGGCGATAAGGGGCAGCACGAGCGCGGTGGCCAGCGTGCGCAGGTCGTCGTCGCCGCGCAGCTCGTACTGGTCGAGGAGCGCGTTGCGGTTGCCCTCGACGTCGCGGCGGTGCTTGTCGAGCACGGCGGCAAGCAGCGCCTCGCGATCGCCGAAGTGGTACTGCAGCGCGTTGGTGTTGCGCTGGCCGGCGGCGCGGTTGATCTCGCGCAGCGAGACGCCGTCGATGCCGTGCTCGGCCCACAACCGCTCGGCGGCGGCGACCAATTGGTCAGGCGTATTTATTGGTTGCCGACTTCGTGCTCGATGAGATGAGCGAAGCGCGCCCGTGCCTCGGCGCGCCGGGTCGGGATGTGGGCGCTGGGCCAGAGGCCGTCGACCGGCTTGTACTCACGCAGCACCTGGCGGGCGATGGTGACCTTGTGCACTTCGGTCGGACCGTCGGCCAGGGCGAGGGCCTCGGCGCCGAGCATCATCGCCGCGAACGGCATCTCGTTGGAGAGGCCGAGGGCGCCGTGCAGGTGGAGCGCTCGTTGCGCGACGTCGTGGTACACCTTCGGCATCGCGACCTTCACGGCGGCGATGTCCTTGCGGACCCGCTTGTAGTCGTTGTACTTGTCGATCAGCCACGCGGTGCGGAGCACGAGCAAGCGGAACTGCTCGATCTCGATCCAGCTGTCGGCGATCTGCTCCTGCACCATCTGCAGTGACGCCAGCGGCCCGTCGCGCGTCTCTCGCGACAGCGCCCGCTCGCACATCATGTCGAAGGCGCGACGCACCTGGGCGATCGTCCGCATGGCGTGGTGGATACGGCCACCACCGAGCCGCGTCTGGGCGATCACGAACGCGCCGCCTTCGTCGCCGAGCAAGTGGTCTTTGGGCACGCGCACGTTCTCGTACCGCATGTAGCCGTGGCTGCCGTGACCTTCGGCCTCGGTGCCGAGGCCCACGTTCCGCACGATCGTCACGCCCGGCGTGTTGGTGGGCACGACGAACATCGACATGCCCTTGTACGCGCTCACGTCGGGGTTGCTCACGGCCATGACGATCAGGAAGCTGCTGTACCGGGCGTTCGACGAGAACCACTTCTCGCCGTTGATGACCCACTCGTCGCCGTCGAGCTCGGCGCGCGTCTTGAACAGCGTCGGGTCGGCGCCCGCGTGCGGCTCGGTCATCGAATAGGCGGAGGAGATCTGACCATCGAGCAGCGGTTGGAGGAACGTCTCTTTCAGGAACGGAGAGCCGTAGTGCGCCAGGATCTCGGCGTTGCCCGAGTCCGGCGCCTGGCACCCGAAGATCGACGGCGCCCAGCCCGACCGGCCGAGGATCTCGTTGAGCAATGCCAGCTTGAGCTGCCCGAACCCCGGACCGCCCAGCTCGGGGCCGAGGTGGCACGCCCACAAGCCGCGGTCCTTCACCCGTTGCTGGAGCGGCCGGATGTGATCGAGGGCGCGCTGGTCGCTCTTGTCGTACGGGTCACCGAGCACGAGGTCGAGGGGCTCGATCTCCTCGCGCATCAGGGTGTCGACCCAGTCGAGTTCCTGCTGGTAGTCGGGGTCGGTTTCGAAGTCCCATGCCATGTCGCGGACGGTAACACAACTGTATTAACTCGACCACCAGACGGGTTAGCGGACGCTCAACTACCGTGACCCCATGCCTGCTTGGAACTTCGCCGATGTGTTCGAAGCCGTCGCCGAACGCTTGCCCGACGCGACCGCCCAAGTGCAGGGCGACCGTGTGCAGACGTGGCGCGAATTCGACCGCCGGAGCAACGCGCTGGCCGCCGACCTGCTTGATGCCGGGCTCGGCCACCAGTCCAAGGTCGCCGCCTACCTCTACAACGGGCCCGAATATCTCGAGACGTACAACGCCTCGTTCAAGGCCGGGCTGGCGCCGGTCAACACCAACTACCGCTACGGCCCCGAAGAGATCCTGTACTTGTTCGACAACGCCGACGCCGAGGCCGTCGTGTTCCACACTGGCTTCACCCCGCTGCTCGAGAAGGTACGGCCCCAACTCCCGCTGGTGAAGCGGTGGTACGCGGTCGACGATGGAGTCGAGGGAGCCGGAGGCGAAGACGGAAGGCGACCGGGGACACAGGGCGACGTGCCGGAGTGGGCGGTGCGGTACGAGGACGCAGTCGGTGCCGGTAGCGACCAGACCGTCGCGCCGTGGGGCCGGTCGGGCGACGACCTACTGCTCCTCTATACCGGCGGCACCACGGGCATGCCCAAGGGCGTCATGTGGCGGCAGGAGGACCTGTTCATGGTCCTCGGCGGTGGCGGCAACCCGTTGATCGGCATGCCGCCGGCCGAAGACGTCGACGACTTCAAGTCCAAGCTCGTGCAACCGGGCATGGCCATGCTCCCCGCTTGTCCGCTGATGCACGGCACCGGCCAGTTCTCGGCGTTCATCGCGATGCAGGGCGGCGGGTCGATCGTCACGCTCGAACGCCGTGGCTTCGATGCCGGCGACCTGTGGCGCACCGTCGCTGACAAGAAGGTCAACGCCATTGTCATCGTGGGCGACGCCTTCGCCAAGCCCATGCTCGCCGAGCTCGAAGCCAACGGCGCCGACTACGACTTGTCGTCGATCGTGATGATCTCCTCGTCGGGCGTGATGTGGAGTCACGAGACGAAGCAGGGACTGATCCGTCACATCCCCCAGGTGTTCCTGGTCGACTCGTTCGGCTCGTCGGAGGCGGTGGGGATGGGCGTGTCGACGTCGGCCGGCGACAAGGCGGCGGAGACCGCGCAGTTCCAGCTCGGCCCGCGCGTGCAGGTGTTCACCGAAGATGGCCGTCGCGTCGAGCCCGGCTCCGATGACACCGGCATGGTTGCCGTCGGTGGGTACATCCCGGTCGGCTACTACAAGGACGAGGCCAAGTCAGCGGCGACATTTCGCGTCCTCGACGGCCAGCGCTGGTCGATCCCTGGCGACTTCGCATCGGTCAATCCCGACGGCACATTGCACCTGCTCGGCCGCGGCAGCGTGTGCATCAACACCGGTGGCGAGAAGGTGTTCCCCGAGGAAGTCGAGGAAGCGCTGAAGCAACACCCGTCGGTGCGCGACGCGGTGTGCGTCGGTCTTCCCGACGACCGCTTCGGCGAGATCATCTGCGCTGTCGTCGAGCCGGCCGACGGCGCGACGATCGACGACGCCGCGCTCATCGAGCACGTCCGCGAGCGTCTCGCTCGCTACAAGGCGCCCCGCAAAGTCATCGTCGTCGACACCATCGGCCGCAGCCCCGCCGGCAAGGTCGACTACAAGGGCCTCAAGCAACTCGCCCTCGACCGCGTCGGCTGATTCTCACGCCAGCGCGTGCAGTAGTTGGTGTGTACACACCAACTACTGCACACTGCGGCCGGTCGTTCGGCTCGGCACGCCGATAACGTCGTCGGCATGAGTGAGCTAAAGGTCGAGGTCGACCCGGGCGAGGTGGGATTCGATCCGCAGCGGCTGGCGCGGCTCGATCCGCACTTCGCCCGCTACGTCGACGACGGGTTGCTGCCGGGGTGGCTGCTGTTGGTGGCGCGGCGCGGGCAGATCGTGCACCTCAGCACATACGGCCAGCGCGACATTGAGGCGGGGCAACCGGTCGAGTTGGACACCCTGTTCCGCATCTACTCGATGACCAAGCCGATCACATCGGTCGCGGCGATGATGCTCTACGAGGAGGGCGCCTTCGAGTTGAAGGACCCGGTGACCAAGTTCATTCCCTCCTTCGCCGACCAGCGCGTGTACAAGGCGGGCTCGGCCCTGGCGCCGGCGACCGAGCCGGTCACCGACCCGATGCGCATTTGGCACCTGCTGACCCACACATCCGGTCTGACGTACGGGTTCCACCACGCCCATCCGGTCGACGAGGCGTATCGCAACGCCGGATTCGAGTGGGGCAGTCCGCCCGGCACGACCCTCGAGCAGAACTGCGACGCGTTTGCCGCGCTACCGCTGCTCTTCCAACCGGGGCGCGAGTGGAACTACGGCGTGTCGACCGACGTGCTCGGCCGCGTCGTCGAGGTGGCGTCGGGCCAATCGCTCGACCAGTTCTTCGCCGAGCGCATCTTCGGGCCGCTCGGCATGACCGACACCGCGTTCTCCGCCGCCCCCGCCGACCACGATCGGCTGGCCGCGCTGTACATACCGACGCCGGGAACCCGCAAGGCCTTGCGCGTGGACGCGATGGGCGACGACGCCAAGACCCAGCCGGCGTTCCTGTCCGGCGGCGGCGGGTTGGTATCGACCGCGGCCGACTACCACCGCTTCACCCAGATGCTCGTGGGCGACGGCGAGCTCGACGGCCAGCGTCTCCTCGGCACCCGCACCGTCCGTTACATGATGCAGAACCACTTGCCCGGCGGCGCCGACCTCGAGCAGTTCGGCCGGCCGCTGTTCGCCGAGACCACGTTCGAAGGCGTCGGCTTCGGCCTCGGCTTCTCGGTGGTGCAGGACAGCGTCGCCAACAAGGTGCTGTCGAGTGTGGGCGAGTGCGCGTGGGGCGGGGCGGCCAGCACGGGCTTCTGGGTCGACCGCGAGGAAGAGATCACCGCGTTGCTGATGACCCAGCTCCTGCCGTCGAGCACCCATCCGCTGCGCTCGCAGTTCAAGCAGCTGGTGTACGCCGCCCTCGTCGACTAACCGGGCGCAGTGCGGCGGCCGCCGCGAGCAGGAGGAGACCGGGCAGCAGGTCGGTGCCGCCGGTGACCGGTAGCGGACCGGGCTGGGTAGCCCCAGCGGCGGCCACGTCGGTGCACGACGCTTTGCGCCCACTGAGTTTCACTGGACTGGGCTCGCCGACCGCGAGTCGTCGCTCGACCGTGTCGGTGAGCTGCGGGATGCCGGGCTCGCCGGCCGCCGCCGCCCCGTCGTGCCGCAGCCGCAGCACTTCTTGGAGATCCTCGCCGCCTTCGTCGAGGCCCGGGGGCACCGACTCCTGTAGGCGCGCCGCGTCGGCCAGTTTGGCGTTGCCGGCCGCCGCCGGCGTCGGGTTGGTGGCCAACGGGACCTGTTGCGGTTGCGCGCTGTAGCGCGGGTTGAGCTGCGGGGTCGTCGTGAAGTAGTCGGTCATCGCCGTGCTCGACGCTTCTTGGATCGACGTCGGCGGCACGCCGAGGAGCAAGTTGATCGTCTTCAGCGCCGACATGTTCGAGTGGTGCACGTGCGATACGTAGTGGCGCTTGGCGTAGGGCGAGAGGACGAGTTGCAGGGTGCGGTGCGCGTCGACGTGGTCCTGCCCGTCTTGCGGATCGTCTTCGGTGACGAACACGGCCATGTCGTTCCACGCCCGCGAGTGCGTCAGGCCGTCGAGGATGCGCCCGAGGGCGTGATCGTTGCGGGCGACGAGGTACTCGGGGGTCGGGGCGCCGGGCGACGCCCCTTGCGTGTGGTCGTCGGTAAGCCACAGGAACATGAACTGCGGCACTTGATTGGCCGCGTCGAGGATAGGCAGCTCGCGCAAGAAGTCGTCGGCCCGATCTTCGTCGGTGTTGCCGTCGCCGAAGGCGGGGCGGCTGGGCGTGATCTGGCTCGGATAGGTGAGGCTGTAGTGGTTCTCCAGTGCGAAGGACTGCGGCAACAAGCGGTTGGGCGTCGTTGCGAACGCGTTGGGCGGCACCAGCGTCGTCGGCCCCAGCCCAAGAAGGAATGTCGCCTCGCCGTAAATGCGGAAGCTCACGTTGTGACGGTCGAGGTTGTTCCACATAAACCCCTCGATCGGGAGGTTCTCGGGCGCGCTCACGTAGATGTTCTCGGGGCTGAGCTTGTTGGCGTTCCAGACCGTGGGGTGAACCTTCTGGTCGAACTCGTTCTCGTGGCCACTGGTGATGATGAAGTGACCGTCGAAGCTGTCCTGGCCCACGTCGTAGAAGTTGTCGCCGTGGGCGAACCCGGTAGCTGCCGCGTGATGGTTTGGCGTGACGGGCATTGTGTACAGGCCCAGCCGATGGTCGCGCTCGGTGCCGGCCACGTCGCTGAGCACCTGGTCGTACGTGCGGTTCTCCTTGAGGATGAACACCACGTGCTTGATCGCGCTCGACGCTCGCTGGCCGTAGGCGGCGGGCACGACACCAATTGGCGGGCTCGGATCGCGGACGAAGCCGTTCGCCGCGTCCGACGCGCTCGTAAGGGCGGCGAGGTCGCCGCAGGCCGACGTCAGTTCGATCGATTGCACCGTGCCTTTGAGGAGGTTGCCGATGTAGGACCGGTTGGAGCCGTCGCCCTCGACCGGTTCGATCTCGACGCCGTTGGCGCCCGCCCCGAAACCCTTGGCGCTGGCGACGAAGAGGCGGGTTCCGTCCGGCGTCGGAACGACGGCCGACGGGTACCACCCGGTGGGCAGGCGACCCCGGACGCCGCCCGTCGCCGCGTCGATCAGGGCAACCGTGTTGCGCCCGCCCTCGGCGACGTACAACAACGAGCCGTCGGGCGACCACGACACCGCGTTGGGTTGTGCGCCGGTCGGCCCGGCGGCGCCGAACACGCGCAGGTCGATCGTGCGGAGCAGGGCGCCGGTCGCCGTGCTGAAGAGCAACACGCGGTCTGTGTTCGACGAGGTCACCGCCAGCGTCGCCCCGTTCCGCGACAGCGCCAGACTCGAGGGCAGGCTGCCCGAGATCACGTCGACGCCATCGATGTCGGGACCGATGCGCGTCTTGCGCGACACGACCGGCGCGGCGATCGGGTTGCTCACGTCGTACTTCCATACCGACGACGACTCGGTTGTGTTGTAGCCGCCGATCGTCAGCGGCGGGAGGTCGACGGGCGCCTGGGCCGTCACCGCGTTGTCGTTCGGGTTGAACAGGCCCCAGTTCGACACATACACGCTCTTGCCGTCGGGCGAGGCGGCGACACCGTATGGGAACTGGCCGGTGGGCACGCGGGCAACGACCGCGCCCGCCGTGGTGTCGATCACATAGAGCGAGTTGTCGCGGAAGCCGACGGCATAGACGTAGCGCCCGTTGGGCGAAACGGCGAGACCCCACGGGAACGCGCCGGCGGTGAGCTGGATCGCACCCTTGCGAACGAGCGTGCCGTTGCGGACCTCGAACACGCCGACCCGCGACGCCTCGCCCTCGCTCACGTACACCCGCTTGCCGTCGGGTGACTCGACCAGGCCGTACTGGATCGCGTCGTCGTCGACGCGCGTGGTCTTCATCGTGGTCGTGTCGACCACGGTGATCACCCGGTCGTAGCCGGGCTTGGCCTTGCTCGGCTCGTCGTCACCACCTTCGGACGTCACATACAACCGGCGTCCGTCGTGGGACAGCACGGCGTTCAATGGCAGCAGGTCCACGAGAATGGTCTTCCCGACGGGAGTCACCACCCGTCCGTCGGGGAGTACGGCGGTGCCGTTGTCACGCGGACCGGTCACCAGGTTGCCAGCGGGTGAACGCATGGGAACCAGCGGGAGCGGACCGACGGTCTGGCTGGCAGCTTGTACGCCACCGGCGCCGGTCTGGACGGCGAAGACAACGACGCCGCTGATCACGAGCACCGCGCGGAGGAGGCGTCGCCCCATTGACGGGACCCTACTGGCGCGCGGGTCTGGTGTACCTAGGCGACGCGCGTGAGCTGCACGCTGACGCCGAGAGCGGTCGAGCCGCCGCCGGTGTAGATGCCCTTGAGCGGCGGGACGTCGGCGTAGTCGCGACCGCGGCCGACGAGGACGTGACGTTCACCGGCGAGCACGCCATTCGTCGGGTCGACGCCCCACCAGCTGCCCGTCCATACCTCGACCCACGCATGGCTCTCGCCGGTCACGGCTTCGCCGATCGCGGCGTCGGCCGACGAGTAGAAGTATCCCGAGGCGTAACGCGCCGGGATGCCGGCGGCCCGCACGACGGCGAGCGTCAGGTGGGCGAAGTCCTGGCACACGCCTTGCCCGCCGCGCAGCGCCTCGAGCGCAGTCGTGTGCACGCCGGTCGTGCCGGGCTGGTACGCGAGCCGGCCGCGCACCCAATCCACGGCGGCGAACACGGCGCCGCCCGGCGTGCCCTGGGTGCGCACGTCGCTCGCGGCGGCCGAGATGTCGTCGGTCAGGGGCACGTAGACCGTTGGTGCGAGTAGCTCGGTGAACTTGTCGACGTTGTCGGCGTCGTCGATCTGCGCCCATGCGCAGTCGGCCGGACGGGTCGCCGGGTTGGTCTCGACGAGCGACCGCCCGGCAACCGACAAGGCGTCGTGGGGCGGATGCAGGTCGAAGGCATGAACGACCGTGCCCCAGTAGTCCCAGTACCGCAGGATGCGCCCGGATGGCGACGGCGCGACGGTGACGGCGGCGTCGAGGGTGAGCTGGCGCTCGGTTGTCATCGGTGTGATGCGAACCTCGTTGTACGAGGCGCGGGCCGGCGTGTCGTACGAGTAGCCACTGTCGTGGGTGATGCGCAGCCGCCAGGTCATCAGACGACCTGGCTTTCCGCCGACCAGGTTGCGATGCGGCCCGGCCGGAACCATCGGGCCGCGATCGCCTGGCCGGCCATTGCGCAGGCGTCCTGCAGGCCGCGCAGCCGGGGCCCGAGACTGGCCATCACATCGGGGAGCGGCTCGTACTCGAGCCGGGTACGGGCTTGGGCGAGCACGCGCCGCGCTTCGTCGTGGTGGCCGTCGAACGAGGTCCGATCGAGGTCGGCGAGGCAGCGGTCGGCGGTGATGAGCGAGTGCAGGATCGAGCGCGGGAACAGGCGGTCGAGCAACAGGAACTCGACGACGGGCTCGGGCGCCACCGCGCGCTGGCTGCTGCGGAGGTAGGCCTCGTAGCCGGAGCACGACGTAAGCAGCGTGAGCCAGTCGTGGGCGTCGGTGGCCTCGCCGACGCGCGACGACAGCAGCCGCGACGTCATGTCGACCCGCTCGATGCTGCGGCCGAGGACGAGGAAGCGCCAGCCGTCGTCCTGGCTCATCGTCGAGTCGGCCAGGCCGATGAACAGCGCGGCCCGCTCCTTGACGAAACGGAAAAAGCCGTGGGGGCCGGCGTAGGCGACGGCGCGGACCTGCGCCGGCAAGCTGTGCCACGTCGCGTTCAGGCACTCCCACATCTCGGCCGAGATGGGCTCGCGCGCGCCGCGCGCGTTCTCGCGCGCGGCGGCCAGCGAGCTGACGATCGAGCCCGGGTTGTCCTCGTCCAGCGCGAGCAGGTGCGTGAGCCGGTGGATGTCGATGTCGCCGGGCGGCGGCGCCTGGCCCATGACGTCGATCAACGCCGCGTGCCGCGCGTCGTCGAGCGGATCGATGGCGATGGCGTCGTGCACGTGTACGTCGAGGATGCGCGCCGTGTCGTCGGCCCGCTCGATGTAGCGACCCACCCAAAACAGCGACTCGGCGATGCGACTCAGCACGGCCGCGTGCCCCGCGCCTGCTGCTGCTGTTGTTGCTGCTGCTGTTGCTGCTGCTGCTGCTGACTCGAGCCGCCGGCCGGGGCCGGTCCGAGGTCGAGGCGGGCGCCCGGTTCGGCCCCGCCCATCGTGGCAACCGAACGGGCGAGGAGGTGGGCGCCGTCGTCATGGCGTTCGGGTGCGAGTACCCACGTGTCCTTCGAGCCGCCGCCCTGGCTCGAGTTCACGATCAAGCTGCCCTCGTTGAGGGCGACGCGGGTGAGCCCACCCGGTGCGACCCAGATGTCGTCACCGTCGTTGACCGCAAACGGCCGCAAGTCGACGTGGCGCGCCGCCAGGCGATCGTCGACGTGCGTCGGCGACGTCGACAGGGCGACGACCTCTTGCACGATGAACTGGCGAGGATCGGCGATCAGCGCGGCGCGTGCCATCGCGAGCTCCTCGTCGCTCGCGCTGGGGCCGATGACGAGGCCGTAGCCACCCGAACCATCGACCGGCTTGATGACCAGTTCGTCGAGCCGGTCGAGCGCGGCGGCGAGCTGCTCGGGGTCTTCGGGCCGGAGCGTTTCCACGTTGGGGAGCAGCGGTTCCTCACCCAAGAAGTAGCGGATGAGGTCGGGCACGTAGGTCCCCATGAGCTTGTCGTCGGCGACGCCGTTGCCGACCGCGTTGGCGATGGCGACGTTGCCGTCGCGAGCCGCGTTCACGATGCCGGGGCAGCCCACCACCGAGTCGGCGCGGAACTGCACCGGGTCGAGGAAGTCGTCGTCCACCCGGCGGTACACGACGTCGACCCGTTGCTCGCGCTCGGTTGTGCGCATGTAGACGGCATTGTCCCGACACGTGAGGTCGCGCCCTTCGACGAGAGGCACGCCCATCTGTTGGGCAAGGAACGCGTGCTCGAAGTACGCCGAGTTGTAGACGCCGGGCGTGAGGACGACGACGACGGGGTCGGCCTGCCGGCGCGGCGACGCGGCCCGCAGCGCCGCGAGCAAGCGCGCCGGGTAATGGTCAACCGGTAGCACGCGGTGCAGCGCGAACAACTCGGGGAAGAGCCGGGCCATCATGCGGCGGTTCTCGATGACGTAGGAAACGCCCGACGGCGTCCGCAGGTTGTCCTCAAGTACGCGGAAGCGCCCGTCGCCGCCCCGCACGACGTCAACACCGGCGACGTGCACGCGCACGCCGTTCGGCGGGTCGATGCCGTAGGCGGTGCGGTGGAAGTGGCTCGACGAGGCGATCAGCCGGCGGGGCACGACCTTGTCCTTGAGGCACACGCCCTCGCCGTACACGTCGGCCAGAAACAACTCGAGGGCTTTGACGCGCTGGACGACGCCGGCCTCGATGACCCGCCACTCCGACCATTCGATGACCCGCGGGATCAGGTCGAGCGGGAACGGCCGCTCGACGCCCGACAGCGAGAACGTGATGCCCTGATCGCGAAAGCGGCGGTCGCGGGCCGAGCAGCGGCTCTCGAAGTCGTCGTGCGAGAACGCTTGAAGCGCGTCGAAGAGCGCCGTGGCGCCGGCTCGAGGCACGTCGGGGCGTTCGAACATCTCGTCCCACACCTCTTGGCCCACGGCGCGGGGGATCTCGTAACCGTCGAAGAGGTCACCCACGACTAAGGGTGTAGCTGCCGGGTGTTTCCGTGATGTTTCCGTTCCCCTAACGCTCGGCTTCTAGACGCCCGGCCGGATGTGGCCTAGCTTCTGGACACGTGTCCAGAACGACCCTCACCGCCCGGCAGGCCGACACGGTGGATCGTCTGGGCGACGCCGCGGTCGACGAGATTTGTGCCGTTGGCTACGACGGCCTCACCGTTCGCAATGTGGCCCGCCGGGCCGGGGTCGCCCCGGCGACCGCCTACACGTACTTCGCGTCGAAGGACCACCTGGTCGCCGAAGTGTTCTGGCGCCGGCTCCACGCCCTGCCGCCGTCGCGAATCGACGGGCGCCGATCGGCGGCCGCGCGTGTCGCCGCCGCCCTCCGCGACGTCACCCAACTCCTCGCCGCCGAGCCGGAACTGGCGGCGGCGGCGACGGTCGCCATGCTGGCGACGGATCCAGCCGTGAAGCAGCTGCGCGACCGCATCGGCCTCGAGATCCGCCTCCGCGTCGCCGATGCCCTCGGCGCCGACGGCGACCGTGGCGCGGTGCGCGCCCTCGACCTCGCGATATCGGGCGCCATGCTCCAGGCGGGGATGGGCCACCTCAACTACGACGAGCTGCCCGACCGGCTCGCCGAAGTTGTCGCCCTCCTTCTGGGGGCGCACCGGTGAGCGTCGCCGAGGCGGTCCGCTACGACCCGTACGCCTACGAGGTCCACGAAGATCCGTATCCGATCTACGCCCGCCTGCGCGAGGAAGCGCCGCTGTATCGCAACGACGATCACGACTTCTGGGCGCTGTCGCGCTACGCCGACGTCAACGCCGCGTTCCGCGACACGGCGCGGTTCTCGAGCGCCAACGGCGTGTCGATCGAGCCGTCGGCGTCGGGCCCGCACGCGGCGCGCACGATGTCGTTCCTCGCGATGGACCCGCCCCGCCACGGCCGCATGCGGGCCCTGGTGTCGCGCGGTTTCACGCCGCGGCGCGTGACCGACCTGGCGCCGCACATTCTCGAACTCACGCGCCAGTATCTCGACCCCGCGCTCGAAGCGGGCACGTTCGACTTCGTCGCCGACTTCGCCGGCCTGCTTCCGATGGACGTCATCTCCGAGATGATCGGGGTGCCCGCCGCCGATCGCGTCGAGGTTCGCCGGTTGGCCGATCTGCTCGTCCATCGTGAACCGGGCGTGTTCGACGTGCCGCCGGCCGGGTTCGAGGCCGCGCTCGAGCTGGCCGGCTACTTCGCGGAAATGCTGGCCGAGCGCCGGCGCCATCAGACCGACGACCTGACCTCGGCGCTGCTCGAGGCCGAACTCGACGGGGAACGCCTTGACGACAACGAGATCGTGAGCTTCCTCTTCCTCATGGTCGTGGCCGGCAACGAGACAACCGCCAAGCTCCTGGCCAACGCGTGGTACTGGGCGTGGCGCAATCCCGACGAGCGCACCAAGCCGTTCGCCGATCCGGGTCGCATCGGCGACTGGATCGAAGAGACACTGCGGTACGACGGGTCGAGCCAGATGATCGGCCGGACGCTGGTGGCCGACGCCACGCTCCACGGTGAACCCATCCCCGCTGGCAGCCGCGTGCTGCTGCTCGCCGGGTCGGCCAATCGCGACGACGACGTGTTCCCCGACGCTGCCCGCTACGACCTCGATCGCGACGCGTCGGCCCTGCTGAGTTTCGGGGTCGGTCGCCACTTCTGCCTGGGCGCGTCGCTCGCCCGGCTCGAAGCGACGATCGCGCTCAACGAACTGGTTGCCCGGGTTGCCGACTACGACATCGACGAGGCAGCCAGCCGCCGGGTGCACTCGGTGAACGTGCGGGGTTTCGAGGCCCTCCCGACGACGGTGACGGTGCGCTGACGTGAGCCGTTTCGACCCGCACCCGACGCGCCGGCCGGCGATCGTGACCGGCGCCTCCGCCGGGATCGGCGAGGCGACGGCGCGAGTACTCGCGGCCGCTGGCCACCCGGTGGTGCTCGGCGCTCGCCGGGTCGACCGGTGCCAGGCGGTTGTCGACGCCATCGTCGCCGCCGGGGGCGAGGCGGCCGCCGCCTTCGTCGACGTCACCGATGGGTCGTCGGTCGCCGAGTTCGCGGCTGCCGCCGAAGCGGCGGTGGGTCCGATCGAGATCCTGGTCGCCAACGCCGGTGACACCGCGCTGGGCACCGGTGTCGACACGGCGCCCGAGGACTTCGCCCAGCAGGTCGCCGTCAACTTCCTTGGCGCGCAGGCGCTGATCGCGTCCGTCGTTCCCGGGATGGTGACGCGCCAGCGCGGCGACGTGGTCGTCATCAGCTCCGACATCGTGCGCGAGCCCCGGCCCGGGATGGCGCCGTACATGAGCGCCAAGTGGGGCCTCGAGGGCCTGGCCCGGGCCATGCAGATGGAGCTCGAAGGCTCCGGCGTGCGCGCGTCGGTGGTGCGTCCCGGCCCGACGATGACCGAGATGGGTCGCGGGTGGAACCCCGACGAATTCGCCTCGGCCATCGACGCCTGGGTCAAGTGGGGCGTCGCCCGCCACGACTCGTTCATGCGACCGGAAGACGTGGCCCAGGCGGTGCTGGCCGTCGTGTCCGTTCCCCGCGGCGCGCACATCACGCTGCTCGAGATCGAACCGGAGGGTCCCGTTGCTTGAACCCACGCTTGTGTCGGGCGGCGACAACGCCACTGGCCATCTCGAGGAGTTGCGCGCCGACCCGATCACGCTCATGCAGCGCGTGCGCGACGAGTGCGGCGCCGTCGGCGAGTTCCGGCTCGCCGACCGACCCGTCGTGCTGCTGAGCGGGGCCGCGGCCAACGAGTTCTTCTTCCGCGCACCCGAGGAGGACCTCGACCAGGCCGAGGCCTACCCGTTCATGACGCCGATCTTCGGCGAGGGCGTGGTGTTCGACGCGCCGCCCGAACGTCGTCGCGAGATGCTCCACAACCAAGCGCTGCGCGACAAGTTCATGCGGGGTCACGCGGCCACGATTGCGGTCGAGGTCGACGACATGGTCGCTCGGTGGGGTGCCGCGGGCGAGATCGACCTTCTCGACTGGTTCGCCGAGCTGACGATCTACACGTCGTCGGCCTGCCTCATCGGCAAGAAGTTCCGCGACCAACTCGATCACCGTTTCGCCGAGCTGTACCACGACCTCGAGCGGGGCACCGACGCGCTGGCCTATGTCGATCCGTACGCGCCGATCGAGAGTTTCCGCCGGCGCGATGAGGCGCGCGTCGGCCTCGTGCAGCTGGTCGAGGCGATCATGCAAGCCCGTCCCGTCGAGGGTGATCAGGACCTGCTCGACGTGTTGATGTCGCTCAAGGAGGACGACGGCACGCCGCGCTTCTCGGCCGACACGGTCACCGGCATGTTCATCTCGATGATGTTCGCTGGGCACCACACCACGTCGGGCACCGCGGCGTGGACCCTCATCGAGTTGTTGCGCCATCCCGACCAGCTCGCCGCGGTCGTCGCTGAGCTCGACGGGCTGTTCGCCGACAACAGCGACGTCAGCTATCAGGCGCTGCGGGAAATGCCGTTGTTGGAGGCGGCCATCAAGGAAGCGTTGCGGCTGCACCCGCCGTTGATCCTCGTGTTGCGGGTGGCCAAGCGCGACCTGGAGGTGAACGGCTACCGCATCGAGGCCGGGAAGATGGTCGGCGCCACGCTGGCCGTGTCCAACCGGATCCCCGAGGACTTCCCGGACCCGGATGCGTTCATGCCCGAGCGGTACCTCGAGCCGCGCGTCGAGGACCAGGCCAACCCGTGGACCTGGATTCCCTTCGGCGCCGGTCGGCACCGGTGTGTCGGCGCCAACTTCGCCATGATGCAGCTCAAGGCGATCTTCTCGGTCCTGTTGCGCGGGTGGGAATTCGAACTAGCCCAGCCGCCCGACAGCTATCGCAACGACCACTCGAAGATGGTCGTGCAGCTCGCCCAACCCTGCCTCGCTCGATACCGAGTGAGAACCGCGTGAGGATCATCGTCGACCGTGACCTATGTCAGGGCCACGGCGTGTGCGAGTCCGAGGCGCCGACGGTGTTCTCGGTGTCGAAGAAGGGCGAGCTGACCGTCCTCGACGAGACGCCGGACGAAGGGCTGCGCGCCCAGGTCGAACAAGCAGTGAAGTTCTGTCCCACCCACGCTTTGCGTATCGAGGAGGACTGATGGCCGGCTACTCGCGTGACGAGCTCGACGAGATGGTCGAGCGGTGGATCGACGCCAACAAGGCCTGCGAGGCGGCGGGGGACTGGCGCCCGCTCGCCGACCTCTTCACCGAGGACGCGACGTACGGCTGGAACCTCGGGCCCAAGGAGGACTTCATGTGCGTCGGGCGCGAGGAGATCCGCGACATCGCGCTCGGTCTCGAGATGGGCGGCCTCGACGGGTGGACATACCCGTACCAGGAGATCCTCGTCGACGAGCGCAAGGGCCAGGTCATCGGACTGTGGAAGCAGGTCGCCGACGCCAAGCGTCCTGACGGCTCGAGCTACGAGGTCGGCGGCATCGGTGGTAGCTGGTTCCGCTACGCCGGGCACTGGCAGTGGTCGTGGCAGCGCGACTTCTTCGACTTCGGCAACGCCGCCGCGCTGTTCATGGAGATGATCGGCGACGGCACGTTGTCCGAGGGCATGACGAAGCGGATGGAGCGGGTCGCGGCGGGGTCGCTGCCGGGCCACTACCGGAAAGGCGACGTTCCGGTGGGCATCTGGGAGGTCCCGCCCCGGTGACGTCGCCGAAGGTTGGCTTCGTCGGCCTCGGCCAGATCGGTGCGCCGATGGCCATGCACCTCATCGACCGGCCGCACGGCGTGACGGTGTACGACGTTCGTCACGAGGCGACGCTTCCGTTTCTCGAGCAGGGCGCCACGCTCGTCGCCGACGCCGCCGGCGTGGCACGCAACGCGTCGGTGATCTCGGTGATGGTGCGCGACGACGCCCAAGTGCGCGACGTCGTCGGTCAGATGCTGCCGGTCGCCGCGCCCGACACGGTCATCGCCATCCACTCGACGATCAAGGCCGAGACGGCCGAGCAACTCGCGGCCGACGCGAGCGAGCGCGGCGTTTACGTACTGGATGCGCCCGTGAGCGGCGGATTCATGGGCGCGCACGAGGGCACGCTCGCCGTGTTGGTCGGCGGCGACGAGGCGGCGTTGGATCGCTGCCGTCCCGTGTTCGAGCGGTGGGCCAAGTTGGTCGTGCACTTCGGACCCGTCGGCGCCGGCACCCGCGCCAAGCTCGCCCGCAACCTGATCACGTTCGCGTCGTACGCGGCGGCCGGCGAAGCGCAGCGCCTCGCCGAAGCCGCCGGGCTCGACTTGGCCGCGCTGGCTGACGTTGTCCGTCACTCCGACAAGGTGACGGGTGGGGCGGGCTCGATCATGTTGCGGACCACGACTGCGCCGATGGCCGCTGACGACCAGTGGCACGCGATCCTCAGCAACACACGCGATCTCGGTGAGAAGGATCTGCAGCTGGCGCTCGAGTTGGGCGACGCGCTGGGTGTCGACCTCCCGTTCGCCGCCCTCGCCCTCGATCGTTTCGGGAAGGGGTTGGGTCTGTGACTGCAAAGGGAGCCGGAGGCGAAGACGGAAGGCGACCGGAAGACACAGCTAGGCGCGAACGGGGACTCGCCAAAGCGAGCGAGGTGTACGGCTGGGAGTTCAAGGACGGACCCGGCGACTGGTGGGCGATGACGGTCGACCATCTCTTCGCGACCGTCTGGGATCGCGAGGGCCTCAGTCTTCGCGACCGCCGGCTCCTGCTGCTCGGCATCCTGGCCGGCCAAGGGTTGGATGACGTCGCCGAGTTGCAGGCCGACGCCGCGCTGCGGGTCGGCGATCTCACCGCCGAGGATCTCCGCGAGATCGTCATTTTCATCACGCACTACGTGGGGTGGCCGCTCGGGGCCAAGCTCAACAGCGCAGTCGAGAAGCTGCTCGCCCGTGGTCGTGCCGGAGGCACGCAGAGTGAGCAGTAAGGCGGTTCTCGGTCGCGAGTACCTCCTCGCCGGGCACCTGATCGACCGGGCCGGCATGCCGCAAGTGATCAGCACCCTCGGTCGCGAGGCGATGGAGGCGATCGCCATCGAGGAGTGGATGGGCGCCAGCCCGGTGTACACGCGGCGCGTGCAACGGGCGCTCGGGTTCGCGGGCGACGACGTGGCCGCGATCTTCAAAGGCATGCAGCTCGACATCGGCGCGCCGCACCGGTTCATGGACTTCCGCTACCAGGTCGACGACGCGCGCCACGGCCAGTTCTGGTTGGCGTCGTGCGGCGCGCTGATGGACGTCGAGCCGATGGGCGAGGAGTTCGTCGTCGGCATGTGCCACCACATCGAGGACCCGACGTTCGACGCCACCGCGGCGGCGACCAACCCGCACGCGCGCATGCGGCCGCGGCATCGGCCGCCCCGCACGCCGGTCGACCGTCACCCGCACTGCCACTGGACCGTCGACATCGACCCAGCCAACGATCCGATCCCCGAGCCCGATGCCGCGGTCGTCGTCGCCCGTTCGCTCGCCGCGCAGGTGACACTGTCGCCCGACGCGCCGCCGAGCTACGACGGCCCCTTCGACCCGGACTTCCAGCTCGAGCATCTGCCACCCGCCGCCCTGGCTCGGGCGCTCGACGAGGTGTGTTTGCAGGGCCACCTTCTGGTCCACTCGTTCCTGCTCTCCGTGGCCGCTCGCGCCGGCGACGACGGCGCCCGCCGGATCGGCGCCAAGCAGCTGGCGGGGATCGGTGGGGTGGTGTCGGCCCGGCTGGCCCGCTCGGGCGCCGGCCTGGCCGAGGTGCTCGATCTCCATCCCGCGTTCCGCCCCCGCGCCTATGTCGACGCGCACATCGAAGAGCGCGACGGCGGCGTTGCGGTGCGCATCGACGACTGCCCCGCCCTCCACGAGAACGGCGGCTGGTCGTGGGCGCTGCTGGCCGACGACCACGCCATGGCGGCGATCGCGTACGGCGCCGAGCCGCGGGCACAGGTCGAGCGGCGCGGCGACCGGGAGTGGTTCATCTCGGTCGGCACCGAGCCCGCCAAGGAGCCGGCCGAGGTCACGCTGACCCGCTTCTCCACTGGCGCCGAATTCGTCCTCGAGCGCTGAAGCGCCGTCACGCCCAGTTCGTCTTTGCGAAACATCGGCGAAATGTGCGTTGGCCACGATGGCTGCGATGGCCCTCTACCGGCTCCGGATCGAGTTGCCCGACGCGCCCGGCGGCTTGGCCCACGTCGCGGCGCTGCTCGCCGACTCCGGTGCCAGCGTGATCTCGCTCGACATCCACGAGCTGGCCGGTCCGACGGCGATCGACGAGATCGTGATCGACGCCCCGCTCGACTGGGACGCCGATCGGTTTGACGCCCGTCTCGCGGCGGCAGGGGCGGCGTCACTGCTCTCGGCCGAACCGGCGAGTGAGGCGGCCGACCCCGTTGTCGAGGCGCTCGAGTGGGCGATCGCGATCGCGGCGGCCGAGCCGGAGGACTACGACGCTGCTCTCGGCGCCGCGGTGCTCGAGGTCACGAGTGCTCTTGCTGCATGGGTCACCGATGTTCCTGGCGCGCTCGGGGTCGAGGCCGGCCGCCTCGCCTTGGAGCGCCGCAGTCCCGTCGTCGTGCAGACGAGCGAAGTCCCGTCGACGGTCGCCGGCCAGCTGCCGGACACCGTGTGGATGCTGGCGGTGCCCGACGGTCAGCTCGACACGGAGATCGTCGCCTTCGCAGTCCGGCCGCTGACGCTCCACTTCTCCGTCTCGGAGATCGCCCGGGTCGAGCAGCTCGTCCGCCTGCGCCGCCAACTCACGAGGGTCACCGTCGCCTAGCTGAACGACGTACGCTCGCGGCAAACCGGGTTCGCTGGGGATCCGGTGTCTGGGGGCTGCAATGCACACGCGTCGCCGCGGGATCCGTCTCTTTCTGGCCGTCGCCGCCGTCGGTGCGGCAACCATCGCAGCACCACGCCCGGCCGTCGCGGCGCCGACGCCGCGACCGAAGCTGACGATCGGAAACCCTGGGGCGGCACCGTTCTCGCGAGCGCTCGACTGCAATCCGACCACGTGTGTCGGCGTGGGGATTGGCAATGTGGTCGCGCCGGTCATGGATCGTCGAGCGGGCGCGGCGACGAGCGCACCGTCGCCGAGCGACCTCCTCTGGGGCGTGGCGTGCCCGACCCCAACGTCGTGCGTCGCTGTCGGTTCCAGTGGGTCTCACGCCGTTGTCGTGACGATCGCTGACGGCGTGCCGACCGCGACAGTGGAGCTGACCGCCGTGCGCGTCCTGTTCGGCGTCGGCTGCACGGCTGCGGCCACTTGCTACGCGGTGGGCTACGACGAGACGGGTGCCGTCGTGGTCCCGATCGTCAACGGCGTCGCCGGCGCTCCGGTGGCCGTGCCTGGGGCACAAATGCTGCGCGCCATTTCCTGTGCGGGCGGCGCGTGTGAGGCCGTGGGCGGCACATACCTCACCGCGGGCTTGCCGTTGTCGCTTGAGCCAGTCGGCATGGCGGTGCGAATCGCCAACGGGGTCGTCGGGCAGGCCCGGCCGGTCGCCGGCACCGGGTCCCTCAACGCCGTCGCGTGCCGCGATGCGTCGGCGTGTTTCGCCGCCGGGAGTACGTGGCCGACCCAGCCGCTCTGCGTCGTCCTCCTGTTGTGCAGCAGCCGAGGGATGGCCGGCGTGGTCGTCGCCATCAGCGGTGGCCGGCCCGGCGCGCCGCTCCTCGTCTCCGGTACGAAGGAACTCAACGGCATCGACTGCCCGAGCGGCGCTCCCGCCGCCTCACCCTGCATCGCCGTGGGTCAGGACTTGCGGGCCACCGCCGGTGCCATCGCCACCGTCGGTGGTTCGGCGCCGTCGAGGACCGTGCATGTCGACCGGGTCCGGAACCTGTTCGGGATCTCGTGCGGCGGCACCCTCGACTGCGAGGTAATTGGCGAAACCGGGACCGGGCTGTCTGACGGCATGCTGCTCGCCGTCGCATTCGGACCGATCGACGGCGCCCAAGCCGTGGACGGGACCGGGCTGCTGCAAGGCGCTGCGTGCGCGACGACCTCGTCGTGCTTCGTCGTCGGGCGAGACTCGCTACAGCGGGTCGGCGTCGTTGTGCCGACCACGAACGGCGTGGCCGGCCGCCGGCGGGTCGCGGGTCCGACCTGGTTCCAGGCGATCAGTTGTCCGAGCGCGACGACGTGCTTCGCGGTCGCGGGCTTTTTCGTCGTGCCGATCGTCAACGGACTCCCGCGGCCACCGATCGTGATCCAGGGGATCGACATGCTCGGCATCTCGTGCGCGTCGGCCAGCGTGTGCACAGCGGTGGGCACGAACATGGCGGGCTCGGCCGCCTTCGTCTCGTTGGTGAACGGCACGCCCGGGACCGTGGTCACCCTCCCCGACGCCAGCGTGCTCGAAGACGTCGCGTGCCCGTCAGCCACCCGGTGCGAGGCGGTTGGCTACTTCGTCAGCAGCGGGCTCCACGCGATCGTGGTGTCGATCATCGGTGGCGTCGCATCGCCGGCGGTCGCCGTGCCGGGCGTCAACTGGCTCAACGGGGTGGCGTGCACGTCGGTCACCAACTGCGTCGCCGTCGGCGGCTTCCCGTCCGGTGTGGTCGTTCCGCTCGTCAGCGGTGTGCCGGGCGCAGTGTCCACGGCCGCCATCAGCCTGAACGGCGTGGCCTGTCCGACGTCGACCACGTGCGTGGCCGGCGGTGGCGACAACATCGGCGGGGGCGTTGTGACGATCGTGGGCGGCATCGTGGGGCCGCCTCGATTCATCGCGGCGGCCGATGTCGTCTTTGCCGTGGCGTGCTCCACGGCGACGACGTGTGTCGCGACCGGGTTTGGTCCGCAGGTCGGCGTCGTGGCGCCGTTCAGCCCGTGAGCGAATGGGAATGGTGATCCTGAACCCAACGTTGGAGGGACCATGCCGATCACCCGACTCAACCATGCAGTCCTCTATGTAAAGGACGCCGAGCGGGCGGCCGAGTTCTACGGCGAGGTGCTCGGGTTCCGCCAGGTGATGGCGATGGCGGGCGCCGTGTTCCTCCAGGCCGAGGCCTCGACCAACGACCACGATCTCGGGCTGTTCTCGATCGGCGAAAATGCCCAGCCGTCGCCGGCGGGCAAGGGCGCAGTCGGGCTGTACCACCTGGCGTGGGAGGTCGACACGCTCGACGAGCTCGACCGCATCTCCCGCGCCCTGAGCGACCGCGACGCGCTCGTCGGCGCCAGCGACCACGGCTCGACCAAGGCGCTGTATGCCCGCGACGTCGACGGCATCGAGTTCGAGGTCAGCTGGTTGGTGCCGGCCGACCGTCTGGACGACGACGTCGTGGAGGCCAAGGCGTCGATCAAGCCGCTCGACATCGCCAAGGAGAAGGAGCGCTACGGCGCGACGACGCGCGGTGGCGTCGGCGTGTCCACCGTGGTGTAGCGGTCAGCCGCTCATCTTCGTGCCGTCGAGCAACTCCCGGGTGGCGTCGGCGTGGCCCGCGTGGTGCGCCGTCTCCTCGAGGATGTGCAGCCCGACCCAGCGGAGGGTGACCGGGCCGGGAAGCCCGAGCAGCACGTGCGCCGGCGGACCGCCGTGATCACTACCGAGACACGTCGCGCCGAGGTCCGGCGCGGCGCGCAGCACTTCCTCGGTGCGCGCTTCGCGCTCTCGATAGCTGGCGATCACCTCATCGAGCGAACGCTCGGCGCCGACCACGAACTCCTCGGTCCGCTCCGGAAACTCGGCACCGAGGTAGCGCCCCTCGATCCACCGCCATTCCATGTGCGTGAGGTGGTTGATGATGCCGATGATCGGCAGTAGCGCGCCGTCCGGTGTCCAGCGGGCTTGCTCGTCGGTCAGGCCGGCCGTCGTCGCAATGACGTTGTTCCGATTGCGGCGAGTGATGCCGAGCATCGTCTCGAGCTCGTCGGCGAGGGAGTAGTCCACGCCATACATTGGCGTGCCATGACGACACGCGAGGGCCGTTTGGCCGACGGCCAGCTCTACTACCGGGTGTGGGACGCCGACGCGCCCCGTGCGGCGGTGGTCCTGGCCCACGGGTACGCCGAGCACAGCGGTCGGTACGAGCACGTCGGCGGTGCGCTGGCCGGCGCCGGGTTCTCGACCTACGCGCTCGACCACTTCGGCCACGGCCAGTCTGAGGGGGAACGGGCCGACATCGGGTCGCTCACTCGCGCGGTCGCCAACCTCGACGCGCTCGTCGACCTGGTCGCGGCCGAGGCCGACGACCGGCCGCTGTTCCTGCTCGGCCATTCGATGGGCGGTCTGATCGCCACGGCGTACACCGAGGAGCATCAGGAACGGCTCCGCGGGCTCGTGTTGTCGGGCGCCGCGCTGAACGTGGCGCCCGAACTGCTCGCGTTGCGCGATCTCGCCGAGATCCCAGCCCTCCCGCTCGCGCCGCTCGTATCGCGCGATCCCGAGGTCGTGAAGGACTACGAGAATGATCCGCTCAACTATCTGGGACCGATGCCGCGGGCGATGCTCGACGCGTTCGCCGAGATCCCGGCGGTCCTCGAGCGCGTCAAGGAGATCTCGATCCCGATCCTCGTGATGCATGGTGAAGCCGATGCATTGGTGCCGGCCCAGGCGAGCGACGAGGTGATGGCAGTCGTGTCGTCGGCCGACAAGACGCTCAAGATCTGGCCCGGCGCCTACCACGAGATCTACAACGAGCCCGAGCGGGCCGAGGTAATCGCCACCACCATCGACTGGCTCAGCGCGCGCGTATGACGCCGGAGGTGCGACGGGCCCCCTCTTGCATTCTGGGCGGATTAGCACGCGCTCAGCACGTAATAATCCGCCCAGAATGAGGTTGTTAGCCTGCGGCGCATGACGCCGGAGGACCTCGTCGAGATCGAAGCGATCAAGCGGGTTAAGTACAAGTACGTGCGGTGCCTCGATCAGAAGCTGTGGGACGAGATCGTCGACTGCTTCACCGAGGACGCGGTCGCGGCCTATAGCGGCGGCAAGTACCACTTCGAGGGCCGCGACGCGATCGTGGCGTTCCTCGTCGAGTCGATGGGCGCCGAGGACTTCCTCAGCGCGCACCGAGTCACGCAGCCCGAGATCGACCTTGTTGGCACCGACCGCGCTACGGGGACGTGGGGATTGGTCGACGAGGTGCTCGTCAAACAACACAGCGTGCGCGTTCGCGGCGCGGCGTTCTACAGCGACGAGTACGTAAAGGTCGGCGGCCAGTGGCGCATCGCCCGCACCGGCTACACGCGCACGTACGAGGAGTTCCTGCCGCTTTGAGGTTCACGTACGCCGAGGCGATGATCGACCCGTCGTTCTGGTTGCCGCTCGCCCGGGCGGCGGAGGACGCCGGGTTCGACTCGATCACCGTCGCTGACAGCCTGGCGTACCCGCGGGAGTCCGATTCGACCTACCCGTACAACCCCGACGGCACGCGTGAGTTCCTGGAGGACAAGCCGTTCCTCGACCCGTTCGCGTTGATCGCGGCGATGGGCGCGGTCACGACGCGGCTGCGCTTCACCACGTTTGTCATCAAGCTGCCGATCCGCTCGCCGGTGCTCGTCGCCAAGCAGGCGGCGTCGGTCGCGGTCCTCACGGACAACCGACTCGTTCTCGGCGTCGGCACCAGCCCGTGGCCCGAGGACTACGCGCTCACCGGGGTGCCGTGGGCGCGCCGCGGGCAGCGGATGGACGAGGCGATCGACATCATTCGCGGGCTCTGCACTCCTGCGCGCCTCCGGCACGACGCCACCGGGTACTTCGAGCACCACGGCGAGATCTTCGACGTGCCCTCGGCCAAGATGACGCCCGCGCCGACCAAGCCGATACCGATCCTCATCGGCGGTCACCACGAGGCCGCGCTCAAGCGCGCCGCCCGCGTGGGCGACGGCTGGATGCACGGCGGCGGCGAGCCCGGGAACCTCCCCGAGCTGTTGGATCGCCTGGGCGAGCTGCGAGCCGACTACGGCACCGCGGCCAAGCCGTTTGAGATCCACGCCATCTCGACCGACGCCTACACGCCCGACGGCGTGCGCCGCCTCGAGGACCTCGGCGTCACCGACGCCATCGTTGGCTTCCGTTGGCCCTACGGCGTCGAGCAGGACACCGAGACCCTCCAGCAGAAGGTCGACGCCCTGCGCTCCTTCGCCGACTCGGTTATCGCAAAGCTCTAGACAAATTTCCGCTGAATTCCTCAAGGCCTAGTGGGGATGGCCGATACATCCCTAGTCACAACGGACTAGAAGCACTAGCTAGAGGAGCAGGAAGCGCGATGGCGACAACGGGCCAGGTACTGGGGACAAGGAACCGGGTTGAGGTGCTCAGCCAAGAGGAGATCGCGCTGTTGACGGTGGTTCGTTCGAGCGGCCGGCGTATCGACGCCGAGGAAGCCGCCCAGCGGACCGGGCTACCCAAGGGGCTGGCAGCCCTCGGACTTGAGCTTCTCGTGGTGAGGGAGCTCATCTAACCGAGGCTGCCGTGCCCGCGGGGCGTAGCGTCGCCGGGCGTGGAGGACCTGCTCGACGTCGATCGACTGAGCCGGTGGATGGACGAGAACCGGGTGCCGGGGGCGGGTGAACCACTCGAGGCCATCCCCATCGGTGGGGGTGCGTCGAATGAGATCTTCGAGATCCGTCGGGGCGACGCCCGCATGGTCCTGCGGCGACCGCCGCGCAACGTGCCGGCCGGCCGCAACGAGACGATGCTCCGCGAGTTCCGCGTCGTCTCCGCCCTCGAGGGCACCGACGTCCCCCACGCGGCGGCCATCGCCGCCTGTGACGACACGTCGGTCATCGGGGCCTGCTTCACGCTCACCGGCTACGTCGACGGGTGGTCGCCGATGGGTTTGGGCGGCGTCTGGCCGGCGCCGTTCGACGCCGACCTCGATGCCCGGCCTGGCCTCGCCTACGAGCTGGTCGACGGCATCGCCCGGCTGTCGCGTGTGGATTGGCGGGCCCGCGGGCTCGAGGACTTCGGCAAGCCCGAGGGCTTTCACGAGCGCCAGGTCGACCGCTGGCTCGCCCACTTGGCGGCGTGCAAGTTCCGCGAGATCCCCGGCATCGACGAGGCGGCGGCCTGGCTGCGTGGTCACCGTCCCAAGCGCTACGAGCCCGGGATCATGCACGGCGACTACCAGTTCGCCAACGTGATGTTCGGTCACGGCGCGCCGGCCCGGCTCGCGGCGATCGTCGACTGGGAGATGACCACCATCGGCGACCCGCTGCTCGACCTGGCGTGGGTCCTCATGGGCTGGCCCGACCCCGACGAGGACCGCACCAGCCTCAGCTACGTCGACTACAACGGCATGCCGACGCGCGCCGAGCTGGCGGCGCGCTATGCCGAGACGAGCGGCCGGCCCGTCGACGACATCGACTACTACGTGATCCTCGCCCGCTTCAAGATGGCGATCGTGCTGGAGGCCGGGTACGCGCGCTACGTGCAGGGCGCGGCCGACAACCCGAAGATGGAGGCGTTCGGCGCCGTCGTCCTCGACATGGCGGCCCGCGCCGCGGCGTTGGCGCGCACCACAGCCGGGTAGGACGGGTCAACAAACCGTGTGCGGAGCCCGGAGAGGGGGGAGACCGGGCCCGCACACAGTTTGCTCAGTGGCGGCGGGGCGACACCGGCACAAGGTCGAGTTGCACGGCGGCGCACTGGCGTAGCAGCAGGCCGATGAACGGTGACACGACCACCGAGCTGGCCATCCAGAGCATCACGATCCGGGCAATCACATCCGTAACATCGGCGCGATTGCCGCGAACCTTAGGCATCGCGCGTCCGCATCTGGCTACTCTGGAGCAAAGTCGCGCGAGCTGGGGGTTCGTGATGAACATGCGGGTGCGGGTTCTGTCCGTCGTCGTGCTGTTGCTGGGCGGGTTGGCGACCGTCCCCGGCCCATCGGCCGCCAGCAGTGCGGGGCAAACCGTGACGATCTTCAGCCAGCCGGAACAGGTGCAGACGATCGTCGGCGGGCCCGACGGTGCCGTGTGGTTTGGCGAACCGCTGGCCCGCAAGATCGTCCGCATCGACGGCGCCGGCGTCACGACCGCATACCCGGTTTCGTCGGAGCCATTTACGATCACACGCGGTCCCGACGGCAACGTCTGGTATGTCGGCGACCGCCCGACGGTGCTCGGCCGCATCACCCCGGCGGGCGTCGTTACCGAGTTTCCGATCGCCGGGGAGTGCTGCGGACGACGGATGGTCGCCACCGCCACGGACGTGTGGTTCTCGCTCGGTACGAACCATCTCGGACGGTCCGACATGGCGGGCAACATCACGCTGTTTCCCACACCGGGGAACTTCAACTCCTGGGGCGACCTCACGCTGGGCCCGGACGGCAACATCTGGTACGGCTCCGAAAATAACGCGGTCGGGCGAGTGACCCCGTCCGGAGTCATCACCGAGTTTCCGGTGGCCGACGGCGTGCGCTCGATCACAGCAGGTCCGGACGGCAACATCTGGTTTGCGCTGGCTAATGCATCCGCCATCGGGCGAATGTCGACGTCCGGCGCGCTCTTGCCTGATGTCGGCGTGCCCGGCAACGTGTACATCCCCCAAGTCGAGCAAGGTCCCGACGGCGCGGTGTGGTTCGCGGCCAACGATAGTTCGGGGCAGAGTTACGTCGGCCGCACCGATGGCTCAGGGGTCCTGATCTTCGAGAGGGTCGCTTCGATCGCCGAGCTCACGGCAGGCCCCGACGGCAACGTGTGGTTCGCGACGTACGGCAGCACTGTCGGCCGCCTTTCGCTGCCGGGCGCGACGATCACGACGCTTACGACGTCGGCCGATCCCGTGAACGAGAACGTGCCTGTGACATACACGGCCACGGTGACTGCGCCGTTCCTCAGCGGCACACCAAGCGGATCCGTTCAGTTCTTCGACGAGATCACCATCCCCGCGACGGCGCTCACCGGTCCGATCCCCCTGTCGGGTGGTGTCGCGTCGGCGTCAATCACCTTTCCGCTGGGGCCGCGATCTCATTATGTGCGGGCCCGGTATACGGGCGACGGCGCCTTCCTCGACAGCGTGTCACCGGTGCTTTTCCAACATGTGCGCGGCGTGGTCACCATCCATGCTTTGCCCGCCGTCATCCACGGGAACCCGTCCGGTGGCGTCCTCAACCTGACGGCGACGCTGAGCCACGGGTCCGATCCCGTGTATTACCTCCAGGTGGCCATGAGGGACAGTTCCGGCCAAGTGCTGTGCTGGGCCATTAACACGGCGGCTGGCGGCACGGGGTCATCGGCGACGTGTTCGGTCCTACTCGACCCGCTGGCCGCCCTCCGCGTCATCACCGGCGGTGGTTACACAGCCACCGTTGATGAAAGCGCTATGTACGCGTCGGTGAGCGCGCACGGCGTCCTTCTCGGGATCGGCGGTATCTAGCGCGCGTGGAGCAGAGTTGGGTCAGCGGCTAGTTCGCGGCGGGCCATGGCCTCCCAGAACCCGATGAACCCCTCACCGTTCGACTGCCGAAAGAACGACCGGGCCGGGTCCGGCATCTCCCGCCCGCCGCCTAGGGCCTCGACCTTCCACGCGTGTGCGCACCGCTGCTCGAAGGCGACGGCCCGCTGGTGCGCGGCGCGCACCGAGCCGGCCAGGATAAAGACGCCGTGGTTGGCCAGCATGGCGATGTCGGCGTCGCCCATGGCGTCGACTGCGGCTGCCGCGCTGGCCGGGTCGTTGACCGGTCCGCCGTACTCGTCGACCACGACGACGTCGCCGCCGCCCAACGCCGAGCTCTGGTCATAGACCGGTGGTACGCGTCCGGCGTCGGCCCAGATGACCCCGTACCGCGAGTGGTTGTGAACGGCGACGGCCACGTCGTCGCGCTTCTTGTGCAGCGCGAGGTGCAGCGGGATGCCGAGCGGCGCGGGCCAGTCGCCCTCGAGCACGCGACCGTCGAGGTCGATGCGGATGACGTGCTCGGGACGGAGCTCACACCACAGCAGGTACCACGGGTTGCACAGCAACGTGCCGTCCGGTTGCCGAATGGTGATGTGGCCGGCGAGGTGGTCGTCGTAGCCCTCGCGCCACAACGTGCGGGCGAGGATCACCAGCTCCTCGCGCGGCGAGAGGTCGGGAAGGAGCTTCTCGGCGGTTGGGTCGAAGGTCAGGGAACGACCTTGTCCGGCAACGGATGGCGGTACAGCTTGGCGGCGTTCTCGCAGCACATCATCCGCAGTTCGTCGTCGGGGATGTGGCCCCACACGTCGGCGATGAGGGCCTGGGTGTCGGGCCACGTGCCGTCGCCGTGCGGGTAATCGCACTCGACCATCACGTTCTCGACGCCGATCACGTCGCGCGTGTCGATGGTCGACGGATCGTCGAGCGTGCACCACCAGAAGTTGCGGCGCAGCACGTCGGCCGGCCGCATCTCCCAACCGAGCCCGTACTGCGAACGGTCGATGATGTTCTCGAGCCGGTCGATCAGCATGGCGACCCAGCCGATCCCGCCCTCGGACATGGCGATCTTGAGGTTCGGGTACTTCACGGGCCAGCCCGACCACAGCCACTCCGCGCAGGCGGTGAGCGAGAGCTGGCCGAACAGCGTGGCGCCGAGCTGCACGCCGGGGCAGCCCTCGGGGTACTCGCCCATGCCGGATGACCCCACATGGAGCGAGACCACCGTGTCGGTCTCCGCACACGCGGCGATGATCGGCTCCCAGTACGGCAGGAAGATCGACGGCAGGCCGATCGCGTGCGGGCGCTCCGGGAGGGTGACCGATCGGAAGCCGCGCTCGGCGTTGCGATAAATCTCGGCCGCCGCCTTGTCCGGATCGGTGAGGAACGTGATGCCGAGCGGGATGATGCGCTCGGGGTACGGGGAGTACCACTCCTCGAACAGCCAGTCGTTCCACGCGGTGGTCGTGGCATGGCCGAGGTCAGGGTCCGACGCCATCGAGAACACGCGTCCGCAGAATCCCGTGATCATCGACGGGAAGTTGAGCGACGCCCACATCCCGTTGATGTCCATGTCTTTGATGCGCTCGTGGATGTCGTAGCAACCCGGTCGCATGTCGGCGAAGCGCGACGGCTCCATCTTCATGGTCTCCATGCGCCGCCCGGCCACCGCGTTCATCCCGACTTGCGTGAACGTCTGGCCGTCGAACTCCCACACCTCGTGGCCCCGCTTGTTGAGGACCACCTTGGGCGCCAGCGGCTGGAGCTTCGACGGCAATCGCCCTTCGAACATGTCGGGCGGCTCGACCAGGTGGTCGTCGACCGAGATGACCGTGTACTTGACCTCGCGGGGCTCCGGGTCAGGCAGGAACAGCGCCGGATCGAGCGTGCTCGTCATGGGCCTATTCGATCACGTGGCGAGCCGCCGTGAGAGCTCGTCATGACCGGCGTGGTCGGCCCAGCCGGCGGGCGTGCCCTGGTAGCTGGCGTCGGTCGCGGCGCGGTCGGCGCCGAGGGCGAGCAGCGCGTTGACCATGGGTTCGTCGCCGTTGAACGCCGCGTAATGGAGGGCGGTCGCGCGGTGGGGGACCGAGCGATCGGGCGCGTTCACGTCGAAGCCCAACTCGGCCATGAGTCGCACCGCGCCGACGCGCCCGCGATCGGCGGCGGTCGCGACGTGGTGCGGCCGGTGGGCGATCGCCGCACCGACGAGGGCGGGGTCGACGCCGTCGCGGTCGCCGCGCATGCACGCGCCGAGCACGTCGTACACCGCGTCGTCGGCATCCCGCGGCGCGCCGGCATCAAGGAGGAGGCCGACGATGGCGTCGTTGCCGTTGCGCAACGCCAACTGGAGCGCGGTGTCGCCCTCAAGGGTCGGGTGGTTGGTGCCGAGGGCGGTGACATCGACGCCCGCGTCGATCATGAGCCGCGCCCATCGGGGCCGGTTCTTCTCGGCCGCGTTTCGCAACTCGTTCTCGGCCAGCTGCCGCGGCGACGGATGGGTGTGACCCAGGAGACGGTGCCATGGCCCGCCCTCGCCACCGCCGAATCCGAACTCCCCCAGGAGCTCGAGGTGGTCCGGCGTATCGACGTCCCATCCGAGCAGGCCGCGGTTGTAGGTCGTCTGCGCGTCGTTGCCGTCGGCACCACGTTCGAGAAGGAGGCGAGCCAGTCCGAGAGCGTTGGCGTGCGGCGGCTGCCCACCCTCGCCGCCGCCAAACGCGCCGGTGAGTGCGGTAAATGGCCACGTCAGCCCGAACCACAGGTAGCCCGCGTTCGGATCCGCCCCCGCGTCGAGCAAGGTGCGCGCCGCGTCGGTCGTGTCGACACCGGGGAGCCGCGAGTAGGTGGCGTACATGAGCGGCACCCATCCGTAGCCGCCGCCATCGGCGTCAACGAGCGACGGGTCACGAGCGAGGAGGTCGCGCACGGCGGCGGCGTCACCCGCAGCGGCCGCGGCGTGGATGTTCGTGCGCGTGAGTGCAGGGTCGGCGTCGAGGAGTTCCCGGGCGCGCTGCCACCGCGCCGGATCGTCCTCTCCGTAGTTGAGGCACGCCAGCGCGGCGAGGTCGGTGGGCCCGGCGTCCGGCCGACGGGTGTGTTGTTCGACGACGTCGAGGTGGCGACGGAGTTTCGTCCACGAGTCGAAGCCGTACTGACGGGCGAGAACCAGTTGCGCGTCGGCGCGAGAGAACCCGTCGCTCGACGGGCGCCGCGGGTGGAATTCATCGACGACCGAACGGGCGCCGGCGTCGTCGGCGCGGACAAGGCGCTGCAACGTCTTGGCCCGGTTCTTGAGGTTCTCCAGGCTCGGATCGTTGGGGAGGTTGCAGACAGGCACGAGGCCTCCTTTTCGTGACGCCCGATGTCCGCATGTCAGGCCGGAAAAGGAGGTGGCCCTGAGTGAAACGGCACTGCTGGCTCGGGTGGGCTTTGCCCTTTCCGCGGACCGGATGCACCCCGAGGCGCACCGCGACGGTAGTGGATTTGCTACACCGTGCGGCGATGGCGACGATCGTGATGACCGGTTCCGCCGGCGGTATGGGAGTCGCCACGCGGGCGCGGCTGGAGGGCGACGGCCACCGCGTCATCGGTGTCGACGTGCGCGACGCCGACGTGATCGCCGACCTGTCGACCGATGCCGGCCGCCGCGACATGGTGACGGCGGTGACCACGGCCGCGCCCGAAGGGCTCGACGGCCTCGTTGCCGGTGCCGGCATCACCGGACCCGACGCGCCCGCCGTCGTGTCGATCAACTACTTCGGCGCCATCGCCACGTTGCGCGACCTGCGCCCGCTGCTCGGCCGGCGCGGCAACGCCAGTGCGGTCGCGATCAGCGGCAACTCGACCACGACGTTCCCCGACGTGCCGATGGCCCTCGTCGACGCGTGCCTCGCCGACGACGAGGAAGCGGCGCGCGCCGCGGCCGAGGGAATCGACCCGATAGCGGCCTATCCGGCGACGAAGCTGGCGCTGGCGCGCTGGGTCCGCCGGCGCGCGACGTCGGCCGAGTGGATCGGCGCCGGCATCCGGCTCAACGCGGTGGCGCCCGGCCTCATCAGTACACCGATGACCGCGGGCATGGAGCAGGCCGTGCTCGGTCTGGGCGAGATCTATCCGATCCCGCAAGGCCGGGCCGGCCGAGCCGAGGAGATCGCCGCCCTGCTCGCGTTCCTGCTCTCGCCCGACGCCGGGTTCTTTTGCGGATCGGTCGTGTTCGTCGACGGCGGCACCGACGCCGCACTGCGCGCCGAGGACTGGCCGTCGCGTGCCGATGGCTGACGGGCTGCCGCTCAACGCGCTGCTGGCGCAAGTTCTCATCGCCGAGACGGCGGACTTCGAAGGGCGCGGCGCCGGCACCGACCCGCTGCCGTCCATCGCGCTGTGGGCCGACGTGCTGCGCTGCATCGGCGAGGGCGGCGTTGACGTGGCCGACCTGGCCGAGCTCGGGCGCATCTCGACACGGGCGGCGCGCACGGCGGCGGGGAACATCGTGAAACGCGGGTGGGCGACGGCGGAGTCCGACTCGGGTTGGTTACGCCTGACCGACCAGGGTCAGCAGGCCAGGGACGCGTGGCACGCGCTGATTGCCGACGTCGACGGCGGCTGGTGCGATCGGGCGGCGGCGGTGCGGTCGTCGCTGGTCGAACTCGTCGTTCAATTCGAGCTCGAGCTGCCGCACTACCCGACCGGTTACGGAACGGCTGACGACAGCATCGCCGGCGGTCCGTACGTCGCGACCCATGGCGTGGACTGGCGGCCGGTCCGGCGCAGTGGTGGCGGCACCGTCAGTGACCTGCCGCTGTTCGCCCTGCTGTCGCAAGCGCTGGTGATGTTCGCCCTGGAGTACGAGGCGCGAGTCGTAGGCGCGCTGGCACACGCGGCCCTCGTGTTGCGACTGCTGACCGACAGCGGCGTTCCCATCGGCGGGATCCCGCTGCTGGCCAAGCTGCCCGGCAACGGCAAGTCGGCTCTCGAGCGCCACCACTTCATCGTCATCGTCCCGGATCCCGCCGATCCCAAGGTCAAGCTCGCCCGCCCGACCGCTCGTGGTCAGCACGTCCGCGACAACTACACGGCGACCGTCGCCGCCATCGAGGCCGAGTGGCGGTCGGGCTACGGCGACGAGGTGGTCTCGGCTCTCAGGTCATCGCTGGAGGCGGTCACCGCCGGCCTCGACCCCGACCTGCCGCACCACGTCACCGGCCAGCTGCACCGGAGCTAGAGGTACTTGGCGAACGAGTCCACCAGTTCCGGGAGCGTCCCCGTTGTCAGTCGCAGAAACACGTTGATCGTGGTGACGCCCGCAGCGGCCAGCGCGGGGATGTCGTCGAAGTTGCGGGCCGACCCCTGTACTTGCAACGCGTCAGGGTCCCGACCGGCGGCGGTCAGCGCGGTGCGGAGTTGTTCGATGCCGACGCGTACGTCGTCGACGGTCGCGCCGGTGATGGGCAGCCACCCGTCGCCCAGTTCGACGATGCGCCGAATGTTGCGCGGCGTGAGTGTGCCGGAGAACCAGATTGGCAGGCGCGCTTGCACCGGACGCGGCTCGCAGTAGACGTCGGGCACGCGGCCCTCCCAGAACGCGCGGCAGCTCGTGATCGTCTCGGTCAGGAGCTGCCCGCGCCGGTCGAAGTCGAGGCCGACCGCGTCGTACTCCTCGCGCTGCCACCCGGTGCCGACGCCGAGGTCGACCCGGCCGCCGGAGAGCTGGTCGAGCGTCGCCACCGTCTTGGCCAACACCGCGGCCGGCCGCAGCGGCGCGATGAGGATGCCGGTCGCCAGCCGGACCCGGCTGGTCGCGGCGGCGATGGCGGTGAGGACCGTGAGCGGCTCGAGCCACGCGCCATCCGGCGCAACGGGGAAGCGGCCCCACGGGTATTGGTCGACATTCGGCCCGAGGATCACGTGGTCGCTGACGACGACTCGATCGACCCCCGCCTCCTCGGCCGCGACGGCCAGGTCGATCAGCCCGCGCCATCCACCGGCGGGCGCGTCCCCGAAGCTCGGCAGCGCGACCGTGAGCGTCGGCGTCACCCGACCACGGCGGCGGCGACGCGGTTGCGGTGGAAGGCGGTGCCGCCCCACGCGGTTTGGAGCACCCACGCCCGCTTCATCCAGAGGTGCAGGTCGTACTCGAACGAGTAGCCGATGGCGCCGTGACACTGAAGGGCGACCTTGGCCGCCACCGCCGCCGCCTCGTTGGCGTACACCTTGGCGAACGACGCGTCTCGCGCGCGGTCGGCTTCGTCGTGCGCCAGCGCGTAGGCGGCGCGGTACACGACCGGCCGTGTGTACTCGACCTTGAGGTGCGCGTTAGCGAGATGGTGTTTGATCGCCTGGTACCTGCCGATGGGCACGCCGAACTGGGTGCGGTCTTTGGCGTAGTCGACGGTCATGGCGATCATCCGGGCGGCCAGCCCGACCAACTGGGCGGCGGTGCCGACCACGGCGCGATCGTTGGCGCCGACCGATCGCCAGCGCACGGAGTGATCGACCAGCGTTGCCTCGACGCCGACCGTCTCGGCGCCGACCACCGTCTCCACGAACGGACCGGGCAGCGCGGCGCGGCCCGTCTCCTCGAACACCGACACGAGGTCGAGGTCCGTCAGCGACGGATCGAACACGCCGACCTCCTCCAGGAGCTTCCACGGACGGTCGGCGGCCGACGTATCGGTCCACGCGGCGCGCACAACCGACGGCGGGCACTCGCGCTCGAGCAGCGACCGCACGGTGTCGCGCAGCAGCACCTGCTCGTCGGTGAAGGCGAACCTCATCGCGTCATTTCCGCGGAAGTCCCAACACGCGCTCCGCGATGATGTTGCGTTGGATCTCGTTGGTGCCGGCGTAGATCGGTCCCGCCAGCGCGAACTGGAAACCCTTCATCCACGGGCCCTCGAGGTCGGCGTCGTCCCCGGCGACCCGCAGCGCGGTCTCGTGCAGTTGGATGTCCATCTCCGACCAGAACACCTTGCTGAGGCTCGACTCGGCGCCGAGCGCGGCGCCGTCGACCAGTCGGGTCACCGTCATTTCAGTGGCCAGCCGGTACGCCTGCGCCGCCATCCACCCGTCGGCGACCTCGTTCCGCAACGCCGGGTCGGGGTGTTCGCGGTAGTGCTCGATGAGGCGGTCGACGACGGCCATGAAGCGACCGGGGCTCCGCAGGCTCAGCCCGCGTTCTGAACCGGTGGTCGCCATGGCGACTTCCCAACCCTTGTTGACGTCGCCGAGGACGTCGGCGTCGGGGACGAACGCGTCGTCGAAGAACACCTCCGCGAACCCGGCGTCGCCGTCGAGCTTGTCGACCGCGCGCACCGTGATTCCGGGCGCCGCGAGGTCGACGAGCATGTAGGTCATGCCCCGGTGCCGCTCGGCTTCCGGATCGGTGCGGAACAAGCCGAACAAGTGGGTGCAGAACGCGCCGCGCGTCGTCCACGTCTTCTGCCCGGTGAGCCGCCAGCCGCCGCGGTCGTCGTCGCGGGCCGCCCGGCTGGTAATGCCGGCCAGGTCGCTGCCCGCGCCCGGCTCGGACCACCCCTGGCACCACATGTCCTCGACGCCGGCCATGCGCGCGAGGATGCGGTCCTTCTGCTCGTCGGTACCGAAGTCGAAGATCGTCGGCGCCAGGAGGAAGATGCCGTTCTGACCCACGCGTTGCGGCAAGCCCGCCGCGTAGTACTCCTCCTCGAAGATCAGCCACTCCCACAACGAGGCGTCGCGACCGCCGTGTACGGCGGGCCACGACACCACCGCCCAACCACCCTCGAAGAGTCGGCGTTCCCACTCACGGTGAACCGCGAACCCCTCAGCGGTGTCGCCCGACGGCATCGGGAGGGCGGGCTTGTTGGCCGCCAACCACGAGCGGGCTTCGGCGCGGAAGGCCTGTTGCTCGGCGGTGGGGGTGAGGTCCATGGCGGTTAGATTCGCCGGATGGCGACGAAGACAACGGTGCCCGCGGTCGAGGGCTGGTTCAACTTAGCGACGCCGTCGACGGATGGCGGGCAAGAACAGCCCCCTGCCTTATTGGGTAGCCGCTGCACGACGTGCGGCACGTTTGCGTTTCCGAAAGAGACGTTCTTCTGCCGCAACCCTGAGTGCGACAGCACCGCGTTCGACGAAGTCCCGCTCTCCCGTCGCGGCACGATCTGGTCGTACACCGACGCTCGCTACCAACCACCGCCGCCCTATGTCCCGGCCGACCCCTACGAGCCGTTTGCAATTGTGGCCGTGGAGCTGGCCGACGAGAAGATGGTCGTGATGGGCCAGGTCGTGGCTGGCGTCGACGTGGCCGACTTGCGCATCGGCATGGACGTCGAACTCGTCGTCGACACCCTCTACGAGGACGACGAGAACGAGTACGTCGTCTGGAAGTGGGCACCGGTCAATGCCTGAGAAGATCGCCGTTCTCGGGGCGGGGATGCACCCGTGGGGCAAGTGGGGCCGCAACTTCGTCGAGTACGGCCTGGCTGCGGCGCGCGACGCGATGGCCGACGCCGGCGTTGAGTGGTCGGAGATCCAAATGGTCTCGGGCGCCGACACGATCCGCAACGGCTACCCGGGTTTCGTCTCGGGCGCCACGTTCGCCCAAGCGCTCGGCTGGTCGGGTGCGCGCGTGTCGAGCGTGTACGCCGCCTGCGCGGCGGGCGCGACCGCGATCAACGCGGCGCGGGCGCAGATCCTCGCCGGGCTGTGTGACGTCGCCCTCGTCGTCGGCGCCGACACCACGCCCAAGGGCTTCTTCGCGCCGGTGGGCGGCGATCGGAAAGACGATCCTGACTGGCTCCGCTTCCACCTGATGGGCGCGACGAACCCGACGTACTTCGCGCTGTACGCGCGCCGCCGGATGGAGCTCTACGGCGCCACCGAAGCCGACTTCGCCGCGGTCAAGGTGAAGAACTCGCGGCACGGGCTCAACAACCCGTATGCCCGCTACCGCAAGGAGGTAACCGCCGACGAGGTGCTGGCGTCGCCGATGGTCGCCGATCCGCTCCGGCTGCTCGAGATCTGCGCGACCTCCGACGGCGGCGCCGCCCTCGTGCTGTCGAGCATGGAGTTCGCCCGGGCGCGGGGCGTGACGTCACCGGTCACCATCGACGCCGTCTCGACCGTGACGCCGCGGTTCCCCAACACGGTGATCGAGATGCCGAATTTCTCGACCGACTCTGGCGTGTCGGCCGCCGTTGTCGGGCTGCCCAGTTTCCGTGACTCGATCGCCACCGCGGCGTACGAGGAAGCGGGCATCGGGCCCGAGGACGTCAGCGTGGCCGAGGTCTACGACCTGTCGGCCGCCCTCGAACTCGACTGGTACGAGAACATCGGCCTCTGCAAGGAAGGCGAGGCCGAGAAGCTGTTGCGCGACGGCGACACGACCATCGGCGGACGCGTTCCCGTCAACCCGAGCGGTGGATTGTCGTGCTTCGGCGAGGCGATTCCTGCGCAGGCAATCGCCCAAGTGTGCGAGCTGACGTGGCAGCTGCGCGGCCAAGCCGATGGTCGACAGGTCGACGGCGCGACCGTCGGCGTCACCGTGAACCAGGGCCTGTTCGGCCACGGCTCGAGCGTCATCGTCAGCAAGTAGATGTCCACGGCCGCCATCTGACTGGTCCGCGATTTCAGTCGCCCACACAGCGGCAATCGCGGGCCAGTCGATTCCTCGGCTGCGTACAGTGCCGGTCGGTGGGCGCGGCCGACATCCTCCGCGGGCAACTGCAGCGGGCGTTGGTTGGGGCGCGGTGGCTGGTCGACGGCCTCACCGACGACGAGTACTTCTGGGAGCCGGCTCCCGGGTGTTGGTCGGTGCGCCCGAAAGCCAGCGGCGCGCGTGGCTATGGCATCGGCGAATGGGTGTGCGAAGACGGCTGGCCGCCGCCCGATCCCGTGCCGCTCACAACGATCGCCTGGCGCGTGACGCACTTGGCGGCGTGGACCGACATCTACCGCGAGTGGACGTTCGGCGAGGCCCGCCCGCGGCTGGCTGACGTCGACGTCCCCGGGACTGCGCAGGCGGGGGTGGCTTGGCTCCTGCGAAGCCAGGACGAGTTCACCGCCGAGGTCGAGCGGCTCACCGATGCAGACATCGCCGAGTTGCGCCCCGCTCATTTTGGCCCCGACATGTCGATCGAGTGGCTCGTTTCGGCCATCGCCCGAGAGCACATCCATCACGCGGCGGAGATCGGCGTGTTGCGCGACGTCAAGTCCGGGCACGGCCGGCTTCAGCCCCCGCCGTTCCTCGAGTGATGCTGCGCATCGCCGAAGGCCGCGAGGCCGAAGTGTTCCTCCGCGACGACGGACGGATTCTCAAGGTGTTCCGCGAGGCGGCGTACCTCGATCGCGCCCAGCGGGAGCTCGATGCGCTGGCGGTCCTCAAGGTCGCCGGCGTTGCCGCGCCGGCCGCGTACGAGATCGTCGACGTCGAGGGTCGACCGGGGCTCGTCATGGATCGGGTGGACGGCGTCGACCTGCTCACTGCGCTCGGGTCGCGTCCGTATCTCGTGTGGCGCGCTGGCCGCACGATGGCGCGAGCGCACGCGGCCATGCACGACGTGGAGGCGCCTCCGACCCTGCCGTCGCTGAACGACGAGTTGGCTGGGCGCATCGAAGCCGCCGCTGGTGGCGCGCTCTCGAAAGAGCTCGCCGACTTCGCGCTCCACGTTCTGAGCCGCCGGCCGCACGGCGACCGGCTGTGCCACGGCGACTTTCATCTGGGCAACATCCTCGGCAGCTGGGCTGCGCCGGCGATCATCGACTGGGGCGACGCCTCACGCGGCGATCCGGTCGCCGACGTCGCCCGCACCGAATTGCTGCACCGCTTCGGCGAGTTGCCGCCGGGTACGCCGCCGATGCTGCGCGCCCTGGCCAAGGTGGGGCGGGGCGTCCTCGTCGCTCGCTACATGCGCGTGTATCGCAAGCGACACGCGGTTGACCGGGCCGAACTCAACCAGTGGGAGATCGTGCGGGCTGCGGCGCGATTCATCGAGGGCATCGAGGCGGAGTACGAGCCCTTGACTCGCTTTCTCGAGCGAGCCCGCCGGTAACGAGAGTTAGTTCCGAGGCAGGTCGCGGAACGGCGCCGTCTTGTCGGGCCGCGGTTCGGCCGGGAGACCCAGCACCCGCTCGCCCAAGATGTTGCGTTGCACCTCGTCGCTGCCGCCCGCGATACGGATCGACGGCGCCGACAAGAACGAGTCCGTCCACTCGTTGCGGAGCGCACCCGCGGGGCCTTGCAACGCCAGCGCCAGCTCACCGAGCGCCTTGTTGTGCTGCGCGTAGGACAACTTGAGGGTCATCGTCGCCAGCCCGCCACGCTGGCCGAGCCAACGGATGAGTTCGATACGCGAGTAGGCCGCCGCCAGCTGCTGGCGGACGACCGGGTCGCCGGCGCGGCCATGGGAGCGCGCCGTCGCCAGTAGCTGGTCGAACACGGAACCGCGACCGCCGCCTCCGCCGATCGCGACGCGTTCGTTGGCGAGCGTGGTCATGCCGACGGCCCACCCGTTGTTGAGACCGCCGAGGATGTTGGCGTCGGGAACGCGGGCGTCGGTGAGGAACACCTCGTTGAAGTGGGCGGCGCCCGTCATCTGTCGCAGGGGCCGGATCTCGACGCCGTCTTGGTGCATCGGGAACAGGAAGTAGCTGATGCCGCGGTGCTTCGGGACATCCCAGTCCGTGCGGGCCATCAAGATGCCCCAGTCGCTGTTCTGGGCGCCCGACGTCCACACCTTCTGACCGTTGATCACCCACTCGTCGCCATCGCGTTCGGCCCGGCACGCCAACCCGGCGAGGTCGGAGCCGGCTCCCGGCTCGCTGAACAGCTGGCACCAGATCTCGTCGCCGCGCATGAGCGGTGGCAGGAATCGCGCTTTCTGCTCGTCGGTGCCGTGAGTGACGATCGTCGGCCGGGTCATGCTCATGCCAACCATGAATGTGCCGAGGAAGACGTTGAGCCTGCCCAGCTCTTCGCTCACGACCGCCGCCTGCTCGGGGCCGACGTCGACGTAGCCGGCGTCGTAGAGCGCGGCCTGCCAGGCTTTGGCCACCGCGACGTCACTCGTGCCGAAGCCGGCGCCGACGGCGCCGAGATTGTTCGCGGCGAGCCACTCGCGCAGCTCCTTGCGAAACGCCTGGAGCTCGGCGGACTCTTCTACCTCGTCGGTCGCCAAAAGATCACTCCTAGTCCGTCTTCCACCTTCACCGTGTACGCCTCGACGGCCATGCCGATGTGCACGGTGTCGGGATCGCAGTCGGTGATGTTCGTCATCATGTTCACGCCCTCCGCCAATTCCACCATGGCGACGACGTACGGAAGTTCGTCGGCAAACGGCGACGCCCAGTTCTGCCGGATCACCGTGAACGTGTGCACCGTCCCGCGGCCCGACGCCTCGCGCCACTCGGGGTCCGCCGCGCAGTTCGTGCACATCGCCCGTGGATAGAACTGCCGGTGACCGCACGCCGGGCACTCTTGGTAGAGCACCTTGCCCTCGGCCGCCGCCGACCAGAAGGGTTCCGAGACGTTGTCGGCCTGGGGGAGCGGCCGCCCGTCCATGTTGATGCTCACGGCGCTTCGCTCCCCAAGACGACGGCGCCCATGCACGACAGCCAGCCGCCGGAGCCGCACGCCAGGGCCAGCTTGGCGTCGGGCACCTGCGCCTCGCCGCCTTCGCCACGCAACTGACGGACCGCTTCGATGAGCAGGAAGATCCCCCGCATCCCGGGGTGGCACGACGACAGGCCGCCGCCGTCGGTGTTCAGCGGCAGCTCGCCGCCGAGTTGCAGCCGGCCATTCTCGACGAAGGCACCGCCTTCACCCTTGGCGCAGAAGCCGAGGTCCTCGAGGAGCAGTAACACCGTGATCGTGAAGCTGTCGTAGAACTGGATCGTGTCGATGTCGGCCGGGGTCACGCCCGCCCGACCGAACGCTTCGCGTCCGGCCAACGCAGCCGAGGTGCGCGTGAAGTCGGGCATCTGGCCGATGTTCCAGTGGGTCTGGCTGCCGCCGGCGCCGAGGATGTACACGGGTGGCTTCTTGAGGTCGCGCGCCCGTTCGGCCGTCGTCATGATCACGGCGCCGCCGCCGTCGGAGATCACGCAGCAGTCGAGCTTGTGCAGGGGGTCAGCGATCATGCGCGAGGCCAGCACGTCCTCGACGGTGATGGGGTCGCGGTACATGGCGTTCGGGTTGAGCTTGGCGTGGCCGCGTACGGCGACGGCGATCTCAGCGAGCTGTTCGGACGTGGTGCCGTATTCGTGCATATGGCGCTGGGCGGCCATGGCGTAGGCGCCGATGAGCACGTTGCCGTACGGCGCCTCGTATTGCAGTGGGCCGGGCACGCGCTGGCCCTCGGTCAAGAAGCCACGCGTACCGAGCATGCGGCCCATGGCCGACAGCATGTTCGAGCCGTACGTCACCAGGATCGTGTCGCACAGCCCGTCTTTGATGGCCGACGCCGCGTGCTGCGCGTAGAACTCGAAGGTCGAGCCGCCCGTCATCGTGCTGTCGATGTACCGATGATTGATCTGGAGGTACTCGGCCATGTCGACCGCGCTTTCGCGGCCCATCCCGCCGCCGGCACACATGTAGCCGTCGATCTCGGCCTTCTTCACACCGCTGTCGTCGAGGGCGCGCTGCATCGCCTGCACGTGGTGCTGGATACTGTCCAGCTCTGGGGCGACCGGGTAGTCGCTCAGCGCGATGCCGGCGATCACCGGGGTTCGGTCGGCCACGGGCGGCGATCCTAGGCGAGCGAGAACGCGTTCTACCTAGCCCGCTCGTGCCTGTCGCGGGACCAAAGACCCTCTCGCGCGGGCGCCGATGTGCCGACTAACCCCTGTGACGACGGCGAACGACGTGAGTGGTTCGCGCCAAATGAGCGCGATCCGAGCCGGCGTCGTCCTCGCGACCATGGCGACCGTGGCCCTGGTCGTGTGCATTGCCCTCGGTTGGGGTGGCAACGACGGTGTCGTCGCCCTCGACGACATCTTGTCGGTGGTGATCGTCGGCGGAGCCGCCGCGGCGACGGGAACGGCCGCCCGGTACACGCAAGGGGCGCACCGGCGTGCCTGGTGGTTCCTGACCGCGTCCCTCCTGAGTTGGAGCACCGCGAGCGCTATCTGGGCCTGGTTCGAGTTGGTGCGCCACACCAATCCGTATCCGTCGGTCGCCGACGTCGGCTACATCGCGGCGGTCCCGCTCGCCGCCGCGTCTCTGTGGTCATTTGGTGGCGGGATGTCGCACTCGTCGAAGCTACGCGCCGCGCTCGACGGCATCGTCGTCGCGTTGTCGGCCGTGATCATCGGATGGCAAGTCGTCCTGGAACGTGCCTTCTCAGCGTCGGCCCAAGGTGGCGTGGCCGAGGTTCTCGGGGTCGCCTACCCACTCGGCGACGTCGTACTCATCGCCGTGGCCCTGCACGTTCTGCTGGGCGTGGCGCCACGACGACGGTCGCCCCTCCGCTGGGTCGTCGCCGGTCTGGCCTTGTTCGCGGTGGCCGATGGCGCCTTCGCCTACCTGACCGCGACCGGTCACTACCAAGCCAGTCCGTTCACCGACGCCGGGTGGTTGGCGGGCGCGATCTTGATGGCCGTGGGCGGCCGCCTCGCCCTTCGACCCGCGGGCACCGCCGCTCCTCGCCGCGAGACCAGGACTCACCTCTACTTCGCGCTGCGGTTCTTGGGACCTGCGATTGCTGTCGCCGCCGTCAGTCCCGAGTTTCTGACGACCGGCCACGTCGACACGGTCGTCTTCATTGCCGGCGCGGGAATCGTGACGGCGCTGGCTGCCCGCCAAGGCCTCGCCATGTACGACAGCACGGTGTCCGAACAGAAGTTCCGTCTCCTTGCCGAGAACGCGCGCGACCTCATCTTCCGACTCCGTCTCGTTCCGGAACTCCGGTACGAGTACGTCAGCCCAGCGGCGGAACGGATTACAGGTCACTCGCCGGAAGACTTCTATGCCGATCCTCTGCTGGGTCTGACCCTCGTCGATCCCGCCGCCGTGGCCGTGTTCGAGGCCGAAGACCTCGCACAGATCGGTCACCGACCGCGTGAGATCGCGATTCGCCACGACGACGGAACGCTGGTGTGGGCCGAGACCACCGTCACTCCCGTGTTCGAGGGAGACCGAGTGGTCGCCATCGAGGGCATCGCCCGCGACGTCACCGAGCGGAAGGAAGCCGAGACGCGGCTCGCGTACCAGGCGCTCCACGACCCGCTCACGTCGCTGCCGAATCGCATTTTGCTCATCGACCGCGTCAACCAAGCGCTGGCGCGAGCGAACCGCGGCATCTCGCGGGTCGCGGTGTTCTATGTGGATCTCGATCACTTCAAGCGGGTGAACGACGCGTTCGGCCACGCGGCCGGCGACGAGCTGCTCATTCGAATCGCGGGGCGGCTGGTCGCCGGTCTGCGTCCGACCGATACCGTCGCCCGGCTCGGTGGTGACGAGTTCGTGATCGTGACCGAGTGGACTGACGAGGCCGAGATCGACGCGCTCATCATCCGGATCGCGTCGCTCGTCGAGGATCGCCCGGGCGGCCGCCTCGATGGTGTCGTCGTCGCCGCCAGCATCGGCTTGGCCGTGGGCGAGGCCGGGGACTCAGCCGAGAAGCTGCTGGCCGCCGCCGACGCGGCGATGTACCGAGCCAAGGGCCTCGGTCGCGGGCGCACCGAACGATTCGACGAGCAACTGCGCCACCAGGCGGAAGCGAAGATCGTCCTCGAGCGGGAGCTTCGCGCCGGACTGGCGCGCGGCGAGTTCGTCCTGCACTACCAGCCCGTTGTCGCCCTCGACACCGGCATCGCGCACGGCGCCGAGGCGCTCGTCCGTTGGAACCACCCGACCCGCGGCCTGCTCGCGCCCGCCGACTTCGTCGAACTGGCCGAGGAGACCGGCCTCATCGGACCCCTCGGCGCGTGGGTCTTCCGCGAAGCGTGCCGCGAGTCGAAGCGCGTCAACGTCCGGTTCCCGGGGCGGCGCGTGAACATCGCGGTCAACGTCTCGGCCCAGCAGCTCACGGCCAACGGCCCCAACGAGCTGGCGCGCATCCTCGACGAGGAGGGCGTCGACCCGAGCTCGATCACCGTGGAGATGACCGAGAACGCGGTCATGGGCGACGTCGATGCCTTCAGCCGGACCTTGGCTTCACTCAAGGCGCTCGGGCTCCACGTGGCGATCGACGACTTCGGCACCGGGTATTCGTCGCTTGGCTACCTGCGCCACTTCCCGGTGGACATTCTCAAGATCGACCAGAGCTTCGTGGACGGTCTAGGCCGCGACGAGCAGGACGACGCGGTCGTTGCCGCGATCATGTCCCTCGCTCGATCCCTGGGGCTCTCGGTCGTGGCTGAGGGCGTCGAGACCGCAGAGCAAGCGGCGACCCTCCGTGAGTTGGGCTGCTTCCTGGCGCAGGGCTACTTGTTCTCGAGGCCGATGCCGGCTGAGCAGTTCTATGCGTTGCTCGCGACCGAGCGCGCGTGGCAGGTCGCCTGAGCCGTCGTTTAGCGTCGGCGGCTATGCGTTTGTCACTCGGGTTGGAGACGTCGCGGTCGGACCGGGCCGAGGAGTTCGTGAGCGCGGCGGCCATCGCCGAGATGTCGCAAGCGGCAGAACGGGCGGGCTTCGATTCGGTGTTCGTCACCGACCATCCGTTCCCCGACGACGCGTGGTTGGCCGGTGGCGGCCATCACGCTCTCGACCCGTTCGTCGCCCTGGCCTTCGCGGCGGCGGCCACCACGACGCTGCGGCTCCACACCAACCTCTACGTCGCCGCGTACCGCAACCCGTTCCTGTCGGCCAAGGCGGTGGCGACGCTCGACCACTTGTCCGGCGGCCGCGTCGTTCTCGGCATCGGCGCCGGCTACCTCGAGCCTGAGTTCGACGCGCTCGGCGTCGACTTCGCCGAGCGCAACGACCTCACCGACGAGGCCATCGTGATGATGAAGCGGGCGTGGGTCGAGGCGGGGGTCGCGGCCAAGGGCGCGCACTTCGACGCGTCGGCCGGCCACACGATGCTGCCCCGGCCGGTGCAGCAACCGCACCCACCGATCTGGATCGGCGGCAACAGCAAGCGGGCGATCCGGCGCGCCGTCGATCTGGCCGACGGCTGGATGCCGATGCCGAACCCGGCCAAGTACGCGGCGCGCCGTCGTAGCCCTGCGCTCGAGAGTCTCGACGACGTCAAGGCCGGCATCGCCTATGCGGCCGAATACGGCGCGTCGGTCGGCCGCGCCGCTCCTATCGGCGTGATGTATGCCCTTGGCCGCGACACCCCCGAGGAGCTGGCGGCGGCCGGCGTGACCGAGCTGTACACGATCGTGCGTGGTGCCGACACGCGCGCCGCGTGGCTCGCCGAAGTGGAGCGGCTGGGCAACGACGTCGTGCCCGCGGTCAAAATTCTCTGATGTCCCTGGACGAGACCCGCGCCGAGGTCGGCGCCTGGCTTGACGCGAACTGGGATCCCGAGCTGTCGCTGCGCGATTGGCGCGATCGGTTCGTCGACTCGGGCTGGGCCTGCCCGTCGTGGCCCACCGAGTTTTTCGGGCGCGGCCTTCCCGCCGCCGCCGACGCGATCGTCGACGACGAGTTGGCGCGGGTCGGTGGGGTCGGAACGCCGACCGGCGTCTCGATGGGACTGGCCGCGCCGACGATCCTGGCTCACGGCTCCGACGACCTGAAGCGGCGGTTCCTCCGCCCGATCCTCACCGGCGAGCACACGTGGTGCCAGCTGTTCAGCGAGCCCGGGAGCGGCTCGGATCTGGCCGGCCTCACCACGCGCGCCGACCGCGACGGCGACGAGTTCATCATCAGCGGGCAGAAGGTGTGGAACACCAGCGCGCATCACGCTGACTACGGCCTGCTCGTCGCCCGGACCGACTGGGACGCGCCCAAGCATCGCGGCATCACGTTCTTCGCCTTCCCGATGCGGCAGCCCGGGGTCGAGGTGCGGCCTCTCCGCCAGATGAACGGCTACTCGTCGTTCAATGAGGTGTTCCTGAGTGAGGCGCGTGTGCCCGCCGACCACGTCGTCGGCGATGTCGGCAACGGTTGGGCGGTGGCGGTGACGACGCTGGCGGTCGAGCGGGCGTCGTTCGCCGCGTTTGCCCGGCGCCGCGCCGTGAGCGGTACCGGTCGCGCCGCCAAGGAGGCGCAGGCCGAGGCGGACAGCTATTTCCAGACCTACGTCTGGTATCCGCAACGGGCGGGGCGCCCCGACCTCGTCGTTGATCGGGCCCGGGAGCTGGGCCGCACCGGCGACGCCGTTGTGCGCCAGAAGATCGCGGCCTTGCTCTCGTTGCAGCGGGTCGCCCAGTGGACCGCGCAGCGGCCGGGTCCGCACGGTTCGCTGCACAAGCTGCTGACGACGAAGATCGCCAGGGCGTCGGCCGAGGTCCACACGTTGATCGGCGGCGCCAACGGGATGGTGAGCGGCGACCTCATCGCCGAAGTGTTGGTGTCGGTACCGGCGATATCGATTGCGGGCGGCACCGACGAGGTGCAGCGCAACATCATCGGGGAGCGCGTGCTCGGGCTCCCCAAGGAGCCGCAGGTCGACCGCGACATCCCGTTCCGCGACGTCCCCAGGAACGTTCGCTGATGCCGGGTCGACTGGCGGGCAAGGTCGGGATCGTCGTCGGTGCCGGGCAAACGCCAGGCGAGACGATCGGCAACGGTCGCGCCGCGTCGATCCTGTTCGCGCGCGAAGGGGCCAAGGTGATGCTCGTCGACCGCGACCTCGCGTCGGCCGAGGAGACCGCGGCCCACGTGAACGCGGAAGGCGGCACCGCCGAAGCGATCCAAGGCGATTGGACCGAGGCGGCCGACTGCAAGGCCTACGTCGACGCTTGCGTCGAGGCGTTCGGCCGGGTCGATTTCCTTCACAACAACGTCGGCATCGGCGCCGGCGACGCGACGCTGCTGCGTTTGGAGGAAGACGCGTTCGATCGCATCATGAAGGTGAACCTCAAGGGTTGCCTCCTCTCGTGCAAAGCGGTCCTCCCCGTGATGCGCCAGCAGCAGAGCGGCAGCATCGTCAACATCTCGTCGATCGCGGCGGTGGCGTCGACGAACCTCACCGCCTACAAGATCTCCAAGCTCGGCATGAACGCCCTTGGCCAGAATCTGGCCAACAGCAACGCCCGCCACGGCATCCGCGTGAACACGATCATGCCGGGGCTCATGGACACGCCGATGGCGATCGAGACCATGGCCGAACAGCTCGGTATTGAGCGCGACGAACTGCGCGCCGCCCGCGACAGCCAGGTGCCGTTGCGCGGCAAGCAGGGGACCGGCTGGGACATCGCCCACGCCGCCCTCTTCTTGCATTCGGACGACGCCGCCTTCATCACCGGCGTCGTCCTCCCGGTCGACGGCGGCCAAAGCGCTCGCGTCGGCTAGCCCGCCGGCGCCGCTACCCTCGGGCGCGATGCCCCAGGATGCGCCGCCGGCGCACACCGTGATGGTCCCGGTCCGAGGCTGGGTTTCGCTGCGGCTGGGCGACGTGTGGCGGGCACGTGAGCTCCTCCTCATCTTCGCGTGGCGGGATCTGAGCGCGCGCTACCGCCAGACGGTGCTCGGAGTCATCTGGGCTGTGTTGCAGCCGGTGACGATGACCGTCGTCTTCACCCTCTTCCTCGGACGCCTCGCCAAACTGCCGTCCGACGGCGCGCCCTACGCCGTCTTCGCGCTGTCGGGCCTGATTCCGTGGGCGTTGTTGTCGAATGCGGTGGGCGCCGGCAGCGAGAGCTTGCTGAGCAGCGGCGGCGTCATCACCAAGGTCCACTTCCCGCGGCTCGTGCTACCGCTCGGCGCTATCGCGGCGTGGCTCTCCGACCTGCTGATCGCGACCGCGGTGCTGATCCCCGTGATGTTTGTCTACGGATTGGCGCCCACGTGGACCGCGCTCCTTGCTCCGGTCTTCGCACTCGGCATCGTTCTCGTCGCCGCCGGCGCGAGCCTGCTGTTGGCGCCGCTCAACGTCGCGTACCGGGACGTGCGCTACCTCACGGTCATGCTCTTGCAACTGTGGATGTTCGCGACGCCCGTGGTGTATCCGTTGTCGAAGGTTCCCGCTGATCTCCGCTGGTTGTACGGCCTCAATCCGATGGTGGGCTTCGAGGCCGGGTTCCGGTGGGCGATGCTCGGCGCCGGCGGCCCGACGAGCCGCGACCTGCTGAGTGCGATCGTTGTGACGCTGGCCGGCCTCCTCGCCGGGCTGGCGTACTTCCGCCGCGTCGAGCACCGGCTGGCCGATGTCATCTGACGGAGCGCTGGCGCTCAGCGTCCAGGGGCTCGGCAAGCGGTACCGGCTGGGCGAAACGGTCGGCGGCTTCCGCGACCGGGCGCTGAGTGAGGAGATGCTGAGCCGGCTGCGCCGCGGCTTGCGCCGTAATCGGTCAGTAGCGCCAGCTGACCTGTGGGCGTTGCGCGACGTCAGCTTCGACGTGCGGGTCGGCGAGCGCGTCGGCATCATCGGCCGCAACGGCGCGGGCAAGAGCACCCTGCTCAAGATCCTGTCGCAGGTCACCACGCCGTCGGAGGGCCGGGTCGAGACGTGGGGACGCATCGGCGCCCTGCTCGAAGTCGGCACTGGATTCCACCCCGAGCTGACGGGCCGGGAGAACATCTTCCTCAGCGGCGCCATCCTCGGCATGAGCCGCGCCGAAGTGGCGCGGAAGCTCGATGACATCGTCGAGTTCTCGGGCGTCGAGAAGTTCATCGACACGCCGATCAAGCGGTACTCCAGCGGCATGGGCGTCCGGCTGGCGTTCGCGGTGGCCGCGCACATCGAGCCGGAGATACTTCTCGTCGACGAGGTCCTGGCGGTCGGCGACGCCGAGTTCCAGCGCAAGTGCCTAGCGCGCATCGCCGAGATCGGTTCGCACGGACGGACGGTCGTGTTCGTCTCGCACAACATGCCGGCGATCATGCGGCTCTGCGAGCGGGTGATCGTGCTCGAGGGCGGCGCCGTCGCATGGGACGGTTCGCCGCAGGACGCCGTCCACCGATATCTCGATGCCGCGATCCGGTCAGTGGCCCAGTGCGAGTGGGAGTCGCCGTCGCGTGCACCGGGCGATAGCCGCGTGCGGCTCAAGGCGGTCCGCGTGCTCGACCCCGTCGACATGCTGACGGACCGCATCGAGATCAACGAGCCGTTCACCATCGAGGTCGAGTACTGGCAGCTGAGCGACGCGGCCGACGTGCATCCCGTGGTGGTGCTGCAGATCAGTGATCAGGACGGGACGCTGCTGTTCCAGACCGCCGATCAGACGAACGTCGAATGGTTCCGCACGCGCCGCGGCGTGGGCGTCGTCACGTCGCGGTGCCGGGTGCCCGGGAACCTCTTGGCCGAAGGTCAGTTCCTGGTGTCGGTGACGGTGAGCACATCGGACCCGTACGTGCGCCACGTCGTCGAGTCCGATGTCGTCGCCGTCGACGTGGTCGAGGCGAGCGACGGTGTCACGGTGAAAGGTGGGGCGATCGGCGAATGGCCGGGTTTGGTCCGGCCCTGGCTCGACTGGAGCGTCGCCTTCGAACGCGCCGCGCCGGACAACGCACAACACCCGTGACCGACGGGCCGCTCGTCACGATCGTGACCCCGTCGTTGAACCAGGGGCGGTTCATCGGCGAAGCGGTCGAGAGTGTGTTGGGGCAGACCTATCCGGCGATCGAGTACGTCGTGCTCGACGCGGGGTCGACCGACGAGACCCACGACGTCCTGCGGAAGTTCGGATCACGGGTGCAATGGAAGGTCGAGTCCGACAACGGCCAGTCGCAGGCGATCAACCGGGGCTGGCGACGGGGCGCGGGGACGATCCTCGCCTGGCTGTGCGCCGACGACCTCCTCGAGCCGAACGCGGTGGCCACCGCGGTGGAGGCCCTACTCGCCCGCCCTGATGCTGGTGCGGCCTACGGCCGGGGAACGAACTTCACGGACACCGAAATCGAGCCGCAGGACCACACCGCCCCGTTCCACCTATGGCGGCTGATCAACATGTTCGATTTCGTGTTCCAGCCCGCGGCGTTCTTTCGCCGCGACGCGGTCGAGGCCGTCGGCTGGCTCGACGAGAGCCTCCACTACTCGATGGATTGGGACCTGCTGATCCGCCTCGGGCTGCGGCAGCCGCTCGTCCCGGTTGACGCGCTGCTCGCCCGGGCGCGCATCCACGTCGGCGCCAAGACGTCCACTGGCGGCCTGCGCCGGCATCGGGAACTCCGGCGCGTCATTCGGCGCTACGCCGACGAGCGGCGGCCGCCGTCGTACTGGTTCTACGGGCTCGAGACGTTCAAGCACGCGGCGGACGCCATGGCCGACAAGCTCAGCCGTCGGTCACCGCGGATCGGCCGCTCGGCTCGCGATCTCGTCGACCGGGCCAACACATCGGTCGCGTGCCGAACGTTCTTGAAGGCTGACGACTGGTGGCCCGACGGGTGGGCGTGCGCGTCGGTCGACTTCCTGGTTCCGCCGGGCGACGAACCCGTGCGCCTTGTCGGCGCCATCGCACCGGACCTGGCGCCGCAAACGCTGTCGGTCGCGGTCGATGGTTCGGAACGTTGCCGTGAAGTGCTGCCCGCTGGCCCCTTCTCGATCACGGTGCCGGGCACGACGGGTGGCACCCGCGATGTCACGCGCGTCCGCGTGACGGCCGACCGTTGGAAGCCGATCCACCACCCGTGGGGCCGCGACGCTATTCGGCGGGTTGCCTACCGCCTCGACGCCATCGAGCGGCGTAGCGCGGCACAAAGTCCAACAGAAGGTCGTTCTTGACTACCGATGCGACGTGGTGCAGGACCGCCCGTCGGTACCGCTCGGGCCAGTGGCGCCGGTAGAACCGCCATCGGTACAACACGTTCTCGGGCGAGCGGCGGGCGAAGAGCAATGACACCGGATGGCTGAGACGCGGTGCCGCGCGCGCCGCTGCGATCCATGACGATTCGATGTCGCACACCACGACGGCAGACGGCGTGACCAAGAGCCGGTAGCCGATCTTGCGGGCACGCAGCGCGAAGTCCGAGTCGGCCAGGTATTGCGGCAAGCGCTTGTCGTCGAACGGCCCGACCTCGTCGAAGGCGGCGACCGGAATCAGCATCCCCATGCCCGTGAGCGTCTCGACCTCGCGGGGCGCGTCGAAGTCGGCGATTCGCCCGTTCACGTTGCGAAGGTCGCTCGACGCCAGGTCGAGCACGGTGCCGAAGAACCAAACCCGGTCGGGGTCCTCGGCGGTCACGACCATCGACCCGACGAGGGCGCGCGGATTGTCCTCGGCCAATGCAACGAGCGTTGTGATGATGGCGGGGTCGAGTTCGGTGTCGCTGTTCACCGTCAGCACGTAGTCGGCCCCGTTGGCCCGGGCCCATTCGACGCCGATATTCGTCGCCTTGGACCACCACAGCGAGCCGTCGCCGCGGATGACGGTGACCATCGGGAACTGCGAGGCGATCGCGGCCGCGGTGCCGTCGGTGGACCCGTCATCGACGATGACGACCTTGACGTCGGGGTAGGTCAGCTGCTGCGCCGACTCGAGGAATCGGAGCGTGTGGGCCACGCCATTGTGGACGGGGGTAACCACAACGACGCTCGCCACGGTCGAGGCAGCATAGATGGCAACCTCAGTCGCCTCGCGGTGTACCAAACTCCTGGCCTGTGTCGACCGAACCCCTCGTCAGCATCGTCACGCCGTCGCTGAATCAGGGCCGCTTCATTCGCGAGACCATCGAGAGCGTCCTGGCCCAAACGTACGCCTCCATCGAATACGTCGTGCTCGACGCCGGGTCGACCGACGAAACGCACGACGTGCTGGCGAGTTACGGCGACAAGGTCCGGTGGAAGGTGGCGGCGGACAAGGGCCAGGCCGACGCGATCAACAACGGGTGGCAACGGGAGACCACGGGCTCGATCCTGGCCTGGCTGAACGCCGACGACCTACTCGAGCCCGATGCCGTGGCCCAGGCGGTCGCCGCGCTGACCGCTCGGCCTGACGCGGCGGGGGTCTACGGCGACGCCGTGGAGTTCTTCGAGGACGGCACCGAATACCGAGCGCCGGTGGTTGCGCCGTTCAATCTTTGGCGCCTCATCAATATCTTCGACTACATCGTGCAGCCCGCCACGTTCCTCCGGCGCGCCGCGGTCGAGGAAGCCGGTTGGCTCGACGACTCGCTCCACTACGGCATGGACTGGGACCTGTTCATCCGGCTCGGCGTGAAGCGCCCGCTCGTCTACGTCCCGAAGACGTTCGCCCGGGCGCGGATCCACGCGGCGGCCAAGACGCGGACCGGCGGCCGCACGCGGTTTCGCGAGTTGGCCAGGATCATCCGCCGGTATGCCCCGAAACGACGGCCGCCGGCGTACTGGTACTACGCGTCCGAGACGTACCGGTCGATGGCGAATCGGTGGGTCGCCCAGCTCGAGGCGAGCGGCCACCGATTCACACGCCGCGCCCTGAATTCGCTCACCTACCGCGGTTTCAACCTGATGGCCAAGCGCACGTACCTCAGCGTCGATGACTGGTTCGAAGACGGCTGGACGGGCCCTGACGTCAAGTTCCTCCTGCCGCCCGGGCCGGGCCGCGTACACCTCGACGGCAACGTGCCCGCCGACCTGGCGCCGCAATCGGTCGTCGTCGTCGCCGCCGGCGAGGAGGTGTGGTCGGGCACACTGGATGAAGGTCCGTTCGCGATCGCGTTCGACGGGCGCCGGGATCCCGACGCCGGCCCGCTGCCGGTGAGCGTGCGCGCCACGCGGTGGCACCACCTTCCGCATCCCGGCGGTCATGTCCGTCGGGCGTCGTACCTCCTGTACGCGGTCGAGCGCCGCTGACTACGCGGCGCCGCCGTCGACGCGGATGACCGCGCCGGTTGTGTAGGTGGACGCGTCGCTCGCCAGGTAGAGCGCGGTGCCGACGATCTCGTGCGGCTCGCCGCCCCGCTGGAGCGGGATGCGAAATTTGGCGATCTTCTCGAACGCCTCGAGGTCCCACGCCTTGCTGATGTCGGTCATGAACGAGCCGGCCTCGATGCAGTTGACCCGAACTGTCGGGCCAAAGCCCTTGGCGAAGGCGACCGTCATCGCCTCGAGCCCCGCCTTAGCTGCCGCGTAGGGGATGACGTCGGGCGTCGGCCGCACCGCGGCGACACTGCTGACGTTGATGATCGAACCGCCGCCGGCGGCGGCCATGCGCGTGGCGACCAATGCCGAGAGGCGGAACGGCCCCTTGAGGTTGACGTCAAGCACCTTGTCGTAGAGCGCCTCGGTGACGTTGGCGACCTGGTCGTAGAGCGGCGACATCCCCGCGTTGTTGACGAGGACGTCGACGCGACCGAACTCGGCGTAGGCGGCGTCGACGAGCGGCTCGAGCTGATCCCAGTCGCCGACGTGGCACGCGAACGGGAACGCGCGGCGGCCCGTCGCCGACCGCACCTCGGCCGCCGTCTCGTCGCACGATGCTTGCTTGCGGCTGGCGATGACGACGTCAGCGCCGGCGTGAGCGAACCCGAGCGCCATCTCGCGACCGAGCCCGCGGCTGCCACCGGTGATGATGGCGACGCGGTCGGTGAGGTCGAACAGGTTGGCGGTCACGAGACGAGTTCGTACGTGGTCGGTTCGCGGGGCATCTCCCGGATGATGCCGCGTATCTCGAGGGCGCGAAGGTGGGCCATAGCCTCGCCGACCGCGGCACGGCGCATGAACCCGTCGATGCGGTCCCACGGCCGGGACCACTTCATGTGCTCGGCGATGTACCACGCGGTATTGGTGCCGGCGGCAATCGCCGCGGTGATCTCCGCGAACCGGCGCTCGTGGTGAGCGCGTAATTCGTCGAGTCGCGACCGCAGCCCGACGAACCGGTGCTCGTGCGCGGGCAGCACCTCGACCTCGTCGTAGTCATTGAGCTTGGCCAGCGATTCGAGGTACTCGCCCAGCGGATCGGCGCCCGCTTGTGGGTGGAACGGGATGTTGGGCGTGATACGGGGCAGCACGTGGTCGCCCGAAAGCATCAGCCGATTGCCGGCCTCCCAGAAACACAGGTGGCCGGGGGAGTGACCGGGCGTCCAGATCGCCTTGAGGTCCCAGCCGGGCACGTCGGGTTTGTCGTCGTCCTCGAGCAGCACGTCGGGCATCACCGCATTGACGAACGGCCGCACTGGCATCGACGCGTTGGCGAGCGAGTTGACTTCCTCCTCGGGGGCGCCGACCCGTCGCAGCATGGTGGCCACGCGTGTGAGCAGGTCGCCTGGTTCTTGGTAGCGGTCGTGAATCAGTGCGGCGTCGGCCGGATGGAGGGCGATCCACGCGCCCGACGCCTCCCGGACGCGACCGGCCAGGCCGTAGTGATCCGGGTGGATGTGGGTGACGAGCACGCCCTGGACGCTGGCGACGTCGGTGCCCAGTTGCGCCAGTCCGTCGCTCAACGCCGCCCACGCATCGTCGGTGTTCCAGCCCGTGTCGACGAGGTACGGCCCGGCGTCGGTCTCGAACACGTACACGAACACGTAGCGCAGCGAGTTCGACGGGATCGGGACCGGCACGCTCCACAGACCGGGCCGCAGACGCTCGACGGGGGGCAGCGGCGCCAGCGTCGGCGTCACCCAAGACCGCCGAGGAAGGCGAGGACTGCGTCGTTGAACGCCGCCGGCTGGTCGATGTTGGCGGCGTGACCGGCGTCGGCGATCACGACCTTCGTCGCGGTGGGGATCTTGGCCGCCATGTAATCGGTGCCGGCGACAAAGGGCGTGTCGTTCTCGCCGATCAGCACCAGCGTCGGCACCGGAATGGTGGGGAGTGAATCGATCACGCGCGCGTCGTGCTGGACGAGCATCCCGCGTGCGGCGCGGGCCAGACCGTCGCCCAGCTTCTCGCCGGTCCGGATCGCGTTGGCGTTCCACCCATCACGCGCCTCGTCCTTGCGGAAGCCGGGGCCGGTGTCGAACAGCATGAGCGCCCGCACCCGGTCGGGATGGGCGATGTTGAAGGCGAGCGACATGTAGCCGCCGAGCGACAAGCCGCCGATCACGGCCCGGTCGGCCTCGACTGCGTCGAGCACCGCCGCCATGTCGGCCATCGTCGCCGCCTCCGAGTAGAGCGCGTCGTCCTCCGGCGAGTCGCTGGCGCCGTGACCCCGCATGTCCCACACCACAACGCGGTAGCCGGCGCTCGTCAATGGCGCGATCTGACCGCGCCACATCTCTGTTGTCGCGGTGTAGCCGTGACTCAACAGCACCACTGGCCCATCGCCGTGGCTCTCGTAGTGGATCTTGACGCCGTCGCGGTCGAGGTGCGGCATGGCCGCAGCCTTGCATCAGATCGACTGCCCCGCGATTTCCGCTGCCCTCACGACGGAAAGCGCGGACCAGTCAGATTGCCTCTGGTGCGCGTCCGAAGACGGCTGGCACCCTGCGGTGATGGACCGCGAACGAGTGGACGCGATCACCCGGCGTCAACACTCGCTCATCACGACCGCTCAGTTCGTCGAGGTCGTGGGGTCCGAGGCTGCCCTCCGGTGGGCGGTTCGCGACGGATGGCTCAAGCGACACCCACGGTGGCGTGGCTTGTATGTCGTCGCCGGAGCGCCGGTCACGCCCTACCAGCCGCACATGGGAGCGTGCCTCCTTGCTGGACCGGGTGCGGCCGTCTCACAGCTCGCCGGAGCGTGGCTGTGGGACTGCCCAGACGTCGTCGAGTGCGCTCCCGAGTTGACCTTCTTCGGCCGTCGAGCGCGGCGGATTCGCGATGTGCGCGTTCATGAGTCCGGGCTGCCAGTGTCCGACTGGACGTGCGAGCGACACGGGGTCCCTACGGCCGCTCCCGGCCTCGTTGCGGTTCAAGTCGCGCAGCTCGGGATGGACTTTCTCGCGCAGCGGATCGCCAACGACCTGTTCAAGCGGCGGGTGACGACGCCGCGTGCGGTCCTGGAATGCATCGAGATGGTCGGATGCCGCAAGCGAGGCAGTGCCGGGCTGCGCGCGTTCTGCCTGCGGGCGGTGGAGGTGCGCGGACACGACGACAGTCCGGCGGCACGAGACTTGGGCGTGGCCCTGTTGCGAGCGGGTGTTCCGGCGTTCGTGACCCAGCACTACGTGTGCGTCGAAGGTCACGACTACTTCCTGGACTTCGCATGGCCGGACCAGTTGGTCGGGCTTGAGTACGCGGGCTGGGCCGACCACGGAACTACGCGTGACGCGTTCGACCGTGATGCCCTCCGGCGTAGTCGTCTGACTGCGGCGGGCTGGCGCATTCTCGATGTCACATCGCTCGCAAGTCGCAGCGAAGTCGTCCGCTGGGTGCTCGCGGCCCTGACTGGTCCGCGATTTCCGTCGTCCACGCAGCGGTAATCGCGGACTAGTCGCCGGCGGCGCGCGAAGGGGGCGTGAAAATCGGCGGTCGCCGCGTGAGGATGGCGTAAAGACCGTATCTATCGGGCACGGATCAGCGTTATGCCTGGGTGATGACGCCCGAGACCCGCACCACATGGCTTGCAGTAGCAGCCGGGGTCGCGGCACCATTCGGCGCTGCTTTGGCCATGGTGCCCCTCCGGCACACGATCGACAACGCCAACGTCGCCCTCGTCCTCTGCGCAACCGTCGTCGCCGTCGCCATGACCGCGCGGCGGCCGGCCGCGGTCGCCGCCGCGGTCTCGGCTGCCATGTGGTTCGACTTCTTCCACACGCGGCCATACGACCGCTTCACGATCGACAGCCGCGACGACGTTGTGACCGCTGTCGTGCTGCTCGCTGTCGGTGTACTCGTCGGTGAGTTGGCTCTCCGCGGCCGGCGCCACTGGTTGGCCGCCGCGGAACGCAGCGACGAAATCACCCGCATCCATGCGATCGCCGAACTCGTCGCCGACGGCGAGCCGCCCGACTACGTCGTCATCGCGGTGGCGCAGGAGCTGCGACTCCTGCTCGAACTCCGCGACGTCCGCTTCGAGCCCGGAAGCCTCTGGTCCGACGCCAAGCCGCTCGCCCGCCTCGAGCGCAGCGGCGACGTCGTCATCGGCGAGCTCTTGTGGCCGGTCGACAAGATGGGCTTTCCCGGCAACGAAGTGCAGCTGATCGTGCAGGGCCAGGGCCTCACCTTTGGCCGCTACCTCATGGCCCGCACGGCGGGCGAGCCGGTGTCGTTCGAGCGTCGCGTCGTCGCGGTCGCGCTTGCCGATCAGGTCGGTGCCGCCTTCGCCGGCCGTCCCGCCAACGCAGGAGGAGTGCCCAATGGCTGACGTCATCTACGTAGCGCTGATCATCGCGTTCTTCGCGGTCGCGGCTCTGTTCGTGGTCGCTTGCGACCACATCATCGGCAAGGACGAGAGCGGATCGTGAACGGCGCCGACAACGTCATTGGCTTGATCCTCGCCGTGCTCATCGCCGCGTACCTCGTGTACGCCCTGCTCTTTCCAGAGAACCTGTGACCGCGTCACCGTGGCTGCAGATCGGCTTCCTAATCGCGCTCCTCGCGATTTCGACGCCGATCCTCGGCGCGTACCTCGCCCAGATCTACAGCGGAGAGAAAGCGCCTGGCGACCGGGTCTTCCTCCCGATCGAGCGGGCGATATACCGCGTCAGCCGCATCGATCCGGAGCGCGAGCAGCGTTGGACGGTCTACGCGTACTCACTTCTTGCCTTCAGTCTCGTGTCGGGGCTGGTCCTGTACGCCCAGCTCCGGCTTCAGGGCCACCTGCCTCTCAACCCTGACCATATGAAGGCGGTCCCGGCGGGACTGTCGTTCAACACGTCGATGAGCTTCCTGACCAACACGAACTGGCAGAACTATTCGGGCGAGTCGACGATGGCGCACCTCACGCAGATGGCCGGCCTGGCCGTGCACAACTTCGTGTCGGCCGCAGCGGGTGCCGCGGTCGCCGTCGCGCTTATCCGTGGCCTTGTCCGCCGCCGATCGGCGACGCTGGGCAACTTCTGGGTCGATCTCACCCGCACCACGGTCCGCGTGCTCCTACCGCTCAGTTTCGTGGTCGGCATGGTGTTCATCAGCCAGGGTGTCGTGCAGAACTTCCATTCGACGACCGCGGTCACGACAGTCGAAGGCCAGACGCAATCGATTCCCGGCGGCCCCATCGCCAGCCAGGAGGCGATCAAGAACATCGGCCAGAACGGGGGCGGGCCCTACAACGCCAACTCCGCGCATCCGTTCGAGAACCCGAACCCGATCACCAACATCCTCATCATCTGGATGATCCTCGCCATTCCCTTTGCGTTCCCGTGGGCCTTCGGCAAGATGGCCAAGGACACGAAACAAGGCGTCGTCGTCCTGGCGGCCATGTTCGCGTTCTGGTTTGTCGGGGCCATCATCGCCATGCCGATGGAGGCGCGCGGCAATCGCAACCTCGCCGCGGCAGGCGCTGACCAGCAGGTCACCGCGGTTCAGGCGGGCGGCAACATGGAGGGGAAGGAGACCCGCTTCGGCCCGGCAGGGTGCGGCCTATTCGCCGACTCGACGACGGGCACGTCGACTGGTTCGATCAACTGTGCCCACGACAGCATGGTGCCGATCGGCGGTGCGGTGCCGCTCGTCAACATCATGCTGGGCGAGGTGACGCCGGGCGGTACAGGGTCCGGTCTCTACGGCATGTTGGTCTTCGCCCTCACGAGTGTGTTCATCGCCGGGCTGATGGTCGGCCGCACGCCGGAGTATCTCGGCAAGAAGATCCAGGCGACGGAGATGAAGCTCGTCGTCGTCTACCTGGTCGTCGTGCCGCTAGCGACCCTCGCCTTTGCCGCCACCGCAGTGTTGCTGAAAACGACATTGTCGTCGCTGGCCAATGACGGGCCGCATGGTCTCACCGAGATGCTCTACGCGTTCGTGTCATCGACCAACAACAACGGCTCGGCCTTCGGCGGCCTCACCGGCAACACCCAGTTCTTCAACACGGTGCTCGGCCTCTGCTATCTCATCGGGCGGTTCATGCTGATGATCCCGGTGTTGGCAATCGCCGGCTCGCTCGGGCGCAAACAGCCGGTCCCTGAGTCGGCGGGTACGTTCCCGACGGGCACACCGCTGTTCGCCGGCCTCCTCGTCGGCGTGGTCGTCATCGTTGTCGGCCTCACGTACTTCCCCGTTATCGCGCTCGGACCTGTCGTCGAACACCTGGCCGGGAAGTTCTGATGGCCGAGGTGCACCAACGCGGGGCGGCATCCCTGTTCGATCCCGCGATCGTCCGCCGTGCGATCCGCGACTCGTTCGTGAAGCTGAACCCGCGTGTGATGGCGCGGAACCCGGTGATGTTCGTCGTCGAGGTCGGGAGCGTGCTGACGACGATCCTCGCCGTACGCGACACCGACATGTTCGCCGCGCTCATCGCCGCGTGGCTATGGATCACAGTGCTCTTCGCCAACTTCGCCGAAGCGGTGGCCGAGGGCCGGGGCAAGGCTCAGGCCGACGCGTTGCGCAAGACCCGTTCAGAAACGACGGCGCGTGTCCGCCAACCCGACGGCTCGGTCCGCGACGTTCCGTCGAGTCACCTTCAGCTGGGCGACGAGTGCGTTGTCGCCGCCGGCGAGGTGATTCCCGGCGACGGCGACGTGATCGAGGGCATCGCGTCGGTCGATGAGTCGGCGATCACCGGCGAGTCGGCGCCGGTCATCCGAGAGTCGGGCGGTGACCGCAGTGCGGTCACGGGCGGGACGAGGGTGCTGTCCGACGAGATCGTCGTCCGGATCTCGGCGCGCCCCGGTGAGAGTTTCCTCGACCGCATGATCGCCCTGGTCGAAGGGGCATCTCGCCAGAAGACCCCGAACGAGATCGCCCTGAACATCCTGCTGGCGGGGCTCACGATCATCTTCCTGCTCGCCACTGTGACGCTGCAGCCGTTCGCGATCTACTCCAACAGCGAGCAGTCGATCACCGTGCTCGTCGCGCTCCTTGTCTGTCTCATCCCGACGACGATCGGCGCGCTGCTGTCGGCCATCGGCATCGCCGGTATGGACCGGCTCGTGCAGCGCAACGTCTTGGCGATGAGCGGCCGCGCCGTGGAGGCGGCTGGAGACTGCAACACCCTGCTACTCGACAAGACGGGCACGATCACCCTGGGCAACCGGCAGGCGGCCGAGTTCATCCCGTTGCCGGGTGTCACCGGCGACGAGTTGGCCGACGCCGCGCAGCTGTCAAGTCTGGCGGACGAGACGCCGGAGGGCCGCTCAATCGTTGTGCTGGCGAAGGACGTGTACGGCCTTCGCGAACGTGAACTCAAGGGCGGGCAACTCGTGCCGTTCACGGCCCAGACCCGCATGAGCGGCGTCGACTTGAAGGGCCGGTCCATCCGCAAGGGTGCGACCGACTCCGTCGTGCGGTGGGTCGTCGACCAGGGCGGCGTGGTCCCCGACGCTCTTGAACCGATCGTCGAGGGCATCTCGAGCAGCGGCGGTACACCGCTAGCCGTAGCGGACGGCGCACGCGTACTCGGCGTGATCCACCTCAAGGACGTCGTGAAGTCCGGCATATCCGAGCGGTTCGCCGAGCTGCGGCGGATGGGCATCCGCACCGTGATGATCACCGGTGACAATCCGCTCACCGCGGCGGCCATCGCCGCCGAAGCAGGCGTCGACGACTTCCTGGCCGAGGCGACGCCCGAAGACAAGATGGCCTTGATCAAGAAGGAGCAGGCCGGCGGGTTCCTCGTGGCCATGACGGGCGACGGCACGAACGACGCACCCGCGCTGGCCCAGGCCGACGTCGGCGTGGCGATGAACACCGGGACTCAGGCGGCCAAAGAGGCCGGCAACATGGTCGACCTCGACTCGAATCCGACGAAGCTCATCGAGATCGTCGAGATCGGCAAGCAGCTGCTGATTACCCGCGGGTCACTCACCACATTCTCGATCGCCAACGACGTGGCCAAGTACTTCGCCATCATTCCGGCCATGTTCCAGGGCGTGTTTCCTGTGCTGCGCACCCTCAACATCATGAAGCTGGACAACCCGCACTCGGCGATCCTCAGCGCGGTCATCTTCAACGCGCTGATCATCATCGTGCTGATCCCGCTCGCGCTCCGGGGCGTCAAGTTCCGCGCGCTGGGGGCCGCCGCGGTACTACGGCGCAACCTTCTGATTTACGGCGTCGGTGGCCTCATCGCGCCCTTCGTCGGCATCAAGGCCATCGATCTTGTGATCACCGCCCTAGGAGTGAAGTAATGCGTCGCCAACTGCTGCCGGCCTTGATGATGACCATCGCCCTGACTGTCGTGACCGGACTGCTCTATCCGATGGCCGTGACCGGCGCCGGCAGGTTCGTCTTCAAGGACAAGGCGGATGGCTCGTTCGTCACGAAAGACGGCAAGGTGGTCGGCTCGAGCCTGCTCGGCCAGAACTTCACCAAGCCCGAGTACTTCCAGCCGCGGCCGTCCGCCGCGGGAGCCGACGGGTACGACGCGCTGGCGTCGGCCGCCAGCAACCTTGGGCCTTCCAACCCCGATCTGCTGAAAGCGGTGGCGGAGCGCACCGTCGCGTATCGAGCCGCCAACGGCCTGCCGGCCGACGCGATGGTCCCCGTCGATGCAGTGACGGCGTCGGGCTCGGGACTCGACCCGCAGATCTCTGTCGCCAACGCCGAGATCCAGGCCAAGCGGGTCGCCGCCGCTCGCGGCATGACCTTCGACCAGGTCGTCGCTCTCGTCATCAAGCACACGCAGAAGCGCGCCCTCGGGTTCTTGGGCGAGGCGGGGGTCAACGTCCTCGAGCTCAATCTGGACCTCGACCGTCTGGGACCATAGGTATATGGCCCGCGGCCAGCTCCGCATCTATCTCGGCGCCGCTCCGGGTGTTGGGAAGACGTTCGCCATGCTCAACGAAGGATGGCGGCGTCACGAGCGGGGCACCGACGTCGTGGTGGGTTACGTCGAAACGCACGCCCGGGCCAACACCGCCGCGCAGTTGCGCGACCTCGAGGTCATGCCGCGCCGGTCGGTCGAGTACCGCGGCCAGACGTTCGAGGAGATGGACCTCGACGCCGTCATCGCCCGCAGGCCCGAGCAGGCGCTGGTCGACGAGCTGGCGCACACGAACGTGCCCGGCTCGCACAACGAGAAGCGGTGGCAGGACATCGAAGGGTTGCTGCACGCCGGCATCGACGTGATCTCGACCGTGAACATCCAGCACCTCGAGTCGCTCAACGACGTGGTGGAGCAGATCACCGGCATCAAACAGCGCGAGACGGTGCCCGATGCCGTGGTGCGCGCCGCCGACCAGATCGAGCTGGTCGACATGTCGCCTGAGGCGCTGCGTCGCCGCATGGCCCACGGCAACATTTACTCGGCGGACCGTATCGACACCGCGCTGGGCAACTACTTCCGGGTCGGCAATCTCGCCGCTCTGCGCGAGCTCGCGCTCTTGTGGCTGGCCGACCAAGTGGACGAGGGCCTACAGGACTACCGAGACCGCCATGGCATTGCCGAGCCGTGGGAGACGAAGGAGCGCGTCGTCGTCGCCCTTACCGGCGCCCCGGGAGGTGACGACCTCATACGCCGGGCAGCTCGCATTGCGCGGCGGGTCAAGGGCGAGCTCGTCGGCGTCCACGTGCAGTCGGGTGACGGGCTGAGCGGGCCGTCCACCGACGCGCTCGAGCGACATCGACAGCTCCTCGGCGAACTCGGTGGCCGGTACCACGAGGTCGTCGGCGCCGACGTGGCGACCGCCCTCGTGGAGGTGGCCCGGGCCGAGAACGCCACGCAGATTCTGCTCGGCGCGAGCAATCGCAGCCGGTGGACCGAACTCACGCGCGGATCGATCATCAATAGCGTCATCCGCCAAGCGGGAAAGGCGCTCGACGTCCACGTGATCTCGACGACCGGGCCCGACGGCCAGCCGACGGACCACTCGCCGTTCGCCCGGCCGCCGCGCCTGCGCCTGGCTGCGTTGTCGAGGCGCCGGCAGACGATCGGCCTCGGCCTGGCGGTGGTGGGGCTGCCGTTGCTGACCGTCGTGCTCTCTCGTGTGCGCGAGTCCCTGGGCTTCCAGAACGCGCTGCTGTGTTATCTGCTGATGGTGGTCGCGGTCGCGACGATCGGTGGCGTGTGGCCGGCGCTGATCGCGCTGCTCCTCGGCTTCGGTCTGTTGAACTGGTTCTTCGCGCCGCCAATCCACACGTTCACGATCCGCAACACACGCGACCTGCTTGCGCTGTTCGCGTTCGTGGTCATCGCCGCGGTGATCAGTGGTCTCGTCGACCTGGCGGCCCGGCGCCGCAGCGACGCGTACCGCGCCCGCATCGAGGCCCAGGCGCTGGCGCGCATGGCTGGGACCGTCTTGCGCGAGCGCAATCCATTGCCACAACTCGTCAATGACTTGGCCGGAACATTCCGCCTCGACGGCGTTTCGGTGTTGCGCGTGACGAAGAGCGGCTGGGCCGCCGACGTCGAAGCGGGACCCCACCCGCCGGCGTCACCCGCCGAGGGATCTCTCGCCCTTCCGCTGTCCGACGACGCCACGCTGGTCGTAAGCGGGCCCGATCTACGCGCCGAGGACCGCCAGGTGCTCAACGCCTTCGCGACGCAGCTTGGGATCGCGCTCGCCAATCGCCGGTTGCAGGCCGAGGCGGCGAATGCCGAGGCGCTCACCAAGGCCAACGAGCTGCGGACCGCATTGCTCGCCGCGGTGAGTCACGACCTGCGAACGCCCCTCGCGTCGATCAAGGCCGCGGCCACGAGCCTGCTCTCCGACGACGTCGATTTCGAGCCCGCGGCCACCGCCGCGCTCCTCGAGACCATCGACGAGGAGACCGACCGCCTCAACACCCTCGTCGGGAATCTGCTCGACATGAGTCGGCTGCAAACGGGCGGCCTCATGGTGCAATTGCGCCCGGTCGGACTCGACGAGGCGGTGGGCTTGGCCCTCGCCGGGCTGACCGGCGCCGATCGCGTTGACGTCGACGTCGCCGAAACCCTGCCCCGGGTGAACGCCGACGTCACGCTGCTCGAGCGGGCGGTCGCCAACCTGGTCGACAACGCCGTGGGCTTCTCGCCGCCGGACGTGCGAGTACGCGTGCAAGCCGGCGCGGTCGATAGTCACGTCGACCTGCGCATCATCGACCAGGGTTGTGGGATCGCGGTCGCCGATCGTGAGCGCGTGTTCCAGCCGTTCCAACGGCTGGGTGACAATCCGAACGGTGAGGGCGTGGGCCTCGGCATGGCGGTGGCCAAGGGATTCGTCGAGGCGATGGACGGCGAGCTCACCCTCGAGGACACGCCGGGCGGCGGCTGCACTGCGGTCATCTCGTTGCCAGTGGCCGACGCGTGACCAAGCTGCTCGTCATCGACGACGAGGCGCCGTTCCTCCGGGCGCTCGGCATCGGGCTCCGCGCTCGCGGCTACGAGGTCGACACCGCGACGACGGGGGAGAGCGGCCTCGAAGTGGCGGCCCGTGCGCATCCCGATGTGATCGTCCTCGACCTCGGCCTGCCCGGCATCAGTGGCCTCGATGTATTGCGCGCCCTCCGCGCCTGGACGAGCGTGCCGGTGATCGTGCTGTCGGCGCGACACGCCGAGGCCACAAAGGTCGAGGCGCTCGACGCCGGCGCCGACGACTACGTCACCAAACCGTTCGGCATGGACGAGTTGCTGGCCCGTGTGCGGGCGTCGGTGCGCCGAGCCGCGCCGGGAGCCGAGGACCCTGTCGTCGTGACCGACGACTTCTCGCTCGACCTGGCGGCCAAGCGCGTCACCGGCGCCGACGGAAACGACATCCGCCTCACGCCGACTGAGTGGGGCGTCGTCGAAACGCTCGTGCGCAATGAGGGCAAGCTCGTCTCGCAGCGCCAGCTTCTCCAGGAGGTGTGGGGCCCGCAGTACGAGAAGGAGACCCCGTACTTACGCGTCTATATGGCCGCCATCCGCCGGAAGCTCGAGCCGACGCCGTCGAAGCCGCAGTACTTCCTCACCGAGCCGGGGATGGGCTACCGCTTTGCTGGCTCGGCGTCGGCTGCAGGACGTAGCCCCGATCCCGCACGACCTTGAGTTCGAGGCCGAGTGGTTCGAGCGCTTGGCGGATACGCAGGATGTGGATTCGCAACGCGCCGGCGCTGCCGCCTCCGGTGGGCCACGCGGCCGCCTGCATCTCCGCCGCACTGACGACCTCCTCGAAGCCGGCAACGAGGGCCTGCAGCATGCGCTCCCCGATCGGGGACACTTCGACCCACCGACCTAGGTACCGGAGCCGGCCGTCACCGGGCATCTCCGGCGCGTCGGGCGTGGCCTGCGCTCGTAGTTCGAGCGCCCGTATGCGGGCGTGGAGATCCGAGTCGGTGGCCGGCAGTCGAATCCAGTCTTGGAACGGGTCGCCGTCTGTTGGCGGCGACTCGTTTTCGGCGACAAGTAGAAGGCGCGGGATACGTCGCATCCGCAGGCCGTCGAGTTCGTCGGCCTCGTCCGGCCAACGGATCAGCACCACCGAGCTGGTTGCCAACGTGTTCATGATGTCTTGATACGCGGCAACACACTCAGGCGATACGGCCCTAACGCGAAAGAAACGCGCGCCGCCGGGAAACTAACGGCTTCTTAACGTTCCTGTACTCCGTCTGTCGTGTAACGCAATCGTCATTTTCCTGTGATGAACGCGCCATGGAGGCTCCTTACGTTCCGCCCGCAATCGCCGTCGGGAAGGGAGTCTCGGTTGTCGAAGGGCAAGACGCTCATTGTGTTAACGGTGCTCACGTTCATCGCGCTCGCCGCGGTGGGCGCGCACTATTCGGGCCACGCGGGCGACGCCGCCGGTACGGCGACGGGGACTGCCAGCGACTTCATCGCCGCCAGCGGGACCAAGACCGAGTCGGTGCCGGTGTCGCAGGTGGGGATCAACGCGCTGGCGAACGAAGCTGGCCACGCGCGCGTCGCCATCAACTTCACCTGGTTGCTGATCACCGGGTTCCTCGTCCTGTTCATGCAGGTCGGGTTCGCATTCCTCGTGACCGGCCTCACCCGAGCCAAAAACGCCGGGCACATGATGATGATGAACATCGCCGCGTTCGCCATCGCCTTCATCGCCTACTTCGCGGTGGGCTTCGCATTCCACTTCGGCGGTGTGGCGCCGGTAGCCAATCTCGGCGGCTTGGCACCGTTGAGTGGCATCTTCCCGCACGGCAACTCAGGGCTCATAGGCACGCACGGGTTCTTCTTACAGAGCCACGGCAGCTACGACGTCGGCGTGCTGGCGATGTTCCTGTTCCAGGTGGTGTTCATGGAGACCGCCGGCTACATCATCATCGGCGCCATCGCCGAGCGGATCTCGTTCGCCGGCTTCATCCTCGCCGAGATCGCGATGGGCGCGGTCATCTATCCGATCTACGGCAACTGGCTGTGGGGCGGCGGCTGGTTGGCGCACCTGGGCCTGTCGATGAAATGGGGCCACGGCGCGGTCGATTTCGCCGGGTCCGGCGTGGTCCACGCGACCGGTGGCTGGGCCGCCCTCGCTCTCGCGATGATCCTCGGGCCGCGGCTGGGCAAGTTCAACAAGGACGGATCGCCCAACGCCATACCGGGCCACAACCTCGGCTATGTCGTGATCGGTACGCTGGTGCTCGTCTTTGGCTGGATGGGCTTCAACCCCGGCTCGACGTTCGGCGCCACCGACCTGCGGATCTCGATCGTCGCCGTGAACACGTTGCTGTCGGCCTGCTTCGGCTTCGTCGCCGCCATGGCGTGGACGAACGCCAAGTACGGCAAGCCCGACATATCCATGTCGTGCAACGGAATGCTCGCCGGGCTGGTCGCCATCACCGCGCCGTGCGCGTTCGTTGCGCCATGGGCCGCGTGTGTGATCGGCCTCATCGCCGGCTTCCTTGTCTGCTACAGCGTTTGGTTCTTCGACCATGTCGCTCACGTCGACGACCCGTGCGGCGCCATCTCGGTCCACGGTGTGAACGGCGCATGGGGCGTGCTGGCAGTCGGCATCTTCGCCGACGGCACGTACGGCGATGGGTGGAACGGCGTCGCCGGTCCGGTGAAGGGACTCATCTACGGCGATGGCGGTCAGTTCGCGGCCCAGGCCGCGCACGTGCTGGTCGGCTTCGCATGGGCCTGGGGCATCACCTGGCTGATCTTCAGCGTGGCCAAGCGGTTCATGCAGATCCGCGTGTCGCCCGAGGCCGAACTCGAGGGTCTCGACCTACCCGAGTTCGGTGCGCTCTGTTATCCGGACTTCGTGCTGGCGTCGCACACGAGCGGACACGTGTCGATTCCTGCGTCGATGCAACGACCGAACCGACCGCTCGTCGCCGATCCGGAAGGAGGCCGGTCCTGATGAAGTTGGTGACCGCGATCATCAAGCCGTTCAAGTTGGAGGACGTGAAGGAAGCGTTGAACGACGTCGGCCTGCCCGGCATCACCGTCGTCGAGGCCAAGGGCTTCGGGCGTCAACGCGGGCACACCGAGGTGTACCGAGGCGCCGAGTACACGGTCGAGTTCGTGCCGAAGGTGTGCATCGAGGTGCTGGTCGACGACAGCGACGCCCGGCGCGTCGCCGACGCCATCGTCGCGTCGGCGCGCACCGGCAAGATCGGTGACGGCAAGGTGTGGATCTCCTCGGTCGACGAGGTCATCCGCGTTCGCACCGGCGAGGAAGGCGTCGACGCCCTCTAGGCGGCGCGGCTCCAGCGTCGAAGGGCGACAGCGGACCAGATCAGCTCGACAACACCGAACGGCCAGGCGCCGCTGAGGAATCCGTACACGCTCGAGAGCGCGCAGCCGGCGGCGAAGGCGAGCACGAACGTCCGTCCTCGCCCCTCGAGCGCGTACATCGCCATCATGAACGTCAGCGCGACGACGCCGTAAACGGTGACCATCGCCCCGTAGTCTCCATTGGAATGTCGGACGACGTACGGGCCGGGCTTCGCGTGTCGACGACCTCGCTGGTGTGGACCGCGGTGACGAGCACCACCGCGGTCGTCGTGGGCGTTGCGTCGCACACGCTTGTTCTCGTCGCGTTCGGTGCGACGGGCGTTCTCGACGGCGCCGGCTCCTTGGCGCTCGTGTTGCACTTCCGCCATGCACTGCGGCACGAGGCGATCTCCGAAGCGCGTGAGCGACTGGCCCACCGCATCGTCGGAATCGGGCTCATCGTCACGGGCGTGGCGACGGCGGCCGAGAGCATCCGTCGGCTCGCGGTCCATGCCGAGAGCCACCGCTCGACGTTCGGCGCCGGCCTGGCCGCGGCGTCGATCGTCGTCCTCGCCCTGCTCGCCCGGCGCAAGATCGCGGTCGCGGCGCGCATCCCGAGCCCGGCGCTCCGCGCCGACGGGTTGCTGTCGGCGACCGGTGCCCTGCTGGCAGTAGTTGCGGTCCTGGGTGCCGCCGTCACGATCGCGTGGTGGGTCGACGCTGCCGCCGCGCTCGTGATCGGCGCCGCCGCCGCGGGTACCGGGGTTACGTCGCTGCGTCAGTAACGCCAGCGCGGAGGAACTCCACGATCGCCGGGTCGGCCTTGGACTTGGCGCCGCAGTCGAACGGCGGCTGCGGGTCGTACTCGATGCCGAGCTGGATCGCCTGGGCGACGACGTCGCCGGCGATGCGCGCCGCCAGCGTGAGCGCCATGTCGATGCCGGCCGACACGCCGGCGGCGGTGATCACCTTGCCCTCGATGACCACGCGTTCCTCGACGTAGGTCGCGCCCAGCGAGTTGAGCAACTCGTCGGCCGACCAGTGCGTGGTGGCCTTGAGGCCGTCGAGGACGCCGGCGGCGCCGAGCAGCAGCGATCCGGTGCACACCGACGTCGTCCACGTGGTGGTCGGGTGGATCTGCTTGACCCACGCGATGAGCTGCGGGTCGGTCATGAGGTGGCGCGTGCCCGGACCGCCCGGCACAGTCAGGACGTCGGCGCTCTCGATCTCGTCGAACGTGGCGTCGGCGGTGATGGCCAGCGACCCGACATCGGTGCGCACGGGCCCTTTCTCGGCGGCGGCGAACACGACCTCGGCGCCGGGCAGCCGCGACAGCACCTCGTAGGGGCCGACGGCGTCGAGCGCGGTGAAGCGGTCGAACAGCGGGATCACGATGCGCATTGGAAATGCCTCCGGTACTCGCCGGGCGTCACCCGGACGGTTCGTTTGAATGTGCGGTGCATGGTCTCGACCGTGCCGAAGCCGCAGGCGCGGGCGATGTCGTCGACCGTGCGATCGGTCGACTCGAGCAGGCGCCGAGCGGCCTCCACGCGGAGCGACTCGGCGTAGGACGCCGGCGTGTGGCCCAACTCGGCGCGGAACGCCCGGGCGAAGTTGCGCGTGCTCATGCCGGCCCGGCGGGCCAGCGCGGCGACCGACAGGTCGCTCGCCAGGTGGTCGGTCATCCACTCGGTGACGTCCCGCAGGGCGTCGCGCTCGGGCTGTTGTGCCGCGAGCTGCGCGCTGAACTGCGATTGGCCGCCCGGTCGCTGGACGAACAGCACGAGCCAGCGGGCGACCTCGCGCGCCACGTCGGCGCCGAGGTCGTCCTCAACCAGCGCGAGGGCGAGATCCATCCCGGCGGTGACGCCGGCCGACGTCCACACGTCGCCGTCGTGCACGAAGATCGGGTCGGCCTCGACCGTGACCTTCGGGAAGAACTCGGCGAGCGTGTGGCACTCCGACCAATGCGTCGTCGCTCGCTTGCCGTCGAGCAGCCCGGCGGCGGCCAGCACGAACGCGCCGCTACAGACCGATGTCACGCGCCGCGAGCGCGTCGCCGCCGACTTGATCCACCGGATCAGGGTGTCGTTGCCCATCGCGGCGGGAGTGCCGGTGCCGCCCACCACCAGCAGCGTGTCGATCGCGGTGCGCCGGGGGAGCGGACCCATGGTGACCTCGAGGCCTGACGACGCGCGCACCGCGCCGCCGCCCGGGCTCACGACGTCGACGGCGTACGACGCCGGCACCTGCCGGTTAGCCATGGCGAAGACTTCCATCGGGCCGGTCAGGTCGAGGATCTGCATGTCCTCGTAGCCGACGACCACGACGCGACGAGTGGTCACGTCGCCAGCATGCGCTCCCTGGCCTCTGGCTGCAATGCCAAAGGTATGACGATTTCGGCCAGCGGCTACGCGTGGAGAATTGGCCAACCCCGATCGACGGCGACCTGCCGCAACCGTCGATCAGGATTGACGACCTGCGGGAACCCGACCGCCTCGAGCATCGGAAGGTCGCGGATCGAGTCGCCGTACGCCGAGGAGAACCGCAGGTTGTGACCACGGCCCACCGCGGCACGGCGCACGACCTCGCCCTTCATCGGCCCGCGAACGACCTCGTCGACCAGTTCGCCGGTGAGCCGGCCGTCGGGGCCGACGCCGGCGATGGTGCCGTAGGCGCCGGTCATGCCGAGGTGCGACGCCACGAGACTGGCCAGCTCGATCGGGGCGGCGGTCACGACATAAGTCGCGTCGCCCAGTTGTTGGTGGCAGCGGATGAGGTCGCGCATCGAGGGGAACACCGTCGGCAACAACCGTTGCTCGACGACATCGCGCACGATCGCCATCAACCCCCTGTACTCGTGACCACGCGCCAGGGCGAGCGCGGTGACGCGCGCCCGCTCGACCGAGCCCTCGGTCTCGCCCCGTCGGCGGAATGCGGCCTGGCGCAGTGCGAGCCCGGTGACCGCGCTCCACTTGAGGAGTCCAGCGGCGCGGAGCTCGCGAGCGAGCGGGTAGAGGCTGGAGCCGGGCACGAGCGTGCGATCGAGATCGAAGAACGCAGCGCGGCTGCACGGCTTCCCGGTCTGAAGGCTGCTCGCTGCCGCCCGGATTGCTACCCGTTCGCCTGCGCCCATAGTTCGTACTTAACCCGCGCCGAGTTACATCCAGGCAACGCCAGGCCAACGTGTCGGTGTCAAAGCAACGAAAAGCGCAACCTGACACCGACACGTGGCTTCAGTCGTTGTAGATGGGTGGGCGCTTTTCCTTGCGGGCGCGGATCGCTTCCTCGAAGTTCTGCGTGGTCAGGCGGACATAGAGCTGAGCGGCGGCCTCGTGGTCCATATGGGCGGCCAGGCTGCCGGCGTCGAGGCTCGACCACAGCAGCCGCTTCGTGCTCTCGACCCCGACCCGGCTGAACCCGATGATGCGCGTCGCCATCTCGTAGCAGCGATCGAGCAACTCATCGGGTGGGACCGTCGCCGACACGAGGCCGATGCGCTCGGCCTCGACCGCATCGACATCACGGCCCGACAACATGATGTCGAACGCGCGCGACGAGCCGATCGCCCGCGGCAGTAGGTAGCTGATGCCCAGCTCGCTCGACGTGAGGCCGTTGTTGATTCCCGCGGCCCGGAAGTACGCGGCGGTCGACGCGAAGCGGATGTCGCACGCGGTCGCCAGGCAGAACCCGCCGCCGATCGCCGCGCCGTTGATTGCGGCGATGACGGGTTGGTGCATCTTGCGGATCCCCATGATCACGTTGTCGAGCAACTCCATCGCCCGGTAGGCGATGGTCGGGACGGTCAACCCGTCGATGTTGGGGACGATGCCGGAGTCCTCGAGGTCGGCGCCCGAACAGAAGCCGTGGCCGGCACCGGTGACGACGACGACCCGCGTCTCGTTGTCGAGGCTCACCGCCTCGAGGGCTTCCCGGAACGGGATCATGACGTCGAACGCCATGGCGTTCATGCGTTCCGGCCGGTTCAGCGTGATGAGCGTGACGCCGGGCCGGGGCTTGTCGATCAGAACGAAGGACATGCGCTTGTCTAGCCTTCGCCCATGATCGACATCCAAGGCGAGGTAGCGAACGGCTTCGAGCGAGTGAAGGACGCCTTCGCCGCCAACTTCGACAAGCACGGCGACGTGGGCGCCGCGTTCGCGCTCTACCACCGCGGCCAGAAGGTCGTGGACGTGTGGGCCGGCGTCGCCGACGACGAGACCGGGCGCCCGTGGGCCGAGGACAGCTTGCAGCTCGTCTTCTCGACGACCAAGGGCGCGACGGCGGTGTGCGCCAACCTCCTCGCCCAGCGAGGTGAGCTCGACCTGGATGCGCCGGTCGTCACGTACTGGCCCGAGTTCGGCGCCGAGGGCAAGGAGAACATCCCGGTCCGCTGGTTGCTCTCACACCGGGCCGGGCTCCCCGTCGTCGACAATGCGCCGTCGCCGGAGGAGGCGCTGGCCTGGGATCCGATGATCAAGCTGCTCAGCGCCCAAGCGCCGGTCTGGGAGCCGGGCACCGCGCACGGGTACCACGCGCTCACCTACGGCTGGCTGGTCGGCGAGGTTGTTCGCCGCATCAGCGGCAAGAGCCTCGGGACGTTCTTCGCCGACGAGGTGGCCGGGCCGCTTGGCCTCGACTTCTGGATCGGGCTGCCCGCCAGTCAGGAGAGCCGGGTCAGCCCGCTCATCCAGGGCGGTTTCGGCACGACCCCCGACATCGACATCGAAGCGCTGCCGGAGGAGATTCGCGAGATCGCCGCTGCGTTCATCAGCCCCGACTCGCTCGTCAACCGCGCCCTCTTCGTCACCAACCCGCGGCTCGAGTTCAACAGCCCCGAGGTGCACGCGGCCGAGATCCCGGCCGCCAACGGCATCACCGACGCCCGCTCGCTGGCCCGCATGTACGCCGGGCTCGTCGGCAACGGCGTCGACGGCGTCCGGCTCTTCACCGACGAGACCGTGGCCAACGCGACGACGGAGCAGTCGAACGGCCCCGACAAGGTGTTGTTCGCGCCGACCCGCTTCGGGCTCGGCTTCTTCATGGACTCGACGTTTGCACCGCTCGGTGGGCCGAAGAACTTCGGCCACGCCGGCGCCGGCGGGTCGCTCGGCTTCGCCGATCCCGACAAGGACCTCGGCTTCGGCTACGTCATGAACAAGATGGAGACCGGCCTGGCCGGCGATCCCCGCACGCTCGGGCTGATCGCCGCGGTGTACGCCTCCGTCGATTAGTGGCCCCGAGCGCCCTGCCGCGCGTCCGCAAGCTCTGCCTCGCGCTGCCTGAGGTCACGGAGCGGTTGAGTCACGGTTCGACCGCGACCTCGACTGGGCCGAGATAGCGGGAGTGATCGACGACGCGTATCGCGTTGTCGCCCCGAAGAAGCTGGTGGACCAGCTCGACAGTTAGGCGGCGGTCCGGGGTTCCTCGATCGCGGGGGTTACGTCTTCGACGTCGGATCCGAAGACCGCATATACGAGCTGAACGCCACGGCGTTCAGCCGTAACACGATCATCGCGAACCCGCCTTTTCAGCCAGGTCAGCATCTCGTTCTCCTCCCGGATACAGCACCGCTGCATCCACCCACTGCGGACGGTACCCACCCAAGGTGTCGTCTACCCCTCGTATCGGTAACCAGCGCATGAACGTGAGGACGAATCCCGGCTTGACAGTAGTTGCAAGATCTGGCAACTATTGTCGATGTGCGACAGCGAGAGATCGCCGGATTGATGCAAGCGCTGAGCGATCCAGTTCGACTCGATGTTGTGCAGCGGCTTAGCAAAGGCCCGCTGCGCGCTGGGGAGTTGAGTGACTCGCTCGGCGTGTCGGCGCCGACGATGAGCAAGCACCTCCGCGTGCTGCTCAAGGCCGGTGTCGTTACCGACGAACGGGTGCGCGAGGACGCACGCGTTCGCGTCTTCCGACTACGGCCTCAATCGGTCGTGGCGCTGCAGGCCTGGCTCGATCAGCTGCAAGCGCACTGGAACGAGAACTTGCAGTCCTTCAAGCGCCACGTCGAGAGGAAACGATGACCGACGCACTGACCGCCTCATCCGAAGTCGACGTGGCCGTCGACCCCGACACCGCGTTCAAAGCCTTCACCGAGGAGATGGATCTCTGGTGGGTCCGCGGGCCGATCAACTACTGGGCCGACGCCGGCCGGGTTGTCGAGGTGCGGTGTGAGCCCGGCGTCGGCGGCCGCATCATCGAGGTGTTGGACCGCCCGGAAGAGGTCTTTGAGCGGGCCCGCATCACCGATTGGGAGCCGGGGTCACTCCTCGCCTTCGACAGCGCGCTCGACGACGTGCGCACCGAGGTCCGCTTCGAGCCGACCGACACCGGCACGCGCGTCGTGGTCCAGTTCGTGATCCCGGCCGGCGGCGTCGACACCGGCGGCACGACGTGGTTCCGCGTGGTGCCGACGTGGTTCGCCGACTGGTGCGCCAGGCGCGACCACATGCCGCACGATCAGATCGACATCGCCCGCATCTCGGTTGGCGTCTACTACGCGCGCCCGGCGGCCGCCGCCCGCTGGCTGGCCGACGTCTTCGGCTTCGGCCCCGCCGGCGAGCTGCCGCAGGATCCCGATCCGCTGCCCGAGACGAAGTATGGGCACCCGTGGATCGAGTTCCGGATCGGCAACGCCGCGCTCATGATCTTCAAACTGGACGGCGAACGCACCGGTGACGTTCGCACCCACGTGCCCTGGGTCTACGTGGACGACCTCGACGCGCACTACGCCCACGCGAAGGGGAGCGGGGCGACGATCGTCGAGGAGCTGGCCGTGCGGCCGGGGTCGTCCTCGTACGTGGCCGACGACATCGAAGGCAACCGCTGGACGTTCCTCCAAGCGCGCCCTGCAATGCGGTGATCGGCTTGACGAGCAAACACGTGGCCAAGGTGTGCAGCTTCGATCACGACCTCGTCACCTACGTTCTCGAGGAAATGCCGTACCGATTCGGTACGGCATTTCCTCGAGAATCGTCGGCGGCCACCGACTCGGTGGTCGGCCCGGTGGGTGGGAGTGGGTGGAGCCGCCGTGAGTCGTTACGAGAACTTCGTCGGCGGGCCGACTCGCTTGGAAGGATCCGGCGGACTCTGGAACCCGACCGCGTTGCCGTCGGGATCCATGACGATCGCGTAGCGGGCGCCCCAGAACGCGTCGTGCGGTGCAAGGTGGCCGTGGTATCCCGCGCCTGTGAGGTCGGCGTATACGTCGTCGACCGCCTCGCGTGTCGGCATCGACCACTGGAGCGTGTTGATGGTGCCGGGACCATGCGTCCATCCGGGGTCGAAGCCCCAACGCGTGAAGTCGAGCGTGTCGAACGACAGCTCGATGCCGTTGGGCAACTCGACGGCCATGTGCGGCTGCGCGGCGGCGCCGTCGGGGAACTCGACCCCGAGCCGCGCGTAGAAGGCGATTGCAGCCGCCATGTCCTTCACGATGAGTTCGATACCTGCGAGGCCCATAGGGCCCCGTCCTAGCCGATAGCGGCGATGGCGGCGTTGGCCGCGGCGCGCGTGGCCGTGTTGAGGTCCCGGCCCAGCTTGAGAAGGCCGGGCAACTTCCACGGGCGGGGGAGGACGAAGCGGCCGACGGCGGCCAGGTCCGGCGTGCCGTCGGGCTTGGCCATTTTGAACACGGCGTCGTCGACCAGGCCGTCCGACGGTCGATCGCTGATGGCCCGGAACACCGACCACGGAACGCCGTGCGCGTCGCACACCGCCCCGACGGCGGCGGTCTCCATGTCGAGGGCGACCACGCCGCGCGCCTCGAGCCCGGCCAGGAATTCCAGGTCGGTGAACAGCACATCGGTGGTCACGATGGTGCCGGCCGCGGTGTTGTCGCCGAACGGCTCGGGCCGGAACTCCTCACCCGTGGCGTGGTTCTCGACGACTTCGGGGACGATCACGTCGCCGATTGCCGTGCCCTTCAACCCGCCGGCCACGCCGATCATGATCAGCCGCTCCAGCGGCTGCGCGGTCACCATCGCCGTCGCGACCTTGGTCGCCCGCTTGGTGCCGATGCCGGTCACACCGGTGACGACGTCGGCCCGCTTGTTGGCGCGGGTGAAGGGCTTGAGCTCCGACGGCATGGCCGCCAGCACGCCGATCACGAGTCGAGCACTTCCGCCGCGATCAGCTCTTCGAGATACCGCGTGTCCCACCACGAGATCTGTAGCTGCTTGGCGCGCCGGAAGTAGAGCTGGATGTCGTAGTCGACCGTGAACCCGACCCCGCCGAAGACCTGCTGGGCCATGGCGGTGACGTCGCGGTAGGTCTGGGTCGCGAACAGCTTGGCCATCGGTGCCAGGCGCTTGATTGAGCGACCGTTGTCGCGCGCCCACGCCGCTTCCCACACCAGCGTCTCGGCCCCGTCGACCGTCGTCACCGCATCGGCCAGGTAATGGGCGAGGGCCTGGAACGCGCCGAGCGGCTTGTCGAACTGTTGCCGGTCCTTGGCGTACTGCACCGTCATGTCGAGGGCGGCGCGGGCGCCGCCGGCGGCCTGGGCCGCCAGCAGGATTAAGGCGTCGTGCATGACGCCGTCGAATACATCCCAGCCGCGGCGGTCGATGACCTCGCCGGTGACGCCGTCGAAGTCGATGCGGTACTGGGTGTCCGATGCAATCGTCTGCTGCTGGGTGAGCGTCACGCCGTCGGCTTTCGGATCGACGCGCACGTAGACGACGTCGCCGCCGTCGCGGCACAGCACGACGAGTTCGTCGGCCGCCGCCGCGAACGGGACGTGCCGTTTGGTGCCCGTCAACCGGCCGGCGTCGAGCGTCACGCCCTTCGGCCCGAACCCGCGCCCCGGCTCGAGCCACGCCGGTACCACGATGCGCTCGGTCCCAGGGGTGCCGAGGATGCCGGCGCTGACGACCGAGCTGGCGAAGTGCGGCGAGGGTGACAGCGAGCGGCCGAACTCGTCGTAGACGATGGCGGCGTCGAGCATCGACAGCTCAGACAAGTCGAGCAGGCCGGTCTCGCCCAGTGCGGTCCACAGCTTCTCGGAGTAGCCGATGGGGTCGTCCTCGAGCTGGCGGACGACGGTGAGGTCGGCGTGGCGCTGGCACAGCCCGCGCACGGTCTCCCGCAACAGCTGCTGCTCGTCGGTGAAATTCAGATCCACTAGGGCCTCCAGGTGTCGCCCTTGCGGGCCCACGGGTTGTCGCTGTCGTCAACGGGGATGGCGACGCGCGCAGTACAGGTCGTTGCCAGGCGGTCGTCGGCGTGCAGGTCGATGTCGAGCGTGACCCACTTGCATCCGGTGTCGTCGACCTCTTCGTCGCGGACCGCGCCGGTGAACCGCATGACGTTGCCGGGGAAGATCGAGTCGCGGATCCGGAACGTCATGCGACCCAGCCGGCCCTTCGGCCCCGTCCAGTCGGTGATGTAGCGCTCGAACCAGGCGGCCAGGTTGGGCGTGTTCATGAAGATGTCGGCGGTGCCGTTGCGATTCACCGCGAAGTCGTGGTCGTGGTGCATCGGCCGCCAGTCGCGGGTGGCCAGCGCGCCGAGCACGACGGTCGTCGCCGTGACGTCGTAGGTGAGTTCCGGCAGCGTCTTGGTATCGGTCATCGCCGGTACCCGAATCCGGTGTAGGACTCGACGCCGACGAGGTCGCCGCGCTGGTTCGTGTACTCGACGTCGATCACCCAGAAGCGACCGGTGCCCAGCTTCGTGGTCTTCTCCTCGCTTACCGACTTGAGCACCTGCGCGCTGGTGATGACGTCGCCGGGCCGGATCGGCTCGTAGAAGATGATCGTGTTGTCGGTCATCACTGCTTCGGGCAGGGCGTACTGCTCCTTGAGGTCGAAGTGCACTTGCAGCGGGAGCTCTTGCTCGGTGCGGCCCGGGGCCCAGTTGTGCGGGCGGAACCACACCGAGAGCATCGAGGACGGCGCGATGGGGCCGCCGGTCAGCTCCTCGGCGACGGCGTCGTCCCAGAACAAGGGATTGCCGTTCTCCACCGACGAGCAGCTCGTCCAGATGTACCCCCGCTCGACGGGGAAGTCGGCGGTCCGTTCGTACTGGCGCTCGCTCATTGGCCGGCCAGCACCTTCGCGACTTGACGGAACCCGCCGGCCGGCGCATCGACGATCGCGCCGCGGGCGATGTACTGCTCGTTGTCGACAACCTCGGGAATCGTGAGGACGGGCGCCACACAGGTGTTGGCCGCGCCCATCTCGGCGACCCACTCGTCCCGCGTCTTGGTCCGGAACGTGGCCGCCATGTCGGCCCGCACGTCGTCCTGCACGGCGTCGTCGGTCTGGTGGGGGATCCACTTCTCGAGATCGAGCGCGGTGCAGACGTTCTCCCAGAAGCGGGGCTCGATAGCGGCGACCGTGAGCCACTTCCCGTCGCTGCACTCGTAGGTGGCGTAACAGGCGAAGCGTCCCGTCAACAGACCGTGACCGGGACCGGGCTCGATGCCGACCGCGAGGTACTCGTCGACGTTGAGGGCCATGAGGGCGAGCATGCCGTCGGCGACCGACACGTCGAGATACGCACCCTCGTTGGTGCTGGCGCGCTGCACGAGCGCGGCGAGGATCGACATCACCGCGTGCATGCCGCCGCCGGCGCTGTCGGCGAGGGTGAGGCCGGGGACACCGTTGGCCGGCCCCGACGTGTGCAGGTAGCCGCCGACGCCGAGATAGTTGAGGTCGTGGCCGGCCCATTGGGACCACGGGCCGGTCTGCCCGTAGCCGGTCGTCGAGCAGTAGACAACGCGCGGGTTGCGGTCCCGTACCGCGTCGTAGCCCACGCCCAGCCGGTCGACGACGCCGGGCCGGAAGCTCTCGATGACGACGTCGGCGTGAGCGGCCAGGTCGAGGAATGCGGCGGCGTCGGCGGGGAGGTCGAACGTCGCCTCGTCCATGCCGCGGTGCGCGCTGTACGCGTAGAACGGCGGCGTGATCTGCTTGGTCGGGTCCTTGGGCTTGACCTTGGTGACGCGGGCGCCGTAGTCGGCGAGCCAGCGCGACGCCCGCGCCGCGGGGCCAACGCTCGAGAGGTCAAGAACTCGGATTCCGTCCAGCACTAGAAGTTTTTCGGAAGGCCGAGTTTGCGGCGGGCGATGATGTTCTTCTGGATCTCCGACGCGCCGCCGCCGATCGTGTCGATCACGGTGTAGCGGTACGTCGACTCGGAGCGTCCCTTCATCGGTGCGTCGTCGGTGTGGACGCGCAGCTGTGCGCCGGGCCCGCCGATGTCCATCGACGCGCTGGCGAGGCGCTTCGATAGCTCGGTCGCGTAGAGCTTGTACTCGGAGGACTCGGTCGTCGGCGCCGCCCCGCCCTTCATCGATGCGTTGAGGAAGCGGAGGCCGAGGACGCGCGCCACCTCGCCTTGGGTGGCGAGTTGGGCGATGCGCTGCCGGATGACGGGGTCGTCCTTGAGCGGCTCGTCATCGACGGTGGTCGTCCGCACGTACTCGCACAAGAGGTTGAGGCGCTGCTCGATCGGCGAGAACGTGAACATCGTGAACCGCTCGAGATCGAGCGCTTCGGAGATGTACTGGAAGCCGTGGTTCAGTTCGCCGACGACGTAGTCGTCCGACACCCACACGTCGTCGAAGAACACGTCGTTCGTGCGCTCGTCGCCCATCGTCCAGATGCCGTTGATGGTGATGCCAGGTTGGTCGAGCGGGACGAGGAACAGCGTGATGCCCTGGTGCTTCGAGTCGGGATCGGTCCGGGCGCCGACCCAGTACCACTCGGCGAAGTGCGCGGACGTGGTCCACGTTTTCTGGCCGTTGAGGCGCCAGCCGTCGCCGTCGCGTGTGGCCTTGAGTTTCATCGAGGCGGCGTCCGATCCTGCCTCCGGTTCGCTGTAGCCGACCGCGAACTCGACTTCGTTGCGCAGGATCTTCGGGAGGAACTCCTTCTTCAGGAAGTCGCTGCCGTGGCGCAGGATCGTCTTGCCGATGATGCCGACGCCCTTGCCGATCTGCGGGCCGCCGCGCCCGGCGAGGCGCTCGTTGAGGAGGTACTCGTACACGCCGTCGCCGTCGGAGCCGCCGTACGCGGTCGGCCAGGTGATCCCGAGCCAGCCCTTCTCGCCCAGCTTGGCCATGAACTCGCGGCGCTTGGGCGTGTCGACGATCTGGGCCATGTTCTCCCGCGTGAGGTCGAAGACCTCGGGATCGTCGTTCTCATCCAGGAAGCGCTCGACTTCGCCGACGAACGCGACCTGCTCTGGTGTGAAGTCGAAGTCCATATGTCTCCCAAATCTGACGGCTCGTCAGATTACTCCGACGGGCCCCCACAGACCATGTGTCGGTGTCAGGTTGCGCTTTCCGTTGCTTTGACACCGACACGTGCGGGGTTACTGGAGACCCAGGCGGGCGCGCACCTCGGGGCGGCGGAGCGGGGGGACGGTCGGGGGCGGTTGCTTGCGCGGCGGCAGCTGCTCGAGGAGCGTGGCGGTGACGGTGCTGATCTGGGCGACGGCGGCCTCGAAGGCGGCAGCGGTGGCGTCGGTCGGTTTCTGCACCCCGCTCACCTTGCGGACGTACTGACGAGCAGCCGCCTCGACCTCGGTCGGCGTCGCCGGCGGCTCGAGCCCCCGCAGCGTCGTGATGTTCCGGCACATGCGACAAAGCTAGGTCTACCGTGACGTCATGCCCTTCAGTTGGCGGTGGACGAAGAAGTTCGGCCGGTTCCGGGTGACGGATAGCGCGAGCGGTCCCAGCATCAGCGTGGGCGCGGGCAAGACGCGCGTCGGGATCAACGCGTCCGGGCGTCGGTGGTTCTCGTTCCGCCCGATGAAGGGCCTCACGTACCGCCGGAGCAAGAACCGATGAAGTGGCTCGCCGGCATCGCGGTGGTCCTCTGTCTCGGCGCGTGCGCGGCGTCGGACGACTCGGCATCCGACGCCACGACCACGACGGCACCGGTGCTGCCGGACGGCGCGTGCGTGGCCCGCATGAAGGACCCCAACCCGGGTACGGGCGGGACCGACACCGCCCTCATCGATTCGCATTTCGGCGGCGTGCCGGTGATCGTCGTCGCGCACTACAAGTCGACCGACTCGACCTACTCCGGGTCGATCAACGCCAACAAGCACGGCGAGGTCGAGTTCTCGATCGGCAAGCCAACGGCCGGCTATCCGGTCGGGGTCGACGTGACAGTGCGCGGCGCCGATGCCAACGAGAAGTGCCAGACCAGCTTCACGCCGCACTGAGATCCCAGCGGTAAATAGGCGGGCTCCCAGCGGGCTCACAGCCATTGGTGGTCTGCTGGTCCTGTGTTCCACCTGACCTATATCGCGCGTGAGCTGCGGCGCCGGCTCGGCCGCACCATCCTCACCAGTCTCGGCTTGGCCCTCGGTGTCGGCTTGGTGATCGGCATCATCGGCGTTTCGCAGGGTCTCAACGAGGCCCAAGCCAACGTGCTGGCGCCGCTCAAGACGGTCGGCACCGACATCCTCGTGACGCGCGTTGCCGGCGCCACCCCGGCCAGCACTACCGGCGCGACCACGACGACGACCGCGACCGGCAACAACAACGGCGCTGGCCAGCGCGGCGGCGGTTTCTTCATTGGCGGCGCGGGCGGCGGGCCCGGTGGGCCCAACGCCGCCGCCGTCTCGCAAGCGGATCTCACCGCCCTCGCCCAGGAGAACAGCAACGTTGTCACCGACCTGTCGAAGTTGGGCAAGCCCGGCGAGCAGTTCACCCATGACTTCTTCTTGTCGGCGACGCTGATCAGCTTCCCGCAGGAGGCGCTCGACCAGGTCGCCAAGCTGCCCGGTGTCAGCTCAGCGGTCGGCGGGCTCGTGCAGCTGGCCAACCACCAGACGGGCACGGTCCCCGAGATCGTCGCCAACGTGCAGACCGGTGGCGAGACCGTCGACATCTCTCCGCCGACCGCCGCCGAGCAGGAGCAGATCCGCCAGTGCTTCGAGTCGCGCCGCGGCCAGGGTGGCAACGCCACCGGCGGCGCGACCGCACCCGCGCCGGCCCAAGGCGGAACCGGCAACGTGCAGGTCGGGCCGGACGAGGGCCCGGGCGGCGCCGGTGGCTGCCTGCCCGAGCGATTCCAGCGGTTCCGCACCCAGCAGCGCACCATCCAGCAGGCGATCGACCCGCCGCAGACCAACATCACCAGCACCAGCTACACGGCCGCCGGCATCGACGCCACGCAGCCCAAGGTCGGCCTGGTGACCAACGAGCAGCTCACGTCGGGCAAGTGGCTGAGCTCGAACAGCGCCAACGAGGTCCTGGCCAACGTCGCCTACGCCAACAGCAAGTCGCTCAGCGTCGGCGGCAAGATCCCGATCAACGGCACCGACTACACGATCGTCGGACTGGTCAACCCCACACTCACCGGCAGCACCGCAGACCTGTACTTCCCGCTGCCCAAGCTCCAGGAGCTGGCGTCGAAGGCCGGCCGCGTCACCCAGGTGTTGGTGAAGGCGGACAACGCGGCGTCGGTCGACAAGGTCGCCGCCGCGATCAAGAAGATCCTGCCGGACGCCGAAGTGGTCACGACCAAGTCGCTGGCGACGTCGGTCACCGGCAGCCTGGCCAGCGCGCACGACCTGGCCCAGAACGTGGGCTTCGCAGTCGCCGCCATCGTCCTGCTCGCCGCCTTCGCCATCGCCGCGCTGCTGACGCTGTCGTCGATCTCCAAGCGCGTCCGCGAGATCGGCACGCTGCGTGCCATCGGCTGGTCGAAGGGCCGGGTCGTCAAGCAGCTGCTCGGCGAGACGATGGGCATCGGTGTCGTCGGCGGCGTCCTCGGCATCGTGTTTGGCGTGGCGCTGGCGGCCGTCGTCGGCATCACCTCGCCGTCGCTCAGCGCGACGAGTGGCGGCGTGCCCGGCGTCGGCAGTTCGCAGCTGGCGCGCCAGTTCGGCCAGACGGTCGCCACCGCGACGTCGACCCACGTGAAGCTCAGCGCGCCACTGAAGCCGTCGACGTTGCTGCTCGGCATCGTGTTCGCACTGGTCGGCGGTCTGCTGGCCGGACTCATCGGAAGCTGGCGAGCCGCCCGGCTCGCCCCGTCTGTCGCACTGAGGGATCTCGGATGACGCCTACTACCACCGGAGACGTTCTCTACGACCTCGTCGGCGTGAGCCGCACCTACAAGACCGGCGGCGGCGACGTCCACGCGTTGGTCGACGCCGACATGGTCGTCGAGCACGGCGAGTTCATCGCCATCGAGGGCCCGAGCGGATCGGGCAAGAGCACGCTGCTCCAGTTGCTCGGTGCCCTCGACAAGCCCACGTCGGGCTCGCTCATGTTCGACAGCCGCGACGTCGGTCAGTTCAACGACAAGGAGCTGACCGGGTTGCGGTCGCGCGACATCGGCTTCATCTTCCAAGCCTTCAATCTGATCCCGACGTTGACCGCAGCCGAGAACGTCGAGGCGGTGATGGTCCCACTGAACAAGGACCGCGACGCGCGACGCAAGCGGGCCGCCGAGCTGCTCGAGAAGGTCGGTCTCGGCAACCGGGCCGAGCACCTGCCGTCACTGCTGTCAGGCGGTGAGCAGCAACGCGTCGCCATTGCGCGCGCGATGGCCAACGCTCCCCGCGTGATCCTCGCCGACGAACCGACCGGCAACCTCGACTCGACCACGGCCGAGGAAGTCGTCAACACGCTGCGCTCGCTGTCGGGTGAGTTGGGCACCACGGTGATCGTCGTGACCCACGCCGAAGACGTGGCCCAACACGCCCGTCGCCGCATCAAGCTTCGGGACGGTCATCTGCTGACCGAGCCGCGGCCCGAGCGCAGCGGTCGCCTGCGCGGTCGTCCCGCTAGCGAGTAGCGAGCACCTCGCCGTGGAGGACGGCGAAGAACGCGTCCGGCCTGGTGGCCCATTCGCGCCACGCGGTCGCGATCGCCGCTAGTTCCTCGGGCGTGGACAACCCGTACGCGAGCGACTGCTCGCCGTAGCCCGACTGCTCGACGCGGTCAGCCCATACGTCGGCCCACCAGCGGCGGGTGTCGGTATCGGCGAAGGTCCACGTCGAACTGGTCGCCACCACATCGGTGAAACCGGCGGCTTGCGCCCATCCGAGCAGGTAGCGGCCGGCGTCGGCCTCGGCGCCGTTGCGCTCGGTCAGCTGGTGGTACAGCTCCATCCAGCGATCGAGACGCGGATCGTCGGGCGCCCACACGAACCCCGCGTAGTCGCTGTCGCGCACGGCGAGCGTTCCGCCCGGCCGCAGCACGCGGCGCATCTCACGCAGCGCATCGACCGGTCGCGTCAGGTGCTGGAGGACTTGGTGCGCATGGACGACGTCGAACGACGCGTCCTCGAACTCGAGCGCGTAGACGTCGCCGGTCGAGAAGCTGAGGTTGTCCGGCGGATCGTCGACCTGGGCGACCGACACCACGTCGATGCCGAGAACCCGGCCGGGCGCCACGCGGCGCGCCAGGTCGGCGGTGATCATCCCGGGCCCACACCCGACATCGAGGAGGTCGAGGCCAGGCTTCAGTGAGGGGAGGAGGTACGCGCACGAGTTCTCCGCGGTCCGGGCGCGGTGGCTGCGCAGGACCGAGTCGTGATGGCCGTGCGAGTACGTGTCTCCCATGGCCTCCTAGTTTGCCGACCAGAGGCCGAAGCGCGTGCCCTGGTCGTCGGTGCAATGGCAGCCGACCCCGGGGCCCATCGGACTTGAGGCGTCGACGGTTCCGCCGGCGGCGACCACACGCGCCCGCGCCGCGTCGATGTCGGGCACCGTCGCGTAAATCATCACGCCGAGCGCATCGGGCGCCTCGGTGATGCCGGCCGCGGATCCGCCGGTCGCATCGAGGACGTGGTGGTACGGCCCGCCTTCGAATTGCCCGTACTTCCAGCCAAGTAGGTCGCCGTAGAACGTCTTGGCCCGCTCGGCGGACGGAACGAGGATCTCGAACCACGTCAGCTCGCCCGTCGCGACCTTGGTCGGGGGCGCGTGCGGGTACGCATCGCGAGGCGTCCACACGACGAGGGCCACGCCCTGGCCGTCGTCAGCCATCACCCACGTGTCGCCCCGTTCGCCGATGCGACCGCCGTTCCGCTCGATCGTCGCCATCGCGTCGTTGAGATCGTCGGTGGTAAAGCCGACGCGCACGTCCCACGCTCCCGGCTCGTCGGTGATGACGGGCTGGGTCGCCGTGGTGTTGGTCATGTAGTGGCGGATGTGGCCTTCGAACTCGACCCGCTCGCCCTCCCAGTCGAATACGGCGCCGAAGAACGCCATGGCTTGATCGGGGTCGGGCACGCGGATGTGGAACATGGCCGGCATGCGGACGGTGGTCTCGGCAGTTGTCATCGACAGCTCCTCGGTCAGGCGCCGCTTGAGCGCGGCGGCGAACTGCGGACGGGGACGGCGGGGGACCAACGGCAGGTGCAACGCCTCGAAGGGATCACTCGTCGCCATCGGTTTCCCCTTTCTCGTAGATGGTGCGGAAGGCGGCCTTGGCTCGCATCAGCAGGGCTTCGGTCGCGTGGACGGTGCGGTCCAGGTGCAGGGCCACGTCGGGGACGGAGAGGCCGTCCACGTACCGGAGCACCAGGGGAGTCCGGTGGTGCTCGCCGAGTTGGCCGAGGACGTCGGTGGCGCGCCACTGGTCGAGGTGGACGTCCCACGGATCGGCCACCTCCGACGTCTCCTGGCTCACCGCTTCGGCCAGCCGGTCGTCCCGCGCCCGCCGCCGCCAATGGTCGATCAGCTTGTGGCGGGCGACGCCGATGAGCCACGGGATCGACACCGGCGCGTCCGGCTCCTTCACCGCGGCGAGAAATGTCTCCGAGGTGAGATCCTCCGCCGTGGCGCGGTCGCCGCACCGGTCGACCAGGTAGCCGTACACCTGCGGCAAGGCCCGGTCGTACAGGGCAAGCAACTCCACACCCGATACGTCGTTACGACTCATCAGTTTCCGACGGTCGACCATCGGCTGCGAGTGTTGCGTGCAAGTGCGGCGCCCGAGGCACACGCCACCACAGACGGATACGATCCGCCAACGCAACTCGGGGGTCGCGGTGGGGCACTTGATGACGAAGTGCATTGCCTGGTCGGTTCTCGTCGTGCCGCGCGCGAAGGCTGACCGGCATGAGTAATCCGACGCCGACCGGCAAGTTCGAAGTCAGGATCCTCGACATGGGTCAGGGCGATTGCAACCTGATCAGATGCCCGTCCGGCGAGATCGTGATGATCGACTGCGGCACGACGCGGAAAGGCGGCGACGGCATCGGCGTAGAAGGCTTCAAGGTGAGGAAGTTCCTCGGGAAACGAGGGGTCGTCGATTTCTTGATTCTCACCCACGCGGATAGTGACCATTACAGCAGGGTGAGAGCGGCGCTGAAGGGCCGCAGGATCGAACAGGTCTTGCACTCAGACGCAATCCGGAGCTACTCGCGAGCTCGTACAAGCGAGTGGTTATTCAACGAGGACATCTCGTGCGAGCGCGTGCTCGTGAACCGCCGGGAGCCCGGCAGCCGTGAAGTGACCTCGGGGACGTTCGCCGACGGGGTCGCCTGGTCCGTCGACATTCTCGCCAGTGACAAGTTCGACGAAGAGGAGATCAAGCCGAAAGTCGGCGCGAAGCCGACCCAACAGCCCACGATCGCCACCAAGGATCGCAACGCGTGCAGCATCGTGACCTTGTTGTCGATCGAGGGTGGCGACAGTGTGCTCTTTTGCGGTGATGCGACAGCGGAAACGGAGAGGTTCCTGCGCGGCGAGTCCAAGCGAATCGGCGGCCTTCACACACTCCTGGCCCCGCACCACGGGAGCGACTCGTCGTCGAGCAAGGACTTCGTGAAGGTCACCGCGCCGAAGCGGCTGATCGTGTCGGCCGGGCGCACGAACTCGTATTGCCTGCCAAGGCTGAGCGTGATCAAGCGGTACACGACCCTGAACCAGGTCGCCCCACACGTCGTCCTCGGATACGTGCCGCGCGACAAGCAGGGTGTGTCCAAGAAGGCGCGTGCACAATTCGAGTTCGCCGACAATTTTGTGAGCGATCGCGACATCCGCATGACGGCTGTCGACGGCGACATCTCTTTCGAGATTGGGCCACCGGCGTGAACGTGGCCGCCCTTCGGGATGCGGTGGAACACCAGGTGCACGGCGCCAATGCCGATATCCCGATCGCCGATCTCGGGTCCCCGAGCCTTGTTGCCGCGATTGCGGGGCTGTTCCCGACTGGATCACTGGCGCTCAGTGGCGCCGATGGTCGCGACTTGGCGATCGTCGACACTCCGGACAAATCGGGTTTCGAGATCGATGGCGTCGGACGCGCCGCACCCTTCACTGGGATGGCGGTCAAGGTCCGGTTCGCCGTCGACGAGGGCGACGTGGTACTGCGTGTCGACGGCGACGCCGCGCCGGACTGGAGTCTCGCTACGGCATTCGCGACCCTGGCCGACACGATCGTGGGGGAAGCGCGGTTCGACCGGGCGACGCTGTCGTTCGCACACGGAGGCGGCCCCTCCGGCATGAGTCTCGCCGCGACACTGCGGTCGGCATCGGTTTTGGGCTCGCTGGAGTTCCTCGTCGGCCGGGCCCCGACGACCGTGGCAGGGCCGATCGTGCCGGCTGGCGCAGGCGTCGCGTTCGTGCTCGGTGCCGCTGCCGGCCCAGCCGTCGACGTCGGGTTCTTGGCGCTCCACGGCGTGGCACTCTCGCTGAACGCGGTTTTCGAAGACGATCTGCAAACTGCGTTCGTCGAACTGGCGACCGCGATCACCGTCACTCGAACTGACAGTCCGCCGCTCGTGGTCCCGTTGCGAACCGCAATCTACGAAGTCGGCTGTCCGACGACCTTTGAGGCGGACGTGGGCGACGCCGCCGCCGGCTTGCTCGAGGAGTTCGCGGCGCTTGTGGGCGGCGGCTCAGCCATAAGCGAAACGCTGGCCAAGACCACGGTTGGGTTGAGCGACAACGTGCGTCTCACGACGCTGCTTCTCCAGCTCGACCCGGCCCAGCTGAAGCACATCAAGTTCGTCACCCTCGGCGTAGCGTCCACGCGCGATTGGTCATTGGTGCCCGGCTCGACCTCGCTGGTGATTCGAAACGTCCAAGTCACGTTTCGCGTGAACGAACCGCAAGGCGAGCGCGTCGTGAATCTGCGCGCCGCCGGTGATCTGTCCGTGGCCGGCGCGGTCATCGAGCTGGCCGCCGAGTACCCAGACTTCAGCTTCTACGGCGCACTGCAAGAGGGCTCCAAGCTCGCGCTCCCGGCCATGACCGAGTTCATCGCCGGCCGCGCGGTCGACGTGCCGAACCTGGCCATCGGCGACTTGGACTTCTATGTGTCGCCCACGGGCGGGTACGGCACCGAGATTGCGATCAGCGGGTCCTGGGAGGTCCCAGTCGTCGGGATTCTCGCCGTCGATGAGGTCGGCTTCGCCATCGACCATGCTGAATCCACCACCGTCGGCGCCTGGGGCGTGCTCGTCGTTGCTGGCATTGGTGTCGAAGTAGAGATCACGCATGCTGGCCATGGCGCGGGATGGGACCTGACCGGCAAGACACGAGACGACCAACCGCTGGCGGTGGGGGACCTTCTGTTGGACGTAGCCGACTGGTTCGGAATCACGTCACTCCCAGCGCCGCTCAACGGCCTCGAGTTGCACGACGTCTCAGTGGAGTTCAACACCGAGACGACGGACTTCACCCTCAATGCCGGCGTGCGGTTCCCGATCGCGGGCAAGCCGTACGACCTCGTGCTGCGGATCGCGGCCACGCACGAGGAAGACGCTTACAAGCGCGAGTGCGATGGGACGTTGACCATCGGGACGACGAACCCGATGAAGTTCGATGTCGCGTTCGAAGGTACCGACGACGAGGCGTCGCTAAAGGGCACATGGGAGGGCGGGGACGTCCACCTGTCGGACCTTCTCACGGCGCTTGGCGTAGGAGACGTGCTCCCCGCTGGCAGCGGGTTGGACTTCAGCATCACCAAGGCCGAGCTGGTGTACGACAGCAAAGAGGACAGCCAGGCGATCGTCCTGCGGGTTGACGCCGCCGGCGCGACCATCGTCGTCGCCAGTGACAATCACGGCGGCACACGCGGGACCGGCTTGGCAGTCGCGCTGGATTCCAGCGTGTCACTGTCCGGCATCCCGATCGTGAAGGAGGTGCTCCCAGCGGGGGAGACCGCGAGCTTCGGAGCTGTCGCAGTCACACTCACGTCGAGCGCGCTCACCGGGGACGCCGCGGGTCGATTGAACGCGCTCATCAAGACCGATCCCCAGCGACCGTTGCTGGCCGAGGGCATCTTCGGGGGGGCCGGGCTCCTCACGGGGAAGCTCGACCTGGGCGGCAACGTCACGCCGTTCCGCGTACCGCTCGGCGACAAGAAGAAGCTCGAAGTGCTCACGCCTGAGATCGTGCGCGGTTCGCTCGCGGTGGAGGCGGCAGACGGTGACTCGACGAAGTGGGTCGACGTGCAGCGTGGCTTCGGACCGGTGTGGTTCAAGCGCGTCGGGCTCAGCTACGCGAGCGGCGAACTGGGCTTCGCCCTTGATACGTCCCTTTCGCTCGCAGCGGTCAAGTTCAGCCTGAATGGGCTGCGGGCCAGCTCGCCTCTGACGGCCTTCGCGCCGCACTTCGACCTCGACGGGCTCGGACTCGCATTCGAAAGCGGTGGCCTCACGATCGCCGGCGAGTTCCTCAAGAGCAAGGACGCGGCCGGCAACACCGAATACGCGGGCTCCGCTGTCGTGAAGGCGAAGGCGTTCGCGGTGTCGGGCCTCGGGGCATACACCGTCGTCGACGGCGCGCCCTCCGTGTTTGTGTTCGTCGTCCTCGACGCCGCGCTGGGCGGGCCTTCGTTCTTCTTCGTCACCGGTTTGGCGGCCGGATTTGGCTACAACCGCGAGCTGCGCATCCCGAACGTCGAGGACGTTCCCAAGTTCCCGCTGATCAAGGCCGCGATCGATCCGTCGTCCATCGGGAAGGCGCCCAAGGACGGCTTGGCCCGGATGAAGGAATCGCTGGGCACGCGCATCGGTAGCTATTGGGTCGCAGCGGGCGTCAAGTTCAAGTCGTTCGAAATGATCGACTCGTTCGCGCTGATCAGCGTGGTCTTCGGCAACGAGCTTCAGATCGCGCTTCTTGGCGTGTCGAAGATCCGCCAGCCAGTTAAGGGCGACCCGCTCATGTACGCCGAGCTGGCGTTGCGGGTCGTCGTGCTGCCGTCGGATGGCGTGGTCCAGGCCGAGGCTCGACTCACCGGAAACTCCTACGTGCTCGACCCGAAATGCCGGCTCACCGGCGGCTTTGCGTTCTACGCCTGGTTCGCCGGTGAGCACGCGGGCGACTTCTGCGTGACCCTTGGTGGTTACCACCCGGCCTACAAGCGGCCCGATCACTATCCGGTCGTCCCACGGCTCGCCTTCAACTGGCCGATGGGCGACATCGTCATCAAGGGCGAGGCGTACTTTGCGCTTACACCCTCGTGCGTCATGGCCGGGGGCGCGCTCAGCGCCGTATACGAGTCGGGCGGCCTGCGGGCGTGGTTCAACGCCCAGGCGGACTTCCTGATCTCGTGGCAGCCGTTCTTCTACGACGTCCGCATCGGCGTTCGCGTCGGGGCGTCATACACGTTCACCTTCATTTGCCGGATCACGCTCTCGGTCGAGCTGTCCGCCACCGTGCACTTGTCGGGTCCACCGCTGAAGGGCCAGGTGACCGTTCACTGGTCGGTGATCTCATTCACGGTCGCCTTTGGCGCCGGTAATGACCCGTCGCCGGCCACGCTGACGTGGGCCGAGTTCGAGGCGGCCTTCTTGCCGAAGCCGCCTGCCGGCGCCAACGCGGCGCAGGCGGTTTGCGGCGTCACCGTTGCCACTGGACTCCTCCGCGAAGTCACCGACCCGCAAGGCGACGTCGCTGTCGTCCGCGCGTCGGAACTGATGCTCACGGTACGGACGGCGGTTCCGGCGACAAAGATCGTCGGAGTGGGATCGGATCGGACCGACGCCACCGGCGTGTGCATCGGGCCGATGGGTGACGTGCTCGTGACTTCCACCCTGGCAATTGCCGTGAAGGACAAGGCGGGTCGGGCCGTCGACCTCGGTCGCGGCTGGCAGGCCGAACCCGTCACCGATGGCGCGCCGAGCGCGCTCTGGGCGGCGGCCCCACCGCGAGGCAACCAGCCGCCGGATCCGTCGACCGAGGTTCTGCCCGGCAAGCACGTCGGACTCGGTCTGGCCCCGCCCTCGACCAATGTGCCCTCGCCCCGCACCGTCGCGCTCGCCGCCCTGGCGTTCACCGACCTCGATCAAGCCATGCTCCCGTTCGGTCAGCAGCCTCCTCCGTATGACGGCGGCGCGGCGCCGCCGAGCGGGAACGGCTGGGACGAGGTCGGGCGCATCCGTCAGACCGCCATCGCGAAGGCGCGCGACGCGGTGCTGGCCGCGGCGAGTGCATGCTTCAGTGCGGCGCCAGCCATCGACCTCAGCCGCACCGAGGCGGCGGTGCGCCTGGCCTTTCCGGACGAGCCGCGCGTCGGCCCGGTTGGCGGCAGCGACGTCGGCAGTTCACGGACGCAGCTCGCGGCGTCGCCGGCACCGTTGGTGCACAGCGTCGTGCCCCGGGCGTCGGCGGGAAGGCCCCGTCTGGTCTTCGCCGTTCGTCGCCACCACCACGGCGACCACGTCACAGGCCGGTCGGTCAGCGCGCACGCAGCCACCGCGCGCCACCACGTGCGGGGCGTCGACGCCGCGATCGGCCGGCGCACCCGCCGCAAGCAAGCCGCGGCGATGGCGCTCACACCCGGGCAGACCGTGGTCTGGGATGTCGATGCGACCCGCCGCCAGGCCGTCAAGAACGACGGTGAGCTGAGCGTCAGGGTCCTCGCGTTCGACCACCACAACGCCTTGTTGGAGGACGGCGCGATGCCGGCGGGCGACCCGGGCACCCGGGTGTTGCCCGACGGCGCCGTGCGAGTCGCTTTGATCGTCGACGAGCAAGGCGCGACGCAGCGGGGTCGCCACGGCTGGGACGCGACGTCCCTGCTGACGGCGGTCAACCCAGTTGCGCTCGTCGGCGACGGTTGCGTGGTGCGTCCGCAGGCCGCCATGCGGGTCAGCGCCGGCGGGCGTGAGGTCGGTCACGGGTTGTTGAGTGGGCGGGCCGTCTCCGTTGGCAACCGCATCGCCACGCCCGACGGTCAGGTGGGCGGCGGCGCGGACACCACCCTGCCGCGCGGCACACGGTCGGTCGCGGTCCTGTTGGCACGCGAGGGCGACCCCACGCCGGTTGCCGGCGACGATGGCGCCGACGTGTCGATGTTCGTTAACGACGGCATCGTCCCGCTGACCGCGGCCGGGCCGGTGCCGGGTGCCGACGACGGATCGTTCTTTTACGAGCTGCTGCCGTCGGAGGCGGTCGAAGTTCGCGTCCGGCCCCGACCGGGTTGGGTAGTCACCGGCGTCGTCGGGCTCGACGTGCCGGCGGTTGACGCCGCCGGCGCCTGGACGGAGCCGCGGCTAGTTGCCGACGCTGACGAGCCGCGAGACGGCGGCACGGTCGGTGAGACGCGTTTGGAACTGGTGCTCGCGTGACGCTCGCGACCGACCCTCGCGGCACCATCGAGTTCTCCGACAATGCGCTTCCGGTTGTCGAAGCGGGGGAGTACACGGTCACCGCCAGCCAGACGGTGGCGGAAGCCAAGAGCGGGTCGACGTTCGCGAGCTATCCCGACAGCCAGCGGATCCGCGTCGACGCGCCACGGTTCGTCCTGGGCTCGGGCGATCTGTACAGCATGTACCCACCGCCCAACCACCAGGACAGGTTCGATCAAACCCTGCCCCACGTCGTCCTGGGCCGGCCCACGATCCCCTGGGAGCGCAAGGTCGACCCGACTGACCCCACCGTGCCATGGCTCGCACTCCTTGTGTTCGACGATCGCCCGGTCGCGACGACGCGGTCGCTCAATGAGGTGCTCCAGCCAGAGTCGGGGGTGTGCGGCCCGAAGGTCACCCCAGAATCCTGGGAGAAGGACGCGACGTGCGTTGCGATCGACGTCGACGCCGTGTTGTTCGCTGCCATTGCCCCGAAGCGGGCCGACCTGCCGCTGCTGGCCCACGTCCGCATCGTGGACACCGAGCACAAGGAGATCGCCGGCGTCGTCGATGGATGCTTCTCCGTTGTTGTCGCCAACCGTTTCCCGGCGCCGAACGGTACGACGACCGTGCACTTGGTGTCGCTCGAGGGAATGGTCGACGCGCTTCCGGGGGGTCCGGGTATCGGAACGGCGACGACGGTCCGCTTGGTCTCGCTCGCATCGTGGACGTTCGTCAGCATCGCGGTGGGGCGAGGCTTCGCCCGCATCGTCGGTGACATGGGCGCGAACGCGTCCCTGCTGGCGTTGCCGACGGAGATGCAACCGTCGGGTGACGCGCCTCCGGCGCCAATGGTGCGGGCCGCGTTCGGGCGCGGGTACACGATGCTGGCCCACTCGTTGCGGTCCGGGGACACCACGGCGTCGTGGTATCGCGGTCCGCTTGCCGCCGTCCCGACCAAGCGGGAGTTCCTCACGCCCTACCACTCCGCCGCACAGGCCACGGTGTACGACTCCGAGACCGGCCTGTTCGACGAGAGCTACGCCGCGGCCTGGCAGATCGGCCGCCTACTGGCGCTGGCCGACGGGCGCTTTCCGACCGACCTCCTGGCGTGGCGAGCGGCAGGACACGAGCTGGTGGATCTCGTCAACGAACGGCTCAACCTGTTCGCCAAATATCGCCACGTCCTCGACCTCCCGAGCGACCCGAGCGCACTGGCCGGGCCCGACCTCCCGCATCTCGCGGCCCTCGGCGCCGTAGCTGACGCGCTCGTCGCGCTGGCCGGCGGCCAGATGGCGGTGAGCGATCCGGCGGCCGATCGGCCGAAGGTGCCCCGGCCCCAGCGGCGGCGGGGCGCAAAGGCCAGGCCATGACGGGCTGGGACCGCGATGGAGCGGTCGTCACCCAGCGCCGCGCCCTCTCGAGCCCGGGCGACGCGGCCGAGGTCCCTGGCGTCGACCTGCCGACTTCCATGGGTGAGTGGCTAGCCCGCCTCGGGCTGCTGGAGGCCGTGCCCTTCGATTACCTCGTGCCCGACGCCCGCATGTTGCCGTTCGATTCCATGCGGTTCTTCTACGTGGATCGCAATTGGATCGACGCGCTCATCGACGGCGCTTTCGCCATCGGCAAGCAGTCGAGCCGCGACGCGTTGCACCACGAGGCGCACGCCGTGGCCATCCGCGACACGGGTGACCGCGCCAGTTCGGCTGCGCGCGCGGTGCTCCGCGGCGTCGCCGCCGCGGTCGACACGCCACCACCGGACGCGATCATGACCGGGCTGGTGATGCGGTCGAGCGTCGTCTCCGGATATCCGGGCCTCGAGATCAGGGCCTACACGGACAGCACGCGCGCGACGCGCGTTCGGCTTCTCCGGCTCGACCGCGTCGCGCCCGATGTGCTGTTCGTCCTCTTCGACGGGGTACCGGCGCTGGTCGACGTTTGCGAGCCGCCGGAGGGGCTGCATTTCGGGGCCGTCCGCACCGACAGCGGTCCTGAGACCGCGGACAAGTACCAGGTCATGTTGCGGTGGGTCGACACCAAGACGGGCCCGCAGCCACACGCGTCCGGCGACCAGGTGAAGGAGGGGTGCGGCAAGGCGGTCCCAGTTGACGTGCCCTTGCGGTCCGGCGGGAATCGCGTCGTCGATGTGGCCGCCCTCCAGCGCGCGTTGGGCGACGCACTAACGGTGCGCGGCGGGGCTTCGGGCCCGTTGCCGCCGAAGGACATGGCTATCGAGATGGTGATGGCGGCCGAGCGCCTCACGTTCAAGACCGAGCGCGCCGGCCTGCTCGCCGATTCGACGAGCGACGCGTGACCACGCCCGCCCCGTGGAGCGGCCCCCGCCTGCTGGTCCCGATCACCGTCGATGCCCTTGTCGTGTCGAGCCTCGACCGGGAAGGCGGCGACGTCGTGTGGTCCCTGGGCGGGCCCGACTACCACGTGGTCTCAGCCGGCCTCGACCCGACCCCGCCACCATTCGGGCGTGGCGTGCTCCCCGACACCGGCGTCATGCTGCATTGGGCGCTGCCGGATGGGCTCACGCACGGCCTCCAGCCCGAGGAGTCGGCCCGCGTCGAGTTCCGGCTCGTTCCCAACCGGTGGCTCGTGCTCCGCATGTACGACCAGCCCGGCGGTGGGCGCCGGATCACGAAGGGCTGGGTCGTCGAGAGCGACTTCGTCTCGGACGACCCCGACGGGGGTGGCACGGTGTCATTCCCCCAGCCGGGCGCGGATGTCACCCCCGACACCCCGGGCGTGTATGTCGGGCGAGCGGTGCCGTTGGAATCCTGGGCCGGCGAATTGGCCGCGGGCGAACCGTTCCTTCAGGCCGTCGGCCCCGCCGACGCAACCTTCGCCGCGTTCTGTCCCAACGTCCGCAACGTGTTCGCCTTCCAAGATGGTCTCGCCGATGCCGCGAGCTATCGAGGGAGCCTCGCCTACCTCGTCGTCGGGTGGTATGCCGACCCGACGCGCGACGTGCTCGCCGGCACGAACGGCACCGATGGGCCGGAGTGGGCCAAAGCCCTGGAGGAGTTCGGTTGGTCGGTGGGCGGCGACGCCGAGGTGCGCGTCGCGGGCGACGCGGCGAAAGCATGGCTGGCCGCTCACCCCGGAACTGACACCTCGAGGCCGTACCCGCAGCAGCTCCTTTGCCATGGCTTGGTGTTCGACGTTCCATGGTTCGGTCCCGCGGGCCCGACCGCGGCTGACGTGGCGGCCGACAAGAGGGCTCACCCGCCCGACGGACGCATTCGCCTCAGCCAGTACACGCTGCGGGACAGCCTGGCGCCGCAGATCGCGGTGGGCGTGTCGGGCGCCGACGCGCTCAGCGCCTACGTCGCCCACCAACTCGGCCGGCCAGATTTCGAGTGGCAGCTGAAGGCGTTCCAGCATGGCGTGCTGGGAAAGCTCAGCCAGGTCGACGGGCAAGACCAGGTCACTCGGGGCATCCACGGCGCGACGTTCGGTGCCGCCTCGACGGGCGGGCGATGGGAGCTGGCGGCGGCGGCGGGCCGGAATGACGATGCGCCGTCGACGCCCACGTCCGATCAACTGCGCCTGCTGACCTCACTCAACACTGCCGCGGCAGCCGAGGAGGCGGCGGCGGCAACGCTGCGAAGTCGGCGCCAACTTGCCTACGCCCTCGGGTGGCGTCGCATCGTGGGCGACGACGCACAGTCCTACATCGATCTCCTCACAAATCGCGTCGCGCCGGCGATGCACCGCGTGCACGACGAACTCGCGGCCGCGACTGCGGCCCGAGCCGGTGCGCACGGTGCGCTGACCTCCTTGGCCGGCGCGGACTTCGATCTGGCGGAGGAGTCGACGCCGCGCTACTGGCGCACGGCCGATCCGGTGGTCCTCATCGTGGGCGCCCGCCGGTCGTACAAGCACGGTGCCGATGGCCGCTTCGCCGACGACGCCAGCCTGTTCTGTCGCGTCTCGGGTCAAACCATCGGCTCACTGCGCGTACCGGCGACCGCGACGACTTCTGCGGTGATAGGTGCGAACGACCTCGGTAGCGTCCTTTTACTCCCGGCGATGACCGGGGTCCCGCTCGAAGTCACCGATCTTTGTCTCGAGGCGTTCTTGCTGGACACCACCAACGCGCCCGCACTCGCGGCTTTGGTGGCGGGCCGGCTTCAGCAGCCGGTCAGCGACGACCTCGTGCGCCAGATTGCCGCGCAACAAACCGAGATCTGGGACGCCGACACCGATCCCGAAGCTGATCGAACTGCGGTGGCGCGACAGGCCGGTGTGGGCGGCACGATCCCGAGCCTCGTCGGGGTCGCGGCGTGGAGTCCGCCCTGGCGGCCCCTCTTCCTCGACTGGGGCGTCACGTGGCGTCCGACATCCGACGACCCCGCGGAGGCGATGCAGGGCTGGACCCTCGAGCCGAACGCGACCGACTACCGGGCGACGGCGCACCCGTCCGGCACCGCGGTGAGTGTGACCGGCCGAACGTTGCTCACGCCCGGCGTCACCCACGCCCTCTACCAGCAACTGGTCGACTACATCGCCAAGTCCGGCGGCGCTGCGCTCGACGCGCTGGGCCCGTCGGTCGACGACCTCACGACGTGGGACGTGCTGTCGCAAACGCTGAGTGGGCTCACCGATCGGCTCGTGCAACGCAGGACGGGGTGGGTCACGCCAACGTACGCCGACGAGGTCGTCGGGCCCGGTGACGTCGTCGCGCCCGACGTCGAGGTGCCCGACCTGCTGCCGATACGTGCCGGAGCGCTCCGCATCGACAACTTGCAGATCGTTGATGCGTTCGGCCAGGTGTCGGATCCGCTCAAGAACTACCAATTCATCGACCAGTTCCCCTGGGTTCGTGACGCTGCGCTCACGCCCGCTGACGCGTCGGTCCCGCAGGCAACGATGTACCTCCCGCCGCGCCTCTGTCAGCCGGCTCGGCTGCGGTGCACCTTCCCATCGGCTGACGACGACTCGAAGGACACCTCGATCGAGGCCGGCTCGTCACCCGTGTGCGGGTGGTTGTTGGCCAACTACCTCGACGGCGGCGTGGCCGTGTTCGATACGCGAGGCGCGTACCTAGGGGAGATGTTCACCGCGCACCGCAGCGACGGCGCGAAGGACGTGCGATGGGCGCCCGCGACCACGGCCGCTCCGCCGCGGGACGTCCCAGACGCAACTGACATCCCGAATGGCGTCCTCCGACGGATCGTCGCCGGCCTGCTCACGCCCGGTCTCGATCGCGGCGGAGCGTTGGAGCAGTTCATCGCCGCGATCGACGACGCGTCGTGGACGGTGAACACGCCGAACGAGAGCAGCGCCAATATCCCAGCCCTCATGGGCCGGCCGGTGGCAGTCCTTCGAGCGCGCCTCGCGCTGGAGCTGGAAGGCGATCCTTACGCCGACCAGGGCTGGGAGCACACGGCGGACGAAGTGGCGGCAGTGGTCGACGGCGACGTCGCCGCACTCGATCGCGTGACGCGCGGCTTGCTCGACGTGCGGTTCCCAGCCCGTTTGGGCAATCCGGCCGACCCCGGCGACGGGCTACTGGGCTTCTTCCTTGACGACGAGATGAGCGCGGACACCTACCCGCGGCTGCATGCGGTGGCGGCGGACCCAACCGGTGCGTACGTGAGCGCCAACACCGAAGTCACGCTCACGTGTCGCCCGGGTCAGTCGCGCTTGGCCGCACTGTTGGTCGATCCCAACGGGGTGATGACGGTGACGACCGGCATCCTGCCGACGCAGCGCGTGGTCTTCCCCGGCGGCGGCATGACCGACGCGCTTCGTGCTGTCAGTGTGCGCTTCCGGGCGGGCCCGATCGTGACGAGCCCCGATGCCGTCCGGTTGCCGGTTCCGGTGAACACGGGAGGCACGTGGACCTGGGCGGTCGAAGGTATGCATGGCCTCGAGCCCGCGGCGATCTTGCCAAGCGATGGCCAGCCCCGTCTCCGGGATGACCCGCCCTTCCTGCGCGAGGGCTGGCTCGTCCTCGCACCCGCCGTAGAGGAGGATTGATGGCCGATCTCCAGTGCTTCCTGTCGCCCGCCGTCATCGCGACAAGCACCGACCAGTGCCGCAGTGTCGTACCGACAGTTGAGGTCACGATCAAGAACACGGGTCGAAGTGCGGTGTCGATCAAGTCGGTTCGCATCCAGGTGCGCTGCGGCGACGGTGCAGACGCCTTCGCGCCGGTCCCGTTCAAGGGGACTGCTGGGGTGCCGCCGAGTCGCTGGTGGCTTCGTGATGCGAGCAGAGAACTCGCGCCGGGCACGTTTCTCGCCGGACCCAACACCGTTCCCGCGTTGCTGGGGAGCGGCCAGTCGCTCACGTTCCCACTCACCGGCGTCGAGGTGGCGACGCACCCGGGCCCGGGTGCGATCGACGTGACGGTCGATCAGGGCGCGTCTGGCGTGGTGACGAACACGGTGACCGCGGCCAAGTGGACGCTGCCATTCACGGCCCAATTCTCTGCCGCCCCGCTGATAATCGAACAGCCGAACACGCCGGTGACCCTTTCTTGGTCGTGTACGCCCGAGCAGGCCACCGTGAGCCTGGTCGATCCCGACCGGGGGACGGAGGACAAACCGCCCGTGGGCTCAACCACGGTGTCGCCGAGTGCGCCGACCACCACATACGTCATGCGCTTCGAGCACACGGACGCGGATCGGGGCCGAGTCATCTTGTGCCAGCAGGTGACGATCTCGCTCAACCGGGTCGGCATCAGCGCTCACGAATTCGAAACCCCGCTCGGCGGCAGTTGGATCCGATGGAACGACCCGGTCACGCTCCGATGGTCAACGCACAAGGCCGACGGCGTCGATGTCACATTCGGGGTACCTCGACCGCACTCCACCGGCAACGAGGCCCTGGCGCTGGGCGGGCCCTCGAACGTCATCGATCTCCCGGTCACCAACGACGTTCTGCGCAGCATCACCTTCGCCATCAAGGACAAGGACTCGCTGGTCGTCGATGCGTCGGCTGCCGGCGGTGACTCGAATATCGTGATCCCGCTCGGCGGCCCGATCACCGACCAGCTGACGGTCACCGTCAACGCCCGGGCCGGCAACGAGGTCAAGGAACAGTGGCCCGCGGTGTTCACGATTGGCGAGGCGGTTCCCAACATCCTGCCCGACGCCTTCAAGGTGGTGCCGGCGTCGATGGGCCGCATGGCGACGGTCTCGTGGCAGGTCGACAACGCGGCTGCCGTGTCCCTCGTTCACGGCGCCCCGAACTTGTACGGCGACATGGCCTGGGTGACGACACCAGTGCCGCCCAAGGGCGAGGCCGCCGTTCGCGTTGGGCGGGACTTCGATCGTCCGGGGGCCGTCCAGCTCGTCGCGCACGGCGACGCGGTGGACAGGACGCTCAACGCAGGCGTCATCGCGCCGCGCTTCTATCGTGGGAGACTCCGTTTCCCGGAGGCAATCCTCGATGCCGGGGTGGCGCCCGACGACGCGCAGGCGCTGCGCGACGGCGCACAGGTGGTCGTGTCGTCGGGTCCCGTGTTCGCACAGAGACAAACCTTTGACGTCCGCGAAGAGCAAGGTGGGTGGCAGCTGGTGCAACTCGCCGGGAGGATTACCATTCCGATCGATATCGGGTGCGAGTTCGCGGTACTGCCTCGTCCCAGCGCGTTGTCGTACGCCACGAGCGCCGTTAACTGCTTCACTGACAAGTCGAAGGCGACGCCGGTCGATCTCCGCCGGTTGCGTCGAAGCCAAAGGGCATGGGTCGAGGTCCAGGTGTGGAACATGGGATCGCGCGCGTGGGGCGCCGCCGGAACGCCGCAGGTTGACATCGTCACCACGCCGCCGGAGCGGCAAAGCATGCTGCGCCCGAGTGGGCCTGAACAGTGGATCGAGGGGAGGACGCCCGCGCACGTTCCAAACACTGCGCCGCAAAATGCCGCGTCGATCGGCTTCCCCGTGGAGATCCCACCTGATGCCGCGATCGGCGCCCACACCGAAGCGTTCATGCTCTGCTCGCAGAACGAGGCCTACTTCATGGACAGCCCGGTCATGGCCTTCCCGTCGCCGCAGTTGCCGACCTTCGTCAACTTCGTTGTCGTGTACTGAGCCGGTCGGCAGAGCAGACCTCAGTAGCCGCCTTCGTCCGTGAACGGCAGGCCCAGCCACTCGATCATGTGGCGCAGCTGGTCGTAGGCGGCGAGCCGGGCGGCGTCGGTGTTGGCCTGCTCGGCCGTCGCGCACACGTCGGCCAGGCGATTGATCATCGACGGCCCGAGTTCGAGGGCGGCGCCGCTGCCGCCCGTCGCCCAACGGCCGAGCACGTAGCGGACGATGGCGCCGACCGGGACGTCGATGTTGGCAGCAAGGTTGGTGACGGTCGATAGCGGGTCGACGTTGGCGTACAGCGCGACCTCGGCCTTGAAGTTGGCGTCGGGATCGTCGTCGGCCCACGGTCCGGTCCAGCGTTCCAACGAGATCGTCGGTTCGGTCATCGCAGACAACCTACGGTCGGGGCGTGGAGTACGAGTGGCTGCGCAACCTTCAGAGCTTCGAGCGGGTAGCGGTCACGCCGCGACCCGACCAGCGCCACTCGGCGGTTGTCCTGTGTGTGGTGGTGGACGGACACGACGAGGACTGCCTCGTCATCACCCGGCGCGCCTCGAAGCTGCGGAACCATGCGGGCCAGTACGCGCTTCCCGGCGGACGCATCGACGACGGTGAGACGGCGGTGGCCGCGGCGCTGCGCGAGATGCACGAGGAGGTCGGCCTCGAATCTTCCGAGGCCGACGTCGTCGGCGTGCTCGACGACTACGTGACGCGGTCGGGTTTCGTGATCACGCCCGTCGTCGTCGCCGGGCCGCCGTCGGTCACCCTCGTCGCCAATCCCGACGAGGTGGCCGAGATCTACCTGGTCCCAATCCGCGACCTCGACCACCCCGATGCGCCGCGCTTGCTAACGATCGAGGAGAGCGACCAGCCGGTGATCCAGATGCCGATGCGGGGTGGCTGGATCCATGCGCCGACGGCCGCCGTGCTCTACCAGTTCAACGAGGTCGTGGTCCACGGTCGCACGACGCGCGTCGCCCACTTCGAACAACCAACGTGGGCGTGGAAGTAGTCGTCGCTACGTAGCGCTGAAGCAGACGCCGTCGGTCGTATCGCAGGTCAGGCCGGGCGGGCAGTCGTAGTTCTGCCGGCAACCGCAGCGGTTGCCCTTCTGCGGCGAACACCGGCCCGTGCAGCACTGGTCGTTCGACGTGCAGACATCGGCGTAGTGCTCACAGCAGCCGGACGTGGTTGAGCCCCCGGGTGCTGTGCAGGAGGGGTCGCCGCACGCCTTGCCCGGCGGGCAACAGGTGACGGTGTTGTTCTGCCGGTTGTAACAGGTGCCCTGGCCGGACGGGCAGCCGCACAAGCTCGTCGTGCGGTTGAGACAGGCCACCCCGGACTTGCAACACGTGGTACCGCACGGGGTTGTTCCCGAGCCGCAGCAACACGAGCTTCCCTGCTGGGAACAGGACGAGCCCGGCTCACAGCAGTTGCCGTTGCAGTTGATCCACGCCGGCGGGCAGGTCGCCGCTTCCGAACGGAACGGCTTGACGATGGCGAGAAGCGCGCCGACACCGGCGGCTTTGAGCAGCGAGCGACGACCGAGAGTCTTGGACAGGCGTTCGAAACCGTCACTCACGACCGTGAACTCCTTGCCTGGATGCGCCCCAACAGGTCCACAATGCTAACCATCGCCAACTCCCCGCGTCCATCAATCGAAGGCTGGTCGCCCGAACCGCGAGCGATTGTGGCCACCACGATCCGGGAGATCCTCGAGCCCGGCATCGCCGCCGGTCGCTTCCCCGGCGCCCAGATCTACGCCTCGGTCCACGGCGTGCCGGCCGTAGACCTTGCCCTCGGGGAGGCCCGCATCGGCGTGCCGATGACGCCGGCGACGATCATGAGCTGGCAGTGCAACACCAAACCGGTCACCGGTATCGCGATCTGCCAGCAGTGGGAACGCGGCAACGTCGACCTCGATGAGCGGGTCGCTACCTACCTGCCGGGCTTCGACCAGAACGGCAAGGCCGACTTCACGGTCCGCCATCTCCTCACCCACACGGCCCGCTTCAACGGCAGCCAAGGGATGGTCGCCGCTGCCGAGGGCGGTCCCGATGAAGTCGAAGCCCGCATCTGTGAGGCGGAGGCCGATCCCGATTGGCCGATCGGCCGGCGGGCCCGCTACACGCCGGCGGCCGGCTACGCCGCGCTCGGCGCTATCCTCCGGCGGATCGACGGCCGGCCCCTCGACGTCTATGCACGCGAGGAGATCTTCGGTCCGCTCGGCATGACCGACTGTTGGGTCGGCGTGGCCGACGCGCGTCTCGAAGAGGTCGCCGGCCGGATGGGCGTCCTCTACGACACCCAGGGCGACGCGCCGGAGTTCGCGCTGATGCTCGGTCCCATCGCCCGCGGCAGCCGGCTCAATGCGTGTGTTGCCGGCACCGGCGGCGTCGGTCCCATGCACCAGCTCGCGCTGCTCTACGAGATGCTGCTCGACTCATTGGCGGAACGGTCCGGCGCGCTCCTGAAACGGGAGACGGTGGTCGCCATGACCACCGCAGCCGATCTGGGCGACGGCAAGCGCGGCGGGTGGGGCCTCGGCGTGCAAGTGGCGTCGGGCTTCTACGGACGGTGGTTCCCGCGTGCGTTCGGGCACGAGGGTCTCCAGTACTCGATGGCGTTCGCCGACCCCGACACCGGCGTCGTGATGGCCGGCATGGTCAACGGCATCGAGCGGCCGGGCAGCCTGCAGGACCTGCTTGGGGTGAGTCGCGCCATTCACGACGCGCTCCCGAGCTTGGCTTAGAACGCAGTCTGCGCCAATACCGCTTGGCGCACCGCGCGTGATGCGTCGCTGCGGAGATAGGGCGCCAGTGCGTCGGCGACATCGGGGTCGCCGGTGAAGCGCACCTGCCCGCTCAACGTCGCTCGTTGCATCACGCCACGGACGCCGGCGAGCCAGTCGCGATGCGCTGCATCGGGCACCTCGCGGTGCACGTTGGCGCCGTCGCCACCTGGGTGGGCGCCGACGATGACGCCGTCTTCGATGATCAGCGTGTACGAGCGCCTGGTCTCGTCTTCGGATCGCACGATCGTCTCGTACCGACCGCTCACGCCGGGTTGCGCGGGCAGGTCGGCCGCCGCCGCGACCCAGAGGTCGCACCACTCCTGCGTGAACGCGGGGATCACCGAACGAGGGCGAGGACGGCGTTGGCGCCGACCGCCATCTCGCTGGCGATGAGGCCGTCGGCGTCGACCAACACCGCCATCGGCGTGCCGTTGGCGCCGTAGGCCGACATGGCGTCGGCGGTGGGGTCGATCACCACTGGCGACACGAGGCCCATGGTCTGGTGCTCCTCGACGGTGCCGGTCGAGACGACAAGCAACTGCGGCGCGTGGTCGCGGTCGGCGCGCGTGTCCCACGCACGCAGGTCGTCGAGCATCCCGGCGCAGTAGCCGCACGTCTGGCGCCAGAACAGCACCAGCGTCGGCGCGCCGCGCATCGACGCGAGCGACACGGTGTTGCCGGAGAGGTCGGGCAACGCGATGTCCGGCGCCGGCGTGCCGATAGGCGGACCCGGATTCACCGGCAGCGCGTCGTTGTGGTCGTGGTGATGGTTGCCGCCGTTGAGCTGCACCGGCACCCAGCGTTGTGACCCGAGGTTCCCCGACGCGGCCCGGTCGACCAGCTCGCCGATGTCAACCGGCCCGGCGACCACCGGACTGGCGACGCGCCCGTCAGCGCTGATGACGACGGCGCCCGGCGTGCCGAGGTACTGGTACGCGTCGGCGACTTGAGTGCCGTCCTCCAACAGCATTTGCGTGAGCGCGTGCTCCTTGCCCTTGGCGCGGTTGACGTCGCGGTCGCCGCTGCCGATCACCGCGAACCGCAGCCGCCGCGCGTGGTCGCGCTCCCACTTGGCGATCTCGGGAATGAGGTTGGCGCACGGCGCGCAGCCGGACGACGTGAACACCAGCACCACGGGTAGCTCGTCGGCGAGGAGCGTCTCGAGCGTGACCGTGTCGCCGGCGGCCGAGGGCAGCTCGAAGCCGGGCGCCTCGACGCCGACGGGCAGGCCGGCGCCGGCATCCGCGGGCGAGAGGCCGACCGCGTTCTCGAGTTGCTCGACGCGTTCGAGCAGGCGGCCCTGCATACCCGTGAGGTTGACGATGAACCAACCCATGACCGCGATCACCCCGCCACCGACGACCGCGACCCACAGCACTGCGTCGCCGCGGTCGATCCACGAGCTGATGAAGGCGCCGGACCCCTGGGCGACGACAAGGGCGGCGCCGGCCGCCAGCACGACGTTGCGGGCCAGCGTCGACGGCCCGATCGGCTCGGAGTGCACCTGGCCGAAGCAGTTGCACTCGGGCCGGCGGCCCCGGGCCAGGTTCACCGAGATGCCGACGATGAAGAGCCCGAGCAGGACGAGTGCGCCGACGGCCGCCACCGCCGCCGCGCCCGAGATCACGAGACCGACGGCGATTGCCAGCTCACCAATCGGGAGCAGAAAGGTGCCGGGGCGGGCGATGGCCGCCGGCACGCCGAAGGCGCGGATCGCCTCGCGGGTCCCCGGCCGGTCCGACAACTTGGCCCACCCGGCCACGAGAAACACCCCCACGAGCACGAGCCGTACGACCCCAACGACATCAGCCATCGCGCACCAAGGTAATGAGCGGTCAGCAGGAGCGGACGACCATCGCCTCGGCCAGGCCGGCGACTTCGTGACCCATGCGGCTGAGGTAGCGAACAGTCGAAACACCCGGCCCGGCGCGGGCGGCGTCCAGCTGTCCGTCAAAGCAGCGCGACAGCAGTAGTCGGGCGCGCGTGACGTGGTACGTCGACGTCACGAGTAGCAGGTGACGCCAGCCCTCCTGTCGCGCCACGGCGGCGATCGCCCGTGCCTCGCCTCGCGTGTTGTCGGGGTCGGGTGTCGGGCAGTGCACCGTGAAGCGTTGGCCGCCGCGGCACAGCCGGTTGGCCTGCGACCACCCGGGCTTGCGCCCGTTCGGTATGACCAGCTCATCGGCGATGCCCGCCTGCGCGAGCCGCACCGCGGTGTCGAGCCGCTCGCCCCGACCACCAACGAACATCACGATGGCGTCGGCGTGTTGTGGCGTCCGCGCCGAGGGGAACAGGAACAGCTTCCACACCGCGGCGCTGGCGATGACGGTGAGCAGAACGCCGATGACAAACAGCCGGCGGATCACGCAGTCGCGATCACGCCGTCAGCGACGAGCGCGGCGACCTCGTCATCGGTGAGGCCCAGTTCGGCGGTGAGAAGTTCGGTGGTGTGGGCGCCGACGCCGGGCAGATCGCCATCCGGTTGCGCCGCCACGCCGGAGAGCTTGACCGGGTTGCCGGGCACCAGTGCGCCACCGGGCAGTTCCGTGAGCATGGCCCGCGCCCGCACGTGCGGATCGGCGATGACCTCGGCGGCGTCGTGACACGGTCCGGCGGCGACGCCCGCGGCCGTCAACTCGCGCGCGGCGGCGATCTTCGTGCGGCTGGCAGCCCATGCTTCGACGCCGGGCCGGATGACGTCGGCCATGTGGGCGCCCCATCCGGCGCGCGTCGCGAACCGCGGGTCGTCCGCCCATTGTGGACGGCCGACGACCTGCGCGAGGCGTTCGAACTGGTGCTCGCGGACGAGTTGCATGACGAACCAGCCGTCCGACGCTCGGAACGTGTCGAGGATGAACGGCGGCGGGTACGGCATCCGCTCCTGGCCCAGCGACGCCAGGTTCGTCACGATGTCCGTCATCGCAATGGTCGCGTCGTACATGGCGATGTCGACGTGCTGGCCTTCGCCGGTCGCGTCGCGCCATCGCAGCGCGGCCAGCACGCCGATGGTGGCGAACAGCGCGGCGCCGATGTCGCCGAGCGCCCCCACCGGATTGGCGCGGGGCGCTTCGTCGGGGCGAAGCGTGTACTCGTAGATGCCGGACATGGCTTCGACGATCGCCGAGTAGGCCGGCCAGTCCGAGTAGGGCGAGTCGCCGGCGCCGAAGCCCGACACCGACACGTAGATCACCGCCGGATGCGCAGCGCGGAGGGCGTCATAGTTCAGGCCGAACCGGGCCATCGTCCCGGCCTTGAAGTTCTCGGCGACGACGTCGAAGCGCGGTACCAATTGAAGGAAGAGGTCGCGGCCTCGTGGCGACTTTAGGTCGACGGCGATGCTGCGTTTGCCGAGGTTGTTGCGGACGAAGGTGGCGCCGCCCGGCTGCGACCCGCGGGCGGATTCACCGCCGAGGGGTTCGACCTTGACGACGTCGGCGCCCAGCCGGCCGAGGAGTTGTGTCGCGTAGGGCAAGGCCTGCATCTGCTCGGCCGCCAGCACGCGGACGCCGCTTAGCGGCCCAGCCACCGGTCCGTCCGCTCCCACAGCTGGCGCTGCAGTTCCGCGTCGCCGCGCGCACGGACGGCCGGTAACACGCCGGCGCCGGGCGTCGAAGAGAAGAACCGGCCCGAGACCCCGGCCATGGTTCGATCGCTGGCCAGCTTGATCGACATCTCGGCGCCCTTCTTCGGCGTGCGGACGAGTGGTGTGCGCGACAACACGCCAGCGACGCGCGTGGCCAGCGACTGCTCGCCGACGAGATTCGTAGCGACGAGCCCAGGACACAGCGAGTTGGCGGTGACCGTGGAACCGTCCAGGTGCCGCGCCAGCTCCTGCGTGTGCAGGATCAGGAGCAGTTTCGTCAGTCCGTACGCGCGGTTCGCCGACACGCCACTGCTGTATTCGCCGAGATCCGGGAGCTGATCGAGGTTGACGGCCGGCGCCGTGCGGTGCGCTTCGGACGCGACGTTGACGACGCGGCCTTGCGGCGCGGCGAGCAGCAGGTCGCCGACGACGTGCGTGAGCAGGACGGGCGCGAGGTAGTTCGTCGCCATCATGGCGTCGAAGCCCTCGATGGTGGGCTCGGGGCGCGACAGGTTGACGCCGGCGTTGTTGACGAGCGCGTCGATCGAGCCGTACGCGGCGCGCAGCTCGTCGCCGAGGCGGCGTACCTCGGCGAGCAGCGACAGGTCGGCGAGGAACAGGTCGACGGTCGCGTCCGGTGCGCTGGCGAGCAGTTCCTCGCGCGTCGATTCGCCTTTGGCGCGATTGCGGCACACGATCACGACGTGCATGCCGCGTTCGACCAAGCCGCGCGCCGTCTCCTTGCCGATGCCCGAACTGGCGCCGGTGACGACGCAGATGGGGGCCGCGCTCACGCGGTGCCGACGATCGACACGAAGGCGACCATCTCGCCCGGGTAGCCGCCCAGGTTCTGGGTGAGGGCCAGGCGGCGGTCGTTGCCGATGCGGCGATCCTCGGGCGCCGCGCCGCGAAGCTGCAGCCACGGCTCGTAGAGCATGCGCAGGCCCGACGCGCCGACCGGATGACCGAAGCTCTTCAGGCCGCCGTCGGGGTTCACCGGTAGGTCGCCGGCCAGGTCGAACGCGCCGGCGAGGACCTCTTTCCAGGCCGCGCCGCGTTCGCTGAAGCCGAGGTCCTCCATGAGGACCAGCTCGGTTGGCGTGAAGCAGTCGTGGACTTCGGCCATCGCCAGCTCGGTGCGCGGATCGGTGATTCCCGCTTGCGCGTACGCATCGGTCGCCGCTTGCACGACTTCTGGGAACGTCGTGTAGTCGTAGGCCGGGTCGCTCAGGCCGCTGCCGTTGCCGGCGACGAACGACAGCGCCTTGATGTAGAGCGGGTTGTCGACGTACCGAGCGGCGTCCTCGGCGCGCACGACGACGGCGGCGGCGGCGCCGTCGGCCACGCCCGCGCAATCGAACACGCCGAGCGTTCCTGCGACGGGGGGCGCCGAACAGATGGTCTCGGTGCTCACCTCGCCTCGGAACTGCGCCCGCGGATTGCGCGCCCCGTTGAAGTGGTTCTTCGATGCAATGTGCGCCATGGCGGCGCGCATGTCCTCGTCGCTCACGCCGTACTTCCGCCCGTAGGCCGGCGCCACCATGCTGAACATGGCCGCCGCGGTGAGCGTGCGCCCGGTGCCGTCGTTGGGCGGGTTGTTGGCGTTGAGACCCTGATAGCCGCTGTCCTTCACCTTCTCGACGCCAACGGCCATGGCGACGTCGTACGCGCCCGACGCCACCGCGTAGGCCGCTTGCCGCAACGCCTCGGAGCCGCTCGCGCAGTAGTTCTCGACGCGCGTGACCGGCTTGCCTTCGAGCTCGAGCGGACGGGCGAGGGTGATGCCGCTCATCCCGGTCTGGGCGGTGCCGAGCCAGAACGCGTCCACCGCCGACTTGTCGATGCCCGCGCTCTCGAACGCTTCGGCCGCCGCCGCGACCATGAGGTCATCGGCACCGAGATCCCAATGCTCGCCGAACTTCGTGCACCCCATCCCGACGATGGCGACGCGGTCTCGTATCCCGTTAGACGGCAAGAGGCTTGGCCTTCCAGAAGTAGTTGTGGATGCCGTCGGCCGTCGAGAGCCGGCGGAATGTCATCTCGACGCGGCCGCCGATGGCGACGTCCTCGGGTGCCACGTCGGTCAGTTCGACCGGAAGCCGGCCGCCGCCGTCGAAGTCGACGACGGCGAAGACGATCGGCGGGCTGGGCGAGTACGCGAGCCGGTCAACGGTGAACGTGACGATCGTGCCCGTGATGTCGGCCATCGGCACATCGTCGCCGCCCGATGGGCGCGGCGGCAGCTGCGGATCGCCGCTCGTTGGGTCGCGGCGGCCCACGAACGCGAACTTCCAGTCCTCGCTGCGACCGGCGGCCGACGCTGAAACGCGCGCCGGCTCCGGCCGACGCGGGGGTTCGATCGGCAACACGCCGCGCCACGACAGGAACTTGCCGTAGGGGACGGCGGCGCCGGCGGCCACCTGCGCAGCCACCGGGCGCGGCGGTCGGAACGCGGTGATGGCGTCGGTAATCCGGAACAGGAACACGTCGGCGCCATCGGCCAACACCACGAGGCCGATCACTTCGCCCGGCGTGGCGTTCTCGAGTGCGGCCGTCAACAGCAACGCGGGATGGGCGGCGCCGGTGTTGCCGACGCCCGCGTCCTCGACCACAGGGCGACCAAGCCGGCCGGCGAGTCCGCGCGCCGCGCGCGTATGCAGTCCAGTGACGATCACGCGGTCGACGGCGTCGGCTTCGATCTCAGCCGCCTTCAGCGCGGCCCGCCACGCCGCGTCGCCCAGCGTGAGGTACTTCGTCTCGCCGAAGCGCTCCTCCCACACCTTCGACCGCACATCGCCGGGCGTGCGCCAGCGGTCGAGGAACTCCTCGGTCGTCGACGCGCCGCCGAGGTACTCCGCCACCACATCGGTGTCACCGACGAGCAGGGCGGCGGCGCCGTCACCGCCGGCGGCCTCGTCGCCGCTCCCGGGCAGGCCGGTGCGGATGTCAGCGGCGACGACGAGCGTCGTGCCCGAACCGCGGAGCGCGATGCCGAGCGCGCCCGACGCCGATCGCGCCGCGCCGCCGAGATCGAGGGCGATGACGTCGTCGTCGAGGCGCAGCGCGGCGTGCACCGCGGCGGCGTTGGTCTTGTCGACGTAGGCCGGGGTCACCGTCGACAGCCACACGGCGTCCGGACCGTTCGCCGCGGTCGATCGCAATGCCAAACGGGCGGCCTCGACCGCCATCGTTGTCGTGTCCTCGTCGTACGACGCGACGCTGCGCACGCCCTTGCCGCCGCCGGTCCCGGCGACCGCCGCGACGCCGGTCAGGTCCAGCCGTCCCCGTGGGATGTAGCCGGCTGCACCGGCAATGCCTCGCATATCGCGTCATTCTGTCTGACGTGCAGTTCGATCCGTACTCCGAGGCCTTCTTCGAGGACGCGACCGAGATCTACCGGTGGCTCCGCGACGAGGCGCCCGTGTACCACAACGAGGAACGCGGCTTCTGGGCGCTGTCGCGTTACGACGACGTCCTCCACGCGCAACGCGACTGGAAGACGTTCAGCAGCACGCACGGGGTGTCGCTCGACGACTTGGTGGTACCGGGGCCGTCCGTCGCCAACAACATGATCGTGATGGACCCGCCCGACCACGATCGGCTGCGGGTGCTGGTGAGCCGAGCGTTCACGCCGCGTGCCATCTCGGCGTTCGAGCCGTTGGTGCGCGCGGTGGAGGAGAAGTACCTCGATCGGCTCGACGGCGCGCCGGAATTCGACATCGTCGCCGACTTCGCCGCGCCGTTCCCCGTTGAGGTGATCAGCGCGGTGCTCGGGGTGCCCGACGACGAACGGCGCCAGCAGATCCGACACTGGACCGACGAGATGCTTCATCGCGAGCCCGGCAGGCCGGCGCCGCCGAGGGCAGCCATGGAAGCCGCCATGTCACTCGGCGCCTGTTTCTACGAGCTGGCGCAGCACGTCCGCGTCCATCCCGGCGACAACATGATGAGCGCATTGGTCGAGGCCAGCCTCGACGACGTCGAGGTCGCCAACTTTTCGGTGTTACTTGCTGCCGCAGGGAGCGAGACGGTGACCAAGCTCATCGGCAGCGGCGTCGTCCTCTTCGCCCGCAACCCCGACCAGTGGCGGAAGGTCCTCGACGATCCCGCCGCGATACCGGGCGCCGTCGAAGAGGTGCTTCGCTACCTGCCGCCCGCGCAGTACCAGGGTCGCTACACCGTCGCCGACGCGGTGTTCGAGGGCGGGACGATCCCGGCCGAGTCGCCGGTACTGCTCCTTACCGGCGCGGCGACTCGCGATGAGCGGGCGTACGACCGGCCCGACGAGTTCGACATCACCCGCGAGCACCACATCGCGCTCGGCTTCGGGCACGGCGCCCACGCGTGCATTGGCGCCCACCTGGCGCGGCTCGAAAGTCGCGTCGCGTTCGAGGAGATCCGCAAACGGTGGCCGGCGTTCTCGGTCGACGAGGCCGGCCTCCGCCGGGTGACGATGTCGAACGTCGCCGGCTACGTGAACGTTCCGGTAGCCGTCAGCTAGCTCGCCTCGCGTGCAGTAGTTGGTGTGTACACACCAACTACTGCACGCGGGCGGCGTCGCGGTAGCGCGTGGTGCTGTGCACCGGGTCCTTGTCGAACTCGGGGATGACCTTGGTGCCGAACAGCTCGATGCACTCCATGGCGTCGTCGTGCGACAGGTGGCTGGGGAAGCCGAAGGCGACCTGGTCGACGCCGGTCTGCTCGTACGACTTGAGCTGCTCGCAGACCTCGTCCGGCGTGCCGCACAGCAGACCGCCCATGTCGATCACCCGCTCGACGCCCTCGCGGTCGAGCTTGATCGGCGGCTCGGGCCAGACCGGCGCCCAGTCGGGCTTCGGGAACGTGTCGTGATACAGACAAACGAGCGTGTAGAGGTAGCCGCGGTCGGGCTCGGCCGCCAGGTCGCGGGCTTTGTTGCCGTCCTCGAAGCACAGCACCGCGTTGGTCACCATGATGTTGTCGTTGATGTAGCGGCCGACCGGCTCCGTGCAGTCGGCGATGCCCTGCTTGTACGCGTCGATCATCGGCTTCATGTCGTGGATGGGGGAGAAGTTGAACCCCAGCGCGCCGATGCCCATCTTCCCGGCCTTCTCGAACGTCGGCGGGTTGCCGCACGCGACCCAGATCGGCGGGTGCATGCCTTTGTACGGCTTCGGCAGGATGTTGTGTGGCGTGTCGAGCTGAAAGTGTTGACCCTGGAACGTGTAGTCCTCGGTCTCCCACATCTTGCGCAGCTCCCAGATCACCTCGTCCCACTCGCTCTTGGTGGACGACGTGTCGTGGATGTTGAACGTGGCGACTTCGTGCGAGCCGGCGCCGCGGCCGGTGCCCAACTCGAAGCGGCCGGACGAGAGCTGGTCGAGCATCGTGACCCGCTCGGCGTTGCGGACGGGGTGATTCACCCGCGGGCTGAGGTTGAAGATGCCCGAGCCGAGATGGATGCGCTCGGTGCCGCGGAAGAGGTAGCCCATCATCACTTCGCTCGAGGAGATGTGGCTGTACTCGGTGAGCGCGTGGTGCTCGGAGAACCAGGCGTACTTCCAGCCCGTCTTGTCGGCCAGCTCGACGAGGGCGGCCTCGCGCAAGAGGGCCTCGTGCTCGGCGTCGGGGTCGTGCGCGCCCGGCCCCGGTACGTAGCCCTGCAGGAACAGCCCGAACTCCATCGCCTCAAAGTAGAACAGGTTTCAGAAACGCACAAGCTCCGTTCACAGCTACTTCACAGCGGAATGCCTGGGAGCGTTCAGCGGACTTGGGGAGAATGCCGGGTCATGGGAACCAGACTGAAGTGGATCATCGCGGCGATCGTGGGGCTCGCCGTCATCGTCGTTGGCGGCTTCTGGGTCTACGCAGCCGTCGACAAGGCGCCGGCGAAGCTGTCGCTCACCGACGAGACGGGCACGACTACCACCCTCGACACCCTGAACGACGCCACCACGGTCGCGACGTCCGCGGGCATCGCCGGCACATGGAAGCCGACGTCGAAGTCGGTCGTCGGCTACCGGGTCAAGGAGACCTTGTTCGGCGCGAGCAACGAGGCCTACGGCCGCACGAGCAGCATCGCCGGCTCGATGACGATCGCCGGCACCGACATCTCCGCCGTCGACCTCACCGTCGACATGGGGTCGATCAGCAGCGACCGAGCGCAGCGCGACGGTCAGTTCCGCGGCCGCATCATGCAGACGTCGACCTTCCCGACGGCCACGTTCAAACTGACGTCGCCGATCGCGCTCGGATCCGAGCCCGCGGCGGGGACGCCGATCACCAAGAAGGCCACCGGACAGCTCACGTTGCACGGGGTCACCAAGACGGTCACGTTCGACGTCAAGGCGCAGCACAAATCCGACGGCACCGTCGAAGTGAACGGCCAGATCCCGATCACGTTCGCTGACTACAACATCAGCGATCCGAGCGGCGGGCCGGCCCAGACCGAGGACCACGGCATCCTCGAGTTCCTGGTGGTGTTCTCCAAGGCCTGAGCTACGGTTAGAACAGGTTCTACCTTCGGAGGTCTACCCATGCAGAACCGGCTTTGCGACATGTTCGGCATCGAGTTTCCGATCTTTGCCTTCACGCACTGCCGCGACGTCGCCGCCGCCGTCAGCCGCGCCGGCGGACTCGGTGTCCTCGGCGCGCTGGCGTTCAGCCCCGACCAGCTCGAGATCGAATTGACCTGGATCGACGAGCACGTCGACGGGAAGCCGTACGGCGTCGACGTCGTCATGCCGGTCAAGAGCGTTGACCGCGAGCAGGGCCTCAGCGACACGAAGAACCTGTCGACCCAGCTCTACGACATGATCGACAAGGAGCACTGGGACTACGCCGAGAAGATCCTCACCGACGCCGGCATCCCACCGCTGCCCGAGGACGAGGAGGGCGGCTCCGATCCGCTCAGCCAGGGTGTTCTCGGTTGGACCGAAGCAACCGGCTCGCCGCTGATCGACATCGCCCTCGCGCACCCCATCAAGCTGCTCGCCAGCGCGCTGGGCCCGCCCCCGCCGGAGGCGATCGAGCGGGCGCACAGCCAGGACGTGAAGGTCGCCGCGCTCATCGGCCGCGTGCAGCAGGCCGTGCGCGACGTGCAGCAGGGCGTCGACATCATCGTGGCCTCGGGGTACGAGGCCGGCGGTCACACCGGTGAGGTGTCGAGCATGGTGCTCACACCCGACGTGGTCGACGCGGTCGCACCCGTACCGGTGTTGGCGGCCGGCGGCATTGGCACGGGCCGCCAGATGGCGGCGGCCATGGCGCTGGGCGCCGAGGGCGTGTGGACCGGTTCGATCTGGTTGACGACCGCCGAGTCCGACTCCGGCCCGATCATCCAGGAGAAGCTGCTCGCAGCGACGTCGACCGACACCGTGCGGTCCCGAGCCATGACCGGCAAGCCGGCGCGCATGCTGCGCACCGCGTGGACCGACGCATGGGAAGCGCCCGAGTCGCCGGGCACGCTGCCGATGCCACTTCAGTTCATCCTCAACTCCAAGGCCATGCGCCGCATTGCCCGGTCGGGCAACAAGGAGATGGCGGGGATGCCCGTCGGGCAGATCGTCAGCCGGATGAACGAAGTGAAGTCCTGTCGCGACGTCATCTTCGAGATGGTCGAGGAGTACATCGACGTCACCGAGCGCCTGCACAAGGCCACGGTCGACGCGTAGCACCCGTGTGTTACGACGACCACGCTCGACCGCCACTGCCGCCGGTCCGCGGCGGGGCCACCAGCCACGGTGACGTAAAGCTCACATCGGCCGACGGCACCGAGCTTGACGCCTACTTCGCCCATCCCGACACACCGTCGACGCGCGCCATGGTCGTCCTGCCCGACGTGCGCGGCCTGCACGACTTCTACAAGGAGTTGGCCCAGCGCTTCGCCGAGGCCGGCATGCACTCGATCGCGTTCGACTACTTCGGTCGCACCGCGCCCGACAGCTATCGCGGCGAGGACTTTCCCTTCCGCGAACACGTCGAGAAGCTCGACACTCGCAAGATCAACGAGGACGTCGGCGCGGCGGTGCAGTGGATCCGCGACTTACCGGGCGCAAACATTCAATCGGTGTTCACCGTCGGTTTCTGCATGGGTGGCGCGCTCTCATGGGGTCAGTCGGCATCGGGGTACGACCTGCGCGGTTGCGTGGGTTTCTACGGTGTTCCATCCCGCGTCGCCGATCGCATCCCGCGTATGCAATCACCGCTTCTGATCCTCGCGGCGGGGCAGGATTTCACGCCAGTTCCCGACGTCGAGAAATTTGCCGATGACGTGCGGGCCGCCGGTATTGATGTCGACCTGCGGGTTTACCCCGAGGCCCCGCACAGTTATTTCGACCGGACATTTGGTGAACACGAGGAAGCGTGCGCAGATTCTTGGCGGCGCATTCTGGACTTCGTCGACCGACACGCCACGTAACGCTCCAAGGGGGTGTTGACTTCGCCTCCTCGATCGGTACTGTGGGCACCGTTCCCCAGCCAGGGGAGGACCCCAATGGCACAGCGCATCTGGTTCCCACGAGGGGCGGGCCAGGAGCAGCTTGGTGGGATCCCGCGGTGTGACGACCCGCCTACACAAGCGATGGCACTCGAAGCCGCGATCGACATGGTTCGGCTGCGGCGTCGTGTCGGAGACGCGCAGAGCAAGGAGGCGGGTCATGACCAGCAAACACGCTGACGAGATCGTCTTAGAAGAAGGCGATGGCGTGCTCGTGCGGACCCGGTTCGATGGCCGGTGGGCGCGCGGGTACGAGATTGCGCGCGTCCGCCTCCGCGGCGCCGTGCCGCCGGTGTATCGGATTCAGCGCCGCTCGGATCACGCGGTGCTCCCGGGCTTCTTCCCCGGCACCGAACTCCGCCCCGAGTAATCCGTCCCCCAGAATGCTGGGGTGGATCAACGGGAGCGGCGCGGGATCATCCGTGACGGGATCGGCGTCGGCATCGCGACCGGCGCGTACGGCGTCTCCTTCGGTGCGATCTCGGTAGCTGCCGGCCTCTCGGTCCTCCAAACGTGCGCGCTGTCCCTGCTCATGTTCACCGGCGCGTCGCAGTTCGCGTTCGTCGGCGTGATCAACGGCGGCGGCGGCGCGTTCGCCGGCGCGGCGACCGCGGTGCTGCTCGGTTCGCGGAACGCGCTGTACGGGCTGCGCCTCTCGCCGCTCCTCGGCCTTGGTGGGCCGCGCAAGGCGGTGGCTGCCCAGCTCGTCATCGACGAGTCGACCGCGATGGCGATCCGACCACCGACGCCGGAGCTGGGCCGGGTCGGCTTCTGGTCGGCCGGGCTCGGCGTCTATGTGTTCTGGAATCTCGGGACGCTCATGGGCGCGCTGGCCGGCGAGGTCTTGCCGAGCCCAAGGACGCTCGGCCTCGACGCCGCCGTGCCGGCGGCATTCCTCGCGCTCCTCGCCCCGCGCATGCGCGGCCGCGAACCGTGGACGGTCGCCCTGGTCGCCGCCGCCGTCGCCCTTCTCTCGGTGCCGTTCGTGCCGGCCGGAGTTCCGGTGCTCCTCGCCGCCGGCGTCGCCATCGTCATGGGCGTGCGCTGATGTTGTGGACCGGCATGATCGGCGCCGCGGTGGCCTGCTATGTCCTCAAGTTCGCGGGCCTGTCGCTGCCGGCGCGCGTGCTGGCCAACGATCGCGTGCAGCGCGTCGGCGAGCTGTTGCCCGTCGCGTTGCTCGCCACGTTGATCGTCACGCAAACGGTCACAAGCGGACATCACATCGGCATCGACGCGCGCGTCGCCGGCATCGGGACCGGCGCCGTCGCCCAGCAGCGTGGTGCACCGTTCCTGGTCGTGGTGTTCGTCGCCGCGTTGACCGCGGCGCTCCTGCGCGCGATGTAGGCCGGTAGCTTGATGGGCCTCATGCTCGGACGGAAGCAGCGGCGCGAGGCCTCATCAGATGCGCAGACAGCCGCGCCCGTCGCCGCGCCGGTGGCGACCGCCGACCGGCCGCCCGCGGTTGACGGCTCCCGCAACCTCGTCGTCGTGGTGCTCGACAGTCTGCGATACGACGTGTGTGCTGCGGCCAACATGCCGAACCTGGCCCGGCTCGGCGCCGTCGAGCAGCGGTGGAGCTACGCGTCATGGACGGCGCCCTCGCACTACAACCTGCTCATGGGGCTGCTGCCCCACGACAGCCCGACGCGCGTGTTCGCATCCGAGCACTACAAGAAGGACTTCAACCGGTATGCCGAGCGGCTGGGCGTCGCTGACATCGGGTTCGCCGACTTCCTCCCGCAACTATCGCTGCCCGGGTTCCTGCGTCAGACGCTCGGCTACCGGACGACCGCCATGGTGTCGATGCCGGTCCTCAATCCGTCGACGCCGTTGAACTACGGCTTTGACGACTTCCGACTGATGCCCTCACACAACGACATGGCCGCCATGCTCGACGACCTCACGTTCTCCGACGAGCGGCCGACCTTCACCCTCCTCAACGTCGGCGAGACGCACTATCCGTACGCGACGCCCGGCGAGGACACGCGCAACTGGCCGATCATCTCGGGACTGCACGGCGTTGTGAAACACCTCGACGATCCTGAGGTGGCGACCGGCGACGGCACGCACTTCTTCAACCAGGCCGAGATGGCCGAGCTGCGCGAACGGCAATTGGTGGCGGCGGAGTATTGCGACGGCGTGATCGGTCGGCTCTTCGACACCGTCCCCGACGACACGTGGATCATCGTGCTGGCCGACCACGGCGAGCTGTTCGGCGAGGACGGCTACTTCGGTCACGGTCCGGTCGCCCACGAGAAGGTGCTCGAGGTTCCCTTCGTGGAGGGCCGCGTTCCCCGCTAGCGGGCTAGATGTAGCCGAGAAGGCGCAGTTGGGCTTCGAGGTCGGGATCGTCGATGGTTCGTGGCCCACTGTCCGCGTCGCCCGTCGCCTCCAATGCGCCAGCCGCGTCGAGCGCGGTCCGCAACCGTGTCAGCACGTTGCCGTGACGGAGCTCGTGGGCGCGGCCGACGGGAACGAACGTGGTCTCCAGCGGGTCGTCGTCGAGGTCGATGATCGTCTCGGTGGTCCCTTCGCGGAACAGCTTGACGTGACCGTCGGTCGCGCAACTCATCGTGCGAACCATCCGCGGCAGCACCGCTTCGCTCAGTCCGAACTCGCGCAGCGCCTCGAGGGCGTAGGGGTCATCGGGCGCACACGGTGAGTCGAGCTGGGCGACGGCGACGTCGTAGCGCGGGTCGGCCTGCCACGGGTGATCCGGCAGGCCGATCGCGTCGCCGAGCAGCCGCGGAATCTCAGCGAGGCTCACGACGCGGTCACCGGGCGGCGACCACGGTCCGCTGGTCACGAACGGCACGCGGATGAGGCGTTGATCGAGTGAGTACCCGTGGCCCATCAGGTCGTTCTCGCCGAAGTTCTCACCGTGGTCCGACGTCACGATCACGATCGTCTCGTCGAGGACCCCGGCCCGATCGAGGCCTTCGAGCACGCGGGCGAGCCAGTCGTCGAGCAGCCGGATGGCGCGCTGGTAGAGGTACCGCATCCGGCGCAACGCCGTTTCGGGGATGTCGTGGCCGACGAGACAGGCGCGTGTCAGCGCGACGAACGTGAGGTACTCGCTCGCTTCCTCACCGGCGCGCAGCCGGTCGAGCGCCCCAAGGTCGTCGTACGGCTTGGGTGGCAGGTACGGCGAGTGGCACTCGATGAGGTTGACGAACCAGAAGAACGGCTTTTGTTGGTTGCGTTCGACCAGCCAGGTCGACAGCAGGTCCTCGACCGCGGTGGCGCCGTCGTCGACGCGCGCCCGCAGCGACTGCCACGCCCACGCCGCCCGTTCCTTCCACGACCCGGACATGGCGTTGCGCTGGCTCTCGATGAACGTAAAGGTCTCGAAGCCGCGATCGAAGCCGATCCGCGGCGAGACCCACGCGTTGGTGCTCACGCCCGCGGTCGCGTAACCGTTGGCAGTCAGGACCGAGGACAGCAGCCGGTCCTCCGACGCGTTGATCATCTCGGTGATCCGGGCCGGGCGGCCGTGCGCGCTCGGCCCGATCTGCGATGTGCGGGGCAGGAGACCCGTGAACATGGCGCCGTGCGACGGGACCGTCCAGCACGCAGGCGAATAGGCCTGGTCGACGGCGGCGCCCCGCGATGCGAGCTGGGCGAGGGTCGGCGTCGCTCCCGCGGCCGCGCCGTACGGCTCGAACGCATCGGCGCGCGCCGTGTCCAGGACAATCAAGAGGATGTTGGGCCCAGCACCCACGGGCGGTGATTGTACGGGCGGCTGGCTACGAGGCGTGCAGGCTCCGTCCGAGGTTTGCCATCGCTCGCCGGAACAACCGGCCCATAACTACCGGCGCGAGCGGGCTGAGGATGCGGAACAACGGCGTAGGGTCCATCGTCATCGTCCAGGTGACGACTGACCGGCCGCCGGCCGCCGGCGCGACGCGCCAGTCCTCGACGATGGCCTTGGCGATTGGCGCGCTCGTCGCGTCCACGCGGAATGTCCAACGCGTCGGCGCGTCCCAGGCCAGCATCGTCTCCTCGTAGGTGCCGCCGCGCATGCGCAGGGTGCGCGTGCTGCCGACGCCGGGAGGCTGCGGGCCGGAGTAGCCGCCGCCGGTGACGCCGGGGAACCACGTCCACGTCTCCGGATTGGCGCTGATCGCGTCGAACACCGCGGCCGGCGCCCCGTCAACCGTCGCCTCGAAATGAAACCGCTTCGGCGCTCGATCGAGAAAGTCCAACCCTTCAGCCCGCAGCTGTCGCATACCGCTAGCTGGGGGTCATTTGCAACATGAACTGGTTGAGGTCGAAGTAGTCGCGCCAGGCGGCGACCTTGCCGTCGTCGGTTACTTCGAAGACACCCATCACCGGGAGCTCGATGGTCTTGGCCGCGGTGATGAAGGCGTCGACCCGTTCGGTCATCACGACGTTGCCGTTGGCCGCGATGTGGGTGACGCGGAACTCGATCTTGTCGACGCCCGCGGTGAAGCCGGCGATCAAGCCGCGGATGTCATCGACGCCCGTTACGGGTGCCATTGGGATGTTGTGGTAGACCGCGTCGGTCGTGAAGAAGGCGAGGATCGCTTCGATGTCGCCGTCGCCCCACGCGGCGCAGAACGCGGTGACGACGTCGGTCGGGTCGGCGCTCACGCGACACCGCCCTTCGTCTCGGCCCACGTCTTGCCCAACTCGACGTCGACGTCGTGGGGGAGACCGAGGATCCGTTCGGCGATCACGTTGCGCAAGACCTCCGACGTGCCGCCGCCGACGGTCAGGGCCGGGCTGAACAGGAAGCCGCGGGACCACACCTCGAAGCCCGGCGGGTCGAACAGCATGCCGTTGGCGCCGACCAGATCCTTGGCCAGGTTGAACACCCGCTTCCCGTGCGGGTCGTTGAGGGCCTTGCGCAGCGACGCGTCGGGACCCGGCGTCTTGTTGACGGCGGCCGACACCTGCCGAAGATGGTGGTACCGAAGGATCTCGCCTTCGATGTACGCCTCGACGATGCGCTGGCGCTCGACCGGACCGATGCGATCGCCGAGCGATTGGGCAAGCGGGATGAGGTCACGCGCCGTCGGCCCGTACCCCCACTGCACGCCGCCCTTCGACAGCGACACCCGCTCGTTGGCCAGCGTCTGCTTGGCCATGGCCCAACCGTTGTTGAGTTCGCCGATGAGGTTCTCGGCCGGGATCTGCACGTCGGTGAAGAAGACCTCGTTGAACCCGCCGTCCTCCTGGCCGCCGATCATGTTGCGGATCGGGCGGATGTCGATGCCGGGCAGATCCATCGGGATGATGAAGTACGAAATGCCCGCGTGCTTCGACACGTCGGCGTCGGTGCGGGCGATGAGGATGCCGAACTTGGCGATCTGGGCCAGCGACGTCCAGATCTTCTGACCGTTGATGACGTAGACGTCACCGTCACGAACGGCGCGCGTCGACAGGTTGGCCAGGTCGGAGCCGGCGCCCGGCTCGCTGAAGAGTTGGCACCACATCTCCTCACCGGACAGCATCGGCGGCAGGTAGCGCTGCTTCTGCTTCTCGGTGGCATGCACGACGAGCACGGGCCCGCAGTGGCCGATGCCAATCGGGTTCGTCGGGCGAGCGACGCCGGCGCGGCGAAGTTCGTCGTCGATGATCAGTTGCAGCTCAGGCTCGGCGTCGATGCCCCACGGGGCCGGCCAGTGCGGCACCACGTAGCCGGCTTCGGCTAGCTGCTGGCCGGTGGCATTGGGGTGCTCGTCGAGCCAGGCCCGCACCTTCTCTCGGCGAGGGTCATCCTCCGGCGGTAGGTCGATCTGCATGGGGCGAATTGAAACAAGTTCTCGCGACGGTTACAACAGCGCTCGTGCTCGCCGTGGACAGCGTGTCCGTGAGCTTCGGAGGATTGAAGGCTCTCGCCGAGGTGTCGCTCGACGTCGAGGCCGGCGCGGTGACCGGCCTCATCGGTCCCAACGGAGCGGGCAAGACCACCCTGTTCAACGCGGTGTGCGGGCTCCAACTGCCAGATAGCGGCCGCATCCGTCTCGACGAGCGTGACATCACGGACCTCAAGCCGTATCAGCGCGCCCGGCTGGGCGTGGGCCGCACGTTCCAACGGCTCGAGGTGTTCGGCTCGCTGTCCGTCTACGACAACATCCTCGTCGCCGCCGACCTGAATCGCGGGCACAACGGCGACGCGGTCGACGCCCGCTCGCTGGCGGCCGAGATCTTGCAACTCGTCGGCTTGCGCGACCTGGCGCGTACGCGCGCCGACCAGCTGCCGACCGGCCAGGCCCGTCTGTTGGAGTTGGGTCGCGCCCTCGCAACCGGCCCGCGGTTGTTGTTGCTCGACGAGCCGTCATCGGGCCTCGACGAGGGCGAGACCGACGACCTGGCCGTGCTGCTCGACACGCTCGCGAGCCGCGGCTTGGCGGTGCTGCTCGTCGAGCACGACGTCGAGTTGGTGATGCGCGTGTGCAAACGCATCCACGTTCTCGATTTCGGGAACATCCTCGCGGTTGGCACGCCGCAGGAGATCCGCCGCAACAAGGCTGTACAGCACGCGTATCTAGGCGGGGCCTAGTCTCCACGACGGACCACATTCGGGAGGAGCCAATGGTGAGGCCCAAGCTGGGGATGGCGGTGCTGGGTGTGCTCGCGCTCGTTTCCGCCGCGTGTGGGTCGCGACTTCCTGACGACACGCTCAAGGCACTGGACGCGCGCAACGCCAACACCGCTGCGCCGGTTGCTGACGCGAACGGCACCACGGACGCGACGACGGCGACCGACGCGAGTGGCGTCGACACGGGCAGTCCGTCCGGCGACTCGTCGTCGGGACCGTCGACCGGCGGCGGAACGGCGACCACAGTCAAGGCGGCCTCGTCGTGCGGCACGGGTGGCGCCACCGCGCCGGGCGTGACCGCGACCGAGATCAAGGTCGCGAGCATCGTCACCGACTCGGGCCCGCTGCCGGGCGCGACCGAAGGTTCATACCGCGGCGCGGCGAGCTACTTCGCCAAGGTCAACGCCGAGGGCGGCGTCTGCGGGCGCAAGATCACACTGCTCAAGGGCGACGACGGCCTCGATCCCGCCAAGGGCCGGGCCGAGTTCCTCCGACTCGAGCCCAAAGTGCTCGGCATCGTGAGCAACTTCTCGGTCGCCGACTCCGGCTACATCGACCTGATCAAGTCGACCGGCGTGCCCTACGCCAGCCTCACCGTCGACCCGGCGGGCGCCGATCTCAAGAACGTCTTTCCCAAGAACCGCCGCGACGTCCTCAGTACCGCGCCGTTCGTGTGGCTGAAGCAGCAGCACCCGGCGGTCAAGCGGGCGGCCATCCTCTACGCCGACATCGGCGGCGTCGGCGCCAACGTCCCCGGCTTCGAGAAGGCGATCCAACGCGCCGGCTTCGAACTGGTACGGCCCACCGAAGCGGTACGCGTGACCGACCCCGACTACACGGGCATCATCCGCAACCTGCAGTCGGCCAATGTCGAGTTCCTCTATCTGTTCGCCTTCGAGGTGAACATGCATGTCCGCTTCGTGCGCAACATGAAGCAGCAGGGCTACAACCCGCCGATCAAGGCGGCGAACATCGCGTTCAACACGCGGTTCTCCGAGTTGCTCGGTAAGGACGGCGACGGGTGGGAGAACCACCAGACGTTCCTGCCGTTCCTCGATCCGGCGGAGAAGGCCCGATCGAAGCCCCTGGCTGACTTCATCGACTGGAACAACCGCCGCTATCCCGGCGGTCAGCTCGACCTGTTCCCGGTCGACGGGTGGGGCTACGCGGCGTACTTCGTCGATGCGTTGCGCATCGCGGGCGGCAACCTGACCCGAAAGACCCTGCTCGACGCCTTCGCCAAGGTGCCCAAGTTCGACTTCGGCGGCATCAACGCGGCGACCAATCCGGCGACCGGTCAGGGCGACCGCTGTTTCGTGATGGCCAAACACGTCGGCGGCATCTGGAGGCGCGAGCACCCGGCTTCCGGCGGCTACGAGTGCAACCTCGGCGAGATCTACAAGTTCAAGTAGGCCGCGCCCCCTCGTGGAGAAGTTTCTTGTTTTCCTGATCATCGGGATCGCGAACTACGGCGCGGTCTACGCGATCTCGGCGACGGGACTCGTCGTCAGTTACATCACGTCGGGCATCTTCAACTTCGCGCACGGCGCGATAGGGATGTTCCTCGCCTTCGTGTATTGGGAGCTGCACGTCAACCAGCACTGGTCGACGCTGCCTGCGCTGGTTGTCACGCTGCTCGTCATCGCGCCGCTGCTCGGCGTGCTGCTCGACGTGCTCGTGATGCGGCGCCTGGTCGCCAACGCATCGGTCGCGACCAAGCTGGTCGTCACGCTCGCCCTGCTGCTGGCGTTCCAGGGCCTGGTGCTGGCGATCTGGGGAATCAAGCTGCGCACGACGCCGCAGTTCTTCGAGGACCGCAGCTACACGATCGGCGGCCTCAACATCAGCTACCACCAGACGATCACGGTGCTGACGGCCGGCGCGGTTGCCTTCGCCATGCGCGCCCTGTTCCGGCACACGCGGCTCGGCGTCGCCATGCGCGCCGTCGTCGACAACCCCGAGATCTGTGCGATCAAGGGCGTGAGCCCGAACCAAGTGACCGCCGCGTCGTGGGCGCTGGGCTCGATGCTCGCCGGCCTGGCGGCCATCCTCATCGCGCCGGGCCTCAACCTCGAGGTCAACACGCTGAGCCTGCTTGTCGTCGCCGCCTACTCCTGCGCGGTGGTCGGGCGGTTGCAGAGCCTGCCGCTCACGTTCGCCGGCGCGCTGGCTCTCGGCGTGGGCCAGGGAATGATCCAGGGCTACCTCCCGAGCGGCAACGAGTTCGTCTCGCATCTCCGCCCGTCGTTGCCGTTCGTGCTGCTCTTCTTCGCCCTGCTCGTCCGGCGCGAGATCCGGTTGCCGGAGCGCATCCGCACCCACGCCGAGCCGGCGCCGCCACCGTTGCGAACGACGCTTCTCGTCAGCGCCGTCGCCATCGCTGCCGCCATTCCGCTGTCGGGAATGCTGTCGGACTACCAGCGCATCATCGGCTCGAAAACGCTCGTGTTCGCCGCGGTGGTGCTGAGCTTGGTGCTGTTGACCGGGCTGTCCGGTCAGGTGTCGCTGATGCAGCTGTCGTTCGTCGGCATCGGCGCGGTCACGCTGGCCAAGCTGCCCGACGGGATGCCCTACATCCTCGCCCTGGTCATATCGACAGCGGTGGCCGGGGGAGTCGGCCTCATCGTCGCCCTGCCTGCGATCCGATTGCGCGGCATCTACCTCGCGCTGTCGACGCTGGCGTTCGCGATCCTCATGGACGACCTCGTGTTCGGCAACCGCTCGGTCCTGGGCGGGGGCACGACGCTGGCCGTACCGCGCCCCAGCTTCCTGGGCCTGCACTTCGACAGCGAGCGGTCGTTCATGGTCGTGGTTGCCGTCGTGGCGGTGATCTACGCCAACATCTTCTTGATCGTGCGCCGCAGCAACTTCGGCCGCACGCTGGCGGCGATGCGCGACTCGCCCAACGCGTGCCAGATGCTCGGCATGAACCTCACCGCGATCAAGCTGCGCGTCTTCGGGCTCTCGGCCCTCATGGCCGGCGCCGCGGGGACGTTGGTCGGCGGTCTGCAAGCGCGCGTCGGCCAGCTCGACTTCCTCTGGCAGCGCTCGTTGTCGGTGTTGCTGGTCGGCACGATCTTCGGCATCACCAGCGTGTCCGGCGCGTTCATCGGCGCGCTGTTCTTCGTCGTCCTTCCCGAGCTGGCGAACAAAACCGACGCCGCAGGCGGCGCGCTGGCGATTCAGCCCCTCGTGATCGGGCTGCTGGCCATGGCCACGGCGCGCCGGCCCGAAGGCATCGCCGGCCAGTTGCGCTTCCGTCTCCGTCCGCTGCTCGGCCGCGTGCGCGCGTTCAGCGCGCCCGACATCGAGCTACCCGAGTTGGAGCCTGCGGTTGCCCAAAGCTGACGTCCCCCTCCTCGAGCTGCGGTCGATCCGCGCCGGCTACGACGGCGTCGAAGCCTTGTACGGCATTGACTTCTCGGTGCAGGCGGGATCGCTGGTCGGCATCCTCGGCCCCAACGGCGCCGGCAAGAGCACGACGCTCAAGGTCATCAGCGGCTTGCTGCGCCCGACGAGTGGGAGCGTGCTGCTCGAAGGCCAGGACGTCACCGGCGTCTCCGCCGTCCAGCTGGCGCGGGCCGGCGTGTGTCTCATCCCCGAAGGTCGCGGCATCTTCCCGAACCTCACCGTGCGCGAGAACGTGTTGATGGACAGCTACACCAACGGGCGCACGCCCGCCGAACTCGAGGAGGTCGCTTACGCGCGCTTCCCCGTTCTCGCGGGCCGGCGCCAGCAGGTCGCGGGAACTCTGTCCGGCGGCGAGCAACAGATGCTGTCGTTGTCCCGCGCGCTGTCGACCGACCCGGCGCTGATCCTGCTCGACGAGCTGTCGATGGGCCTGGCGCCCCTCGTCGTCGAGCAGCTGTTCAAGATCGTCCGCGAGCTGACGGAGACGGGCGTGACGACGGTGGTCGTCGAGCAGTTCGCCGACGTCGTTCTCGACATCGCCGACGAAGTGGTCGTGATGTCGCACGGGCGCGTGCGCCTCCGGGGCGCGCCCAAGCGGGTTCGCAAGGAGCTGCACGCCGCGTACCTCGGAAAGGCGGCACACTGAGATGATGCGAGTGCGGGCCGGGCCGATCGCGATGGTGGTGGCGTGCGGCTTGGCCGCCGCCCCGATGTCGGCGCGGGCCGCCGACGAGAGCGAGTCGCAGCTGGGTGGGTACATCGCCGGCGCCGCCGGTTGGGCCGTCTCGTTCCAGCCGTTCATCCCCGCCCTGCTGCCGACTGGCGACGCGCCGGCCGAAACGACGTTCTCCCTTTCCGCCGCCAACTTGAAGTCGGGCGGCAACGCCCTGGGCCGGGCCAGCATCTTCTATCCCGGCTCGGCCGCGGCCAACCTCGGTCCGCTCCTCGCCCAGGGCGCCGGCCAGCCGGCGATCGGCGGTTTGGTGCCGCCGTACCCGGGCGTGGTCGAGGCCAACGCCAACGACGGCGAGGTCGCCCGCTCGGTCAACCCTGGCATCACGATGCGCGCCTTCGGCTCGCCCGAGCGGGCTGAGGGTGACGTGCGCACGCCCGACGTCAACTTCCCGGGCGTGTTGAAGATCGACTCGGTGTCGTCGAACAGCATCGCCGAGGTAACCGACGTCGACGTCACGTCTGGGTGCACCGTGCACCTCGAAGGCGTGACGGTGTTGGGGCTCATCAAGATCGCCGCGATCCACAGCCGCTCGATCACCAGCAGCACCGGGTTGACGGCGACGGCCGGCGGCGACCTCCAGGTGATCGGCCTCACTGTCGGCGGTGTCGCCGCCGAGTTGACCGCCGACGGCCTCCACGCGACCGGCCTGCCGCCGCAAGCCGACCCGATCCCGGGCGTCGGCGCCGTGTTCCCCGGGAACAATCCCGACGCCGCGCTCAATTCGGCGCTGGCCGCGTTGGGGGCGACGATCAAGCTCACCCGTTCGGTCGAGAAGGTCAGCGGCGGCAGCGCAGACCGTCTGGCCAACGGCGTACTGATCTCGATCAACAACCCGGCGGTGCCCGGCAGTCACCTCGACATCACCCTGGCATCCACCGGCAGCGCCGCGCTGGCGTCCCTGCCGGTCGATCTCGACGTGAGCGGCGTCGACCTGGAAGCACCGGGGCCCGATCTGAGCGCGGTGGGCACGACGCCAACCGATCTCGGCGCTACCAACTTCGGGTCGAGCCCGTTGGGCAGTGTCGCCCTCGGTCCGTCAACCGGCGCCGGCACAATCGGTGACGGCGCCGGGTCGGCGTTGGCGCCCTCGCTCACCAACTACAAGTTCAAGGGCGTGTCCTGGCAGCTCGTCCTCCTGGCGTTGGTCGTGTCCGTTCTCGTCGCACGATGGCTGCGGCGCTTCCTGCAATCGAGGCTTTTGTCGTGATTACTGACGTCGCCGCATCCGAACAACGCGTCATCGACCGTCGGGCCCGCTTCCGCGACGCGGTCGTGAGGCTGTCCGAGCGGGCCCAGTCGGCCGAGCTGGTGCGGCTTCTGCTGTTTCCGGGCGCGGTTGCTGTCGTCGCTGGTTTCGCGTTCATGCTGCTCGGTTGGTACGGCGCCTCGCACACGGCGCGCACGATCGAACAGATCCCGTACCTCATCTCCGGCGGACTCATCGGCCTCGGGCTGGTGATGCTCGGCGCGCTGCTGCTGTCGTCGGCGATCTGGATGACGATGCTCCAGCGCCACCAGTCCGAGCAGGACGAGCGCCTCGAGCGGAAGCTGGACGAGCTCGAGACCCGGCTGTCGTCGCCCCGTGGTCGCAAGTGACGCTGCTCGACGGTCGCGTCGTCATCGTCACCGGCGCCGGTCGCGGGCTGGGTCGCGCTGAGGCCCTCGAGGTAGCGCGCGAGGGGGCGCGGGTCGTCGTCAACGACATGGACGCGGTCGAGGCCGACGCCGTCGTCAAGGAGATCGAGGCGGCGGGAGGCGAGGCGGTCGTCGACATCGGCGACGTCGCCGACTGGGACCACGCCCGCGGGCTGATCGAGGGGACCGCGAGCCGCTGGGGCCGGCTGGACGGCGTCGTCAACAACGCGGGAATCCTCCGCGACCGCATGATCTTCAACATGGCCGAGGACGAGTGGGACGCGGTGATCCGCGTGCACCTCAAGGGTCATTTCTGCATGAGCCGCTGGGCGTGCACGTACTGGCGCGATCAGGGCAAAGCGGCGGGCGGCGCCACCTACGGGCGCGTGGTGAACACCGCATCCGAGGCGCTGTTCGGCAGCCCGGGCCAGCCCAACTACGCGTCGGCCAAGGCCGGCATCGTCGGCCTCACGGGCTCGATCGCGCGCGGCATGGGCAAGTACGGCGTCACTGCAAACGCGATCTGCCCGCGGGCACTCACGCGCATGACCGAGCAGCTCGGCGGCTTCGACGACCTGGGCCCCGAGAAGGTCGCACCGCTCGTTGCGTACCTCCTATCGCCCGAAGCCGGCCACGTGAACAACCGCACGTTCATCGTCTACGGGCGCATGATCACGCTGCTCTCGCCCATGACCGAGGTCGAACGGTGGGACGCCGACGCCGACTGGACCCCCGCACTCGTCGCCACGACTCTGGCCGGGTTACAGTCGGGCCAGTAACTAGAACCGATTCCACTTTTGCGAGGGCGGCTAGGACGATGAGCATTACCGACGAGATCAACCTTCTCAGCCGGGACCAGTTTGTCGAGGGCGTGCCCCACGACTGGTTCACGTGGCTGCGCAACAACGCGCCCGTGTATCACCACAGCGAGCCTGACGGCCCCGGCTTCTGGGTCATCACCAAGTACGACGACGTCGTCGCCGTCGGCAAGGACGCCAAGACGTACTCGTCCGATCAGGACCGCGGTGGTGTGGTGATGATCGAGGAGCCGCCGCCCGGGCAGAGCAACAACCTCGAGGGTGGCGGCAAGCTCATGCTCACCACCGATCCGCCCGAGCACACGCGCTATCGCAAGCTCGTCAACAAGGGCTTCACGCCGCGGATGATCAACGCTTTGGAGAAGCACATCCGGGAGCAAGCGGTCGACATCATCGACAAGGCGCTCGAGGGTGGCGAAGCCGACTTCGTCGTCGACATCGCGGCTGACCTCCCCCTCCAGGCCATCGCCGAGCTGATCGGCGTGCCGCTGGAGGAGCGAGGGAAGCTCTTCGAGTGGAGCAACCGGATGATCGGCAGCGAAGACCCGGAGTACTCGGTCACGCGCGAAGAGGCCCTGGGCGCCAGCATCGAGATGTTCATGTACGCGCAGGCGCTGGCCGACAAGCGGCGCGCCGAGCCGAAGGACGACATCTTGTCGGTGTTGCTCGAGTCCGAGGTCGACGGCGAGCAGCTGTCGGAGATGGACTTCAACCTGTTCTTCCTGCTGCTGTCGGTGGCCGGCAACGAGACGACGCGCAACGCCATCTCTCACGGCATGCACGCGCTGCTGCAGAACCCCGACCAGTACCAGTTGTTGGTCGACGATCCGTCGCGCGTCACGGTCGCTACCGATGAGATCGTGCGGTGGGCGTCGCCGGTCATGTACTTCCGCCGCAACATCACCGAGGACACCGAGTTGCGTGGCCAGGAGATGAAGGCGGGCGACAAAGCGACGATCTATTACATCTCCGGAAATCGCGACGAGGACATCTTCGACGACCCGTTCACGTTCGACGTCACGCGCGATCCGAACCCGCACATCGGCTTCGGCGGCGGCGGCCCGCACTTCTGCCTCGGCACCAGCTTGGCCAAGCTCGAGATCCGCGTCCTGTTCGAGGAGCTCGCCCAGCGGGCGCCGAAGATGACCCAGATCGGCGAGGCGCCGCGGCTGCGGTCCAACTTCATCAACGGTCTCAAGCACCTCCCTGTCAAGTTCGGCTAGAGCGAGCCGGAGGCGCAGACGGAAGGCGAGCGGGCAAGCAGAGCCCGGGACGTGCTCCCTCTCGACGGTGTGCGGGTTGTCGACGCCGTCGAGGAGAAGGGCGAGCTGTGCGGCCGGCTGTTAGCTGATCTCGGCGCCGAGGTCGTGCGCGTCGGACCCGTCACCGATCAGTTCCGCAACATCAACAAGGTTGGGGCGCCGCCCGAGGCGGTCGATGCGCTGTTGGCCGGGGCCGACGTCTTCCTCACCTCGAAGCCCCCGACCTCGACGGTGATGCAGGAAAATCCGCACCTCATCGTCACCGCCATCACCGACTTCGGGCTCACGGGTCCGTATCGCGACTACGTCGCCACCAACGCGGTGATGGTTGCGATGGGCGGGATGTTGTTCCGTAGCGGCACCCCCGACCAGCCGCCGTTGTTGCCGCCCGGCACGCTGGCCTACGACGTCGCCGGCGTGAGCGCGGCGATGGCGACGCTCACCGCGGTGTGGCAGCGACGTCCACAGCTCATCGACGCCTCGGTGATGGAGTCGCTACTGCAGATCACCGACTGGTCGCTCGCCGGCTACGCGATCGACGGCGGCATGGACCCGATGCGCGCCGGCTCGGGGCCGGTGTATTCGATCTATCCATGCGCCGACGGCTACGTGCGCGTGATCGTGTTGAGCCCGCGCCAGTGGGCGGCCATGCGTGACTGGCTGGGCAACCCGCCCGAGTTGGAAGGGCCCGAGAAGAACGGGCTCCTGGGCCGGCTCGGCATCCAGACCACGGTGATCGACCCGCTCTACCTCGAGCTTTTCTCGAAGTACGGCGCCGCCGAATTGGCCGACGAAGCGCAGCGACGCGGGATCGTCATCACGCCGGTGTTGCGGCCCGACCAGGTGCTCACGACGCCGCACTTCGTCGAGCGAGGGACATTCGTCGACGGTTGTGGCGGCCGGGTCGCGTCGGGCTTGTTCGAGATGGACGGCGAACGGGTCGGGGTCCGCGAGGAGTATCAAGACGGCGCGGCGCCGGCGTGGGAGCCGCGTCCGGCGCCGGGCGCGGTTGATCTCGAACCGGCGCGTCCGTTCGCCGGGCTGCGCGTGATCGACTTCGGGATCGGCGCCGTCGGCGTCGAGGTCGGGCGCTACTTCGCCGAAAACGGCGCCGACGTGATCAAGGTCGAGAGCCGCACGTATCCGGACTTCATCCGCGTCGTGCTCGGGACCGAGATGAACTTCTCCTTCGCCTCGTCGAGCCGGTGCAAGCGTGGCTTCGGCGTGAACGTCAAGACGCCCGAGGGTCTCGAGTTCGTCAAGACGCTGCTCGCCGACGCCGACGTCCTCATCGAGAACTCGGCAACCGGTGTGATGGACGATCTTGGTCTGGGGTGGTCGGCGGTGCACGAGATCAACCCGCGCCTGGTGATGGTCAGTAGTCAGCTGATGGGATCAACCGGACCGTGGAAGGACTGGATCGGCTACGGCCCGTCGACGCGCCCGCCGGCCGGGATGACGCACCTGTGGAACTGGCCCGACGGCGGCCCGCCCCCCGGATCGTTCGCCGTGCATCCGGACCACCTGGTCGGCCGGGTGTGCACCGTCGGTGCGCTGGCCGCCCTCATCGGCGGGGGCGGGCGTCACGTCGAGTGCGCGCAGGTCGAGACGATCATCAACTTCCTGGGCGACATCCTGCTGCGCGAGTCGATCGAACCCGGGAGCGCGCAGCCCCTTGGCAATGGCGGCACGCGGGTCGTCAAGTGCGCGGGCAACGAGCGGTGGGTCGTGATCGACGGCGACTGCGACGTCACCGACGAGTGGTGCGCCGAGCGCACGGACCGCGACGTCGTTGCCGAGCTACAAGCTCGCGGGGCGGCGGCTGGTTATGTCGTGTACCCGAGCGACATGGCCACCGACCCGCATCTCGTCGCCCGCGGCTATGCGCAGCAGGTCGACCAGCCTGGTGCCGGCCGCATGTATCTCGAGGGCCCCGCCTTCCACGCGACCGGCATCCCCGAGCCGATCGTCGCCCCCGCGCCCGGCCTGGGCGAGCACACCCGCGAGATCGCCCGCGACCTCCTGAGCCTCTCCGACAGCGAGATCGACAAGGCCCTCGCGGCCGGCATCCTCGAGGGCCCTCTCACGCCCACCTAAAGCAATGTGTCGGTGTCAGGTTGCGGTTTCCGTTGCTCTGACACCGACACGTCACCACTCGAACCAGCCGTTGCCCATCTGCCACGTGCCGCCGGCCTTGATGTGGCTGACGATGGCGCGTTGCAACGTGGTGTCCTGCGGGAGGGCGTCGAGATCAGGGTCAGGGTCGTGGAACACGAAGCGGCAGATGCTGCTGTTGTCGGCGACGGTCTTGTCCGGGCGCAACGTGAAGCGCTGCTGGAAACGCACGATGTTCGAGTCGGTGGGGAGGTAGTCCGCGAGCTGCGGGTCGAGGAGCCACGACGCGCACGTCGCCAGGACCGGCGTCTCCTCGGGGAAATGTGCCGGAAAGAACTCGTGGGCCCACGCGATCGACGCGTCGCACGCATCGGGCGTCATCGGGCCGGTCTCGGGTATGTGGACACCGAGCGCGCTGTCGCCGCGTGACGTGCGCCGTTCGAACTGGAGCCGGCCGAGCTGGTAGATGCCGCCGCGGAAATGCAGCGTCATCCACCACGGCACATCGAGGCCGGTGTCGTGGTTGATGAGCTGGTTTTCGTACAGGTTCTGGCCGAGGTCGGCCAGCGTCGCCCACGACACGCCGTCGGGGATGCCCCGCGCTGCGTGCCACTCGCGCACCCCTGGCAGCGCGGCCAGGAAGGCCCACACGTGCATGAGTTGCGTCGAGCGAGCAGGCGCATCGTGGAGTGGCGGCCACCAGAGGTAGCCCGTCTCACCGAGCGTCGTCACCAGCAGGTGGTGCTCGCGATCGACGATCCACTGCTCAGCGTCGGTACTAGGTCGGGCGGCCAGGACGATGGGGATGTCCTCAGCCGGCACCGCCACGCGTTCGAGCAATCGCGCCGCCGTCGCGGCGTCGGGCAGCGGCGCGCGTGGCGGGTCGGGCGCGCCAGTGTCGAGACCGTCGAGCCAGTCGGCGAACGTGCCGTCGAGCCCCAGCGCGTCGCGAACGGCGGCGGCGTCCATCGGGCGGACGCTAGACCGTGGGTATGGAGATCGACCTGCTCGACGGCAGGCTGTACGGCGGCGATGCGCACCCCGCGTACGCGCACATGCGCGCCGCGGGCGGGATGTACTTCGACGAGAAGAACGGCGTTTGGGGCGCGGCGTCGTATGAGGCAGTCCTCGGCGCGTCCAAGGATCCGGCGACGTTCTCGAACGCCGGCGGCATCCGGCCCGACTCAGGGCCGCTGCCGATGATGATCGACATGGACGACCCCGCCCACTGGAAGCGCCGCAAGCTCGTCAACCGCGGCTTCACGCCCAAGCGGGTGCGCGACAGCGCCGCCGAACTGCAGGGCGTGTGCGACGACCTCATCGACCGGGTGTGCGAGGCGGGAGAGTGCGACTTCGTCCGCGACCTGGCCGCGCCCCTGCCGATGATCGTGATCGGCGACATGCTCGGTGTCGCTCCCGAAGATCGCGACGACCTGCTCCGATGGTCCGACGACATGGTGAGCGCGCAGGGCGGCAACGCCACCGAGGAGCAGTTCCTCGCCGCCATGAACGCCATGACTGAATACAGCGACTTCGCCACCAAGGCGATCGCGGCCCGAGCCGCCGAGCCGACCGACGACCTGTTCAGTGTCTTGGTCCACGCCGAGGTCGACGGTGACCGCTTGGCCGATGACGAGGTCCTCTACGAGGCCCTGTTGATCCTCGTCGGCGGCGACGAGACCACGAGGCACGTCATCAGCGGCGGCATGCAGCAGTTGCTGTTGCATCCCGACCAGCGGGCGGAGCTCATCGAGGATCCGTCGGGCCTCCGTGTCGCCGTCGAGGAGATGTTGCGGTGGGTGTCGCCGATCAAGAACATGTGCCGGACCGTGACCGGCGACGTCACGTTCTTCGGCGGCGACCTGAAGGCGGGCCAGAAGGTCATGCTGCTGTACGAATCGGCCAACTTCGACGACGCCCACTTCACCGACCCCGAGACGTTCGACGCGGCTCGTGAGCCGAACGACCACGTGGCGTTCGGGTTCGGCAGCCATTACTGCCTCGGCCAAGCGTTGGCGCGCGTGGAGATGAACGTGATGTTCGAGCGACTTTTGGCCCGCCTGCCCGACATGGAGCTGGCCACCGATGCGGCCCTCCCGCGCCGGCAGGCGACGTTCATCAGCGGCCTCGAATCGATGCCGGTCCGCTTCCCGCCGTCCGGCCGGTTGCGAGGCAAATAGAAACGTGTTCTACTTCGGCGTCTTATGGCAGAAGCGACGTGGAAGCTCGAATTTCCGTATCGCCGGAGCGTCGGGCCAGTCATCGGTGCGTTCCTGACCGGCCTGCGTGAAGGCAAGGTCGTCGGCATAAAGACGGCGGCGGGGCGGGTGATCTGCCCGCCGCTCGAGTACGACCCCGAAACGGGTGAGGGCCTGGGCGCCGAGGCGTTGGTCGACCTGGCCGACACCGGCGTCGTCACCGACTGGTCGTGGGTGCCGGCCCCCCACGACAAGCAGCCGGCGCAGCCGTTCGCGTGGGCGCTGGTCAAGATCGACGGCGCCGACACGGCGCTGCTGCACGTGGTCAACGGCGAGGTCGAGCGGGGCACGAAGGTGCGGGCGGTCTGGCGTGACGAGCGCAGAGGCCATGTCACCGACATCGAGCACTTCGAGGTGATCGCCTGATGAGTGACGCCATGTTCATGGAGCAGATGGTCGACCTCGAGTACAACGTCGTCGCCTCGCCGACGGCGAAGGCCTTCGCCAAGAGCATGAACGCGAGCAAGATCATCGGCCACAAGTGCCCGTCTTGCGCGAGGGTCTACGTGCCGCCCAAGGGGTACTGCCCGATGTGCGTCGTCGAAACCACTGAGAAGGATGTGGTCGCCATCGCCGACGAGGGCACGGTCGCCAGCTTCACCGTCCTCACGCCGATCCAGTACCGCGGCCAGCAGGAGAAGGACGACTACGCGCTGGCCAACATCCTGCTCGACGGCGCCAGCGGCACGGTCGGCCAGCAGCGCATCGCGGGTCTGCCGGTGAGCGAGGTGCGCATGGGCATGCGCGTGAAGGCGGTGTGGACCCCGAAGGAAGAGCGCGAGGCCGACGACGACCCGCGCGGCTGGGGGTTGGGCACCGCTATCAAGCATTGGGAGCCGAACGGCGAACCCGACGCACCGTTTGAGACCTACCGGGAGCACATGCTGTGAGAGACGTTGCGATTGTCAGCTATGCATCGATCTCGGTCGACAGCACCGACTTGTCCGAGACGCAACTGCTGTATCCGGTGGTGACTGAAGCCATCAAGCAATCAGGCATCGACCGCAAGGACATCCAGTTCACCTGCGCCGGTAGCTGCGACTACCTGCAGGGCGCGCCGTTCGCCTTCGTGTCGAACCTCGAAGCCACTGGCGCATGGCCGCCGATCTCGGAGAGCCACGTCGAGATGGACGGCGCCTGGGCCCTGTACGAGGCGTGGGTCCGGCTCCAGGACGGCGACATCGATGTCGCGCTGGCGTTCTCATCCGGCGTGTCGTCGCGGGCCAAGGACCTCAACCAGGTCACCAACGTGCAGCTCGACCCGTACTACCTGATGCCGTTGTGGCCGGGCCACGACGCGCTGGGCGCCCTTCAAGGCCGGGCCCTGCTCGACAAGAGCAACTACACCGAGCGCGACTTCGCCGAAGTCGCCGCCCGCAGTCGAGGCGAGAGCCGGAGCGTTGACGACCTTCTGAAGGAGCCATACGTCAGCTCCCCATTGCGCGCGCACGACATGCCGCCGGTCAACGACGGCGCCGCCGCGGTCGTCCTCGTCGCCGGTGACAAGGCCAACGAAGTGTGCAGCCGGCCGGCGTGGATCACCGGGATCGACCACCGCGTCGACCCGCACTACCCGGGCGTGCGCGATCTGTCGGTCTCGCCGTCGACGCGCATTGCCGCCGAGAAAGCGGGGGTCGGCAAGGGCGACGTCGAAGTCGCCGAGCTGTACGCGACCTACAGCCCGCAGGAGCTGATCCTGCGCGACGCGCTCGGCCTGGGCGACAAGGTCGAGGTCAACCCGTCGGGCGGCGCGTTGGCGAGCCATCCGTTCATGGTCGCCGGGCTCGCACGCATCGGCGAGGCCTTCCGCCAGATCAACGAGAACGGCCGCAACCGGGTCGTCGCCCACGCCACCGCGGGGCCCGCGTTGCAACAGAACCTCGTCACGGTGCTTTCGGTGGAGCCGAACAAATGAACAGAGGGGCCCGCTAATGGAACGCTGCGCAGTCGTCGGCATCGGTCAGACGAAGCACGCCAAGGTGCGAGAGGACCTTTCGATGGCCGGTCTCGTGCGGGAGGCCGCCCAACGCGCCCTCGACGACGCCGAGATGAACTGGCGCGACATTGACGCCGTCGTGATCGGCAAGGCACCCGACCAATTCGAGGGCGTGATGATGCCCGAGGTGTACCTGGCCGACGCGTTGGGTGCTACCGGCAAGTCGATCTTCCGCGTCCACACCGCCGGCAGCGTCGGCGGGTCCACCGCAGTCGTCGCCGCCCACCTTGTCACCAGTGGCGTGCACGAGAAAGTGCTCACGGTCGCCTTCGAGAAGCAGTCCGAAGGCGACACCACATGGGGTCTCGGTGGTGGTCGCAGCGGTTCGATCGGCGCCGGTGGTTACTTCGCCCCGCACATACGGGCGTACATCGAGCGTTCGAACGCACCCGAGTACATCGGCTGGATGGTGGCGACCAAGGACCGCAAGAACGCGTTGAAGAATCCGTACGCGCACCTACAACTCGAGGACATCACCCTCGAGATGGTCAAGGAGTCGCCGATGGTGTGGGAGCCGGTGCGCCGGCTCGAGGCTTGCCCGGCCTCCGACGGCGCCGGTGCGATGGTGCTGGCGAGCGAGAAGGTCGCCGACGCCGCCTCGAAGCCGCCGGCGTGGGTGCACGGCCTCGCGGTGCGTAGCGAACTGGGCCAGTTCCCCGGACGCGATCCGGTCAACCCGCAGGGCGGCATCGACTGCGCGGCCGACGTTTACAAGCAGGCCGGCATCACCGATCCGCTCAAAGAGATCGACATGGCCGAGATCTACGTACCGTTCAGTTGGTACGAGCCGATGTGGATGGAGAACCTCGGCTTTGCACCGGTCGGTGAGGGCTGGAAGATGACCGACGAAGGCGCGACCGATTTCGGCGGCTCGCTGCCGACCAACGTCAGCGGTGGCGTGCTGTCCTCGAACCCGATCGGCGCCTCGGGGATGCTGCGCTTCCTCGAAGCGGCGTCGCAGGTGCGCGGGACTGCCGGCGAGCATCAGGTCGAAGGCGCCCGCACCGCACTCGGCCACGCGTACGGCGGCGCATCGCAGTTCTTTGCTATGTGGGTAGTCAGGAGTGAGAAGCCGTAATGCCTGACCTGTTGGTTGAACGCGACGGTCACGTCCTGATCGTCACCATGAACCGTCCCGAAGCGAAGAACGCGCTGTCGGGCGAGATGATGCAAGGGATGTCGGAGGCCTGGGACGAGGTCGACAACAACGACGACATCCGCTGCGCGATCCTCACCGGGGCGGGCGGCGCGTTCTGCGCCGGCGCCGACCTCAAGTCGTTCGCGGCGGCGCCGCCGGGCGAGTCGATGGCATCGGGCGCCGGTGGCTTCGACCCCAAGGTCATCAAGCCGCTGCTCAAGGGCTACCGCCTCAGCAAGCCGCTCATCGCCGCGGTGGAGGGCCCAGCCATTGCCGGCGGCACCGAGATCCTCCAGGGCACCGACATCCGCGTCGCCGGCGAGAGTGCGACGTTCGGCGTGTCCGAGGTCAAGTGGAGCCTGTTCCCGATGGGCGGTTCCAGCGTGCGCCTGGTCCGCCAGATCCCCTACACGATTGCGGCCGACATCCTGCTGACCGGCCGCCATCTCAAGGCAGCCGAGGCCAAGGAGGTCGGCCTCATCGGGTACGTCGTGCCCGACGGCGGTGCGCTCGACAAGGCCAAGGAGCTGGCCGCGCTCGTGTGCGCCAACGGCCCCGTCGCCGTGCGGGGCGTGCTGCGGTCGATCCGCGAGACCGAGGGCATGAGCGAGACCGACGCTTTCGAGATCGAGTCGAACATCGGGATCGAGGTGTTCCTGAGCGAGGACGCCCGCGAGGGCCCGCGCGCTTTCAAAGAGAAGCGCGCCCCCGAGTTCAAGAACCGGTAGCGCGGTGGCGGATGACCGCGCACCGATCTGCCCGTACTGCGGCGTCACCGCGCTGCCGGCGGACACGGCGAACGTCATCGACACCCGCTTCGTGTGCGAGAACCCTGACTGCGAGGCGTTCGGCGAGGTAGTCGAGCGGTGAACCGCGCAGTTACCGGGGATCGGTAACCGTCGAGCCTCGCGAGGCCGTGGCGCGGTCGATGTCGGCCGTGACGTAGCGGCGGCCGCGCCAGACAACCACCGCAGCCACCCAGACGAGCGGCGTGACGATGAGGAACGCGTTGGCGACATGGCCCTTCAGTTCGCCGTTGACGTTGAACTTGAACTGATCAGCGAGGAGGCCGACGACCGGGGGCGATGCGGCGGCGACCAGCGCGGCGAGGAACCCGGTCACCGACGCAGCGATGCCGCGCATGGTCGGCGGAACCACCTCGACCAGCATGACGGTAAGACCGGGTAGGCCGGCGACGATGCCGGCCACGCCGACGACTTGCACCGGCAACCGGAACCACAGCGGGACTGGAAAGAAGGTCAGCCAAAGCAGCACGCCGCCGACGAACGTGGTGACGGCGGCGATGAGCATCGGCGCGCCCTCGTACCTGTCCCGCAGACGGTCGATCGCCAGCGCACCGGCCCACGTGCCCAGAAGGGCGCCGACCAGGATCAGTCCGGCGGCGGCGCCGGCGCCGCCGTCACGACCCAGGGTGGAATGGCGCTCGTAGAACGCGGGGGCCCAGAACGCGAGGCCTTGCGTGGCGCCGGCGGCGATTGCGGTTCCGATCATCAGTGAGCGAACCGTCTTGATGCGCAAGACCTCGCGGACATCGGCGAGCAGCGCTCGGGCGCCGCGACGATCGGTTTCGATCGGCGAGCTGTGGTCCTCGTCGGCCGCGGTTGGGTGATCGCTCTCGCCTCGCCGTGGCTCGATCATCCGCGACATGGTCAGTGCGAGGATCGAGCCAGGGACGCCGACGATCAGGAACGCGGCTCGCCACCCGAAGAACTTGGCCACCAACGCGCCGAGACCGATGCCGATCGGTCCGCCGACGATTGGCGCGATCCGCTGGAGCCCGAACGCCCGCCCGCGGACTTCCGGCGCGTAGTAGTCGGCCATCAACGACTGCGACGCGGGATTGTCGATGGTCTCCCCGGCACCGAGGACGGCGCGCACGCCGAGGAATTGCCCGTAGTTCTGGACCGCTGCATTCACTGCGGAGATCGCGCCCCATGACGCCAAGACCAGCGCGATCACGCGTGTGCGCTTGAACCGATCGGCGGCGTAGCCGGACGGGAGCACGACGAGGAAACCGGCGAACACGGCGGCGGTCGACAACAGCCCGGCTCGGAAGTCGCTGAAGCCGAAGTCGTCCTGCACTCGCGTGAGGACGCCGGGGAGGATGCTGCGGTCGACGGCGTCGATGAAGGCCACGCCGGCCAGGAGCATCGCCGGCCGCCGTCCGTAGCGGCCCCAATCGACGTTCGCCATGTCGGGCAGAAGCTACTGTCCGCGCGATGGGGGACGCCGTGCCGGTCGCCACGCTGACTGCAGGCCAGCAGGCGCGCCGCGAGCGCGTTATCGCCGCTGCCCTCGAGCTGGCCGCCGGCGGCGGATACGACGCCGTGCAGATGCGCGACGTCTCGACCAAGGCCGACGTCGCCCTCGGCACGATCTATCGCTACTTCTCGTCGAAGGACCATCTGCTCGCGGCGGCCATGGCCGAGTTGACGGCCGGACTGCACGCGCAGGTCACCGATGTCCCGCCCAAAGGGACCAGCGCCGCCGACCGGTTGGTCGACGTCTACAAGCGGGCGACGCGCGCGCTCGAGCGACAGCCGGAGCTGACCGCGGCGTTGATCAGCGCGTTGTCGTCACCGGATGCGGGCGTCGAGGAGAACGCCGCGCTCGTGCGCGGCCACATCGCGGGCATGGCGCAGGAGATCCTCGCCGACCTCGACGCCAAAGTGCGCGACGACATCGTCAGCGTCCTCGGCCATGTCTTCTATTCGACCCTCACCGCGTGGGCCCACGGCCGCCACCCCTTCTCCCACGTCACGCAAGAACTCGAGAAAGCCATCCGCCTCCTCGTCGCCGACTAGTTCGCGAGGGCTCGTCGCCGTTGCCCCAGACCGGTGACGCGTGCAGTAGTGGACGTGTACACGGCCACTACTGCACAACGTGGCGGGGCGGACTAGCGGATCAGCCAGTCGTCTTCGGTGAGGCCACAGTGGAGTGACTCGCGGCCGGAGCCGAGTTCGGCGGCGAGGCGGCGGAGCGGTTGGGCGACGGCGGCCAACAGCGAGGTGAGCGCGGCGATGTCGTCGCTGCTCTCCCGCTTGGGCGTCCGCAGCCGGGCTAGCGCCGACGGCTTCTTCGGGAACGGGACCAGCTTCACCGGCGCGTCGGGCTTCACGCCGGCGACTTGCTTGGCCAGCGTCACCGCCGTGCTGAAGCCGCCGAGCGCGTCGACCAGACCGTTCTCGTGGGCGTCTTCGCCGGTCCACACCCGCCCGCGGGCGACGGCATGCACGTGCTCGGGCGTGAGCCCTCGCCCGGTCGCAACGCGCGAGGTGAACGTGTCGTATACCTGATCGAGGCCGGCGCGGAACCGTTCCAGCTCCGAGTCGTTGAACGGACGGTTGGGCGAATACAGCGCGCTGTTTGCGGCGGTCTTGAGCTCTTCGGGGTGCACGCCCAGCTTGCGCTTGGCCTTGCCGACGATGGGCTTGCCCGAGATCACGCCGATGGATCCGGTGATGGTTCCGGGGTGGGCGACGATGCGATCGGCGGCGGCGGAGATGTAGTAACCACCCGACGCGGCGACGTCGCCCATCGAGACGATGACCGGCTTCTTCTCGTCCTTGGCTAGCACGGTCTCGCGCCAGATCGTCTCCGACGCGATCGCCGATCCGCCGGGGCTGTCGACGCGCAAGACGATGGCCTTGACCCGCTTGTCCTTGACGGCCTTGCGGATCGCGGCGCTGACCTTGTCGGCCTCCATGGGGTTGCGGCCCGAGATCGGGTCGACACCTTGCTTGCGCGACACGATCCCGCCCGTCGCGGTGATGACGGCGAGCACCGCGGGACGGCCTTTGCCTGGCGCCCGCTTCGCCCGCTTGGTGTAGGCGCCGATGTCGAGCAGCACGCTCTTCTTGCCGGCGCGTTCCTTGACCCGCTCGATCGCCTGGTCGCGGTACAAGAGGGCGTCGACCAGGCCCTCCTTCTCGGCCTCTTCGGCGAGGAACGGCCCGCGGTCGATCAGCTTGCGTACGTCCTTGTCGGTCCGCCCGGTGCGGGCGACGACGCCGGCGATGATCTGCCCGAGCTGGCTGTCGAGGATGCGCTGGTGCGAATCGCGGAACGGCTTGCTCATCCTGGTCCGCGTGATCTGGTCGGCCGCGCTCTTGTATTCCCAGCGACCTTCGGACTGGATCTCGATCCCAGCCTTGTCGAGCATCGCCTTGTAGAAGTTCGGCGCCACGGCCAGACCTTGCAGGCCGATGTCGCCAACCGGCTGCAGCAGGATCTCGTCGCACGCGGTCGCCAGGTAATACGAGCCGTTGGTGTACGCCTCGCTGTACGAGGTCACGAACTTGCCGGCGGCGCGCACGCCGGCCAGCGCGTCACGCAGTTCTTGGATCTGGGCCATCCCGCCGCTGAGGAACGTCGGGTACACGATTACGCCGGCGACGCGCTTGTCGGCGCCGGCCTTGGTGAGCGCTTCGATCGTGTCGCGCATCGTGAGTTTCTTCGGGTTGAGGATCGACGTGAGTGACGTGTCCTCGGCCTCGGCGGGCAGCGTGGCCAGGTTGACCTCGACGATCGTCGCCTTTGGCACCCGCCGAGCGAACCGCGCCGCGACCCCGCCGAGGACCACGCCGACGACGACAATGACGCCAATGATCTTGGCGGCCGTCAGCGGATGGTCCGACAACCGCCCCGCGAAGGCGACGATGCCCAGGAACAGCGCTGCGTACAGCCCGAGCAGCGTCGTGCCTTGCAACAGCCGGCGGAACCCGTCGGCGGTCTTGTTGGTCTTAGCCATTACCCCAGCCCCCTCGCATTAGATAGCTCGGTCGCGCCCTTCCCAGTAGGGGTCGCGAAGCTTGCGTTTGTACAGCTTCCCACTCGGATCACGCGGCATCTCGTCCGTGTAGTCGATCGTCTTCGGAATCTTGAACTTGCCCATGCGATCGGCGCAGAACGCGAGCAGCTCCTCGGTGAGGGCGCCATCGCCGGCGACACCGGAGGCGGGCTCGACGACGGCCTTGATCTCCTCGCCCCAGTCGGCATGGGGGATGCCGAAGACGGCGACGTCGCCGACCTTCGGATGGGTGAGGAACACGCCCTCGATCTCGGCCGGGTAGATGTTGACGCCGCCGCTGATGATCATGTCGGACTTGCGGTCGCAGAGGAACAGGTAGCCGTCGTCATCGAGGTAGCCGATGTCGCCGACGGTGAAGAACCCGGCCTTGCGGCTCGCCTCGGTCTTGTCCTTGTCCTTGAAGTACTCGAACTTGGCTTCGGGCAGCTTCATGTAGACGGTGGCCGGTTCGTTCGCCGGCACGTCGTTGCCGTCGTCGTCGAGGATGCGGACCTCGGCGTTGGGCCACGGCCGACCGACGGTGCCGGGCTTCTTGAGCCACTCCTCGGGTGTGACCAGGGTGCCGCCGCCTTCGGTGGCCGCGTAGTACTCGTAGATCGTCGGGCCCCACCACTCGAGCATCCGCTGCTTGATGTCGACCGGACACGGCGCCGCTGCGTGCACCATCGAGCGCAGCGAGCCGACGTCGGCTTTGCGCTTGATGTCGTCGGGCAGCGCGAGCAGGCGGTGGAATTGCGTCGGCACCATGTGGCTGGCGGTGACCTGGTACTTGCCGATGAGGTCGAGCATCTCGGCCGGATCCCACTTGTCCATGAGGATCACCGGGTGGCCGATCTGGATCGCCGCGCTCGAGAAGGCGAGGGGGGCCGTGTGGTAGAGCGGCGACCCGCAGATGTGCACGTTGCCGTCGTGCTGCTGCACGCCGAACATGCTGAGGAAGCCGGCCGAGAACAGCGCCTGCAACTCGGGCTCGACGCCCGGAAGCCCACGCCGAACACCCTTCGGGCGACCGGTCGTCCCCGACGTGTAGTGCATCGGCTGACCGGCTTGGCGATCCTCGGGCAGTGAGTCGGGCTGGCCCTTCACGAGGTCGACGTAGACGTCGAGGGTGTCGACGACAACCTTGGCTTCGGAGTCCTCGACGATGTAGTCGACCTCGGGCTTGGCCAGGTGGTGGTTGATCGGCGTGAAGTACCAGCCGGCCTGCCCGCAGGCGAGCGACAGCGCGTACATCTCGACGCAGTTGTGCAGCAGCGCGGCCACGCCGTCACCGGCAGTTAGCCCACGCGAACGCAAGCCGTGGACGAGCTTGTTCGACTCGGCGGCTAACTCGCTGTACGTCAACTCACGCCCGTCGGGGCCGACCAACGCAAGTCGGTCCGGCTCCTCGCGGGCGATCTCCCAGAACCCGATCACTGACACGAGGAGCGAGGCTAGCTTTCGATTCCGCCATGTCGCTCTCCCCGCTTGACGACTACCCGGTGCATCAGATTGCCGAGCCGATCCGGCGGGTCGGCACGAGCGATCGCAACTTCTACGACCGCTACTACTTCAACGCGTTCCCGCACAGCGGCGACCTGTTCCTCATCACTGGTCTGGGCGTGTACCCCAATCTCGGCGTGGCCGACGCGTTCGTCTGCGTGCTGCATGAGAACAAGCACCGCGTCGTGCGCGCCTCGCGCGAGCTCGGCGTCGACCGCATGAACACGACGGTCGGACCGTTCCGCATCGAGGTGATCGAAGGCCTCAAGACGTTGCGCGTCATCCTCGAGCCCAACGAGTGGGGCGTGGCCTATGACCTCACCTGGGACGGGTTCGAGCCCGCGCACGAAGAGCCGCGTCACTTCGTCCGCGCGCCACAAGATCGCGTCACGTTCGACACGTGCCGGTTGGCGCAGATGGGTGGTTGGACCGGAACGCTCGAGCTGCCGGACAAGACCATCGCCGTCACGCCGGATACGTGGTGGGGGAGCCGCGATCGTTCATGGGGCGTCCGTCCGGTGGGCGAAGCCGAGCCGCCCGGGATCGGCGTCGCCACGCCGATGTCGACGTTCTATTGGAACTACGCGCCGATCCGGTTTCCCGGGTTCTCGGTGTTCTACATCTGCCAAGAGGACCGCGAGGGCAACCGCGTCCTGGAGGAAGGGCTGCGCGTGTGGGACGACGGCCGCCTCGAACACCTCGGCCGGCCCGAGCACGATCTCGACTGGCGACCGGGCACCCGCATGGTCGACGGCGGCCGCATCACAATCGGTGATGTCAGGATCGAGATCGAGCCCATGCTGCAGTGCCATCTCGGGATCGGCACTGGCTACGGCTTCGACCAGGACTGGCGTCACGGCGCGTACCAGGGCCCGCTCGTCGTGCAAGGCCTCACGCTCGACCTCGACAACCCCGACGACGCGGCGCGCATGATGGGCATCGTCGACAGCGCGGCGCGCTTTCGCCTCGACGGCGAGGTCGGGTACGGCTTGTGGGAGTACTTCGTGATCGGCCCCCACGACCAGTACGGCTTTAAGGATTTGCTCGATGCCCATCCCTGAGCAGAGAGATCTGGAGGCGACGCGGAAGATCCTCGGCGAGTGGTTGCGCGACAAGGTGGGCGACGTCGAGGTGTCGCAGCTCGTCATCCCCGGCGGGACCGGGTACTCCAACGAGACGTTGCTGTTCGATGCGGGCGACGCTGGTTACGTCCTCCGCGTGAAGCCCACCGGCTACCAGCTGTTCTTGGAGGCCGACTTCGAGCGTCAGTTCGACATCATGAAGATCGTCTCGGAGAGCACGCAGGTGCCGATGCCGCAGATGCTGTGGTTCGAGCCCGAGGCCAGCTGGCTGGGTGCGCCGTTCTTCGTGATGAGCAAGGTCGCCGGCCAGATCCCGTCGGACAACCCTTGCTACAACACCGAGGGTTTCTTGTTCGACGCCACGGTCGAGCAGCGCCGCCGCCTCTGGGAGAGCGCGCTCGACGCGTTCACCGGGCTCCATCGTCAGGTGCCCGCCGACGCAGTGCGGTTTCTCGCCAAGCCCGAGCGCGGCGCGACCGGGTTCGACCAGCAGTGGTCGTACTGGACCGACTCGTTCGAGTGGGCGGCGCAGGGTCGCGAGCAGCCCGTCGCCGACGCTGCCCTCGCGTGGCTTCAGGGAAACATGCCGAGCGAGCACCCGACCGGTTTCGCATGGGGCGACGCCCGGCCCGGGAACATGATCTTCGACGACTTCGAGTGCCGCGCCGTCCTGGACTGGGAGATGGTGTCGCTCGGCGGTCATCTGAGCGACATCGGGTGGTGGCTGTTCCTCGACCGCTTCCACAGCGAGGGCTACGGCGTACCGCGGCTCGAGGGTCTCGGCTCGCGCGCCGAAACGCTCGCAGTCTGGGAAGACCGCGTCGGCCCGACCGCTGGTGTCGAGTGGTACGAGATCTTCGCCGGCTTCAAGTTCGCGCTCATCATGATCAAGCTCTCCCAGCTGTTCGAGCACTGGGAGATGATGCCGGCGGCCGACGCGCGCGCGCTCGAGCGCGACAACCCCGTCACCGCGGTGTTGTCGACCATGCTTCGCGAGGTGTGACGACTCCCGTCTACCTCGAGGTCGGTACCAAGAAGGTCTTCGCCTGCGCCGTCGACTGGCCGGGATGGGCTCGGTCCGGCAAGACCGAGGACGAGGCGCTTGCGGCGCTGGCGGACTACGCCGAGCGCTACGCGCCGGTGCCCGACCTGGCCAAGGTCAAGTTCGCAGCGACGCACTCATTCAAGGTCGTGACGCGCGTCAAGGGCGACACGACGACCGACTTCGGCGCGCCGCACAAGTGGATTGCCGCCGACAACGACCACCTCAGCAGAGCCCAGGCGGCTCGCATGACCAAGCTCGTCGAGGCGTCGTGGAAGTTGTTCGACAAGGTTGTGAAGGGCGCGCCGGCGTCGCTGCGCAAGGGGCCGCGGGGCGGCGGCCGGGACAGGGACAAGATGGTCGACCACGTGCGAGAGGCCGAGAAATCCTATGGCGCGGCGATGCTGCTCCCGCCCAAAGAGCGCGACCGCGAATCGATCGCGCTCGCGCTCCAGACCGCGGTTGGCGAGGTGAATTGGAAGTGGCCGCCCCGGTACGCGGCTCGGCGCATCGCTTGGCATGTCCTCGACCACGCGTGGGAGATCGAAGACAAGAGCGACTAGCTGGCGGCGAGGGGTCCTTCTTCCGCCCACTTGTAGTGCATGCGGCCGTGATCGGCGTTGGCGGCCATGATCCCGCCGACGGTCCCGTCGGCCCAGGGTGCGCCGGGGATCTTCGACTCCAGCTGTTCGTCGCTGAGTTCGGACAACAGCTGCAAGGTGTCAGCCCGTACGGCCAGGCCGATCCGCACCAACTCGTCGAACGGCTTGCCGCGGTTCTCCTCGGCCCACTCCTCGGTCCACTCGTGGACCATGGCCATGATCTCTTCCATCGACTTCTGCGTGCCGTCGTCGTTCCGCCACCGCGGTTCCATGCCCTGGGCGCCGTCGAGGTGGCGGCGGAACATGGCGTTCCAGTTCCTCTCGATGAGCGTCGTGTGCACGAAGTGATCGGCGAAGCACCAGCTCTTCGCCGCGTCGTGCTCGCTCGGTGTCCGCGGTCGGTAGAGGTCCTCGTCGCTCATCTGCGACAACGTCTCGAGCAGCCAGGCGCGGTCCCGACTCAGCTTCACCTCGATCTCGATGCGGTTCATGCCCGCGACACTAGAGATCGCGGACGTAGTGCACGTCGTAGACGCCGCCGGGCTCGTAGACCCATCGGGTCAGATCGGTGAGCCGCCAGCCGCGACGCTCGTACATCGCTCGCGCCGGCGCGTTGTCGCGCAGGACCCAGAGCGAGGCTCGAGTGCAACCGTCGGCGCGCAGCTGGTCGAGGGCGGCGTCGTGCAACCGGGCGCCGATGCCGCGCCCCCAGTGCGTCGGGTCTACGTACAGGTGCGTGAGCCAGCCGTCGTGCGGGTGCACCAGTCCGACGATGCGAGTGTCATCGACGGCGACGAGGCTGTCGGCCGGCTCGAGCTGCTCGATCATCGATTCGAGCGTTGGCTCGGGCGCGTCGGCCGGAAAGATGTCGGCGTAGGCGGTGAACGCCGAGCGCCGCCAAACCTCGGCCATCGCGGTGACGTCAGGCGGCAGCGCGGGACGTATCAGCCGAGAATGACTTCCGCGACCCGGCGCATCTCGTCGACGCCGCTGGCGCCGATGACGAGCATCGTCACGCCGGCTTCTTCCCATGCGGCGAGGTCGTCGCGGATCTTGGCCGCCGGACCGACGAGCGAGATGTCGGCGCACATCTGGGCGGGCACTGCGGCGATGGCCTTGTCGCGCTCGCCGGCGAAGAAGAGATCCTGGATCTCGTCGGCCTCGGCCTCGTAACCCATTCGAGCGAACACTTGCTTGTGGAAGTTCATGTCCTTGGCGCCCATGCCGCCGATGTAGAAGCCAAGTGTGGGCTTCATCGCATCGAGCGTTCCCTCCACGTCGTCGGTGACGACGACGGAACAGTTCGTGGCGATCTCGAACCGCTGCTTCTTGGTGGGGTCGCCGGCGCGGGCGAAGCCTTCGTCGAGCCACCCGTTGTACATGTCGGCCGCCCGCGGCGAGTAGTAGATCGGCAGCCAGCCGTCGGCGATCTCCGCGGTCATGGCGACGTTCTTCGGGCCTTCGGCGCCGAGGAGGATCGGGATCTCGGCGCGCAACGGGTGCACGATCGACTTCAGCGGCTTGCCGAGACCGAGGCCGTTGTCACCCGCGTACGGCATCGGGTAATGCGGTCCGGCGTTGGTAACCGGCGCTTCGCGACGCAGCACCTGGCGGACGATGTCGACGTACTCGCGCGTGCGGGCGAGCGGCTTGCCAAACGGCTGGCCGTACCAGCCCTCGACGACCTGCGGGCCCGACACACCGAGGCCGAGGACGACGCGGCCGCCGCTGAGGTGGTCGAGGGTGAGGGCATGCATCGCCACCGATGCCGGCGTGCGAGCCGAGATCTGGACGATCGACGTGCCCAAGCGGATACGCGACGTCTTGGCGCCGTGCCACGCCAACGGCGTGAAGGCGTCGGACCCCCACGACTCGGCGGTGAACACGGTGTCGAACCCGAGCTTTTCGGCTTCGAGCATCTTCTCGAGGGCGTCGGTCGGCGGCTGGGCCATCCAGTAGCCCAACGTGAGGCCAAGCTTCATAGAGTCAATCTATGGCCGCTGACCGAGCGCTGATCAGTTCGCTGCGTAAAGAACTGCAAACGGCGGCCGACGCCACCAAGGCGCCGGGGATGCAGGCGTACATGAAGTCGACGATGCCGTACTACGGCGTGTCGTCGGTGCCGCTTCGCAAGATCCTCAAGGAACTCTTCGCCGATCACCCGCTCGACGGCGTCGACCGCTGGCGCGACACCGTCCTCGACCTCTGGCGCAAGGCCAAGTTCCGCGAAGAGCGCTACGCGGCGATTGAACTCACCGGTCACAAGCTCTACCGCGAGCACCAGACGCCCGACGTGGCGCTGCCGATGTACGACGAGATGATCGTGACCGGCGCGTGGTGGGACTACGTCGACCACGTGGGCATTCACCGGATCGGCCCGCTGCTGCGCAGCCACCCGAAGGCCCTGCGTCCGGTGGTGAAGCGCTGGAGCACCGACGGCGATCTGTGGCGGCGGCGCACGTCGATCATCTGCCAGATCAGCTTCCGCGGCGACGCCGACCTCGACCTGCTCTACGCCAACATCGAGCCGAACCTGGCCGACAAGGACTTCTTCATCCGCAAGGCGATTGGCTGGGCGCTACGCACGTACGCGTGGGCCGATCCGGCCGAGGTCGTCCGCTACGTCGAGGCCAACCAGGCCCGCCTCAGCCCGCTCAGTCAGCGGGAAGCGCTGAAGAACGTTCACGGGCGTCGGAAGGGCTGACGCCGGCCCGGGCGGCCAGCCAGCAGGCGACGGGCGCGGCCGTGCGTTCTGACGCGTGGGCCGCGTTGGCGGCCAGCCCCAGCAGGGCATCGAACTCCTCAGCCGTCGGCGGATCGACGCCGAGGTCGGCCGCGAAACGGGCGATCCATTGCTGTGCATCCACGGGCGCGAAGCTAGGCGGCGTGCGCGGCCGGATGGAAGACGTGATGGCGACGCGGCTCGACGCCGCCGGATCGCGCCGCGGCCCCGATCGCGTGATCGTCGAGGAGCCGCTCGAGATCCAGCTCGACGGGCAACTGCTCACCGTCACCATGCGGACCCCCGGCCACGACTTCGAGCTGGCCGTCGGCTTCTGTCACGGCGAGGGCCTCCTCGGCGGCGCCGTCGTCCAACAGATCCGCTACTGCGCGACCGGGAGCGCGGTCGACACCAACTTCAACACGGTGACGGTCGACACCGGCATCGAGCGCCCGCCCCTGCGCGCCCGGCTCACGACAACGACCGCAGCCTGCGGCGTGTGCGGTTCGCAGACCATCGACGAGCTGACTGCGCGCCTCGAGCCGCTCGCCGTTCCCTCCGCCCTGGACGTGGCCGCCGCGGCCAAGGCGGCCGCGGGCGCGCGGGCGGGCCAGGCTCTGTTCGAGGACACCGGCGCGGTGCACGCCGCCGCTGCCTTCGACCTGACCACCGGCGAGGTCTCGCTGCTGCGCGAGGACATCGGTCGTCACAACGCGGTCGACAAGGTCGTCGGCCGCCTGCGACTCGATGACGGCCTTCCGCCGACGGAACTCGGGCTGTTCGTCAGCGGCCGGGCCAGCTTCGAGATGGTGCAGAAGGCGTGGGCCGCCGGGTTCCCGTGGCTCGTCGCGGTGGGCGGCGTTTCCTCGCTGGCGGTTGCCACGGCCAAGCGGGCCAACGTGGGACTGGCCGGCTTCCTACGCGACGGCACGTGCACCGTGTACGCGCCGTGAAGCGCTGGAACCCGCGCAGCTGGGCTGGTCTCTCACCGAACGGCCTCGGCAAGCAGAAGCCCAACCACTTCGGCGAGATGGCGAAGGTCGCGCTCGAGAACCGCCGCCACCCGATCTATGCCTGGCGGGTTCTGAGCAAAGGCGTGTGCGACGGCTGTGCGCTCGGCGTCGCCGGGTTCAAGGACTGGACCATCGACGGGGTCCACCTCTGCACTACGCGCCTCAAGTTGCTCTCCCTGAACACCGCCGACGCCTTCGACCCGTTGCTGCTGCGCGACGTGGCGTCGCTCGCCGATGTGTCGAGCGCCGACCTGCGCGCCCTTGGTCGCCTCGGGTATCCGATGCGACGCCGCGGCGGCGAGCCCGGCTTCACCCGCATCACGTGGGACGAAGCCATGACGTCGATCGCAGGTGCGATCGCGCGGGCCGGCGGCGAGCGCACCGCGATCTACCTGACCAGTCGCGGGATCACCAACGAGGTGTACTACGTCGCCGGTAAGGCGGCGCGGGCGATGGGCGTCGCCAGCGTCGACAACGCGGCGCGCCTGTGTCACGCGCCCTCGACGGTCGCGCTCAAGGAAGCCGTCGGCGCGGCGGCCACGACGTGCTCGTTCCCCGACGTCCTCGAGAGCGACCTCATCGTGTTGATCGGATCGAACCCGGCGAACAACCAGCCGGTGTTCATGAAGTACCTGTACGAGGCCAAGCGCAACGGCACCAAGGTCGCCGTCGTCAATCCGTACCTCGAGCCGGGCCTCGAGCGGTACTGGGTGCCGTCGAGCCCCGAGTCGGCGCTCTTCGGTACCAAGATCTGCGACCTGCATATCCCGGTGCGGCCGGGCGGCGACGTCCCGTTCCTCAACGCGGTCCTCAAACTGCTGATCGCCGACGGCCGGGTCGACAAGTCGTTCATCGCCGACCACACCGAAGGATGGGACGCGCTCGTCGACGCGCTCGATGCACAGTCGATGGACGACCTGCTCGTGGCATCGGGTCTGGCCAAAGCGCAGGTCCGCGCCTTCGCCGACCTTTATGGCAACGCCGACGCCGCCATCCTCGTCTGGTCGATGGGCATCACGCAGCACCGCGAGAGCGTGAGCGGTGTGCAGGCAATCGCCAATCTCGCGATGGCACGCGGCAACGTCGGTCGTAACGGCGCCGGGTTGATGCCGATCCGCGGCCACTCCGGTGTGCAGGGCGGCGCCGAGATGGGCGCGTACTCGACCGCATTCCCGGGTGGAGCGGCGGTCACGCCGGAGAACGCGGCGACGCTGTCGGCGACATGGGGATTCGCCGTGCCGGGTGAGCCGGGCCTCACGGCGCCCGAGATGCTCGACGCCGCCGAACGCGGCGGCCTCGACGTGCTGTACGCGTCCGGTGGCAATTTCCTCGAGGTGCTGCCCGAACCCAAACGGGTCACCGCCGCGCTGCAACGCGTGCCGTTGCGCGTGCATCAGGACGTCGTGCTGACCAACCAGATGCTGGTACCGCCGGCCGCCGACGGCGAGGTGATCCTCCTCCCCGCGGCCACGCGCTACGAGCAGGAGGGTGGCGGGACCGAGACCACCACCGAGCGTCGCATCGTGTTCTCGCCCGAGATCCCCGGCCATCAAGTCGGCGAGGCGCGCAGCGAGTGGCGTGTGTTCGCCGAGCTGGCGGCGCGCGTCCGCCCCGACTTGCGCGATCGGTTCACGTGGGTGAGCAACCAGGCATTGCGGGCCGAGATCGCCGAGGTGGTCCCGCTCTACGCCGGCATCGAGACGCTCGGCGCGACCGGCGACTCCGTGCAATGGGGCGGCCGTCACCTCGTCGCCGGCGGCGTGTTCCCGACCGCGTCGGGACGAGGTCGCTTCTCGGCGGTGACGCCACCGGTGATCGACGTGCCCGACGGTTCGTTCTTCGTCTCCACACGCCGGGGTAAGCAGTTCAACTCGATGGTGTTCTCGACCACCGACCCCCTCAATGGCGCGGCGCGTGACGACGTTCTCATCGACGAGCGCGACGCGGCCGGGCTCGGCCTGCGCGAGGGCGACGCCATCACGCTGCGCGCCCCGGCCGGCGAGTACCGCGGCCGTGTGCGGTTCGCGGCGCTGCCCGCCCGCACCGTCCAGGTGCACTGGCCTGAGGGCAACGTGCTCATCGGCACCGGCGATCGCGAGCCGCGCTCGCGCATCCCCGACTACAACGCCGTCGTCACGATCGAGCGTGCGTGAGCCCGGGGTTTCGGGCCGGGATCGTCCTGGCTGGGGGACAGGGGCGGCGGATGGGCGGCCCGAAGGCGACGATCGAGTTCCACGGCGTCACCCTCGTCGAACGGGCGACCACGATCCTCGCCGGCGTCGGCTGCGATCCGGTTGTCGTCGCCGATCAGGGGGACGACGGCCCCCTCGCAGCGCTGGCCGAGGCGCTCACGGACCGCACCGAGTTCGAGGTGTTCGTCCTGGCCTGCGACCTGCCGCTGGCGGGCCCGGTCGTCGCCCGGCTCGCCCAGCTGCCGGCGGGTGCCGCCATTGCGGTCGACGGCGACGGGCGCGAGCAGCCGCTGTGCGCGCGGTGGCCTCGCGCCGTGACGAGTGAGTCCGCCCAGCAACTGATCGCCGACGGCGAGCTGCGCATGTCGGCGCTGGTTGACGCCATCGATCCAGAGTTCGTGCTGGCGACCGCCGACGAACTGCTCAACGTCAACACGCCGCAGGATCTGGAGCGGGCTAGGGCCCTGTCTGCGTCATCGCGATGAGGACGGTGCTGTCGAGGCCGGACTCGCGGTGCTTGTGCGCGTCGTTGTACTCGGGCGTCGTGACCATCTCGATGAACGCTTTGCGGCTCGGGTACTGGACCAACGCGACCGCGTGCCAGCGATCCGCGTCGGGGTCGCCGATCAGCACCTGATCGGCCCGGCCCATCCACAGCATCTTGCCGCCCTGGGCCTCGACCATCTTGATCACGGAGTCGCCGTAGCGGTTGTAGGCATCGCGGCCCGAGCCTTCCTCGCCCTCGGCCTTGTCCTTGAACCGCAACAGGTTGAGCATCGTGACCGGACCCTCGTCGGGCGCCTGGGCCAGCTCGAGGAACTGCTCGCGATTCGGGGTTATGGCCATTAGGTCTCCTTCTCGAGAATTGACGTGACGACGAGTGCCATCACGCGACGGGCCCGGGCGGCTGACAGCTGTTGTTCCGAGCGCAGGGTGTCCCACGCCGCCCAACTCGTGGCCGCGTCGAGCGCGTCGAGCGCGTCGCCTCGCGCACCGAACGCCGTCGCCAGCTGCCGGCGTAGGGCGCGGTGGACGCCGTCGAGCCGCGTTCGCAGCGCGGCGTGGAACGGCGCGTGGCGCAAACCGGCCCGGCGAACGGGGGCGATCGCCTCGTACAGCGCGGCGCGGTGCTCGACCAGTTCGTCGACCGACGCGGGCGGCGGCCCGGTGAACAGGTGGGCGATGCGCTCGCCCTGGCGATCGGCGGCGGCGGCGAACAGTTCTTCGAAGTCGGCGAAGTGGCGGAAGACCGTTCGGGGGGAGACCCCGGCGCGCTCGGCGATTTCGTCGGCGCCCGGTCGCATGTTGCCCTCGCCGAGGAGGTCGAGGATGGCGTCGAGCACCGCGTCGCGGCTGCGCGCCGCCCGCTGGCGGCGGCCATCAACGTCGGCGGTGGTCGCGGTCACGCGAACATATTGACACTTCAACTGCCAAATGTCACCCTCTGACTATGGGCCGCAACATCTTGTTCATCACGACCGACCAGCAGCGGTACGACTCGCTCGGGTGCAACGGCGGCCAGGTCGCCCGAACGCCGGTGGTCGATCAGCTGGCGGCGAACGGCATCAACTACCGCCGGGCGTACAACCAGAACACGGTTTGCATGCCGGCCCGCTCGACGATGCTCACCGGCCAGTACGTGCGCACCCACGGCGTCACCGCCAATGGCGTACCCCTGCCGCTCGACGCGCCCAGCATCGCCGCCTACCTGCGCGAGAAGGCCGGTTACCGCACGGCGCTGCTCGGCAAGGCCCACTTCGAGCCCGGCTTCGATCCCGGCTTCAGCTTCGAGGAGAACGCCCGCGCCCAGCGGGGCGACACGGGCGACTGGCGTGGCTTCGACACCTCCATCCAGGTGATGCACACGGCCGCCGCCATCATCCCGGGCGCCGACGGTTCGAAGTTCGTCCGCCCGATCGCGCACTACGGCCAGTGGATGCAGGAGCACCACCCCGGACACCTCGAGAGCTTCGCCCCGCTGCTGGCGGCCGAAGGCGGCGGCGACACTGGCGCACCCGAGACCAAGAACAACCCGATTCCGCGGGCGTGGTACCACACCGACTGGGTCGCCGATCACACCGTCGCCTGGCTCGACAGCCTCAACGCCGACGACGACTGGTTCTGTTGGATGAGCTTCCCGGACCCGCACCATCCGTGGGATCCGCCGTCGTCCGAACTGCATCGCGTGCCGTGGCAGGACCTCGATCTCCCGCCCGGCCATCCCGGCTCCGACCAGGCCATCGAGAAGGTGCTGGCCGAGAAGCCCGCGCACTGGCTGGCGTGGTGGAAGGGGGAGTGGAAGAACCGCGAGGGCGGGCCGTCGAGCTTCTTCCCGCAATCGCTGACCCACGACCAGATTCGCGAGATCAACGCCAAGACCCACGTGATGAACGAGTTGGTCGACGAAGCGATCGGCCGAGTGATGACCAAGGTCGCCGAGCGGGGGTGGGACGCGGATACCGACGTGCTCTTCACCACCGACCACGGCGAGCTACAGGGCGACTACGGCTTCATGTTCAAGGGCCCGTTCCACACCGACTCGCTGATGCGACTGCCCTTGGTGTGGCGGCCGGCGCCGTCGGCGTCGGTGACGCCCGCCGTCGTGAGCGAGCCGGTGGGCCAGGTCGACCTGGCGCCGACCTTCTGCGCCATCGCCGGCGTGCCGACGCCGGAGTGGGCCGAAGGCGACGCCCTCCCCACGGCACCGGGCTCGGGTCGCGAGCGGGTGCTGTGCGAGTGGGACAGCCAGTTCCCGGGTTACGGGATGCACATGCGGACCATCTACCGCGACGGGTTCCTGTGCACGGTGTACGAGCCCAGCACCGACGGTGAGCCCAACGGCCTCGAGAAGACGTTCGGCGAACGCATGCTGCGCAAGTGCGGCATCCACTACGACGGCACCGAGGGCGAGCTGTACAACGTTGACGACGACCCGCACCAGTTCCACAACCTGTGGTCCGACGCCGGGTCCAAGGCGCTGCGCGAGGACCTGGTCGCCGACCTCTACGACGCGCTGCCCGAAGGCCGGGCCGAGCGTCTCGATGTGGTCGCTCCTGCATAAGGGCAGCCGGAGGCGTAGCCGGAAGGCGACCGCATAAGCACAGCGCTAAGGTTTCGGAATTAGAACACGTTCTGATTCTCTCGGGGAACAGCTCCAGGCGTTCGCGGGGAAGGCGCACGGCCGCGAGTCGGTGGGCCCTGACCCCGTGAACCAGCCGATGATCCGGCATCTGGTCGAAGCGCTCGAGGACCGCAACCCGATCTACGTCGACGAGGCGGCCGCCCGCGCCGCGGGCCACCCGGGCGTCGTGGCCCCGCCGACCTCGCTTCAGGTCTGGACGATGGGCGGCCTGCGCCGGCACCACCCGGCCGAGGACGGTCAGGACCACCAAGGCGACCTCATGAGCATTCTCGACGACGAGGGCTACATCGGCGTCGTCGCCACCAACTGCGAACAGACCTATCCCCGGTATCTCAACCTCGGTGACCACTTGCGGGTGTCGTCCAACCTCGAGTCGGTCTCACCGCTGAAGCACACTGCCTTGGGCGAGGGCTACTTCGTGACGACCCGCGAGACGTATCGCGACCAGACCGGCGCGATCGCCGGCGAGATGCTGTTCCGCATTCTCAAGTACCGGCCCGGCACCGGCCGCGATCGCACGCCGCCGACGGGCGGTGACGGTCGTGGTGGCAAGGCCGACGAGGCGGAGAAGTTGCCGGCCTTGGTCCTCGAGATCACGCCGACGGTTGTCGTGTCGACCGCCATCGCCACGCGCGACTACCAGGACGTGCACCACGACAAGGACCGCGCCATCGAGCTGGGGTCCGAGAACATCTTCATGAACATCCTCACGACCAACGGGTACGTGGGCCGCTTCATCACCGATTGGGCCGGCGCGAGCGCCCGGCTCAAGAGCGTGGCGATCCGCCTCGGCGCGCCCAACTATCCGGGCGACGTCATGACGCTCACGGGTCGGGTCAAGCAAGTCGAAGACGGTGTAACGACCGTCGTCCTCCGTGGAGCCAACAGCCGCGGTGACCACGTCACCGGCACCGTAGAACTGGAGAGAGATAGCAATGCCTGAAGCAGTAATCGTCGAAGCGACGCGCACGCCGATCGGCAAGCGCAACGGGTGGTTGTCGAGCTTGCACCCGGCGCAACTTCTCGCGACCGCGCAGGTCGAGGTCGTCAAGCGGGCGGGCATCTCCGCCGGCGACGTTGAACAGGTCGTCGGCGGGTGCGTCACCCAAGCCGGCGCCCAGGGCTCGAACGTCACGCGCAACGCGTGGTTGAGCGCGGGCCTTCCCTACGAGACGGCGTGCACGACCGTCGACTGCCAGTGCGGTTCCGCGCAGCAGGCCAACCACTTCATCGCCGGTCTCATCGAGGCCAACGCCATCGACGTCGGCATCGGGTGCGGCGTCGAGCACATGAGCCTCGTCGGCCTCGGCATGAACGTGATGAACGGCCCGGGATCGTCACGGCCCGACGACTGGCCGTGGGACATGCCCGACCAGTTCAACGCCGCCGAGCGCATCGCCAAGAAGTACGAGATCACGCGCGACGACATCGAAGAGCTCGGCTTCCGCTCACAGCAGAACGCCAAGCGGGCGTGGGACGAAGGCCGCTTCGATCGCGAAGTGTTGAGCGTCGAGGTCAAGGACGGCGACCCGACGATCGTCTCGCGCGACCAGGGTCTCCGCGAGACCACTCGCGAGGGCCTGGCCAAGCTCAACCCGGTCCTGCCCGACGGCATCCACACCGCTGGCACGTCGTCGCAAATCAGCGACGGCGCCGCCGCCGTGCTGTGGATGTCGCGCGAAAAGGCCGAGGCGCTCGGCCTCAAACCGCGCGCCCGCATCGTCGCCCAGGCATTGGTCGGCTCCGATCCCTACTACCACCTCGACGGTCCGATCGCGTCCACCGAGCGCGTACTCAAGCGGGCGGGCATGACGATGAACGACATCGACATCTTCGAGGTCAACGAGGCGTTCGCGTCGGTCGTGGTGTCGTGGGGCAAGGTGCACGGTGTCGACTGGGACAAGGTCAACGTGAACGGCGGCGCCATCGCCCTCGGCCATCCCGTCGGTTCCACCGGCAGCCGCTTGATCACGACCGCGCTGCACGAGCTCGAGCGGGCCGACAAGCAGCACGCGCTCATCGCCATGTGCTGCGGCGGCGCCCTCGCCACCGGCACGATCATCGAACGTCTGTAGGCGGCGCCATCCCGTGATGGAGCACCCGATCATGCGGTTCAGCGGCGAGCTACCGCCCGGCGACGAGCGCAAGCGCGACCTCAAACAGCGGCTGGCAGCGAGTGTGCGCGCCGTCGTCGAGAACGCCGTTCTCGTCGACGCCGGGTCGGCCAGCGAAGCCGACCTCGAAGGCCTGATCAGCGCCGTCGACGACGTGGCGAACCGCATGGGCGCGGCGGCGTCGCATCGCGACCATGGCGGGCTCCAATACGACATGAAGAGTTGGGAGGGCGCGCTGTTCGAGCGGTCGCCGATCAGCGGGCGCAGCAACCCCATCGCCGCACCATTGCTCATCGACGGTTTCGACGACGACGGCGTGCTCCACGCCCACGCGACGTACGGCTACGCGTACGAGGGCCCGCCGGCATCGCTGCACGGCGGCGTGGTCGCCGGCGCGTTCGACGAGATGGTCGGCGTCGGCCAGACCGCGAGCGGCGGCGCCGGGTTCACCGCGCACCTCACCGTCCGCATGCGCAAGACCACGCCGCTCCACCAACGGATCGACTACGAAGCTGGCGTCTCCGAGGTCGACGGCCGCAAAGTCACGGTGTGGTCGCGATCGATGGCCGGGGGCGAAGTCGTCGGCGAGGCCGAGGCGCTGATGATCGCGCCCCGCGGCCCGCTCTACTGAGCAGTCATACTCGGGAATGGACCGCCGCCAGTTCTTGCGAGCGGCCGCGCTGGGGGGCGTGGCAGCAGTCGGTAGCCGCAGTCGAATCGCGCAAGCGGCGGGCAGCCCTGACATCGCCGGCAAGGTGAGCAGCCTGCTCAACAACACCGCGAACGTCGTGGGCAGCATCCTCAACCAACCGGCCAAGAACAGCCCGATCGACACGATCGTGATCCTGATGATGGAGAACCGTTCGTTCGACCACTACCTCGGGTGGCTGCCCGACGACGACGCGTACATGTACGCCGGCACCGAGGCCTATGGCGAGAGGTTCCACGTCGACGGCCGCACCGACCTGTCGTACATCGACCCGGCGACGGGTCGCGAGGTCCGCACCTACCACCTGCCGTCGCACCCGGGCGAGCAGCTGGCGTGGCGTGGGTGCGGTCACCCCGATCCCGGTCACGGGCCCCTCCAGGGTCGAGCCCAGCGCGACCACGGCTTCCTCGCCAACAGCAGTGGCAACGACGCCTTCGCCCTCGGCTACTTCCGGAAGGAGGACCTGCCCACGTACGCGCCCCTCGCGAGCCACTTCACGATCTTCGACCGCTACCACTGCTCGTTGTTGAGCTCGACGTATCCGAACCGCCTGTATCTCCAGTCGGCGCAGTGCGGCGACGACATGGATCCGCCGCTCCCGATCGACGAGTTGGGCTTCGACTGGCCGGCGATCTGGGACCGCTTGCTGGCCGCCGGCGTGTCGTGCGCGAACTACTTCGTTGACTTACCGACGTCGATTTTCTTCGGCCCCCGCATGGTGCCGATCGTCCGGCCGTTCGCCGACTTCTTCGTCGACGCCGCGCTGGGGCAACTGCCCCATGTCGTTCTCCTTGATCCCGGGTTCATCTCTGGCTTCCGCACCGACGACCACCCGGTGGGCGACATGCGCGTGGCGCAAGCCTTCACCGCCAACGTGGTGAAGGCGATCACCAAGTCGCCGCAGTGGGGGCGCACCGCGCTGTTCATCACGTACGACGAGTGGGGCGGGTTCTTCGATCACGTGGCGCCCGCGCTCATGGCCGACGGCCGCGCCTCGTCGACCGACACCAAGAACTTCGGCCAGGCCGGGTTCCGTGTCCCGACGTTCATGGTGTCGCCCTACGCGCTGCCGAACTACGTCGATCACCGGCCCTACGACCACACCTCGATACTCCGCTTCATCGAATGGCGCTTCCTGGGCGCGCCGGCCGAAGGTCCCGGCGGCTCGGGGTGGTGGCTCACCGAGCGCGACCGCCACGCGTACAACATCGGCGCGTCGTTGCAATCGACCAAGCGATCCGACATCTACGTGAGTCCGGTGCCGCAGGTGCCGCTCGCGTCGACGCCGTGCCAGGGGTATTGGATGCAGGACGTTCCCGAGATCGACAGCCACGACCGGGCCGGCGAGTTCGCCGCCATCGAGGCCCCGATCTCCGGCCTCGATCTGTTCCGCACCAGCGGTTACCTCGAGCGCATCGGCCTGGCTGACCGGGGCCCGTCGCTCACGCCCCGCGAACTGGTAGGAAGCTGACAATGGACTTCACCTTCACCGAGGTGCAGGAGGACCTGCGGGGGCTGGCGCGGAAGATCCTCCAGGAGCGGGCCACTACCGAGCGGTTGAAAGAGCTGGAAGCCGGCACCGAGCGGGTCGACCGCGACCTGTGGGCCGAGCTGGCGACCACCAACCTTTTGGGGATCGCGCTGCCCGAGGACGTCGGCGGCAGCGGCTATGGCCTGATGGAGTTGGGGATCGTCCTCAACGAGGTCGGCCGCCAGGTCGCGCCGGTGCCGATGGTCGCGATGGCCATCGCCGCCGTGCCGATCGCGACATTCGGTAGTCCGGAGCAACGCAGCCGCCTCCTCGCACCGGTGGTTGCCGGCGAGCGGTTCATCACCGCCGCGCTGGAGGAGCCAGCGGGAGCCAATCCGCTACAGCCGTCGACGACCGCGACGCGCGACGGCGACGGCTGGCTTCTCACCGGCAACAAGATCGCGGTGCCGTGGGGGCAGTTGGCCGACGACATCGTGGTGTCGGCCGACAACGGGCTGTTCGTCGTGACGCCGGACCAACCGGGCGTGACGGTCGAGCCGGCGACCGGGACGACAACCGAGCCGCAAGCGCGGCTCCTCCTCGACAGCGTGCGCGTCGAGGACGACAACGCCATCTTCCATCCGAGCGCGATGCGCTTTGCCTACCTGCACGGCGTGGCGGCGACGTGCGCCACCGCGGTCGGCGTGTTCGAGAAGGCGATCGAGATCACCGCGACGTACATCACCGAGCGGCACCAGTTCGACCGGCCCATCGCCACGTTCCAAGGCGCGACGCTGAAGATCGCCGACGCGTACATCGACCTCCAGGCCATAACCGTCGCCACGTGGTCGGCGTTGTGGCAATTCGCCGAAAACAAGCCCGGGTATCCCGAGGCGCTGGCCACGGCCAAGTTCTGGGTCGCCGACGGCGGTCAACGCGTCGCCTACGCGTGCCAGCACTTGCACGGCGGCATCGGTGTCGATCGTGACTACCCGCTGCATCGATACTTCCTCTGGGCCAAGGAGCTCGAGGTCATGTTCGGCGGCACGACCAGCCAACTGTTGCGGGTCGCGGTCTGATGCACCTCGAGTTCACGCCCGACCAGGTCGCGTTGCAGACCGAGCTTCAGGCCTACTTCGCCGCCCTCATGACCGACGACCGCAAGCAGGCGATCGACGTCGAGCGCATGGGTGTGCCGTACCGCGAGACGATCCGGCAGATGGGCAAGGACGGCTGGCTCGGTGTCGGCTGGCCGAAGGAGTACGGCGGTCAGGGCTTCGGCCCGATCGAGCAGCTGATCTTCCTTCAGGAGGCCGCCCGGGCCGGCGCGCCCATCCCGATGGTCACGCTCAACACCGTCGGCCCGACGATCGCGGTCTACGGCAACGACGAGCAGAAGGACTTCTTCTTGCCGAAGATCCTCGCCGGCGAGATGCACTTCGCCATCGGCTACACCGAGCCCGAGGCGGGCACCGACCTGGCCAGCCTGCGCACCCGCGCCGTGCGCGATGGCGATGAGTACGTCGTCAACGGCCAGAAGGTCTTCACGACTGGGGGCCACGACTCCGACTACATCTGGCTCGCCTGCCGCACCGACCCTGATGCGCCCAAGCACAAGGGCATCAGCATCCTGCTCGTCGACTGCTCACTCCCCGGGTTCAAGTGGACGCCGATCCACGTGCTCGGCGGCGGCCACACCAACGCGACGTACTACGAGGACGTGCGCGTGCCGGTCAGCCGCCGCATCGGCGACGAGCACGGCGGGTGGAAGATGATCACCACGCAGCTCAACTTCGAGCGCGTTGCTCTCGGTCCCGCCGCCGGCATCCTGCGCGACGTGGCCGACGTCGCCGCCTGGGCGCGGGAGACGCCGGCGCCCGAGGGCGGCAACGTGATCGACCGCGAGTGGGTGCGGCTCAACCTCGCTCGCGTGAAGGCCAAGGCCGAGGTCGCCGAGCTCTTCAACTGGCGGGTCGCCGCGCTGCAGGAGAAGGGGTCGGTGAATCCGGCCGACGCGTCGGTGATGAAGGTGTTCGGCACCGAGTTGCGGATCGAGTCGGCCCGCCTGCTCATGGAGGTGCTCGGGCGCGCCGGCACGTTGCGCGAGGGCTCGCCCGGCGCCGTGCTGACGGGCCGACTGGAGCGGGGCTATCGCGGCGCCGTCGTCGGCACGTTCGGGGGCGGCGTCAACGAGATCCAGCGCGAGATCATCGGCATGGCCGGCTTGCGTCTGCCTCGCGTTCCTCGCGACAAGTAGCCGCGTGCCGTACCCGCGGGCGTTCCGGGCGCTGCGACACGCCGAGTTCCGCGTGGTGTGGGGGACGTTCGTCGTCGGCCAACTCGGTTTCTGGATCTCGTTCGTGTCGTTCCAAGCGCTCATGGCGCGCCTCACCGACACCGACGGCGCCTGGCTCGGCCTCTTGTTCTTCACCAACTTCATCCCGACGCTTGTGTTCACGCCGTTTGCCGGCGTGGTGGCGGACCGGGTGGAGCGCCGGCGCATCCTGATGGTCGGCTACTCGGTGCTCGCGGTCACCGTCGGGACCCTCGCGGTCCTTACCCTGGGCGACGACGTCGTACCGATCACGCTGCTGCCGTTCGCGTTCGTCATGGGAACGGTGTTCGCGTTCAACTCGCCGGCCAGCCAGGCCGTCATCGCCGCGTCGGTCGATCGTGACGACCTGGCCAGTGCGATCTCGCTGAACTCGACGGCGGCGAACCTCGCGCGCGTCGTCGGCCCCGCGCTGGCCGCGCCGCTACTCGCGGTGTGGAACGAAGGCGCTGCCTTCGCTGTGTACGCGGTCGCCAGCGTGATCGTCGTTGGCCTGCTGTCGCGCGCGCAGCTCAGCACCTACGAGCGCGAGGTCGGCATCCACAAACTGTCGGCCTGGCTGAAGTCGGGCGTCGTCCACGCTCGTGAGCGCCCGCCCGCCGTCACGGTGTTGTCGATCCTCGCCATGTCGTCGTTGTTCGCCGGCGCGTACCTGGCGGTGCTTCCGGTGGTCGCCACCAAGGTCTTCGACCGCAGCTCGTCGGGCTTCACGGTCCTGGCGGCGATGGCCGGCGTCGGGTCGGTATTCGGAGCGTTGCTGACCGGCCTGCGCGTGAACGTCCCGAGGCTGCGGTCCGTCGGCCTCCTCGTAGCCGGGTTCGGTGCGGCGATGGTCGCCTTCTCCGCCGCGCCATCCTGGCCGTTGGCGTTGGTGTTGGTGGTGCCGGTCGGGACGCTCTATTTCTCAGCGATGACGTCGATCAACACGATGCTTCAGCACCTGGCCGACGATGCGCGCCGCGGTCGCATGCTGAGCCTGTTCCAGGTCGGCTGGGCCGGGCTCGTGCCGATCGGTGGGCTGTGGCTTGGCGTGGTGGCTGGCGCGCACGGAGCGCGCATCGCGCTGGGGTTGGCTGGCGCCGTGACCGCGATCTATGCGTTGGCGGCGATCACGCTACGCCCGGCCCGTCAGCGGGCGGGCGCTTGGGAAACGGTCTTGTAAGCGCCTTCGCGAATGCGGCGGAGCTTGGCCTCGTTGGCCGAGGCGGTATCGGAGCGACTCGTGTCCTCCGGCAACCGGAAGCCGGTGTACATGACGCGGCGCTCTTGATCGACCGGCGCCTGGCTCATGTGCATCGTGCAGCTGAGGTGCACGGTGACGTCGCCCGTCGACGTGGGCAGGTCGACCTGCGGCAGGTCGAGGTTGCGGCGCACGAACGCGGGTTGGATGAGGGCGCGGTGTGACCCGGCGACAACGCGCAGCTGACCCGAGTTGGCGTCGGCGCCGGTGACCGAGATTCCGACGGTGAGCGAGCAGCAGCGATAGGAGTGACGGCCGAGGCTGCAGTCCTTGTGCCACGGGAGGTCGGAGATGCCCTCGACCACGCCGAGCGGCTTCACCAGCGCCTCGATGACGTTCCAGCCGAGGTGCGCCTCGCCGATCGCGTGGTCGTCGCTGGTGAGCCGCCCGATGCCCAAGAAGCGCTCGTCGTCGAGCAGGTCGCGTGTGGTGGGGGAGTGCTCCTGGAAGTACTGGAGGCGGACAGCGCGGTGCTCGCCATCCTTGGTCTTGGCCCACCACGACCGGCCGTCGTCGGGCGAGTACGCCGGCGTGGCCGCGTCGATGTCGGCCGAGACCGCGGCCATCTCGTCTTCGGTGAACACGTTGGCCAAGTGCAGGAAGCCGGCCTGGCCGAGGAAGTCGGCCTTGTCCGCCGCGGTGTCGTCGGGCTGGAACGCCCGGTTGAGGTCGAGGTCGTCGAACGTGATGTCGCCCGGTGTGTGGACGGCGCGTGCGTCGATCAGCGAGCGCAGGATCACACCCCAGTCGAGGAAGTCCTCGAGCCGGCCACGCGGCATCGTGAGGTCGCCGCCGGTGAAGAAGCCCATCGGCGTGCGGATGTCATGGACGAGGTCGGTGAGGCCTTCGTCGTCGAGCACGACCACGGCGACGGCTTCGTCGTCGCCGGTCGCGACGGACAGCGAGTTGTCGGCAAACGAGAGCGTCCAGCTCGCATCGCCGACCTGGATCGCGAGCGGTCGGGGCGACAGCTCGGCCGTCCCCGGCACCGCCAGGTCGCCGCGGTCGGCGATCAGCTTCGGAAGCTCGTCCCCGAAGAAGGCGGCGGCGTCCACCGCACCCACCTCGTCGTTGTCACTCCGCGTCCGAAAGTCAACCGAGACCATCCCGAGAGCCTCGCACCCCAGCGACTTTGTTGCACTTCTCGTTCTGGCAGAACGACAAGTGCAACAAAGTCGGGAGCAGTCAAGGCATGATTAGGTGCGAGTCGCCGAACTCGTGCCAGTGGTAGCCGTGGGCGATGGCGGCCGCGTAGGCCATGGCGAGGGCGTCGTGGCCAGCGATGGCCTCGAGCATGAGTAGGTGCGAGGCCAGCGGCTCGTGCCAGCCGGTGAGCAGCCCGTCGACGGCGCGCACGCGGCGCGACGGCTCGATGACGAGGTCGGTCCATCCTTCGTCCGCGATGGTCACGCCATCGGCGTCCGTGACGGTTTCGAGGGCGCGCACGACGGTCGTGCCGATCGCAATGACGCGCTCGGCCTGGTTGACGCGGCGCGCCGTCGATTCCGAGACCCGGTAGTACTCGGGGTACGGCCGCTCGTGACTCTCGAGCGAGGACACGCCGGTGTGGAGCAGGACGGGCGCCACGTCGACCCCTGCGGCGAGCAAGCGCGTGAGCAGCTCAGTGGTGAACGGTCGGCCGGCGCTGGGCATTTCGGCGCTGCCGGGATCGGTGGCGTAAACGTTCTGGTACTCGCTGATCGGCCACGGTTCGTTGACATAGCGGTACCGGATCGGGAAGCCGTGGCGCGTGAGATAGGACGGCATCGGTTCGGGGATGTCGAGGTGGGCGACCCATAGCCGACTCGAGTCGGCGAAGTGCTGCAGCAATGTCGCGGTCGCGCCGTCGGGAAGCGCGAGCACCTCGCGGTCAAGGTCGCCGGTGTACGGCAGGCTCGCGGGCGGAGCCGGGTCGCGCGGCTCGACGAGCCAGTGGCCGTCCTCCAACTGCGTCGAGATGTGCAGTTGGAGTTCCTCGCCGTCGGGCCGGCGCGCGGTGAGGGCGGCAGGCACCGTCGCCGACGTGTTGATCACGAGCAGGTCGCCGGGCTTGAGGAACCGCGGGAGGTCATCGAAGCGAGCGTGGATCGGCTCGTCGCTGCCCCGCGAGACCAGCAGCCGGACGTCGTCTCTCGCCGTAGGCGGCTCGTGCGCTTCGAGCTCAGGCGGGAGTTCGAAGTCCAAGAGGGAGGCGGAGGCGGAGACGGAGCCGATTCGGGAGATGAAGGGTGCCGGCGCGACGTTCGTGGTCATGGCGTGCTCACGCTCCGCGCTTCGTAGCGACCACTCGGGGGACGAGTAGCGATCAACTCGAGGAGACCGGGGACGCTGTCCTCCGGCGGCGGCCGGTCGGAGATGTCCTCGCCCGGGAACGCGTCCTGGTGCATCTGCGTGTTCATGTCGCCTGGGTCGACCCAGTACACCGACACCGCGTTCTCCTCGGCGGCCAGCACCCGACTCACTTGCTCGAGCGCGGCTTTCGACGAGCCGTAGCCGCCCCAGCCCTCGTATCCCTCCACGCCCGCGTCGGACGTGATGTTGATCACCGCGCCGCCCGACGTCCGCAGGTGGGGCAGCGCGTCCTGAATCAAGGCGACGGCCGCAACCACGTTGATCTCGTAGACGGCCCGCAGGTCGTCGAGCGGGTAGTCGGCGAGCCGGGGCTGCGGGCTCGGTCCGAGGATGCTGGCGTTGTTGACCAGCAGGTCGAGGCCGCCGAGCTCGGCGGCGGCGGCGACGAGACGTTTGCGGTGCGTGGCGCCGGCCACGTCACCCGCGAGGGCGACGACAGTGGTGTGGGCGGACAACTCGGTTCGGGCCGCCTCGAGGGGGTCCGGACCGCGGGCGTCGATCACGAGCGACCAACCCTGCTCGGCCAGGCGGCGGGCGAGGGCCAGACCCAGCCCTCTCGATGCTCCGGTGATGAGCGCTACGGGCATGGCGTCCTCCCTAGTCCTGCGTTATATGCAATATAACAAGGAAGAACTGTGTAAACAACCGTGAAGTTGGTCACGAACTCCCGCGAGCGAACACGGCGCTGTCGATCACGTAGAAGACGGTGATTGCCGCGAAGAGGATGACGCTGGCGACCGGGCTGACGATGGCGGCGAGCGTCGCCGCCAGATAGATCCACGGGCCCGGCCGGTAGCTGCGGCTGATGCCGCGCACCACGGCGTCGTCGGCGTCGGCGCGCAGCAGCCGTCGGCCTTGGGCCGCATAGAACCAGAGCAGGTTGTAGAAGACCGCCGTCAACGTAAGCGTGACGCCATAGGCCAGCGCGGCGGCGCGCAGTTGGTCGTCGCGCAAGTGGTCGGCGATCAACCTCGTCGGGAACGGGACGAACGCGATGAACATGAGCAAGAACACGTTGATCATGAGAAAGCGCCGGTCGCAGCGCGCGATCTGATCGAACACGGTGTGGTGGTTTACCCACATCACGCCGATCGTGATGAAGCTCACCGCGTAGGCGGCGTAGGACGGCCAGATCGTTCGCAGCTCGTTGGCGAGGTGGTGCCCCTCGACGCGGACATCGAGGATCAGCAGCGTCGCCGCGATGGCGAATACGCCGTCGCTGAAGGCCTCGAGGCGGGCGGTCGAGTCGGTGATCGTCATGCTGTGCGGCCCGTCATCACTTCGCTCCGGTAGCGCCACGCGTTCTCCACGAGCTCACGGCGGCCCTCGTCACCGAGGCCGGCTGCGCTCGTGACCCAGTCGAGTTCGTCGGCGAGGGTGGTGCCGAAGATGCCCGGGTCGTCGGAGCCGACGACGACGGGAACGCCGCGTTCGAGGAAGCGGTGGACGGGATGGTGGGCGGCGTCGGCGATGTCGCCGATGCGACGGTTCGACGTCGGGCATACCTCGACGACGGCACCGGCCGCTCGCACCCGGTCCATGGCGTAGTCCTGACGACGCCGCACCTCGTCGAGCCGAGCGGCGTCGTAGTGATGAGTGACGGTGGCGCCGGCGACGAGTTCGCTCTGTTCCTGCTCGAGGGCGACGGGATCGACCATGACACCGTGACGGGCGAGGCCCTCGGCGTGCGCCAGGTCGTAGGCGATCTGGTCGAGGCGCTCCTCGGCGGACTCGTCGCGGTCGTGCACGCCGTAACAATCTGGGTCGACGCCGAGGGCGATTGCATGGCCGAGGCGGTGCGCACCCAACTCGGCCGACTCCTGCACCCACCGCACGGAACTCTCGAGACTCTTGTCCCGGAAGCTCTCGCCTACGTGGTAGAGGATCGCCAACGCGCGGCCGGGGTGGGCGTCGTTGAAGTCGTGCACTGCGGCGAAGAAGTCGGCCTTGTCCTTGGGCGGGTGGCCCTCTTCGATGAAGCAGAAGTCGATGCCGGTGAGCGCGGCGCCGTTGGACCCCAGCGCGAGCGCCTGCGCGTGCTCCCACATCGGCCATGGGTCCGAGCGGGGAAGGCCGACGGCCAAGCGCTGCTCGAGCTCATCGTCGTCGCCCGCGGTGTAAGCGGCGAGAACGTCGTCGATGAGGAGCGCGGCGTTCTCGCCGTTGACCGCACCGCCCACGAGCAGCCGCTGTTCGGCGTGGCCGATTCCCTGTGCAATCTGGTCGGCCCGGATCGCATCGAGGAACCACAGCACCTCAATGCGCAGGCGCTCGAACGCGCTGTCGTCGCCCCGAACGATGCTGGCGAACTCGCTGCCGGCGGTCAGCAGGTTGAACTTGGCCTGGAACCGGTCGAAGTTGCCGGCGTCGGCGTCGCCGAAGACGAACAGCTCCTCGAACGCCGCCGCCGCGTCGGGTTCGCCTGCATGGTGGCGCTCGAGCACCTCGCGCAGCGGCGGATGGGCGCCGTACGCCTTGACCATCTCGTGCTCGTACCAGCCCCAGTCGATGTCGCGTCCCGTCAGGTGGCGCAGGTAATCGGCGGCCCGGATCGTGCCGTACAGGTGTAGGTGCAGTTCGGCGAGCCCGCGGTCAGCCACGCCCCGATAGTCGCGCGCACCTCGTGTCTAGGGTGCCGCTTTATGAAGCGAGGGCTCTATCTCCCGCCGTTCGGCACTCTGGGCGACGTCAACCTGCTCGTCGATCTGGCCGGTGCGGCCGAGGCCGCCGGGTGGGACGGCTTCTTCCTGTGGGATCACATCCGCCACGAGAAGCCGATCCCGTTCGCCGATCCGTGGATCGCGTTGTCCGCGATCGCGGCCACGACCGATCGCATCCGCCTCGGGCCGCTCGTCACGCCCCTGCCCCGGCGTCGCCCGTGGAAGGTCGCACGCGAAGCGGTCACGCTCGACCATCTGAGCAGCGGGCGACTCGTGCTCGGCGTCGGGCTCGGTGTCGACCATTGGGGCGAATACTCGGCGTTCGGCGAGGCGGCGACTACCGACGCGCAGCGGGCGGTCCTGCTCGACGAGGGGATCGCGACAATCAACCGGTTGTGGTCGGGCGAATTCCGGCCACCGCCGTTGCAGCAGCCGCGGATCCCCCTGTGGGGGGCGGCCCGGTTCCCGCTGAACCCCGGGCCGGTGCGGCGAGCGGCAACGCTCGACGGGATCATGCCGTGGAAGCCGGCAGGCCCCTTCACCGCCGACGACGTGCGGGCCATCCGCGACGCGATCGGCCGCGACGATCCCTACGACATCGCCATCTGCGGCCAGCCCGGCGATGCGGCGGCGTACGAGGCCGCCGGCCTCACCTGGTTGTTCGAAGGCTTCTCGGAAGGCGCCCAACTCGACGACGTCCGCCAGATCATCGCCGCCGGCCCGTGACCACTCGTTCTGGGCGGATTCGCGCGGGCTGAGCCCGTGTAAATCCGCCCAGAACGCGGCTAGAGGCCGAGCGCGCCGAGGACGCCGGCGCGCATGCCGGCGGTGAAGCCGCCGTCGACGACGAGGGAGTGGCCGGTGATGAAGGACGCGTCGTCCGACGCGAGGAATGCGGCGGCGGCCGCGATCTCGTCGGGCCGGCCGAACCGGTTGAGCTTGTGCTGTGACCGGTACTGCTCCTCGACGTCGCGCAGGCCGAGGTCCATCACGCTCCGCATCATCGGCGTGTCGATGAGGCCCGGGCAGATGCAGTTGACGCGGATCCCTGGTCGCCCGTAGTCGATCGCCATGTTCTTGGTGAGCAGGACCACACCGCCCTTCGACGCGTTGTAGGAGCTGCCGCCCTCAGTGCCTTCGATGCCCTCGATCGACGCCAGGTTGACGATGCTCCCGCCACCACCGCGCTCGAGCATGTGGGTGATGGCGTGCTTCGACACGAGGAACGTCCCGGTGAGGTTCACCGCGATCACCCGTTCCCACTCTTCGAGCGGGACGAAGTGCACGGGACCGCCACCGGCGACACCAGCGGCGTTGACCACGATGTCGAGCCGCCCGTGAGCGCGCACCACCGCGGCGACCGCGGCGGCGACCGCATCCTCGTCGCGCACGTCGACCGTATGGTCGACGTCGCCGTTGACGTCGAGCCCGACGGCCACCGCGCCCTCCTCGACGAACCGCGTCATGCACGCCGCGCCGATCCCCGACGCCGCGCCCGTCACCAACGCGACCTTGCCTTCGAGTCCTCGCATGCCGCCAGTTTCGCACACGGAAAGAACTCTTGACATGGAAAGAACGCTTGACGTAGTCTCGTGTCATGACTCGTGCCACCGCAGACCTTCCGGAGAAGCGCTGGGGCAAGGAGTACGGGCGCGACCTCGGCATCGTGTTCGGCCTGTACGGCCTGGCGATCGGTGTGTCGCAGTTCGGTCAGCGTCACACCGAGGGCGACGCCCGCTACGCGATTTCGCTGTTGCCGGCGTTGGCGTTTGCTGGGCTGCCGTTCGTCATCACCCGGATGATGCGGCGGGTCGACGAGCGCCTGCGCGACGAGATCCGCAACTCGATCGTGTTCTCGTTCTTGTGGACCGCGGTCGTCGCGGTGGCGTACGGGTTCCTCGAAGGTGCGGGCGCGCCGGAGCAGTCGATGGTGTGGGTGTGGCCGGTGATGATGGTCTTCGTCGTTTCGTATCTGGTCGTAAACCGCCTACGCGACCGATGAAGAACCGCATTCGCGAGTTACGCGGTGATCGGGGCTGGACGCAGGCCGACCTGGCCATGCAGCTGGAAGTGTCGCGGCAGACGATTAACGCGCTCGAGGCGGGCAGGTGGGATCCGAGTCTCAGTCTCGCTTTCTCGCTCGCCCGGGTGTTCGGGCTGAGCATCGAGGAGCTGTTCGAACCAGCGTCGTAGCGGGTAGCTGTGCTAGTCCGGCGCAATGAAATTCGCGCTGTTCTACGAGATCCCGGTCGCCCGTCCGTGGGACGAGGACGCGGAGCACCGGGCATACAAGAACACCCTCGAGCAGGCGATCCTCGGCGACAAGGTCGGGTTCCACTCCGTGTGGACGGTCGAGCATCACTTCCTCGAGGAGTACTCGCACTGCTCGAACCCCGAGATCCTCTACGGCGCGATCGCGGCCCGCACCGAGAACATCCGTCTCGGCTACGGCGTCCGTCTCCTTCCGCAGCCGTACAACCACCCGATCCGCACGGCCGAGTCGGTTGCCGTCCTCGACCTCATCAGCGACGGCCGCGTCGAGTTCGGCACCGGCCGGTCGTCGACTCGCGCCGAACTCGAAGGCTTCGGCGTCGACCCGCACCAGACGCGCGAGATGTGGAGCGAGGCGCTGGGCCACATCGTCGGCGCGTGGACCGAGGACGAGTACCAGGCCGACGGCAAGTACTGGAAGATGGGTGGGCCGCGCCGCGTGTTGCCCAAGCCGTTGCAGAAGCCGCACCCGCCGATTTGGGGCGCCACGTCGAGTCCCGACGGCCACAAGGAGATCGGCCGGCACGGCCTCGGTCTGTGCTCGTTCACCGTCGGCGTGCCGCCCGAGCAGCTGGCCGATCGCATCGCGCTCTACCGGGAAGGTCTGTCCGAGTGCGCGCAGCCGGCGGGCAAGTTCGTCAACGACCAGGCGGCCACGTTCACGATGGTCCACTGCGCGCCGAACAAGGACGACGCGTACAAGACGGCTGAGGAGTCCTTCGTCTGGTACGTGAAGCACGGCTCCTGGCTGATCGGAACCGTGGCCGAGCTGCTCGAAAGCGAGGGCAAGGAGCTCGGCACGTACCAGTACACGGCTATGCCGCACGAGTCCCACAAGACGGGCCTGCTCGACCACCTCAACTTCGACTACCTGCACGACAGCGGCTCGTGCATCGTGGGCGACCCCGACGAGTGCATCGAGACCGCCAAGCGCTACGAAGCGGCGGGGTGCGATCTGCTCCTCTGCCTGGTCAACCCGTACAAGATCCCGCACGACGACGTGATGCAGTCGATCGAGCTGCTTGGCCAGCACGTGATTCCCGAGTTCGCGTGAGCATCGGCCGTTACGCAACGGAGTCGACGCCGTCGTTCCCGGTCCTCCCGCGTCCGCCCGCCGGCGCCCCCAACGTCGTTGTGATCGTCCTCGACGACACCGGCTTCGCCCAGCTCGGTTGCTTCGGGTCCGACATCGTCACGCCCAACATCGACCGCTTGGCCGCCGGCGGTGTCCGCTACAACCGCTTCCACGTCACGTCGCTCTGCTCGCCGACGCGCGCCAGCCTCATGACCGGGCAGAACCATCACCGCGTCGGCATGGGTTTCCTCACCGACATCCCGCTCGGCTATCCGGGCTACACGGGGCGCATCCCGGCCGACGTCCCGACCCTGCCCGGCCTGCTGCGCGACAGCGGGTACAACACGTTCGCCATCGGCAAGTGGCACCTGGCGCCCCGGTGGGAGCAGAGCGCGTCGGGGCCCTTCACTCGGTGGCCGCTCGGCCTCGGCTTCGAGCGCTACTACGGCTTCATCGGCCCCGACTCGAACCACTGGACCCCGCACCTCACGCAGGACAACACGTTCGTCGAGCCGCCCGCCCGTCCCGAGGACGGCTATCACCTCACCGAGGACCTGGCCGACCGTGCGATTCGCATGGTGCTCGACCAACAGCAAGCGACGCCGGACAAGCCGTTCTTCCTCTACTTCGCGACCGGCGCGATGCATGCGCCCCACCATGCGCCGCGCGACTGGATCGATCGCTACCGCGGCCACTTCGACGACGGGTGGGAGGCGTGGCGCCAGGCCACGTTCGAGCGCCAAGTCGCGGCCGGCATAGTCCCGGGCAACACGACGCTGCTCGACCGCCCGCCGTGGGTACAGGACTGGAGCGCGCTCAGCGCCGACGAACGCCGGCTCTTCGCCCGCATGATGGAAGTGTTCGCCGGCTTCCTGTCGCACACCGACGCGCAGATCGGTCGCCTGCTCGACTTCCTCGCGTCGATCGACGCGCTCGACAACACGCTCGTCCTGCTCTTCTCCGACAACGGGACCAGCGCCGAGGGCGGGCCCGTCGGTTCGCTCAACGAGCACCGCTTCACCCACGACATGGTCGACGACGTGGCCGACACGCTGGCGCACATCGACGACCTCGGCGGCTTCCGCGCCTACAACCACTATCCCTGGGGATGGGCGTGGGCCGGCAACACGCCGCTGCGCCTCTGGAAGCGGTACTCGTGGCTGGGCGGCGTGCGCACCCCGCTGATCGTTCGTGCCCCCGGTGGCGGGAACGGCGAGATTCGCGACGAGTTCTGCCACGTCAACGATCTCCTGCCGACGATCTGCGATGCGGTTGGCATCGAGCGTCCGGGCGACCTGGACGGGACCCCGCTCGGCACCGAGCATCGGATGCAGTACTTCGAGATGCTCGGGTCGCGGTCGATGTACGTCGACGGATGGAAGGCGACCACCGACCACGTCGGTCGCCAGATCACCGTCGAACGCGAACACGTCGAGGGCAGCAAGGAGTTCGCCACCGATCGGTGGGAGCTGTTCAACCTCAGCGACGACTTCGCCGAAGCGCACGACCTGTCCGAGACGTACCCCGACAAGGTGCGCGAGCTCGAGTCTCTGTGGTGGAGCGAGGCCGGCCGCAATCAGGTGCTGCCGCTCGACGACAGCTTCGTGATGCGCGCCACCGCACTCGAGCCCCGGCCCTACCCACCGGGGTACCGCACCACGTACCGGCCGGGAGGCAACTTCATCGCCGAGGACTTCCTGCCGCCGCTCGGACTCGGCTTCGACGTCATCGCCGACATCGACGCGGTGGGCGACGGCGTATTGGTCGCCCTTGGTGACTGGAACAACGGTTGGGCGGTGTACGTCCTCGACGGCAAGCCGGTAGTTGCCTTCAGTCTGTTCAGCAAGCTCGACCGGCTCGAGGGGCCCGCACTACCGGCCGGTGCCCGCGAGCTGCGGATGAGCTTCCGCCCCGAGCGCGGGAAGCCCGGCTCGGTGACGATCGCAGTTGACGGCGACGTGGTCGCCGAAGGCGAGCTGTCCGGACACCTGCCGTTCCGCTGGCAGATCGGCGGCGGCGGCCTGCACGTCGGCCACGACACCGGCTTCCCGGTGTGCGACGACTACGTGACGCCGTTCCCATTCACCGGCACCCTCACCGCCGTCCACATCGAGGTCCCGATCCTCGCGCCACCCCCCGCCGCCGACGAGGTCGCGTCCGCCATTCACCGCGAATAAGCGCGTTCTGGGCGGATCCGCGCGGGCTGAGCCGGCGCGAATCCGCCCAGAACGAAGGTGGTTAGGGCAAGCGGACGACGTTGACCGCGATCAGCGGGGCGGTTGCCGCCGAGCCGGAGTAGTCGGCGTCGCCCGAGAAGGCGGCGCGATAGCCGAGGTTCAGGGTGGCGACCAGGCCGTCACTGCGGGTGCCGCAGGTCGCGAACCCGTTGGCGTTGGTATACGCCGAGCAGATGTACCGGGTGCCGATCGTGAAGTCGATGAGCCGGCCCGGCAACGTCGCCCCGGTGGCGGCCGATCGCAGCGTGGCCGCCAGTTGCAATAGCGCAACGCGGGCGTTGGTCGGCACGCCGACCTTGAGCTCGACGTAGACGGTGGCCGCCTGCGCCTGAACGTACGTGCCGATGAGCGGCAAGCCGATCACGGTGACGGTGCCCGTCGCCGTGGTCGATGCGCCACTCGGGTCGGTGGCCCGGTACACGAATGTGTCGACGCCGTTGAAGTCGACCGCCGGCGTGTACGTCGCCGTGGCGCCGCTGATGGCCAGCGACCCATGGGACGGTCCGCTCACCAGCGTGTAGGTGATCGGGTCACCATCGACGTCGTTGGCCAGCAGCGGTACGGCCACCGGCACTTCCTCGTCGGTGGTGTTCGACACATCGAGGGCCTGCGGCGCATCGTTGACCGGGCTGACCGTGATCGACACCGTTGCCGTCATGTGACCGGCGTGGCCGTCATCGGCCGACCAGTTGAACGCGTCGCCGCCGTTGTAGTTCGGCGCCGGCGTGTACGTGCAGTTGTTGCCACCGGAGCACGTGATCGTGCCGTGACTCGGGGGCGACTCGATCGCGTACGTGAGCGTGTCGCCTTCGGTATCCGACGCTGACAGCGTGATGGCCAGCGGCACGTCCTCCTGGGTGGAGGTCATCGAGCTGTTGACGACCGGCGGATCGTTCACGGGATCGACGATCACGGTGAAGATGCCGCTGTCGGTGTACTGACCGTCGGTGACGTCGTAACGAACGATGGCCGAGCCGGAGTAGTCGGCGGGGGGGTCGTACGTGCACGCGCCGGTCCCGTTGCAGGTCAGCGTGCCGACGGAGGGCGGTGACGTAACGGTGTAGGTCAACGTGTCGTTCTCGACGTCGGTGCCGCCGAGCTGGAACGACACCGAGGTGTCCTCCGGCGTGGCGACCGAACCTCCGGTAGCGATCGGCGCGTCGTTGACCGGCGTCACTGTGATCGTGATCGTCGAGCTCGACTGGCCACCGTGGTTGTCGTCGGCAGTGAAGTCGAAGGAGTCAGCGCCGAAGTAGTTCGTGTTCGGGACGTACACGATGTTGGGGGCGATGCCGGTAAGCGTGCCGTGGGCCGGCGACGTCGTGGAGTACGACAGCATGTCGCCGTCGATGTCCGTGGCCGGCAGCGTCACCGCCACCGACGTGTCCTCCGGCGTCGTAGCCGACGCGCCCGACGACACGGGGGGATCGTTCACCGAGTTGACGGTGATCGACACGCTGGCGTTGTCGGTGCCGCCGTGACCGTCGTCAACCGAGAATGTGAACAGGTCCGAGCCGTGGAACTCGGCGTTCGGCATGTACTCGCAGAGTGCAGCCGCGCACACGACGTTGCCGTTGAACGGTCCGAGCACGGGCGCGGTGATCGCCAGCGTGTCGCCATCGAGGTCGCTGGCGTCGAGGCTGAAGTTCACCGACGTGTCCTCGTCGGTCGTGACCGAGCTGGCGTTGGCCAGCGGCTGGTCGTTGACCGGGTCGACGATGACGGTGATCACCGCGGTGTCGGTCGAGTTGGGGAGGCCGTGGCCGTCGTCGACCTGTACGACGAAGGTGTCGGTGCCGTTGAAGTTGCCGCCCGGCAGGTAGCCAATGTCCGGCCCGCTGCCGAAGAGCAGGCCGCTGGTCGGCGGCGTGACGATGCTCCACTGAAGGGCGTCGCCGTCGACGTCGCTGGCGACCACGCTCAGTAGCGCCGGCGTGTCCTCGTTGACGTGGAAGGTCTGGTCGTTGACGACCGGTGCGTCGTTGACCGGGTGCACCGTGATGACGACCGTGCCGTCGTCGGTGCCGCCGTTGCCGTCGCTGACCGTGAAGTCGAACGTGTCGATGCCGTTGAAGTTGAGGTCACCGAGATACGTCGTGAGCGCCGGCGAGATGATCGTCGCCGAACCGTGCGGCGGGTCGGTCACGCTCGTCACCGAGACGGTGTCGCCGGTGTCGATGTCGGTGCCCGTGGTCGCGATGTCGACTGGCACGTCCTCGTTGGTTTCGGCGTCGAGCACGTCGGTGGCGACCGGCGCGTCGTTGACCGGGTCGACGACGATCGTGATCGTGCCGACATCGGCGAGCGCACCGTCGGTCACCGAGAAGGTGAACGAGTCCGGCCCGTTGTAGTTCGCGGCCGCCGTGTAGGTGCACGCCTGACCGATGCACGTGAGCGAGCCGTGGTCGACGTCGTCGACCGGCGCGGTGAACGTCAGCACGAGGCTGTCGACGTCGCTCGCCGTCAGATTGATCGGGAAGTTGACCGAATCCTCAGGAACGTGAACGGTGTCGTCGTTGGCCTCGGGCGCGTCGTTCACAGGGTTCACGGTGATCGTGAACGTCGCGGTGGCGAACAGGCCGCCGCTGTCGGTCCCGCGAACCACGAACGTGTCAGTGCCGAAGAAGTTCAGCGCGGGTGAGTAGGTGCAGAGCCCCGAGGTGGTGCACGTGGCCCCGCCGTGCGCCGGCGGGCTGTTGACCGTCCACGTGAGGGTGGCGTCCTCGACGTCATTGCCGGTCGCCTGGATGGTGGTCGGCGTGTCCTCGTTCGTCGTCTTCGACTTCGGGTCGGCGGTCGGGTTGTCGTTGACCGCCGTCACGGTGATGTTGACCGTCGCCGTGTTGGACGGCGCGTGGGCGCCGACCGTCGACGCCGTGCCGTCCTCGACCCGGTACGTGAACGACGTCGTGCCGTTGAAGTTGAGGGCGGGCGTGAACGTGACCTGGTTGCCGCTGACGGCGCTCAGCGTTCCCGCCGCTGCCGGTACGCCGCTGACGATCGTGTACGTGAGCGGATCGGGCTGGTTGTCGGTGTCGTTACCAACCATCGTGATTGTCGCCGCCGTGTCCTCGGCCGTCGTGACGGGGACGTTGCTAGCCGTCGGAATGGCGTTGACCCGGAGTTGGGCGCCGAACGTCAGCTGGCGGCGGATGCTGTCGGCCGCATCGAGCGCGCCGTTGTCGGTGATCTTGGCGTTGACCTGCTTGAGTCCTGGCGTCGCCGTGGTTACCGCTTGCGTCACCATCGCGGCGCTGGGCGTGGGGTGCACGATGTCGCCGCCGACCACGCTAGGGATCGTGTACTCCCGACGCTCGAAGGCGTTGTCGCCGTCGGCATCCCACTCGATGACCTGCACTTCGTCGGCCAGCGTGTTGAGTCCGTTGTCGCCGACGGTCGCCTGGGCGTTGACTGCCGCACCAGGGTTGACCGAGGGCGGCGAACTCGGCGAGACGCCGGAGAAGGACATGGCGGCGACGAGTGACGAAGCCGCGTCGTTGACGACGGCGTTGCCGAGCCGGTACCACCCGCCGGTGGGCGCGCCGGTGTCCGGGAAGCTGCCGTTCTCGTTACCGAGCTGCGCTTCGACCACGTAATAGCCCCGGGACGGGAACGACATGACCTGTGTCGTGTCGGTGTTGTCATCTATCCCGGTCTTGAGCGTGATGCCGGACGTGTCGCCGTCGTTGAGACGCCGCCAGCGGATGTTGGCCCGGTCGCAATCGTCGTCGGTCGAGAAGAGGTCGATGTCGTCGTCGTCGCACTGGAACGTGTACGTGATGTTCTGGCCCGGCGTCACTTCCGTGAGGTTCTGGGATGTCGAATTGAGGCTTGGGAAGTCGGCGACGAGGCCGCACTGCACGTCTTCGACGAAGTGGACCGTGGTGCTGACCGTGGCGCTCTGCTCGTTCGTGCTGTCCTGCACGCGCATGCGCACCGGAGCGTCGACGCGACGGATCGTGTTGCCGAATAGGGTGCAGCCGAATCCGCCGGGCTTGCCGATCGGAATGGCAACGGTGACCCGCGACGTTTCCATGCCACCGGCCGACGCCACGTAGGCCTGCTCTGTAACGGGCACCAAGGTTCCGCTCGACGCGTTGTCTGTGCCGTTGAAGTCGGCATCGATCCTCACATTGTTGATTGTGCGACCGACCGCGTGTTGCACGAGGAACGTGGCTACGAACTGTTTCACCGACGTTCCACCGTCATCCGGCTGCGACTGCGACTCCATCCACTGGGCGTTGCCACCGTTCTGGGCCCCGTTGTTGAGGATCACCGGCGCCGGCAACGTGGCCGCCGCCGGAGGTGCGGCGATGATCGCCAGCGACAACCCACTCAGGGCAGCCGCCATCAATGCGGCGAGCCGCTTACGCATCTTCGATCCTCCGTTGGTGTGCATCGTCATGACAGCGTCCCCGTCCCGGTTGCGGCCGCATAGCCCGAGCCGCCGCTGAAGACACCTAGGTACGTCGTCGAGTTCACGCGGGGCCCGGTGCCCGAGCAGGTGGCGACACCGCTGGCGTTGGTCGTGCCGCCGCAGATGAGCTTGCCGTTGACCGAGAAGCCGATTGGCATCCCCGGAATCGGGATACCGCCGGTGGTCTTCAGCGTGCCGCTCAGGTTGTTGTACTTGTAGTTGCCGACCAGCGCGGGCTTGGTGACCGTCGCCGGGGCCACCGTGAGCACCGTCCCGGTCGTGCCGGCCGACACGGTGATGTTGATGGTAGCGCTGCGTTCGACGCCGGCGGCGTCGGTGACCTTGTAGGTGAACACGTCAGGCCCGGTGTAGAGCCCGGCCGGCGTGTACGTGAGGTTCGGCGCCGCGCCCGACAGTGACCCGTGACCCGGGCCAGTGAGGATCGCCCACACCAGCGTGTCGCCGTCGGGGTCGGTGGCATTGAGCACGATGTTGATGGGCGTCGTCCGCGTCGTGGCGAACGAGCCGCCGCTGGCGACGGGCGGGTCGTTGACCGGCGTGATCGTGATCGAGATCACGCCGTTGGCGGTCTGGCCGCCGCCGTCAGTCACCCGGAATCCGATCGAGTCGGCCCCGTTGAAGTTGGCCACCGGCGTGTAGGTGCCGCTGACGTACGAGCCGTGGATCGGCGGCGCTGTAATCGCGACCGTCACCGGTCCTTCGACGTCGGATCCGGTCAGGGCGATCGCCGTGGCCGTGTCCTCGGCCATCGTCACCGACGCCGAGTTGGCGACCGGGAGGTCGTCGACCGGGTTGACGACCACGGTGACGGTGGCGGTGGCCGACGCGCCGTGCGAGTCGGTCACGCGGTACCCGAAGGTCACCGTCCCGCTGGCGTTGGCCGCCGGCTTGTAGGTGAGCGTCGGCGCGACTCCGGACACTGTGCCCTGGGCCGGAGCACTCGTGAGGTTGTAGGTGATCGGGTCACTGCTGTCGACATCGGCGCCCGCCAAGGTCACCGCGGCCGCGGTGTCTTCGGGCGTGCCGACCGTGACATTGCCTGCTGTCGGCGCATCATTGACAGGAGCGAGCGTGATCACGATGGCGCCGGTCGTGGTGTACGAGCCGTCGCTCACCGTGTAGGCGACCGAGTTCGTGCCGGTGGCGTTGGCTGCCGGGGTGAAGGAGCACGCGCCGCCCGCGCTGCAGGACAGCGCGCCCAACGTCGATGTTCCTGCCGCGAACGTGACGCCGTCGCCGTCGAGGTCACCGCCGACGAGGTTGAACGCCGCCGTGGGAGCGTCCTCGTTGAGCGACACCGAGACGGTGCCCGCTGACGGCGCGTCGTTGACCGACGCGACCGTGACCGGGATCGTGGTGCGAACGCGACCGCCGTGGCCGTCGTCGACCTCGGCCTCGAACGAGTCGGGACCGTGGTAGTTCGCCGCCGGTGTGTAGGTGCACACGCCTGCGGTCGAGCAACTGGCGGTGCCGTGGAACGGCGCCCGCTTGAGCAGCCAGGTGAACGCGTCACCGTCGGGATCGGTGGTCACGAGCGTGGCCGACGCCGGCGTGTCCTCATCGGTGGCGATGCTCGCCGGGATGACGACCGGCGCGTCGTTCGCCGGGACCGTTATGAACGTGATCGTGGCGTTGTCGACGCCGCCACGGCCGTCGCTCACCTGGATGACCGCAGTTTGGGTCGCGGTCACGTTGCTGGCGGGCGTGAACGTGCACGCGCCGCCGGTCGAGCAGGTGACGTGACCTTGAGAGGGCTGGTTCAGCACGGAGTACGACAGCGGGTCGCCGTCGGCGTCGGTTGCGCCAACGGTGAAGTTCCGCGGCGTGTCCTCGACGACGATGAACGTCGCGTCGTCGAATATCGGCGTTGCGTTGTTGAACGCCGACACGTTGACGGTGACCGTTGAGGTCGCCGTGCCGCCGTTGTCGTCGTCGACAAGGACGCTGAAGGTGTCCGTGCCGACGAAGCCCGACGCCGGCGTGTACGTGCATTCGTTGTCGGTGCACGAGATGGTGCCGCCGTTAGCGGTGGGCGTGGACGGGGTGTAGCTGAGCGTGTCGCCGTCGAGGTCGCTGGCGATGATCTCGACCGATACCGGTACGTCCTCGACGGTGCTGACGTTGACGTCCTGCGTCGTGGGCGCGTCGTTGGCCGAGTTCACGGTGATGTCGACGGTGGCCGGTGCGCTGCTGGCGCCGGACGGATCGGACACCTTGAAGGTGAAGCCGTCGGGCCCGTGGTAGTTGCCGGCCGGCGTGTACGTGAGGTTGGGCGGCGTACCGGTGATCGACCCGTGGGTGGGCAGGCTCAGTAGTGAGAACGTCAGCGGGCTGCCCTCGATGTCGCTGCCGGTCAACGTGATCGGCAACGCCGTGTCCTCGTTGGTGCTCACGGCCTGGGAGTTGGCGGTGGGCGCATCGTTGACCGCAGCGATCGTGATCGATGCGGTGGCGGTGTTGCTGTTCACCAGGCTGGGATCGGTCGCCCGGAACGTGAAGCTGTCCGCGCCGTTCTCGTTCGGGTTCGGCGTGTATTGCACGGTGTTGCCGGTGATGGGCCCGAGGACGCCCTTGGTCGGCGGCGTCACGATCGAATAGGTGAGCGTGTCGCCGTCGATGTCCGACGCAACCAGCGTGACCGTTGTGGCGTTGTCCTCGGTGGTGTTGGCCGAGACGTCGCTCGCCGTCGGCGCATCGTTGGTCGGCGTCACGGTGACGCTGACGACGCCGGAATCGGTGTTACCGAAGTTGTCGGTGACCTTGAAGCCGAAGCTGTCGGGGCCGTTGTAGTTGGCCGCCGGGTTGTAGGTGACGTTGGGCGGGGTGCCGGTAACCGTTCCGTGAGCGGCCGTAGGCGCGTCGAGCGCGAACGTCAACGGCCCGCCCTCGGGGTCGGTGCCGGTGAGCGTGACCGGCTTGGCCGTGTCCTCGGGCGTGGTGACGGATTGGTCGGTGGCGGTCGGCGGCTGGTTCGGGCCGACGGAGATGAGGCGCGTCGTCTCGGCGAAGTCGCCGTCGCTGTCGGTCACGCGCAGTCGCGCCGTGTACGAGCCGGCCGTCGCGTACGTCGTCGACGCAGTCACGCCCGTCGCGTCGATGCTGCCGTTGTTGGTGAAGTCCCATTGGTAACTGAGGCCGGTGCCGGTGCTCGCGCTGGCGTTGAACGCCACGTTGAGCGCGGCCGGGCCCGATGACGGCGTCGCCGTGAAGGAAGCGACGATGCCGGGCGTCGGCCGCGTCGGTGTGAACTCGCCGAGGAACTGGCCCTCGTTGTTGCCCGGGTCAGACGGCAGGCCGAGCTGGCTGTTGATCTGGCCGTTGAGGTCCTGGAAGAACGCGGAGCCGCAGCTCTGTGCGCCAGGGACACCGAAGCTGTTGTTGACGATCGTGGTCCGGCCGGTGCCCGGGTCGTAGGGAATCCCGCTGATCGGCGTATTTGGTCCGGGCGGTGACGTCGTGCCGGTGATCAGCGAATTGATGTCGATGGGGCCGACGTGGCACGCGGCGGCGAGGGGCCCGCCGTTGGCGTGGACGTCAACCTGCATGCGGAGATCCATCGCGCCGGTGAGCGGGTTGAGGTGTCCGGTGAAGTTGGCTACCGGCGTGATCGTGATGGTGAGGACGAAGTCGTTGATGAGCCCGCCCGATGCCGCCGACGCTTCGACCCATGAATACTGAGGCGGGAAGCTCACGCCTGACGTCGGGAACGTGACGTTGCCCGCGGCGTCGATTGTCCCGCCGGACATCTGGATGGGTTGCTTCGGCTGGAAGCCGGCCGCGACCTCACTGTCGTCGGTCGCGCTGGTGCACTGCGGATCGCCGCCGCTGAAGTCCACGGCGGCGTCTTGGTTGCCGTCGTTGTTCGTGCCGTCGCTGCACTGGGGCTGGCGTCCTTCGTCGACGAAGTCGAAGGAGTTCGTCTTGATGCGCATGAAGCCGCTCTGGACCTTGAGCGTGAAGGCGCTGCCGGGGTTACCGACCTTCTTGGCCTCGGCCGGGGGGGCGCTGATGAGGCCGCTCCCGAGTCCGACGACGACAGCAGCTAAGACGGCCGCACCAAGGCGACGACTCCGACCCATCGATATTCCTCGCTCCCCATGGCGGCTAACGCGCCGCGCTGAACCCCAAGACCTTCCCCGGCGGAGTGTTAACGACCTAGTTAGGAAAAACTTGCTTCAAAATCACAATTGTCCGAGGAATTCCGTTTGCTTGCGGGAGTTGCCAAAGCGGTCGCGCCGTAGACAACAAGAACGGCCGGGCCCATTGCGGGCCCGGCCGTTCAGTGGTTGATCTGGTGAAGCTAGGCGTCGCGCCGCTTGCGAGCCATCACCACGGTGACTGCGATCAGGCCGAGGGCACATGCGCCCAGCAGGATCAGCAGGGCGGCCGTGAGGCCGTCGATGCCCTGATGCACGGGCCGAGCGTCCGCCGCGGCGTTCGGCGCCAGTGCCTGCTCGCCCTCACCAGCGACGCCACCGTTTGCGGTGTCACTGGCGCTGGCCGATGCGTTGGGGCTCGTGCCGTCGAAGCTGCCGCCGCTCGCAACCACCGTGCCGCCGCCGCTGTTGCCGTTGCCCGGGTCGGGCTGGGGCTGCGGATCGGGCTGAGGCTGAGGCTGCGGGTTGTTCGGGAAGGCGTCGTCGTTGACGATCTTGCCGAGGCCGATGGCGTCGATGATGGTCGTGTTGGTCGGGTTCGACAGCTGGATGGTGAACGTCTCGGTGCCTTCAGGCAGCGCGTCGCCGTTGACGGATGCCTTGTAGGTCGCCGAGGTCACGCCCGGATTGAACGTGAGCGTGGCCGGACCGGCTGTCAGGTCCTCGGGGATGTGGGCCGAGCCGGACTGGCCGACAGCGGCGACCTTGACGGTCCGCCCGCTCACCGCCGAGAGCTTGGCCGTGAACATGAACGACGTGATGCCGCCGGTGCCCTCCGACTTGGTGACGTCGTTGATCGTCATGGTGGGGGTGGCGTCGTCGTCGGTGATCTGACCGATGCCCTCACCGTCGGCGACGGTGACACCGGGTCCGTGGGCGACGACCTTCAGGGTGAAGGTCTCGTCGTACTCGTCGAGCGTGTCGCCCTTGATCGGCACGTTGACCACTTTGGAGGTCTCGCCGGGCCCGAAGTTGACGAGGTACGGACCGGCGCCGCTGAAGTCGGTGTTGGCGGTGGCCGGGGTGGGCCCGCCGACGCCCGGCTGGAGCTGCACCCACTGCGCGGCCGGCGAGGCCATCGACAGCTTCACGCTGAAGGGCATCAGCTTGTTACCCACGTTCCCTTCGGACATGTGGACGTTGTAAACGCTGACGGCGGGGGTAACCGCCTGGGCCTTGGCGACGGTGAAGGCGCCGAGGCCTGCGAAGCCCGTGGCCACGATGGCCAGGCGGGTCCGCCACTTCGGGAACTGCTTGCTGGTCATCGTTTCTCCTTTGTCGTCGTTGTTGATGACGACTGTTGGAGGCGTGAGCCAGGCGTGACCTTGCAGAAACTTGGGCTAATTCGCGGAAGATTTCGCCGCTCGGCGGCGATCGGGCTCCAGGAGGAGCCGTTTGCGCACGCGGATCGACGACGGCGTCATCTCGACCAGCTCGTCGTCGGCGATCAGCTCGATGGCCGACTCGATCGTCAACTCGCGGGGCGGCGTCAGTTTGATGGCGTCGTCGGCCGCGTGCGTGCGGATGTTGGTCTTCTGCTTTTCCTTGGTGACGTTGACGACCATGTCGCCCGGGCGGGCGTTCTCGCCCACGACCATGCCCTCGTAGACCGCGTCGCCGGGATGGACGAACAGCTCGCCGCGGAGCTGGAGGTTGTCGAGGGCATAAGCCATCACCACGCCGGCCCGGTCGGCGACCATGGCGCCGCCCCGCCGATGGGGGACCTCGCCCGCCCACGGCGCCCATCCGCGGTGGCGCGTATGTAGCAGCGCGGTCCCGCGGGTCGTCGTCATCAGCTGCGAGCGGAAGCCGAGCAAGCCACGCGCCGGGGCTTCGAAGCTCACGATCGTGCGGCCCGGGTCGCCGGGGCGCAGCTCGAGCACCGTTCCCTTGCGGGGGGCCAGCGCCTGCGACACCGCGCCCACGTACTCGTCGGGCACGTCGACGACGCCTTCCTCGACCGGCTCGTGGCGCTTGCCGTCGATGTCGCGCGTGATCACCTCAGGCTTGCTGACCTCGAGTTCGTAGCCCTCGCGCCGCATCGACTCGATCAACACGGCGAGTTGCAGCTCGCCGCGGCCGGCCACCTGGAGCACGTCGGGCTTGCTCGTGTCGTCGACCTTGATCGCGACGTTGCCCAGCACTTCGCGAGCCAGGCGATCGCGGAGGTGGCGCCCGGTGACGTACTTACCGACCTTGCCGGCCAACGGCGAGGTGTTCACGCCGAATGTCATTCGCAACACCGGCTCGTCGACGGTGAGTCTCGGCAGCGGATCGGGGTCGGCCGGGTCGGCCAGCGTGTCGCCGATCTCGACTTCGGGGAAGCCGGCCAGCACGAACAGGTCGCCGGCGACGATCTCTTCGGCGGCAACGCGGTGCAGGCCCTCGACCGCGAGCAGTTCCGCCGGCTTGCGGGCCACCGCGGCGCCTTCGGCGTGCACGAGGGTGACGGGGCGGTCGGCGTGCAACGTGCCGCGCATGACGCGGCCGATCGCCAGGCGGCCGAGGTACTCCGACGCGTCGAGGTTCGTCACCAGCGCCTGCAATGGCGCGGTCGGGTCGCCGATCGGCGCCAGCACCGTCTTGAGTACAGCGTCCATGAGCGGCCCGAGGTTGGCGTCGGCCGCCGGCACGCCCACGCCCTCCATCGACCGGCCTTCGCGCGCGATGGCCGAGATCACCGGGAACTCGATGTGATGGTCCGGCACTTCGAGATCCATGAACAGCTGGTAGATCTCGTCGAGCACCTCTTCGGAGCGGGCGTCGGCGCGGTCGACCTTGTTGAGCACCACGACGGCGGGGAGGTCGGCCGCCACCGCCTTGGAGAGCACGTAGCGGGTCTGGGGGAGGGGACCCTCAGCGGCGTCGACGAGCAGTAGCACGCCGTCGACCATCGCCAGCGCCCGCTCCACCTCGCCGCCGAAGTCCGAGTGCCCGGGCGTGTCGACCAGGTTGATCTTCACGCCCTTCCAGTGGACCGAGGCCGCTTTGGCGAGGATCGTGATGCCTCGCTCCTTCTCCTGGTCGCTCGAGTCCATAACCCGCTCGACCAGCCGCTCGTGGGCGGCGAAGGTGCCGGTCTGGCGCAGGATCGCGTCGACCAACGTGGTCTTCCCGTGGTCGACGTGAGCGACCAGGGCGACGTTACGGATGGCGGGGGGTGCGGACATGGGCAGCCGACAAGCCTACGGGCTGCAACCGGACGCCAAAACCGCACGTGTCGGTGTCAGGTAGCGGTTTCCGTTGCTTTGGCACCGACACGTAGGTCGGCTTCGAGACGGCGGAGGATGCGGGCGGCCTCGGCGAGGGTCCGCTGGTCAGCGGGGGGGAGGCGGCGCAGTTCGGTCGCCAGGCGCTCGACGCGGGCCTGGCGGCCTCGCTCCATCACTCGTCGGCCGGTCGCGGTCGGCGACAGGCGCACGGCACGGGCATCGGTCGCGTGCCGTTCGCGGCGGACAAGCCCCGCCGACTCGAGGGCGGCCACCAACCGACTCATCGTGGGTCCGCTTACCTGTTCGGCAGCGGCGAGTTCATTGAGCGAGCACGGCCCGCCGAACACCAGCACGGATAGCGCGGACAGCCGCGACGGCGTGACGCCGAGCGACTCGTCGCTGCGGCGGAGGCGGCGGACGAGATGGATCGCGACGGAGTTCAGTTCCGCAGCCAGGTGCTCGAGCGCGTCCGCCATCGTCGCCACTTTACATAGTTAGGCTTGCTATCTATTGTCTCCGCCATGATCAGCGGACTTCGACAGGTGGTGCAGCGGGCCGACGACCTCGACCGGGCGGTCGCCTTCTACCGGGACACGCTGGGCCTCGCGCTGATTGCCCGGTTCGATCCGCCGGGACTCGCGTTCTTCGACCTGGGCAACACGAGGCTGCTGCTCGAACGGGGCGAGCACGGCTCACTCATCTATCTCCACGTCGACGACGTGAAGGCAACGTCCGCCGACCTGGCGGCCAAGGGGGTCGCGATCGAAGGCGAGCCGCACGTGATCTTCGACGACGCCGACGGCACGTTCGGGCCCGCCGGTCAGACCGAGTGGCTCGGCTTCTTCCGCGACAGCGAGGACAACCTCGTCGGCCTGATGTCTCGCGGTTAGGCGGGTGCGGGCTGGGCGCCGCGGACGAGGCGGCCCGGCAAGGCGCCGGTGTGCTCGCCGTCGCGGTAGATCTCGACGCCGTGGGCGAACGTGTGGCGGTAACCGTCCGCGGTCTGGATTAGGCGCTTGCCGCCCGCCGGCAGATCGAAGCGGATCTCGGGCCGGCGCGCGGTGAGGGCGTCGAAGTCGATGACGTTGACGTCGGCGTTGTAACCGGGTGCCAGGACACCGCGGTCGAGCAGGCCGACCTGGCGCGCGGTGTCGCGACACTGGCGCTGCACGAGGAAGGGAACGCTCATGCGACCATTCGCTCGATCGCGCGCCCACATCGTGAGCAACGTCGTCGGGAAACTGCCATCGCAGATCGTGCCGACGTGGGCGCCGCCGTCGGACAGGCCCGGAATCGTGTGCGGGTGGGCCAGCATCTCGCCGACCGCGTCGAGCGAGCCGTCGATGTAGTTGAGGAACGGCGTATAGAACAGCGTCTTGCCGTCGTCGCGGGCGAGCAGGTCATACGCCAGGTCCTCGGCCGATCGGCCCTCGCGCTCGGCGGTGGCCAGGATCGCCGATGACGGCTCGGGTTCGTAGTTCGGCGGGTCGTCGAGCACGAACATGCGGTCGAACATGCCGACCAGCGGTCCGCCCAGCTTGCGCACCTTCTCGTCGGTGCTCGCCGCGAACAGCCGATCCTTGAAGCCCGGCTCGCGCATGATCGCGGCCTGTTCGGCCGACGGCAGCCCGGCGATCTCCTTGTAGACGGGGTTGATCATGAACGGGTTCAGCGTGCACTCGAGCCCGAAGATGAGGCCGACGGCGCGCGCCGCGACCTGCGCCTTGATGTCGAGCCCGTCGACGTTGGCCTGGGTGATGCGGTCGAGCAGCTTCAGGTGGTTGTCACGCGCGACGGGACTGGCGGCCAGCGACAACGACAGCGGTCGGCCGCTGAGCTGCACCATGTCGCGCAGCATCTCGAACTCGGTGTCGGCGTCGATGAAGTCCGACACAACTTGCAGGACGCCGGTGTTGGCCCCGCCGATGGCGCGGGCGATGCCGATCAGTTCGTCGGCCGACGCGGTCAGCGTCGGTGTCGGCTCGCCGCGCGACGTGCGGTGGTTCAGCGTGCGCGACGTCGTGAATCCCAACGCGCCGGCTTCGATGCCGGCGCGCGCGATCGCCCCCATGCGCTCGATGTCGTCAGCGGTCGCCATCTCGCGTTGCGCGCCGCGCTCGCCCATCACGTGCAACCGCAGCGCGCCGTGCGGCACTTGCGCGCCGACGTCGATGTCGTGCGGTTGGCGTTCGACCGCATCGAGGTACTCGGCGAAGCTCTGCCATTCCCATGAAAGGCCTTCGTTGAGTGCGGCGCCGGGGATGTCCTCGACGCCCTCCATCAACTCGATGAGTCGCTGATGATCGGCCGGCCGTACTGGCGCGAACCCGACGCCGCAGTTGCCCATCACGACAGTGGTCGCGCCTTGCCACGACGACGGCGCCAGCTGCGTGTCCCACGTGGCCTGGCCGTCGTAGTGCGTGTGGATGTCGACCCAGCCCGGCGTCACCAAGGCGCCGTCGGCATCGATCACCCGCGTCGAAGGCGACACGCTTCCCACGTCGCCGACGGCCACGATCTTGTCGCCCGCAATCGCGACGTCGGCCGTGCGCGCTTCGGCGCCGGTCCCGTCGACGACGCTGCCTCCGCGGATTACGACGTCGAACTCACTCATACCAACGCCTCCAAGTCGATGTTGTAAAGGTCGGCCACGTTGTCGCAGAGGATCGCGCGCCGCTGCTCGTCTGACAGCTGGGCGGTGTGCTCCTTCAGCAGTTCCTGCGACCACGGCCACGTCGAGTCCGAGTGCGGGAAGTCGTTGGCCCACATCAACCGTCGCCAGTTCATCGAGTCGGCGAAACGGAACGCGGTCCAGTCGTCCTGGAACGTGACGTAGATGTTCTCGGCGAAGTACTCGCTCGGCAGCTTCGACAGCTGTTGGCCCGGCGGCAGCCAGTAGCGGTGCCGGTTGAATGCGTGGTCCATCCGGTACATGAAGTGCGGAACCCAGCCGGCGTCGGCTTCCACGCAGACGATCTTGAGGTCGGGATGACGCTCGAAGACGCCGCCCAGCACGAGCATGCCCATGATGTCCTGGCACCCGCGCACCACCGACAGAAACGAATTCATGCGGGGGCCGCGCGTGTGCTCCGACCGCGTCGTGAGGATGTGGAAGCTGAGCGGCAGGCCCAGCTCGATCGCCGCCTCCCAGAACTTGTCGTAGATCGGCGAGTCGTAGTCCTCGACCGCCGGCTCGCCCGGCATCATCACGCCGCGGAGACCGAGGTCGGCGATGGCGTGCAGGTCGGTGATGCCTTCTTCAGGCGAGCGCATTGCGCTCTGGCCGCAGCCGATCAACCGTGTCGGGTGGGCGGAGCAGTACTCGGCGATCCACCGGTTGTACGCGTCGAAGCAGGCCTTCTTGTAGTCGAAGTCGGTGTGGTTGCAGATGACCATGCCGACGGTGGGGTATATGACCTCGGCGGCCACGCCGTCGCGCTGCTGATCGGCGAGCCGGGCCTCGGGATCCCACCCGCTGCGATGGAGTTCGTCGAAGCGCTGGCCCAGCACCCGGATCTCCTCGGCCGGCTTGCCGGCGGCGGCCACGAGGCCCATCGGAACCGGCCGCTTCATGCCCTCGACGTGGAAGACGTCGCCGATCCCCTCGCCGCCGTCGACCATGCGGGGCGCCTTGTCCCGCCAGGCAGGATCGATGTGATCGAGGTACGTGTTGGGCGGTTCGGTGATGTGCGAATCCGCCGAAATGACCGGATATTGGGTCGTGCCTGCCATGCCCACCTCCAGCCGCCGAGCCTACGGCCGGGAGAGACGGCCCCGCCGCGTGGGCCATTATTGAGGGTTCATGGCGAAAACCAAACGGCGGCGGCCCGCGCAACGAACCAAGCGCAGGCCTCCGAACCGCCAGGCGCCGCCTCGCATCGGCGGACCCCTCGATACAACTCCAATGCGCTCCTACGTAGGCCCGTCGCGACGCGCCCGCAGGCAGCAGCTCATTCGCATCGCCGCCCTGGTTGGCGGCGGGCTCGGCTTCCTGATTGCCGTATTCGTGATCGTCGGGGGCGGCGGTGGCGGCGGCTCGAAGCTGGCGACGACGTCGCTCACGGCCAAGGTCCTGTCGCCGACCGTGAAGTTCCGGTCCAGCTCGGGCGCCGACCCCGTCGTCCTCCAGAGCAGCGACCGGCTCCGTGAGAAGGCCGTGATCGAGACCGACGCCACCGGGCTGGGCGAGTTCCGCTACGCCGACGGCTCGATCGTGCGCGTCGGTCCGTCGAGCAACTACTCGCTCACGAGGGCCCGCACCGAGGGGACGAAGCGCGACATCGCTGGGCGCCTGGTCACCGGCCGCTCGTGGCACCGTGTCGTGCCCCGCTCCGGCAAGGACAACGACTACCAGGTGACCGTCCTGGGCGCGACGGGCCGGGTCGAGGGAACCTCGTTTGCCACGGTGTGCCCGGTCGAGACCGACTGCTTCTACACAGTGGCCAAGGGCTTTGTGATCGTGAAGGACGCCGCCGGCCGCGACGCCGAGCTGCACGCCGGCGACCAGGTCGAGGTCAAGTTCGGCCGGCTCGATCCGGTGAAGCACCTCACCGCCGAGGAGCTCGGGTCGGACCCGTGGATCGCGCAGAACACGACCCTCGACGGCGACGACGCCCTGCCGTCCACCGAGGCGACGGTCACCACGCTCGCGGAGGAGACGACCACCACGCTTCTCGGCGACACCACGACGAGCGTCGCCGGCCAGCCGACCACGGGCACCACGACTCGCGGTGCGGTGACCACGCGTCCTGCGACCGGCACGACCCAGCCGCAGCCGAATACGACGCAGGGGACGACGGCCACGACGCAGCCCCAGGCAACGACCACGACGGCCGCGCCGACGACGACAACGGAAAATCCGTGTAAGCGCCACAACGGCACCCGACCGCCCGGTTGCGGCCCCTGAGAAATCCACAGGGTGGGTGCCTTCCAATAGCGGAGGCACGCCACTACGGTCGCCTACCCATGGCAATGAAGAAGGCAATGGCGGCAGCAGCAGCGGCGGCAGCCCTGACGCTGGTTACAGGTGGCACGGTTCTCGCGGCCGGCTCCTCGGGTACATCCGGCTCGTCCGGTAACGGCGGCGGTGGTGGCGGCAACGGCGCCAATGCCGGCGGCCCGGGCGGCAACGGCAGCCCGGGCTCGGACGCCGGTACTTCCGGTCGCAGCGGCGGCACTCACAGCGGTAGCGGCGGCAACAGCGGCGGCACCGGCAACGCCGGTAAGGGCGGCAAGGGCGGCAACGGCGCCCCGGGCGGCGACACCGTCATCCGTGGCGACGGCAACAACGGGCGACGCGTCCACGGCGCCAACAGCGCCCGCGACGAACACCGCAAGCGCCCGGGCGACCCGCAGCCCGACCACGGCTTCGACTTCTAACCGCGTGCCAGGCTAGGGCCGTGCCCGCGGCCCTCAGCCTTGTCATCGACTGTCGCGATCCCGAGACCCTGGCCCTGTTCTGGACCCAGGCGCTCGGCTACACCAACGTCGGGCTCTACGGGAGCTACGCGGTGTTGGTCGACCCCGACAACGCGTCGCCTCGCCTGTTGCTCCAGCGGGTGAGCGAGCCCAAGCCGGGCAAGAACCGCGTGCACTTCGACGTGCACGTCGCCGACGTCCATGCCGAGGCGGCTCGTCTTGAGTCACTCGGCGCGGTCCGGGGCGAGACGCTCAACGAGTTCGGCACCGACTGGGTCGTGATGGCCGACCCGGAAGGCAACGAGTTCTGCGTCTGCAGCAGCGACGCCTAGATCAGGCCTCCGACCAGATACCCATCAGCTTCCACACCCGCTTGCTGACGGGCGTCACCAGGCCGAGGTCGACGCAGAGCTGGCGGACCTTGCGCAACGACTTGTGGCCCTCGGCCCGGAACTCGGGATTGCCGTAGGCCTGCTTGATCACCGACTTCGGGATGCCGTAGCGCTTGATGAGGCTGCGCGGCGGCTGGAGCATGAGACCGGCCATGACGCCGAGGGTGATCGGCGTCTGGATCGACATGGCGAACTTCTTGAGCGGGTTGAGCTTGGGCACTTCGCGCTTGAGGTAGTGGCGGGCGAAGGAGAGGTGGCGCGCCTCTTCGGTGACGTGGATGCGCATGATGCGCTCGAGCAGCGGATGCAACTCACGGCCGGACCGCAGCGTCTCGCGCTGCACGTAGTCGATTGGGTCTTCGCCGCCCAGCACGAAGATGAAGAACATGGCCGGGAAGCGGCGCCCGAGGAGGACGACGCGGCGGGCGAGGATGTTGATGAAGCCGGGCATGCCCTTGATCTCGAGGCCCGACCGGTTCACGAACTCCTGGAACATCATCGAGTGGTGACCCTCTTCGATGACCTCGTGGTACGCGTAGCGGAACTCGGGGGAGTGGTTCGGCAGCTTGGCCGCGTACTCGAGCAAGCCCCGCTGCAGGATGCTCTCGAACTGCAGGCCGGTCTTCATGTTCGACGCGATGCGCTCCAGTCCGATCTCGGCGCGGGTCGCTTGCGGCAGCGCCTTGTACCAGTCGGTCGCGCCGAGCGGATCGGTGTCCGTCAGCTCCCAACGCGGGTCGGCCGGGTCGATGGCGAACTCGGGGTCGTCCCACGCCACGTCGGCGTAGGCGTCGAAGTGCTTGTCGACTGACTGACGGTTGAGGCGACCGACGAGTTCGGTCCAGTTGTCACTGAGTTCCTCGGGGGCGGTGGTCGTGATGCTCATTGGTTCCTCCACAACGGATTGGCGAGAAGGGCAGATACGAACTTGAGGGTGGTGAGCGCCTGCGGCTGAGCGCGCTCGGAGGGATCGTCGAGGAAGCGGCCGGTGGCCGCGCCCGTCAGCACGGTGAACGCGAAGTCGACGGCGACGAGCGGGTCGAAGGCGAGGTCGGTGCCGTCGAGGTCGAAGGCGCGACGGAACGACTCGTAGACGCCCTCGCTGAAGCGGTCGTTGACCTCGACGAGCTTCGGCCGCAGCCGCTCGTCGGTGCGGGCGGCGACGACCAACTCGATCCACGCCGCGAACGTCGGCCCCTCGAACATCTCCCAGAGGATGTCGATGGCGACATCGTCGCGGCGATCCTCGGGACGGAGGGCGGCGAACGTGGCGTCGAACTCGACGATCCGGTCCGTGAGCCAGCGGTCGAGGGCGGCCACGGCCAGGTCGGCCTTGGTCGGGAAGTGGTGCACGAGGGCGCCGCGCGACACGCCGGCCTTGCGCACGACCTTGTTCGTCGACAGCTGCGCGTACCCCACCTTGGTGAGGCCTTCGATGGTCGCGTCCAGGATCGCCCGCTGGGTGCTCTCGCGGCGCTCGGCCTGGGTACGGCGAGGTCGAGAGGCGGTGGCCGTCACGCCTCTCATCGTAACAAACAGTCAGCCTGTTTGTAAATGTGACTGTGGACACTGCGTGCCTCCGGCACGACTCGGCACTTGGCGCGTCTCCGGTCATAAAGTTCGCCGCGTGACGACCGTGCAGGAGTTCCGCGAGAAGGCTCGGGCGTGGCTCGAGGAGAACGCACCGCGACGGGATCGGAAGCGATCCGAGGACGAGGTCGAGCCCGACGCCCGAGACATCGTCGCTGAGTCCAAGGAGTTCCAGGGCCGGCTGTTCGACGGTGGATTCGCCGGCATCACCTGGCCGGCCGAGTATGGCGGCCAGGGGCTCACCAACGAGCATCAGCGCGCGTTCAACGAGGAAGCCGCCGACTTCGAGGTGCTGACCGGCACGTTCACGATCGGCCTCGGCATGTGCGGGCCGACGATCCTGGCCCACGGCACCGAAGAGCAGAAGCAGCGCTACATCAAGCCGATGCTGCGCGCCGACGAGGTGTGGTGCCAGCTGTTCTCCGAGCCCGGCGCCGGCTCTGACGTGGCCAGCCTCCAGTCCCGCGCGATCCGCGATGGTGACGAGTGGACGCTCAACGGCCAGAAGGTGTGGACCACGGGCGCGCACTACTGCGACTACGGCATCGTCATCGCCCGCACCGATCCCGACCAGCCCAAGCACCGCGGCATCTCGATGTTCATCGTCGACATGAAGGCGCCGGGGGTGACGTGCAAGCCGCTGCGGCAGATCAACAACGCGTCGTCGTTCAACGAGGTGTTCTTCGACGACGTCAAGATCCCGGCCGATCACATGGTCGGCGAATACAACGAGGGCTGGCGCGCCGCCATCACCATGCTGATGAACGAGCGGGTCGCCATCGGCGCCGGCGGCGGAGGCGGTGCGCGCGGGGCGACGAGTTTCGACTCGTTCGTGAAGCTCGCCCGCCAGCGGGGGATGGACAAGGACGGCGTGACGCGCAACCGCCTCGCCGACCTCTACATCAAGCGCACTGTCCTGGGCTACATCGGGATGCAGATCCGCGAGGCATTCAAGGCTGGTCGCGATCCCGGGCCCATCGGCTCGATCGCCAAGCTCTACGGGTCATTGTTGGCGCGTGAGTCGGCCGACCTCGGCGTCGCCCTCGCAGGGGCCGGCGGCGTCGCGTGGGACGCCGACGACAAGCGCGCCGACCGCTGGCAGATGGCGGTCCTCAACGCGCCCGCCTCGGCCATCGCCGGCGGCACCAACGAGATTCAACGCAACATCATCGGCGAGCGCGTCCTCGGCCTTCCCAAGGAACCCCAAGTCGACCGCGACCAACCCTTCAAAGAGCTGAAGGTCGGTACCCAGCGCTAGTCGAAGCGCAGGGCTTCGACGATTTCGAGGCGGCCGATGCGGCGGGCGGGGACGAGCGAGGCCACCGCGGCAACGAGGAGCGTCATGATCAGCAGGATCGGGATGATGCCCCACGGGAACACGTAGTCGATCGTGAAGCCGAGCGCGGAGCGTTGGCTCACGACGATGCCGGTGGACAGCAGCCACCCGACGGGTAGCGACAGCACGTAGGCGACCAACGCCAGCGTGGCCGCCTCGACCAGCACCATGGCGCGGGCCTGACGCCGCAGGGCGCCGGTCGACCGCAGCATCCCCACCTCGCGCGTGCGCGAAAGCACCGACACCACCATCGTGTTGGCCAAGCCGAGGATGCCGACCAGCGCGGCGACGAACAGCAACGCGTACACGAGGGCGAAGAAGCCCTGGAGCTGCGCGTGCGCCTCCTCCTTGATGTCGTCGCTGGTCTGGACCTCGAGGTTGTATTTGGGCTGCAGCGTGGCGCGCATCTTGTCGCGCAGGGCGCGGGTGTCGACGCCGTCGCGCACCGATAGGAGGAATCCGTTGGGCCGGCCGGCGCCGAACAGCGCGGCGTCCTTCATACTGAGCCCGGGGCCGAAGTAGTTGCCGATCTGCCCGTACGTGCCGATCAGGGTGAACGGCTTGATGCCCTGCGACGTCCGCACGTGCACCTCGCCGCCGCGCTTGACGTCGATCCGGATCGCCTGCTGCTCGGGGAGGATGATGGCGCCGCCCCGCTCGAGCCCGGCCTTGGCGCTGGCGTCGTCGCCGTCGATCCACGGGAAGCTGGCGATGTCGAAGTAGGTGGCCGGGTCGATCATCGTGAAGAACTGGTCGGGCGGGGCGCCGTCGTCGGTGATGTCGATGAGCCCGAAGGTCAGGGCCGACGTGGCCTTGACCCCGTCGAACGCCTTGACCTCTTTCTCGACCGCGGGGTCGAGCGCGCCCGGCGCGCCGACCTGGATAGCGCCGCCGGCTTGGCGCTCGATCGCGGTGTCGACGGTGTCGGACATCGAGACGTTGCTGGTGCCCACCGCGATGAGCATCGACAGCACGACCATCACCAACGCCAGCGTGTACGCCGACCGGCTGCGCTCCTTGACGAGGTGCATGACCGCGATCTCGCCGACGCCGCGCGCCAGCCGTCGGGTCAGCGCACCGAGCAACCGGGCGAGCGGGCCCAACACGATCGGGACGAGGAGGACGGCGCCGAACAGTACGAGCAGCGTCGGGACGATGCGGATGACGCCCTGGCCGACCACGAAGGTGAGGGCGATGCCGCCCCCGACGAGGGTGGCGCCGATGACCGGCCGCCCGGCGGTCTCGTCGCGGACCGCGCCGGCCCGCATGGCGGTGACGGGACTCAGCGCGGCGGCGCGCCGGCCAGGGAGCCACGCGGCGACGACGCTGACGAGCACGCCGACGCCGACGCTGAAGATCGCCGGACCGAGCGGTAGGCCAAGACCGGGGAGCCGGAGGTCGAGCAGCGTGGACACCAGCTGCAGGGCGAGGAACGCCAGCGCGTAGCCGATGAACAGCCCGATCACACTCGAGCCGAGGCCGAGCAGGGCCGCCTCGCGTACGACGACACCGCGGATCTGCTTGGGCAGCGCGCCGAGGGCGCGCATCGTTCCGTACGTGCGCGTCCGCTCGGCGACGGCGAGCGAGAAGGTAAGGAAGATGAGGAAGCCGCCGACGAAGACGGCGATGGCCGAACCGAGGGTGAGGGCGGCGTTGACTGCGAGGATGAACGACCGGAAGCCGGCCTCGGCTTCAGACGACTTGATCATCGACACGCTGTCGCCCAACGCGGCGCGGTGATCGGTGATCCACTCCTTGGCGTCCACGCCGTCCTTGAGGACGACGTCCATCCCGTTGAGGACGGCGCCCTTGCCGAGCATGCGTTGACTGACTGCGGTCGACGTGTAGACGACGTCGCCGCCGCTGGCGTTGCCGGCGCCCGAGTTGGCGAGGACCCCGACCACGCGAACATGGGCCTGCCCGGTCGGCGCGGCGACGAGCACCTCGTCGCCGACCACGACGTCGATCGCCGTGGCGATGTGGTCGCCGATCACGACCTCGTCGGCGCGGTCGGCAAACAGCTTGCCGGCCTTTAGTTCGTAGCTGCGGATCTCGCGGTCGGCGGCGAGGTCGACGCCAATGACGAACACGAACCGCGGGCGGGCGTTGACTTCCGGTGGCTTCTTCGGGTTGACGAGCGCGCTTCGGAAACCGGCGCTGGCCACGACTTTCTCGACGCCGGAGAGCGCGGCGACCTTGCCCGGGATCTCGGGCGCCAGCGCGGCGTCGAAGTTGCCAATCGGGCGGATCGCGACGTCGGACTCGCCGGTCGCGCCGTTGACCGCCTTGTCGAGGGCGTTGGTGGTGGCGCCGCTCATGATCTGCACCGCGAACAACACGGCGACGCCCAGCGCGGTGCCGCTAGCGGTGAGCAGGTAACGGCCGCGTCGCCGCGACAGGTTGCGGAGGGCGACGGATCCCAGCGACTTGAGCGCCACGGCTAGGCCCGCACCCGTCGGACCGCGCCGGTGCTGTCGAGTCCCTCGAGCCACTTGAGCACCGCAACCGGACGGTTGTCGTGGTCGCGCGTGGTCTTGGCCGCGCCCCGCATCGACTTGGCCAGGTCGAGCGAACTGGCGACAGTGCCGTCGCGCAACAGCAGGACCTCGTCAGCGAATCCCGCGCTGCGCGGGTCGTGCGTGACCATCACGATCGTCTGGCCCAGCTCACGCTGCGCGTCGGCGAACAGCGTGAGGATCTCGTGGCCGGTGCGCATGTCGACGTTGCCGGTGGGCTCGTCGGCGAGAAGGACGGACGGCTCGATGAACAGGGCGCGGGCGATGGCGGCGCGCTGCTGCTGGCCGCCGGACAGCTGGGCCGGCTGCTTGTGCTTGTGGTCGGCCATACCGACCACTTCGATGACCTCGGCCAGCTTGGTTGCGTAGGCGGCCGGCGCCTGGCCGGCGATGACCGCCGGCAGCGCGACGTTCTCCTCGACGGTGAGGACCGGCACGAGGTTGAAGAATTGGTACACGATCCCGATGCGGTTCCGCCGCAGCCGGGTGCGGTCGTCGTCGCCCATCGTGGCCAGCGACGCGCCCTCCAGCTCCACCTCGCCCGAGTCGGGAGTGTCGAGCCCGCCGAGCAGGTGAAGCAGCGTGGACTTGCCCGACCCGGACGGTCCCATTACGGAGAGAAATCGCCCTCGCGGCACCTCCAGTGACACGCCGCTGAGCACTTGCTCGACCGAGTCGCCCTGTGTGTAGGCCTTGTAGACGTCCCGCGCGGCCAGTACGACTTCCCCAGCTTCAATCCCCATGGGGGGGCACGCTAACGAGGGGGTGCGCGTTCGTCGTGCGAATTCCTGCTCATCCTGCTAGTACGAGGGTCCTTCACCCGACCGTAGGAGACACCCACATGCCCAACCCGTTCCTGTCCGACGCCTGGCTCGACGAGGTCGAGAGCCTCGAAGCCCCGCCGGCGACCGGCGCCGCTGCCGACCTCGTGCTCAACGTCGTCGTCCCCGACCGTCCCGAGGGCCCCGTCGAGCTGAACATGGCGGGCGGCAAGTTCAACCGCGGCCTGGCCGACAACGCGCCGACCAAGGTCACGATCCCGTTCGAGACGGCCAAGGCCATGTTCGTCGACGGCAACCCGCAGGCCGCCATGCAGGCGTTCATGGCGGGTCAGATCAAGGTCGAGGGCGACATGACCAAGCTGATGGCCATGCAGTCCGCCGGCGGCCCGACCCCCGAGCAGACGGCCTTCCAGGAGAAGATCAAGTCGATCACGGCCTAGGCCGCGGCGCGATCTAGCGCACTGGCCCCCGGGGACGACAATCCCCGGGGGTTTTGCGCGTTACGGCGCCTCGGCCGCGAAGCGCAGGTTCTTCACGAGTTGCACGACGGTGCCCCCGTCGGGTCTCGTCACGAGGCGGACGCTGTCCATCAGCTTCCGCATGATGTCGAGGCCGCGACCGCCCTCCGCGTCGGCGTCAGGCTTCTCGGGGAGGTTGTCGACGTCGAAGCCGCGACCGAGGTCGATCACACTGATGACGCATTGCGACGGTCCGATCGCCACGTCGACGTCGTACGCGTCACCGGGTCCCGCGTGGGTAAGGACGTTCGTGCACGCCTCGGCGAGGGCCAACTCGACATCGTGCGCGTCGGAATGGTGGGCACCGACCTCGTAGAGCGCACGCCCCGCAAGATGCCGTGCGAGCGGGACACTGTGCCGGTCGCGTGGCAAGTGCAGCTTGAGACCGACTTGGAAGTCCACCGCGTCCTCCTGAACGGCACCTACCCGTTGCGCGGTGGTCTCACTCCCGAACGCCGTCGATGAGTAGATCGACGCGATGGTTGTAGAAGCACACGAGGCCGGCGATCTTCTGACTCTCCGGCAACGGCGTCGGGTACGTCCACGCGATGTCCTCGTGCAACCTCCCGTTCACCTCGACCGACCAGTAACTCGCCGTGCCCTTGTACGGACACTGCGTGTGCGACGTCGACGGACGCAGCAGGTCCATGCGCAGCGCGGTGAGCGGTAGGTAGTAGCGCGGCGGCAAACCGGTCTCGAACAGGATGCGGGGCTGGTCGCTCTCGGCGACCGTCACGCCGTCGATGTCGACGCGCACCCTGCGGCTGCTGGCGAGGATGTCGACGCGAGTATGCGGATCGCGCGGGTGGACGATGACTTCCTCGTCTTCCTCGAACCAATGATCCATCGCCGACCAGCGGATGTTGACGAGACCCTCCGGCGTCTCCCGCCACTGGTCGTCGGCGAGGAGATCGAGACGCACGTCGTCGCGCGGGAAGTAGTACGCCGGGTACGGGCGGTCGTTCCAGCCGTAGAGCGTGCGAGTGGAGTCGACCACCACCGCACCGCCGCGCACGCCTCGTATCCGCTTCCGGCACTCTTCGGTCCGCATCGGTCCTAGTCTCGCCGTCTATGGCCAGTGACGTTGTCAGCGTGGAACGGGTTATCGCCGCACCGCCCGAGGCGATCTTCGATCTGGTGGGGGATGCGGCCAAGCATCCGCTCATCGACGGGTCGGGCACGGTGAAGCAGGTAAAGGAGGGCGCGCCCGAGCGGCTGTCGCTCGGCTCGACATTCGGCATGGACATGAAGTTGGGCATGAAGTACTCGATGGTCAGCGAGGTCATCGAGTTCGAGCCCAACCGCCGCATTGCCTGGCAGTCCAAGCCGAAGGGCATGGGCGGCCGGTTGGCCGGCGGGCGGATCTGGCGCTACGAGCTGGAGCCGGTCGACGGCGGCACGCTCGTGCGCGAGAGCTGGGACGTGTCCCAGGACAAGCAGCGCGCCGTGCTGCGGGTCGGCCCGACACCGAAGCGCACGAAGACGGCGATGGAGAAGACCCTCGAGCGCATCGCCCAGCTCGTCGAGTCACCCTCGGCCTAGAAACGCGAGTGTCGGTGTCGAATCGTGGTTTCCCACGATTCGACACCGACACATGGCGTTTAGCCGATCTTGAGTTTGCTGGCGACGTCGGAGGTGACGGCCTTGACCTTCTCGAGCGCGCCCGGGACGGCCGGGTTCACCTTGAAGATCACCGTCTCACGCGACGGCGAGCGGTTGGCCGCCGAGCCGTACGTGTACTTGCCGAGCAAGCCTTCGTAGTCGACGCTGACTTCGCTTATGGCCTTGAGGATGCCGGCCCGGCTGAAGTCGTTGTTCTTGGCCGCCTGCTCCAGCACTGCGTGCACGCCCTTGGCCTGCGAGTACCCGAACACGAAGTAGACGTCGGGCTTCTGCGTCGGCGCGTACTTGGCGACGTCGGCGATCAGCTCCTTCATGCCCTTCACCGACGTGTCACCCCACGTGGTGCCTTCCGACGTCCAGTAGAAAGTCTTCTGGAGCAGTGGCGCCAAGGTCGGACTGGCGGCCAGCGCGCTGACCCACGTCGGCGACTGACCGATCCAGCGCGGTGTCAGCCCCTTCTGGGCCGCGGCGCCGATGATGCGACCGGTGTTCGACGGCAGCGCCGTGAGGAACACCGCTGCGCACTTGGCCTTCTGCAACGCGGCGACCTGCGCGGTGTACTCCTCGTCGGCCGTGCCCTTGAACCGCGCCGTCGCGGCGACCGTAAAGCCGAGCTCCTTGGCCGCGGTGGTCAGGCCCTCGATGCCGGCATTGCCGTACTCGGACTCGATCGCCATCTGGCAGATCGGCTTGGTCTTGAAGCCTTCGTCGTTGACGAGCCAGCTCGCGGCATTGATGAACTGGAGCTGGTACGTGCTACCCACCGGGAAGAGGTTGGGTTCGCGCACCCACGCGGCGTCGAGCGATGCCGGCGACGCGGCGATGCCGTCGGTCTTCAGATCGACGAGCACCGTCTTGGTGGGCGGCGTGCCGAGGATCTGCGAGAACATCACGACGTCGTTCTTGATCTTGGTGTACTTCGCCTTGGTCTGCTCGTTGTTGTAGGCGGTGTCTTCCTTGACGAGTTCGACCTTGTACTTGCCGGCGACGCCACCTGCGGCGTTGACCCGGGCCCAGTACGCGTCGCCGCCGGCGGAAAGCGGTTTGCCGATGGGGTCGGCGATCGGTCCGCTCACGCCCTCGAGCACGCCCAGCTTGATCGTCTTGCCATCGAAGCCCGGCGCATCAGCGGCTTTCTTGTCTCGGCCGCACGCGGCGCCGACCAGCGCGAGCGCGAGCAGTACCGCAACTACGGAGGTGGTGCGTTTCATAACGTCTCCCTCTGCTGGGGTCAGTACGAGAACGGCCAAGCCTTGAAATATGTCTTCAGCCTGAACCATAGGCCTGCGAGGCCACGCGGTTCGAGGATGAGGAAAAGGATGATCACCAGCCCGAACAGCAGCTGGTTGAGCGTGGCCACCGTCATGTCGGCCTGCTTGGTGAGGTAGCTCACCAACGGGATGCTCGAGCTGTACTGCTCGATCATCAGCGGCGCGCCGGCGATGAACAGCGCGCCCACGATCGCGCCGAAGACCGTGCCGACGCCGCCCACGATGATGATGGCGATGAACTGGATCGACAGGAGCAGGTTCCACTGGTCGGGGCTGATGTAGCCGTAATACGAGCCGAAGAGCGCGCCGCACATCGCTGCCATGGCGCTCGACACCGCGAACGCCGACACCTTGTAACGGGTGAGGCTGACCCCGATGACGGCGGCGGCGACGTCGCGGTCGCGGATCGCTTGGAGCGCCCGCCCCGGGCGCGAGCGGACCACGTTCTTGGTGGCGAGGGCGGCGAGGGCGACGATCACCCAGATGAGCCAGAAGTAGGCCTGTTCGATCGAGTACTTCGTTCCCCCGATGGTGAGGGCGGTGAAGTCGAGCGGGCCGATGCGCGCCGCGCGTGACCCGCCGACGCCGTCGAAGCCACCGGTGACCGACTCGAAGTTGTTCCAGATGTGGATGCCGATGAAGACGAGTCCCAGCGACACGATGGCCAGGTAGTTGCCCCGCAGCCGGAGTGCGAAGGGTCCGATGAGAGCGCCGACCAGACCGCCGATGAGGCCGGCGGCCGGCAGCCACACGAGCAGCGGCAGGTTCTGCTCGCCGCCGAAGTGCGCCCACGAGTACGCGCCGACGGCCATGAAGAAGGCGTGGCCCAGCGAGACCTGACCGGCGTAGCCCGTGAGCAGGTTGAGGCCGAGCGCACCGATGGCGAAGATGCCGGCGCGGTTGAGCACCGAGAGTTGGAAGTCGCCGATCTGCATGGGAAGCAGAATCCAGAGAACGCCGAGCACCGCGATCGCCGTCCGGCTCAGCCACGACGGGAACAGCCGCAGGTCGTTGCCGTAGTCGACGACCAACCGATGTGAACCGTGCTGGCTCATACGCGCGTGACCTCGCGTGTGCCGAACAAGCCGTAGGGGCGCACCATCAGGATGGCGACGAGCACGACGTAGGGCGTGACGCGGTTGAAGTTGGGCCCGAGGACCGCAGGGAGCTTGTCGTTGTACCCGGCGGTGAGGCTCTGCACGAGGCCCATCACCAACCCGCCCACGACGGCGCCACCGGCCGAGTCCAGCCCGCCCAGGATGATGGCGGGGAAGGCGGCGAGGGCGACAAACGACAGGTCGGGGCCGAGGCCGCGCCCGCCGCTCACCAACAGCACGCCGGCCAGGGCGCCGATAGCCGCCGCGATGGCCCAGCTCAACCCGAAGACGCGCTTGACGCTGATGCCCTGGGCCAACGCCGCTTCTTGATCCGACGCGGTGGCCCGCATGGCGATGCCAACGCGCGAGTACCGGAACAGAGCGAAGAAGCCGACGAGCAGGGCGCCGGCGGCGACGATCTGCACGACGTTGACGACCGGGATGACGACGCCGCCGACCTTGTAGGTGTCGAGGCCCCACGGGTCGCCGAAGTTGCGCTGCGACCCCGTCCACTTCCAGATGACGATCTGGTCGATCGCGATCGACAGCCCGATCGTGATCATGATGATGGCGTAGTTGGGTTGGCCGATCATGCGCCGCAGGATCACCCGCTCGATCGCCAAGCCCAACAGTGCGGCGACCGCCATGGCGGCGAGCACCGACGGATAGAACGGCCAGCCCCACTGGCCATTGAACGTGAAGCAGATGTACGCGCCGAGGAGCACGAGGCCGCCCTGAGCGAAGTTGATGACGTCGGTGGCCTTGTAGATGATGACGAAGCCGAGCGCGACCAACGCGTAGAGCGCGCCCTGGGCGACGCCGCCGACCACGAGTTGGGCGAACAGCTTCATTGCTTGCCGGTCGGCTCCGTCGCCGCCTCCGCCTCCCTCATTTGTACATCCCGTCGATGAGCGGCGCGAACTCTTTGGCGATGGCGGCCCGCTTCACCTTCTGCGTCGCGGTCAGCTCGCCCTCTTCGGGGTCGAGCTCCTTGGGCAGCAATTCGAAGCGCTTGATCGTCTCGACCTGAGCGAGCTGCGCGTTGACCCCTTCGAGGCACGTCGCGATGAGCGTCTTGACCTCCGGCCGCTCGCTGAGGTCGCGATAGGTGGTGTAGGCCACGCCTTGGCGTGTCGCCCAGTTGCCGACGGTGTCGGCCTCGATGCCGATGAGCGCGGTGAGGTACTTGCGCTTGTCGCCGATCACGATCGCCTCGCGCACATAGGGCGAGACCTTGAGCATGTTCTCGATCTCCGACGGCGACACGTTCTTGCCGCCGGCGGTGATGATGATGTCCTTCTTGCGGTCGGTGATCGTGAGGAATCCGTCGCGGTCGAGGTCGCCCACGTCGCCGGTGTGCAGCCACCCGTCCGCGTCGATGGTCGCCGCCGTCGCCGCCTTGTCGTCGAGGTAGCCGACGAACACGCCGTTGCTGCGGAGGAGGATCTCGCCGTCGTCGGCAATGCGCAGCTCGACACCCGGCAGCGCCTTGCCGACCTTGCCGATGCGGACGTCGTCGGCCGGCGTGTACGTCGCCAGCGCCGACCCCTCGGTCTGGCCGTAGCCCTCCCGCACGGGTACACCCAGCGCCCAGAAGTACTCGAGGACCTGCGGCGCGATCGGCGCGGCGCCCGACACCGCGACGCGCACGCGCGACAGCCCGAGCTTCTCGCGCAGGCTCCGGAACGCGAGGATCCACAACAGCGCGGCGATCGCGCCGTCGATCGGGCCGAGCCGGCCGCGCATGCGCTTCGGAGCCAGCTTGCGGCCGCGCGCCACGGCCACTCGGTAAAGCACTCGCTTGAGCCGCGACGCGTCGGCCATGCGGATCTCGACGGTCGCCAGCATCTTCTCCCACACCCGCGGCACGCCGAGGAAGAACGTGGGCTGGATCTCGCGGAGGTCTACGGCGAAGGACTCGCCGCCTTCGCCGAAGTTCACCGTGTAGCCGCCTTTGAGTGCGTCGATGAGCGACACCAACCGTTCGGCCACGTGGCTCAACGGCAGGTACGACAGCACTTCGTCCTCGGGTCCGGTGGTGAAGGCGGCGGCGAACGTGTTGGCCGCGTGCAGCAAGTTGTCGTGCGACAGCATCGCCCCCTTGGGCGGGCCGGTCGTTCCCGACGTGTAGACGATCATCGCCACCGCGTCGGTCGCCGCCGCGGTGCCCCAACCGTCGATGGGGTTGGCGCGCCCGAGGTCCTCGAGTTCGGCGAAGGTCATCACCATCGGGTCGTCGAGGTCGCGCACGCCGCGGGTGTCGATGACGACGATCGTCTCGAGCGCCTTCAGTCGTTTGCGAACGGCGAGCGTCTTGTCGAGTTGCTCCTCGTCCTCGACGACGACAACCCGCGTGTGCGAATGACCGAGCAGGTACTCGACTTCGGCGGCCGGGCTGGTGGGGTAGACGCCGACGCTGATCGCACCGATGCCCTGGGCGCCGAGGTCGGCGAGCAGCCACTCCGGTCGGTTCTCGCTGTGAATGGCGACCCGTTCGCCGGCACCGACGCCGAGTGCGCGCAGGCCCGCCCCGACAGCGGCGGCCCGCGCCGCGTAGTCGGCCCAGGTGATCTCGCGCCAGCGGCCGAGGGTCTTCTCACGCAGTGCGACGCGGTCGGGCTGTTCGGTCGCCCGTTGCAACAGCAGCTCGGGGAGCGTGCGCGCGCTCACGACGCGGTTTGTCCCAGGTAGGCCTCGATCACGCGCGGGTCCGCCTGTACGTCGGCCGGGGCGCCGGTCGCGATGGCGACGCCGAAGTCGAGCACCATCACCCGATCGGCCAGGTCCATGACCACGTGCATGTCGTGCTCGACGAGGATCATCGCCAGGCCGAGCGCGGCGCGGATCTCGACGACGTACCGGGCCATGTCCTCGGTCTCCTCGAGGTTCATGCCGGCGACGGGCTCGTCGAGCAGCAGGAGGCGCGGTTCCATCGCCAGGGCGCGTGCGAGTTCGATGCGCTTCTGGATCCCGTAGGGGAGGGCGCCGACGAGCTGGTGTCGGTGCGGCTCGAGTTCGAGCAGCTCGATGATCTCTTCGCACCGCCGGCGGTGGGCCACTTCCTCGCGGCGCGCCTTGCCGAGCCATACGGCAGCGGCGGCGAAGCCGGTGCGCATGAGGTGGTGCCGGCCCAATAGGAGGTTGTCGAGCAGCGGCAGGTTGGTGAACAGGCCGAGGTTCTGGAACGTGCGCGCCACGCCGAGCGCGGCGATCTCGGTCGGCCGCTTGCCGAGCAGCGGGACATCGTCGAGCGTGATCGTCCCCTCCTGCGGCCGGTACACGCCGTTGAGGCAGTTGAAGATCGAGGTCTTGCCGGCGCCGTTGGGCCCGATGATTGCGAACAGCTCGCCCGGCTCGACCGCGAACTCGACGGCGGACAGCGCGGTCACCCCGCCGAACCGCAGCGTGAGGTCCTTCACGGTGAGCAGCGGCGCTGTGTCTCCCGGTCGCCCTCCGTCTGCGCCTCCGGCTCCCTTCATGCCGACCACCGCTTCTTGCGGCGGTACGTCTTGACGTCGCGGTACGAGCGGCGGCCGGCTTCGCCGACGCCGAGGTAGAACTCCTTGATGTCGGGATCCTCGAGGAGGTCCGGGCCGGGCCCGTCCTTGACGATGCGACCGGTCTCCATCACGTAACCGTGCGTCGCGATCGACAGCGCCATCGTTGCGTTCTGCTCGACGAGCAACACGCTGGTCCCTGTCGAGTTGATGTCGACGATGATCGAGCGGATGTGCTCGACGATGCGCGGCGCCAGCCCGAGCGACGGCTCGTCCAGCAACAGCAGCCGGGGCGAGGCCATGAGGGCCCGTCCGATGGCGAGCATCTGCTGCTCGCCGCCTGAGAGGTAGCCGGCCACCTGCCGGCGCCGCTCGGCCAGCGCGGGGAACAGCTGCATCACGCGGTCGTGCGCGTTCTGCAACTCCGTCTTGTCGCGGCGCGTGATGCCGCCGGCCCGCAGGTTTTCGTCGACCGACAGCTCCTTGAAGATGCGCCGGCCCTCCATCACCTGGCCGATGCCTTTGCGGACGATGGCCGGCGGATCGAGCGTGTCGATGCGAGCGCCCTCGAACTCGACGCTGCCCTTGGTGACCTCGCCCCGATGGATGTCGAGCAGCCCGGACACGGCTCGTAGGAGCGTCGTCTTGCCCGCGCCGTTGGCGCCGAGGAGGGCGACGATCGCGCCCTGCGGCACGTCGATGCTGACGCCTCGAAGCACGAGGATCACATCGCCGTAGACGACCTCGACGTTCCGTACTCGCAGGAGCGGGTCGCCCATCGGCCGTCACTATGCCGCAGCCGGGTCGGCGACGGCGGGTTTAGTCGAAGACGGTGCGCGCTTCGAGGGCGGCCTTCGTGCGATCCCAGAAGCCCGTCGTGCGTTGTTCGAACAACTCGCGACCGGCCTCGATGAGCGCGGTGTACGCGACGAGCGCGAAGCCGCCGCCGACGGAAACGCGCGCCACGCCGAGGGCGGCCAGCTCGTCGATGGTCGGTGCGCTGCGCGTGGCGATGACGTTCACCGGGCGGTCGACCTCGGCGAGCAGCGTCCGCAGGTCGGCGGGGTCGACGACACCCGGAGCGAACAGCACGTCGGCCCCTGCCTCTTGGAACGCCTGGAGGCGGGCGATGGTGTCGGCTAGATCACGGTTGCCGCGGACGAAGTTCTCGGCGCGCGCGGTGAGGACGAGCCCGGGCCCGCTGTGCGCGGCCTCGGCCGCCGCCCGCACGCGGTCGGCGGCCAGCGAGAGGTCGTACGCGCTGGCGCCCCGCTCTGGCTCGTAGTCCTCGACCGAGCAGCCCGCCAGTCCTGCCTCGACTGCGAGCCGCACCGTCTCGGCGACGTCGTCGGGCGCCTCGCCGAACGCGTTCTCCAGGTCGGCCGAGACCGGGACGTCGACCGCGGCGGCCAGCGCCTCGCCGTGGGCGATCGCCTCCTCGCGTGTTACGTGGCCGTCGTTGCGGCCCAGCGAGTTGGCCAAGCCGCTGCTCGTGGTGGCCAGCGCCTTGAAACCGATCGACGCCAGTAGCTTGGCCGATCCGATGTCCCACGGATTCGGCATGAGCAGCGGTCCGCCCTCGGCATGCAGGGCATGGAACCGTTCAACTTTTTGGCTTGCGGTCACGTTGGCGAGCGTAGGCTGGCGCAAGTTCTATGGGGGCAGGGGGTTAGGTGACGCAGCAATCGTCGCGGCGGTTCATCAAACAGCGTGGTCGGCGCGCGGCCGCCGCCCTTGTCGTCGTGTTCGCGGGCGCGAGCGCGCTGGCACTGGTGAGTACCGCGGGGACCGCCGACGGACTGGGCGTTGCTGGCCTGACCTTGGAGCCGAGCGTTTCCGGCGGCTGTAAGACATTCACGGTCGCCGAGGGCGCCGACCGAGCCAACGTACCGGTCAGCGGCCGACTTGTTGCCGACGCGATAAGCCAACCGCTCAACGGACTCGATGTCGCCATCACGCTGGACGGCGCGCCGATGGGGACCGCTCGGACACGTGGTGACGGTACGTACACCATGACGCTGCCCCTCACGCGCGCGGAGCACGTTGTAACCGCCCATCTCGAGCTGCCGACGTCCGGCACGCCGCTGACGCCAACTGGCAACGCGCTGGCGCGGAATGTGGGCATCACCGACCAGAGCATTCGGCTCTGTATCGACACCAACAGCCTCACCATCACGTCAGACGGACCGGGGGTGATCACGGCGTCTCCGACTGCGTTCCGATCAACGGTGCTGCGTTGCCGGGCGACGGTGTGCCGCGACTTGGTCGACCGCCACCGCGCGATCACGTTGGAGGCGATTACCGACCGCGGCGCGACGTTCCGGGGTTGGACCGGCGCGTGCACTGGCACGGCGCGCTTGTGCACGATCCACGACGGGGGCGACGTCGGCGCCCGGTTCATAGCGCCCGTCTCCCCTGGCGACCCAACGCTGACTGTCATTGTGGCGGGCGCAGGGCACGTGAGCGACGCAGGCATTGATTGCCCGTCCGTGTGTACGACGTCGATGCCGCTCGACTCGGTCGCACTCCTCACCGCGACCGCAGATCAGGGCGCGGAGCTCGGCAGCTGGGGCACTGCTTGCCCGGTCGCGCCGACGTGCGCGGTTCGGATGGACCGCGATCGCACGATCAAGGTCAACTTCAACCCAATCGGCACCCACCGACTCACGGTCATCCGCGGCGAGCGTGTTGACCACGTCGGCGGCGAAGGCGGCCCCATCGACTGCGGCCGGGTGTGCGACGCGGTTGTCCCGGCTGGCACCGTGGTGCACCTCACAGCGGAGCCGAAGCGAGGGTCCCGCACGACGTGGCACGGCGGCTGTGTAGTTCACGAGACCCTGTGTTCGGTCACCCTTGACGTCGATCGCGTCGTCACCGTCGCCGCCGTCGGCGCGGTCATCCCACCGCGAGAGGACTGCGACACGATCGGGATCCTCTGCTTCACGCCCAAGTTCCCGCCCGGCTGGCCCGGGAGCATCCCGATCGGCTTGCTGCTCTTCCTGACGCTGGGCATCGCGTTCCCGGCCGGGTTGTTTAACAGCACGCTGCAAAACAACTACGAGGAGGTCGTGGGTTGGCTGAGTCGTTCAGGAGCGTTCCGGGCCGTGCGCGCTGCGTACAAGCGCCTGCCGCGGCCTGCAGCGCTGGGGCTGTTCGTCGCCTTTGCGTCGGTCGCCGCAACGTGGGCTGACGCCAAGGCGGCGAGTCACTTCGCGCCCGCGTTTGCGGGAGTGGTCGTGGTGATGGTCTTGGCCATCGTTGCGTTTGAGCTGCCGAAGCTCGTCCAGGCGCGAATGCATGGGGATCAGTACGGAGTATCGCTCAGGCCATTCCCCGCGGGCCTCGTGATCGCGGCGTTCTGTGCCCTCGGCTCGCGGATTCTGAAACTCAACGAACCGTACGTGTATGGGATCATCGCCACCTTCGTCGTCGTGCGCGGCAAGCGCGACAAGGAGTGGGAAGAGCACGCTGTCGTGCTCGGCGCGTTTCTTGTCACCCTGCTGACGCTCGCGGCGTGGGTGCTATGGAGCCTGTTTGCCGATCAGGCGCGGGCGACACATGCGGGGGCACTGAGCCTGTTCCTCGGCACCGTTCTGGGCGGCGCCTTCCTGACGGGTTTTGGGTCAATCCTCATCAACTATCTCCCGCTGAAGTGGCTCGAAGGCGACGTGCTGCGCGACTGGAACCCCTACGCGTGGGGCACGATCGAGGCGATGGCGTTGATGCTCCTCGTGACCGTCGTGTCCACGCCCAACCCCGGCAATGTCGGCTGGCACCCCGCACCGTTTGGGTCACCGGCCGAGACAATCGGGAGCACTCTCTTCGTTGCCGCCGCACTTGGCTCGTTCGCGTTCTGGGGATACTTCGCGTGGAGGGACCGAGCGACCGCGGTAAACACGCCGCATGACGGCGCCGGTGGTGGGGATCGACGGTTGCAGGACCGGGTGGATCGCGGTCTGCCTGCGCGGCGACCGCGCCGAGGCGCGGTATCTGCCGACGATCGACGCAGTGACAGCCCTCGCCACCGACGCGGCGGCGATCGCAATCGACATCCCGATCGACCTGCCGGCGAGCGGCCGTCGCGAGTCCGACGCAGTGGTGCGCGCCGCGTTGGGCGCTCGTCGTAACTCGCTGTTCTTCACGCCGGTTCGGGCCGCGATCGAGGCGGCGACCCACGCCGACGCGTCTGCGGCGTCGATCGCCGCCGGCGCTGGTGGCATCAGCCAGCAGGCGTACCGGCTCGGGCCCAAGATCCTCGAGGTGGCGGCGTGGCTGCCGAGTGCGCAGTGTCCGGTGAAGGAGGTGCATCCGGAGCTGTCGTTCTCCGTGATGCTCGGCCACCCGGCGGTGTACGCCAAGACCACGTGGGGCGGCATCGACGAGCGCACGCGAGCCTTGTCCGACCAGGGCATCGAGCTCGACGACGTTGACGAGGACGCGGCCCGTCGCGCCGCGCCCGACGACGTGCTCGACGCCGCCGCCTGCGCGTGGACGGCCCGTCGTCTCGCCGATGGGACCGCCCAATCCTTCGTCGATATTTGGGCCTGAGGCGGGGGTACCGTTGCCCTCATGCCGGTTCAGCTGAATCACACCATTGCTGGGGCACGCGACAACGTGGCGGCGGCCGACTTTCTGACCGAGATGCTCGGTCTGCCCGCGGCCACGACATTCGGACCGTTTCAAGTCGTCGAGACGTCGAACGGCGTCAGCATCGACTTCATGACGTACGACGGGGACATCCCGGTGATTCACTACGCGTTTCTTGTCACCGAGGACGAGTTCGACGAGATCTTCGGCCGCATTCAAGAGCGCGGCCTGCAGTACTGGGCCGACCCGCACCATCACGAGCCGGGCGAGATCAACCACCACGACGGCGGCCGCGGCGTGTACTGGGACCACCCCGACGGCCACGTCCTCGAGATCATCACCCGCCCCTACGGCAGCGGCGGCCTCACCCTCTAACCACCGACACCCCACAGCCATGTGTCGGTGTCAGGTTGCGGTTTCCGTTGCTTTGACACCGACACATGGCTGTACCTGTAGCTAGGACAAGCGGTAGAGGCGGAACTGCGGGTGGTCGACGTCGAGGACGTCGACGGTTGAGAAGCCGGCGTCCTGTGCGTAGGCGCGCACCGCGTCGGCCCGGATCACGGTGCCGGTCCCGACGCCGCCGTCCTGCATGCTCACCGCGAGGCAGTGCAGCGTGCTGAACGTGTAGAAGAACCGCTCCATCTCCGATGCGGGACCGCGAAGGCATCCTCGGTGCGCTCGTCGACGACGAGGACGGCGCCGTCGGCCCCGGCCAGCTTCTTCATCGTGCGCAGGATGCCGACCGGATCAGGAACGTCGTGCAGCATCTCGATCGCCATCACGAGGTCGTAGTCCCCGGCGATCGTTGGGTCGGCGGCGTCGCGCGCTTCGAAGCGGACGCGGTCTGCGACGCTGGCCTCGGTCGCCACTGCTGTCGCGGCGACCACCGAGGCCTCGTCCAGGTCGTAGCCGTCGATCTCAACGTTCGGGTAGGCGTTGGCAATGGCGACAGCGGCGAGGCCTTCGCCGGATCCGATCTCCGCGATCCGCACGCGGCCGCCACCCACCAGCTTGGCCTGGACGTCGGGCAGGGCGGGCAGCCAGTTCTGGGTGAGGTGATGGGCGAACACCGGCCGGGTGAACGCGGCTTGCAGGTCGTGCAGGTCGAACGCCCCGAACGACTGACCCGTTCCGCTGCGGAACTCCTCGGTCATGATCTCGACCGCCTTGCCGACCCACGGAACCGTGGCCGCGCAGGGCTTCATGCACGCCTCGCTGTCGTCGTCGATGAGCACGTGCGCGTGGGCGTTGGGCAGCGTGAAGCGGCGCTCCTCCGCCGCTTTGGTCGCATCGTCGACCTCGACGATGCCGGCGGTGGCCTGCTGCTCGAGCCACTCCCGCGCGTAGCGCGGCGCGATCCCGGCCGACTTGGCCAGCTCGCCCGGGGTCACCGGCCCGGCGCCCGCGAGCGCCTCGTAGAGGCCGAGCCGAACGCCCAGCTCGACGTTGGCCAACTCCATCGTTGCCAAGCACGCCATGAACAAGGTCTCGGCCAGTGCTTCGACCTTGGCCTCGTCGTCCGCCGTCAACTCGATTGTGGTCATGCCGTAGGTCTAGCTGGATCAGCGCTTCTTGCCGACCGCCCGTTCCAGATGGCGGCCCAGGAGTCGGCCGACGCCGAGGAGCTTGGCCACGCGAGCGGTGTCGAGCGTGGCGACGTCGCCCTCGTAGACAACGTGGCCGCGCTGCATGATGGCGGCGCGGTCGACGAGACGGAACCCGAAGCTGACGTTCTGCTCGACGAGCACGAGGGTCATGCCGTCGGCGCGCAGCCGTTGCAACATCTCGAGCACCACCTCGATGACCGCAGGCGCGAGCCCGGCCGACGGCTCGTCGATCAGCAGCACGTGCGGATCACCGGCGAGGGCGCGGCCGATAGCCAGCTGCGCCTGCTCGCCACCTGACAGCGACCCGGCGAGCTGGCCGCGTCGCGAATGCAGGATCGGGAAGCGGGCGTAGACGCCGTCCAACACCGCCGCGTACCGCGCCTTGTCCGACCGCCGCAGCACGTACCCGCCCAGCCGCAGGTTCTGTTCGACCGAGAGCTTCGGGAACAGCTGCCGCGCTTGCGGGACGTAGGCCATGCCGCGCCGGGCCCGGTCTTCGGGCGACGCTGTGGTGATGTCGTGGTCGCGCAACGACACGACGCCGGCGCGCGCCGGCACCAGGCCGGCGATCACCTTCATCGTCACGCTCTTGCCCGCGCCGTTGAGACCGAACAGCCCGACCGACGTTCCTTCGGCCACCTCGAGGTCGACGCCGTGCAGCACGACGTTGGCGCCGAACCCGGCCGCGACGCCGGCGAGCGACAGGACGGCGCTCACAACACAACCTCACCGAGATACGCGCTCAGCACCTCGGGTTTGCGCGCCAGCTGGCGGGGCGGGCCCTCGGCGAGCAGCGCCCCGGCGTTGAGCACATACACGTAGTCGCACAGGTCGAGGACCAGCGGGACGTTGTGTTCGATGAGCAGGATCGTCTGCCCGTGGTCGTCGCGCAGCTCGCGCAACCGGTCGGCCAGGTTCTCCGCCGCCCCGGGCGACAAGCCCGCTGTCGGCTCGTCCAGCATGAGCAGCCGCGGGCCGGTTGCCAGCACCGCGCCGAGTTCCACGAGGCGCTGCTGACCGCCCGAGAGCTCGCGCACCGGCGTCGCGGCGCGCGCCGCGAATCCGAGCCCGCCGACGATGGCGTCGGCCGCGTCGCCCAGCCGCTGCTCGATCTCGTTGGCGGCGCGGGTGTAGAGCAACGCCGCGCCGCCGTTGTACGTCGCCGCCCGGTGCTGGGCGAGCAGGATGTTGTCGCGGACGCTGAGGTCCTTGGCCAGGCCGACGTTCTGGAACGTACGGGCCAACCCGGCGGCGGCGCGTGCGTGCGGTGGCAGCTCGTGCACGGCGCGCCCGTCGATGAACACGCGCCCGGATGACGTCGGTGCGAAGCCCGAGATCGCATTGAAGAACGTGGACTTGCCGGCGCCGTTGGGACCGATGATGCCCACGATCGTCCCGGCCCGGACCGAGAGCGACACGCTGTCGACGGCCCGCAACCCGCCGAACTGCACGGTGACCTCCTCGACCACGAGCAACGGTTCGTCAGTAGCGATCGTCGTTTCGTCGTGGTCGACGACGAAGTGCGGGATGGCGACCTCTTCGTCGTCGTCGGCGACCGTTGCCGTCGTCGCCGCGCCGCGCCAGTGGGCGACCAGACCGGCCAGACCGCCGGGGAATCGCACGACGTTGTAGAGCACGATGAGCGCGGCGATGATCAGGTCGTAGCCGCGCAACGACTCGGGCAACTTGGTGTTGAGCGACAGCAGGATCGCGGCGGCCACCGCACCCCACCGCGTGCCGATGCCGCCGATCATCACGAACAGCACGATGCGCAGCGACACCTGCAGCGAGAACACGTCGCTGTTCACCAGGCCGATCGAATGGCCGTACAGCGCGCCGGCCAGCCCGGCGATGGCGCCGGCCAGCACGAAGGCGAGCAGCTTGTACCGGGTGACGTCGATGGCGAAGGCCTGGGCCACCGTCTCGTCCTCGCGGATCATGCGAAACGCCCGCCCGATCTTGGTGCGCAGCACGTTGCGGTCGACCAACCACACCAGGACGAGGACGACGAGCGTCATGGCCAGGTACACCGACGTGTTCGTGAGGATGTGGTCGCCGATCAAGCGGCGGGGGAGGGCGGCGCCGGCCGAGCCGCGCGTGAATACCTGCCATCGCAGGACCGACGCTTGCATCGTCAACCCGAACACCATCGTGACCAGCGCGAGATAGATCCCACGCAGCCGCAGGGCAGGTACGCCGATGATCAGCGCAACGGCGCCACCGACCACCGCGGCCGCGATCCACCCGAGGAACATCGGTGCCGACCACCGATCGACGACGACGCTGGCGCCGAACGCCCCGGCACCGAGCAGTGCGGCGTGGCCGAGCGAGAGCTGACCGGCGTAGCCGAGCAGGAGGTTGAGTGAGAGCGCGGCGATCCCGAGGGAGACACCCTGGCTCAGCGTGAGCGCAGTCGACCCCGGCAGCAGTCGCGGCATGGCGTGGGCGGTGAGCGGCGGCAGCACGACGCAGAACGCGAGAACGAGCAGCACGTTCTTGCGATGGGCCGTCATCGCGTCCGTCCCAGCAGGCCTTGCGGTCGCAGCGTCAGCACCAGGACGACGACACCGAAGATGCACAGCTCGGGCAGGCCGGTCAGTGACGACGACACGGTCGCGTGGCGGATCTCGGCTTCGGCGATGCCGACGACGAGGCCGCCGACGAACGCGCCGGGCATGCTGAACAGGCCGCCGATCAGGGCGGCGCCCAGCGCCTTAATGAACAGCACGCCGAACGCGTTGGGCGCGATGGCGCCGATCGTCGGTTGGATCAGCAGCGCCGCCAGCGCGCTGAGCGCCGCGGCCACGCCCCAGGTGAAGATCGACACGCGCGCCAGGCGGATGCCGAGGAAACGCAACGCCTCTTGATCCTGCGCGGCGGCCAGCACGCTGAGGCCGAAGTCGGTGAAGCGGAGGAAGGCGGCCAGGGCCAAGCCGACCACCGCCACCACGATCAGCGAGACGATCTGCGTCGGGCTCACGATGACGTCGAACACGGTGATGCCGTTGCCGTGGATCGGCGGGTCGAGCAGTCGGGGCAGGCCGCCGAAGATCCGCAGTTCCATCGCGATCAGCAGTGACAGCAGCGCGATCGTCGCCACCACCACCGACATTCGCGGCGCGGCCCGCAACGGCCAGACGGCGGCGCGCTCGAAGGCCACACCGACAACAACGGCGGTCAGCAACGCCGCGCCGGCGCCGACGAGATACGGCTGGCCGTGGCCGACGATCACGTTCTGGGCGACGAGCAACGCCAACATGCCGACCTCGGCGTGGGCAAAGTTCAGAACACCCGAGCCCTTGAACACCAGCACGAGCCCCAGCGCGTAGAGCCCATAGATGCCGCCGGCGATCACGCCGACCACAAGCGCTTGCCCCACTGGCTCTCCGCCTCGGCTTTACGGCTTCGCGCGCAGGCAGCGCTCGGGATTGCGCCAGCCCGGCTTGCCGTTGGGCAAGCGGTACGCCTCGAAGTAGTCGGCGTACAGGCCGCCGTGATGCGGGTCGCCCCGGAAGTCGACCGGGCAGGCGGCACCGATCTTGGCGTTGTACCCGTTGTCGAGCAGGCCGGCGAACTTGTTGCGCGAGCAGTCGCGGCCGCAGGCTTCGATGATGGCGCCGGCCGCTTTGAAGCCGACCCACGTGTCCCACGCGATGTCGCCGCCGAGGCCGCACAGGTCGGTGTCGGGCGAGAACTTGGCGTAGGCCGCCTCGAACTCGCGTATGTCGGCCGCGTAGCTCGCGTACGGACCGTCGAACGTGTGGCACTGGTAGGCCGGCGCCAGGTTGGTGCCGGCGAGCGGCGGGTGCAGCGAATCCTCACCGAGCGTTTGCGTCTGCACGTTGAAGGCGAACACCAACCACTGCGGGTTGTAGTTCTGGCTCTTGCCCTGCTTCATGATGTTGATCTGCGCCAGCGCGTCGTCGAGGATCACGACGACCTCGGCGCCGCGGTTCTGGAGTTCGATGATCTCCTGCGAGTAGTTGCCCTGGCTCTGCGTCACCGGGAGGTCGGCGACGAGCTTGCCGCCGTTGCGCGCGACCTCGGCCTTGAACGCATCGCGCCCGGGCTGCACGTTCGAGCTGTTGCGCCAGAGCACGCCGACCTTGGACTTCTTGGCACCGAACTTCGTCGTCGCCAGCCGGCCGATCACGGTCGACAGGTCCTCCAGCGAGATCGTCGCCGTGTAGCTGTACTTGAGCTTCTCGGTGCCGGCGCGCGGACTGAAGCTGTAGAAGTACAGCTGGCGGTTCTGCTCGGCCCACTCGCGCACGGGCGGCACCACGTCGGAGCCGACCGACCCGAAGATGAAGAACGGGTTGCGCTCGGCGCAGCGTTGGGCGGCGGGAACGCCGCCGCTGGCCGAGTACTGGTCGTCCTCGAGCGAGACATTGATCTTGCGGCCGTTGATGCCGCCCTTGTCGTTGATGTACCGCCAATACACGAGGATGTCCTCGGCCTTGGTGTTGAGCAACGCGCCGAGGCTCAGCGGCGCGTGGCCGCACACCGTGATCGAGTCATCGGTGATCCCTTGGAGATCGGCGGCACCTGAGTAGAGCGACGCCAGTCGCGCGCCGCCCGCGGCCGCTGCGGCGCGCTTGGCGGACACCGCCCCGGCCGGTGTCGCGCTCGCCGGTCCGCCCGCCGCGCCGGCGAGGGTGGTGTCGACCGGCAGATCGCCGGTGTCCGTGGTGTCGGCGGCGGCGACGGACTGCGCGCTACTGGCCGCCGGCCGGCTGATGACCGGCAGGCCAGTGGAGCACAGCGCGAACACGATCGTGGCGATGAGGACGCCGACGCCGCCGCCGAGCGGCCATGCGTTGGCCCGCACCGCTTTGCGGACGTTGTCGCGCGTGTCGGCCGGCAGGAGCTGGATGACCACGCGAGCGATGAAACTCACCAGCACGACGCCCGCGATCAAGCCGGCGGCGACGAGCCACACCCATCCGCGCGAGCGAGTCATGCCTTGGCGAACACCTTGCACACGGTGTCGACCTGGCGGAACAACGCGGACAGGTCTTCGTAGTTGAGGTGAATGGCCGGAGCGACGGCGCCGACGGTGACCAACTCGGCCTGCACCTGCGAGCAGACCTGGAACACGTAGGGGCGGAAGGGCGCGGCGACCGCCTCGGGCAACGTGATCGGCGGCAGCTCGGGAAGGCCGGGCAGGTCGATGGCGGCGGGCACGCCGAGTGTGTCGAGGACGTCGTCGATCGGGCTCAGCAGCGAGAGCAAGGCGTTGGATGGATCGCCGCACCCGGCGAGCGCTTCCACGAGGAGGCCGAAGTCGGCACCGGCCGGCCGGCCGAGGAGCATCTCGGCCAGCGTCTGCGCTTGCCGCACCGCGTCGCCGACAGCGGCCGCGCTGCAGTCGGGCCCGGTCGGTGCCGGCGGCGCCGGCGGCGCCGGTCTCGCCACGGTGGGCGGCGGCGCGTCGGTGTTGGTGCCGCCGACGACCGGTGCACCGAACTCATTCACCGGCGCTGGCCCCAACGCGCTCAAACCACCGGACGAGGTGGTGGTGGGGGAGCGCGGCGCGGCCGCGGTTGCGTTGGCTCGCCGCGTGCTCGCCGAGGTGACGACCGTGGGCAAGCCCAGTGAGTACAGCGCGTACACCGTGGTCCACAGCAGGATCACGCCGCCGGTGACCCCGAGCCGCGCGTGGCGCTTGGCCAGCGCACCGGCGTCGGCCTGCACGGCGTCGGGCAGGGCGCGGAAGATCGCCCGGCCGGCGCGGTAGATGAGCAGCGCGGCAACGAGCAGCCCCAACGCCGCGAGCCATACCCACGGCCGCGGGCCGGGCGTGGCCGCCGCGACGACGATCACGCTGAGACGCCGCCAAGGAAGTCGAGCATGGCGTCGGTAAGCGCGTCGGGCGCGTCGGTGAAGATCACGTGCCCGGCGCCGGGCACGACCACCTTGCGAGCGCCGGCGATGGCCGCGGCGAGGATGTCGCTGTTCGCCGGGGGCACCATCTGGTCGGCGTCGCCGGTGATCACCAGCGTCGGCACCGTGACCTGGCCGAGCCGGTCCCTGGTGCCCGGGTAGCCGAGCCCGGCCATGAGCTGGTTGGTGTAGCCCTCGTTCGACGTCGGGAGTTCGAGGCGCTTGGCGATGTCTTCCTCGATGCGGTCGCGCGGTGTGCTGGCCGCGTAGCCGACGTCGATGGACGCACGCGCTGCGTCCTCGGGCGACATCGTGGCCCGGTTGCGCAGCATGTCCATCACCTTCTCATCGGGCCAGATCGTGTCGGTGCCCCCCGCATGGGTGCAGCACAGCGTCAGGCTACGAACCCGGTCGGGGTGGGAGAGCGCGACCTCTTGGGCGACGATGCCACCCAGCGAGCAGCCGAACACATGGGCCTGATCGACCCCGGCCGCGTCGAGCACCGCCGCCGCGTCGTCGGCCATCCGGTAGACGCTGTATGGCCCCTCCGGCACGTCGGACCGGCCGATGCCCCGGGCGTCGTAACGGACGACGCGGTAGCGCGCCTCGAGCGCCGGAAGCAGCCGGAACCACATGGCGGCGCTGAACCCGAGGCCTTGGATCAGGAGCAGGGGCGGGCCGTCGCCACCGTCCTCCCAGTACAGCTTTGCCCCGTCGACGTCGGCGTATGCCACCCTCGCCCCTAACAGTCGTTAGTCCGAATTGGAGGTTGTCATGGCCGGACTTCCGCGTCAATATGCGATTCATGGCTAACGGTCGTTCGCCTGCTCACGCCGCTGCTGCGCCCGGGGTGCTCCCCGAGGCGCTCGGGCGACCGGGCGCCCGCCCGCTGCTGGAGGCGGCCGTCGTCGCCTTCGCCGAGCGCGGCTACCACGGCGTGTCGGTGCGCGACCTCACGTCGACCGTCGGCATCCAGTCCGCATCGTTCTACGCACACTTCCCGTCGAAGGAGGCGCTGCTCGCCGAGTTGATGATCGGCGGTCACGAGCTGCACCAGGTGCACGTGCGCGACGCGATCCTCGGCGCCGGGCCCGATCCGATCGACCAGCTGCGGTCCGCCACCCGGGCCAACGTCGAGTTCCAGGCGATGTGGCCGCTCATGACGATCGTGTGCAACAGCGAGTTGCACGCGTTGGCGCAAGTCAACAGCGATCGCGTGCTGGCCCTACGCCACGACTCGGGTGTGCTCATCGTCGCCGTCATCGAGCGCGGCAACGCGAGCGGCGCGTTCGCGTGCGCCGACATCTGGCTGGCCATGTCGGCGATCGGCGCCATGGGCGTGCGGGTCGCCTGGTGGTTCCGTCCGCCGGGCGCGGGAGACGGTGTCGACGACAGCCCGCTAGCTAGCTACCCACGCGAGGCGGCGACGTGGATGTCGGGCGCCGGGTACACGGTCGACACGGTCGCCGCCACGTACGCCGAGTTCGCCCTCAAGATCGTCGGCGCCCGCCCCTAACCAGCCATGCGTGGTTCTAGGCGGCGGTGTGGTGCTGCTCGCCGGCGATCTCGGACGCGGTGCGCAGGCCGGGGGCGACGCGGAGGGGTCCCCACTCGGGAGGGCTGGTGTAGGGGAGGGGTAGCGGCTTGCGGTGGAATCGCAGTCGCTTGTGGCCGGACGTCTTGTGTTCCTTGCGGCGCATGTCGATCTCCCTCTCGCCCGTGGGTTACTGCCTCAATCGGCAGGGAGACGCCGCGGATGAGCGGTTATGACGCAAATGCGAAGTGCTGGATCTCGATCATCATCGGGAGGCGGAAGCCGGTGTAGAAGCTGGTGAGGGTCACCGGTCCGAAGTCCTGCACCTCTTTGTCGATGACCGTGACCCGGTCGTCGGCCGCCGCCCGCGCTTTGGCCCGCTCGAGGATGGCGTCGAGCGCCTCGGGGCTGTCGACTGACATGCCGAAGTGGTCGCGGGCCCCGACCTGGGCGGGCGTCTCGCCGCCGACGAGGAACACGAACTGATCGAAGCGATGGGCCTGAAGTACGAGCACCTTCCCGGGCTCGGTCATCTGCGTGACTTCGGTCCACCCGAACACGTCGCCGTAGAAGTCGAGCACCTCGGCCCGCCCATCGCCGTCGAGCAACTCGGGCGACACGGTGAGGGCGATGTGATTGAAGCGCGGATGACCCATGGCCGAAGGCTACGGCGCGTACATCGACGTCAGCTCGGCGCCGATGCGGGCCAGCTGTTCGCGGACCTCGGCATTGTCGACCTCGACGGCGCCGCCGAGCCCCGCGAGCTCGGCGGCGAGGATGAACGGTGACTGGGCGCGTAGCTCCACCGCGACCCGCGCGCTGGTGCCGTCGTCGTCGAGCACGTCGATACGCGTGCCGAAGCTCCATTGGAGGTAGTCGAGCGTCGCCCGTTCGACGGTGGCGCGCGAGCGGAACGGCGCGCGCCGCTGGTCGACCTCGGTGGCGATACCCGCCCACGCTGCTTCGAGGTCGAAGTCGTCCGGCCGTTCGACGGGGTCGCCCGTCGGGGAGACGGATCGCACCCGGCTGACCCGGAACGTGCGTTGCCCGCGGTCGGTGCCGGCGACGAGATACCACACGCCGCCTTTGGCGACGAGGCCGAGCGGGTGCACGACGCGCTCGCTCACGTTGCCTTCCCGATCGGCGTAGCCGAGCGTGACCTGTACGCCCTCGACGACCGCGTGCTGCAACGCGGGGAGGTGCGCCGGCGTGCGACCGGCCCGGTACTCGCCCCACGCCGCCGGGTCGATGACGATCGCGCTGGTCGCCGCCTCCGCGCTGCGTCGCATCGGCTCGGGGAGGGCGCGCACCAGCTTGCGCAGCGCTTGCTTCAGCTCGGGCGTGGCGACCGACGACGGCCCGGCCACGAGGAACAGGGCGCGGGCCTCGTCGGCCTTGAGCCCGCTGAGGTCGGTGCGGGCGCCGCCGACCAGTTCCCACCCGCCGCCCCGACCCTGCTGCGAATACACCGGTATGCCGGCCATCGACAGCGACTCGAGGTCACGCCGAGCCGTGCGCTCTGAGACTTCCAGCGCCTCCGCCACCTCGGCCGCGGTGACCCGGCCCTTCGACTGGAGCAGCAACAACGTGGCGACGAGCCGATCTGCACGCACGACCGAATCTTCTCACTTAAACAGGCCATTGGCTGACCGGTTTAACGGCGCACACTGGCATCACCGACCACCGATCAAGGAGAACCCCATGCCGTTCCTCGCTCCCGCCATCAACGACGAAAAGGGCGCCCTGCTCTCGTTCCTCAACCAGCAGCGGGACGCGGTGCGCGCCTCGGTCGGTGGCCTCACCGACGAGCAGGCCTCGACCTCGCCGTCGGTCAGCCAGTTGAGCCTCGCCGGCCTGCTCAAGCACGTCATCCGCTGCGAGTGGGGCTGGATGGTCGAGACCGTCGCCCGGTCCGACGAGGCGCCGCCCTTCGCCCTCGACGGCAACTATGAGGACGGCTTCCGCATGACCAACGGCGAGACGGTCGCCGACCTGTTGCGGCAGTACGACGTCGTCGCCGCCCGCACCGAAGAGATCGTCGCTGGTATCGAGGACCTCGGCACGACGTTCCCGGCGCCCAAGTTCGAGTGGTTCCCGACCGAGGGTCTCGAGTGGTCGCCGCGGTGGGTGCTGCTGCACCTGATCGAGGAGGTCGGCCGCCATGCCGGCCACGCCGACATCATCCGCGAGACCCTCGACGGCACCCAGGCGTTCGCGTTGATCGACGCCCTCGACGCCAGCCGGGTCGGCGCCGCCGCCTAACCGGCGTAGCGACCGAGCCCGGTGTCGCTGTTCAACTGCACCGATTTGTGCCCGTTGTAAGACACCTTCCGCGGCGCGACGCTGATGTGAGCACACCATCAACAAGGGGGAGGCCGCTATGTCGGACAACGCGCTCAGCGAGGTCACCGAAGCCGCGTTCAACGGAGTATTACGGGCGCTCGAAGCTCGAAAGCTCGACTTCGAAAAGTTCCCGGGACCGATTCTCGTAGGGATCATCGCCTGGCCCCAGCTCGACAAGGGGGCGCTCGGTGGGGGCGTCGCCGCGTCACGCAAGTAGGCAGCCGACACCGAATACCGATGCGCTCCTGTGCCCGAGCGCGCAGGTCGAAACGCCAGGCGCTGTGGTGTTCGGTGTCGTCGGTGGCACCCCGCACGAACCGCAGGTCACGTATTTGGCCCGGCTTCTTCCAGCGACGCCGGACTTGCTCGGTCTGGCCGACCCAGTGGAGCCGGAAGAGGTTTTCCGGTTTGCCGCGCCCTGCGCAGAACACGCGTGCCAGCACTTTCAGGACGCCACGTGCACGCTCGCCGCTCGGATCTCGAGGCAGGTCGACGCGTCAGTCGAGGTCCTGCCCCATTGCCGGATCCGCCGCGTTTGTCGCTGGTGGCGTCAGGAGGGCAAGGCCGCGTGCCATCGCTGCCCGATGATCGTGACGAGCGCCTACGCGGCCACACCTGCATTGCGAGAGGCAGCCGCGCCGCGGCCACTGCCGTAGTCCGCTAGCCGGCGTAACGGGCGAAGAACTCAGGGATCGGCAGCGTGTCGGCCTGGGTGCTGACGAAAGCGTCCATGGCCTCCTGGCTCTGACTGACCTGGCCGAGCAGCTGCTGCATCTCCGGCGGCGGCGGCTCCATCGACGCGAACTGTGCCGTCATCTCGTACATCGGCATGACGAATTCGTCTCGCGCCTTCTGGTAGCTCGCCATGGCCTCGTCGTATGTCTGCCGGCCGCTGGTCGACTCGTCGAGTGCATCGACGAGTCGTTCGGCGTCGAGGAAGGCGTCGGTGATGCCCTGGGCTGTGATCGGGTGGACGTGGTAGCCGGCGTCGCCGACGAGCGCCCATCCCGGTCCGTACGGCTTGCGGAAGAACCCCGCCAGGTCGCCCGCCCCCTTGAACTGCGCCTCACGCTTCCCGCCCCGCACGCGCTCGGCGAACTCGGGCGCCTGCTCGAGCGCCTTGAGGAAGTTGCCTTCGACATCGCCGCGGTTGGCCTTGAACTCGTCCTCCGGCCAACCGCCGACGATCAGCGTCTGGCCGTCGTGGGTGGGGAAGGTGGCGAAGCCGCGACGGTCCCGGATGTATGCCTCGAAACCGCTCGCGGGGACATCGCTCCAGTAGGAGTAGTAGACGGCGGCTAGCGCCGACTTTTCGTTGTACCTCTCGGGCTTGGTCGCCTTGGCAACGATCGACCGGCGACCGTCGGCGCCGATCACGATTGGGGCCCGCTCGGTCACGCTCGTCCCGCTGGCGTCCTGGCCTCGGAGCCCAGTCACGACGCCGTCGTCGACGAGGATCTCGTCGACGGAGAAGCCCTCGCGGACTTCGACGCCAGCCTCGGCCGCCGCGTCCACTAGCAACTTGTCGAGGATGATCCGGCGCGGGCAGTACGCGGTGTCGGTCCCGTCGGGCATCGGCTGGGGTGTGCCGGCGATGGTGAAGAACCCGAAGTCGAAGGAGTAGGTCTTCATGGGCGGGCAACCGGTGGCCACCAGCGCGTCGGCCAGGCCCCAACGATTGAGCGCCTCCATACCCGCGGGGTGGATCACGTGCGTCGACAGCGTGTCGCTCGGGAACGTGGCCTTGTCGACCATCAGGACCCGGTAGCCCTTGCGGGCGAGCAGCATCGCAGTGGGGGAGCCGGCGCAGCGGGCTCCTAGGACGATGGCGTCGTACTTCGTGGTCATAGGTGCCAGTCTCCGGATTCGCCCGCGCCGTTACATCGGGGACCTCCCCTATACGGGTCCCGAATTGTCGGCGTTGCGCCCGACGTAGGCGGCGGCCTCGGCCCGGCTGCGCAGCCCGAGCTTGCCGAGGATGCGGCCGACGTGGTGCTCGACGGTCTTGCGGCTGATGAACAGGCGGTCACCGATCTCCGGGTTGCTGAGGCCGAGGCCGAGCAGCTCGAGCACCTCGGCCTCGCGCCGCGTCAGCGTCTCGCCCGATCGGCCGCGGGCTGGCGACGCAGTGCCGAGCGATCGGAGCAAGGCGAGGGCGGCGTCGGCGTCCCGTGTCGCTTTCACCTTGTCGAACGCCTCCAGGGCGGCGTTGGCTTCGGCGATGGCCACCTCGGGCTCGTCGCCGGCGACTGCCCTGGCCAGCTCGACCCGGGCGCGGGCGAGGTCGACCGGCATCTCGGCGCGCGAGAACGCGGCCAGCGCTTCGACGAGACACGCGCGCGCGTCGCCCGATGTCGTCGCCACGCAGACCTTGCCCTTGGCCAGCGCGGCGTGGGCGACCAGGTAGTGGAGCGGTGTGTCGGCGGCGACGCTCCCGAGCCGATCAGCCGCCACCGCGGCTCCCTCGCAGTCGCCCGCCGCCAGTTGCACGTCGACCAGCAACGCGAGGAGCGGCCCGGCCACGCCGGCGGGTATCGCCGGCTGCGCGAGCGTTCGCTCGATGCGGTCGCGCGCCAGCGCGAGGTCGCCGCGCGCGTAGTGCAATGCAGCCAGCGGGCGGGCCGCGTCGGGATTCTCGTCGAGGCCCTTGAGCAGCGCGGCGGCGTCCTCGAAGCGGCCCTGGCGGACGCGGAGGTCGGCGAGTCGCGTCGCCGCGTTGGCGCCGAGGGCCTGGTGCCCACGCGTGAAGAGGTCGGCGGCGGCCAAGAGCTCGGCCTCAGCCTCGGCCCAACGTCCGGCGTCGGTCAGTAGCCCGCCGTAGTGAGAACGGCACAGCGCCGCCATCGTCCTCATGTTGAACCGGGCCGCCAGCTCTTGCGACTCGCGCATCCACTGCTCGGCGCGCGCCACGTCATGGGCTCGCTCGCATGCGGCGAGCAGCACACAGAAGATCTCGTCGACCAGCGTCGTATCGGTGACCTCGCCCGCGCACACCGCGGCGAGCGCTTCGTCGAGCATCGGCATGCCCTCGTCGATCCGATCGAGATTCACGAGGTGCGCGCCCAGATACGCCAGTCCGTGGAACTCCACACCGGCGTCGCCGACGCGCCGGGCGATGGCCAGTCCCTGGCGGAAGTGCGCCTCCTTCGTTGCGTCGTCGACGCCACCGAACTGGCCGCGGAGTAACTCGAGTCGCGCCAGCGACGCCTCGCCGCCCACCTCCTCGAGCAGTGTCGCGGCGCGGCCCAACCAACCATGGAACAACGCCCACTCACCTTCGATGCCGCCGTGGAACATGGCGATCATGCGCGACGCCCTGAAGGCGCCGACCGCGTCACGCTGTTGCCGGTAGAGGCCGTAGGCCCGCTCGTACGCGTCGCGGCTCGATCGGTACTCGAGCTGCAAATGGAACGCGAGGCCCAGGCCTTCGTATGCCTCGGCCGACTCCTCGAGCGCGACCGCGGCCTCGAACGCCGCCTGCGCCGCCGCGCCGTCGCCGGCGTCGAGCGCCGCCCGACCTTCGGCCAGCAGCGCCAACGTGTCGGTGTCAGGTTGCGGTTTCCGTGGCTTTGACACCGACACGTCGGTCTAGCAGGTGATTCCGAACAGCTCGCGGGCGTTGTCGCCGAGGAAGCGACGGCGGTCGTTGTCGTCGGCGAAAGCGCCGGCGAGCTCCTCGAGGTCCTTCACGTACTCGGGCGTGTGGTCGGCGTGCGGAAAGTCCGACGCCCATAGGAATCGGTCGGCGCCGAAGCGGTCGGCCAGCGCGGGGATCGTGCGCTCGTCGGGGTCGCACGAGATCCACACCCGCTCCCGGAAGTAGTCGCTCGGCTTGTTCTTGAGCGGCACGCGCGTGCCGACGAACGTATGGCCGTAGACCGCGTCGATGCGATCGAGCCAGTAGCCGATCCAACCGCCGCCCGACTCGAGGACGATCACCTTGAGCCGCGGGAACTTGTCGAACACGCCGTAGTCGAACAGCGTCGTGAACTGTTGGCGGACGCCGTCGGACGCGGTGACCGACGCGAGCAGCCGCAGCTCCTTCACGTTCTCCCATGACCCCATGCGCGCGCCCTTGGTCCACTGCGGCTCGAACGTCGGGTGGATGGCGAAGGGGACGTCGAGATCCTGCGCGGCGGCGAACACCGGATCGTTGTCCGGGTGGCCGAGCGGCTTGGCGTCGTGGGTGAACGGGGCGACGTACCCGCCGCGCGCGCCGCCGTCGTTGACGGCCCGTTCCAGCTCGCGTGCCGCGGCGGTTGGATCGCTCAGCGAGAGGTGGGCGGTGGCGACGAGTCGATCGCTCCCGGAGCAGAAGTCGCAGATCCACCGGTTGTAGGCGCGGGTGTAGGCCTGCGACAGCTCGGCGTCCTCGAGCTCGGCCTCCCACAGCAAGCCGATGGTTGTGTAGAGGACCACGGCGTCGATGCCCTCGGCGTCGAGCACCTTGAGGCGCTCGTCGGGATCCATGCTGCCGAACGGCGCCTCCGACATGTACGTGCGTTCGGGGTCGAGCTGCATCGAGCGCAGGTCGGGGTCGCCCATGGCGCCGAGCGTCGACGGGAACCCTTTCCGGCTCATGCGCGACGGCTGCCCGCCGATCTCCAGCGCTTCCAGGCCCTTGTCGTCGCGGACGATGCGGAGGGCGCGGTCGCGGTACTGCGGCTCGAGGTACGTCTCCCAGAGGTCGGGCGGTTCGAGGATGTGGCCGTCGGCGTCGACCGCTCCGTCGAACGCCAGCCGCTCGGTCTCGTGCATCGGCTTCCCCATGCGGCGAAGTCTAGGAATCGCGATGAGTTTGGGCCGGGTGGGTAGTCATTACTGCATGGCAACTGTGGTCGCTGACCTGTCGATGTCGCTCGACGGCTTCATCGCAGACTCGTCCGACGCCGTTCCCTACATCTTCGATTGGTACGAGAACGGCGACGTCGTCTTCGAATGGCCCGGGAACGACATGGTGTCACGCGTTACCGAAGCCAGCGCGGCCGTCCTCCGCGACACCGTGGCCAACGCCGGCGCCCTCGTGGCCGGTCGCCGCGTGTTCGACATCACCGACGGCTGGGGTGGGCATCACCCCGCGGGGTGTCCCGTCTTCGTTGTAACCCATAACCCGCCGGAGGACTGGCCGCACGACCGCAGCCTGACGACGTTCGTCACCGACGGTGTGGCCAGCGCGGTCGAGCAGGCCAAAGCGGCCGCCGGCGACAAGTCGGTCGGCGTCTTCGGGCCCAACATCGCGCAGCAGTGCCTCAACCTCGGCCTGCTCGATGAGGTGTTCGTGCATCTGACACCGGTTCTGCTCGGCGTCGGCGTCCCGTTCTTCGCCAATCTCACCAGCGGCCCTGTCCGGTTCGACGACCCGACGGTCATCGAAGGCAAGGAAGTCATCCACCTTCGCTACAAGGTGCGCCGCTAGCGGGGCTCCCGCCACATCGGGTAGAGCGACGGGCCGTCGGGCAGCGGGATCTCACCGGTCTGCTCGAACCCGTTCCGGCGGTAGAGCGTCATGTTCCGCGGGTTCGACGACTCGAGGTACGCGGCCACGCCGTCGCGATCGCAGATCGCGAGCACCGGCTGCAACGTGCGGGCGCCCAGGCCTTGGCCTTGTCGCTCCGGCAACGTGCTGATCACGTTGAGGTACCAGTGCGACGTTTCGTGCGGGTGGGCCGCGTCGAGCGCGCCGCCGAGGATCGCGAACCGCTCGCTTACGTCGGGTGGGAAGGGCGACTCGTCGTTGTCGAGCGCGTTCTCGCCGCGACCGGGATAGTCGTAATCGGGCGCCCGCCAGAGCGTCACGCATGCTTCGTCGAGCATGTGCACCGTGCCGCGGTCCGGCAGGAACGACGTCACCAACCCGCGGAACCCGGTTTCGAGGCCGGCCAGCCGCATCGCCGGATCGGGGAACACCCACGCCATCACCGGGTCGTCGTAGAACCCCGCCGCCGCAATCCGAGCCAGCAGGTCGACCTCGCCGAGGTCGGCCGCACGCACGTCACCCATGACCCTCACCGTATGCGTCCCCGCACGCGCAAGTGTCGGTGTCAAAGCTACGGAAACCGCAACCTGACACCGACACTTGGTCTGGAGCGTGCACTTACGGGACCGAGGAGACGATCTCGCAGTCCTTGAACGGGACCTTGTCGGTGCCGTTGCCGCCGCTGCAGTTGTCGACGGCGGGGCCGCCGTACATCGTGTCGTCGCCGTTGCCGGTCGACACGTGGTCGACACCGCCGCCGTGGCTGACGCCTTGGCCGTTGGAGAACCCGTCGGACATGACGGTGTCGTTGCCGCCGCCGGTCGTGATGTCGTCGTTGGCCGGGCCGCTGACCCACACGCCGTGATTGCTACCGAGGTGATCGCCGACGACCCACGCGTTGGCAATGCCGCCGACGTTGATCTTGTCGCCGCCGTCGTACCCGCTGGCGATGTAGAAGTGCGACCAGTGACCGCCGACCACCAGAGTGGCGCCGTCAGCATCCACGATGGTGTCGTTGCCGCCGTGCCCACTCGCCGTTGAGTTGAGCGCGTTGACCGCGTTGTCGCCCACGAGGGCCTGCTCGTCACCGGGACCGCCGTCGATGTAGTCGTCGCCGTCGTCGGTACTGATTGACATCGTGTCGCTGTACGTCCCGCCGAAGCCCCAGTCGTCGCCGGCGCCGAGCTTCAGCGTGTCGTTGCCGGGACCACCGATGACGGTGTCGACGTCGTCGCCGGTCGTGATGATGTCGTTGCCCTCGGCACCACAGATGATGTCGTCGCCGCCGATGCCGGTGATGATGTCGTCGCCGCCCAGGCCGTTGATGATGTCCTGGTCGGGTGTGCCGACGATGACGTCGTTGCCCGCCGTTGCGGTATTGATGGTTACTTCTTCGCCGCGACACCGAGGTGTGGCCGCATCCGCGGCGCGGGGTGCCCACGCCATGCCAATGGTCGCGGTGCCAATCAGCACCGCAATCCGAGTTGCCATTCCCTTACGCATTGTTCGTAACCCCTCCTGGGTTGTAGTTGTCAGGAGGTAGAGAGCGGAGCGCGCGGTGACCTTGCACAAACTGCTGCAAGTATTGGGCGCGTGGCTCGCCCGCCGATCCGGTACGCCGAGGACGGCGACATGCACATCGCGTATCAGGTGTGGGGGAACGGCCCGATCGATCTGGTACTGGTCTGGGGTCTGATCTCGCACTGCGAACTGTTCTGGGACGACCCGGCGATGGTCGAGTTCCTCGAGAGCCTGGGCCGGTTCGCCCGCGTGATCCAGTTCGACAAGCGGGGCACTGGCATGTCGGACGCGATCTCCGGCATCCCGACCCTGGACGAGCGGATGGACGACATTCGCATCGTGATGGCCGCCGCCGGGAGCGACCGTGCCGCGATCTTCGGCGAGTCCGAGGGTGGGCCGATCGCATCGCTGTTCACGGCGACCTTCCCCGAGCGGGTGTCGCACCTGATGTTGTTCGGACCGCTGGTCCGCCTGGTCAACGACGGCGACTTCACGGCCGGGTTCGCGCCCGAGGCCTTCGCGGCGTGGCTTGACGGCATGGTCGACTCATGGGGCGACGGCGTCTTTTCCGCCATCGCGATGCCGAGCCGCACCGATCAGGAGTTTGCCCGCGAGATTGGCGGCCGGGTCGAGCGGTTCGCCCTCAACAAGGGCGCGTTCAAACGGCTGATGCTGGCCAACGCCGAGATCGACATCCGCCCCGTTCTCCCGGTCATCGTGCCGCCCACCTTGGTTCTGCACCGTGTCGACGATCTCCTCGTGCCGCTCGCGCACGGGCGCTACTACGCCGATCACATCGATGGCGCGCAGTTGATCGAGCTCGACGGTCCCGACCACTACGTCGCATCCGGTGACAGCACCGCGGTCGCTCGCGAGATGCGGCGGTTCGTAAGCAGTGGCGCCGGCGCCGCGCCGCCCGATGTCGATGTCGACGTCGACCGGGTGCTGGCGACCGTGTTGTTCACCGACATCGTTGGCTCGACCGAAGCGGCGGCGCGCCTGGGCGACCGGAAGTGGCGTGACCTGCTCGACGACCACGACCGCCTTGTGCGCCAGGAGGTCGAGCGTCATCGCGGTCGGGTCGTCAAGACGACGGGCGACGGCGCGCTGGCCACGTTCGACGGACCCGCTCGCGGCGTGCGCACCGCCCAGTCGATCGCCGAAGGTGTCCGCCGGCTCGGTATCCAGATACGCGCCGGCGTTCATACCGGCGAGGTCGAGTTACGGGGCGACGACGTGGGCGGCGTCGGCGTCCACATCGGCGCACGGGTGTCCGCGCTCGCGGATCCGGGCCAGGTGTTGGTGTCGCGAACGGTGGTCGACCTCGTCGTGGGCTCGGGGCTTGAGTTCGCCGACGCCGGTGTTCACCACCTCAAGGGTGTCCCGGGCGACTGGCCCCTCTTCGCCCTGTCTGTCAGCTGACCTACGCGTCGATGGTGTCGAGGTCGGTGACCGGGGCGACGAACTGCGAGTTGTAAAGGCGGTAGTAGGGCCCGTCGCGGGAGAGAAGCTCCTTGTGGCTGCCTTGCTCGACGATGCGACCGTTCTCCATGACGAGGATGGTGTTGGCGCCTCGGATGGTGGACAGGCGGTGGGCGATGACGAAGCTGGTCCGCGACGCCCGCAACGCATTCATCGCTTCCTGGATCTGCACCTCGGTGCGGGTGTCGACCGAGCTGGTGGCCTCGTCGAGGATGAGGATCGCCGGATCGGCGAGGAACGCCCGGGCGATTGTCATCAGCTGCTTCTGGCCGGCGCTGATGTTGTCGCCTTCCTCGTTGATAACCGTGTCGTAGCCGTCGGGGAGCGAGTGCACGAAGCGGTCGACGTACGTCGCCCGGGCGGCGGCGAGGATCTCCTCCTCGGTGGCCGACGGGTTGCCGTAGGCGATGTTGTCGCGGATCGTCCCGCCGAACAGCCACGTGTCCTGTAGCACCATGCCGATCTGCGACCGCAGCTCGGCGCGGGGGATCGACGCGATGTCGACGCCGTCGAGAGTGATCGACCCGCCGCTCAACTCGTAGAACCGCATGATGAGATTGACGAGCGTGGTCTTGCCCGCCCCGGTGGGGCCGACGATGGCGATCGTCTCCCCGGGCTTGGCGACGAGCGATAGCGACTCGATGAGCGGCGTGTTCGGGTCGTAGGAGAACGTGATGTCGCGGAACTCGACCCGGCCCCGCACTGTCTCCATTCCCGACGGCGGCGCGTCGGCCGACTGCTCCTCGGCATCCAGGAACTCGAAGACCCGCTCGAGCGAGGCGATGCCCGACTGGAACACGTTCATCATCGACGCCAGCTGCGTGAGGGGCATCGAGAAGCTGCGCGAGTACTGGATGAACGCCTGCACCTCGCCGATGCTGATGGTGCCGCTGGCGACGCGTAGCCCGCCGATCACGGCGACGACCGCGTACTGCACGTTGCCGAGGAACATCGTCATCGGCTGCATCAGACTCGACATGAACTGGGCGCCGAACGACGCCTCGTACAGCTGGTCGTTGGTCTTGCGGAACCGCTCCTCGACCTCGCGCTGGCGGCCGAAGGACTTCACGATGGCGTGGCCGGTGAACGTCTCCTCGATCTGCGCGTTCAACGCGCCGGTGCTGCCCCACTGCGCCATGTAGCGGGGTCGGGCCCGCTTGGCGATGGCCCGCATGCCGAGGATCGACAGCGGCACCGTCGTCATGGCGACGAGGGCGAGGAGCCAGGAGATCCAGAACATCATGACGGTGACGCCGATGATCATGAGCACCGACGTGAGCATCTGGCTCATGGTCTGCTGCAGGCTCTGGGCGACGTTGTCGAGGTCGTTGGTGACCCGGCTGAGGAGGTCGCCGCGCTGCTGGCGGTCGACGTAGCTCAACGGCAGCCGGTTGAGCTTGTCCTCGGCCATCGACCGCAGGCGGAACATCAACCGCTGCACGACACCGGCGATGAGGTACGCCGTCCCGACCGAGATGAGGAACGACCCGCCGTACAGGGCCAGCGCTTCGAACAGCACGCGGTGCAGGCGACCGAAGTCGATGTGGCCGGTGAACACGCCGCGCACGATCACGTCGGTGGCGCGGCCGAGCACCCGCGGCCCGAAGACGTTGAGCAGTGAACCGGCGATGGCGGCGGTCGCGATGAACAGGAGCACGAACCGCTGCGGCCGCAGCAGCCCGCTTAGCCGCTTGACCGACGACTTGAAGTTCTTCGACTTCTCCGTCGGCATGCCCGCCGCCATCCACCGGCCGGCCGCGCGCGTGTCAGGCGACGCGTAATCGACCTGGTCCTCGGCGGTGCCGTCCTCGACCGTTTGTACCGCGCCCTTCATCTCCCGGATCGGCTCCGTCTTCGCCTCCGCCTCCCTCATGCTGCGCTCCGCTCGCCGATCTGCGACTGCACGATCTCGGCGTAGGTCGGGGAATTGGCCATCAACTCGTCGTGCGTGCCGCGGCCGACGACCTGACCGTCCTCCAACACGATGATGCAGTCGGCGGTGGAGATCGTCGACACTCGCTGGGCGACGATGATGACGGCGGCGTCGGCGGTGTAGGGCCCGAGAGCGGCGCGCAGTCGTGCATCAGTCGACAGGTCGAGCGCCGAGAACGAGTCGTCGAACACGTAGACCTCGGGCCGGCGGATGAGGGCCCGGGCGATCGCTAGCCGTTGGCGCTGGCCGCCGGACACGTTGGTGCCGCCCTGCTCGATGCGAGCTTCGAGCCCGCCGGCCATCGCCCGCACGAAATCGGCGGCCTGGGCGACTTCGAGGGCCTCCCACATGTCGGCCTCGGTGGCGTCGGGCTTGCCGTACTGCAGGTTGCTGGCGACGGTGCCCGTGAAGAGGTACGGCTTCTGCGGGACATACCCGATGCTGCTCCACAGCAGGTCGGGTTCGAGCTCGCGCACGTCGACGCCGTCGACCAGCACCGATCCCGACGTGGCATCGAACAAGCGGGGGATGAGGTTGACGAGCGTGGTCTTGCCCGCGCCGGTGCTGCCGATGATCGCGGTCGTCTGCCCGGCCGCGGTGGCAAAGGAGATGTCACTGAGGACGGCGTGCTCGGCGCCCGGATAGTGGAAGCCGACGTCACGGAACTCGAGCGCACCGTGGGTCACGACGTGGTCGACGGGGGATTCCGGCGGCACGACGCTCGAGTCGGTGTCGAGGACCTCCTGCACGCGTGCCGCCGACACCGCGGCGCGCGGGATCATCGAGATGACGAACGTCGCCATCATCACGGACATGAGGATCTGCACGAGGTAGCTGAGGTAGGCGACCAGCGCGCCGACGTTGATGTCGGCCGCCGCGATGCGTGACGCGCCGATCCACAGCACGGCGACGCTCGACAGGTTGATGATGAACTGCGACGTCGGGAACATGGCCGCCATCAGACGGCCGCTGCGGAGCGACACCGCGGTGAGGTCGTCGTTGGCCGCCTTGAAGCGGCGGGCCTCTTGCGGTTCGCGCACGAAGGCGCGAACGACGCGGATACCGGTGATCTGCTCGCGCAGCACGCGGTTGATCTGGTCGATGCGCTCCTGCATGAGCCGGAACGCCGGGATCATCTGCGAGACGATCGACCCGAGCAGGATGGCGGCGACCGGCATGCTCACCAGGAGGATCCGCGACAGCCCGACGTCCTCGCGTACCGCCATGATCACGCCGACGATGACGGTGATCGGCGCACCAATCGCCATCGTCGCCGTCATCACGACGAGCAACTGCACCTGCTGGACGTCGTTGGTGATGCGGGTGATCAGCGACGGCGCGCCGAACGCGCCGACCTCGCGGGTCGAGAAGTCGGTGACCTTGTGGAAGAGCGCGCCGCGTACGTCGCGTCCGAAGCCCATGGCGATCTTGGCGCCGTAATAGACGGCGACCACGGAGAACCCGATCTGGATCAGGGAGAAGCCGAGCATCACCGCGCCCATGCGCTTGATGTAGCCGACGTCGCCGGTGAACACGCCGTGGTCGATGATGCGGGCGTTGATGTGAGGGAGCGTCAGCGCCGCGAACGTCTGCACCGTCTGGAGCAGGACGACGCTCACGATCAGCCTGCGGTAGGGCCTGAGCTGTTTGCGGAGGAGCTTGATGAGCATCGGCGGCTACCGCTTCCTCTTGGCGACGCCGTGCAGGAACAGCTCGACGATCTCGGCGGCGGCCATCGGCTCGCCCGCCATCATCGGGTGCGTCGCCGACAGCGTGACGGCGCGGAGGTGACGAGCGGCGGCGAGCGGCTCGACGCTGAGCTTGCTGCGCTTGGCGGTCATGAGGTCGACGAGCGCGCCGACTTCGATGACCGGCCGGCGCGTCTGGTCGTGAAAGCGGGGGCCGATGCTGGACACCAGCCGCCAGATGTCGACCACGCGTTGTTGGAGGATCTCGACCGCGGCGAGCAGCGAGTCCTCGAAGCTGAGCGACGGGTCGATCGTCCGCAGGTGCTCCTCGAGGGGCCCGGTGTCGAGGGCGGCGTCGACGACGGCGGCGATGACCTCGTCCTTGTCGGCGAAGACGCGGAAGATCGTCCCCTCGGCGATGCCGGCCGCGTCGGCGATCTGGCGCGTCGTCACCATTTCGCCGTGCGCGATCAGCAGCGGCAGGGTGGCGGCGACGATGGCCGAGCGCCGCTCATCGGGCGGCATGGCCGCCGCCCGGCGGGGCGGCGCAGCGGTCGTGGAGGCAGCAGGCAAGACCGCCCAGGGTATATGAGTGAGCACTCACTCACAAAACGCCCAAGCCACGTGTCGGTGTCAGGTTGCGCTTTCCGTTGCTTTGACACCGACACGTCGTCGTTCAGCCGTGTAACTCGGCGCCTGGGCCAGGTCGGCTGGCACCTCGACGACCCGCGGCTCGGTGTCGAGCTTGAGCTCGACGTCGATGGTGTCGCCACCGGCGACGCCTGCCCCGGCCCGGTGCTCGGCGGCCACGCCGATCATGAACGTGCCGCCCATGACGGCGACCGTGTTGCGGTACGTGTAGCGCCCGTTGAGCGTCACGAGCACCGGTGGCCGCTTGGTCGAGCCCAGCGCGACAACGTCCGGCGGCACTTCGAAGCCGGTGGCGGTCCCGCCGGCCTTGAGGAGTTCGGTCCGGAAGTTCATACGGGTAGGACGATCGCCCGAGCGTGGACTCATCGGTTCAAGTCTGCCGGTCGTCGACGTTTCTGCAAGGTCGAGAGCAGCAGAGCGCTCCTACATCCGTGCGGACGCGACAAACCCTCCGCCGGACAAGGAGAACCATGGACGTGCTTCGCCACCGCAACAAGGGTGTCGGCTTCATCGCATTCGCTGCCGCCGTCGCGACAGTGGCGACAGTCGCCCGACCTGAGACGGTCGGGCTACTTCGGCGCGCCGGCGGCGCGGGCGACAAAGCGCGACGCGGCCGGCGCCCGCCTGGCGATCCGGATCATCGTGCGATCCAGTCGCGTGAGGTGCTCGGTCGACGCGGCATCGTCCACCACTGGCACCTGGCCACCGGCGGCGACTGCGTACAGCTGCCATTGGCCCGGGACACCCTTGAGTTCGTGCGCGCCGCGATCGATGAAGTCAATCCCGGCGCCCATCACGAGATCCTTGACGGTGCTGGTGACGGTGATCTCGCCGGACGCACCCGCTGCACATACGCGCGCCGCGAGGTTCACCGCCATCCCGGCCACGTCGTCGCCCAACAACTCGACCTCGCCCGTGTGGACGCCGGCGCGGATCTCGACGCCGAGCGACCTCACCGCCTCACGGATCGCGCCGGCGCATTCGATGGCGCGCGCCGGACCGTCGAAGGTGGCGAGGAAACCGTCGCCGGTCGTGTTCACTTCGTTGCCGCGGTACTCGTTGAGCGCGTCGCGGACCGCGTGGTTGTGGGCCTCGAGCACCTCGCGCCACGCCGCGTCGTTCATCGCCGCCGCCCGCTCGGTGGAGCCGACGATGTCGGTGAACAGCAACGTGGTGAGCACCCGGTCTGAGCGGCGGGGCGCCACTCGGCCCGTGAGGAACTGGGTCATGGCCGAAGTGATGGCGGCGTAGTCGCCGGTCCACGGAGTGTGGTCGCTGCCGGGGAGGACGACGAGCTTGGCGCCGGGGATCGCCGCAGCGAGCTCGCGGCCCGAACTCACCGGGAGGGCGCGATCGCCCTCGCGATGGATGACAAGGGTGGGTACGTGGATGGACGGGAGGATCGACCGCACATCGCTCGCCATACAACCGGCGATCAGCGCACGGACCATCGACGGGCTGGCCGAGGCCCTCTCATACACGGCGACAAGCCGCCGCAACACCGGGTTGGCGTGCACCGACGGTGAGAACACCTCGGCCGAGTCACCCCGCCCCCAGTTCTCCGCCAGTGCCGCGACCATCTCGAAAGCGACGCGCCCCTCGTCGGGACTAATTCGCGCCGCCGAGCCGTACAGGACGAGGGCGACGACCCGCTCCGGCCACGTCGCCGCGAACATCAACGCCATTGGCCCGCCCTCGGAGACGCCCATGATCGCGGTCTTCTCCGACCCGACCGCGTCCAGCACCACGCGCATGTCGGCGATGCGTTCGTCGAGCGTGGGAACCGACGTCGTCGGATCCGACAAGCCGGTGCCGCGCTTGTCGAAGAGGATCACCCGGGCGAAGGACGCCAGCGGTTCATAGAAGGGGATCGACGACGGGAAGCTCCAGAACATGTCGAGGTGCGAGATGAATCCCGGCGCAACGAGCAGGTCGAGCGGCCCGTCGCCGAACACCTGGTAGGCGATGCTCACGCCCTCGCTATCGGCGTAGCGCGTCTCGGGAATCTCCATCTGCACGCCACGGTACGCGTCGGGATGGCGCCGCGGCGCGACTCCTATCCGTCGATGCCGGCGAGCAGTTCGTCGACGATGTCGGCCGCGGGCTGCACTCGTCGGACCGAGCCCACCGACTCGCCGGCGTAGAGCGCCATCGCCGCGATCGTTCCCGTGGTCGTGCGGCCGGGGCAGGGGACAGCGAACTTCGGCAGCGGCACGCGGTCGGAGCCCATCTCCATTTCGCCGGCGACGTCGCCAGGCAGGGCCTCGGCGGCGGCGACCGCCGACCGCAGCACGCGGTGCGGCGCGTCGGGCCACATCACCGAGAACGCCGTGGTGAGGACGGTGTCGTCGGCCTCCGCGTCGATGAGGCGCGCGAGGTACTCGGGGTGCACGTCTGCCTCGGCCGCGGCGAGGAAGCGCGTTCCGACCCGTACCGCGTCGGCGCCCGCCGCCATGACGGCGCGCGCCGCTCGCGCCGAGCCGATGCCGCCGGCCGCGACGACGGGGATGTCGACTGCGTCGAGGACCGCGTCGAGCAACGGCAGCAGGCCGATCCTGCCGCGCACGTGACCGCCGGCTTCGACGCCCTGGGCGATCACGATGTCGCAGCCGGCGTCGGCCGCGGCGCGCGCTTCGTCCGCCGATCCGACCTGCCACGCGGCGAGCGATCCACCTGCGTGAGCGATCTCGACGAGCGCGGGCACCGGTTCGGCGTAGAAGAACTCGATCACCCGCGCTTTGCCGGCGGCGGCCTCGACCGATGCCGGATTCACGAACGGCATCAAGAAGTTGACCCCGACCGCGCCGCCCGGCGGCACCGTCATCGCGTCGAGAACCGCACCGATCACCTCGGGCGGCGCCATCGGCATCCCGAGCATTCCCAACGCACCCGCACCGGCGACCGCAGTCGCCAGTTCCGCCGTGGCCACGCCGCCCATCCCCGCCTGTAGCAGGGGTCGCCGGCACCCAACCAATGACGTGAACCGGTCGCTCGTCACGCCGCCCACCGTAGGGCGGCGACGGTCCGCCTATCGTGCGGGCATGTCCGACATCGCGACTGACGCCAAGGCGTGGTTCGACGCCAACTGGGACCCTGAGATCACCCTCGGCGAGTGGTGGGATCGACTGGGTCGGAGCGGGTACGGGTTCCCGACCTGGCCGGCCGACGCGTTCGGCAAGGGGCTGAGTTCCGACGACGCCCGCGCCGTCAACGAGATCCGCGCCGAGGCCGGTGCCCACGGGCCGCCGAGCGGGATCGGGCCGATGATGGGCGGGCCGACGGTCGCCGAGCACGGCACGCCCGAGCAGATCCAGCGCTTCCTGCCCGACCTGGTGACCGGCAAGCACATCTGGTGCCAGCTCTTCAGCGAGCCGGGCAGCGGCTCGGACCTCGCCTCACTCCAGACCAAGGCGGTGCGCGACGGCGACGAGTGGATCGTCAACGGCCAGAAGGTGTGGACGTCGGGAGCGCAGTACTCGAAGTGGGGGATGCTGATCGCCCGCACCAACCCCGACGTCCCGAAGCACGAGGGCATCACTTACTTCATGATCGACATGGAGCAGCCCGGCGTCGAGGTACGGCCGCTCAAGGAGATGACCGGCGGGGCGACGTTCAACGAGGTGTTCTTCAGCGACGCCCGCGTGCCGCACGAGAACGTGATCGGTGAGGTCAACCACGGCTGGAGCGTCGCCGTCACGACGCTGTCGTTCGAACGCAAGAGCCTGGGCGCCGGCGGCATGTCGAACATGGCCGGCGGCGGCGCCATGCTCGGGATCAGCATCGGCGGCGAGGGCGGCCCGGCCACACCCGACCTCACCCAGCGCGTCGGCGACCTCGTCAACGCCGGCGGCGGGGCGATGGGCGGCATGGGGGCGATGGGCGCCGACATGTTCAAGCTCATCCCGATGATGTTCGGCAAGCAGGGCGACGCGCTCGTCCGCCAGGACCTGGCCCGGCTTTACACGCTGATGGAGATCAGCCGCTACACCGGCTTGCGGTCCAAGGCGGCGGCCGAGCGGGGCGACGCGCCCGGCCCCGAGATGTCGACCGGCAAGCTGATGATCTCGAACCTCATGCGGCTGATGCGCGACTTCATGCTCGGCCTCGAGGGCGCGTCGGGGATGCTCGCCGGCAGCAACGCGCCGCTGAACGGCATGGCGCAGTGGATCACGCTGTTCTCACCCGCCATCTCGATCGCGGGCGGCACCGACGAGATCCAGCGCAACATCATCGGCGAGCGCGTCCTCGGCCTCCCGCCCGAGCCCCGCCCCGACAAGGACGCCGCGTTCAAAGACCTCCTGGTCGGCACGCAGCGGTAATGGAGTCGGTCCGGGTCGACCAGTGGTTGTGGGCGATCCGGCTCTACAAGACGCGGTCCGCCGCCCAGGACGCGTGCCGCGGCGGCCACGTGAAGGTCAACGGGGCACCCGCGAAGCCGGCGACCCCGGTCCACGTCGGTGCGCGCGTCGAAGCGCGGATTCGCGACTGGGCGCGTGACGTCGAGGTCGTCACGCTCATAGCGAAACGGGTCGGCGCGGCGGTCGCGGTCGGGTGCTACGTCGACCACAGCCCGCCACCGCCCGAGCGTGACCACCTACCGCGTCTGTTTCCGCGCCTCGCCGGCAGCGGCCGCCCGACCAAGCGCGACCGCCGCAAGTTGGACGATCTCCGCAAGCCCTGAGGTGGCTACGCCACAACGAGGGGAGTGTGTCGCGCCATGGTGTCGAAGTCGGCGTCGGCGTGGAGGACGGGGACATCGGCGCGGATCGCTACCGCGGCGATGAGGCAGTCGATCAACCGTCGGGGCGTGTCACCGCCGCGACGGCATGCCCGGTACAGCGCGGCAGCGTCGTCGTAGTCGCCTGCGGTTACCGGCAGCGACGACGCCCGCAGCAGCAGTCGACGGAGATCCGCCTCGTGCGCTTCGTCGCGTGCGCCAGCCATTACCTCCATCCGCACTGGATCCGTGATGGCAAGGTCGCCAGAGATGAGACGGTCGACCCGACGGCAGACGGGGGACCCGGTGTCACGCAAGAACTCCACCCACGCGGAGGTGTCGACGAGAATCACCGGTGGACGACACGGCTGGCGCGCACCTCATCGAGATCGCCCTCCCAACCGGTGCCTCGCATGGCACGGGCTTCCTTCACCGACATTGGTGCGAGCGCCAGGTGGCGCAGCGCGAAATTGACCGCTTCGCGCTTGGTCGCCAACCCAAACCGGGCCATGACCTGTGCGCACGCGTCGTCGTCGATGTCGATATTGGTGCGTGCCATACACCAACGATACACCGCACCCCTCACAGGAGTCGCAGGTGGACGTGTGACCGCGGCCGGAATGGCCGTGCAGGACGTCGCGGTGGTGTCCCCGCAAACTCATCGCGGTTGTAGGCGTAGTCATCGCCGTCGTCGTTGTGCCACGGCCGCCCGCTGCGTTTCACCCGCCCCCGGAAGGTGAAATCCTCCAGGTGCACCGCGTACGGCGGCTGGGCCAGCCGGGCGTGGCGGGCCAGCGTGATGAGCGGTTCCCACCACGCCAGCAGCTCCGGTTCGTCGAACTCAGGTCGGATCAACCTCATGCGCGGCGAGGGTACCGACGGGGTGTTGCAGCTACGCGACCGTGACGGTGATGCGGTCGGCGACCAGGGGAGTGAAGGCGACGTGGTTGCCGTTGCCGACGACGACCCAGATCGTGTGCTCGCCGGCGGTGAGGCCGGGGACGACGATCGGCGAGGTGGCCGAGTGGATGATCGCGGGATCGCCAACCGGGATCGCCATGCCCGCCGTCGGCTCCTTGTCGATGAACGCATGCAGGTGACCGGTCTTGCCGGAGGTGTCGCCGTCGGCCTTTACCAACGTGACGCCTTCGACGGCGACGTCGATCGAGAGTGACTCGCCCGGCTTGATCGTGGCCGGCGCGGTGGCGTCGGCGGTCGCGCCCTCGACGGTGACGTCGACGGAGTCCTGCGCGGTGCCGATGCGCTTGTGCGCGCCGTCACCCAATACAACGGTGAGCGTGTGCTTGCCGGCGTGCAGCCCGGTGACGCGCAGCGGGTCCTCGGTCGAGTGAATGATCCCGGCCGCCTTCTCGATCGTCTCGCCCGCGCCGACCGGCGCCTTGTCGACGAACACGTGGAAGTGACCGGTGGCGCCGGTGGTGTCGCCGTTGGCCTTGATGATCTGGATGCCGGTTGCGTCGAGGTCCAGCACAACGACGTTGCCCTTAACGGTGGTGCCGCTCGCCGGGCTCACGATGGAGACCGACGGCCCCGCCGCAGTCGTTGTGGTCGCCGCCTTGTCGTCGCCGTCGTCACCGCACGCCGCGGTGACCACCATCAATGCCGCTACCGCCAACAGTCCGAACCGTCGCATGTGCACGCCCTCTCGATTTGCCATCAGTCTGCCTGTCGCGGCCGGGAACGCAATCGGTTCACCGAACCAATAGTGGTGCGGGGCGCGACAAGCGTCACGATGGTGGCCGTGCGGACCGACGCTGAGTTGCTGGCCGCAGTCGCCGGCGGCGACCGCGGGGCGCTTCGCGACTTCCACGACCGCCACGCCCCATGGGTCGCCTCACGCCTACGCAGGCGCTGCGGCGACACCGATGTCGTGGCCGAGGCGGTCCAGGACACCTTCGTCGCGGTATGGAAGAGCGCCCGCAAGTGGAATGGCAAGGGCGAGCCCGCCGCGTGGGTCTGGGGCATCGCTATCCGCCGCCTCATCGGCGTCCTCCGCAAGCGCCACAACTGGGCGCCGGTCGGCACGCCGACGGCCCGCAACACCGAGACCGTCGTCGCCGCCGAGGAGCACGTCCTGCTCCGCGTCGAGCACGGCGACCTGGCCGGGGCGCTGGCCCAGCTGTCGCCCGAGCTGCGCGCCGTCATCCAAGCCACCGTCATCGACGGCCTCACCACCCGCGAGGCCGCCCGCTTCCTGAACATCCCTGCCGGCACCGTCAAGACGCGCACGATGCGGGCCAAGCAACAGCTCCGAGGAGCACTGACATGAGTACCTGGCATGCGACCCCCGACGCATTGGCCGACTTCGCGACCCGGCCCGAGCAGCTCGACGACACCGTCGCCGCCTCGCTCGAACTGCACCTGCTCGCGTGCGACGAGTGCCGGGCCGCGGTGGCCGGCGCGGCTGACACCCGCGCGCTCGGCGACTCGTGGGACGCGGTGGCCGATCGCATCGACCAGCCCGCGCCGTCACCCGTCGAGCGACTGCTGCGCCGCCTCGGTGTGTCCGACAACTACGCCCGGCTCGTCGGCGCGACGCGCGCGCTGCAGGTCGCGTGGCTCGCCGCGCTCGCCGTGGTGGTCGTCGCGACCGTCGTTGGCTCGCGGGGGACCGACACCAACGGCGCCTTCCTCGTCTTCGCCCCACTGATCCCGGTCGGGGCGGTCGCCATCGCCTTCGCCGCGGGCGCCGAACCGGCCGGGGAGACCGCGCTGGTCGCGCCGATCGCCGGCGCCGGCCTCGTCATGCGGCGCGCCGTCGCGGTGGTGAGCGCGTCCTTCGTCCTGCTCGTCGCCGGATCGCTGGCGTTGCCGCATCTCGCGCTGGCCGACGCCGCGTGGGTGTTGCCCGCGCTCGGACTCAGTCTCGGCGCGCTGGCCCTAGCCACGTGGGTGCGGGTCGAGACCGCGGCCGTCGCCCTCGGCATCGGGTGGCTCGGTGCGTTGTGGGGCGCCGCCCTCGAAGTGCGGGGCCACGAGTCGGTGACCGAGTTGGCGCCCCTTGCGCCGGCGGGCCAAGTGGCGTGCGCCGCGCTGGCGGTCGCCGCCGTCGCCGTGCTCGTCGTCCGCCGCCCCACCTTCGCAACGATCGGGAGACGCCCATGACCGACACGATTCATCTCACGGGTCTGGCCAAGCGCTTTGGCGCGACCGTCGCTCTCGCCGGCATCGACCTCGACATCGGCCCCGGCGTCACCGGCCTCCTCGGTCCCAACGGCGCGGGCAAGACCACCTTGCTGCGCATCGCGGCGACGGTGATGGCGCCCGACGCCGGCGAGGTGCGCGTGCTCGGCGCCGACCCGCGCACGGCCGAGGGCCGCCTCGAGATCCGCCGCCGCCTCGGGTATCTCCCGCAGGAGCCTGGCTACCACCAGCACTTCAGCGCGTTCGACTTCGTCGACTACATCGCCATCCTCAAGGAGTGGACCGACCGCGCCGCGCGGCACGACGAGGTGCGGCGCGTGCTGTCGCTCGTCGGCCTCGATGCGGTGATGCACAAGCGCATCCGCAAACTGTCGGGCGGCATGCGCCGGCGCGTCGCCATCGCGCAGTCGTTGCTGGGCGCGCCCGATCTGCTGCTGCTCGACGAGCCCACCGCCGGTCTCGATCCCGAGCAACGGCTGCGGTTCCGCGAGCTGCTCGGCGCCCACGCGGCCGGCGCGACCGTTGTGTTGTCGACGCACCAGACCGACGACGTCGCCGCGCTCTGCCAACGCGTGATCGTGCTGCTCGAGGGCCAGGTGCGATTCGCGGGGACGCCGGCCGAGCTGGCCGCCATCGCCGCGGGCCGCGTGTGGTTGGCGAATGACCGCGACTCGCGCGCCCAACTCGCGTGGGTGACGCCCGACGGCAAGGTGCGCCACATCGGCGACCCGCCCGAGCGAGCCAAGAAGGCCACGCCCACCGTCGAGGACGGCTACCTGCTCCTCGCCGGCGCCGCGGTGCACGCCGAGGTCGCGTAGATGCGCCGGGCGGGCTGGTCGCTGACGGTCATCGTCGGGATGGGACTGCTGTTCACTGTCGTCCTCGGCGGCGGTAGCGGCGGCATGCCGCTTCCCTTGCCGATCATCCTCGTCGTCGGGCTGGCCGCCGTACTGCTGTTGCGCAGCCGGCCGGTCCGCACCATCGAGCTCGGCTGGTCCGGTGGCGGCGCCGTCGCGAGGCCGCTGGCCGAGATCCCGCTGCGGCCGGCGTCGACGCCTCGCGCCGGCGGTCGCTCGGTGGCGTGGAGCCTGGCGCGGGTCGAGGCCAAGGAGCTGGTCGCCAGTCCCTGGTACGCGGCGGGCGTCGGCTTCTGGCTGGTACTGCTCGTCATGTTCGGCCTGCTCTTCGTCGACGACATCAACCGCAGCTGGTGGGAGTTCTTCGGGCTGGCCACGATGTTCTGCCACCCGTTCGCCGGCATGGCGATCGTCGCTGCGCACCGCAACCGGACGCGCAGCCACCGTGACCATTGCGACGAGCTGTTCGACGCCTGCCCGGCCGATGCCAACGCCCGCACACTTGGCCACCTGACGACCGCGTGGGTCGGGGCGGCTACGTGCGTCGTCGGGCTCGGGCTGTTCGTGTTGACGATCCGCGCCGGCAACGCCCGCTCCTACGGTCCGATCGACGGCGAGGCGCTGGCCGCCTTCATTTCGAGCGCGGCGATCGGCGCCGGCGCGGTCGTGCTGGGCGTGACCCTCGGCCGGTGGGCGCGGTTCGTCCTCGTTCCGTTCGCCGCGGTGGGGGCCGTGCTGTTTGTCGACGCGCGTATTCAGTCGATCGGCCTTCCGGGTTGGTCGCCGAATCGGTATCTGGCGACCTTCGCCTCATCGGTGGGGATGGACACGATCTTCTTCACGCGGCCCGTGTGGTCGCGTGCGTTGTGGTTGCTCGCGCTGGCGGTCATCGTCGGCGCGCTCGGTCTGCTCGGGACGCGCCGCGGTCATGTCGTGGCGGCGGCTGCCGCGGCCGTCGGGCTGATCGCCGCCGTCCTGATCGTCCAGCCGGCGACGACATCGGAGGTGCGCACCATCGCCGGGCGCATCCTCGACCCGGTCGCCCATCAGACGTGCCAGCTCGCCCATCCCGAGGTGCGGGTGTGCGCGTATCCCGAGTACCGAGAGCTGGCCGACCGCACGGCCGACGCGGTACGACCGGTTGCCGCTGCCGTCCCTGCCGGCGTTCTCGACGACGTCGTGTTCCTCACTCGGTTCGATCACCAGAACCGCGAGCTCCAAGACGAGGTGCGAGAGGTCGTCGAGGACCACATCCCGACGTTGCCCGCCCACGCGTTACGCATCCGGTACTTCGCCACGCAGAAGAACGAGAGCGCGGCGCGGCTGCGGCTGGCGGCGTACGCGGTCGGGCTGCCGACGGAGCCGACGCTCATGGGGCGGCCCGAAATCGTCGCCGGCCAAGCGCGGGGCGTCATCGTGCTGTGGCTGGCGTCGCGCGGGCTGACGGGCAAGCCGCTGCACAAGATGGTGAACGAGGTCCCGGGTCCCGAGGGCGAGAAGTGGGACGCCACCGATCGGGGCTCGATCTGGCCCGGCGGCTGCGAGGGCGAGGACCCGGTGCTCCAGTGGTCGCCGACCGACCTGGCCGCGGCGCGTGCGTTGCTCGCCGTCCCTGCGTCGACCGTGCAGTCGGTGCTGGCATCGCAGTGGGCCCGTTGGATCGCGCCGACGACAACCGTCGACGAGCTGGTCGTCGCCGCCGGCCTGGCGCCGCTCGGCGCACCCGAGCGCGTCGAGTCTCGCGACATGAGGTGCTGACCACTCCGGCCGTCGTCGCTTGGCGGCGGACGTTCCGAGCGATCGCGCTGCGTCCCGTCATCGGCGTCGCCGTGTTCTGTGTCGTGCCGACGGCGTGGACGTTGCTCCGCCATGGCCACGATCTCCGCTACGCGTGGGTCGCCGCGGTTGTCGTCGGTGGCGCCGGCCTCGCGTTCGCGGTCGACGACGACGCCGCGGTTTTGTTGGCGGCGTCACCGAGCCCGTTGTTCATCCGCCGTGCGGCGCGCGTCTTCGCCGCCGCGGTGCCCGTGGTGGCCGCGTGGTTGGTGATCATCGAGCTGTCGGCCGCCACCAACCGCCTCGACGGCGCGCCGGTCGGTTTGCTCGGGGTTGAGGCACTCACCGCCGCAGGCGTCGCACTCGCCGTCGCCGGCACCGGCCGCCGCGCGGGGAACGTTGGCACCGGAGTCTCGGGGTTCTTCGCCGGCATCCTGACAATGGCGTTCGTCAGCGCGATGTCAGTCCAGTACCCGTGGCTGCCACGCGTCGGCGAGGCCGCGCACCACGAACGCTGGCTGTGGATCGCCGCGGCCGCGTGGGCAGCCGCCCTGTGGTCCGCGCGCGACGAATCCCGCTGACGAGTCGCACATAAGTCGTGCGTGGGCGTGCGACCTCGGCTGGAGCTGAGCATTGCGGAACGGAATGACGATCAGGCCTCTCCGCGGGCTGGCGTCGCCGGTGGGTGCAGTGATAGCGCTCGTGGGGGGGGTTGGCAGGCCCCTCCCAACCTCTCGCGCGACTGCGCCGCTGCCTTTCAGTTCGCGATGAGCCACGATGGTCGTTCAACAACTAGGCGTCGCTGGAGTGCGGTTGAGCCCGTTGCCGGTCTCGACCCTCCCTGAGGAGCCGCGATATGGCCAACGCAACACCCCGCGATACCCGCGCTGGGTTCGACATCTTTCGATCTGCGGGGGGTGAGATTTCGCTTGACGCCGTCAACTCTGGTTTGGAAGACGCCGGTTACGGTCCTGTGTCACCGAGGACGTATGCGCACTACCGGAGTCTTCTTGCGGCCGGATTCGAGCGCTACGTGTCGATCAATCGATTTGACGTCGCGAGGGCGGCGACCCCCTTCGAGAATGCGTCAGCCAGCCCTCGCTACGCATATACCGCGATGGATGTCGGCGTCCGTGTGATCTTCGCGAAGTCCAACCGCCTCCTTGAGACCTTCGGGCGCGCAACTGAGGTCGGTGAAGTCGGCGCCGTCCTTCGGTTTGACGACCCGGATGTAGTCGAGGGTCTGAGACAGCTGAAGCCGCAGCCGGGTGACATGGTGACGGTGAGGTACCTCGAGATCGGGCGGACCGAGGACGGCCGAGTAGTTGATGCGGACGCGAAGAGCACCCCGGCCGTGATTGAGATCGAGTACGCACACCTGCTCTCGATCGCGAGTTTTGAGGTCGGTCAGCCGCTCGCGAATGCAGAGGCGCGTTTCGTGCTGACCGGCCCAGTGAGTGATCAGACTTTGGACGTCACAAGCCGGCGTATTTATCACTTCTTCGAGCTGATCGAGGGCATCCGGGCGTTGTCGAACCGCGTCGGAGCGAAGCAAGCTCAACCGGTATACGCCGAGCCTCCGGTATTGCGATCGCTTTCCGTCGCGTCGCCGGCTGACGTCGTTCTCCTGCTAGCCCAGCAGGTGCAGGACCTGATTCCGTGGGCCCTTGTCGGTGGCGTGCTGAAGGCTGCGGCGGCGTTGCCGGAGAAGCGCAAGCAGTGGTACGAGGGAACCGGTCAGAAGAAGGCCAATCAGCTCAAGGCCCACGAGCTCCGTGAGAAGGAGTTGGAAGTCGAACTCAAAGACCTTGAGGTCGCGCAGGCGAAGCAGGAAGTGGACCTCCGTGAGGCCATTCTTGCTCGCGTTCGCGCGACTTTCGTTGGCTCAGAGATGGGCGACGAAGAATTGTCTCGTGTCATCGACGAGTTCTTGGTTCCGCCGCTCCGTTCTCTTGGACGCGCCGGCATTGACAGCGTCGTCGCCGGTGACCTCGAAACAGGCGACGACGTGAGCGGAGTCAGCTAGTCCGCCTCCCTGTCCCCTGTCCCCTGTGCTCGGCTCCGCCTTGTCAAAGTCGGGGAATGCGCACATCTAACTTGTTCGGCGCGATGAGCGTTGTGGTGTACACGTGGGTGGCGATCCGTCGACGTTATGAGGTTGCCACGCGATGATCGTCGCGTGACGCACGAGCCGGAGCTGATCGAACTGGTCGACCTGTGCACGCCCGACGGCGCGCAGTTGAACGCGGCGGCGCGCGGTTGGTCGCGGCGGCCGCTGCACCGGGCCAACCTCGATGGCTGCTTCGGCCGCAACAAACGGTGGGACTACTGGGCGATCCTTGCTGGAGACCTCGTCGTGTCGGCGGTGTACTCCAACGTCGACTACGTCGGTCTGGCCGACGTGTGGTGGGCCGACCTCACAACGAGCGAGCGCGGAGGGTGGGGCACGATCGTGCGCGGCGCTCAGGGGTTCGGCCTCCCCGAGCTACCGGGGACCGCGCCGCTCACCGTCAACCACGGCGGGCTCGACCTGGCGATCACCGACGACGAGGTCGGCACGCACCTCAACGCGACGTGGACCGAGCGGGACGGCCGCGCCGGACGGCTCGACGTGAGCGTCGCCCTCCCGCCCGGTCACGAGTCGCTCAACGTCGTCATCCCGTGGAGCGACGAGGTGTTCAACTTCACGTCGAAGCACCAGGCCCGTCCGGCGACCGGCACGCTCGAAGTCGGTGACCGCAAATACGCGATCGGCGACGACGGCGACGCGTGGGGCGTGCTCGACGTCGGCCGAGGCCGCTGGCCGTCGGAGATCACGTGGAACTGGGGCGGCGGCGCTGGCCGCGTCGGCGGTCACGTCGTCGGCCTGCAGGTCGGCGGGAAGTGGACCGAGGGCACCGGGTTCACTGAGAACGGCCTCATCGTCGACGGCCGGCTCAGCAAGCTCGGTCACGAGCTCACGTGGGACTACGACTGGGATACCCCGATGAAGCCGTGGCGCGTCACCGACCCGGGCGGCCAGCTCGACGCCGTCCTCACGCCCCGCTTCGACAAGCACTCGAAGGCCAAGGGCCACAAGCGGGGGAGCGAGACCCATCAGGTGTTCGGCAGGTGGACCGGCCGGCTCACGACCGACGACGGCCTCGCCCTCGACTTCGAGAACCTGCAGGGCTTCGCGGAAGAAGCCCGCCAGAACTGGTGAGATAGCGCCCGTGAACGAGTACCACCTCAACTTCTGCGCCAGCGACGAATGGGCCGACGCCCTCAAGCAGTGGATCCTCCCCGGCGCCCTCGCCGGCGTCGACCTGGGTGACGATGTCCTCGAAGTTGGGCCCGGATCCGGGCGTACGACCGACCTGCTCAAGGACATGACGCCGCGGCTCACCGCGGTCGAAGTCGACGCGACCCTTGCCGAGCCACTGGCCAAGCGCATGGCCGGCACCAACGTCGAGGTCGTCCACGCCGATGCCACCGCCATGCCCTTCGAGGACGGCCGGTTCAGCGCGGCGGTGTCGTTCATCATGCTGCACCACGTGCCGACGGCCGAGCTGCAGGACGCGCTGTTCGCCGAGGTCGCCCGCGTGCTGCGTCCCGGCGCGGTGTTCGCCGGCGTCGACAGTCCCGACACACCCGAATTCCGGGCCATGCATGTCGACGATGTCTGCAACCCGATCGGCGCCGAGGGGCTCGAGACGCGTCTCGCCGCCGCCGGGTTCGCCTCGGTAGACGTGAACCAGAACGACTATGTGATCGAGTTCCAAGCCCGGCGCTGAGCCGGTCAGATGTTGTAAGTGACGGCGCTGCTACGCCGCAGCGCTGATGGTTGCGTCCATCAGCGCCTGCAGCGCCCGCCACTCCAGCCGGCTGCGACGCCATTGGCGCAGACCGGTGTTCTCCTCGGCCAGGCCCTGTCGCACCCGGCTACCGAACTCGATGGCATCGACCTTGTTCCTCATGCTCGGTAGGAGGGCCGAGCCCTGGCCTTCCTTGCAGTAATTGAGTGTCGGTGCCATGTCCCTATAGACGTCGGCAGTCGGCGTAACTCATCGGATGGGCCACTCGGCCCTAATTCGGGCCGACGCCCGCGGGGCGGCCCGTAACGTCAGCGCCCATGGGTGACCTGGGGACCGACACCGCCGTCGAGCAGATCGACGACAACCGCTACTCGGCCAAGCTCAACAGCGACTGGCGCATCTGGGGGCCGCAGGGCGGCTACATAGCGTCGGTGGCGCTGCGGGCCGCCGGGGCGGCGAGCCCCTTCGCCCGGCCGGCCAGCTTCTCGTGCCACTTCCTCGGCGTGGCCGACTTCGACGAGGTCGAGCTCACTGTTGCTCCCTTGCGCGTGGCCCGCACCGCCTGCTCGCAGCGCGTCGAGCTGACCCAGGGCGGCCGCACGATGTTGGAGGCGACGGTCTGGAGTGTGGGCGACGTCGACGGCCTCGAACACGACGTCAGCGAGGCGCCCGACGTCCCCGGCCCCGATGGGCTGCCGACCCTCGACGAACTGCTGGCCAACAGCGACGACCCCGGCCCGTCGTTCTCGTTCTGGAACAACTTCGTGTGCAAGCCGATCACGTTCCGGACCGACTGGCCGCCGGCGGGGCCGCTGCCGCCGGTGTGGCAGCGGTGGCACCAGTTCGCGCCCACCGCGACCTTCGACGATTCGTGGATCGACGCGTGCCGCAGCCTGGTGCTGATCGACGTGCAGAGCTGGCCGTCGGCGTCGCCCCAGCACGCGTACGCCGACCACGGCTTCATCGCACCGAGCCTCGATCTCTACGTCGCCTTCCACGATCCGCGACCGCAGAGCGCGTGGCTGCTCAGTGACGGTCACGGGCCGGTGGCGCGCGACGGGCTCATGGGGTGGAACGGCCGGTTGTGGTCCGAGGACGGCGCGCTGGTGGCCTCGGGCACCGGCCAGATGCTGTGCCGGCGGGTGCGAACGCCGCCGAGCTAGAGCGGGATTCCGCGCTGTTCAACCACGGTCGAGATCGAACGGTGGGCGCCGCCGTAGGGTCTCGGCAGGGAACGAGCGCAGGGGGTGCTGGGGATTGGTCGCATCGGACGTGCTTGCAGTCGTGATCGGCCTCGTGTTCGCGTGGTTCCTGCTGTCACTGTTGGTGTCGGCTGGCAACGGTGCAATCGCTTGGCTCTTCCAAATCAAGGCCAAAGACCTCTGGCGCGTGCTGGGCGGACTGGCCAATACAGCGGTGGCAGACGTACGACTGCGCGCCGGACTGCGGCCCAAATACGACCAGCGGCCCAAGGTGAAAGACCTCGCGGCCGCGGCTTCCGATGTCCCGTTCCTCGCGCGCCTGTATGCGAAGGTTCGTCACTCGGTGCCCGAGTCCGCGTGGCGAAGGCACACCGCCATTTCGAACATCCCGCCACGGGTGTTGGCGGACGCGCTGCTGAGCGTCGCGGAGGAGACCGTAACAAAGCAATCGCTCATCGACGCCGCCTCCGCTCTTGGCCGGGCCGACCTGGCTGGGATGGTCGACAGCTCGACACTGCCGCCTCACGGTGCACTGACTGACGGTCAGGTGCAAGCGGTTGTCCCGGACGAGCCGACGCGACTCGCGTTGCTCCAAGAGGCGAGGCGAGTCCTCACAATCGAGGACATTGAGAGTGTCGTCCAAGGTACTCCGCAGCTCTCTGCTGCCGTTCGGCGCGTCCGAGACATCGTTGGGAACAACGAACGCTTGACCGCTGCGCGCGACCTGGTCGAACAATGGTTCAACGCGGAGATGAGTGCCCTCAGCGCGTACTACCGGCAAAAGAATCGCAAGATCGTTGCTGCGCTCGGCCTCGTCGTTGTCATCGTCCTTCAGGCCGACTCGATCCGCATTGTCGACACGTTGTGGCACGACGCTGACTTGCGCACTTCGGTCGCAGGTCGCGCATCGGCGCTCGTTGAGGCGGACTTGCCCGTGGGCGATGACGCCAAGATCCTCGAGGTGTGCAAGGAGATTCCCGGGACCACCACAACGACCTCCGGGTCCGATCCCAAGACGACCGCCACCACCCTCTCCGGCGCCGCGACAAATACCACCACGCTCGCTACAACGACGACCACCTCCGCCGGCGCCACTACAACGACCACGACGACTCCAGCCGATGCCATCCGTGAGTCACGGCTGCGAGCGGAGTGCGGCGGCGACATCTTGGCGGCCCTTCGCCAGTACAAGCTTGCGAAGGTTTCGTACTTTTGGGGCGAGCTGGAGGACACGCACGACCCAAAGGGTCGAATCGACAGAGGCGACTGGGTGCCGTGGCTCAAGAGTGGCGGCGTTGGTCGGGTGATTACGTTCTTCGCGCTGCTGTTCGGCGCCTCGTTCTGGTATGACGCGCTGCGGCGCCTTGTCGGCTTGCGTGGGAAATTGAACGACGGCGACTGAGCGCCGGCGTTGGCGCGAGGTGTCGGACTTCCGACACCAAGCAAAGGAGCAGCCGTGACAGATTCGCCGTTCAAGGGCGCCGACCAAACGAGCGAGCCGCGTTTCGTGCTCGTTCGCGTCGACGACAAGAACTATCTCGTCGACGACACGTTCTGGTACATCGAGCCGCTCGCCGATCGGCCTGTGGGTTTTGGTTCGCCGACCGAAACTGGCTTGAGTGGAGTCAGCGACGGTGAGGCCCGCCGATTCCAGGTTCCCGCCCCGGGAGTTACGTTCAAGACCGATCTGGCGTCCATCCCGCGGCCAGTCACGTGGCTCATCCCGAAGGATGGTCGCCACACACCGGCAGCCTTGCTGCACGACGCTCTCATGCCAAAGACGCCGACGATCTATCACGGCCCGGAGCTCGATCGGGTGGAGGCCGACCGTATCTTCCGCAATGCGATGCGGCACCTCGGAGTCCCGTTTCTGCGCCGCTGGATCATCTGGTCGGCGGTGAGCTTGGCGACCTTCGTCGGAGGGCGACCACACGCGAGGACGCCGGTTCAAAAGCTGGCAGTCCTGATGCGAGCCGCCAGTGTCGCCCTGGTGATCGCCGGGTGCCTGTTCCTTGGTGCATCGATGTGGGCGGACCTGCTCGACCGCCAGTGGCCAAAGCTGCCCGGACTTGGACGGTGGCCCGACGTTCCTGGCATGGGGGTGCAGGCGACATGGGCCGAGGCCCGGGATGCGCTCGGGTTGACGGTCGCGATCGCTGCGGGTTCCGGAGTGGTCGCGTCCGGCATACGGCTCGTCAGCGAGATCGTGTGGCGCGGACGACGTTCGTGGCTTCGCGCGGTTGCATTCGTTGCGCTCCCGTCTGTACTGATCCCACTGGCGGTCCCGCTACTCGCGGCCGCGGCCGGGTGGCTCGCGTTTTCGATCGTTGAGGCGATCGCCGTGATTCCTCAAGTTCTCCTCCGATGGATGGCCGGCGTCGTCAAACACTTTCGTGAGGACACGGTCGTTCTGGACCGGTTTGCTGGCCCGATCAACGTTCCGGCCACGAACCGTCGCCTCTAGTCGGCGACCTGGGTATTGGACGGCCCGTCGCCAAACGACGCGGTGCGAGCGAGCCGATGTGCACTGGTCGACTGGTTGATCGCCCGCGGCGAGTGGTACCGGTCGATGCAGCTCACGCTTACGCCGGCGCCCGACGACGGCGACCGGCCTGCACCCGACGACCCGTGCACCTTGCACCGAGATCGAGGGGTCTGAATTCCCTGACAAGCTGCCCCTCGATGGAGCACGAGGAGGCGACCGCAACCGATGCGTTGGTCGACGGCGACGTCGTCCTCACCCGCGGGACTGCCCGCGCCGCACTACGGCATCGCGACTTCCGGATCGTGTGGTCGGGGACGTTGGGGTCCAACGTCGGGACGTGGATGCAGAACATCGTCCTCGCCGCTTTCGGCTACAAGCTGACGCACTCGGCGGCCTACGTCAGCCTCCTGCAGTTCGCCCAGCTCGGGCCGCTGCTGTTCCTGGCCACGCCGGCCGGCGTGCTGGCCGACATGGTCGACCGCCGCAAGCTGCTCGTCACCATGCAGATGCAGCAGCTGGTGTTTTCCTTCGTGCTGGCCTGGCTGGCGCGGGGCGGCCATCCCAACGAGACGCTGCTCGTCGGCTGCGTGCTGGTGATCGGCATCGGCAACGCACTGAGCGGGCCGGCGCTGTCGGCCGCCTTGCCGCAGCTGGTGCCGCGGGCCGACCTTCCGGGCGCGGTGTCCCTCCAGTCGTTCCAGATGAACGCGTCGCGGGTGATCGGCCCGGCGATCGGCGGCGTGCTGTTCCCGCTCTTCGGTGCCGCCGCCGTGTTCTCGGTCAACGCGGTCACGTATCTGTTCGCCGTCGCCGCCATCATCGCGGCGCGCTTCCCGCCGACGACCCGCTCGGGCGATCAGCGCGGCCTGCGCCAGCTGGCCAGCGGCTTCACGATCGCGTGGAACGACCGGCTCATCCGCCGCATCCTCACGACGATGGTGGCCATGTCGTTCTTCGTGCTGCCGTTCATCGGCCTCATGCCGGTGCTGGCCGCCGACAACCTCGGCATGGACGTCAAGAGCCTGAGCTACGGCCTCCTCTACGCGGCGTTCGGCACCGGCGCCGCGCTCGGGGCCATGTCGATCGGGACGTTCCTCGCCCAGCACTCCAAGCCGCGCATCGTGCGGGTGGGCTTCGGGGTGTTCGCCGTGCTGCTCGCCGCCTTCGCGCTGTGCCGCACCGACGCGTTGGCCTACATCGTCGTCGGCGCGCTCGGGTTCGCCTACTTCGCCACCGTGACGTCGATGTCGACGGTCCTCCAGGAGCACCTCGACGACGCCGTGCGCGGTCGGGTGATGGCGCTGTGGATCATGGCCTTCGGCGGGACCGTCCCCCTCGGGACGCTGGCGGCTGGGCCGCTGGTCGACCGCACGTCAATCACCGCGGTCACCCTCGCCGGCGCTGCGGTGTGCGCGCTGCTCGTGTGGGTCGGCGACCTGTCGCTGAGCTAGAACGCGACGAACTCGTCGTACTCGTCCCCGCGTTTGACGATGTCCTTGCCGAACGGCACGAGGGCGAATGGAATCATCTTGAAGTTGCCCAAGCCGAGTGGGATGCCGATCACCGTGAGGCAGAGCAAGACGCCAGTGAAGAGGTGGGCGAGCGCCAACCAGATCCCGGCGAAGAAGAACCAGAGGACGTTCCCGATCAGGCTCAGGGAGTGGCTGCGATTCGGTCGCTTCACGACAGCCCGTCCGAACGGCCACAACGCGAAGCCGGCGAGCTTGAAACTCTGGACACCGAACGGGATCGTGATGATGAACAGGCACTGGAAGATCCCGAAGAACACGTAAGCGAGCGCGAGCCAGATTCCAGAGAACAACAGCCAGATGACGTTGAGCGCGACGCTCCCAGCTCCCGGTGCTGGCCCGGGTGCGATCCGCTGTGCGCTCATCCGACTCCTCCCGACCGTCGCGCTGTGAGTCTGGCTCGACCCCGCGGCGGTGCGCGCCGCGCAGTTGATCGCTGAGCTAATTCGCGTCCTTGAGGTCTGGCGCGTCTCAGCAGAATTACCTACGCGCTCGCTCGGCCGAAAGCCACGATCCGCCCGATGGCAGGGCGGCGCCCGTTCCGTACCGTCGGATGCATGCGGTCACCCCGACCGCTCGACGACAGGAGGAACGATGAGCGAGCACCCGAACGTGACATTGATCAACGACATGACGTGCGCCGCGGTCGCCGGCGACAAGGCCGCGCTGGCCAAGCTGTTCCACGACGACCTGCGGTTCCACGTGAGCGGACCCCTGCCCAAGGCGGGCGACCACGTCGGCGTCGAGGGCTTCCTCGACGTGATCGGCACCATCTTCGAGCTGACCAGCGGCGACGTGAAGCTCGAGCAGCAGTTCTGCATCGCCGATGACGAGTGGGCGTCGGAGTGGGAGCACGCGGTGCTCGGCCGCAACGGCAAGACGCTCGACACCTACAACTCGTTCGTGTACCGCTTCGACGGCGGCCGCATCGCCGAGATGTGGATGGCGTGCACGGCGCCGGCGAGCAATGTCTCGTTCTGGAACTGAGTCAGCGAGACTGAGCGGCATGGCCGGGGCGCTCGACCAGGGCCGCAACGCATACGACCGAGGCGCGTGGGCCGAGGCGCACGCCCAGCTGTCGGTGGCGGGTGGGGTGACGCCGCTCGAGGTCGAGGATCTCGAGCGGCTCGCCGCCGCCGCCTACCTCACCGGTCGGTCCGAGGAGGCCTACGACGTGTGGGCCACCGCCTACCAGGAGTGGGCGAGCAGCGGCGATCCGCGGCGGGCGGCGCGGTGCGCGTTCTGGATCGCCTTCGGGTTGCTCAACGGCGGCGAGCTGGCACGCGGCGGCGGTTGGGTCGACCGGGCCCAGCGCCTCCTCGACGACGCGGCCGACGACTGCGTCGAGCACGGCTACCTCCACTACCCGGTTGCCGTGCGATCGATCTTCGAGGGCGACGTGCAGAGCGCGCAGACCGGCTTCGCCCACACGGCCAAGGTCGGCGAGCGCTTCGGCGTCCCCGAGATCACCGCGCTGGCCCGCATCGGGCAGGGTCGCTGCCTCATCTACATGGGCGACGTCGAGCAAGGGCTGGGCCTCCTCGACGAGGCCATGGTGTCGGTCGGCGCCCACGAGGTGTCGCCCATCGCGGTGGGCGACATGTACTGCACGGTGATCGAGGCGTGCCAGGAGCTGTTCGACCTGCGGCGGGCCCAGGAGTGGACCGCGGCGCTGAGTCATTGGTGCGACGCGCAGCCCGAGCTGGTGCTCTACCGCGGCCAGTGCCTCGTGCACCGGGCCGAGTTGATGCAGCTGCGGGGCGCGTGGTCCGACGCGTACGCGGCGGTCGGCGAGGCCTGTGACCGCTTCGCCGCCGCGCCGCACGGGGCGGTGGGCGGCGCGGTGTACCTGCGGGCCGAGCTGCACCGGTTGCGGGGTGAGTTCGACGCGGCGGAAGACGCGTACCGTCAGGCCAACGAGTTGGGGCGCGACCCGCAGCCCGGACTCGCTTTGTTGCGGTTGGCGCAGGGCCGGCTCGACGCGGCCGACGCTGCCATCCGTCGGGTCGCCGGTGAGGCGGGCGACGCCATGACGCGCGCCCGGGTGCTCGGTCCATACGTCGAGATCCTGCTTGCGAGCGGCGACGTTTCCGCGGCGCGAGTCGCGGCGGACGAGTTGCACTCGGCGGCGGAGGAGCTCGACGCGCCCTATGTGTGGGCGGTGGCCGCGCACGCGGTCGGTGCGGTGCTGCTGGCCGAGAACGAGCCGGCCGAGGCACTCGGTCCGCTGCGTTCGGCCTGGACGCTGTGGCGCGAGGTCGACGCGCCCTACGAAGCGGCCCGGGTGCGCGTGCTGATCGCGCTCGCCTGTCGCGCGTTGGGCGACGACGACAGCGCCGAGATGGAGCTCGACGCGGCCCGCTCGGCGTTCGACCAGCTCGACGCCCGGCCCGACGTCGACCGGGTCGATGGTTTGTCGAAGGTCAACAAGGTTGTGAAGAACGCCGGCTCACTTACCGCCCGCGAGGTCGAGGTGCTCGCATTGGTCGCAACCGGCAAGACCAACAAAGCCATCGCCGACGAGCTGATCGTCAGCGAGAAGACGGTGGCGAGCCACGTCAGCCATATCTTCACCAAGCTCGGCGTCAACTCGCGCTCGGCGGCGACCGCCTACGCCTACGAGAACGACCTGGTGTAGCTGGCGCGCTAGCTCTCGCAGGCGATGCCGTCGTCGTCGGCGTCGAGCCCGTAGGGGTCCGAACCAACCGATCTGAAGTTCTTCTCCTGCACGTAGTACGGCCCGTTGCCCGACCCGCCCGCGCAGTCGACGTCTTCGACGCCCGCTGGCACACATGCGCCCTCGTACTCAGGCGAGCAGTTAGTTCCTCCCGAAGGAGCGGGGGGAGGGGAAGTCGTTCGAGGCGGCGGCGAGGTGGGCGGTGGGGTGTACGGAACGAGGCGAGCCTCCGCTGCTGCGGTGCTGCGCGTTGCAACCGGCGCCGTCGTCGGCGCCGAAGTCGGTGGAACGGTGGTCGTGACCTCGGCGGGTCGGATGAACTCGGTGGTGGTCGTGGCCGGGGTCGCGACATTGGTCGTTGGACTTCCGCACGAGGCGGCGGCAAGTCCGAGGACGAGCAGGGTGAGGGGGAGGTGCCTAGGCATTGGTCGGACACGCTACGCACGGCCGCTCGCGCCGCGAGTTGAACGTGGCGGTGCGTGTGCCTTCCAGAACCACCTAATGCACCGATACCCCGGCGTCGATGGGGGTTACGCGAGGGCGAGTTGGAGGACGAGCACGGCGGCGATGCACGCGACGCAGAACAGATGCTCGCGGAGGATGAGGCGGGCCATCGCGAGCTGGTGAGCGGGGGCGACGTCTTGCGCGCCGAGGCGGACGGCGCGGGCCACCGTGCGCGACCCGGCGACGCCGATCGGGATGACGGCGAGAATGAGTGAGGTGACCGCGACCCACTGGGTGACGTCGTCGCCGAACACCTCCGCGACGAGGCACACGAGTGTCGCCACCATCACGAGCGCGATGAAGCGGTTCATAGGTCGGGCGTCGGTGGTGACCCGCCGGTAGTAGCGGGCGATGGAGTCGACGGCCTCGGCGTCGCCGTCCCGGAGGACCTGCACGTCGAACATCAGGTCGAACCACAGCACGGCGAGCAGGAACCCTGCTCCAGCTGTCGCTCCGGCGCGCACAGGTGGCAGTGTCGCGCATCGCTCGCATCGTCTTTGCCTCCTGCGCGTATCTCGGCGACGTGGCGCCGTACGTCGCGCCGGCGAACCTGCTGGTCGAACGGGGCCATGAGGTCACCTACCTGACGCCGGCCGGCTTCCACGACGCGCTCGCCGGCGAGCGGTTCGGCCTGGCGACCTACGCGCTCGACTTGTCGGCCGCGGCCATGCACGCCGACCCGACCCATGATCGGCTCATGCGCCACCCGTTCATCAACCAGACCCGGCTCGCCCAGTACTGGATGAGCAGGTCGTGGAGCGACGATCCCGCGGCCGCCGGCGCCAGCCTGTTGGAGACGATCAAGGGTGCCGATGTCGTCGTGACCCATCCGACGTTCGGCAGCGTCGTGATGCCGACCGCCAAGCACCTCGGCGTGCCCGTCGTGACCGGACACCTGTTTCCGATGATGACGCCGACGGCGTCGTGGCTCCCGCCGATAGGGAAGCGCTCGCCCAGCGTGGGCCGACCGCTCAACCGTCTCGGGTGGCGGTTGCTCGGGTGGGGGAGCGGACGGCTGCTGCACGACAAGCAGATCAACCAGTACCGCGTCTCGCTCGGGATCGAGCCGCTTCGCGGCAACACGATGCGGAGCTGGATGAGCGCCGACCGCACGGTCCTTCTCGTGTCGCGCCACTACTACGGCGACGCGCCGCCGGACTGGCCTGAGTTCGAATGGGGCGGGTTCTCGCACTGGGCAGGACCACCCGCGGTGCGCGACGCGCCGCTGGATCCGCGGATCGAGGAGTTCCTCACCGCCGGCGAACCACCGGTGCTCGTGACGCTCGGATCGAGCGCGGCGGCCGGCGCGGGGGAGGCGTTCGCCGCGATGGCGGCGGCGCTCGATCGTGCGGGTCTGCGCTCGCTGATGCTCGTCGGCAACGAGACCAACCTCGAGCCGCTCCGCGGTCGCGAGGGAGCGTTCGTGTTCGCGCCCCTGGCGCGGGTGCTGCCGCGCGTACGCTCCGCCGTGGTGTCGGGAGCGCTCGGCACGATCGCCGCCGCCCTTGCTGCGGGTACTCCTGTGGTTGTGCAACCCCAACTCTTCGATCAGGTCTGGCACGGCGGCCGCGTCGAGGATCTCGGCGTCGGGCGCATGGTCTGGCGGACGCGGGACGTCGCCAAGGCGGTCGTCAAGGTCGACGGCGACGGGAGTTACCGACGTCGGGCGCAGGCCCTCGCCGCCAAGATGGCGACCGAGGACGCGCCGACTGTTCTCGCCAACGCCGTGGAGTCGCTGCTGTAGACGGGCGGCGTCCCGTTTGACCGAGGCGTCCGATGGGCGCACACTCGACGCAAATGGGAAGGCGAGGGGGGCGAGTCGCGGCGGCTGCCGCGTGCCTGCTCGTGCTCGCCGCGGTACCGGCGAAGGCGGCGGCGCCGACCGGTTCGCAGGATGTCACGCCGCTCGTCCACACGCTCCTCGAAGGCGCGCCGTACGTCGTGCAGCCACAGCTCGCACCCGTGCGTGACGCGCTCACCGGCCTGCGGAAGCCGCGGCAGATTGTCATCCGCGGCACCGTCGTCACGATGGACGACGCGCACCACGTCATCCCCGACGGCAACGTCCTCGTCACCGGCGACAAGGTCAGCGCGGTGTGGGCGGACTCGTCGCCGGCGCCGACCTACGACACGCGGCGGGCGACTGTTGTCAACGCCGGTCCCGACGGCCTCATCTTCCCCGGCCTGATCAACCTGCATGACCACCCGACGTACGACGCGCTCCCGTTGTGGCCGCCGCCGTCGTCACACAAGCAGGCGGCGATCGGTCGACCGCTCGGCACCGAGCCGTACGCCAACCGATACCAGTGGAACCGGGCGGGTGTGTCGAGCCCGCCGGAACTGGCCCGGCTCGTGCAGAACGCGCAGGACGTCCTTGTGTCGAGCGACGCACTCGGGCTGTACGTCGAGGTTCTCAAACACGCCGAGGCGCGCGCGGTGCTCGGTGGTACGACTGCAATCCAGGGAGAGGGCACCGAGCCCGCGGTCGATGGCCTGCTCGCCCGCAGTACCGACGGCAACAACTTCGGCCGCGACCGCGTCGATACGCGCGTGCCGAGTGTGGAGGACGCGTCGTTCAACGCGATCGTCGACGACCTCCGCGGCCGCATGCTCACCGATCAGGTCGACGCCTGGCTCGTCCACCTCGGCGAGGGCGTGCGTGACGGCGATCGCCGGGTGGGCGACGCGTTCTCGTCGCGTCACGAGCTGGATCGCATCGCCGAGCTGGGGGTACTGAACGACGCCACCGTTGTCGTCCACGGCGTGGGCCTCGAGGCGGCCGACTTCGCCGCCATGCGCGCGGCACCCGCAGCCGGGGCGGGCGACGGCCTCGGCGCCAAGCTCGTGTGGTCGCCGCTGTCGAACCTCTTGCTCTACGGGCGGACCGCGCACGTCTACGACGCCATCGCTGCGGGCGTCACAGTCTCGCTCGGTACCGACTGGACGCCGAGCGGATCCAACACACTCCTCGGTGAACTGAAGGTGGCCGACATCGCGCTGCGCGACGACCGCGTCCTCGGGACGGAGCGCGTCACCGTGCCGGCGCTGTCGGATGACGTGGCTCTCGACCGGGCGCTCGTCGACATGGTCACGCGCAACCCAGCCCGGACGCTGCACTGGTCCGAGGTGGGGACGATCGCGCCGGGCAAGACGGCCGATCTCATCGTCGTGCACAAGCCGGCGGCGTCGCCGACCGGCGGGATGCCGGCCTCGCCCTACCGCAGCCTCATCGACGCGACCGAGCGCAACGTGAACCTCGTGCTCGTCGGCGGCGAGCCCGTCGCCGGTGACGTGCCGCTGATCAAGGCCCTGCGCGGGCGCGACTACGAGGTCGTCATCAGCACGGCGGGCGGCTACACGAAGGCGATCGACATCACCCGTCGCGGCGTGCCGCACGGTCACCAGCGGTTGGCCCACGTCGAGAAGCGGCTCGTCGACGCGTTGCATTGGCTCGGCGGTGAATACTCCTACTTGCGGAAGCACTTCGACGGTGGTCGGTACCTGCTCGTGAGCAACGCCGCGTTTCGGGACCAGGTGTTGGCGCCGCGGTACGGAACGGTCGGCGGTCAGGTGAATCTGGCGCCGATGGCGCTGCATCCCTTATTGGCCGGCGACGACCACTTCTTCTTCGCCGTGATCGGTGGACAGCCCGGCGTCACGCCGTACCCCGCCAACCTCAACCTCGTCACACCCGGCGGCAATCCGTTCGCGCCAGCGACGTTCTTCGGCCGCTGGTACGCGACGGCGTAAGAGGCTGCCGTCGCTAACAGACCTGACACAATCGCCGACCCGGCGGGATCGTGTTGGTGTCGACGCGGTTCTCGGGAAGGATCTTCTTGCCTTCTTCGCAGTCTTGGTTGTTGTGGTACACGGGCGGATCTTCGTCCGTCGTTGTGTAGTAGTACGCAGCCACGCTGGCCTCCTCGTCTTCCTGGGACGACGGTATTGGCCGAGACCGGAGTGCGAGGTTGAACGCTCGCGTGCAGTAGTTGGGGTGTACACACCAACTACTGCACGCGGTGAGGGCGCTCGCTGGTGTTAGTCGGAGCCGATGGCGCCGATGGCGACCAGTCGGGAGCGGAGGTCGTCGGACATCAGGCCGATCTTGCGGAGGTTGGGCGTGATCTTGGCGAACAGGACGCGCTGGAAGAGTTGGAGCATCGGTGAATTGGCCGAGTCGCGGAGGCCGTCGTCGAGCGGGATGCCGAGGCGTTCCCACACGTCCTCAGCGAGGAACCGGTCGCGCATGAGCCACGCGGCCTCGACGACGAAGTCTTCGCGCTCGCGCAGTTCGGCCGACGTCATCTCGTCGTAGACGCCCGAGAGTGACAGCGCGCCGAACGCAACGTGGCGCGCTTCGTCGGCCATCACGTAGCGGGTGATCTGCTTGATGAGCGGCTCGGTCGAGAACTGATGGATGAGACCGAACGCGGCCAGGGCGATGCCCTCGACGATGATCTGCATGCCGAGGTAGGTGACGTCCCACCGCGGGTCGGCGACGATCAGCTCGAGCAGCTCACGAAGGTTCGCGTTGACCGGGTACGTGAGTTCGAGCTTCTCGTCGAGGTAGCGGGCGTAGGCCTCGACGTGGCGGGCCTCGTCGGCGACCTGTGTCGCGCCGTAGAACTTGGCCTCGGCGAACGGCACCTGCTCGACCAGCTTGGCGGTGGCGACCAGCGCGCCCTGCTCGCCGTGCAGGAACTGCGACGTGATCCACGCGTTGAACTGCAACGCGGCGTTGGCGACCTCGCGCTCGTTGAACCGGCCGAAGCTCTCCGACGCGATCATCGGCAGGTACGAGGCGAGCCCGCCGGTGTCGAGCGGGTCGACGTCGATCGACCAGTCGATGTCGGTGGTGGCGTTCCACTGCGAGCGCTTGGCCTTGTCGTAGAGCTTGGACAGCTCGGGCCGGTCGCCGTCGTAGTCCCACGTGAAGGTGAGGGTGGCCGGGTCCCGTTCAACTGCGAGGTCGCCGGCAGTTGAACGGGAGACGGGGCGGGTCGACAGCACGGGCCGCTCGATCGACTCGGCGCGGTGGCCGACGATCGACTCGAGGATCCGCGGGTCGGCGAGCAGCGGGTAGTCCGGGGCCAGCGCCTTGGAGTACCGCTCGAAGTAGAGGAGCTGCTTGACGACGAGCACCAACTCGCGGGGGAGGCGCACGTGGTAGCGAACCGCGACGCCGAGCACGTCGGTCAGCAGTTCGCCGTAGCTGAGTTCGGCCAGCGGGCGGCCGAGCACCGGGCCGAGCATCTCGGCCACGTCGTTGGTCGCGGCGGTGAGGTCGACGGGACGAGTCGCGGCGCCGAGCTCGAACACCGCTTGGGTGACGGCGGCGAAGTCGTTCTCGATGAGGACGGCGGGCAGCGCCTTGCGAAGTACGGCGCGGGCGTGCTCGTCGAGGCGGCCCATGATGCCGAAGTCCAGGAAAGCGACCTTGGCGTCGGGCGTGATGAAGAGATTGCCGGCGTGCACGTCGCCGTGGAACACGCCGTGGTCGAGCGCGCTGCCGACCCACGCCTGCACGCCGGCCCGCACGAGCCCGACCAGATCGTCGACCGCTTCGGGATCGGCCTCATCGACCGGCACGCCGTCGATGAACGACATGACGAGTACCCGTTCGGTCACCATGCCGTCGATCGGTGTCGGCACGACGACGCGCGGGTGGTCGTCGCCGAGGATGGCGGCGACCGCGATCATCGCCGCAGCCTCGTTGCGGAAGTCGAGCTCGACGCGCAAGGTGGCGGCGAAGTCGTCGACGATGGCGACCGGGTTGAGCGTCTCGCCGATCGCCCCCATGCGCGACAGGACGACGGCGAGGATGCGCATGAGTCGCAGGTCGCGTTGCGTCTTGCCGTGGAGTCGCGGCCGCCGCACTTTGACGGCGACCGTCTCGCCGCTCTCACGCAACACGGCGCGGTGGACCTGGGCGACCGACGCCGCCGCGAGCGGCGCGTCGTCGAACTCACTGAACAGCGATTCGATGGACGAGCCCAGCTCGCGCTCGATGGTGCTGCGGATGCGCCACGTCGGTTCAGCCGGCACGTCGTCGAGCAGCCGGCGGAACTCGTCGGCGAGGAAGCGGGGGAACAGGCCGGGCGACGACGCCACGACCTGACCGAACTTGATGAACGTCGGGCCGAGTTGGGCGAACGATCGGCGCAGGGCGACGGCCAGCGCACGCGGCGCCTGGCGTTGCGGCGCCAGCACGATGCGGCGGTTGCGCCGGGCCACGACGACGAGGCCGTTGCGCGCCAGCACCATGACGATCTCAAGCAGCCGCGCCGCGTCGGCCGGCGCGAGCCGGCGCAGGTCGATCGAGGTCGGCGCGCCGCCGACCGCGTCGTCGCGGAGGTCCTGCATCGCTGTACTCATCGGCGCTCCTTCTTCAATGCTGGAGTGAGGACTTCGCTGAGGAAGCTTTCGACCTCGTCGTCGGGCAGCGGATCGAGGATGAGCGAGGCGGCGATGCGCACGACCCACTCGGCGAGGATCGTCGGATCGCGCCGGGCCAGGGCGCCGTTGCGCTGCGCCCACTTGAGGGCCGGGGTGATGCGTTCGGCGACCTGGCGGACGGCGTCGGGGAGGTAGGTGATGAGGAACGGGCCGATGAGCTCGGGCTCGTCGGTCAGCACCTTGCGCATGACCGGGTGGTTGCGCGCGTGGCGCACGACGGTGGCGACCAGGCGGACCACGACCGCCGGCCCGGTGTCGGCCTTCAGCTCGAGGCCGGCGACGACGGTGGTGAGGGCGTACAGCTCGCGGGCGGCGAGGAGCCGGACCATGTCGTCGACCGTGCCCACCTTGCGGTACACCGTCGCCCGGTTGATGCCCATGTCGCGGGCGACGTCCTGCACCGAGGTACGGGCGATGCCGTGGCGGGCGAAGCAGCGAGCGGCGGCGTCGAGATAGGGGTCGAGCTCAGGCGGTGGTGCGGGCGGCAGCCTTTCTTGGAGGACGGGCAGGGGCAGCACCTGAGCGGCCATGCCCGATCACCTTAGCGCAACAGTGCGACAAATTTGCGGCGTTGTCGCACGGTAGCGGAGTTACGGTGTGAACCTGAGTGTTGCTAGTAGCCGTTCGGCGATCGGCAGGAATGTCGCATACGAACCGTTGGGCGCCTCGATGGCGGCCACGGCCGGCTGCGCTCCCACGTAATAGATCCGCAGCCGATTCGTGTTGCCTTCGATTACCGAAAAACTTCGCGTTCCGTCATCGCGCAAAGCGAAGAGCGCCACCGCCGCGCTGCGTATGCGGGGCACGGTGTAACCCGTCCCGGGCCGCACTGAGAAGTCGATGACGCGATGGTCTCCCTCGAGTTCGTCTCTGGTCACCTGCAGACGCGCATGACCCGCGAGCCACGCGCCGATATCCGGCGGCAATGCCTGCCGTGCACGGGTCGTTGACGCAGGGTCCAAGACGCCAATCGGTTTGAGCAGCGTGACGGGGCTCCCCGAACCGATCGCGGACCAGTAGAAGTCCACGCCGTCGGTGCCCTCAGTCTCGAGGACGCGCCACCCGGCTTCGAATGACAGCTTCGCGACGGGCCGGAAGACACTCGTCGAGAACCGACCGACGGGGACATCCTCTTTACTTACGAAGTGCCGAGGAATGGCGGTATCGACAGTGGTCGGTGTTACCGCGGTTGTCGGGGTGGTAACCGCACTCGTAGTGAGGTGGTTGTCGATGACTGTCCCAGTGTGTTGTTCGGGGCTGTCCAGGATCGACCTGAGGGCGAGTGTTGCGACGGCGAATAGCGCAAGAGCGCTGACCAAGGCGATCGGCTTGTGCAGTCGCGGCGGGATTGGCGATCGGGCCCGCAGTACGACGACCGGCGCAGTGTGCCGTGACGGGACGGCCTCCGTCTTGGGATCGAGATCTGGTTGGGGCTTCTCGGCGACCGGCGCGACCGGCGCGACCGGCGCGCGAGCGAGAACGATGTCGCCTTGGACGTCAAGGGCCCACTTGCGTGGCCGTTGCGAGGGCTGCGCTTCGGCAACGCGCCGGTCGACAAAGTCATAAAGGTCGTCCACCGAAATCCAGCCGTCGCCGTCGGTGTCCGCTTGACCGGTTCGGAGGCCGTCAACGATCGCGCGCGTGAAAATTGAACGCGTGCGGCGCTGCGCCGTCGGAGCTTCGAACGACAACTGGAGCGCGTCCGACGACGTCAGAAGGATTCGGCCGCGGCCACCAATCTGTTCCTGCACGCCGAGTCGCTCATCACCCTTGGCGCCCATCGTGCGGCCGAAGGCGCCGCTGAAACAGCAGTCCAGGATCACGATCTGTGTCCGGGCGCGCGTCGACTCGAGCGTCTCCTGCACGAACGTCGCTGAGATGGCTGTTGAACGCAAGCGGTCTCGCCGAGTGTTGGTCATCGCGAAGTACAGCCGGCCATCGTCATCCTTCAGCCCGTGGCCCGTGAAGTACAGCAGCACGGTGTCCTCCGGCCGCCGGGGTTCGCCGAAGAAGGACTCGATGCGCTCGGCGGCGGTTGACGAACTCGCGTTGAGGACCGTTTCGACATCGAAGTCAGCAACTGCCGGGTCCTCGAGCACCTCGGCGAGGTCAAGCGCATCGCCCGACGGGCCGGCAAGCTTCCGCAACGCTTCATCATCGTGACTCGTCGTCGCGATGATCAGCGCGTCTCGGCGGCCCTGCCAGATTTCCCCCGGTGCCACGCGGCCCTCCCCGATGCAGCGGTTCCGTGGAGCGTACCCGGGCGACTGTTCAGGCGGCGGGGGTTACGCTCGCGCAGACGCAAAAGCGAGGTGCCGGTGGCCGGGGACGATCTCAAGGTTGTGCTGACAGTCCAAAGCGACGAGCTGGATGCGGAGGAACTCGACACGCTGCTGGGGCAGATACGGCGCGACCTCCAAGAGGCCGACTTCGAGGCGCATCCGACGTCGGGTACAGCGGTTCCCGACGGCGCCAAGGCGGTCGAAGCGACGATGACCGCAATCGAAATCGTGGTGGCCGGCACAATGCACGTCGCATTCCTCGAAGCCCTCGAGCGAATCCGCAGCTTTCGTCGACACCGACAAGCGCGCATGGAGATGAGCGCGCCCGGCAAGCCCAAAGTCGAGATCTCGCAACTCACGGCCGAAGAGTTGGCGGCGCGCCTGGAGGCGTTGCTCGCGTAGCCGACTCGGCACTCGGACGTGTCGGTGCTCAGTTACCGAAAAGCGAGACCTGACACCGACACATGCGCCGTTAAGGGCGCGGAGGCGGAACCGTCAGTCGAGGAGGAGGTCGCGGCCGTTGTTGGCGAACGCGGGGTGGCGGAGCTTGCTCATCGCACGGGCCTCGATCTGGCGGATGCGCTCGCGGGTGAGGCTGAAGCGCTCGCCGACCTCTTCGAGGGTGCGGCCCTCGCCGCGGTCGAGCCCGTACCGGAGCCGGAGGATCTCCCGCTCGCGGTCGCTCAGCGGTGCGAGCACCTTGGCCATCTCGTCGCCGAGGACGGCTTCGGTCGCCGCGTCGACCGGCGAGATCGCCGTGTCGTCGCCGACCAGGTCGCCGAGCTCGAGGTCGCCGTCCTCACCCATCGAGTTCGACAGTGAGACCGGGTCCCGCGCGTAACGCCGGACCTCGTCGAGCTTCTCCTCGTCGAGACCCATCGCCGCGGCCAGTTCGGCGCGGGTGGGCTGACGCTGCAGCTGGTTGGCCAGCTCGTCGGACACCCGGCGGAGGCGGAACGCATAGTCGCCCGCGTGCACTGGGAGCCGGATCGTGCGCGAGGTGTTGGCGATGCCACGCGAAACCGCCTGGCGGATCCACCACGTTGCGTACGTCGAGAACTTGAAGCCTTTACGCCAGTCGAACTTCTCGACGGCGTGGATAAGGCCGAGGTTCCCCTCCTGGATCAGGTCCAGGAGGGGAAGGCCCGACGCTTGGTACTTCTTGGCGATCGACACGACGAGACGGAGGTTGGCCTTGATGAAATCGTCGGCCGCCTCCTTGCCTGCCGCGACCTGACGGTCGAGCAGCCGTTTCTCGGCGCGCGTGAAGTCGCCCCCGGCGAGGCGCTCTCGCGCCGCGACCGCGGTCTCGATCACTTGGCCCAGGCGTGCCTCGTCGCTCTTGGTGAGCAACGCGTAGCGCCCAGCTTCAGTGAGGTAACTCTTGACGATGTCGTCGTCGGCGCTAGGCGCTCGACGCGAGGCGACCGTCTTCAAATCAGATGGTCCGTACGCCGCTGGCCTGCTTACCCTTTTGGCCCTGCGTCACTTCGAACTCGACGCGAGCACCTTCGGGCAGGTCGCGGTAGCCCTGCATTTGAATCTCGGACTGGTGAACGAACAAGTCGTCCCCGCCATCCTCCGGCGTGATGAAGCCGAAGCCCTTCGTGGCGTTGAACCACTTGACGGTACCGGTTGCCATATTTCTGTAACCCTCTTACTCCGCGAATGATGGAAGCGGGCCTTAAAAGAGGGCTTGCGCAACGGGCGGCCAACGCGGGAGTGGCCGAGCGCTGCACGCCAGGGTACCAGCCTGGGGCCTACCCCTCGCCCTGGCTATTCCTTACGGTCGAGTTCGAGGGCGCACGAGTTCATGCAGTACCGCTGGCCAGTCGGCCCCGGACCGTCGGGAAACACGTGCCCGAGGTGGCCGCCGCACCGCTTGCACACGACCTCCGTGCGCACCATTCCGTGACCGCGGTCCTCGCGGAGTTCGACGGCGTCGGCGACCATCGGCTCGGTGAAGCTGGGCCAGCCCGTGCCTGACTCGAACTTGGTGTCCGACGAGAACAGCTCGGCGCCGCAGCCGGCGCAGCGGTAGACGCCGTCGTCGTGGCAGTCGTAGTACTTGCCGCTGAAGGCCGGCTCGGTCCCGGCCTTGCGGAGCACCTCGTACTGCTCGGGCGACAGCTCCTCGCGCCACTCCTCGTCGGTCTTCACCATGTCAGCCATACCCGTCAGTCTCGCCCGACGGCGGACCGTTACGCGCCGCGGCTAGCAGGTGGCGGCTCCCGTCCCGCCGACGACATCCTGCTTGAACGTGTTGGCGACGTCCCTTGGGCTGCCGGGCTGTACACAGAACCCGCGGTAATCATTGGTTTGGGTCCCAGGGCTACTGTCGAACGCGCGCCAGAACAGCACCATGTCGACGCCCATCGCCTGGGCCTGGTCCCATAGCGCCTTGCTGTAGGCGGCTTGGTTGACCGTGTCGGCCATGGCAAACCGGCTTCGGTGAGCCACAAATCCAAACCGCCCTGGCCGTGCGCGACGCCCCATTGCGTCGGCTCGTTCACGAACTCCGGGAAGTTCCACGAGGGGCTCTGCGTGTCGACGGCATGCGGAGACGCGTGGATGTTGAGGACGTCATAACAGCCACCGCCTCCGGCGGCCCAAAGGCCGTCAAGGAAGTCAGTCACCGACAGCCGCGTCGTCGTGGGTTGCGTAGACGAAGTGGTGTGCACGAGACCCCCGATAGCGACTGGCATCGTCGGTGCGTAGGACTTGACCTTCGAATATGCGCTGCACAGCAGCTTCTTGTAGCGCGCCGGGTTGGGACCGCCAAGGCTGCCCGACACGGTCCAGAAACCGTTGGTGTTCTGTTCGTTCCAGATCTCGATGCCCACCACGCCGCCCGGGTAGCGCTGCAGGATGTGGTTCATCACGTAGCCCACCCAGTCGGCCCACCAGCCGACACCGGTGCCGTCGTCGCGAGGCGGCATGACCGCCGGCTGGCAACACGTCGTTTCCGTCGACGACTGCGCCCACCGTGGCGCCTGCAAGAGGTTCGGCAGCACCTTGACGTGTGTGGCCGCGGCGGCATCGAGCGCGTGGTCGACCTTGGTCCAGACGAAGTCGTTCGGTCCTGACTTCGGTGTGAGGCACAGCGCCGGTTGGTCAGACGGGGAGCAATGAGGCTGCGTCTCCGCCCAACTGATCGAGAATCGCCAAATGCCGTCCGGATCGATATCCGCCAGCGCCCGCGGCGTATCGGCGTAAGTGACAATGTTCTCGGTGAAGCCGAACGGTGTCGAGCCGGTCGCGCGTGTCGGGCTCATCGCGGGAAGTACCGCTCCGAATGCAGCTACCGCCAACACGGCGACGCGCGCTCGGCGCGCCCTCATCTTGACCATCGCAGTGCCTCCCCAGGATCGGTCACTACGCGATGGTGCGTCCGCGCACGTGGACGGGGCTGGTGAGCAGTCGCGGCGTTACGCGCCGCGGAACGTCGGCGCTCGCCGCTCGAGGAACGCGGCCACGCCCTCGCGGTGGTCCTCGGTGCGGAACAGGTCGGCCAGGCTGCTGCTGACCCAGGCGCCCAGCGCCTCCCAGTCAGGGTCGAGCGCCTCCCGCAGCCCGCGCTTGAGCCGCTGGACGGCGAGCGGCGGGTTGGCGGCGACGGTCGTCGCCATCTCGAGGGCCGCGGGCAGCAGGTCCTCGTGCGGCACGACTCGCGACACCAGGCCGATCGCCAGCGCTTCGGACGCCTCGATGACCCGACCGGTGAACAGCAGCTCGGCCGCCCGCTCACGACCGACGAGCTGGGCGAGCCGCCCGAGCCCGGGCACGTCGCAGCACAGGCCCCGCATCACGAACAGCTCGCCGAACTTGGCCTTCTCCGACGCGACCCGGATGTCGGCCATCAGGGCCAACTCCATGCCCCACCCGACGGCGGCGCCGTTGACGGCGGCGATCACCGGAACGTCGGTATGTAACAGCGCGCCGGCGGCCGGTGTCAGGCGTGGCTCGGCCTGGAGCCCGGACGCGACACGATCACCGGCGCCCGCCATGATCTGCTTCACGTCGTCGCCCGAGCAGAACGCCGGGTCCGCGCCGGTGATGACGAGGCAACGCGCCGTCGTGGTGCGGACCGCGTCCTCGAGCTCGGCGTAGGTGGTGTACGTCAGCGCGTTGCGCGCCTCGGGTCGCTGCAGCGTGATCACCGCGACGTGGTCGTCGCGTTCCTCGTAACTGAGTTCGGTCCATGTCACCGCCGAAGCATGCCTGCCGCCGACGCGCTGAGCACGCCGGCGCGAGACCTGGCACCCTTGCTAGGCGAGACGGGCATCGTGTCTCGCTGGGGGCTGGGGGAGGTGAGCACGCTGGGGAGCGATTTGTTGGACGGGGCAAGCGACGGGGTCGATCGCCATGTCGCGCACATCGACGGCCTTCGCGCGGTCGCGGTCGTCGCGGTGCTGGCCTATCACCTGCACGCGGGCTGGCTGCCGGGTGGGTTCGGAGGCGTCGATGTCTTCTTCGTCATTTCCGGCTTCGTTGTCACCGGTGCGCTGGCGCGACGGCGGGCGGAGGCCCGCGGTCTCCGATCCAACCTCATCGACTTCTACTCGCGCCGCCTCCGACGGATCGCGCCGGCACTGATCGTGTGCCTTCTCGTCACCGGGCTGGCCACGGCGTTCTTGATCACGCACTCCTGGCTGAGCGAGACGAACTTGCGGACGGGCGAGGGCGCGTTCTTCGGGATCAGCAACTTCCGACTGATTCAAAACAACGGCGCCTACTTTTCGCCGCGGACCGAGTTCAACCCATACACGCACACGTGGTCGCTCGGCGTCGAGGAGCAGTTCTACCTCGTCTTCCCGTTGCTCCTCTTCGCCTGCACGTCGGCCCGGGTACGCGCCTGGATCTCGGTCGCGCTTCTCGGCATTGCCGCGGCCGCGTCGCTCGTCTTCGCCGCTGTGCTCGCGCATACACATCCGACGGTGGCGTTCTATGCGCTGCCCAGCCGGTTCTGGGAGCTAGGTGCGGGCGCGGTGCTGTACCAGGTGTTCGCTTTGTGCCACGGTGAGGGCCGTGCCCGACTGAAGGCGTTCTCGCCGGCGCGCGCCGCGGCCGGCGCCGGTGCGAGCGCGATGTTGCTCGCGGCCGGATTGTTGTTCGCGCGGCCGGAACACACGCCGTTTCCTGACGCCCTCGTGCCAGTCATCGGCACGATCGGCATCCTCGTGTTCACCCGCGACGCGCGCGGCGGTGGTGTGGTCAGGCGCGTGCTCGAGAGTCGTTTTGCGGTGGGCATCGGACGCATCTCGTACTCCTTGTATCTGTGGCACTGGCCGATATTCGTCCTGCTCCGCTTGACGACAGGCCTCGAGTCGTTTCCCACCCAATTCGCAGCGGCTGTGCTGACGACCGTCGCGGCGTTGTTGTCCTACCGACTTGTCGAGCGGCCCTGCCGGTACGCGCCGGTCATGGTCCGAATGCCGCGCTTCGCGGTGATCGCCGCGGGCGTGCTGGTCATCGCGATGGCGGCTCGCCTCCACGGCGCAATCGACTTTCAACAGACGAGGCTCTCGCTCAGCACGGTGTCGCAGCACGCGGAGGACTGGTACCCCAGCGCGCCGATGCGGGGCGCCGAGTTGTCGACGTGCGCGGCCGGCGAGGGACCTCGGCTCCGTGCCGGTCAGTTTGCGACCCGGTACGCGCACTCCTGCGCGGACTCGGGAGCTAGGGGCCGCATCTTCGCGATCGGCGATTCGCACGCACTCATGTTCGAACGGATGCTGCGGCAGGTCGCGATGGAGACTGGCCGCGACCTGTACCTCTCATCCACCCCCGCGTGCCCGGTTGGGAGCTTGCGACCTGGGAGCTACGCCCTCTTCCCGAAGTGCCGAGCGTTCGAAACCGCGGTCGTCGACGAGGTGAGCCGCTTGGCGCAACCGGGTGATGTGCTGTTCCTGGCGTCGCTGCGTCTCTCGCGGCTGAGCACCGACACGGAAGGCTCGACGCCGACCGCTGTCCTGCGGAAGGTCGCCGCCGAAGTCGCGGCCGACAGGCTCACGGAGGTGGACGCGGCCACGGCGCTGCTGGCACCGCTGGCGAGGCGCGGCATACGCGTCGTCTTCGAGGCCCCGACGCCGCTGTTCACGTCGCCCGCGTTCCGCTGCGCCGATTGGTTCAATCACGGCAACCCGGTCTGCCGCGGGCTGGCGATGGATCGGGCGTTGCTCGACCGCTACCGGGCGCCGGTCCTCGCGGCATTCAGCCGCATCGGTGGCGCATTGCCTGGTGTCAGCGTCTGGGATCCGTTCCCGGTGCTGTGCCCGGATCGGGTTTGCTACGCGATGCGTGGAGACAAGCCGCTGTTCTTCGACGGCGACCACGTCAGCGGCTACGCCAATCGAATCCTCGCGCCGAGCTTGTCGCGGCTGATCGCCTAGGGGCAGCTGCGGGTCGGGTGGGCGGTTACGACGGCGAGGGCGGTGACGAGTCGCAGATGCCGATCTGGCTGATGCAGTACGGCGTGGTCGACGGGCAGTCGCCGTCGGTGACGCAGCCGCACGCATCGGACTTGAGGTCGTTGCAACGCTTGCTGCAGCACTGGCCGTCGTTGTCGCAGGGGTCGGCGTAGCGGCGGCACGAGCAGCCGGCGTTGTTGCCCGAGGCGGGCGGGCAGCCGGTGCGCCACTGCTGACCGCCAGGGGTCCGGGTGATCGGACAGCACGTCAACGTGCCGTTGGTCTCGCGGCCCGAGATCGTGCCGGAGGGGCAGCCGCACTCGCCCGTGATCGGGTTGTTGCACACGACGCCGGACTTGCAGCACGTCGAGCCGCACGGCGTTGTCCCCGGCGCACAGCAGCAGTCGAATTGCGGGCTGTGGCACGCATAGCCGGCCGGGCAGCACGCGTCGCCGCACTTCGAGAATCCCGGCTGGCACCCGCACGTGCTGGTGGTCGGATCGAGGCACGCCACGCCCTTGTTGCAGCAGCGCTCGCCGCACGGCGTGAAGCCGGCGGGGCAGTTCGCGGCACGGGCCCGGAACGGCCGGACGATGACGAGAGCGACGCCGGCGATCGCGGCCTTCAAGAAGGAACGACGACCAAGAGTTCTGGAGAGCTGCTCGAAGCCTGCGCTCACGCTCGTGCCTCCTTGCCCCGTTCCGCGTCCGGGGGTACGCATTTCTTACTATGGCGGGCATCGAGCGGCAACGAACCCCGGGTTGGACACCAGACGCCCGCCCGCTCGCCATCGCCGGGATCCGCGCTGTGCTGCAGCCCGGCATCGACGCCGGCCGCTATCCCGGCGCCCAGGTGTACGCATCGGTGGCCGGCGACGTCCTGGCCGATCTCGGGCTGGGCGAGGCACGAATCGGCGAGGCGATGACGCCCGAGACGATCGTGAGCTGGCAGTGCAACACCAAGCCGGTCGTCGGCGTCGCCATCGCCCAACTGTGCGAGCGGGGTGTGGTCGAGCTCGACAAGCCAGTCGCCACCTACATGCCCGCCTTCGCCGCCCACGGCAAGGACAAGGTGACCCTGCGCCACCTCCTTACCCACACCGTGCGATTCGTGCGACCGATGGGTGGCGGCGGTGCCGCCGATCTCACCATCGAGGAGCGCGAAGCGCAGTGGAGCGACATGGAGTTGGACCCCGACTTTCCGCTGGGCGCGAGGGCCAAGTACACGATGATGACGGGCTACGAGATCGCCGCCGCGGTGCTGCGCCACGTCGACGGCCGCCCGCTCACGCGCTACGTCCGCGACGAGATCTTCGGTCCGCTCGACATGCACGACTGCTGGATCGGCGTCGACGAGGACGCCCTGGCCGACGTCGGCTCGCGCATCGCGTTCCTCTACGACACCCAAGGTGCCAAGCCCCAGATCCCACTGATGATGGGCGGCGTGGCCGAGGGCCGCGACCTCGACCGGGCGTGGGCCGGCACCGGTGGCATCGGCCCGATGCGCGAGCTCGGGCGGATGTACGAAGCGCTGCTCGCGTCACCCGAGCGCGTCGCCGCGCTGACTCAGCGGCCGGAGCTTGGCGATGGCGTCCTCGGTCCGTGGAGTCCCGGCTTCCTCGCCGCACCGGGCTTCTTCGGCAAGTGGTTCCCGGCCGCGTTCGGCCACGAAGGACTTCAGTTCTCGATGGCGCTGGCCGACCCCGACACCGGCATCGTCGTCAGTGCCATGGTGAACGGGCTGACGCGCGGCGGCAGCCTCCACGACCTCATGCAGGTCGGGCGGGCCGTGTACGACGCGGTTGCCGCGACGCGGTAGTTCAGCGACTCAGTAGATCGTCTGCTCGTGCACGCGGGCGCGTAGCGCTTGCGCCTCGTCGCTCCACACCGCCGGCACGAGTTCCATCATCCGCGCTCGGTCACCGGTCAACCGCATCTGGCCGTTGAGCATCACCTTCTCGAGGACTTCGGGATGGCCCTCGCAGATCGACTGCCACACCGACTCGGGTATCTCGGCCTTGAGGTCGGCGGCGTCGTCGGGCCGGCTGACGACTTCTCGCATGCGGCCGTCGACGAAGTAGCAGGTGAAGGTGCGGACGTGATCGTCGTCGCGCCGCAGGCTCACTTCGAGCGAGCCGGACGGCCCGGGTCCGGGCTGCAGCGTCGCCGCCTCGGCGACCCACAGCGCGTTCCACTCGTCGCTGAGGATCGGGACCTTGGTCACGAGCGGGCCAGTTCCATGACGGCGACCGCGCCGACCGCGAGGCCCGATGCGACGCGCCCATCGCCGTCGACAAGGAGGCCGATCGGCGTGCCATTGGCCCCGTACGCGGCCATCGCCTCGCCGCGCGCGTCGAGGACGACAGGTGACACGAGGTCCATGCCCTCGTGTTCGGCCGCCGTGCTGGTCGACACGACCAGCAGTTGCGGCGCGCCGTTGGACCGGGACCGGTCCCACTCGCGGAGTTCGTCGAGCATCCCCGCGCAGTAGCCGCAGCTCTGGCGCCAGAACAGCACGAGCGTCGACGCGCCGCGCAGGTCGGCGAGCGACACCGTGCGACCACCGAGGTCGGGCAGTTCGATCGGCGGCGCGTCGTCGCCCACCTCGGGGCCGGGTGACGACGGCGACGGGCGGTGCAGATCGGTGGCCGCATGCGGGATCAGGTCGCGCACCGCGTCACTGCCGGCAACCACGGGAGTCGCGATAGTTCCGTCGGACCAGACCACGACCGCGCCCGGCGTGCCCATATAGCCGTAGGCCTTGGCCACTTCGTCAGTGCGCTGGAGCGCAATCGTCGCCAGCCCGTTGTCAACGGCCTTGGCCTTGTTTATGTCGGGATCGCCGCCACTGAGCACCGCGATCGTCAGCGCGTCGTCGTACTCGCGCTGCCACCGAGCGACGTCCGGGAGTACCTCGGTGCACGCCTGGCACTCCTGCGACGCGAACACGAGCACCACCGGCCGCCCGCGGGCGAGGAGCCCGTCGAGGCTCACCGTTTCGCCCGACGTGGAGGGCAGCGAGAACGCCGGCGCGGTCTCGCCCACCGGCAAGCCGCTCCCGTGGGCATGGTGCGCGTGGGCGTCGTGGCCGCGGCCTTCCTCCAGCGCGTCGATGCGTTCGAGCAACTTGCCCTGTTGCGCAGTGAGGTTGAGAACGAACCACGCCAAGCCGGCGATGGCGACACCTCCGCCGACGGCGACCCACAACGTGGCCGACCCGCGATCGATCCACGAGCTGATGAAGTTGCCGGGGCCCTCGACGACGACGAGGACGGCGCCGGCCGCCAGCACGATGTTGCGGGCGAGGGTCTTCGGACCGATCGGCGCCGAGTGCACCTGGCCGAAGCAGTTGCAGCCGGGCCGCTGGCCCCGGGCCAGGCTTGCGCTGATCGCGACGACGAAGAACGCGAGTAGCGCCACCGCGCTGGCGCCGCCGACGCGCGACCACGCCGACACGAGGAGGGCGATGGCCGTCGCCAGCTCGGCGATCGGCAACAAGATTCCGATCGGGCGGGCGAGTGACTCGGGAAAGCCGAAGTCGGCCACGGCGCGCTGCGAGCCGGGGCGATCCGAGAGCTTGGCCCAACCCGCTACCAGGAAGACCAGGGCCAGGACGAGCCTGGCGACACCCGCGCCGTCAGCCATACGCGGCCAACGCTATGCGTTCAGGACTAGCTGTTGGGCAGGACCAGGATCTTGCAGTGATCGTCGGGGTTGCCGAGCGCGGCGAACGCACCGGGCACGCCGTCGAGGCCGACCTCGCCGGTGATCAACGGGGCGACGTCGATGTCGCCCTCGGCGATCGAGCGGAGGCTGCCGGCGAACTCCATCGGGTCATAGCCAAGGACGAACTGCACGCGCAGCTCCTTGGCGATGCCGAAGAACGGCGTGATGGCGTCGGGCTGCATACACACGCCGACGACAGTGACGCGCGTCTGCGGCGGCGCGGCGCGCATCGCCTCGTTGATGATGCCGGGGACGCCGATCGCCTCATAGACGTGCAGCGCCTTGGCCCCGCCGACGCGGGCCCACGCGTCGAAGGCGGGCTCGACCGCGGGGTCGACCGCTTCGTGCGCGCCCATCGTGAGGGCGAGGGCGCGGCGCGCCGGCGAGAAGTCGCTGGCCACGATCGGCTCGATGCCCTTCAGCTTCAGCGCGGCGATCACCGCCTGGCCGACGGGGCCGCAGCCCAGCACCAACGCGCCCTCGCCCGGCTTGATCTCCGAGCGGTTCACCGCGTGCAGGCCGACGGCCATCGGCTCGGTCAGCGCCGCGTGGCGCGGGTCCAACCCGTTGGGCACCTCGACGAGCATCGGGACTGACAGCAGCATGCGCTCCCCGTAGCCCGACGGCAGCTCGTTGCTGTACGTGAGGTCGCGGATGCCGGTCATCGTCAACATGATCGGGATCGACGTGACGATCGTTCCGGGTTTGGGGCCGGTCGTGTCGGGTCCGGACTCGAGGACCTCGGCCGAGAACTCGTGGCCCATGAATATGTCGCGGCCCATGTCGGGCCGCATCGCCTCGGCGATGGCGGGAATACCGCCCATCTGGCTGCCCAGCTCGAGCATGTCGCCGCCGTGCTTGGCGAAGTGCAGGTCCGAGCCGCAGATGCCGCAGGCCTTCACCTGCACGAGCACCTGGCCGAAGTCGGGCTTGGGCTCCTCGATGTCGTCGCGGACGAGGAGCTCGCCAGCACGCAGCGCGACCGCCCTCATGACTTGGCCTCGGCGTCCTCAGCCACATGACTTTGGATCGCATTCATGATCGCGGCGCCGGCCCGACCGAAGATCTCGCCTCGCTTGGCGGTCGCCCAGTCGTGCGAGGCGCGCGGCGCGGCAAGACGGTTCTTGAAGTGGGGGATGACCTCGCGGGCGAACAGCCGGTAGCAGTTCATCGTGCGCTCGGCGTTGGCCCAGTCGTGGCCCAGCATCAAGAACGTGCCGAAGCCGCCCGACTGGTCGAGCAGGCCTTCGATGTACTCGATGGCGTCGTCGGGCGTGCCGATCACGACACCCGGCGATTCGGCGTAGGCCTCGACATACGCGCGGCCGGTCTTGGGTTCGCCGTCGACCGACGCAGCCAGCGGCACGAAACCGGCGCCGCCGCCGAAGTAGTTGGCGAAGTCCTGCAAGCCGTGCACGCAGTCGTCGAGTGCTTGGTCCTTCGTCTCGGCGATGTGCATGTTGCCGAGGATGCGCCACGTGTCGCGGTCGGGCGCCGGCTTGTCGTGCTTCTTGGCCTGTTCTTCGACCACGCTCCACGCCTTGCCGATCGCGGCGAAGCCCTCGGCCACCGACATCGACAGCGACACCAGCGACACGCCGTACTGGCCGGCGAGGCGCGGGCCCGACGGCGACACCATGGCGGCGACCGCGACCTCGGGATGCGGGTACGTGTACGGCCGCATCTGCAAGCGGGCGTCGCGCAGCTTGAACCAGTCGGTCTCGCGGGTGACGGGCTCGTCGCTCTGCCACAACGCGAGGATCGCCTCGAGGCTCTCTTCCATCATGCGGCGCTGGTCGACCGGATCGATGCCCATGATGAAGGCGTCGGTGGGCAGCGCGCCCGGTCCGGTGCCGAAGATCACGCGGCCGCGCGTCATGTGGTCGAGCTGCACGATGCGGTCGGCGACGAGCCACGGGTGGTGATAGGGGAGCGACACCACGCCGGTGCCCAGCTTGATGTGCTTGGTGCGCTCGGCGGCGGCGGCGATGAAGATCTCGGGGCTGCCGATCAGCTCGTAGCCGCCGGAGTGGTGCTCGCCGATCCACGCCTCGTCGTACCCGAGGCGGTCGAGCTCGGAGATCCGCTCGAGGTCGTACTCGAGGGCGAGCGTCGGGTCCTGGCCGACGGGATGGAACGGCGCGTAGAACACGCCGAAGTTCAATGGTTTCATCGCACCCTTCATCTCCCGGATCGGCTCCGTCTTCGCCTCCGCCTCCCTCACTTGACCACCTTGTTGAGGAACGCGATCAACGCGTCGTTGACTTCTTTCGGCTTCTCCTGCTGCACCCAGTGGCCGGCGTCGTCGACCATCACGTTGCCGTGGTGATCGCTCAAGAACGCGTCGCCGATGCCGGGCGGCGACATGAGCACGACTGGGTCTTGCTTGCCGCCGATGAACAGCGAGGGCACCTCGACCTTGGCGCCGGCGAGCTGCGGCGTGCGCTCCCAGTTGCGGTCGAAGTTGCGGTACCAGTTGATGCCGCCGGTAAAGCCGGTGCGGGTGAACTCGGCTGTGTAGAAGTCGAGCTCCTCTTGCGTGAGCCAGTCGGGCAAAGCGTCGGGCTCCGGGAGGCGCTCGACGAAGCCGGCCTCGGCGTCCGGTGACGACATACCCGTGGCGTCGAGCGTGTCGCCCTCGCGGATCTTCACGCCGGCGAGCATGCGGCGCATCGTCGTCCCCGCATCGGCCCCGAGGTTGGCGTCGGCCACACCCGGCTCCTGGAAGTAGAGGATGTAGAAGAAGCTGTCGCCGAAGATCTGCTTGAACAGCGTGACGGGCGAGACCTCGCCGCGCGGGAGGAACGGCACGCTCATGTTGACGAGGCCGGCGCAACGGTCCGGGTGGAGTTGAGCGAACCCGGTCGCGACCATCGAGCCCCAGTCGTGACCGACGATCACCGCCTTCTCGCCGCCGATGGCGTCGAGCACGCCGACGATGTCGTCGGTGAGATGGATGATGTCGTAGTCGGCGATGTCGTCGGGCCGGCTCGACTTGCCGTAGCCGCGCTGGTCGGGCGCGACCGCGCGGTAGCCGGCGGCCGCCAGCGCCGGGAGCTGGTGCCGCCAGGAGTACGCCAGCTCGGGAAAGCCGTGGGCGAGGATGACGGGAAAGCCTTCGCCCGCTTCTTCGACGTGCAGTTCGACGCCGTTCGTCTTGACCTTCACACTGCCTCCAGAGTGTTGAGCAGTTGTTCTCGGGTAGGACCTTCGCGCGGCGGGATGGGGTATGCGTCGGGGTTGGCCATGACCTCGGCCATGCGCGTGAGTAACTCACCGTCGCCGAACATCTCGGCGGGTGTTGCGAGGAGGTTCCAGAACCGGGCCATGCCGCGGCCGAGGATCGGATCGTTCTGGGCGGCGATGAACAACGCGGCGAGACCTTTCATGCGACCGGGGTCGCCGCCCTCGCTGCCGATCGCGAACCCGGCCGGATCGGACCCGGCCTTGTCGGACTCGACCGACACGTCGTACCAGGGCTCGACTTCGCGCTTGCACGCGGTCTCGTACGCAATCGCCCGCTGCCGCGCGTCGTGGGGGTGGGCGGCGGTCGCGTCGGCCAGCAAGACGGCCTGGACCATCGCGAGCGAACAGCCCCGTCCGTAGAGCGGGTTGGTGCACGTGTGCGCGTCGCCGATCGCATGGAAGCCGAGCACCGACGGCTCGCCCGCATCATCGGTGAACCGGCGCAGGCGGTTGAGCAGACCGGTCATCGGTCGCACGCCACCGCACGGCTCGAGCCCGCCCCGCTCGAAGAACTGGGACGGACCGGGCAGGGCGCGGCACGCGGCCTCGAAGTTGTCGTCGTGGCTCAGCGTGGCGCGCAGGTCCTTGTCGTCGGGCCGGATGGCGAGGGTGATCGACAGCGTGTCGCCGTCGCCCGGCACCGCGAGGTACTTCACGAACCCGAGGTCGCCGCCGAGTTTGGCCATGTCGACCTCGTAGCCGGTCGGCAATCGGTACCACCGCGTCAGGTACATGAGCCCGCTCTCGCGGATCGTCTCGGGAACGTCGATGCCGTGCGCGCCGAGCCAGCCGGGCACGTCGCCGCGGCGCCCGGTCGACGCGATCACGAAGTCGCCCTCGACCCGTTCGCCGGTATCGAGGTGCACGCCGTTGACGACACCCGGCGAGGACATCGTGACGCCGTCGATGCCAACACCGGTACGGATGTTGACGTGGTCCTGCTGCAACGCGGCGTTGCGCAGCACCCACTCGAACGTCGTGCGGCGGACGACGAGGACGCGCAGATCCTCATCACCCGGCATGGGCTCGCCCAGGTTGGTCGTCAGCGGCAACACGGTGCAGCCGACGCCGAACAAGTCGTCGAGCACATCGGGGAACCGTTCGCGGAGGACGACCGCGATGCGGGCGAGGAAGCCGTGGGTCTGATGCGCTTGCGGTGCGCCGCGCCGCTCGCTGGCGAACGCATCTTCCGCGCTCGCGGTGGGGGGCAGCGGATCGCGTTCGAGAAGCGTGACTTCGTGACCCTGACGGCCGAAGGCGAGCGCGGCGGACAGACCGCCCACGCCACCGCCAACGATGACAACCCGTTCCATCAGCCGCGACAATAGATTATGGTAACGGCTGTTGCCAACTTCGATCCGTCGCCAACATCGATTCGCAGGCCTGACGCCCGAAGAGCGTCAGGCCCAGCGCCGCGCCCTGCTGCTCGACGCGGGCTTTGACCTGCTCGGCGCCGAGGGCTGGGACGCGACCACGGTTCGCGCCATCGTCGAGCGGGCGCAGCTGAACCCTCGCTACTTCTACGAAAGCTTCACCGACATCGACGAACTCGTCATCGCCGTCTACGACCGCGTGGTTGACGAACTGGCCCACGAGGTGCTCGCCGGCCTCGAAACAATGCCGGCTGCGGATCCAGCCGCCCAAGGTCGCGAGGTCGTTCGGCGCATTGTCGAGTTCGTCGACGCGGACCGGCGACGGGGCCACGTGCTCTATGTCGAGGGGCTCGGTAGTGAAGTGCTCAACCGCCGTCGCATCGAAGCCGGCCGCGCCGTGATCGCGTCGTTCGAGCAGTTCGACGCCCAGCCGTTCACGCACCTGCAACGCGCCGCGGCGGCGATCGGCGTCGGCGGCCTCAGCCAGCTGCTGCGTGACTGGATTGCCGGCGCGATCGACATCACGCGCGACCAACTGATCGACGACGCGTCGATGTTGCTGCTTGCCGTCGTGAAAGCGTCCGGCCGCGCCTAGAGCTTGGCCAGTGCCTGCTTGGCCAGCGCGATCACCTTGGGCTTGGCCGTTGTGGCGTTGACGGTCGGCGCGGTGTAGCCGAACACGACCACGCGCGGGCCGTTCGTCGCGACCAGCAGGAGAGCGGTGGGCGTGGCCGACGAGAACGCTTGGTCGCCGACTCCGGTCACGTCCTCGACCGGCGCGCCGCTGCCGCTCACCGTTCGCTTGGTCGCCGCGTAGTCGGCCGCGGCGAGTGTGACGGTGAAGGTGATGTCGCCCGCCGCCGTCTTCCACTGGCACTGCACCGCGCTGCGCATCTCGCCGGCGGCGAACGTCGAGCCCAGCGCGGTCTTGAGATCGGCCGGCGTGAGCAGCCCGCACAGATTGATACCGACGGTGGTTGCGGTCGTACCCGGCGTGATCTTCGAGATCGACGGTTCCTTCTTCTTGTCCTTGCACGCCGTCGCCGACCCGGCGAGCAGCGTGGCGACGATCAGGAGTCCGGCGCCGCTCCGGCGCAGCGAGTGCATGGCGCGCAGGTTACGGCGACAACGGACCAGCGGTGCGCCGGGCGATGAGATCGGCGGCAACCGTAAACGGCGCCGGCTGGTGCGCGACCTTGTACGGCCCACTGGCGATGAACGTGGTGCGCGGGTGGCTGACGACCGGCAGGAGCAGCGAACCCGACAGCACGCGCACCGGAAGCTGGCTCTTGCCCGCTTCGAACCACAACCCGTCGTCGCCGGTGAGCAGCAGGCCGATGCGGTGGCCGGGCGCGATCCGCCAGTCGTTGGGATACAGCGTGACGCTCGCGTCCTGGCCGCCGGCGGTGCGGAGTAGGTGGCCGCCGCGCGCGATGAAGCGGGCCTGGCCGGCGGGGTCGATGTCGTAGAGCAGTGCGATCAGCGTGCTGTTCGAGAGGATCGACCGCACGTGGGCGCGGACTCGCGCCGTGCCGGCGAGGTGGACCTCGCGCGTTACCGGCGAGGAGAACGTCCACGTGCCGTGGCCGGTCGGGAGGGGGACCGGCAAGTCGCCGGTGACCTCGGTGACCGCGCTGGGCGGTTCGCTCTCGCTGGCGTTGACGCCGCCGTCGATGTACGAGCCGGAGCGGATACCGAGGTAACGGGTGACGGTGTCGGCCGGCGGCCACGACTTCTCCGTGCGCCATCGGCCGTCCGGCTCCTGAATGGTGACCGCCGGCGCGCTCGCTTCGTAGGCCAGCGCGGCCGGGTCCTGCTTCACGTAGGCGTCGAGGAAGCGGAGTGTCTCGGGGTTGGGCGGGCCGATGCCGTGAGTCCAGGGGCCGATGAACGCGCGCTTCGGCCCGCGCAGCGTCGACCACAACGGCAGGAAGCTCGACGGCCGCACGTTGAAGTCGTCGAAGCCCTGCTCCCACAACGTCGGGATTGTGCTGCCCGCGGCCTTGGCCGCCAGATCGCGGTCGCGCCAGTACTGGGACTGCGGCTTGTTGTTGAACGTCCCGATCTCGGTCTGCGGGTAGCACGCCGGATACGACAGCGGTCCGTTGAGCGCGTTGACGTGATGTTCGACCGGCGCCTTGAGGCTCGGGCCTTGGAGGTCGCTGACGAGATAGAAGGCGCCGAAGGCGCGGCCGGTGACGTTGCTCACGCCGTCGTCGAAGAAGTTGACGTAGCCGGCGGGCGGCGCGGACGGAACTACCGCGGCCAGGCCGCGCGGGTGCATGCCGAGGGCCATGAGCTGGGTCTGGCCGTCGTAGCTGTGGCCGATCATGCCGACCCGTCCCGTCGACCACTTCTGGTCCGCAGCCCACTCGACCGCGGCCTTGACGTCGGCCCGCTCGCCGGGGCCACCTTCGTCGTAGCAACCGGTGCTGGCGCCGTACCCGCGCAGGGCGACCTCCATATAGGAGTACCCGTGTTCGAAGACCTTGGCGCTCAGCGGGAAGCCGCCAGGAGACGGAGCGGGGTCGTTGGCCACGTCGGTCGGGCTGAGCGGTTCGGCGCCGCTCGTGTTGTACGGGCTGACGTTGAGGATCACCGGTGTCTTCTTGCCGGCGGGCAGGTTGGCGGGGCGGAAGACGAAGGTGTGGAGGCGGACGCCGTCGGTCGACGGGATGTACACCTCGGTTGCGGTCCACGCGTTTGGGTCCGCCGCGGCGGCCGGCCGACCCGCGCCGAGCGGCGCCAGAGCGCCGACCGCGGCGACGATCATGGCGATCCGACCCAGCACCCGCACGGCGCCAAAGTTAACAGCCGTTAGCGCTAACCCGCCGCCTACCCTGGGCCGGTGCGGCCGGGGGTGGCAGTAGCGGGGCCGTTGCTCGTCGCGTCGACGACGGCCGCGGCCTGTCGCTACGAACCGAAGCTCTCGACCGGCTTCCGCGCGGAGTTGAGCGCGCATAGCACGCGCAACTCCGCGCAGAAGTTGGTGGGGGCGTTTAGTCGGGAGCATCCGCGCACGCTCGTCGTACGATCGGGCCTGCGCTTCCTCCGCAGCCGTTCAGCGTGAGGGAGTGGCAATGACGACATTCGACGAGATCGCACGCGTTCAACGTGGCTACATAGATCGGGTCCAAGCCGGGCGGGGAGGACTTTCTCGCGGGCAGATCCAGCGTCTCACGAACCAGCATCACTTCCAGCGCCCGCAACGCGGGGTCTACCTGACTGGCTCGGCGCCGTCGGACTGGGAAGGCAACGTTCGTGCAGCGTGTCTGGCCGCTGGCGGCGACGCCCGGGCGATGGGCCGGACCGCGGCCCGGCTGCATGGCATGGACGGTGCCGAGAAGCACGGTGTGATCGAGTTGACCGTTTCCATCGGCCGCGGTCCGACGCCGCGCGGCGTCATCGTTCATGTGACACGAAAGACCGAACCCGAGCTGACGACGACCGTCAACGGCATTCCCGTCAGCTCCGTGAACCAGACACTGCTCGAGTACGCCTGGCTGACTCGCTCCGATCTCCTTGTTGAGCGCGCGGTTGAGGACTCTTTCCGACGCGGGAAGTCGACTGAGGGCGCACTCCGGCGCTTCGTCGGGAGCCGAGGCAAGGGTGTTCCCGGCGTGACCCGGGTCCGAAGCGTGCTGGACAGCCGACCCAAGGGACGACCGGCGCGGAGCGGATTCGAGGTGATCGTTCTCGACATCCTTCGCGAGTACGGCCTCGAGCTTCCGGAGCGTCGACCGCTCCTGCGACTGCCGCCCGACAGGGTCTTCGAACTCGACCTCGCGTACATGCACGACAAGGTGGACATCGAGCCCATGGGCGAGAAGTGGCACGCGACGGCTCGACAACGCCGCGACGACGCCGAACGGCGACGCCTCCTCGCCGCTATCGGGTGGACGGTGGTTGACGTGTGGTGGCAGGAGGCGATGCACTCACCTTGGTCGGTTGCCGACCGCGTCCGTTCCGCGCGGAGTTGAGCGCGCATGGCGTGCTCAACTCCGCGCGGAAGCGTGGCGGCGACACTCGCTGTCACACCTCGGGCGTACGGTGGCGGGCGTGGTGGCGATCGATGAGCTGGCGGCGGCGATCGCGTCGGCGAAGGGGGACGACCCGCTCGCGCCCGTGACCGTGGTCGTGCCGTCGAACTATGCCGGGCTCTCGCTCCGGCGGGCGCTGGGTCGCCGTCTCGGCGGCCTCGTCAACGTGCAGTTCCTCAACCTGCCCCGCGTCGCCGAACTATTGGGCGCGCCGGCGTTGGCGGCGGCGGGCCGCAAGCCGCTCACCAAGGCCGTGCGCACCGAGGCGATCCGCGCCGCCCTGGCGGAAGGGGCGGGCGACTTTGCACCGGTCGCCGCGCACCCGTCCACGCTCGAAGCACTCGACCGCACCTTCGCCGACCTTCGCGCCTGTCCCGAGGCCGAACTCGACTCTGTCGCCGCCATGAGCGGGCGCGCCGCCGAAGTCGTCCGCCTCTTCCGAGCCGCGCGCGCCCGTCTGGTTGATCACTACTACGACGAACACGACCTCGCGAACGCGGCTGCGGTCGCCGGTGCCAGCGATGACCTCGGGCAGGTCATCGTCATCACCCCCCGCCCATTGCCCGGCCCGATGCAACGCATGATCGAGACGCTGGGAGCGCTGGTCATCGAGCGCGATGCGACCACGATGCCCGAGGTCCACCGGGTGATCTCGGCGCTCGATCCCGACGATGAGATGCGCGCCGCCGTTCGCGTCGTGATGCAGGAGGCCCGCGCGGGCACACCGCTGCACCGCATGGCCATCCTCTGGCCCGACGACGAGCCCTACGCCGTTCTCGCCCACCAGCACCTCAGTGCGGCCGGCATTCCCCGCAACGGTCCCGCGACCCGCACGCTCGCCCACACCGTTACCGGCACGGCGCTCACCCAACTGCTGGCCCTCGCCGATCGGCGCTTGCGCCGGGACGACGTCATGGCGTGGCTCGCGTCGGCGCCCGTACTCGAGATGGCGGGCGACGCCGGAACGGTCCCCGCCAGCCAGTGGGACGTGGTCTCCGGCGCGGCCGGTGTCGTCGAGGGCGCCGACCAGTGGCACACGCGCCTCACCGCGTACGCGGCCGCCGAACTCGAGCGCAGGAACGCGCTCGTGCAGGAGGGCGAGGCCGACGAGGGCCGCATCGATCGCATCGATGCCAACGTCGAGCGGGCCGGGCGCATGCGCGTGTTCGTCGCCGAATTGGCCGGCAACCTCGACACCGCCGGTTGCCGCACGTGGGCGGGCTTCAGCGAGTGGGGGTGCGCGCTGCTCGACCGCTACCTCGGTCGCGACGAGCGCCACTACCGCTGGCCCGACGCCGAGCAGGACGCCTCGCGCGCGGTGCGCGAGGCGCTCGAGCAATTGTCAGTGCTCGACGACGTCGCCGGCGCCGCCGTCGTCGACCTCAGCCGCTTCCGCCAGGCCGTCGCCGCCGAGTTGGCCGCCCCGGCCGCCCGTCACGGCCGCTTCGGCACCGGGGTGTTCACGGCCAACATCACCGCCGCGCTGGCCACCGATTTCGACCTCGTGATCATCACCGGCTTGGTCGAGGGCACGTTGCCGAGCCGCCGCTCGGACGACGCCCTGCTGCCCGATGTCGAACGAAGCGCGGCCGCCGGCGAGATCCCGCTGCGCGCCGACAAGCACGACGTCGAACTCGCCGACCTTTGTGCCGCCCTCGCCGCGGGTAGCGAGCGGCGCGTGCTCACGTGGCCGCGCACCGATCCCCGCCGGCGGCGGGAACGGTTGCCGTCTCGTTGGCTGCCGGCGGCGGTCGCCGAGGAAAGGGTTGAGTCGTTTCAGCACGGTGTCGTCACCGGCGAACCGGCCGCGCTCTTCGACTACGACCTGCGCGACCTTCTCGACTGGACCGAGCACGGTGGCCGGCCCATCGACCACATCCTCGCCGCCGAGCTCCCAACCTTTGGCGCCGGGCTGGTTGCCGCCGAGTTCCGCGCCAGCACCGCCTTCACCAGGTTTGATGGCAACGTCGGCGCCGGCCACATCGATCCGCTCGACGCCGGCGCTGCTATGTCGCCTACCAGTCTCGAGGCCTACGCGGTGTGCCCGGCTCGGTACTTCTACGGCAAGGTCCTCCATCTCGGTCCGCCCGAGAAGCCGGAGGAGCTGCGCCGCATCGCTCCGATGACCAAGGGCTCGCTCATGCACGAAGTCCTCGAACGGTTCATCGTCGCGGCCATCGACGATCCGTCGGCGCGCAACGAAGCGCGGCTGCTCGAGCTGGCCGAGGCCGCCTTCGACGAGTACCACGCCCGCGGCCTTACAGGCGTCCCGCTGTTGTGGCAGTACGAGCGCGAGTCAATGCGGCGCGAGCTCAAACGCTTCTTCGACGAGGACGACGACGGCAGCGAGCCGTTGGCCGCCGAGCTCACGTTTGGCCGGCACGGCGAGGAGCCCGTCGTCCTCACGTTGCCAGGTGGGGGCCAGATCGGTTTCCGCGGGTCGGCCGACCGCGTCGATCGCCAACCCGACGGCACCATCCGCGTCACCGACTACAAGACCGGCGGCGACTACAAGTACAAGGCCCTGCGGGACGATCCGGTCGCGCGCGGCCAGTTGCTCCAGCTACCCCTCTACGGCCTGGCGGCCCAGGCCCGATTCGGCGACGACGCCACGCCCGTGCAGTCCCGCTATCTGATGGTGTCGGAACGGGCCGCCTTCCGACGCCATGCCGTGGTGGTCGACCACGACACCGTGGAGCGTCTGATCGCGGTGCTCGATGTCCTGGTCGGCGGCATCAGCGCCGGCCGGTTCCCGGCCCGGCCCGGCGAGGAGGACTGGCGGGGAGGCTGGGAGCACTGCCGCTTCTGCGATTTCGACCGCGTGTGTCAAGCCGATCGCGACCGCGCCTGGGAGCGGGTCCGCGCCACGTCCGATCTCGAGGCCTACGTCGAGCTGGCGGGGGAGTCCGCGTGACCGGCGTGGACCTCACGGCCGATCTCGACGCCACGCTGTTCGTCGAGGCGGGCGCCGGCACCGGCAAGACCAAGTCGCTGGTCGACCGCATCGTGGCCCTGGTGCAAGCCGGCCGCCGCATGCGAAGCATCGCCGCCATCACCTTCACGGAGGCCGCCGCGTCGGAGCTGCGCGATCGCATTGGCAAGGCGCTGGTGGCGGCCGGGGAAACGGTGGCCGCCCACGACCTCGACGAGGCGGCGGTCTCCACGTTGCACGGCTTCGCCCAGCGCATCCTCGCCGAGCATCCCTTCGAGGCCGGGTTGCCGCCGCGGGTCGATGTGCTCGACGAGATCCAGTCGACCCTTGCCTTCGAGGAGCGGTGGACTGCGTTCCTCGACGAGCTGTTCCACAACCCGGCGCACGACCAGGTCGTCCTGCGGGCCACCGCCCTGAACCTCAGCTTCGACGACCAGCTGCGCCAGATCGCGCTGATCTTCAACGACCACTGGGACCGGCTGGCCGACGCGCGGATAAGCCCGGCCGCGTTGTCGGCCATCGACCCAAGTGACGTGGCCGCCCACCTCAGCAACGCCCTCGCCCTGCGCCACCACTGCCTGGCCGATAACGACAAGCTGGCCGCCCACCTGGACGCCCTCGCGGGGCTGCCCGAGCGGTTGCTCAAGGCGCTCGACGAGTTGGAGGTACTGCAGCTCCTTCAGAGTGCCGAGGCGCTGCGGTGCAGCTACGGCAAGGCCGAGAACTACCCGGGGTGCGACATAAACGAGATTCGTGGAGCTCTCGACGATGCCGAAGCGGCGCGGGCCGAACTGCTCACTCGCCTGCGCGCCGAAGTGCTCGACCACCTGCTCGTCGCCGTTCGCGCCTTCGTTCTTGGCGCGGCCGAGCAACGCAAGCGGGCCGGCCGGCTCGAGTTCCACGATCTCCTCGTCCGGGCCCGCAACCTTGTGCGCGACAACGCCGACGTGCGCGCCGCGCTGGGCCAGCGCTACACCCACCTGCTCATCGACGAGTTCCAGGACACCGACCCACTCCAGATCGAACTGGCCAACGCCATCGCCGGCGACGTGCCGGGCAAGTTGTTCTACGTCGGTGACGGGAAGCAGTCGATCTACCGGTTCCGCCACGCCGACATCGAGCTGTTCCAGCAAGTGCGGGGCGCGATGGCGGACGACAACGTCCGCACGTTGAGCGCGAACTACCGCTCGGTGCCCGGCATCGTGACGTGGGTCAACCACGTATTCGAGGAGTTGCTCACCGAGCCCGAGTACCAACCGCTCGTACCCACGCGCACCGCGGCCAAGGGCGCCGGCCCGCCCGTCGTGCTGCTTGGTCACGAGTGGCCCAAGGGCGTGAACATCGCGGCAATCCGCGACACCGAGGCCGAGGAGATCGCCGATGCCATCGGCCGTCTGCAACATGAGCACAACCTCGCGCTGACGAACATCGCCATCCTCATGCCCACCCGGACCTCGCTGCCCCAACTGGAACTGGCGCTCGACAACGCCGACATCCCGTTCCGCGTGGCCAGCGCGTCGCTGGTCTGGGCCACTCAAGAGGTGCGCGACCTGCTCGCCGTGCTGCGCGTCATCGACGACCCGAGCGACCAGCTCTCGCTCGTCGCCGCGCTGCGTTCGCCCGCCCTCGCCTGTGCCGACGTCGACCTGCTCACCTACCGCCAGGCCGGCGGCAGCTGGCACCTGCACGCGCCGGTGCCCAACGCGTTGGCGCCCGAGCATCCGGTGGTCGCCGGCATGGCGGTGCTGCGCGGCCTGCACGACGACCGGTGGTGGGCCGGGATCTCGGGCATGGTCGACCGGGTGCTGCGCGAGCTCCACTTCTTCGAGTTGGCCGTTGCCCATAACCGCCCTCGTGACCGGTGGCGCCGGCTGCGTTGGGTGCTCGACCAGGCGCGCGCGTTCGAGGCCGACGGCACCAGCTCGCTCCGCGAGTTCCTCGCGTGGGCCGACCTGCAAGCCGACGAGAACGCGCGCGTAAAGGAGTCGCCCGTTCCCGAGGCCGACGACGACGCGGTGCTGATCTACACGGTGCACGGAGCCAAGGGCCTCCAGTTCCCGGCGGTGATCCTCACCGGCCTCAACCGGCCGCCGATGAACCCCGCCAACATGGCGGTGGTGCACTGGGGTGAGCACCGGCCCGAGGCCAAGACCACATTCCGGTTCCAGACCAAGGGCTTCGCGGTGCTCGACGCCGCTGAACGGGTCATCGACGAGCACGAGCGCATGCGACTGCTCTACGTCGCCGCCACCCGGGCCGAGGACCACCTGATCGTGAGCGTGCACCGCAAGTGCGGCGACACCAAGTCACACGCGGCCGCGCTGGCTCGTCGTTGCGAGAGCGCGCCCGCGCTGTTCGGCACGTTCGGGCCCCGGCAACTGGTGTTGCAGGCGCCGCCGTCGGTGTCGCCCCCCGTTGCTCCACCCGACGCCGCCCTCCGGCGGCGCGAGTGGGAGGCGGACCGCACGCGCCTGATCGACGCGCTCGCCTCCGCGCACGTCCGCGCCGCCACGAGCGTGAAGGAGGAGACCGACGTCGACCTCGACACGCCGCCGTGGAAGAAGGGCCGCGCCGGCACGTCGGTCGGGCGCGCCGTCCACGCCACGTTGCAGACCATCGACCTGGCGACCGGCGCCGGCCTCGAAGCCGTGGCGTCGGCCCAGGCGACGGCCGAAGGCGTCGAGGATCGGCGCGACGACATCGAGCGGCTCGTGCGCGCCGCGCTCGACTCAACCGCAGTGCAGGAGGCGGTGGCCAGCGGGCGTTTCTGGCGGGAGCTGTATGTCTCGGCGCCGATCGGCGACACGTTGGTCGAGGGCTTCATCGACTTGCTCTACGAGTCGCCCGACGGCTTGGTCGTCGTCGACTACAAGACCGACGCGGTGCGGAGCGCGGCCGATGTCGACGCCGCCGCAGCGCGGTACCGCCTCCAAGGTGCGACCTATGCCGCCGCCCTCGAGCGCACGCTGAACCGGCCGGTCGCCGCCGTCCAGTTCGTCTTCACGAGCGGCAGCACCGCGGTCGTGCGCGAAGTCGACGATCTACCGGCGGCAATGGCCGAGATCGTCGCCGTCGTCAGCTAGAGCTTCGACAGGACGTTGGTCGCGAACATCTCCAGGTTGGTTCGCAGGCCGTCGGCGTCGAACGCCAGCGGCGGGATGATCATGCGGTGGACGCCGGCGTCCTCGTAGCGACGGATGCCGTCGAGGTCCATGGCGCCGCCCGCGGTGACTTCGATGGCGTCGGGATCGCGGCCGGCGTCAACCGCGGCCTTGCGCATCTCGTCGAGCAAGCCGCCGAGGTCCTCGAACGAGGCGGTGCCGGGGAAGAAGCCGTCACCGAGACGACCGGCGCGCCGGGCCGCCGCCTTGGTATGGCCGCCGACGTGAATCGGCACGCCACCAGGCTGCACCGGACGCGGGTGCGACTTGGCCCCTTCGAAGTCGTAGTAGCGACCGTGGAACGTGGGCTCGTCCTGGGTCCAGAACGCACGGAGCGATTCGATCGCCTCGTCGGTGCGGCCGGCCCGCTCCTCGAACGGGATGCCGAGGACGGCGAACTCTTCGGCCAGCCACCCCACACCGACGCCGAGCGTGACCCGACCGTTCGACAACACGTCGAGCGTCGCCACCTCCTTGGCGGTGACCGCCGGGTGCCGTTGCGGGAGGATGAGGATGCCGGTGCACAGCCGGACGGTCGTCGTGCGCGCCGCCATGAACGCGAGCCAGACGAGCGGATCGGGTATCGGCGTCTCCTCCGGTCCCGGCATCTTGCCGGTGGGGGAGTACGGATACGGCGACTTGTAGTCCTTGGGCACGACAACGTGCTCGACGGTCCACAGCGACTCGACCCCGAACTCTTCGGCGGCGGCGGCCATGGCTCCCGCGTTGTCGGGGAGGCACCACGGACCGGCGTTGGCGAACATCATTCCGACCTTCACGGTGGGGAACGTAGCCCGAGGACGATGAACCCGTCTCTTCCTCGACGTCGTCGTCATCGTCGCACTGCAACTATCGGCTGCTCGCCCTCACCGAGCAGTACGCGACCTCGACGGACTGCGTCGGCGGGTCGATCTATGCCTTGACAGAAATATAACTGAGTAGGCATACTAGGTGCGTGACCGCCGCAGCAGCAACGTTCGAGGTGCTGGCCGAGCCGAGCCGCCGGCGCATCCTCGACGTGCTGCGTGAGGGCGAGCGGGCGGTGGGAGAGCTGGTGCAACGGGTACGGCTCAGCCAGCCGGCGGTGTCGAAGCATCTGCGCGTGCTCAAGGAGGCCGGGCTGGTCGAGGTCAGGCCCGACGGTCAGCGCCGGTGGTACCGGCTGCGCGCCGCACCGTTGGCCGACATCGACGAGTGGCTCGAGCCGTATCGCCAGTTGTGGAGTGACCACCTCGACGCACTGGAAGCGCATTTGGAGAGGAGCGAGTGATGGAAGTGACAGCGACGAAGACCGGTAGCCGCGTGAAGGTGACGTTCGAGCGCCGGCTTGCGCAGCCCGTCGACAAGGTGTGGCGCGCCATCACCGAGCGCGACCAGTTGAACCAATGGTTCCCGAGCGATGTGGGCGTCGATGTGATCGGCCCCGACACCAAGGAGCTCCACTTCACGTTCCGCGAGAACGAGGGACCGGCGGGCGACGGTGTCGTGCTCGAGTACGACGAGCCCCGACTCCTCGTCATGGACTGGTACGACGGGATCCTCCGATTCGAGCTCACGCCGATCGACGACGGTCGCGGAACACTGCTGCGTTTCTCGCACGACGTCGAGGACGACGGCGAGCGCCCCACTCGCGACAGCGCGGGGTGGCACGTCTGCCTCGAGCAGCTCGACGCGCTCGTCGCCGGGGTCCCGCTACCCGCACTCACCGAGGATCGGTGGAAGAGCATCGAGCCCGAGTACGCCGAGCGCGTCAAGCAGCTCTAGCGACACTTACAACAGCATCGCGATCCGCTCGAGCGGGAACGGCGGCTGGGCCAACGGCTTGACCGCCAGCTGCATGAGCATGATCGGGTTGTCGTCGCCTGCGGAACGGTTGAGGTGGACCTCGTCGCACCAGGTACATCGGTGGACAAGGACCCACTCGCCGTTCCCGCGCACGCTGATGGCGACCGGCTCCATCGACGCGCCGCACTCAGCAGCGCGGTCGCCGGGCGAATCGTCGAGGTGACGGGACCACAGGCAGTTCGGACAATGGTTTCTGTGCGCGGTGCCGGGCGCGTCGAGTGGAACCTCGAGCGCGCAGTTCCGGCACCGGAAGGTGTGTTCGCGTGAACGCGACAACGGAGGACCTCCGGTTGAGTTGATGACCGTCAGAAGACGACGTCGCGTCACTCGGAAGGCTTAGAGCCGACCGGTTTGACGACGCGACGTCCCGTCCTCTGGGGACACGGTCATCAACTCACCTCCTCGATCGCTTAATTTGCAGCGTCGAGATCGTCCCAGCGGGTCATGCGAGCAGCAACCGATTTTGCGCCCGCGGCGATGTCCACCAACTCTTGGCGCGCCGGGCCGTCGCCCTCCAGCGGGTGAATGATCGGTCCGTCGTAGGCGAGGACCTTGGAGAGGACGGGTTCGCTCGCCACGATGTTGAACGGCTGGTCGAGGACGTTGACGATCTTCATGAACCCACGCCACACGTCGGGATCGGACGGGATGAGCGAGAAGAACTTCGCCTGCATGGCGGCGATCGGGTCTTCCTCGGCGGGGGGCGGCGGCGGCGCCTCGCCCTTGACCTCCCGGTCGAACGCAGTGCGCATGTCGCGGTCCATCTCGACGGTGGCGTGGAAGTGCGGGAGGAGCTCGGCTTCGCTGGCCGCGTCGACGCGGCGGGCGAAGTCGACGGGATCATCCAGCGCATCGATCTCGTTGATGACGGCCTGCGCGTGCAGCATCCCCATCGACACGCCGCGGCCGCGCATCGGATTCGTGGCGGCCACTGCGTCGGCGATAGCGGTGATGCCGGTCGCGACCGGCGCGCCGTCAATGATGAAGCGGCGGTAGCGATCGGGAATGGCGGCCATCGTCTCCAGCTCGCTGATCGGCTCGCCGTCGAGGTACGGCGCGATCGCCGGCGTGGCGGCGACGACCCTGCGCCACGCATCGGCATCGGTCAGCTTGTAGAGCGCCTTATCGGTGGCTGACGTGACAACGCCAATCATCCACGTGTCGTTGTCGGCGGGGAGGGAGAGGAGGGCGACGCTGCCGAGCACCTGAATCATCGGGACTTGCGGCCCCGGCCAGCCGTTCGGGCCGGCGCGGAAGTAGCGCCCGTAGTAGCGGAAGCCCGAGTCCTCACTGTGCTCAAAGAACGGCTTGCCGCCGATGGCGGCCAGCCACGTGCCGAAGGCGGAGCGTCGCCCGCCGGCGTCGATCACGAGGTCCGCGTGCAGGTCGTCACCGGCGTCGGTGCGCACACCAACTACGTGGGGGATGCCGGCCTCGACGGACGCGCCGGTGAGGAGTTCGGTGACGGCGACGCCGCGACGGACGTCGACGCGCGGTTCAGCGGCCGCCGCGTTGGCGACGGCCCACTCGAACACCGGACGGCGGCCGGTGATGACGCGGAACTGGTCGTCGTCGGGGCGCGGCGAGCGGTCGGCGATGCTGTCGGGCATCGCGTCGATTGCCGGCGTGATTCGTAGCGCGCCGGCCTGGTCGAACCGGTCGAACAGCTCGGGAAGTTCGGCGCCGATTATCTTGTGGAACCGGGCCAAGAAGTAGTGGCCCATACGGAACTGGGCGACGCCGGGGCGCTCCCACGCGTCCCACGCCTTGTCGATTGACTCCGGTGGCTCCTCGGGATTGCGCTCGAGCACCGTCACCTCGTGACCACGCCGCGCCAGCATCATCGACGCCCCCAGGCCGCAGATCCCACCGCCGCTGACAACGATCTTTGCCATGGCCTGGAGTGTACGGTCGCCGCCGATGAAGGCCGCCGCGTACCACCGCACTGGACCGCCCGACGTCTTCGAATACCTCGACGTTCCTGATCCGGAATGCCGCTCGTCGGGCGTCGTGATCCGCGTCGAGGCGGTCAGCATCGAGGGCGGTGACGTCCTCAACCGGGCCGGCGGCATGCTCACCGGCGACCCGCACATCGTCGGCTATCAGTGCGCAGGCACCGTCGTCGAAGTCGGCGAGTCGGCGGCGGCCGCCGGTGCGGCCGAAGGCCAGCGCGTCGTCGTCACGATGGCGAACGGCTCGCACGCCGAGCTGGTGTCGGTTCCCTATGCGTCGGTGTGGCCGGTCCCCGACGGCGCCGACATCGTCGCCGCGGCCTGCGTACCGGTCGCGTTCGGTACGGCCGACGATTGCCTCTTCGAGTTCGGGAAGTTGGTCGGCGGCGAGACCGTCTTGGTGCAGGCGGGCGCGGGTGGCGTCGGGATCGCGGCGATCCAGCTGGCCAAGCGCGCCGGCGCGACGGTCCTGGCTACGGCATCAAGCGCCGACAAGCTCGAGCGAATCGGTCACCTCGGCGTCGACCATGGCATCAACTACAAGGAGCACAACGCGGCGGAGGAAGCGCGCCGGTTGACCGACGGCCGCGGCGTGGACCTGGTGGTCGATCCGGTTGGCGGGTCGACGCTGCAGGGGAGCCTCGGCGCGCTGGCGAACCGGGGCCGGGCCATCACGGTCGGCAACGCGGGCCGAGAACGCATCGCGATCGATGCGTCGCCGTTGATGGGCATCAACGGATCGCTTACCGGTGTCTTCCTCGGCGCCGAGATCGCGACACCACGCGTGCGCGAGATGATCGGTCGCCACATCGCCGATGTCGCGTCGGGCGACCTCGAAGTCATCGTCGACCGCACGTTCCCGCTTGCCGACGCGGCCGCCGCCCACGCCTACATCGAAAGCCGCGCCGCCGTCGGTCGCGTGGTGTTGATCCCGTAACGAACGGCATTCTGGGCGGATTATTGCGGGCTCAGCCCGCGGTAATCCGCCCAGAATGATGCTGTTAAGCCGGGTGGCGGTCTCGCCAGGGCATGGCCTCTTCGAGTTGCGATGCGAGTCGGAGGAGGCCGGCGTCATTGAAGGGGCGCTCGACCAACTGCACGCCGACGGGCAGGCCGGACGGCGCTTGGTGCAGGGGGAGCGATACGGCGGGGAGCCCGGTGAGGTTGAACGGAGCGGTGAACGCGACCATCGCCATCACCGTCGTCGGCGGCGCGTCGGGTGCCTCGGTGATCTCGCGCAGGATCTGGCCGGCGGGCGGCGGCTCGATCGTCATCGTCGGTGTGAGCAGGACGTCGAACTCGGTGCCCCACCGGCTCACGGCGCGTCGTGACCACTCCTGAAGGACCTCGATGGCCTTGAGGTACGTCACCGCGTCAGTGGCCAGACCCTGCTGGTGACCGGCCTGGTTGTACGCCGACACCTTCGACCAGTCGACGTTCTGCGTGAAGCTGCCGTTGACCGCAGTGATGAACGCCGCCATTGCCGCTAGCTCGAAGTCGAAGGTCGTCGGCTCGACGTGATGACCGAGGCCCTCGAGCGCGCGACCCGCACTGTGCAACGCGTCGATGCACGCGTCGGCGACCGGCAACCCGAGCGACGCGCCTTCGACCATTCCGATGCGGAGGCGGCCCGGATCGGCCCCGACCTCCTCGACGAACGGGCGGTCGGGCGGCGGCGCGTTGTACCAGCACAGCGGATCGGGGCGGGCGATGAGGTCGAGAATCGCGGCGGTGTCGGCCACGGTGTGACTCACCACGCCCTCAACCGCGGCGCCTTCCCACGCTTCGATCAGCGTCGGGACCCGGCCGCGGCTCACCTTGAAGCCGACCAGCCCGCAGCACGACCCGGGGATGCGTAGCGATCCGCCGCCGTCACCGCCGTGGCCGATGGCGAACATGCCCGCCGCGGTAGCTGACGCGGCCCCGCCGCTCGAGCCTCCCGGTGTGTGGTCGGTGTTCCACGGGTTACGGGTGATGCCGTAGCGCTCGTTCTCGGTCGCGGTGACGGTGCCGAACTCGGGCGAGTTCGTGCGACCGGTCAGGATCATCCCGGCGCGCCGGAACGCGGCGACGGTCAACTCGTCCTCGGTCTGGAGCTCGTCACTGCCACCGTTCGAGCCGTGGGTGAGGGGCTGGCCGGCGGCGGCGGTCAGATCCTTGATCGGGATCGGCACGCCGAGGAACGGCGGCAGCGCGTCGGCCGGTTCGGTGACGACGAGGTCCGCGGCGCGCTTGGCGTCGGCGCGCGCCTCGTCGTCGTTGCGCCAGATGACCGCGTTTAGCGCGGGGTTCAGCGCGTCGATGCGGGTGATCGTCTCGTCGAGGACCTCGACGGGGCTCACCTGCTTCGTCCGGATCAGCTCGGCCAGGCCGAGAGCGGTCGGGAAGGCGTCCATGTCCCCGACGGTAGCTCCGGGCGTACACTGCGGCTCTAGGGCTTCACTTAGGGGGGAACGAAATGCGGCGACTACTCGCGCTACTCGCGATCGCGTTCACGCTGGCGGCGTGCGGCGGCGGCAAGGACAAGGTGTCAACGGCGACGACGGTGGCGACCACGTCCACCACTGTCGCGGCGACGACCACGGCACCGCCGGCGACCGCGCCACCGGTCACCGCGGCGCCCACACCCACGACCGCCCGACCCGTTGCCGCTGCGTCGGGTGTCCAGGGCGGCGGCTACGGCTGGCTGGCGACGGCGCGGCACCTGCGCACGCTGAACGGCCGGCGCTTCACATTCGGTTGCCCCGGCGGCGGTGCGGCCGGTTCGGTGTGGGGCAGTGGGCCCTACACCGACGACTCGTCGGTTTGTACGGCGGGCGTGCACGCCGGCGCGATCACCCAGGCCGCCGGCGGCGCCGTGCTGATCGAGATTCGGGCTGGCCAGGCGACGTACGCAGGGTCGACGGCGCGAGGCGTCACCACCAAACCCTTCGGGAAATACGAGGGGAGCTACGTCGTCCTCGGGCCGGCGACGATCCCTGGCGGCGGATACGGCACGGCGAACGCGCGGCAGCTCCGCGGCAAGAACGGTGAGCGTTTCGCGTTTGGGTGTCCGCCGGCCAACTCGGTTGGGACGGTGTACGGCAGCAACCCGTACACCGACGACTCGTCGGTCTGCACCGCCGGCGTCCACGCCGGCGTCATTACGCAGGCGGCGGGCGGCAACGTGGTCATCGAAATCCGCCCCGGCCAAGCGTCATACCCGTCGACGCCGGCGCACGGCGTGACGCCCAAGTCATACGGCAAGTGGGACGGCAGCTTCGCCGTCGTGAAGTAGCTAGGTCTTCTTCGCCCGGCTGGGCGCGACGCGCGGTGGCTCGTCGGGCTGCTTTGGGTACACGGGCGGCCACGGCGCGTCCATGAGGCCGGTGGCGCGGTCGCGTGCGTTCATCTCGAGGAGGGGCTCGATCGACTGCGGGTGATCGTTCATCTCGAGCCACGGATCGCCGACCCGTTCGAGTCGATCGGGGAGCGACGTGATCGTGAACTGATCGGGGTGGATGTCGTCGAGCTCCTCCCACGCGATCGGCGTCGACACCTGGGCGCCTTCGCGAGCCCGGACGCACCACGCGCCGAACACCGTCTTGTGCGGGCAGTTCTGGTTGAAGTCCACGAACACGCGTGTGCCGCGCTCCTCCTTCCACCATGCGGCGGTGATGAGGTCGGGGCGCCGCCGTTCGAGCTCGCGCGCGACGGCGACCGCCGCGCTGCGCACCTCGTACGAGTCCCACCGCGGCTCGAGGCGCACATAGACGTGTAGCCCGCGGTTACCGGTCGTCTTCGCGTACCCGACGATGCCGACCTCGTCGAACAGCGCCTTCAGCTCGTGCGCGGCGGCACGGATATGGGTGAAGTCGACGCCGGGAGTCGGGTCGAGATCGATGCGCAGCTCGTCGGTGTGCTCGGGGTCCGCGGCGAGGTACGGCCACACGTGGAACCCGAGGCAGCCGAGGTTGACCGCCCACAGCACGTGGGCCACGTCGGCGGCAACGAGCGCGTGCGACGTCGTCCCGTTGGGAGTCGACACGATCGTCGTTTGCAGCCAGTCCGGGACCGACTTGGGCACCCGCTTCTGGAAGAACGACGGCCCGCCGGCGCCCTCGGGAAAACGCTGTAGCAACACCGGCCGCCCGCCCATCGTCCGCATCAGCGGGGCCTCGACGCGCAGGTAGTGCTCGGCCAAGTCGCCCTTGGTCTCGCCGTGCTCCGAGAAGAACACCTTCTCGGGATGAGTGATGGGGACGTCGTGTCCCGCCGCCTCGACCACCACCCCAACGTACGCCGTAGTGTCGCCCCATATGAGGCTGGTATCGACGACCGAGGGCGCCGGCATCCTGCTGGGCGACGAGGTGGCGCTGGTCGCGCCCGACATGCTGACCCTGCTCGACATGGACCTCGAGACGGTGCCGACCGAGCGCCGCGTCGCCCTGGCCGAGACGCGGTTGCTCGCGCCGGTCCCACGACCGCCCAAGTTCCTCGCCATCGGTCTCAACTACGCGCTGCACGTCGCCGAGTCGGGAATGAAGCCGCCCGAGCACCAGCTCTGGTTCAACAAGCAGTCGACGTGCGTGGTCGGCCCCGGCGCGCCGATCGAGATCCCGACCGCCTCGTCGATGGTGGACTACGAGGGCGAGCTGGCGTTCGTGATCGGGCGGCGATGCCGCCACGTGAGCGCGTCCGACGCGCCGTCGGTGATTGCCGGTTACACGATCGTCAACGACGTCAGCGTGCGCGACTGGCAGATGCGAACCCAGACCATGACGATGGGGAAGAGCTTCGACACGCACGGCCCGTCGGGACCGTGCATCGTCACCCCTGACGAGTTGGGTGATCCGCACGGGCTCCGGTTGCGCACGTGGGTCAACGGCGACCTTCGCCAAGACGCCAAGACCGACGACTTGATCTTCAACTGCTACGAGATGGTCGAACATCTGACGACCGCGTTCACCCTCGAGGTCGGCGACCTCATCGCCACCGGGACGCCGGCCGGCGTCGGCATGGCGATGAAACCGCCGGGCTGGCTGAAGTCGGGTGACACGGTTCGCATCGAGATCGACGGCATCGGCACGTTGGAGAACCCAGTGATCAACGAGGGCGCGTGAACGGCGACGGCCTGCGGGCCCGGCTCGCGCGCGGCGACACGGTTGTGATGGCGGGTTGCTTCGACGCGTTGTCTGCCCGGCTCGCCGAGCGGGCCGGGTTCGAGACGATGTTCCTGTCGGGCTACTGCACGGCGGCCACGCTGCTGGGGCTTCCCGACTTCGGGTACCTCACGCAGACCGAGATGGCCGAGGTGGCGCGCCGGGTCTGCCGCACGGTCCCGAGCGTCCAGATCGTCGTCGACGGCGACACCGGCTACGGCAACTCGCTCAACACGATCCGCACGGTGCAGCTGTACGAGGACGCGGGGGCGGCGGGGATCTTCCTGGAGGACCAGGTGTGGCCCAAGAAGTGTGGCCACATGGCCGGCAAGCGCGTCGTGCCCCGCGAGGAGTGGCTCGGCAAGCTGCGCGCCGCGCTCGACGTGCGCGACCGGTTGTTCGTGACGGCCCGCACCGACGCGCGCGCCGCCGTGAACCTCGACGAGGCCATCGAGCGGGTCCGCATGGCGGCCGACCTCGGCGTCGACGCCATCTTCGTGGAAGCGCCCGAGTCCATCGAGGAAATGGAGGCGATCGCGGCGGCCACGCCGGGGTGCGTGCGCGTCGCCAACATGATCGAAGGCGGGCGCACGCCGCTGCGCACCCCGGCCGAACTGCACGACCTCGGCTTCGATCTGATCGTGTCGCCGCTGACCGGTCTGTTGGGCGCCGCGCTGCAAATGCAGCGGTCCTACGGCGTCCTCGCCGACAAGGGAACGCTGCGCGACGACCTCGACCTGGTGCTGTCGTTTGACGAGTTCGCGCCCCTCGTCAATCTCGAGGAGCACTACGCGACCGAAGCGAAATACACCACCTGACCAGCGCAGAGGGCCGGCGAGCGGCCCTCTGCGCTGGCACAACGCTGATCAGCTCAGCAGGCGCTGGGTGTTATCGGGTGGCGCTGCTCGCACGTGAGCTGGCGGTTCACCGCATTGTCGGGGACGAGTTCCGACCAGCCTTCGTAGACGAGGGGCACGGCGAGAACGCCTTGCCCGCCCAGGCCCGCGTAACGCACCACGGTGTCGTCCGCCTTGGTGCTCGGCCCTGCATCGAGCACCATCTTGCCGACGATTGCTGCGTCGATCGGGTTCCCGTCACCGTTCGGATCACCGTCGATGACCATCATGGCGTTGGAGAACTTGTTCGACAGGTAGGCGTAGTAGCCGCCGCCCTTCTTGGCACCGAAGTTGAGGCCGTGACAGCCCGGATCGCACGGCAGCGTCTTCACTACCCGGTCGGTCTTGACGTCGATGACGGTCACCGTGTTCGACGTCGTGTTAGCCGTCAGCATGTAGTTGCCATCGGGGCTAACCGGCGTCTGAATCGGCAAGATCCCCAGGTTGGCTGGCTTCTTCCCGGTTACCGGGTCGTAGCCGCGGTCCAGGCGGATCGTCTTGGCGCCAACCTTGCGGCCACCGCTCACGCACGCCTTCCCCTTGATCGAGACGCACGAGATGCTGTTACTCAAGAGGTTGGCGATGTAGTACTTGCTGCCGTCAGGCGTCATTGAGGACGCGATCGGCTCCTTCTCCAGGTGGCGCTTGGACTTGATCGTGCCGCCCTGGATGTCGAGCAGCGTTCCCTCGTCGGTGTTGGGGTCAGGTGTCACCATCCACTTGGCGTCACCGCTCATCCAGTGCGCGTGCGGGTGCGCCACAAGTTCCCCGGGCCGCTGCGTGAGTATCCGGCGGTCGATCTTGGTCGCGCCCGGACTCAGCTCGACGACGGAGTTCCCACCGTTGATCGCGATGTGCAGTTGATCGGTGTCGGTACGCGTCATCACGTGTGAGGGCGCCGGTCCGACTTGGATGCGGCGCACGAACGCGAGCGTCTGACGGTCGAAAACGTCGAGGTAATCACCGAACCACTCGGTTTGGTAGATGTACTTCTCGTCGCGGTCTGTCCACATGTTGTGCGGGTTGTTCATGTTCACCGATGGCAGGGCCGCCTTCTTGCTGACCTGCCACGTCGCCACGTCCACTGCCGTCGCCGTTCCTGGCTTGCTCTTGCCGGCCGTCTCCTCGAACTGCGTGTCGACCCACACCTCACCCACACCGGGCGTCTTGGGTCGTTGCGTGAGCGCGGGCAGCGTCTTGGGCTCGTCGAAGTACTGGTGGAAGAACGAGTTGAGGTCGACGATGAGGTTGGGCGCGCCCGCCGAGTCGTAGGTGAGGATCGGCGCCGTCGGGTACTTCGGGTCCCATCCCTGTTCCTCGGTGTTGCTGAAGTGCTGCCAGTTGCCGGGCACCGTCGCGATGAAGAACGTGTGCACGAGGCGGTAGATGATGTCGGACGCGGTGGGCACCGTCATCCCGCCGTCGCCCATGTCGAGCGTCGACGCGCGGCCGAAGTCGAGACCGACCGTCGTGGGATCGTCGACGACGACCGCGCCCAGCATGTACGGATGGATCTTGCACGTGAACGCGTAGAGCCCGGGCTTGGTCAACTCGACGTCGCGCGTCCCGACGAACCCACCCGACTGGTCGATGAACGGCGTGCCCGCCGGCCGGATCAGGCTGGTCACGGTATGCACGCTGCCGGTGTTGGCCGGGTCGACGACGAAGCTGGCCTTCACCGGCAGGAGGCCGGGAACGATCTCGGCCACTGCGAGGGATCGGCCGCCGAAGAGGTCGAGCCCGCCGTCGAACCAGTTACCGCTCTTGTCGGTGAGTTGGAAGGTCGGCGGGACCGTAGGCAACTGGCCCAGCTCGGCCATCCCTAGCGACGCCAGCGCCTGGTTCACCGGCTCGAGGCCGGGTATCTGCGGAAGTCCCGGTGTCGAGACCGGGAGCGGAGGTGGCGCCGCTTTCGACGCCTGGCCCGTGATCGTGACCAGCGCGACGGAGACCATCGCCACTGCGACAACGGTGACACGCAGCCTCGCGCTCCTCGTCATGCGGATATCGGTAGTTGGTGTCACGGTCGGTTCATTCCTCCAGGTGTGGTTGACAGGTTTGTGGTGGCGCGGCGGCTCATGGGGACCGTCGCTTGACTCGGCCGCGCAGCAAGAAGGCGACCAGGCCGAGCGCGGCGGTCATCGCCACGACACCGCCGATCTTGCGCGTCGCCGATGTCGACGACAGGTGCGGCTCGACCGTGTCCGGGCCGGCGGTTGTGGTCGGTGCCGGTGTGGTCGTCGTCGACGTCGCGACTGCTAGCGGTGGTGCGGCGACCGCCGTCAGCGGCCCGTTGTCCGTCATCTCCTCGACCGGCGCCGCCGGCTCCACGTAGGTGAGATCAGAGGGGAAGGCGGCGATCGCGGCCCTCGGCGGACTCGTCGTCGTGGTCGCCGCCGCCGAACCGGCCTTGCGCGTCGTCGCGGTCGAGCTCGCGGCCCGCGGGTCGGCGTCACTCGCGTCGTCCTCGGCGACGAAGTCGACGCTCTCGTCGACGTCCTCGTCGTCTATCTCCTCGGCGGCGTCGTCGCCTGTGGGGTCGTCGTCCGGCTCAGCCGCTTCGTCGTCGCTCGCGTCGCCGGCGGGTGCCGTGGTGGTTGTCACCGCGGGCGCCGACGTCGGTGGCGGGTTTGCGGGCGCCGCGGTGGCGGGGGGCGATGTCGCTGGCGGCGATGTCGGTGGCGGCGACGTGGGCGGCGGCGATGACGCGCCGCCTCCACCGGTGACGTGGATGGTGCCCGTCATGTAGGGGTGGAACCGGCACGTGTAGCTGATGTCGCCCGCCTGGCTGACCGTGTAGCTGAAGGTGGCGCCAGGAGGGATATCCGGTGAGTTGATGGGTCCGCCGACGACGCTGTGCGTCTCGGGGTCGCGGTTCGTCCACGTGATCGCGTCGCCGACTGCCGCGCTGACCGCCTCCGGCTGGAAGCTGTTGCCCGTCATTTCGACCGCGTGGCCGGCGGCATGACCGGCGCGCGTGGTCCACATGAAGAGGGCGGCGCTGATCAGTAGGCCAGCCGCCCCGAGGCGCGCGGCGCGTACAACCTTGGGGTTGCTCGCGAGCAAGGTCACTTGACACTCCTTCGTGCTCGGATCGCCACCAGGCCAATTCCCACCATCAGCAGCACGGCGATGAGGGCGGCCCAGCCGATGTCGCTCGTCCTCGTCGTCGCCACCCGCACCGCCGCCGCCGACTTTGACGGCGTCGACGCGGCGGCCGCGGTGACCGGCACCGCGGTGGTCGTCGCCGCCGCCGGTTTGGCGGCGGCCGGCCCGACGTCGAGTGTTGTCGTAATGCCGTTCATCCCGGCCGCGATGCCGGTAAGCCCTGAGGCGTGGGCATCGTGCTCCGTTGCCCCGTGGGAGTGGGCGAAGATGTGGCAGTGGAGGAGCCAGCGGCCCTCTACTTGTGGCACGGCAACGATGTCGAACGTCTGCCCGGCTGACACGAGCAAGGTGTCCATCCGGGTCGGCTGGGGCAGCGGCAGACCGTCCTGCGCCACGACTTCGAACGGTGAGCCATGCAGGTGTATCGGGTGGGAAAGATCGCCGGCGCCGATCAAGCGGATGCGCACGCGCTCACCGACGCGCGCGCCGAGCGGAACAGTTGCCGGATACGACCGCCCGTTGAACACGAACCCGAGGTCGGTGTCGCCGATGACCAGGCGGTAGTCGCGATCAGCCTGGATGTCGCCCTGCTTGGGTACGACCTCGAGCACGCCGTACAGGCCCCGACCGATGTCGCGGCCGGAGGAGTGCGCGTGATACCAGTGCGTCCCCGTCGCGACCGCGGTCCACTCGTAGGTGTAGGTGTGCCCGGGCGCGATTGACGGTTGCGTGAGGCCGGGCACGCCGTCCTGCTGGTTGGGCAGGATCATCCCGTGCCAGTGCACGCCGGTCGCGATCGGGAGGTCGTTCTTCACGACGATCCGCACGCGGTCGCCCTCGTTGACGCGGATGACCGGTCCGGGGACGCTGCCGTTGAACGTGTAGGCCTCTTTGAATACGCCGGGCGAGACCTCCCAGTTGACTGCTGACATCCGCAGCGTGAACACCTTCACGTTGTCGCGCGTCGCGAACGGCGCCAGGTACGTGCCGTCGCCGAGCGATGTGCCTTGCGGCTTGGGCGCGGCGGGCAACGACGCGACGGTGGTCGACGGCGCGGCGGTGTGGGACATCGGCGCCGTGGTCGCGGTGTCGTCGCCCATGTCGTCGTCTTCCACCGCCGCCTCGTCGTCGGGCGGCGGCCCACCTTCGGCCTGGGCGAGAGCGGCGACCGTGCTCCTCGCGTGAGCCGCGCTGCGGGCGCCGCGCTCGACCGACGCCCATGTCAAAGTCGCCGCGACCAGTAACAGCCCGATGGCGATCCGAATGACGGCAATCTCAACGCGTCGAGCTGGCAACCGATTCTCCTGGTGAGGTCGAGAAACGCGAAGGGCGGATCGGCGGCCGGCCCGCGAGCATCGCGGTGACGCCGATGACCGTCGCGAGAAGGACGGCCTCCGTCTGCAACGTGCGCGCCGGACGGCGGTCGTTCGGCGGGCTGGTCGCGGCGCGGTCGTGGTGCGCCCATTGGCGCGCGCGGTTGGCGACGAGAAGACCGACCGACAGCACCGCCAGTTTCACGACGAAGATGCGGCCGTAGTCGCTTCCCGGAACGTGTCGCCACAGTTCGATCACCGGCGTCGCGAGCACGATCCCGGTACCGACAACCAAGGCGAGCGCGACGGAGGCGACCCGTGAGAAGCGCAGGACCACGGCGCGCAACTCGCCGACGGTCGCACGCTGGGGGAGGACGACGAAGACGAGCGCGAGAACCCCGCCGATCCACGCCGTGACCGCAGCCACGTGCACCAGGTAGGCGATCGACCGGAGGCCCGTCGCCTCGGCCGCATGGCCGACCTGGACCGTCGTGTGCACCAGACCGAGCGACACTGCCACGGCGCCGGCGCGCCACCACCGCGAACGAGCCACGCCGCTGGCGACGTCGACGAGCAACACGCCGGCGAGTACGAGCAGACCGAGCCGCACGATGGCGACCCAGCCGAAGTGCGTGCTGGTTGCATCGACCAGCGTTGAAGGCAACGCGGCGGCAGGTAGGTGCTGCCCAGTGATCGCCGTCTGCTCCAGTCCCGCGCCGACGATCGTCCCTGCGCCGGCGAGGACGACGCCGGCCGACAGGAGGAGGCGGCCGTGACGGGTTGCCGCGCCGGCCGGCCACACCAGCGTCAGGAAGACCCCGCCGCCGACCAGCGCCGCCAATGCGAGGAACACGAGCGCACGCGATGCGGTGAGAAGGCCGGCCACACCAGCCGGCGACGTCGCCGGCACACTCGCCGCCCGCCCGAGCGCCGCAGGTACGCCGGCGCCCGCGCCGACAAGGGCGAAGCTCGTCGCGCCGTAGACGACGTGTTCATCGGTGCCGACGACGCGCCACAACACGGTGTAACTGCCCGGAGCGATGGTGCCGAGCTCGCCGGTGAGTGTGGTCAGGACCGGCCCGTCGTGGTGGAGCGGGCCAACGCGAACGGGGCGCCCGGTGAGGTCGTGCACCGTCACCGACGCGTACTTGAGGTTGATGTGCTCGGAGAAGCGGAAGTGGACGCGATGCGGCGTCGCGTCGAGGAGTGCGCCGTCCGCCGGCTCGGACACGACCACGTACGCGTGCGCGCCAGCCGGCCCGGCGGTCACGATGATCACCGTGACCACAACCGCGCACCCCGCGGTCAAACGTCCAAACCCCAGTCCCCGCACGCCGCCGATTCAATACGGCGATCATTCGCGGGCGGTTGCCGCCCGGTGAACGGCGCGAACCGCCTTGCCGACGGTGTGACGGGCGTCGCGGACGGCGTTGCGAAACAGGTCGGTAACGCGACAATGCCCTGACGGGCAGCGCGTGAAGTCTGTCAGCGTGACGTAAAGCGCACGTCATGCCGTCCGTACGCCGCGGTAACACCGACGCGCGAGCGTCTCGGTGTGGAAGGCGACGCGTGTTGTGGGCGCACCTCGCCGCTTACCGGCTTCACCGTGGGGATCACCGCCGATCGGCGCTGCGAGGAACAGCGCGAGCTGATCGAGCATCGCGGCGGCCGCACGATTCACGCGCCCACCGTGCGCACCGCGGCCCTGGCCGACGAGGCCCCGCTTCACGAGGCCACCGACCGCCTGATCGACGACCCGCCGGACATCCTCGTGGCGACGACGGGCATCGGCATGCGCGGGTGGATGACGGCGACACGCGCGTCGGGTCGCGAGCAACATTTGCTGGCCGCCTTGCGCCAGGCGCGCATCGTGGCGCGAGGCCCGAAGGTGCACGGCGCGCTCCACGAGGCGCAGCTGCCGATCTGGCGCGACGAACCGTCAGAGCAGTTGGCGCCGATCATCGCCCGCTTGGCCGCTGAGGAGCCGCCCGGAACGCACGTCGCGGTGCAGCTCTACGGTGCGGACGCCGCGTGGATCGTCGACGAGTTGCGGGCGGCGAACCTCGACGTGACGACGGTGCCGGTGTACAGCCGGACAGTTCCGGCCGACACCGGTCCCTCGGTCCGTCTGGTCCAGCTGGTCGTTGATGCCGCGGTGGACGCCGTCACCTTCACCAGCGTGGCGGCGGCGGAGAACTTCTTCGAGGTCGCGGCCAGCGTTCGGCTGGCTGATCGCACGCGTCGCGCCTTCAACACGAATGTCGTCGCGTGTTGCGTCGGCCCCTTTGTCGCCGCCACGGTTCGCGACCAGGGCGTTCTGGACCCGTGCGCGCCGTCGCAGGGCAGGCTCGGGCTCATGGTGTACGAACTCGGTGTGCGCCTTGGCGCCCGGCACCGCCACGTGCAGTTGCCGGGCGTCGATGTCGCGGTTCAGGGATCCACGCTCGCGACCGACGACCGCCGAGTCGAGCTGGCGGGGCGGGAAAGGGCGGTGTTCGAACTACTCGCCGACCGACCGGGCACCGTCGTGCCGGTGTCGACGTTGCTCCGCCGCGTGTGGGGGAAGCGAGACGGCGACGCCGGTGTGATGGAGAAGGCGGCGAGCCGCTTGCGCCGGCAGATTCATCCGGTTGGCCTCGACGTCCTGAACGTAATGCGGCGGGGGTATGCGCTCTCGCCGGCGTTGACTAGGCGGCGTCCGCCTGTGCGCGGAGAAGGCCCATCAATCGGTGGTGAAGCTTGCGGAACGCCGGCTTCTCGATGAGGGCTTCGCGATCCCGTGGGCGGGCGAGCGGCACCTCGATGATGTCGACGACCGACGGGTTGGGCGGCACGCCCATTACGACGATGCGGTCAGCGAGGGCGATGGCCTCGTCGACGCCGTGCGTCACCATGAGGACGGTCTCGGTCGTCGACTCGTTCTGCCAGAGGTCGACGAGCTGGTCCTGCAAGCGGGCGCGGGTGAGCGCGTCCAACGCGCCGAACGGCTCGTCGAGCAGGAGTATGCGGGGACCGACGGCGAACGCGCGAGCGACGGCCGTGCGCTGTTGCATGCCGCCGGACACTTGCGCGGGTCGCTTGTCCTTGTGCTCCCAGAGCCCCACCGCGGTGAGGTAGCGCTCGACGATCTCGTCGGTGACCGCCCGGTTGCGGCCGGGCACGGCCGCCCGGGCCGCCTCCCGGACGTTGGCCAGCAGGCTCAGGCGCGGGAGCAACGAGTAGTTCTGGAACACCATCGCCCGGTCCGGCCCGGGACCGACCACCACCTGGTCGTCGGCCACGATGCGGCCGCCGTCGGGCTGGGTGAGGCCGGCGACGATGTTGATCAACGTCGTCTTGCCGCATCCCGAGTGCCCGATGAGCGAGACGAACTCGCCTTGCTCGACGGTGAGGTCGACGCCGCGAAGGACCTCCTGACTGCCGTAGGACTTGGTGATGCCTTCGATTGACAGCTTCACGCCACTACCTCCGGTAGCTCGACGCGCCGGGCCAGCCGGACGAACGCGGCATCGAGGACGACGCCCACACCACCGATCAGGACGATCGCGGCGATCACCGACGCGAGGTCGGCGCCGTTGTACGAGTTCCAGACGAAGAATCCGATGCCGGTGCCGCCCGACAGCATCTCGACGGCGACGATCACCATCCACGCCACTCCCATGGACAGCCGCAAGCCGGTGACAACCGACGGCAGCGAATGCGGGATGAGGACGTGCCGGATGTAGCGCAGCCGGCCGAACTGGAATACCCGGGCCACGTTGCGGTGATCACGTGGCACCGAGGCCGCACCGGCTGCGGTGTTGATGACCGTGGGCCACAGCGCGGTGATGAAGATGACGAAGACCGCGGCGTGCGGCGCGTTCTTCAACGCGACGAGACCGATCGGGAACCATGCGAGCGGTGAAACCGGCCGGAGGAGTTGTACGACCGGGTTGGCGGCTTGCCACATCCGTCGGCTGCTGCCGATCATCAGTCCGAGGGGAATACCGACGACCGCCGCCATCCCGAAACCGCTGAACACCCGCTGGAGCGAGATCAGCAATTGCAGGCCGACGCCTTTGTCATTCGGACCGCTGTCGTGAAACGGGCTCGACAGCAGCGTCCGCAACGCGGCGAAACCCTCCAGGGGAGTGGGCAGGTCAGGAGCCTGCGTGGCGATGAGCGCCCAGACGCCGACGAACACGCCGCCGCCCAACGCCGGCCAGGCGATGGAGGCGGCCATGGCCCGCAGTCGGGCGAGGGCGCGATCAGACCGCGGCCGTGACGACGCGATGGCTCGAGGGAGGTCCTGCGAAATCACACTCATGCGGCGCGCTTCACTTCCTCTTGGGGGTTCTTCGGGTCGAACGTCGCGCCGTCGAGCTTCAGGACGAATGGCTTCATGTCGTCATCGGGCACCGTGAGCTTCTCGGCGTCGGCCACCTGCGCGTAGAGATCGCTCATGATGATCGAGTCGACGATGTGATTGGCGTTGGGTGCGGTCTTCAGCAGGCCGAGGCGCTGGTATTGGGCGAGGAACCATTGGGCGTGACCGCGCCGGGGGAAGTTCACCTTGCCGTCGTTGAAGAACTGCATGTAGTCGTCGGTGAAGGTCCGGGTTCCGATACCCGCACCGATGTCGTACTTACCGAGCAGCCGACCTTCGATCGCGGCGGGCGCCGCATTGACGTATCCGGGCACGCCGATCACGGTCGCCGCCTTGGCGCGGTTGGCCAAATTGTCGAGCCACTTGCCGGCCTTGAGGATGGCGCCCATGACGTCCTTGAGCACGTCGGTCTGGGCCGCGAACTTCTCGCCCACGACGAGCGCCTTCTCTGGGTGGTGCTTCCAGATGTCCTGGGTGGCGATGTGCGTGAAACCGATGCCGTCGTTGACGGCCACCGCCCCCCACGGCTCGCCGACGCAGTAGCCGTCCATGGTGCCCACCTTCATGTTGGCGACCATCTGCGGCGGCGGGATCGGGATGATCTTCACCTTCGACTCGTCCACACCGGTGGCCCGCAGCCAGTAGCGCAGCCACATGTCGTGCGTACCGCCGGGGAACGTCATGGCAAGGGTGGGCGACTTCTTCTCGAGCACCGCCTTGGCGTTGGCCAGGTCCGCGTAGCCGGCGCCGGCAAGCGACTTGCTGAGCGTGATCGCCTGGCCGTTGGTGTTGAGCACCATCGCGATCTTCAGCGCGGTGGATGGCACGCCGCCGCCGACGCCCGACGCCACTGCGAGGGGCAGTCCGAACAGTGCGTGGGCGCCGTCGATCTGACCGTTGAGGAGGTTGTCCCTCGTCACCGGCCAGGAGGCTTGTTTCTCGAGCGTGACCTCAAGGTTGCGCTCGGCGAAGTACCCGAGCTCGTGCGCCATGACGATCGATGCGCAGTCCGTCAGCGCGATGAAGCCGAGCTTCACCTTGCGCGGCGGACCGCCGGCCTTCGTCGTCGCTGTTGCCACCGAACCTTTGTCTTTGTCGCCCCCGCAGGCGGCGAGCACGCCGCCGGCTGCCACTGCCAGTGATGCCCCGCCAGCCAGGCGCAGGAAGTCGCGCCGCTTGATGTCCATGTGGCGCCACCGTACGGATCGCGTTCGACGGATCCATTTCGTGATGGTCAACCAACTATGACGGTCGGCTCACACCCACTTTGGGTCAGTGTGCGCGTTCACGATGTAGCCCCGACCGCGTACGGATCGCAGCGCATTGGCGCCCGCTCCGAGGCGTCGGCGCAAGCGGCCGATCGTCGCCTCAACGGCGTGGGCATCGGCCTGGTCCGACCACACGTCGTGCAGCAGGACGGTCTTGGAGACAACCGTGCCGACGCGTCGAATGAGTGCATCGAGGACGGCGCGCTCGCGCGGAGTCAATTCGATCACCGTGTCATCCACGGCCACGACGCCGCCTTGTACAACCACCGACGCCCCGTCGGCATGGAGCGCCGTGCGCCGGCGCTGGAGCGCGTCGTCGAGTTCGCGGACGAGCAGGCCGAGACGTCCGACCGACGGCGCGACCGGGCCGGCGATGCCGAGCTCCGTGGCTGCTTCGGCGCACGCCGGTCCGACACAGGCCGCCACCACACCGCGGCTGTTGAAGGCGGCGATGAGGCGGTCGCGATCACCGCGGCCTTCGGCGATCCTCACGAAGTTGTGCACGGCGGGGGCGCTGGTGAACGTGATCGCATCGATCTCGCCCTCACATGTCGCCCCGATCAGACGCTCGGTGGCGGCGGTGTCCTCAGGCACTCCGTATCGGTACACCGGGACGTCGATCACCCGTGCGCCCTTCTCTCGCAACAGGGTGGAGGCCGCCTCACTGAGCGCGCCGTAATGCTGAAACGCGATGCAGGTCGACGTCAGCGATCGCATGCTCAGATCCTCGACCAGCTCGTCGAGCCGTTCGGTCGGCGCGGTCACGTGCACGCTCAGTCCCGCGGACTTGAGCGCGCCGGCCGCCTTCGGGCCCCGGGCGAAGACCGTCGTCGCGCGCAATGTCTCGACGAGCGCGTCAGCGCAACCCCAACTCTGTGCCGCCTCGAGCCAGGCCCGGATGCCGATCCCGGTCGTCGCGATCAAGTACGTCGGCTTGGCGGCGAGAACCGCGTCGGTCGCGGCGCGAAGCGCGGCGTCCGATCCGAGGTATTCGGTGGTGATAGCGGGGCCGTGGATCACCGTCGCGCCGCGCCGCTGAAGCAGCTCAGCTTGTTCGTCGGCACGGCGGCCGGCTGTTATCCCGACCGTGAAGCCTTGAAGCGGGCTCAGGGTCACGTTCCCGAAAGTGTCGCAGTGGGGGATTTCTCGACAGTGACTCCGATGAGTCCGCGCCGTGAAACGAGGCTTACGTCATGCTGACGACGCCAGCGCGAGGTCTTCGGTTGCCGCCGAGTCGAGTTCGACTACCTGCGGTGACTCGGCTACGGCCGGCTCAGACAGCCAGCGACACAGCACGGCGGCGACGCCAGCCGCGATCGCGATGGCGAGAAACAGGATGCGGGTGTTGCCAGCGGGATGGCGTGCGTCGACGGTGAAGAACAAGATCGACGAGAACGTCACACCGCCGATGTTGCCGTAGGAGCCGGCCAGCCCCGCGATCTGACCCCCGACGCGGCGCTTGATCAATGGCACCATCGAGAACACCGCGCCATTGCCGGCTTGGATGAAAACCGACGCCAGCGCGACCAGGGCGATTCCCGCGGCGAGCGGCCAACGACTGGTCAACTGGCTCAGCGCGGCGAACGTGACTGCCGCGCCGGTGAGAAGGACCGTCAGCGTCGTTCGCCGGCTTCGTGCGAGATCGGAGACGATGCCGCCGCCGGGGCGGGTGACGAGATTCGTGAACGCGAACGCGCTGCCGGCAGCCCCGGCCGCCGCAATTTTGAGTCCGAACGTGGCGGCGAAGAATGTCGGCAGGAGTGAGATCACGGCGAGTTCGGCACCGAAGGTCACGAAATACGTCAGGCTCAGGATGACGACCGGCGCGAACGCATACCGATCGTCGGCCGCGTACTGGCCGGCCAGCGCCGGACGGTTCACGCGGATCGCTTGGGTGACCAGGTAAGCGAGGAACACGGCAAGAGCGATCCAAATCCCGCCGAGCGCGGTCGACGTGATGACGTGGACCTGCTCGATCCGGTACGCGACCAGACCGAGCGCGCCCACCAGCGGAAGCTGGAGGAGGACGAGCCCGATCACCGCCGATCGGCTGGTCACTTCCAACGCGCCTTGCCGGCGTGGTCGCTCATACCGTGCTCCGGCGGGTGTGTCGGTCACAGCAAACATGTAGAAGACGCCGTACAGCGCCGCGACCGCGCCGGACAACCCGACGCCCCAGCGCCACGCTCCGGGGCCGGCGGCGATCGACAGCGCGATCGGCGGCAGCGTCAGCGCCGCGGCGGCCGAGCCGAAGTTCCCCCACCCGCCGTAGATCCCCTCGGCGGTTCCGATCTCCTCGCGGTCGAACCACTCCGACACCATGCGAATCCCGACGACGAAGCCGGCGCCGACGATGCCGAGGGCCAACCGGGCGAACACCAGGACCGAGAAGGAGTGAGCGAGGGCGAAGATCGTGTTGGGAACGGCGGCGAAAATGAGTAAGCCGCCGTACAGACGGCGCGGCCCCAGGCGGTCCAGGAGCATCCCGACGAGTACACGGGCGGGAATCGTGAGGGCCAGATTGCAGAGCCCGATGGTCGCCAGTTGCGGCGGTGTAAGGCCGAGGTCCTTGCCAATCGCGACGGAGAACGGCGCGAAGTTGAACCACACGACGAAGGACAGCAGAAAGGCGAATGTCGTGAGGTGCAAAACGCGGTACTTGCCGCGAAACGATGCCAGTCCAGTCAGGCGGGAACGCAGCGCTCGCCGCTTCAGATGCGGTTGTGTGACGACCATCTGCACAATCAACCGCACGCTTCTTACACGAGCGTTGCCGCGCCTTGAACGCCGGTGAACGATCTCCGCACGCAGCAGAGCTGATGGTGTGCGTCGTCGGCAACACGTAGGAAACACGGTTGTCGTCGGGCATTCGCGTTAGAGAAACCGCTGTCACACGCGCGTGGTGTTCACTCGTCGGCATGGCATCCATCGCGCTCGCGTCCGCCATCAGTACCGCCGCCACAGTCGCTGCGGTACGGCTGGTCGCAACGTGGCGACGTTGCGTCGGTCGTCGCACGTGGAGCCCCGTCGACGCCACATGACGAGACAGCTCGTCGTCGCCGGCCACGGAATGGTCGGTCACAAACTCGTGGAGTCGTTGGTCGAGGGTGGTGCCTTGGCCGACTGGACCATTGTCGTATTCGGCGAGGAACCTCGACCGGCCTATGACCGTGTCGGCCTGAGTTCGTACTTCGGCGGCACCACGCCGGAGGAGCTTTCGGTCGTCACCCCCGGCTACTTCGACGTCGATGGACTCTCGCTCCGCGTCGGCGAGCGGGTGACGGCGATCGATCGCGTCGCGCACACCGTCACGTCGTCATCTGGTGAAACCCGTCGCTATGACGCCCTCGTGCTCGCGACCGGTTCATACCCGTTTGTGCCGCCGCTGCCCCGGACCGATGCGCCGGGCTGTTTCGTCTACCGCACGATCGAAGATCTGCTCGCCATCGAGACGTGGGCACAGGGCAAGCAGCGAGGCGTCGTCATCGGCGGCGGGCTGCTCGGGCTCGAAGCGGCGCACGCTCTCAAGCAGCTCGGTCTCGAAACGCACGTGGTGGAGTTCGCGCCGCGCCTCATGCCGGCGCAGATCGACGAGGGCGGCGGCGCCGTCCTGCGGGGCCGGATTGAAGAGTTGGGCGTGACCGTGCACCTCGGTATGCAGACCACGGAGATTGTGGTCGACGACCAGGGCGCGGCGACCGGGCTCCGGTTCGCCGAAGGCGACGATCTCGAGACCGACATCATCGTTTTCTCTGCCGGCATCCGACCGCGTGACGATCTGGCGCGCGACGCCGGCTTGGCGATTGGCGAGCGCGGCGGGGTGGTCATCGACGAGACGTGCCGGACGTCCGATCCCCGCATCTACGCGATCGGCGAGTGCGCGCTGACGGGTGGACGCATCTTCGGCCTTGTGGCGCCGGGCTACGACATGGCGCGGGTGGCCGCCGACCAGATTCTCGGCGGCGACGCCACGTTCGAGGGCGCCGACACGTCGACCAAACTCAAGTTGATGGGCGTCGACGTCGCCAGCTTCGGCGACTCGTTCGGCGCAACCGAAGGCGCGCAGTCCGTCACCTACGCCGACCCGATCTCGCAGGTGTACAAGCGTCTCGTGGTGGATGCCTCCGGGGTCCGGGTTCTCGGCGGCATCCTCGTGGGCGACGCGTCGATGTACGGGACCTTGGCCCAGATGGCGCGCGGCGACATGCCGACACCGGACAACCCCGCCGAGTTGATCTTCCCGGAACGATCGGGCGGCGTGACGCTGGGCGTCGGGTCGCTCTCCGCGACTGCGACCGTGTGCTCCTGCAACAACGTCAGCAAGGGTGCGATCTGCAGCGTCATCGCCGAGACCGACGGCTGCGACGTTGCCGCGATCAAGGCGGCGACGAAGGCGGGAACCGGCTGCGGCGGCTGCGTCCCGCTCGTGACCGAGATTCTCAAAGCCGAGCAGCGGGCCGCCGGGCTCGAGGTACGGACCGCGCTCTGCGAGCACTTCGACTACAGCCGCCAGGAACTGTTTGACATCGTTCGCGTGCACCAGCTCCACTCGTTCTCCGAGCTGTTGGCGAGCCACGGTCGCGGCCGTGGGTGCGAGATCTGTAAGCCGGCCGTGGCGTCGATGCTCGCCTCGTTGAGCAGCGGCTACATCCTGGCGGGAGAGCAGGCCGGCCTCCAGGACACGAACGACCACTTCCTCGCCAACCTCCAGAAGGACGGGACGTATTCGGTCGTGCCGCGAGTGCCGGGTGGCGAGCTCACGCCCGACCAGCTCATCACCATCGGCCAGGTCGCCAAGGACTTCGCGCTGTACACGAAGATCACCGGCGGTCAACGCATCGACCTCTTCGGCGCGCGCGTCGAGCAGCTGCCCGCCATCTGGCGACGGCTCGTCGACGCCGGCCTCGAGTCGGGACACGCGTACGGCAAGGCGTTGCGGACCGTGAAGTCCTGCGTCGGCTCGACGTGGTGTCGCTACGGCGTGCAGGACTCCACGTCGCTCGCTATCGACCTCGAGCTGCGCTACCGCGGGTTGCGCGCGCCGCACAAGATCAAGGCCGCGGTATCCGGTTGCGTTCGAGAGTGCGCCGAGGCCCAGAGCAAGGACTTCGGCGTCATCGCTACCGAGGCGGGCTGGAACCTCTACGTGTGCGGCAACGGCGGCATGCGGCCGCAGCACGCCGTGCTGTTTGCACAGGATCTCGACAAGGAAACGGTCATCCGTTACCTCGACCGGATCCTGATGTTCTACATCCGGACGGCGGACCGCCTGGAGCGCACCGCGACATGGTTCAACAAGCTCGAGGGTGGGCTCGAGTACCTCCAGCGCGTCGTGATCGACGATGCGCTTGGCATCTGCGCCGAGTTGGAAGCCGACATGGCCAAGCACGTCGCGAACTACGAATGTGAGTGGAAGGCGACGATCGAAGACCCGGAGAAACTCCGAAAGTTCCGGACCTTCATAAACAGCGACTCGGGCGACCCTGATGTCGTTTTCGTCTCCGAACGGGGCCAGCGGCGACCGGCCCGACCCGACGAACGTCGACGACTGGTTATCCGATGACCTGGTTCGACGTCTGCGCGGCCGACGACCTCGTGCCCGAACGTGGTGCCTGCGTGCTCGTCGCCGGCCGACAGGTCGCGGTGTTCCTCGTCGGCCGGGAGCTGTTCGCCGTCGGCAACCACGATCCGTTCAGTGGTGCCAACGTGATCTCGCGAGGCATCGTCGGTTCGAGGGGTGAGACACCGAAGGTTGCCTCGCCGATGTACAAGCAGAGCTTTGATCTCCGTACGGGCGAGTGCCTCGACGACCCCTCGGTGACGTTGCCGACGTTCCCGGTGCGGGCGCGCGCCGGCCGCGTCGAAGTCGCTTCCGCGTGACGGTCGTCGAGCGGCCGCTGTTGCCGTTGGATGCCGGCGAGCAGTACCGGTTCGCCTTCTCGATGGAGGCGTGCGTCGGCTGCCACTCCTGCGAGGTGGCGTGCGCGGAGCAGAACGGGAACCCCGCCGGCGTCAACTGGCGTCGCGTGGGCGAGTTGGAGGCGGGGTCGTTCCCCGACACGAAGCGGTTCAACTTGTCGATGGCGTGCAACCACTGCCTCGATCCCGCGTGTCTGACCGGCTGCCCAACGAACGCGTACATCAAGCTCGACAACGGGATCGTGAAGCATCAAGCCGAAGAGTGCATCGGCTGCCAGTACTGCATCTGGAACTGCCCGTACGAAGTCCCCGCCTTCAACCCGGAGCGGGGGATCGTCACGAAATGCGACATGTGCCTGCCCCGACTCGAGGCCGGGCGGATGCCCGCGTGCGTCGACGCCTGCCCGACGGGTGCGATCACCGTTGAGCGGGTCAACGTCGCCGCGTGGCGCGATGACCATGCATCGGCGAACGGACCCGGCCTCCCGCCGGCCGACATCACGTTGTCGACCACGCGGGTGATCCTCCCGGCGACGACGCCGGCGATGACGCTGGTCGCCAGCGACCAGCGGGTGCGGCCGGAGCATCCCCATTGGCCGCTGATCGCACTCACGCTTCTGACGCAGCTTGCGTTGGGTGCGGTGGCCGCCACCGTTGCCGCCGAGCTGATCGTCGGCGGCCGCCGGGCCGACGCCTTGACGGGCGGTGCAGTCGCCGCCGCCGTGTGTGGCGCGTTGGCCATGGCCGTGTCGCTGCTGCACCTCGGGCGACCGATCCAGGCCTGGCGCGCCCTTCGTAATCTCCGCAGTTCGTGGCTCAGCCGCGAGGTTGCGCTGTTCGGCCTCTTCGCGATCGGCGCCATCTCCTACGCGGCGGCGTGGTTTGCAGGGTTGCCGACGCTCGCGCTCGGTGTGGTGACGGTGGGCCTCGGCGCGGCCGGCGTGTACGCCAGCGGTCGCCTGTACCTCGTCCCCGCCCGGCCGGTGTGGAACTCGCCGCGCACGCTCGTGGCGTTCTTCGCGACCGCCATGGCGACCGGCCCGCTCGTCGCCCTCCTCGCCGTCGACCGCGACGCCCTCGGCGGCGGCGCAGCCTTGTTGCTTTCGGTGGGCGCGGGCGGGACCATCGCGCAGCTGCTCGTGTATCGAGCGCTGATCGAACGCGTCGCCGGTCGGGGTGAGCGCGAGTACCGCGGGACAGCACGCTTGTTGTTCGAACACTTCCGGACGCTGTTCTTCGTGCGGCTCGCGTTGGCTGCCTCCTGCTGCGGGCTGCTGGCGATCGCCGCGTTCGCGTCGACGTCGTCCGCACTCCTCGGCGCCGCCCTCTGCGCGGCGGCCGTCGGTGAGCTGCTCGGGCGCTACCTCTTCTATGTCACGGTCACGCCGATGTCGACGGCGGGAACGTTCCACCGATGAAGGACGCGGCGGTATCGCGTCTGCTCGGTCTCGGTACATCAGCGGGCGACTACGCGTACGAGGACGACGAGCGCTTCGGGCCGATGAGCACGAGCCGGGCTCCCGACGAGTGGGTGAAGACCACGTGCGGCTATTGCTCGGTCGGCTGCGGGATGCTCCTCGGTGTCCGCGGCGGGCGGGCAGTCGCCGTGAAGGGCGACCCCGACCATCCGGTGAACGTCGGCCGCTTGTGCCCGAAGGGTCTGAGCGAGCATCACGCGATCCACGTTGACACTCGCATCCTCCGGCCCCGCATTCGCATCGGCAAGACCGAGCCGCAATGGGACGTCGGCTGGAACCGGGCGTTGCGGATGATGACCGAGGGCTTCAGCGCGGTGCTGGGGGAGTACGGCCCAGAGGCGGTCGCCGTGTTGAGCACGGGCCAGCTGGTGACCGAGGAGTTCTACACACTCGGCAAGCTGGTTCGCGGCGGCTTGGGGCTGCGTCACTTCGACGGCAACACGACGCTGTGCATGTCGAGTGCAGTCTCGGGCTACAAGCGCAGCTTCGGGAGCGACGGCCCGCCCGGCGCCTACGCCGACATCGAGGAGGCCGACTGCATCCTGTTGGTTGGCGCCAACGTGGCCGACAACCATCCGCTGCTCGCGCCACGTCTGCTCGCCAACGAGAACGCAACCGTCATCGTCGTCGACCCGCGGGTGACCAAGACGGCGATGGTCGCCGACGTACATCTCGCCATCAAGCCGCGCAGCGACGTCACGCTGCTCAACGGGATCCTGAAGATCCTCATCGACGAGGCGCTCATTGACCGCGAGTACATCGACGCCCACACCGAGGGGTTCGACGAGCTGGCCGCCCATGTGGCTGCGTTCGACCTGGCACGCGTCGCCGCGGAGTGCGGCGTCGACGCCGAAGCGGTGCGGCGCGTCGCGCTGGCGATCGGGCGGGCCGACAAGGCGTTCATCGCTTGGACGATGGGCGTGAATCACTCGGTGCAAGGCACCGAGACCGTCACGCTGCTCAACACCCTCGCCGCGGTGACGGGGAACATCGGTAAGCCGGGTGCCGCGCCCTTCTCGATAACCGGTCAGTGCAACGCGATGGGAACGCGCGAGTCGGGCGGGACCGCGTCCCTCCCCGGGTACCGCAACTGGGACTCGCTCGCCGATCGCACGGAGATCGCCGACCTGTGGAATATCCCGGTGGATCGGCTGCCGACCGCGCGAGGGCGCGCCTATCCCGACATCATCGACGGCATCCTCGACGGGACGATCCGCGCCCTGTGGATCATCGCGACCAATCCGCCGGTGTCATTTCCCTACCGCAGCCGGCTCGAGCGGGCGCTGGCCGACCTCGACCTCCTCGTCGTGCAAGACGGTTACGAGAGCCCGACGACCGAGCTGGCCGACGTCGTGCTGCCCGCCGCCGTGTGGGGCGAGAAGGACGGTACGTACACGAACTCGGAGCGGCGGGTGTCGCGCGTTCGCAAGGCCGTCGAGCCACCGGGCGAGGCGATGAGCGACTTCGAGATCTTCCTTCGTGTCGGCCGCGAGTTCGGCGTGGCCGACGAGCTGTTCGCCGGGTGGACCACAACGGAGGACGCGTTCAACGAGTGGCGGCGCGTATCGGCGGGCCGGTTGTGCGACTACAGCGAGATGACGTGGGACGCCATCGAGGAGCGCGGCGGCATCCAGTGGGGCGGGCCTCGGCTCTACACCGACGGTCAGTTCCCGACCGAGTCGGGTCGGGCCCGGCTGTGGTGCGTCGACCCGCAGCCGATAAGCGACGCCACCGATACTCAGTATCCATTCGTCCTCAACACGGGCCGCACGGTCGAGCACTGGCACACGCGCACGAAGACGGGCCGCATCGACGTGCTCGACCAGCTGGCGCCCGAGGGTTGGGTCGAGGTCAATCCCATCGACGCCGCCACCCTCCGATTCCGGCCCGGCGACCTCGTGAACCTCGTCTCTCGCCGCGGCCGGGTTGATGCCGTTCCCGTCCGGGTCACCGCGACTGTGCGCGCCGGGGAGGTCTTCGTTCCGTTCCACTACAACGAGCGGTGCGTCAACCGCTTGACGGTCGACGAGTTCGACCCGATCTCACGCGAGCCCAACTACAAGCAGTCGGCCGTGCGGCTCGAGCCCTACGCTCAGCGGCGTGGAGCTTCCCGAGCACGGTCTCGCTAGCGACGAGATCGTCGCCGCGCTGGCCGCCAAGCGAACCGGCGACGTGCGGTGGCAGGACGGTCGCACGTTCGGCATGGTCTTCGACGGCGGTCCCGACGTGCATGAGGTGGCCGAGGCGGCCGCCGCCATGTTCCTGCACGACAACGCCCTCAACACCAGTGCGTTTCCGAGCGTCGCCCAGATCCAGGCCGAAGTCGTCGAGATGTGCGCCGCGCTGTTCAACGGCGGCCCCGACGCCGCCGGCTTCCTGACGTCGGGCGGCACCGAAAGCATCCTCATGGCGGTGAAGGCGGCCCGCGAGCGAGGCAAGGCCGAGCGGGGCATCACCGAACCGGAGATGGTCGTCGCCCGCAGCGCGCACGCCGCGTTCCACAAGGCGGCGCACTACTTCGGACTGCGGCTTCACAACGTCGCCGTGCGCGACGACTGGCGCGCCGACGTCGGCGCCATGGCCGCGTGCGTCAACGACAACACGGTGCTGGTCGTCGGCTCGGCGCCCCAGTATCCGCAAGGCGTGATCGACGACATCCCGGCGCTGGCCGAGGTGGCCGCCGCTACCGGTGCCAGCTTTCACACCGACGCGTGCATGGGCGGATTCGTTCTGCCCTTCATGGAGCGGCTCGGCGAGCCGGTGCCGCCGTGGGACTTCCGCGTCGAGGGCGTCACGACGATCTCCGCCGACCTGCACAAGCTCGGCTACGCGCCGAAGGGCGTGTCGGTGATCCTGCACCGCACGAAAGAGTTGCGGCGCTACCAGACGTTCATCTTCGACGACTGGCTCGGCGGCTTCTACGGCTCGCCGAACATGCAGGGCAGCCGGTCCGCCCTACCGATGGCGTGCGCGTGGGCGGTAATGCACCGCCTCGGCATGGAGGGTTACCTCGAGCGGACGCGTGCAACCATCGACACGACGCGTCGCATGACCGCCGCGGTCCGGGCGACCGACGGCCTGCTGGTCCCTGGCGAGCCCGACGCCCACATCCTGTCGATCGCGTCGGCCGGCGACCTCGACGTGTTCGCGCTGGGTGACGCCCTGCTCGCCCGCGGCGGCTGGTTCCATGACCGCCAGTCGCCGCCCGATGCGCTGCACGCCACCGTTAGCGCCGGGAACGCACCCCACGTCGACGCGTATGTCGCCGATCTCGCCGCCTGTGTCGACCAAGTCCGCGGCCACCGCACCGCCGACCGCAGCACCAACTACGCCACCCTCGAATAGGCCCGTCGCGTGCAGTAGTTGGCGTGTACACCCCAACTACTGCACACGCGGTGCGAGGTTGAGGACCTGGAATACCCAGCGCACTACCTCGGCCGAGGGCATGGCCGAGGTGATGTCGAGGATGCGCCAGCCCGCAGCGGTGAGTTGCGTGCGCCGCCACGCGTCGCGGTCCATCTGGTCGAGTCCGTGATCGGCCCGGCCGAGGTACTCGAGGCCGACCTTGTGGTCCGGCCACGCGAAGTCCAGCAGGCGCACCCGACCCTCGACGACAACCTGGAACTGCGTGACGAACGGTGGCACGCCGGCATCGAGGAGCGCCACACCGAGGTCGGTGGCGGCGGGGCTGTCGTCGTGGCCGTCGACACGGAGTGCTCGCTCGCAGTACCGGCGGAGAGCGGGATCGACGTTGATGCCCGTTGCGTCGAGGCACTTGATCACGGCGCCGTAGCTCACCAACCCGCGTGTCCGAAGATCACGGGCGATCGCGATGCCGAGCTCCGCGCTGGTCTCGCTGGCGATCTGGGCGATCATCAGCGGAGCAACCACGGTCGGAACGTCGTGACGGCGGGTCATCCACGTCGCGGCGTTGAGCTGACTGCGGCGGACGCGCAGGCCACGCAACCGAACGTGGCGACCGTCGAACGCGATCAAATCGGGCAACGTCGACGCGACGTCTTTCGCGTTCCACAGCCACCCAGCTGCGAAGTGCGATGCGGCAACGCCGGGTCCCGCGGCCAAGGCCGCCACCGCGATGTCGACGTATTCCGATCCCGGTGAGCCCACGAGCCGGTACACGCCGCGGCGCACGCATCGAGCCGTCCGTCAGCGACCGCCCACCGCAGCCACTCGTAGCTCGCACCGATCGCCAGAACCTGTTGCGTGGTTACCAGCCCATGCTGGGATGCAGTCAGCTTGGCGACGGCCTCCAAATACATCGCGCCCAGGGAACCACCGCGCGCGCGTGGCTGACCAGACCCAAACGCGTCGCGTGCAGTAGTTGGGGTGTACACCCCAACTACTGCACACGCGGAGCGGAAGTGGGCGAGGGTTAGGTGCCGGGGGAGGGGATGATCGACTTCAGCTCGACGTAGTGGTCGAGGCCTTCGGGGCCGAACTCGCGGCCGACGCCGGAGGCCTTGTAGCCGCCGAAGGGCGCTTTGAAGTCCATGCTGTAGCCGTTGACGCCGTACGTGCCGGTGCGCACCCGGCGGGCGATGTCGAGCCCGGCGTCGGTGTCGGCCGTCCACACCGATCCGGCCAGGCCGTAGTCGTTGTCGTTGGCAATGCGAACCGCGTCGTCGACGTCGTCGTAGGGGATGACGGTGAGCACCGGGCCGAAGATCTCTTCGCGCGCGATGCGCATCGTGTTGTCGACGTTGGCGAACACGGTGGGCTGTACGTACCAGCCCTTCTCCAGACCAGACGGCATGCCGTTGCCGCCGGTGACGACACGGGCGCCTTCCTCCTGGCCGACCGCGATATACTTCTCGACGCGTTCCTGCTGGCGCTGGGCAACGAGCGGGCCGATCTCGGTGCTCATGTCGTTGGGGTCGCCGACCTTCATGGCGCCGACCATGGTGCCGATGGCGTCGACGACCTCGCTGTAGCGAGCACGGCTGGCCAGGATGCGCGTCTGGGCGACGCAGGCCTGGCCGTTGTTCATCAGCGACGCCATCTTGAGGCTCTCGGTGGTCATCGCGAGATCGGCGTCGTCGAGGATGATCGCCGCCGACTTGCCGCCCAACTCCAACGAGCAGCGCTTGAGCTGCTCGCCGCAGATCGATGCGATGCGGCGACCGGCGGCAGTCGATCCGGTGAACGCCACCTTGTCGATGCCGGCGTGGCGGACGAGGTGTTCGCTGACCTCGCGGCCGGCGGGGACGACCGACACGACGCCCTTGGGAATGCCGGCTTCTTCGAGCCACTCGGCCATCAAGAACGCGTCGAGCGGTGTCTCGGGCGACGGCTTGACGATGATCGTGCAGCCGGTGATCAGGGCCGGTGCGAGCTTGGCCATGGTGACGAACTGCGGCACGTTCCACGGGACGATGGCGGCCACGACACCGACCGGCTCGCGCCGGACGATGACCTCGGGCGCCAAGACGCCGGGCCGGCGCTTCTCCCAGTCGGTCTCCCGCGCCATCTCGAGGAACGCGGTCGCGATCATCCACGGCGTCGGCGCTTGCGCCAGCTGCGAGAACAGGATCGGCGAGCCCATTTCGGTCGTTATGACCTGCGCCATGTCGTTGAGGCGTGATGCGTAGAGGTCGGCGAACTTCTGGACCGCGGCGATGCGCTCCTCGGGCTTGAGCCGAGGCCACTCGCCGTTGTCGAACGCGTCGCGCGCCTTGGCGACCGCCAGGTCGATATCGGCCTCGGTGCCGTCCGGCACTCGGCCGACGATTTCCTCTGTGTGCGGCGAGATCACGTCGATGACACCGGTCCCGGCCGGTGCCACCCACTCGCCACCGATGAAGAGCTTCTCGTGGGTCTGCACGAGAACAAGTTCTAGTACCACTCCGGGCGGTAACGTCGCCGCCGACATGGCCCGCAGCTCAGCCCGACCGGCGCGACTTCCCGGCGAGGAGCGGCGCCTCCACTTCCTCCAAGTGGCGGCCGAGCTCATCAGCGAGAAGGGCGTCGACGCGGTGACGATGGAGTCGGTCGCCGCCGCCGCCGGCGTGAGCAAAGGCCTGGGTTATGCGTACTTCACGAACCGCGATGACCTCGTCCTCGGCGTCCTCGAGTTGGAGCTCGGAGCGTTCAACAGCCGGATCACCGCGGCAGTCCTGGCCGCCGGCCCCGGCGTCGAAGCGCAGGTACGCGCCGCGGTCCACGAATGGTTCCTGGCCCTAACCGATCGCGGTGCCGTCCTCAACACGCTGCTCCAGGCCAGCCAGAACCGGCTTCCGCTACGCGATCGCCGCAACGAGACGTACCGCCGGCTCGAGTCGCATTGGGGCCACCTTGTGGCGACGGAGTTCGGCGTGCCCGAGAACAAGGCCGCCGCCATGTGCGCGGTCTTGATTTCGGGCATGCAAGGCCTGCTCGATCGTTGGGTGCACGTGCGCGACTCGCGCCAGATGCTGGAGGACTCCTACGTCGAGTTCGCCATCGGCGGACTCCGCTCGTTGAAAGCGGACTGAGCTACTCGTCCAGCGACGCGAAGGCGCGCTGCGTGTCGTCGGTGACGAATTGGGCGGCCGACTTGATCACGACGCCGGCGAAGAACCAGAACGGCGCGCTGCTGGCCAGCCCCCAGCGAATGCCATGGGTGTCGGAGAGCGAGCCGAGCGGGCTGGCGAAGAAGATGGCGGCGCCGATCACCACGAAGATCGAGAAGAACGAGAAGCCGAGGGACCGCACCCGGGCCGGCGACACGAGCGCGGTCACCGTCAGCAACGGCGGCAGGAAGATGCCGGTGGTGAAGCTCGTGATCAGACCGATGGGGACGAAGAACCACAGGTTCGGCGCGGCGGCCACCAGCCCGAGTTCAATCCCGACGAGTATGAGGAGCCACGCGCATTTGCGAACGGGTTCACCCAAGCTCTGAGCCAGCCAGCCCTGCGTCCACTTGCCCGCGTTCTGGATGCCAAAGAACGTCGCCAGCGCGTTCCCACCGACGATGAAACCGCGCGCCGCTTCATTGAGATGGAACACGCGGTCGAGGTAGAGCGGCAGTAGCACTGCGAGCGGGACGATGCCGCCGCCGATGATGATGACGCCCCAGTACGCCCGCCGCAGCGTCCGGGCCTGCAGCAGCACCCGGACCGCCTCGCGGAACGGCAGTGGCGTCACGTGCGGCAACACCCCACCGGCGGCGCGCCGGTCGCTCTCGCCGCGGTCGGGCTCGCGCATCCGGGTTGCCGCGAACGCGGTAACCAGGATTGGCACCAGCAGGACCATGAACGTCACCCGCCAGCCCACGGCGTAGGCGGCCAACCCGGCAATCGCAGATCCGAATACCGCGCCGAGTTGCTGCGCGTTGCGATGCGTGGCGAACACCCGCGGTCGGTGGAACGGTTCGTAATAGTCGGTCAGCAGGGACGTATGGATCGGATCGTTGGCCAGGCGGCCGACGCCGTTCATGATGCGGACGACCACCAGCAGGCCCATCGTCGTGACCACGCCGGTAAGGAACGAGAACGTTCCGGCAATCACGCCGCCGATGACGACGAAGAACACGCGCTTGACCCGGTCGCCCATATGTCCAGCCGGGATGGCGAGCACGAGGACGATCCCAAGGTTGAGCACCACGACGAGCCCGAAGTCGCGATCGGTGAGGTGGAAGCTGCGCTTGATGTTCGGCGCCAGGACGTTGAACGCGCCTGTGTCGAACTCATCGAAGAAGAACAGCAGGAAGAGAATCGACAGCGGGAAGGGCGACTCGCCGCCGGTGATGTTGAGCAAACGGCGACGCCACCAAACCGGGGTAGCGCTCGCGGTGGCTTCGTCGGTGCTCGTGGGCGGGCACCGTAGCGTCTAAGCAGTGGCGGTGGCCGTCAAAGCTGTCGTGTTCGACCTGGGCAAGGTGCTCGTGGACTGGGACCCGCGCCACCTCTACCGCAAGCTGTTCGATGACGAGGCCGCGATGGAGGAGTTCCTCGCGACGGTTTGCACGTTGGAGTGGAACGATCGGCTCGACCGCGGGATGCCGTTCGCCGAGGGCGTCGCCCAGCTGACTGCGGCGTTCCCGGAGCACCGTGACCTCATCGACGCGTACCACTCGCGCTGGATCGAGATGGTCCCCGGCGCGGTGGAGGAAACCGTCGTCGTGCTGGCCGAGCTGCACGGCCGGGGCGTGCCGCTCTACGCGCTGAGCAACTGGTCGGCCGAGACGTTCCTGTTGGTGCGCGACCGGTTCCCGTTCATGGAGTGGTTCGACGGCATCGTGCTCTCGGGCGAGGTCGGCGTGACCAAGCCCGACGCCCGGATCTTCGACGAGCTGCGCACCCGCTACGGCCTCGAACCGGCGACGACGCTGTTCATCGACGACATCGAGGCCAACGTCGACGGCGCCCGGGCCGCCGGGCTCCAAGCGGTGCGCTTCGACTCGGCCGCCACCCTCCGTGGCGATTTGACCAGACTGGGCGTCCTCGAGTCCGACTAACCTGGCTCGCCCGATGTCAGAAAACGCCCGGCGGAGGGCCGCCCAAAAAGGGCCTGGTGAAGTTGTCACGCCTCCCGAGCAGGTCAGGATCGTGCGCCGCTACCTCAGCACGCTCGACTCCTTGCGTCCCGGACGGGGCCCGAAGCGGGCGGCCGAAGCCATCGCCAACCGCCTGTTGAAGATCGACGAGATGCTCATTTCGGCCGACCCGGTGAGCCGGCTCCACCTCACCCAGGAGCGCATCGACCTCGACGCGGAGTCGATCCGCCTTGGGAACGGGGCCGAGGCCGACGTTTCCGAGATGGAAGCCGAGTTCATCAAGGTCGCCAAGGTCTACGGCGACCGCACCGGCATCACGTTCTCGGCGTGGCGTCAGGTTGGCGTCGAGGCCGACGTCCTCGAGAAGGCGGGCATCGTCCGCCTCCGCAAGCCGCCGCCCGCTCAAGCCGAACTCCGGTTGGAGACGCCCAAGAAGGCCGCTCCCGCGCCGGCTCCCGCTCCCGCCCCCAAGGCCGCCGCCAAGAAGGCGCCGGCCAAGAAGAAGGCAGTGGCGAAAAAGGCTTAGTCGGCCAACTCCACGTCGACGGACACCTCGGTGCCGTCGACGGTCTCGAGGGTGCCGGTCAGCCCAGCCGCCTCCCGCACGTCGCCTTCGGCCTGCGCCAACGCGGCGAGGAACTCAGCGGGGCCGGTCACGCGCAGCGACGCGACCGGGGCGCGCATCGACTTCTGCGCGGTGGTCTTGGCCTTGCGGACCTGGCCGAGGACCTCGGCCGCCGCCGCCAGCACCGCGGGATCGCCGTCGACGGTGAGCGGCGACGGCCACGACGACCGGTGGATCGACCCCTCCTGCCACCACGACCACACCTCTTCGGTGACGTAGGGCAGGAACGGGGCGAGCAGCCGCAACAGCACCGACAGCGCGGTCGTCAGCGCGGCGTGGGCCGACGCGGCGTCGTCGCCGTACGCCCGGCCCTTGATCAGCTCGAGGTAGTCGTCGCAAAACGACCAGAAGAACGACTCGATGTGGTCGAGGGCGCGGGTGTAGTCGTAGTCCTCGAACGCCGCCGTGGCTTGGCTGATGAGTTGCGACAGCCCGGCGAGCATCGACCGGTCGATGGGCGCGGTGACATCACCGCCGTCGACCGACGCGAACGACAGCACGAAGCGGCTCGCATTCAGCACCTTGGTCGCCAGCCGGCGGCCGATCTTGAACTGGTTGCGGTCGACCTCCAAGTCGCGGCCCGGCCGCCCCTGGGCGGCCCAATACCGCAGCGCGTCGGCGCCGTTGTTGGCAATCACGACGAACGGATCGTCCTGTGAGTTGCTCAGCGACTTGCTCAGCTTCTTGCGGTCGGGGTCGTTCACGAAACCGGAGATGGCGGCATCGCTGAACGGCAGGGTGTGGAACTCGAGTTCGGCCCGCACGATTGAGTAGAAGAGCCACGTCCGGATGATGTCCTGGCCTTGCGGCCGAAGGTTCATTGGGAAGACCAGCCCGAAGAGCTCCTCGTCACGGTGCCAGCCCGAGACGAACTCTGGGCTCATCGACGACGTCGCCCATGTGTCCATCACGTCGGGATCGCCGACGAAGCCGCCGGGCTGGCCCCGCTGGTCGTCGGCGAAACCCGGCGGAACGTCGGTCGACGGATCGGCCGGCAACGTCTCGGGTGTGGCGGCGATCGGCGCGTTCCAGTCGACCTGGCCCTCGGCGTCGACCGGATACCAAACCGGGAACGGCACGCCGAAGAAGCGCTGACGGGTGATGTTCCAGTCGCCGGTCAGGCCGTTGACCCAGTTCTCGTAGCGCACTTGCATGAACTCGGGATGCCAGCGCAGCTCGCGGCCGCGCTCGAGCAGCACGTCCTTCGACGGGAAGCGGATGAACCACTGCCGCGTGGTGATGATCTCGAGCGGCCGGTCGCCGTTCTCCCAGAACTTCACCGCGTGCGTGATCGGTTTTGGGTCGCCCACGAGTTCACCGGAGTCGCGCAGCAACTCGACGATGCGCTTCTGCGCCTGCTTGGCGGTCTTGCCGGCCAGCTCGTCGTAAGCGGTTTGGGCGGCGGGGTCGTCCCATCCCATCGGGACGAGGCGGCCATCGCGGCCCATCACCGAGCGCACCGGCAGGTCGAGCTCGCGCCACCACACGACGTCGGTCGTGTCGCCGAACGTGCAGATCATGGCGATGCCGGTGCCCTTCTCCGGGTCGGCCAGCTCGTGGCCGAGGATCGGCACCTCGACCCCGAACAGCGGCGTGCGCACGGTCGTGCCGAAGCGCGGCTTGTAACGCGCGTCGTCGGGGTGGGCGACCAGCGCGACGCACGCGGGGATCAACTCGGGTCGCGTCGTGTCGATCTCGATGTCTGAGAACCGAATCCGGTGATAGGCCCCGGCAATCTCGCGATCCTCGAGGTCGGCCTGGGCCAGGGACGTCTTGAAGTCGACGTCCCAGAGAGTCGGCGCCTCGACCCGGTACGCCTCGTCGCGCTCCAACAGCTTGAGGAACGCGGTCTGCGACACCTTGGTGACGTCGGGGTTGATCGTGCGGTACAGGTACGACCAGTCGACCGAGAGGCCGATCGTGGTCCACAGCTGGCGGTACTCCTCCTCGAGCTCGACCGACAGCTGCGCGCACAGTTCCACGAAGTTGGGGCGCGATATCGGGACCGGCCGCTCAGGCGGCGGATCGGGCGCGACAAAGTTCGGGTCGTAGGGGAGCGATGGGTCGCAGATGACGCCGAACTCGATCTGGGTACGGCGCTCGAGGTTGAGCCCGTTGTCGTCCCAGCCCATCGGGTAGAAGACCTCGCGCCCCCGCATGCGCTGGTACCGCACCACGAGGTCGGTGTGGGCGTAGGACATCGTGTGCCCGATGTGGAGGTGGCCGCTGACCGTGGGCGGCGGCGTGTCGACCGAGTAGATCTCGGCGCGGGTCTTGGTGCGGTCGAAGGCGTACGTGCCGTGCTCGGCCCAGTGCGCGATCCACTTCGCTTCGAGGCCTTCGAGGGTCGGTTTATCGGGAACGGTCGGGCACATGGGTCCGGTTAGCGTAGGCGGGCTATGCGGCTACATGACACAGCACGCGGCGAGGTGCGCGAGCTCGAATTACGCGAGCCCGGCAAGGTGTCGATGTACCACTGCGGCCCGACGCCGTACGACATCCCGCACATCGGTCACGGCCGCAACGCCCTCTTCTACGACCTCCTGCACCGGTACCTCGAGTGGCGCGGGTTCGACGTCACGCTCGTGTCGAACGTCACCGACATCGAGGACAAGATCATCCGCCGGGCCAATGAGGAAGGCCGGAGCTGCGACGAGGTCGTCGCCCAGTTCGAAGCGATCCACTGGGACAGCCTCGATCGCCTTGGCATCCTGCGGCCCGACCACATCCCGCACGCGACCGAGTACGTGGAGCGCATGGTGGCCCTCATCGGCGAGCTGATCGCCCGCGGTCACGCGTACGAGACCACCGACGGCGTGTACTTCGAGGTCAAGACGCTCCCCGGATACGGCGTCCTCGCCCGCCAGCCGCTCGAGAGCCTCCGGGCCGGGGCCCGGGTCGACATCGACGAGGACAAGCGCGAGTGGTTCGACTTCGCCCTCTGGAAGAAGGCCAAGCCGGGCGAGCCGACGTGGGAGTCGCCCTGGGGTTCGGGCCGGCCCGGCTGGCACATCGAATGCACGGTGATGTCGCTCGACCTGCTCGGCGACGGCTTCGACCTCCACACCGCGGGCGACGACCTCACCTTCCCGCACCACGAGAACGAGCGGGCCCAGGCGGTCGGCGCCGGCCACGCCTTCGCCCGCCACTGGACGCACCACGGGATGATCGAGATCGGCGGGGCGAAGATGTCGAAGTCGCTCAAGAACTTCACGTCGCTCACCGACCTCCTCGACCAGCACGACTCGCGGGCGTACCGCCTCCTCCTGCTCGGCGCCCACTACCGATCGCCGGTCGAGGTCACGCCCGACACGCTGGCTCAGGCCGAGGCCGGCCTCGACCGTCTCGACGCCTTCGCCCGCAAGTTCGCCAATGTCGTGGCCCCGCCCGACCCGGACGTGGTGGCCCGGTTTACCGCACTCATGGACGACGACCTCAAGACGCCCGGGGCGCTGGCGGTGGTGTTCGACGCGGTCAGCGCCGCCTACAAGGGCGACGAGCGGGCGGCGGCGACCGTCTTCGAGCTGGCGGGCGCCCTGGGCCTGGTTCTAGAGCGATCGCCGGTCGCCATCGACGCCGAAACCCAGCGGTTGGTCGACGAACGGGATGCCGCCCGCCAGGCACGGGACTTCGCCAAGGCCGACGCCATCCGGGCCCAGCTGGAAGGCATGGGCTGGGTAGTGGAGGACGGCCCCGATGGAACCGTCGTCCACAGGTAGTGACTGCTACCGTTTGTGCCCGAGGGGCGGCAGTACCGCACGACTGAGTCGCAGCAGTAAGGCATCCCTCAGTAACTGATACCGAGTAAAGGGGATGCCTAAGTGGCAACCGGCACAGTGAAGTGGTTCAACAACGAGAAGGGCTACGGCTTCATCTCGCAGTCCGACGGCGCGGACGTCTTCGTCCACTACAGCGCCATCGAGTCGGCGGGCTACAAGAGCCTCGAGGAAGGCCAGTCGGTCGAGTTCGAGGTACAGCAGGGCGACAAGGGCCTCCAGGCCACGAGCGTCCGGCCCGTCTAAAACCGCTTCACATAAACACGTCGAAGAGGCGCCCTTCGGGGCGCCTCTTCTGCTTACAAGGCGATTTTGTGGTCGCCGAGGAGTTGGCCGTGCGTCTCGACGGTGATGAGACCGGCGGCGGGGTCGGCGGCGGGAGGCTGGCACCCGACGACGACGGCACCGGCCACGTCGAGGCCGGTGCACTGATCGCCGGCGGCGGCGCCGGTGCTAGCCGGCGTGGTCCGTACCGACAGCTGGATGAGCCCGTCGACCGGCGGGGCCGGTGCCGAGGGCGGCGGCGCAGCCGTGCCGCCCTCCGAGGAAGGCGGCGGCCCGGCGGCGGCGGCGATCGCCGCCGCCTGCGCGGCTTGGCGGGCGCCGAGTTCGTTGACGCTCTCGATCGCGGCGCTGATCGGCGCCAAGGAGCCCTGCACGACGGGCGCGGGCCGCGACGTCTCCTGCGGCGCGCGACGCGACGGCGTGCTCAGTTCGGAGTCCGACGGCGGCCGCACGACAGCGGCGCCGATGATTCCGAGGGCGAGCATCAGGCCCGACGCCAAGGCCAGCGGGCGCGCGGCGCGGGTCGCCGCGGTGCCGGCGCGCCATCCCTGCGTCGCGATGGCGCCGACGAGCTTCCACCGGGCGGCGGCGATGGCGGCCAGGCCCAGCGGGAGCGGAAGGGCGATCCGGCGCAGCGTCGAGCCAATGTCCTCGAGCTCGGTCTGGCGGGCGCGGCATGCGTCGCAGCCGGCGAGGTGCTGGTCGACCTTGGCGACGTCGCGGGCTGACAGCGCCCCGCCGACGTAGGCGCCGAGGTGGTCGACGGTGAAGCGGCAGTCCTTCTTGACCGGCGTGCGCATGTGCGCTTGAAGGAACTGCTCGCGCAGTCCGTTGCGGGCGCGCACCGCCAGCTGGGCGGCGCCGTTCGCGGTGACGCCCAGCATGTCGGCGATCTCACGAGGCTGCAGGCCTTCGACTTCGGTGAGCCACAGCACCGAGCGCCAGCGCTCGGGCAGGGCGAGGAACGCGGTCGCGACGAGCGACGCGTCGAGCGTGCCGATCACCGCGTCGCCGGGCGTGACGGCGGCGGTACCGGTCTCGAGTTCGCTGAGCTCGCGAGGCTGCAGCTTCCCGGTGCGCCGGATGCCGTCGATGGCGGCGTTGCGGGTCGCGGTCAGCAGGTAGGGCCGGAACGGCGCTTCCGACGGGAAGCGCCCGGCCGGCAGGGCGGCGAACACCCGCGTGAAGGCCTCGGACACTGCGTCGGACGCGTCGTGCGGGTTGCCGGTGACCGCATACCCGACGCGCCAGGCCGCTTCTGCGTGGCGCCGATACAGCTCCTCGAACGCGCTGGAGTCACCCTTCGTGGCGCGAAGGGTCAGGTCAGCGTCTGACGGGGCGTCGGTGAGGTCGGTTCGGCGTTTGGCCATGAGGGGGGAGACAACTACTCAGCGTGGTCGTTCGCTCCAGTGTGGCGGGTTTCCTGCCTGGAGTCACGCCAGGATATTTCCCCCCGTTCCTGGCACGATGACACGGTGTCATTTGCCATCGACCAGCTCATCGCTGACTGCCAGGTCGCGATCGCCGAGGACCAACCAGCGCTGGCGGTGCGTGACGTCGTGCGCCGGGCCCTCGAGCGACCGGGCGACGTGGCCGACGCCTTCGGCGCTCGCGACGGCGGCCTGAACCTGCTGCACGTGGCCCCCGACCTCACGGTCCTGCACGTCACGTGGGCGCCCGGCATGCGCCTGTACCCGCACAACCACCAGATGTGGGCCGTCATCGGGATCTACGGCGGGCAGGAGGACAACATCTTCTACCGGCGCGACGGCCAGGCCCTGGTCGAAAGCGGCGGGAAGGCCCTGGCGGAGCGCGACGTCCTCGTGCTGGGCGACGACGCGATCCACGCCGTCGAGAACCCGCTCGGGCGCCTGACCGGCGCAATCCACGTCTACGGCGGCGATTTCGTCAACGAACCCCGGAGCCAGTGGCCGCCGGAGACCGGGCTCGAGGAGCCGTGGGACATGACCCAGGTGAACCGTCAGTTCGCCGAGGCGAACGAAGCCTGGCGCGGCCAGTCCACCTAAGTTACTCTTCAGTAACATGAGCGACTTTTCCCTGGACCTCAACGAGGACCAGCTTCAGATCCAGAAGTGGGTGCACGACTTCGCCGAGGGCACGATCCGCCCGGCGGCGGCCGAGTGGGACGAGAAGGAAGAGACCCCGTGGCCGATCATCCAGGAGGCGGCCGACATCGGCCTGTACTCATTGGACTTCGTGCTCAATGCCTTCAACGACCCGGTCGGCATCACGCTGCCGTTGGTGATGGAGGAGATCGCGTGGGGCGATGCCGGCATCGGCCTCGCCATCTTCGGCACCACCCTCGGCGTGGTCGGCATCGTCGCCAACGGCACGCCCGAGCAGGTCATGGAATGGGTGCCGCAGTGCTTCGGCACCCCTGAGAAGATCCAGATGGCGGCCTTCGCCGTCAGCGAGCCCGACGCCGGCTCCGACGTCAGCGGCCTCCGCACCCGCGCCGTCTATGACGAGGCCAAGGACGAGTGGGTGCTCAACGGCACCAAGACGTGGATCACCAACGGCGGCATCGCCGACATTCACGTCGTCGTCGCCGCCGTCGAGCCCGAGCTGGGTTCGCGCGGCCAGGCCAGCTTCATCGTCCCGCCCAACACCAAGGGACTGTCGCAAGGTCAGAAGTTCTCGAAGATGGGCATCCGCGCGTCGCACACCGCCGAAGTCGTCCTCGACGATGTGCGCGTCCCGGGGTCGTGTCTGCTCGGTGGCAAAGAGAAGCTCGACGGTCGCCTCGCCCGCGCTCGTGAGGGTCAGAGCTCGAAGGTGCAGGCCGCCATGGCGACGTTCGAAGCGTCGCGTCCCGCAGTGGGCGCGCAGGCGCTCGGCATCGCCCGCGCCGCGTACGAGTACTCGCTCGAGTACGCCAAGGAGCGCAAGCAGTTCGGCCGGGCGATCATCGAGAACCAGGGCATCGCCTTCAAGCTGGCCAACATGAAGATGCACATCGACGCCGCCCGCCTGCTCGTGTGGCGCGCCGCGTGGATGGGCAAGGCCGGCAAGCCGTTCGAGGCGGGCGAGGGCTCGATGTCGAAGCTCTTCGCCGGCGAGACCGCGGTGTGGGTCACCGAAGAGGCGATCCAGATCCTCGGCGGCGCCGGCTACATCAAGGACCACCCCGTCGAGCGCTGGCACCGCGACTCGAAGATCTACACGATCTTCGAGGGGACCTCGGAAATCCAGCGCCTCGTCATCGCCCGCGCGATCAGCGGCGTCCACATCAAGTAGGGCGTAGCGTTTCGCGGGTGCGCTATCCCGTCGTTTTGCTGCCGGGGATAATCGCACCGGCGGCGATCCGATACGGCCCGCTCGTCGAGCGTCTTCCGGGTGTGGAAGTCGTCGTCCGCGACCTTGCGGTCTACGACGGCGACGAGCCGCCGTCCGGCTATTCGATCGACACCGAAGTCGCGGCGCTCGACCGCGCCATCGACGACGCGGGGCTGACCAAGGTCCACCTCTACGGCCACTCGGGCGGTGGCGCGGTCGCCCTCGCCTATGCGGCGTCGCGCGGGGATCGCGTGCAGAGCTTGGCCGTGGATGAGCCGGCATCGGACATGACCGCCGAGGGCGACGCGGTTTACGGGTGGCCCGAGTTCGACGAGGCGGTGCTGCTACCGCCGGCCGAGTCGATGGCGGCGTTCATGCGGCTACAGGTGGCCGAAGACGTGGTCCTTCCTACACCTCCCGCTGGGGATCCGCCCCCGTGGATGGCGAAGCGACCGCCGGCGATTCGGGCCTTCATCGCCGCGCTGCGGCACCACCGCGTCGAGCCGGTCGCCTACGCGGCGTTCGCATCGCCCGTGTACTTCAGCCGCGGCTCACGCACGCATCCCCGATGGGAGGCGATGCAGGCGAGGCTCGCCGGGCTGTTCCCGAACTTCACCGCCGAGGTGTTCGAGGGCCTTCACCACCTCAACACGTCGCACCAGGCCGAACCCGATCGCGTCGCCGCGACGCTTAGCGCGTTCTGGGCGCGCGCCGAATCTCAGTAGCTCACTGATCCTCGACGACGTCGAGGTCGTGGAACACGGGCGGTCCCTCGAGAAGCGGCATCTGCTTCTCACCGAATGCCGCGGTCTCGGGCAGGTTCGAATTCTCCATCGCCGACTCGTACGAGTCGAAGAACACCATGATCAGCACGCGCTCGGGGTCGTTGCGGTCGCGGGTGATGATCGTGCGCCGCACGGTGGTCTTGTCGGCGATCGACGCCTCGAATTCCTCGCCCAGCGCCTTGAGCTCGTCGTAACGCTTGGTGCGAACCTCGACGATCTGGATGAACGACATCTGGTCTCCTTCGCGGTAGTCCGTCGACACGTCGTCCCTCTGGCTTCGGAGCGCGTTACAGCGCGAAGGGGCTGCTGGTGTATTCGAAGCGGTTGTTCACGAAGGCGAACAGGCGGCCGGTCGACGCGGCGACACGGCCGTCGACGAACGCGACGCGGCCATCGACGGTTGATGCCGACAGGTAGCGGGCGCCGACGGTGCCGAGCACCTTGCGGATCGCGCCGGCCGACGAATCGCCGTTGGTTGCGCGCAGCAACGCGTCGAGGAGCCCGAACGCGTCACACGCACCGTTGACATTGGTGTAGTCGGCGTTCGACGTCGGCCGGATGCCCTGGGCCTTCATGCGGTCGAGGCAGCGCTTGCCCGTCGCCGTGGCCGGCGACTGGGCCGGGTTCTGTGTATCGAGTGCCGGCAACCACCCGACGCCGCGCGCGTTGGCGAGCTGGGCCGGCGGCGCGTTCTGGGCCAGTACGGCGGGCGCGGCTATCGACGACAGCGCGTAACCGGGGGAGTAGCCCTGCGCGGCGGCCGCGGTCGAGAACAGATTCATGAGGTTCGCTTCGGCGGCCTGCGAAACGAACATCACGCGGTCAACCTGATGCTGCTTGAACTGAAGGACCGCGCCCTGAAGGTCGAGGGCGTCGCCGCCGTAGTCGGCGAGGGACTGGAAGCACCGCGGTGAACGTCCACGCCAGGGTGAGCTTGGCGGCCTGCAACGCGGGCACCAGCGCGTTGCGGTGGATGCGCTGGTCGATCGGGCAGCCCTCGACCACGACGCCGATGCGGTTACGCGGCTGTAGGAACCCCGACGCCGCGAGGTGTTTGACGAGGCTGGCGACGCGCGTGTCGCCGATCAGCGTGATCGGGGTGACGAACAACGGGAAGCGCGTGGCGTCCTGTCGATCGGGTGCCCCCCAGTCGCCGCTGACGACGGAAATGCCGGCCTTGGCCAGACAGGCCAGCAGGTTCTCGCTGTAGTAGCCGACCTCACTCACGACCGCAGCGACGTGATGATCCTCGGTGAAGGTGGAGCACGCGGCTTGGACCTGTGTCTCGTAGTTGTTGCCCGCCGAATGCATCGCCGCGTACACGGGCTCGATATGGCGGCCGCCGATGCCTCCGCTCGCGTTGTAGCTGTCGACGAAGGCGTGGATGACGTCGCCTTGCGTGAAGGTGTCGCCGTTGCTGACGCCGGCTTGATCAGCGCCGTCGTTCACGGCCGAGAGCAGGCCGAGTTGGAGTGGACTCCGCGCGCCGCCGGACGCGATCGGCGTGCCGCCCGCCGATGTTCGTGACGATCCGGCACGGGACGACGGCGAGGCGGAGCCACCGCCGGTGTCGCCGGCACTCGTCGCCATGGTCGTATCGGGGGTCTCGGCGCGGGAGAGATCACCTTCGCCGTCGCCGCTGGCGTGCGCTCGGGCGATGCGTTCCGAGGAGGACACCGTGCTGCCGCACGCCGCGCCGGCCATCAGCACGATGAGGATGGCGATCCAGCGCCTACCTATGCACACAGGACTCCCGCGACACGCAGCGATCGCGGGCGAGGACGCTACGTGGAAGGGCTGACGCGGGGTCCCTTCGGGCGCCTGCGGGAGCGGTGTCGCTGGCGCCGGCTCCTGTTGAGGAGTTGGCGCCCACTGAGGAGGCAGACCAACGCGGCCAGCAACCACGGAAGGAGCGTGAACCCGGTCCGTGCGAAGCCGCGACCGGCGACTGACGCGCTCCCAGCGCCGTTCGACCCGTTGGTGAACGACGACCCGAGAACGTTCGAATCCCCGCCGCCACCGGTGGCCGCGCTGCCAGCACCGCCGCCACCGCTATCACCACCGCCGGAGCCGCCGCCACCGCTACCGCCGCCGCCCGAACCGCCGCCGCCACCACCGTTACCGCCGCCACCGCCACCCCCACCACCGCCGCCGCCACCGGGCGTCGACGAGTTGTTCAGGAAGATCGGCTGGGTGCAGGCCAAGGGGCAGGGTGGCGCCGAGGCGCACACGATGAACCCGTTGGGCGCGGATTGGGGCGCAACGACGTTGGCGGTGTACGTGCCATTGGCGTCGGCAACGCCACTGGCCCTCGGCGCGTCATCGACGAAGATCGTTACCGGGCCGCCGGCGCGCACGCCTGTAGTGGTCACGGGGACGGTTTGACCAGGGTTGATTGGCTGGCCCTGATTCACCTGGATTTGCGGTGTGCCCGCGCACGGAGGCGGCGGATTCGGTTCCCCACCGGTGTACGGGTCCGTCTGGGCGAGCGCGCGCATCATGGGGAAGAACGTCATGGCCGCGCCGATGATGAGGATTCCGATGATCCGTATCGGTCGGGCCATCCGCCCCAGCACCTTCCCCATCACCCCTCCGGATATCCGGCCCCCCAAATCCTGGAGGGTTTCTCTAGCACAGCATTCGCCGCGTGTCGCTACGAATCCTCCGTTACGTGAGCAGTGTATGCGCTGCTTCTTCGATGAACGAAACATGCTCGTCCGGTGAGCGTCCGGCGTTCAGGCCGCTGACCGCGACGTGCGTCGCGCCGACGGCCGCCCAGCGCTCGAGCTGGCGGGGCAGCGCCACCGCGGGATCCTCGCCCGGACGAGGCTGGACGATGCCCTGAAGGCCGATCGCGTCGGGATCGCGCCCGGCGGCCGCTGCCGCGTCACGGATGACGACGAGTGCCTCTTCCAGCCCGTGACCAGGCAGCGTGTTGCACACCCAGCCGTCGGCCAGCCGGCCGATGCGCTCCAACACCGGGCGGGTCGCGCCGCCGCCCATCCAGATAGGAATCGGCCGCTGGACCGGCCGCGGCAGGATGCCAGCGCGGTCAATTGTGAGGAATGGACCGTTGTGGGTCACGACGTCCTCGGTCCACAGCCGCCGCATCACCTCGACCTGTTCCTCGTACAGGGTGGCGCGGGTGTGGAAGTCGACGCCCAGCGCCTCGTACTCGACCGGGTTCCAGCCGATCCCGACGCCGAGACGGAAGCGGCCCCGCGTGAGGACGTCGACCTCCGCCGCTTGCTTGGCGACGAGGACGGCCTGGCGCTGCGGGAGGATCAGGACGCCGGGCATCAACTCGAGGTTGGTGAGGGCGGCGAGGTAGCCGAAGAGCACGAACGGCTCGTGAAATTGCGACTCGACGCTGTACGGGCCCATCCAGTCGGTCCGCTGGGAGATCTCGGCGCCGATCACATGGTCGTACAGCACCAGGCTGGTGAAACCGACGGCCTCGGCGGTCGTGGCGAACCGACCGACGACGTCGGGGTCGGGTCCGATCTCGACCTGCGGGAGGATCACGCCGAGGTGCATGCCGCCACACTACGGGTGCCTCGTTCGCGTCCAACATCGGCGTCCAATTCGCGCGATCATTCCCGGCCATGGTCAAGCGACTCGCTGGGGTTGTATTCGCTGTGGTCTCGCTGATGGCAGCGGCCACGCCCGCCAAAGCCATCATCGGCGGCTCCGCGGTATCGGGAAATCCGTACCCGTTCATGGCCGCTGTCTACGTCGACGGTGGCTTCAGCTGCGGCGGCACGATTATCTCGTCGCGCTGGGTCCTGACCGCCGGTCACTGCATCGGCGCCGGTGTGTACACGGTCCACGTCAACAACACGTCGCGCGGCGCCGGTCAGGTGTTGGCCGTCGACCAGGCGATCGCTCATCCGGACTTCGAGTCGGGCGACTTCACCAACGACGTCGGGCTGCTTCACCTTGCGGCGGCGACCAGCCTGCCGACCGTGCGCCTCTCGAGCGCCGCCGATGACTACCTCGAGGCCGACGGCGCCAAGGCCACGCTGGTCGGCTGGGGTGACAAGACGCCGACGCTCGGTCTGCTCGCACCCGACAAGTTGCAGGCGCGCCAGCTCACGGTGATTAGCGACAACAACTGCTTCGGTGAGTCGGCGAGCCTGAACGCGCAGACCACGGTGTGCACGTCGGACTTGCTGGCCGGTCAGTGCAACGGCGACAGCGGCGGTCCACTCCTTGGCGCGACGCCGAACGGGTGGGTCGAGATCGGCATCGTCAGCAACAGCATCACGCTGCTGTGCGGCTCGGTCAGCTACCTGTTCCCGTCGGAGCTATCCGAAGTCAACGCGTCCAGTATTCGCAGCTGGATCAGCTCGACGGCGGGCGTCTAGCCGTGCACGGCGCGTAGCCCGGCCCACGCGAGCCGGGCGACACGCGCCGCAACCACGTCGGGCTCGAGGTCGAGCCCGTGGTCCATCCAGTGACGGGCGGTCGCTTCGGCCAGCCCGACGATTCCTTGGGCGAGTAGGCGGCGGTGTTCGTCGTCGATGTCGGTCTCGATGAGCGCGGCGATGGCTTCGGCGATCGCGGCCTCGACGGTTCGGACGCTGTCAGCGAACTCCTCGTCGCGCCGAGCACCGCCGCCGAACAGCACGCGGAACGCGCTGTGGCGTTCGCGGACGAAGCGGAAGTAGGCCGCGAACCCGTTCTCAACCTGCTCTCGTGGCGTGGCTGCGGTGTCGGTCGCGGTGGTGATGGCGCCGAGCAATTGCTGGCCCACGTCGTCCAGGAGTTCGAGATACAGCTCGCGTTTCGACGCAAAGTGCTGATACAGGACGGGTTTGGTCACGCCCGCCGCTTCGGCGACTTCGTCCATGGACGTGGCGTGAAAGCCCTGCACCGCGAAAACCTCTTGGGCGACGTCGAGCAATTGGCGGCGCCGGCGTGCGGCGGGAAGACGAGTCGCCTGTGACATTCGCCGCGAACGCTACCCGGAGCAGGATCTGAGCCCGGTCGTGGCGAAGACAGCACGCGTGCGCCCGCCCAAGACGTCACCGCCGGTCGACGCCCGTCGTCCGCCCGAGCCGCTTCGCCCCGAGCCTGCTCGCCGCGCCGGCTTCACGATCTTGATGGTGCGCGCCCGCCGAGCGCGCCACCGCCGCCGCGCGCGCTAGCGCTTTCGCCTTCGGAACCAGAGGTTCCTCGGCGAGCTAACTGCGCTCCGGCTCCGGGGCAAAGCCCCTCCGCCTGCGCACTGCACTGCTTTCCCGCTGGCATCAGGAGGAGGCGCCTTCGGCGCCGTGCACTGCCGCCAGCAACTGGCCGGCCGCTTCTCGCCGGCCGTAGGCCGGCCCCAACGGCTGGACGCGGAAGGTCTTCAGCGGGAGGAGCGGAGGGCTTTGCCCGTAGCGACGACCACAGTTGTGAGCTCGGCGAGCAACCTCTGGTTGCGAGCCGATTAGTACTCGATGACGGTGCGCGCGACTTCGCCCGTTTGCATGGCGGCGAAGGCGTCGTTGACCTCGGCGAGGGGGATCGTGCGCGAGATGAGCTCGTCGAGCTTGAGATCGCCCTTCTTGTAGAGGTCGATCAGGGCGGGGACGTCGCGCTGCACGTTGGACGATCCGTACCAGCAACCCTTGATCGTCTTGCCGGCGACGACGACGCCGAGGAACGCCGGCAGGGTGAGCATCACGTCCATGCGCGGCACGCCGACCAGGATCGCTTGGCCGCCGCGGCGAGCCATGGTAATCGTCTGATCGATCGTCTGTTGCAGGCCGATCACTTCGAAGCTCACGTCGACGCCGCGCTGCTCGGTCATGCCCATCACTGCTGACACCGCGTCGGTCTGGCTGGCGTTGACCGTCGCCGTCGCGCCGAACTCCTTGGCCAGCTGCAGCTTGGTCTCGTTCATATCGACGGCGATGATCTCGGCCGCACCCTTGATGCGAGCGCCCTGGATGACGTTGAGGCCCACGCCACCGCAGCCGACGACGGCAACGGTGTCGCCCGGGTTGATGTCGGCGGTGTTCATCGCCGCGCCGACGCCGGTGAGCACGCCGCACCCGATGAGGGCGGCGACCTTCATGTCGATGTCGTTGGGGATCTTCACGGCGCCGATGGCGGGGATGATCGTCTGCTCGGAGAACGTCCCCGATGCCGCCATCTGGAACAGCGGTGATCCGTTCGACGTGAACCGCGTGGTGCCGTCGAGCAGGCCGCCGGCGACCAGCGCGATGTCGGCTTGCGAGCACAGGTAGCCCTGGTCCTTCTTGCAGAAGAAGCACTCGCCGCACTGCGGGACCCACGAGATCACGATGTGATCGCCGGGCGCGAAGCCGGACACGCCTTCGCCGACTTCCTCGATGACGCCGGCGCCTTCGTGGCCGAGGACGATCGGCGTGGGCGACATCAGCGTGCCGTTCTGCACCGATAGGTCGGAGTGGCACACGCCGGAGGCCCCCATGCGGACCTTGAGCTCGCCGGCGCGCGGCGACTCGACTTCGATGTCACGGATCTCGAGGGGTTCGTTGAGAGCGGGGAGGACGGCGGCTTTGGGCATGCAGCCAAACTTACAGGCCGCGTTCGCGGTCCTCCCGGTCGGCCGCCTTCACGGCGTATCCCAGGACAATCGCGGGGGCGAGCGTCACGGTGCACACCGCCATGCTCACGCCGACGATGGCCGTGGCACCCGGCGGGAAACTGGCGAACAGGGCCCAGAAGAACGCGACGATGCCGACGAGAAGCGCGAGGTAGCCGATGCGTTGGCCCAGTTCGGCCAGGCGCGCCATGCGCGCCCGGCGTACGAGGAGCGGGTCGGAATCGGTCATTGGAGGATCGGCGCGAGTCTCGCGGGTAGGTCGTCGACATTGAAGTGCCGCCGGGCGACGGCCGCGTTGTGCTCGAGCAGCGACGGGTCAGGATCGGCCAGCCACGCGGCGAGTGGCGCGGGGTCGTCGGCCGAAAACCAGCGGAAGCCGAACGCGGCGAGTTCTTCGGCCACCGGATAGCGGCCGACGGCGAGTGGCTTGCGGTGGGTGGCCGACTCGACGGTCGGGTTACCGAACCCCTCCCAGTCCGACGGCAGGCCCACGACGTCGCACGCCGCGTAGGCGTCGGTGACCGAAGCCGGCGTCCGGATCACGCGCGCGGTTGTGCGCGCCAGGAGGCGTTCGAGCTCGGGGCCGTAGCCGTCCTCGGCGCCCCCGAGAAGCCAGTACGACGCGCCGAGCGACTCGGCGACGGCGAGAGCGCCGGGCACGTTCTTCCTCGGAATGGCGCGCGTCGGATGCAGCAGCAGGATCTCGTTCGGCGCGACACCGAGGCGGCGCCGGGTCTCGTCCCTCGCCCCTGCGGGCGGGTCGCAGTCGAAGGCGTTGTAGATGGTCGTCGCCTCGATGCCGCGATCGGCCAGCTGGCGCCGGCTGAGGTCGTTGATCGTGACGTGCCGCCACGCGGGGTCGTCGTTGACCGGTTCGGACCAGTCGGCGTACTGCGGTCGCTGCCAGACGAGGTCGTGGTGGCGGATCACGGCGCGTCGGCCGCGGAGGGCGCGGGCGACACTGCGGGCCGCCCACGGGTTGAGCGAGACCAACGACAACAAGTTCTCGACGATGACGACGTCGGCCGGCGGCAGCGACACGTGCTTGGGTCCCACCGCACCGATGGCCAACCTCGGATCGATGATGTCGGCGACGCCGGCGCCGGCCATCGTCGTGATCTCGTACCCGAGCGTGCGCAGGGCGTCGGCCCACTTGGCCGACTCGATGGATACGCCGTCGGTGCCGCCCAGACGGAACGAAACAATCAGTCCGGTCGCCACGGTTTCCTGCGCGGCGGCCGGAGCAGCCCGACGATCAACGTGATCGTCCCGACGCTGAGCACCAGGTCCCCGAAGCTCATGACCTGACGGAGAAGGCGCACCGGGATGATGTCGGCGAGGACCATCAGCCGATCGTCGTCGTCCTGCAAATGACGCTCACCCCGCAGCCGGACGAACGGTGCGGCGTCGGGCGTCTTGACGATCCCCGCCGAAACGAGGGCGGACGCGCGTACGGGCATACCTGCGTTGAGCGTGATCGGGACGAGATTCATGACGACGCCCACCATCACGACCCCCATCCCGGCCAGGCGCAGGTTGAGCGCCGAGAACGAGAGCAAGAGCGCGTACGAAATGAAGACGAGCACGAGGCCGGGCCGGCCGCGCAGTCCGCCCTCGACGACGACCTGAAGGGCCAGACCGCCGAGCAGCAGCGGCCACAGATGAAAGGTGTGCTCGGGCAGATGGCGCGGTCGTCCGCCCAGAGCGAGTCCGATGAGCGCGCCGACCGCCACAGTGATGGCGGTGAACCACATGAGCCGTTCACGCTACCGTCCGCTGGTATGGCCGATGAGGTGCTCTACGAGGTGGCGGGTGGCGTGGCGCGAGCGACGATCAACCGGCCCGAGCGGCGGAACGCGTTGTCGTGGGGTGTGATCAGCGGCTTGCGCGAGGTGCTGGCGCAGGCGAAGGCCGACGCCGACGTACGGGTGGTGGTGCTTACCGGCGCGGGGGACAAGGCGTTCTGCGCGGGTGCCGACCTGACGGGCATGGCGTCCGGATCGGGATACCTCGACCTGCACGACGGACGCGGGCAACTCGCGGGGTTGTTCGGCGACATGTGGTCCCTTGGCAAGCCGATCGTCGCCCGGGTGCGGGGCTACGCGTTGGCGGGCGGGTTCGGGCTGGCACTGGCGTGCGACATCGTCGTGGCGTCGGACGACTCGCAGTTCGGTACGCCGGAGATCAACGTCGGCCTGTGGCCGTACATGATCACGGTGCCGCTCATGCGCTCGATGCCGCCGAAGAAGGCGCTCGAGTTGATGATGACCGGTCGCCGGGTCGACGCGACCGAAGCCGAGCGCATCGGGTTCGTGAACCAGGTCGTCGCCGTCGATCGCCTCGATGCCGCGGTCGACGAACTCACGCAGTCGCTCGCGTCGAAGTCGCCGGCGATCATGAAGCTCGGTCGCGACTCCTTCTATTCGGTGTGGGACCAGTCCGCCGCCGACGCGCTCAAACTCCTGCACTCGATGCTGACGATCACCTCGTACACCGAGGACGCATCCGAGGGCATCGCCGCCTTCGCCGAGAAGCGCGACCCCCAATGGAAAGGCCGCTGATGGCTGACGAACCGGAACTGCACGACTGGAAGCCGCTGGTCGAGGGCTTGGCGCAGCGGCGGGAGACGGCGTACGGCATGGGCGGGCCTGATCGCATCGCTCGCCAGCGCGAGCTGGGCAAGACGCCGGTGCGCGATCGCATCGCCGAGTTGCTCGATCCCGGCAGTTTCGTGGAATACGGCCTGCTCGCCGACTCCATGGATCCCGGGCTGCAGGCGGACAAGGGCTACCTCGCTGCCGACGGGATGGTCGCCGGCGTCGGTCTGATCGACGGCCGTCGGGTCGCGTTGATGGCGTACGACTTCACGGTGATGGCCGGGTCGATGGGCGCGGTCGGCGAACACAAGACGGCGCGCATGCGTGAGCTCGCGCTGCGCCAGCGGATCCCGATCGTGTGGCTTCTCGACTCGGCCGGCGCCCGCATCCAGGCGACGAGCGGTTCGACGTTCGCGTCGGCCGGTGCACTCTTCCGCGAGCAGGTCACGCTGTCGGGCGTCGTGCCGCAAGTCGCCGCCATGCTGGGCCACTGCGCGGCGGGCACCGCGTACATCCCGGCGTTGGCCGATTTCGTGCCGATGGTGAAGGGGATCTCGTCGATGGCGCTCGGCGGCCGCCACCTCGTTAAGGCGGCGACCGGCGAGGACGTCAGCGAGGAGGAGATGGGCGGGTCCGCCGTTCACACCAAGGTGAGCGGCGTGGCCGATCTCGAAGTCGAGAGCGACAGCGATTGCCTCCGCGTGGTTCGTGACTACCTCTCGTACTTCCCGGCCAACAACCAGGAGTTGCCGCCGATACGCGAGAGCGACGATCCGACCGATCGTCGGGTCGAAGCGCTCTACGACATCGTGCCGACCGCGCCGCGGCGCGCGTACGACATGTATCGGGTCATTGAAGCGATCGTCGACCACGGCGAGTTCTTCGCGATGAAGCCTGAGTGGGCCAAGAACGTGATCACGTGCTTCGCCCGGTTCGGCGGCCAGCCGGTCGGCATCGTCGCCAGCCAACCCAAGGTCCTGGGCGGCACACTCGACGTGAACTCGGCCGACAAAGCCGCCCGCTTCGTTTGGCTCTGCGACGCGTTCGGCATCCCGCTCGTGTTCTTGCAGGACGTTCCCGGCTTCATCGTCGGCTCCGCGGTCGAGAAGCAGGGCATCATCCGCCACGGGGCCAAGATGCTGTTCGCGGTGTCAGAGGCGACGGTTCCCAAGGTCACCGTCGTACTGCGCAAGGCCTACGGCGCCGGCTACTTCGTCATGAACGGCACCGCATATGAGGCCGACTACATCGCCGCCTGGCCCACGGCCGAGATCGCGGTGATGGGCCCCGACGGGATGGTCAACATCATCGCCCGGAAGCAGCTCGACGCCTTCCCCGAAGGCAAGGAGCGGGACGCGGCGCGCATCTCGATGGCCGAAGAGCTCCGCAAGAACATCGACCCGTACATCGCGGCGGGCCACGCGCAGGTCGACGCCATCATCGATCCGGCCGAGACGCGCGCCGAGATCTGTCGCGGGCTAGCGATCTCGCGTACGAAGATCGTTCAGCGGCCGTGGCGCAAGCACGGCGTCCTGCCGGTGTAGCTGCGCCAGCGCGGCTTTGAGGTCGTCGCGCTCGCGGCGATCGTGCGCCAGTTCCAACAGAACGCGCAGCCGCTCGGGCCAGTCGGGATCTTGTGGCGTGGCGGCGAACAGTCGCAGTTGCAGCTCGACCTCGGTGTAACGGGCCGCCGTCACCGGCAGCCGCTCGGCCTTGGCCATTGGATACCCGGTGTCGGCCACCAACTCGTGGGGCTCGAGCTTGAACAGCCCGGCGAGCAACGTGATCGTGCGCTCGCTCGGCACTGACGCGCCGGACTCGAGATGCGACACCGCGACACGCGAGATCGCCAGCCGCTCCGCCAGCTCCTGCTGGGTCCAGCCCAGCTCCCGGCGGAGGCGGCCGATTCGGGTGCCCAACTTTGTCGACATCTGCCAACTGGCTTAGCAGACGGCTCGACGAAGCCCGGGTAGAACGGAGTCACGATGACCCAGAACCGCGCTCTCATCACCGGCATCACCGGCCAGGACGGCTCGTACCTCGCCGAGCACCTCCTGAACGAGGGTTACGCGGTCGTCGGCATGGTGCGGCGCAGCAGCACGGTGAACTTCGAGCGAATCGCGCATATCCAGGACGACCTGGAGTTGGTGTCCGGCGACCTGCTCGACGAAGCGTCGTTGATCAAGGTGCTGGCCGACCATCGCCCGTCGGAGGTCTACAACCTGGCAGCCCAGTCATTCGTGCAGACGTCGTTCAGCCAGCCCGTACTCACCGGTGAGACGACGGCGCTCGGCGTCACGCGCTTGCTCGACGCCATTCGGACGGTCGACGCCGACATTCGCTTCTACCAAGCGAGCTCGAGCGAGATGTTCGGGAAGGTCGTCGAAGTGCCGCAGCGCGAGTCGACGCCGTTGTACCCGCGCAGCCCGTACGGCGTGGCCAAGGTCTACGGGCACTGGATCACGGTGAACTACCGCGAGAGCTACGACCTGCACGCGTCGAGCGGGATGCTGTTCAACCACGAGAGCCCGCGACGCGGTCTCGAGTTCGTGACCCGCAAGATCACCAACGCCGTCGCCCGCATCAAGCTCGGCGTCGACAAGACGCTGGCGCTCGGCAATCTCGACTCCCAACGCGACTGGGGCTTCGCCGGCGACTACGTCCGGGCCATGCACCTCATGTTGCAGCAGCCGCGGCCCGACGACTTCGTGATCGCGACCGGCGAGACGCACTCGGTGCGCGAGTTCTGCGAGGTGGCGTTCGGTCACGTCGGCCTCGACTACCAGGACTTCGTGACGATCGACGACCGTTTCTTCCGCCCCGCCGAAGTCGACCTGCTGGTGGGCGACTCGACCAAGGCGCGCACCGCGCTCGGTTGGGAGCCGAAGGTGACGTTCGTCGACCTGGTCAAGATGATGGTCGACGCCGACCTCGGCGTTGTGGCCGCCCAGCAAGCCGGACGGCTGAGCCCGCCCCTGACCGGCTAGGCGGTGTTGGCGTTGTCGCGCCGCTGCATCAGATAGATGATCCCGGCGGCGGCCAGGACCTGCAGGATGATGATGCCGGCGCTACGACTGCCGAGGATCAGCGCGCCGACGATCCCGCCGGCGATCGACCCGCCCAAACCGACGGCGAGCGTCATGCCGATACTCATCGGGTTCGGTCCGGGAATCGCCAAGCGTCCGAGGGCGCCCACGATCAGTCCGCTGAGCAGCACGCTGATGATCCAGAACATGGGGGCTAGTCTGCCCGCCCGATGACCGACGTGCGTGCCGAGATCACCGCAAATGTGTGGCAAGTCCATGTCGAGGCCGGGCAAACCGTGGCGGTGGGCGACACGATCGCGATCCTCGAGTCGATGAAGATGGAGATCCCGGTTGAAGCGCCGGTTGCCGGGACCATCACCGAGGTCAAGGTGAAGCCCGACGATCAAGTGCAAGAAGGCGACGTCATCGCCGTCATCGACTAGGTGATCGGGTCCGAGCGCCGCGGCCCCGTCGGCGTCCTCGTCGTCGACCGGCCCGAGCGCCGCAACGCCCTGGATGTGGACGCGTGTCGTGACCTGACGGGCGCGCTGGACGCGCACGTCGACGACGGCGCCCGCGTCATCGTCCTGACCGGCGCGGCTGGTCACTTCTGTGCCGGCGCCGACCTCTCGGGCGTCGAGGGTGACGACTTCCGCGAGGCACTGCGAACGTTGCTCGACCGCATCATCGCGGTCCCGGTTCCTGTGATCGCTGCCGTCGCCGGTGCGGCGCTGGGGGCCGGGACGCAGCTCGCCGTCGCCGCCGACTTGCGCGTGGCGTTGGCCGACGCTCGCTTCGGCATCCCGGCCACGAAGCTCGGCCTGATGGTCGACCACTGGACGGTGCAGCGGCTTGCGTTGCTGGCCGGCCACGGCCCGGCCCGGACGATGCTGCTCGCCGCTGAAGAGATCGACGGGACGCGGGCGCATGCGCTCGGGCTCGTCCAGCGGGTCGGGACACTCGACGACGCGATTGCCTGGGCGACCGACATTGCCGCGCTGGCGCCTCTGTCGATCGCCGGCCACAAGCTCGCGCTGAATCGGTTGGAGCCCGCGCTCGCCGACGCCGACGTCGCCGCCGCGATCACGCGGGCTTGGTCGAGCGCCGACCTGGCCGAGGGCATGGCCGCGTTCCGCGACCGTCGGCCACCGGAGTTCCGCGGCCGCTAGCTCGTCGAGAGGCGATCGAGGTGGACAGCGCGGAGGAAGTCGGCGACGTGTCGCGACAGCCAGCTCACGTTGTTCGTCAGCAGCAAGAATCCGAACGCAACCAGTAATCCGCCGGCGATGGCGTTGATCACGCCGAAGTGCCGCTTCACCCAACCGAAGGCACCGGTGAGCCGGCCGAGGGCGAGGCCGCTGGCGACGAACGGGACGCCCAGCCCCAGTGAGTACGCGGTGAGCAACACCACGCCCCGAAGGACGGTGCCCTCCGATGCTGCGAGCGTCAGGATCGGCCCCAACACGAGCCCGATGCACGGCGTCCACCCGAACGCGAACGCCATTCCCATCACCGGCGGCGCGTAGATGCCGAGTGACGACGGCGACACGTGGAAGCGGCGCTCGCGCATCAAGATCGCGGGTGACAAGGCGCCGGCGAGAACCACGCCCATCACGATCACCACGATCCCGGCCCCCTGGTTCAACCCCCGTTGGTGGTCCTGTAGCGACTGGCCCAGCGCGCTGGCGCTGGCGCCGAGGGCGACGAACACCACGGTGAAACCGGCAACGAAGAGGAGCGTGGCTCGTAGGAGCCGCGCCTTCTCCGATTCCATCTCGGCGGCTGAGAGACCCGACATCAACGACAGGTAGCCAGGCACCAGCGGCAGCACGCACGGCGACAGGAACGAGAGCATGCCCGCGCCGAATGCGACGAGGACGTTCGGGTTACTCGCAGCGAACACGGGCCTCAGATGTTGGCGGGAAGTATTCGGGAGACGTTCTCGAAGAACACGAAGAGCACGACGAAGAAGAACGGCGCGGCGATGAGGTACGCCAGCCATTTACGCCACATGCGACCGAGCAGCCACGCGCCGATGGCGATGGCGGCCGCGATCGCGCCCCACTCGAGGGTCGGGATGATCGTGCGTCGCTTTCCGGACAGCCCGGCTTCACCGGCGAGGCTGCGCGGACCTGCGGGTTTCGGTGTCGGGGCGGCGAGCGCCTCGCCCTTGAGCGACGCGATGAGAATCAGCCGCTTGGCCGCGCTGAAACGAGGCTCGCACGTCGTCAGCGTCAACCGGTTGTCCGGCGTGTTGTCGAGCACCTCGACGTGCGCGGGCGTGACGACCTTCTTCTCGCTGACCTCGTAGCGGAAGCGACCCTGCGCGGTACTGACCAGGATCGGGTCGCCGATCTCCATCTCGTCGAGGCGGAAGAACGGGGCGCCGTAGGTCGTGCGGTGCCCGGCGATGGCGGCGTTGCCCTGCTGACCGGGCAACGGCGTGTCGGGATAATGCCCGGGCGCCTTCTTGAGGTCCTCGTCGCCGACACCGTTGACGATCGCCTTCTCGACGCCGATCTTGCAGATCTTGATGATGGCGATGGCCTCACCGTCAGGGGTGGGCGGCGGCGTGGGGTTGGTGATGGCCGAACCCTGTCCGCACTCAGGCGCCGGTGGCGCGGCCCGGCGCAGCCGCTCCTGGCTGCGGTGTTCGAACAGGCCGGTGCCCCACAGTTCGTACGCGACGAACAGCAGGATCAAGACCCCGGTGCCGATCAGCGTGCGGCCCAGGCCGGCGATGAAGCGGCGGAAACCCACGGGGGGCACACCGTAGCGCCGCGATATGTGTCAGCCGAGGTCACGGCCGTAGCATGGGAGGCCCGCAATGGCTTCCGCAGTGTGCTTCCGCTCGGCCGTGGTGCTGCTCGACCGCTTCCCGGCCCTCACCGGCGTCGACCTCGAGGTCGACCCCGGCGAAGCGCTGCTCGTGCGCGGGCCCAACGGCGCCGGCAAGACCACCCTGCTTCGCGCCATCGCCGGGCTGGCACCGGTCGTCGACGGGAGCGCGGAGGTGCTCGGGCACGATCTGCGGCGGGATCGGCGCGCCGTTCGCCGGCAAGTCGGTCTCTTCGGTCACGTGACCGGCCTGTACGACGACCTCACCGTTGCCGAGAACGTGCGGTTCAGCATTCGCGCCGCCGGCGGCGATCCTGACGGCGTCGCGGTCGCGCTGGCGCGGGTCGAGCTGGACGGCCGGCTCGCGTCGCTGGCGGTCGCCAAACTCTCGGCCGGTCAGCGGCGCCGCACCGCGCTGGCCGCGCTGATCGGCCGTCGCCCCGCGCTCTGGCTGCTCGACGAACCACACGCCGGCCTCGACGCCCGGGGCCGTGACCTGCTCGATGAGGTGATCGCCGATGCAATCGCAACCGGCGCCACCGTGGTCTTGGCGTCGCACGACACCGACCGGGCCGCCGCGGTCGCGACCCGCACGGTGACGATGGTCGGGGGAAGCTTGGAGGCGCGCGTCCGTGTTTCGTGATGCAGCGCTGGTCGCCGGCAAGGACCTGCGGATTGAACTCCGGTCGCGCGTCGCCACGAATCAGGTCGCGCCGTTCGCGGTGCTCGTGTTGTTGCTGTTCGCGTTCGCGCTCGATCCCGACCGTGGCGTCCTGAACCGGGCCACACCTGGCTTGTTCTGGGTCGCCGTGCTCTTCAGCTCGCTCCTCGCGGTCCAGCGCAGCTTCGGGCTCGAGGCGGCCGACGGCGGGCGCGACACCCTCCGTTTGAGTGGGCTCGACGCCGCGGGGATCTTCGTTGGCAAGGCGACGGCCGTCGCGCTGCAGCTGCTGGCCCTGCAGGTGGTGCTCGGCGTCGGCGTGGTGGTGCTGTACGACGCGCACCTGACCGGCCCGGCCCAACTCGTCGCCACGTGCCTGCTCGCCACGATCGGGCTGGCCGCGGCCGGCACCGTCTACGGCGTGGTCGCCGCCGGCCTGCGCGTGCGCGAGACGCTCTTGCCGTTGCTGGTGCTGCCGGTGGTCGCGCCGGTCCTGCTCGCGGGGACCAAGGCATGGGAGGCCGCGCTGGCCGGCGCACCCGCCGATGGGTGGCCGTGGTTACGCCTGCTCGCCGTATTCGCCGTCGTCTACGTCACCGTCGGCGTCGCCGCCTTCGGTCTGTTGTTGGAGGAGACATGACCACCCCGCGCGCCGGGACGAGCAACCGCGCCACCCGGATCCTCGGCGCCGCCGCGCTGAGCACGTTGGCGGCCACGGTCGTCCTCGGGCTGTTCGTGACCAAGCCCGACGAGGTTCAGGGCGAGTCGGTACGGCTGATCTACATCCACCCTGGTGGCGCGTGGACGGCGTACCTGGCGTTCGGTGTCACCGCCCTGGCCAGCGCGCTCTATCTCTGGCCTCGGACGCGATCACGGCTGTGGGATCTCATCGCCGGCGCGTCGGCCGAACTCGGCGTCCTGTTCATCGCGCTCACGCTCGTGCTCGGCTCGATCTGGGGCCGGGCGACGTGGGGGGTGTGGTGGACGTGGGACGCACGGCTCACGACGACCGCGCTGCTGCTCGCGCTGTACCTGGGGTATCTCGCGTTGCGACGGGTTCCCGCGTCGGTCGAGGTCCGCTCGAAGCGCTCGGCGGTCGCCGCCCTGATCGCCGCCGTCGACATCCCGATCGTTCACATGTCGGTCGAGTGGTGGCGCACGTTGCACCAGGGACGCACGGTGCTCCGCCCGCATCCGCAGATCCACGGGCTGCAACTGCAGACGTTGCTCCTCGGCGTCGTGGCCATGACGCTCGTGTACGCCTGGCTGCTGATCCATCGCTTCCGCGTGGAGCTCCTCGAAGAGAAGCTCGACGACATCGGACTCGAGCACGCCATCGCCGAGCGCCGGGCCGAAGCGGGAGTCCGCTCATGAGCTACGCCATCGCCGGATACGCCGTCACGGTGGCGGCCATCGGGCTGTACGCATTCCGCGTGATCCGGCGCGGGCGCGCACTGGCGCGCACGCTGCCACCGGAAGAGCGCACTTGGCGGTAGGCGCCGCGCCGGCGCGGCCGCGTCGGCGCGCATTTGCGATCGTGATGTTGGCGCTGGCCGCTGTCGTCGGGTTCATCGCTGTACGGAGCCTCGGCGCGTCGACGGTGTACTTCAAGACCGCCGACGAAGCCGTCGCCGACAAAGCCTCGCTGGGGACGCGGCGGTTCCGTATCGAAGGCACTGTCCTCGATGGGACGGTGCGGGCGAGCGGCAAGGTGACGCGATTCGCCATCGCCGAGAAGGGCACGCGCGTCGAAGTCGTGCACGACGGCGACCCGCCCGAGTTGTTCCAGCCCGGCATCCCCGTCGTGCTCGAGGGCCACTGGGCCGGCGATCACTTCGCGAGTGACCGGATCATGGTCAAGCACAGTGAGCAGTACAAGGAGAAGAACCCGTCCCGGGTGAAGGATTACCAGCAGTAGATCGATGAACAACGCGGTCCTCGGCCAGAGCGCCGTCATCTTGGGATTCCTTGCCGCGGTCTCCGGCGCCGCCGCACTGGCGTACGGCCTCCAGCAACGGCGACCCGCGGTCGTGCGCGCCGGTCGCACCTACGTGTGGTTGTTACTGGGCGCGGCCCTCGTCGCGTGCCTCGCGATGGAGCGGGCGCTGATCACCCACGACTTCTCGCTCAAGTACGTGGCCGAGAACGGCAGCCGCACGACGCCGTTGCTGTACACGATCGCGTCGTTGTGGGGCGCTCTGGCCGGCTCGATCCTGCTGTGGGGCTTGGTGCTGTCGGGGTACCTGACCGCCGTCACCGTGCGATTCCGCCGGCACGCCGACGATCCGATCGTCGGCTGGGCGCTGCTCGTCGGGCTTGTCGTGGCCGCGTTCTTCTTCGGGCTCATGCTCGGACCGGCCAATCCGTTCCGCACGGTGAGCGGCGCGGTGGTGGGGGACGGGCCGGGGCCCAACCCATTGCTGCAGAACCATCCGCTGATGGCGTACCACCCGCCGATGCTGTACCTCGGCTACGTCGGCTTCACGGTTCCGTTCGCCTTCGCCATTGCCGCGCTGGCCACGGGCCGGCTGGGCGAGGGCTGGTTGGTCGAGACGCGCCGCTGGACGCTGTTCGCGTGGGGCTTCCTGTCCGTCGGCATCCTCCTCGGCGCGTGGTGGTCCTACGAGGTGTTGGGGTGGGGCGGCTTCTGGGCGTGGGACCCGGTGGAGAACGCATCGTTCCTACCGTGGCTGACGGCGACCGCGTACCTGCACTCGGTCATGGTCCAGGAGCGGCGCGGCATGTTGCGCGTGTGGAATCTGTCGCTGCTCATCTCGACGTTCAGCCTGACGATCCTCGGCACGTTCCTGACCCGGTCGGGAGTGCTCGACTCGGTGCACAGCTTCACCGAGTCTTCGATCGGACCGCTACTGCTCGTGTTCTTCGGTGTGGTGGTCGCTGTTGGTGTGGGGTTGATCGGCTGGCGCGGCGATGAGCTACGCGCGCCCGGGTCGGTGGACTCGCCGGTGTCGCGTGAAGGCGCGTTCCTGCTCAACAACCTGTTGTTCGCCGCGTTCGCGTTCGTCGTGCTGCTCGGGACGGTGTTCCCGCTCGTCGTCGAGGCGGTCAACGGCGACCGCATCTCGGTCGGGCGGCCGTACTTCGACCGCATGACGGGCCCGATCGGGCTCGCCCTGCTCTTCATGATGGCGGTCGCGCCGGCCTTGCCCTGGCGCAAGGCGTCGGGCGAGCTGTTGCGGACCCGGCTCCAGGTGCCGGCGTGGGTGGGCGCGCTCACGTTGGTCGGCTGCGTCGTCGCTGGCGTCCACGGATTGACGCCGCTTCTCGCATTCGGGCTGGGCGCGTTCGCGGCGGCCGCCGCCGTTCGCCAACTCGTGCTGGCCACGCGTCGGCAGGGCGTACGGGGACTGCTCGGCCGGGCCAACGGCGGGATGGTCGTGCACCTGGGCGTGGTGGTGATCGCCGTCGCCTTCGCCGCCAGCACGTCGTACTCGCACCGGTCGGAGGTGCGACTGCGACCGGGCCAGAGCGCACTGGTCCGTGGTCATCGCGTGACTTTCCTTCGCGTCCATGAGGAGAAACACGGCAACCGGACGTCGCTGGTCGCGTCGATCCGCGTCGACGGCGGCCGCGTGTTCGCGCCGGCGCTGAGTCGCTTTCCGTTCGCAAGCCAGTCGATCGGGACGCCGTCGGTGCGCACCGGCCTACGCGAGGACGTCTACCTCACACTGCTGTCGGCGCCGCGCGCCAGCGACGGTTCGATCGTCTTGGGTGTCCTCGTCCGCCCGTTGGTCGTCTGGTTGTGGATCGGCGGCGGGGTGATGGCCATCGGCACGTTGATGGCCGCCGTCCCTGGGCGTCGTCGCCTACCAACCAGCCCGGCATCGGCGCCGGTACCTGACGCGGCGCCGCCGCGCGTTCCCGTCGCCGCGCCCGCACCGTGAAACGGCCCGCACTCTGGATCGCGGCCACGGTGCTGCTGGTGGCGGCCGCGCTCACTGCGGTGTTGGCCACGCGTTCGCCGGCGGTCACCAAGATCGCCGACAGCCCGCTCATCGGTCGCATCGCGCCCGACGTGAGCGGCAAGGCGCTCGACGGCGCCACCGTTCGCCTGGCCGACCTGCGGGGCAGCTTCGTCGTCCTCAACTTCTTTGCGACGTGGTGCATCCCGTGCCAGCGCGAGCACCCCGAGCTGGTGCGCTTCTCGCAGCAGCACGCGGCCGACGGCAGCGCACGCGTGCTGCAAGTGATCTTTGACGACACGGCCGCCGCGGCGCGCGACTTCGGGAAGACCAACCAGGTCGACTGGCCTGTCGTGGAGGATCCGGATGGCCAGGTCGCGCTCGACTTCGGCGTCCGCGGTCCGCCCGAGTCCTTCCTCATCGGCCCCGACGGGCTTGTGCTGTTCAAGATCGTCGGCCAGGTGGACGCCGCCGGCCTCAACCGCCTGCTCAACGAGGTGGCGCGCTGATGAAGCGATGGGCGCCGTGGGTTGCTCTGTTGCTCGTCGTGGTGGTCGCGCTGGTCGCCGGGACGCGGGATGGCGACGGCCCCGAGCCCGTGAGCCACCGTGTCGACCGCATCGCGCACGGGGTGCGCTGCCCGACGTGCCGCGAGCTGTCGGCCGCCGAATCCGACGCGGCGGCGGCCAAGGCCGTTCGCCTCGCCATCCGCCGCGACGTCGAGGCCGGGCGCACCGACGGTGAGATTCGTGCCGCGCTCGCCGATCGGTACGGGCGCGACATCCTCCTGACGCCGGCGGCCAGCGGCGTGGTCGGGCTCGTGTGGGTGCTGCCCGTTGTCGGCGTCGTCATCGCCATCGGCCTCCTCGTCCTGGCGTTCCGGCGGTGGCGCCCCGTCGGACGGCACCCCACCGACGACGACCGCGCCCTCGTCGAACGGGCGCTCACCGAATGAGCGCCGACGAGCGCGAATTCCTGCTGCGGTCGCTGCGCGATCTCGACGCCGAGCGGGACGCCGGTGACATCGACGCCGCCGACTACGACGAGCTGCGCGACGACTACACGGCGCGCGCGGCGGCGGTGCTTCGCGGCACGGAGTCGGCGTCGCCGCGGCCTCGACGACGATGGCTCGTCCTCGGCGCCATCGCCACGGTGGCGGTCGTCGCCGGACTCCTCGTCGCGACGACATCAGGCCAGCGCCTGCCAAACGGTCCGGCGACCGGGTCCATCGACGCGTCGACCGCTGAGCGCCTCGACCTGGCTCGCCAGTACATCGCCGACGGCAAGGCGGTCGAGGCACTCAAGACCTACGACCAGATTCTCAAGGTCAACCCGAGGCATCCCGAGGCCCTCGCCTATCGAGGCTGGCTCGTGCGGCTCGCCGGACTTCCCGACGACGGGCTCAAGTACATCGACCGCGCCATCGCCGCCGACCCGAGCTATCCCGACGCCCACTTCTTCCGCGCCATGGTGTTGTGGAAGGACCACAAGGACCCCGCCGGGGCGATACCGGAGTTCCGTCAGTTCCTAGCCAGCAACCCGCCCAGCGATCGCGCCGCGGCGGTACAGCAGGCGTTAGAGCAGGCCGAGGCCGAGCTAGCCGCGCAGGGAACGTAAGCGGGCGACGACGCGCGGGAACGCGTCGAGGAACGCATCGATGTCGGCGTCGGTCGTCGACCAACCGACCGACACCCGGAGCGAGCGCTCGGCGTCGACGCCCATCGCGGCGAGGACCGGCGACGGCTCGAGTGATTCGGACGAGCACGCGCTCCCGGAGTGGGCGGCGATCCCCGCCTGATCGAGACCGAGCAGGACCGCCTCGGCTTCGACGCCGTCGACGCCGATGCACGCGATGTGCGGCAGTCGTCCCGCGTCGTCGGCATCGCCGTACGCCACCACGCCATCGACGGCCAGCGCGCTGGCCAGGACCCTCCGGGTCTGCTCACGGTTGCGGGCCGCCTCGGCGTCGATGTCGAGCGCGGTGCAGGCCGCGCCGAACCCGACGATCGCCGGAACATTTTCGAGACCACCGCGACGGGCGCGCTCCTGCTCGCCGCCCAGCAACAACGGATCGATCCGCAACCCGCGCCTGACTACCAGGGCGCCGATGCCCTTGGGTCCGCCGAACTTGTGCGCGCTCACCGACAGGAGGTCGGCGCCGACATCGTCGAACGCGATGTCGGCGTGCCCCATCGCCGCCGCAGCATCGACGTGTACGAGGACCCCAACTGCATGGGCGGCCTCGATCACGTCGCGTACAGGCTGCAGCGTGCCCACCTCGTGGTTGCCCCATTGGCAGTGGACAAGAGCGGCGTCGGCGGGGATGTCGGCGGGCTGCATGCGGCCGAACCCGTCCACCGGCCACTCGACGACTGAATGGCGCGCCGACGCATCGCGGACGGCGGAATGCTCGACCGCCGACGCGATCACCGGCTGGTCCGGACGGGCGGCGGCGGCGCCCCACACCGCGGCGTTGATCGCCTCGGTAGCACCGCTCGTGAACACGACCGAGCGGGGCCGGGCCCCGAGCAAGGCGGCAACCTGCTCGCGCGCCGTCTCGACCGCGACGCGCGCCATGCGTCCCTCGGTGTGCACGCGGCCGGGGTCGGCGGCACCCTCGCCGGTTAACCACGGCAGCATTGCCTCGACGACGTGCGGCCGCGCCGGTGACGTCGACGCGTGGTCGAGGTAGGCGCGCGTCAAACGACGGTGATGCAGGCGTCGGCGCCCATGGCGCGCGATGAGGTGGTCTCCGGCGCGGTGTCGCCGTACAGGCCGGCGAGCATGCCGCGGACCATCCCGCGGTCCACCGCGCAGATCACCGGGTTCTGCGATGCAACCGCGCCGAGCGGGCAGTGGTCGTTGATGATGGCGATCGAACTGCCCCGCGCTTCGGCGTGGGCGGCGAACCCGTGCGCGGTCAGGGCGTCGGCCACCGCGAGGATCGCGGCGCGACGCGAGCGGTGACGATCGTCGGGCGCCATCTGCGCGGCCAGCGACCGGCCGTAGCGCTCACCGACCTCCTCGGCCATCTGCTCGGCGTCGGCCGGCGGCAGCAACGCGAGGGCGCGGCCCAGCAAGTCGACCAGCAGGTCGTCGCGACGGCCGGGGACGTCGAGGGCTTCGGCGCCCGCCGTGGCCCGATACCGCTTCGACGGCCGGCCGGCGCCGGCGCCCTCGGTGCGCTCGACGTGCACGTCGACGTAGCCCCCGGCGGCGAGCTTGTCGAGGTGGTGCCGGGCCACGTTCGGGTGCAGCTCGAAGGTGTCGGCCACCTCGGTGGCGGTGACGCCGTGATCGGCGCCCCGGGCGAACAAGTAGATGTCGCGACGGGTTGGGTCCCCGAACGCAGCGGTGATCGCCGCGACGGTCGCCGAGAATTCGCCGTCGTCCACGGCACCTATTCTACCTACGGCGATAGGAGAAATGGCCCTGAGCGACACAACCATCCTCGAACTGCTGCAACCAGTGCGCGAGCCGCGCCTGCGCGCCAGCGTCGTCGACCTCGGCCTCGTGAAGGGCGTGGGCGGCGTCAAGCGCGGGCGGGTGTCGCTGCGTCTGAGCGCCCTCGAGCCCTCGCTACGCACGCGAACGCAACTGACCAACGACGTCACCGAGGCGCTACGCCGGGGTGGCGCGGCCGACGATGTCCGGGTCGAGATCGACCCGATGACGGCCGAGGAGCAGCGCTCGACCTACGAGCAACTCGTCGGCGCCGGTCACCAAGGCGCGCGAACTGTCCCGTTTGACCAACCCGGGAACCGCACGCGCGTGCTCGGGATTTCGTCCGGCAAGGGCGGGGTGGGCAAGTCGTCGGTGACGGTCAACCTGGCCATCTGCCTGGCCAAGGCCGGCCATCAAGTCGCGATTCTCGACGCTGACGTGTACGGCTTCTCGATCCCCAAGATGCTCGGTATCGACGAGGACCCGGTGACCCTTGAAGACATCATGGTGCCGCCGGTGGCGTACGGCGTGGCCGTGATCTCGACCGGCTTCTTCGTGGGCGACGACCAGGCGGTCATCTGGCGGGGCCCGATGTTGCACAAGGCGTTGCAACAGTTCCTTGTCGACGTGTGGTGGGGCGACCTCGACTACCTGCTCGTCGACATGCCGCCGGGGACCGGTGACGTCGCGTTGTCGATGGCGCAGTACATCCCGCGCTCGGAGGTCTACGTCGTGACGACGCCCCAAGCGGCCGCGCAGCGCGTCGCCCAGCGGAGCGCGGCCATGGCCACCAAGCTGAACCTTCCACTCCGCGGCGTCATCGAGAACATGTCGTGGTTCACCGGTGACGACGGCAAGCGCTACGAAATCTTCGGCGCCGGCGGTGGCGCCGAGCTGGCCGATCGCCTCGGTGTGCCGCTTCTCGGCCAGGTGCCGCTGGTGCCCGCGCTGCGCGAAGGCGGCGACATCGGTGTGCCGATCGCCATTGCCGATCCGGACAGCGAGGCGGCCCGCGCCTTGGCGGCTACCGCGGACGCCGTCGCTGCGCTGGGCCCGAAGCGGATCTACAACGCGGGCTTGAAGATCACTTAGACGCCTCGCGGCAGTTTGGCCGGGTCCCACCCGAGATCGTCGACCGCATGCCGGAGCGCGTAGCGGTCGGTCATGCCGCTGACCTGATGCACGGCGGCGGCGAGGCGGTCACCACCGTGCTCCTCGACGGGGAGAAGGTCGGGATGGGCGACGAACCACTCGACGAGCGCGCGCAGTAGTTCGACGACACGCTCGGCCTGGGCGACCGACGCCGGCCGCAGGTAGATCCGCTCGAAGTTGAACTGGCGGAACGCGTCGAGGGCTTCCGCCTCTGTGGTGCGCATGCCCACCGAGCCCGTCGCGGTGATCGTGTCGGTCACCGCGGTGATGAATGCGTTGAGCTGGGCTGACCGCCGCGTGCCGGCGACCTCGCGCACCACCGCGGGCAGGTCGTCGGGCGTGACAATGCCGGCGTGCACGGCGTCTTCGAAGTCGTGGCACACATAGGCGATGCGGTCGGCCCACGAGACGACCTCGGCTTCCGCCGTGAGCGGAACCGGCCGGTTCCACGAGTGGTTGCGAACGGCGTCGAGGGTCTCGGCGCACAGGTTCAGCGGGGCCAGCACCACGTCGGCGCCGTACACGGCGTGGTGGTAGCCGCCTTCGACGAACGGCGACAACGCCTCCTCGGACGCGTGCCCCGCCGGACCGTGCCCGCAGTCGTGCGCGGTGGCGGCCGCCGCGGTCAACGCCACGTTGAGCCCGGCCGGCCGGGCGATGCCGACGGCGACTTGTGACACCTCGATGGCGTGGGTGAGCCGTGTGCGCAGGTGATCGTCGTCGGGCGCGATGAACACCTGACACTTGCCGGCGAGGCGGCGGAACGGGCGGCTGTGCTGGATGCGGTCGAGGTCGCGCTCGAAGCAGGTGCGGTAGGGATCGGGCGATTCAGGCCGGGCCCGACTGCCACCGCCGACTGCCCGCGTGGCCCCGGGGGCGAGGGTGGCGTGTTCGTGGTCCTCGCGCGCCTGGCGCTCCACCAGCGGGCCTGAGCCAACGGCGGCGGCGTGATGGGCGACGTGGAACTCGGTCACGGTCCCACGGTAGCGATGAGGTGTTAGTCCAGCGGCAGCGACGGCGAGGCGGCGCAGGCCGACGCCAGCGCGGTCCGCAGCGGCCACGCCGGGTCAGGCGCCGGGAGCGTGACGCCTGTCGCGTAGTAACCGCCCGTCCACGCGCCCCACAGCTGCTGCCGGCAGTAGGAGTCGACGACCATCCAGTCGCGTTCGCCCGCCGGTCGCGCCAGGGCCGGTGCCCGTCCAATCAGTGGGCCGACGATGCGCTCGACCTCCGCCATCCAGATCGCGTCGTTCCGTTCCACCCTCGCCGCGTAGACGCCGTGGCCGACGTCGGCGTACTCGACCTCAGCCGACGGCTTCGGCAGTGGCAGCAGGCCGCCGACGGCGACGTCACCGTTGCGGTGAACGGCGCCGAGGAACAAGCGGTCGCGTAGCTCGGCGGCGGTGAGCACGCCATCGCCCAACTCGCACCTCGGTCGCGCCTTCCCGCACGCAACGGGCTTGTTGGCGCGGCCTATGACACCACCTTGCTGCGTGCGACTCGGACCCGGCAGCAAGCGACGGGCTTGGTACAGCGCGCGGCCAAAGGTGCCGGCCAGCGTTGGGGTCGCATTCGAGGTGCCGCTGAATCCGCTCGGTCCGGTGCCGCCCACGTGCGTTGACGTGTAGGCGGCCGGATACGACTCGCCGACTCCGGCGACATCCGACGGCTTGCCCGCCCCTGACTCGTCATCGAGTCCCGGAGTCGTCGCCCCGACGGTGACGACCCAGTCAGGTCCGGAGAGCGACGAGGTGTACGTGTTGTTGGGCAGCACGAAACCGTTCTCGAGCCCGTTGCCGGCGGCGAAGAACAACGTCTGGCCGCGCAGTGACGCGGCGCGGGTCTCGGCCGCGACTGGCCCAACGACATGGACGTTGTCATCGACTGGGACGTCCAGGTCGTCGGCGAAGATGTTCAGCGTGTAGGAGTTCGTGATGACGTCGATCCACGGTTGTTGCGTCGCCCAGGCGAGCGCGGCTTCCACGTTGGAACTGGCGTCGGTGTTGATGAAGACGAGCAGACACTCAGGGCACGTGCCGTGCAGGTTGCCGACGGAAACGCTCGTGGTGCCGACACCGTGATCGGCCGTGGTGCCGTGGATCTTGCCGTTCGTGTTGAAGTCGACCGCACCGATGACTTTGGTTCCGGGCAGCCAGTAGTAGTTGACGGCGTCGGGCGTACTCGACTTCACCTTGTCCCATGACTTGGTGTCGGCCGCGTCGAGCGTGGCGATGTCGGCCTGTGGTGCGGTCGGGGCTTGGTGAATGCTCAGGGGCTGGAACGACTTGAACGTCGAGGGGTTGGGGAAGCCGGGCAGCCACTTGTTCGGCGGCGTATTGAGCGGCAGGTCGTTGCTCTTGTCGCGATCGAGCTGTTGGGGCATGTGCGCCCAGTCGAAGTCCCAGTGATACGGAACCAGGTTGACGTCGATCACCGCGATGACCACCGCGTCGCCCCGCTCGTCCTTGCCCGCGAACGTCGGTGACGGCGAGGACGACGCCGCGCCCGGGACTGTGTAAGGGAGATCGGTATCGGCGGTATCGGCGGTGGCGGTGAAGTCCACGAACTCGCGTTGGGCGATCGCCGCGAGTTGGTAGAGCTTCGAGCCACCGCGAATCGGCGTGGCGACGCGCCCGTTGAGCACGCTCATCGGAAGCCGCATCGTGACCGTGTCGGCTGCCGTGTCGAAGGTCGTTGTGCACGCGGCGCAGGGACCCAAATTGCCGCCGTCGGAGAACGCGATGCTGGTTTCGCCGCTCGCCGACTTGTCGGCGAGCAACTCGTAGGAGCGGCCCGCGTACGAGAAGTCCCACCGGAAAGCGATCCCCGCCGCCAGCACCGGGGGCGTCGCCAGGTCGGCGACCTTGACGGTCGCGGTCAGCGTCGTCGACGTGACGTTGAGGTCCGCGCTGCGAATGTCGAGAGCGGGCTCGTTCGGCAGCGGCAGGATTCCCTCGAGAATGAACCCGTTGCCGTCACCCGCCGGGTCGGTGATGAACGGCACGCTCGCCGCCGCCGCGGCGGGGTGCATCGCGATCGCCGGCAGGCCGGCGCACGCGAGGGCGAGCAGTGCGCAGAGGGTGCGTCGCATCACCACTACATCGTTGGCACAGGTTGCGCCGCCGAGCACGCCTGACCAAGCGCGGTGCGGAGCGGCCACGCGGCGTCGGCCATCGGCAGTGAGTCGCCCTGGTGCCAGTAGCCGCTGCCCCAGTAACCCCACAGCCGTTGGCGGCAGTACGAGTCCATGACCATCCAGTCGCGTTCGCCGGCGGGTCGCGCCAGTGCCGGCGCCCGCCCGATGAGTGGTCCGACGATCTTCTCCACCTCGTCCAGCCAGATCGCGTCGGTGCGCTGCAAACGCCCGGTGTAGACGCCGTGGCCGACGTCGGCGTACTCCAGCTCGGCCGATGGCTTGGGCAGCGGGGCGAGCCCGCCCAGCGCGAACGCGCCATTCCGGTGAACCGCGCCGAGCATCAGTCGGTTACGCAGCTCGATGGCAGTCAACGCGCCGTCGCCCAACTCGCAGTTGGCGCGCTTGGTCCCGCACGTGAGCGGTGCATTGCCGCGGGCGATGACGCCGGACTGCTGCGAGCGGCTGGGCCCGGCCAGCATGCGGCGCGCTTGGTACAACGCCCGCCCGAACGTGCCGGCGACCGTCGGCGTGGCGTTGGACGTTCCCGAGAAACCGGACGGCCCGGTTCCTCCGACGTGCTCGGCGGTGTACGCCGACGGGTACGACTCGCCGATGCCGGCGATGTCGACCGGCTTCCCGGATCCCGACTCGTCATCGAGGGCCGGCGTGGTGGCGCCGACCGTGATGGTCCAGTCCGGTCCCTTCAACGAAGAGGTGTAGGTCGCGTTGGGGAACACGAATGCGTTCTCGAGGCCGTTGCCAGCCGAGAAGAAGATCGACTGACCACGCGTCGACGCGGCGCGTGCGTCGGTGGCGGCCTGCTCACCGAGATAGATGTTGTCGCGGACGTTGCCGCCGACGAGATCGCCGACGAGATTGATGCCGTACGAGTTGGAGATCACATCGATCCACGGCTGCGCCTCGGCCCAGTGCAGCGCGGCTTCGACCGACTCGTTCGAGTCGGTGTTGATGAAGAGCAGCAGGCACTCCGGGCAGGTGCCGTGGATGTTGCCGACCGACACGCTCGTGGTGCCGACGCCGTGATCCGCGGTGGTGCCGTGGATATGGCGCGAGCCGAACTCCAACGCGCCGATGACTTTGGTGCCGGGAAGCCAGTAGTAGTTGATCTCGTCGGCGGTGCTCGACTTCACCTTGTCCCATGACTTGGTGTCGGCCGCGTCGAGCGTGGCGATGCTGGCGGTCGGCGCGGTCGGCGCTTGGTGGATGCTCAGCGATTGGAACGACTTGAACGTCGACGGGTTGGGGAAGCCGGGCAGCCACTTGTTTGGCGCGGTGTTGAGGGGAAGGTCGTTGGCCTTGTCCTGGTCGAGTTGCTGGGGCATGTGCGCCCAGTCGAAGTCCCAGTGGTACGGCACGAGGTTGTCGTCGATGACGGCAACGACGACCGCGTCGCCTCGCTCGTCCTTGCCCGAGAACGTCGGCGTGAGCGACGCACCGCCGGGCACGGTGTAGCCGAGGTCGGTCGCCGCACTGTCGGCGGTGGCGGTGAGCGCCACGAACTCACGCTGGGCTATCACCGAGAGGTGGTACAGCTTCGAGCCGCCGCGTACCGCGGGCACGTTCCCGCCGCCGGCCGCCGCGACCCTCGCGTTGAGCACGGCCAACGGCAGCACCATCGTGATCACGTTCGCGGTGGCGTCGAACGTCGCCCGGCACGCCGCACAGGCGACTGACGCGTTGGCGTCGGAGAAGTCGAGACTGGTGGCGCCCGCCGACGACTCGTCGGCCAGCAACTCGTAGGCCTGTCCGCCGTAGGAGAAGTCCCAGCGGAACGCGATGCCCCCGGACAGGGCCGGGGGCGTGGGCGCCAAGTCGGCGACCTTCACCGTCGCGGTGAGCGTGGTCGAGGTGACGGCCAGATCGGCGCTGCGGATGTCGAGCGACGGCTCGTTCGGCAGCGGTAGCACGCCCTCGAGGACGAAGCCGGTGGCGTCGCCCGCCGGATCGGTGATCATCGGCGCGGGTGCGGCACTGGCCGGTGCGGCCTGCAGGGCGATGCCGGGCAGGGCGCCGCACGCCAGGGCGATCACCGCACAGACAAGTTTGCGCACCACAGTCCGATCCCCAGAGCCGTCAAACCGAGAACTTCGACGTGCGAGCTTACGGCCCCTGGGTCGGCACTAGAAATAGGCGCCGTGCTGACTCTCGCCGCGATCAGTTATCACCCGCTGGTCCACGTGAAGTTGGGTCCGTTGTCGATATCGCCGCATGGCGTCGGCATCGCGGTCGGCTTCCTTCTCGGCGCCCGTTTGATGCTGCCGGCAGCCGAGCGGCGTGGCATTACGGCCGACGACGTCTACTCGTTGCTGACGCGAGCCGCCATCGGGGCCATCGTCGGGGCGCGCCTCGCCTACGTCGTCAATCACGCAGGCGACTACGACAACGTCGTCGACGTCTTCAAGGTGTGGCAGGGCGGCATTTCGCTGCTCGGCGGCTTTGCCGGCGCCATCCTTCTCGCCTTGCCGGAGATGCGGTCCCGGCGCCTTTCGTTCTGGAAGGTCATGGACGCCGCCGCGCCGGGCATGGCGCTGGGCGTGATCATCGGCCGCATCGGCGACCTCATCGTCGCCGACCACCTCGGCAAGACCACCCACTTCTTTCTCGGGTACAAGTGCCCGCCGTCGACCGTGTTGACCGCGTCGCCGTGCATCGGCACCGTCGTCCATCAGACCGCGCTGTACGACTTCATGCTCACCATCGGGCTGCTGTCGCTGTTACTCGTCTTGCGGCGCAAGCCACGGTGGGACGGTTTCCTCATCTTCGTGTTCGCCACCTACTACGGCGTGGCGCGGGTGATCGAGGACTTCCTTCGCGAGGACGTGCGCCACTTCGGGCTCACGGGCAGCCAGTGGTCGGCGCTGATCGTGATGCTCCTCAGCCTGTACATCGTGCTCGTACGTCGGCGCGCGCCACGTTGGGGTAGGTGGGACGAGGCGCCTACGATGGCCGGGCTGCCCGCCAACGAACCCGAGGCCGACAGGCCGACCCAGGAAGCAGAGTGAACGCTGTGGACGTCAAGATCGGAGTCACCTACACCGCGAAGGAGATCGACCTCGAGCTTCCGGACGATGCCGACCGCGATCAGGTGTTGAAGGACGTGGAGGCGTCGCTGGCCGAGGGCAACGGCGTGCTGTGGTTCACCGACAAGCGCGGCCGCACCGTCGGGGTCCCCGCGGGGAAGGTCGCCTACGTCGAGGTGGGCACCGTCGCCCGCGATCGCAGGGTGGGCTTCGCCAGCGCCTGAATCGGGCGTGACTGATCTTCTCGACCGCAAGCTGCTGTTCGTCACCGGCAAGGGTGGCGTCGGCAAGACCACCGTTGCCGCCGCACTCGCGCTGCTCGCGGCCGAGCGTGGGAAGCGCACGCTGGTGTGCGAGTTCGACGCCAAGGGCAACCTGGCCGACTTCTTCGAAAGTGGTCCGACCCGGTTCCAGCCGCGCGAGGTCGCCCCGGGGCTCCACGCCATGTCGATGGACCCGGAGGAGTCGCTCAAGGAGTACCTGACCCTTCAGCTGCGCCTGCCGCTGATGGCGCGCATCGGGCCGCTGGCGCGCATCTTCGAGTTCGTCGCGACGGCGGCGCCCGGCGTCCGCGAGATCCTCACCGTCGGCAAGGTCGTCTGGGAAGTCCGCGAGGCGCACTGGGATCTCGTCGTCGTCGACGCCAGCGCCACCGGGCACATCGTCGGGCAACTAACTGCACCGCAGGCGATCAACGAACTCGTGCAGGTCGGCGCCATCCGCCAGCAAACCGACTGGTTGGTCGAGATCCTCGCCGACCCGGTGCGTACCGGACTGGTGATCGTCGCCACGCCGGAGGAGATGCCGGTGAACGAGACGATCGAACTGGCGGAGCGCCTGGGGCAGGAGACCGTTGTCGATCTGGCCGCGGTAGTGGTCAACCGCGTGCTGCCCGAACTGTTCGGTCGCGCCGAGGAGGAAGTGTTCGATCGCATCGCCGACGGGGGCGAGTTGGCCGACGCGGTCGGCGCCGACGTCTCGTCGATCGTCGAAGGTGCCCGCTTGGCGGTGACGCTGCGGCGGTCACGCGCCGAGCACCTCGACCACCTGCGCGACGCGCTCCCGCCGGAACTGCCGCTGCTGTACTTGCCGTACTTGTTCGTCCGCAGCCACGGCATGCGCTCGACGCGGCAGGCGGCCGAGGCGCTGGGCGCCGAGATGGGTTTCTAATGGCGGGTACGCAAACGCCAGCGCGTGCGGGATCGATGGAGCAGCTGTTCGCGGCCAAGGAGATCGTGATCGCGTGCGGCTCGGGTGGCGTGGGCAAGACGACGACGGCAGCAGCCGCGGCGGCGATGGCGGCGACGCGCGTTGGCGGCCGCGTGCTCGTACTGACGGTCGATCCGGCCCGGCGGCTCGCCAACGCCCTGGGTCTCGAAGGGTTCGGCAATGTCGAGAAACAAGTGCCGCCCGAAGCGTTCACCGCCGCCGGCGTGCAGCCGCGCGGCGAGCTCTGGGCAGCGATGCTCGACACCAAGCAGTCGTGGGACAACCTCGTGCAGCGGCACGCGCCCGACAAGGACACCGCGCAACGGATCCTCGACAACCCGCTCTACCAGAACGTGTCGGGCCGCTTCGTGCAGAGCCATGACTACATCGCCATGGAGCGGTTGTTCGAAATACACACGGGCGGTCAGTACGACCTCATCGTCGTCGACACACCGCCGACGCGGAACGCCCTCGACCTGCTCGAGGCGCCGAAGCGCATGGCCGACTTCTTCTCGAGCCGATTCCTGCGGCTGCTGATCGCGCCGTACCGCTCGCGGCTCGTCAACATGGCCTCGCGTCCGTTCTACCAAGTGGCCGACCGGATCCTCGGCTCGCAATTCCTTCAGGACATCGCCGAGTTCTTCATCCTGTTCCAGACGATGTACGCCGGCTTCGTGCAGCGCGCTGAGGCGGTCGACCGACTGCTGCACGACAAGCGCACGACGTTCGTCGTCGTCAGCACGCTGGAGGCCGCGCCACTGCACGAGGCCGAGTTCTTCGTCGACTCGCTGAGCGACAAGAAGTTCCACCTCGGGGCGGTTGTGCTCAACAAGGTGTTGCCGTCGTATCTGCTCGACGGGGCGGCGGCGACGGTCGCCGAGCGGCTCGTTGGCGACGGCGTGAAGGTTGCGGCCGAGCTCGCGCCGGCGATCGGTTGCGACCCGACACTGGTCGAGCGAGTGCTCACCGAGATGGGCGAGAACTTCTTGCGCTTCCAGCTCGTCGCCCAGCGCGAGGCCGAACAGCGCGCGGAACTGGCCGTCTCGCCCGAGGTCGTCGCGACCGTCCCGTACTTCGAGAGCGACATCTACGACCTGGCCGGCCTCCTCCGCCTCGGCGAACAAATCTGGAGTTAATCCTTTGGCGGCGGGCCCCGGCCCTTCGGCCTTCGGCCTCCGGGACCACCCGCCGCAACCCGGCGGGGCCCCATCCCCGCCGTCCCGTGCTTAGTCGTCCGACCACTTAGCCTTGCGTCATGGCGACGGTCGCCGAACTCACGAAGGCGCACACGTTGCTGCGCGGGCCGATGGTCGAGCACCTCGAGCGGCTCGTCGGCAGCTGGGGGATGCTCGCCGACCTCTGCTTCTCCGACTTGTTGCTGTTCGTTCCGCGCGGGAAGGCGAAGGAGCACGAGACGGCGCGGTTCGTCATCGTCGGCCAGGTACGGCCCAGCACCAGCCAGACGCTCCACCGTGAAGACCTCGTGGGCCATGAAATCGACGAGCTGAGCCGGCCCCTCGTCGCCCGCGCCTGGCGCATTGGCGAGATCGTCGAGGGTGAAGTGATGACCGGCCACGGCGAGCCGGCGCGCATGCAGTGCATCCCGGTCCGTTGGGAAGGCCAGCTCGTCGCCGTCCTCACCCGCGAGTCACCCGTGTCGCTGATTCGCCGTCAGCCCGGCGAGCTCGAGCGTATCTACGTCTCGGTGTTCGAGCGCTTCGCCCGCATGGTCGTGAACGGCGACTTCCCGTTCGAGGCCGACGACTTGGAGGTCGAGGAAGCGCCGCGCGTCGGCGACGGCGCGCTGCTGCTCGACGACACCGGTCGGGTGGAGTACACGTCGCCCAACGCCCTCAACGCGTTGCACCGCATGGGGATCAACTCGAACACCGACGGCATGACGCTCAGCGAACTCGGTGTGGAGGAGCGGGCGGTCAAGACGGCGTTCGCGACCGCCGCACCGGTCACCGTCGAGATCGAGGGCACCAACGACGTCATCGTGCTGCTGCGTTGCGTGCCGCTCATCGACGGCGCGACGGTCACCGGCGCCTTGGTGGTGCTGCGCGACGTCTCGGATCTCCGACGTCGAGACCGGTTGATCCTGTCGAAGGACGCCATGATCCGCGAGATCCACCACCGGGTGAAGAACAACCTCCAGACGGTGTCGGCCCTCTTGCGATTGCAAGCGAGGCGCGTGGAGGACGGTCCGGCCAAGCGCGTGCTCGCTGAGGGCGAGCGCCGCATTCGCGCCATCGCGCGCGTGCACGACGTGTTGTCGCGCGAGGTGGGGGAGCAGGTCACCTTCGAGGAGATCGTCCCCGAACTGCTGCGGATGGGGGAGGAGGCGGCCCGCTCAGTCGGTCGGCGCGTGTACTTCGACGTGGCCGGCGACGCCGGCATCGTGAGCGCGCAGGTCGCCACGCCGCTCGCCCTCGTGCTCACCGAGTTGTTGCAGAACGCCGGCCAGCACGCGTTCCCGGCGGGCTTCGGCGACGGCGACGGTCACGTACGCGTCGAGTTCACCAACCGCGTCGACCAACTCCAAGTCCGCGTCGCCGACGACGGCGTCGGGCTGGCGCCCGACTTCTCGGTCGACGAAACCCGCAGCCTCGGCCTCTCGATCGTCCGCGACCTCGTGCGATCCCAACTCAACGGCATCCTCGAGATGACAGCCCCCGGCCGCGGCACCGTCGTCGCGATAACGATCCCCCTGCGCTGATCGTTCTTTGATTCTTTGTCAGCGCCAAGAAGGCGCCAAAGAATCAAAGAACGGTTAAGAGGCGGCGGCGGTGGCTTCTTGGAGGCGGCGGCGACGGGCGGCGAGCCACTGCTTGCGCAGGCGGCGGCGCTCGTCTTCGGCGGTGGCTCCCCACACGCCGGCTTCCTGGTTGGTGGCGAGGGCGAACTCGAGGCACGGCGCCTGCGCTTCGCAGGTGCGGCAGATCGCCTTGGCCGCTTCGATTTGGCTCAAGGCCGGGCCGGTGCTGCCTACGGGGAAGAACATTTCGGGTGAGGTGTCGCGGCAAGCAGCGCGCTCGCGCCAGTCCTCGGCGTCCCAATCGGCGGTGTAGCTGTAGCTGAGGGCCACGATCTGGGGGTCTCCTCTGTGTGGATTCGTCGCGGTATGTGAAAATGTTCACATGGACCGTTTGTCCAGGTGAACAGCGAATTACGTGGTGTATCCGCAGGGTAAACCAGGGTGCTGCCTGTTGCAAGCAGTTCTTTGCGCATACGTTCACGAGCGTGCCGTTGGTCATAGGGCATCGAGGAGCGCCGCGGGCCGCCCATGAGAACACCGTCGATGCTTTCCGGGCCGCGGCGGCCGCCGGGGCCGACATGGTCGAACTCGACGTGCGCTGCACGGCCGACGGCGGTCTGGTCGTGCACCACGATGCAACCCTCGGCGATGGCCGGCCGATCGTCGAGCTGGACGTCGCCGCGCTGCCGTCGTGGCTCCCGTCGCTCGACGAAGCCTTTGACGCGTGCGACGGCATGTCGGTCAACGTCGAGATCAAGGAACGCGACGCCGCCCGCGGTGTCGTCGCGCTGATAGCTGCCCGCGCCCTGCATCAGCGCGTGATCGTGTCGTCGTTCGACTTCGCCACGATCGCGGACGTGAAGGCGGCCGACGCGCGCATCCCGACCGCGTGGCTCACCTTCGCGCCGGTCGACGACGTGGCGGCCAAGGTCGCCGGCGCCGGTCACCAGGCGATCCATCCGCATGATGCGACGGTGACGCCGCAGCTCGTCGACGACGCGCACCGCCACGGCCTCGCCATCAACGTGTGGACCGTGGACGACGTCGACCGGATGCGCGAGCTGGCGTCGTGGGGTGTCGACGGCATCGTGACCAACGTCCCCGACGCCGCCGTCGCCGCGCTGCGACCTACGGCATGACGAGTTCGAGGCAGTCGGGCTCGTAACGCAAGACGAGCTTCTCGATCTCACCGAGGAAGTCGCCGTCGAGCTGATACGGGAACGGACCGTGACCCGTCACCGTGATGCTGTCGAGGTCGCTGCGCTGGTTGACGAGTTTGTCGCGCCGCAGCCGGCGGCCAGACCGCAGCGCCGACGCGGCGGCGCCGACCAGCGTCGTGAGCTTGAGCGAACGGAACGTGATCAGCACCAGACGGCTGTCGAGGGACGCCTCTTTGCCGATCATGAACGGCCGATTGCCGAGAAACGTGTACGGGTTCGTCTTGAGGCAGATCGCGAAGTACCCGTCGTCGACCAACGCGCCGTCGGCGAAGCGAACGGCAAAGCGCGGCCGGCTGCGGTCGTAGTAGCGCATCCAGGTCACCACCGCGGCCCATACGAACAACGGATGGCCGGCGTACCGCTTGAGCGCGCCCCGCTTTTCGACTTGCTCCACGACGGCGGCGTCGAACCCCATGCCGACGTGGAAGAGGAAGTAACGACCATTCGCAGAACCGAGGCCGATGCGGCGGCGACTGCCCGACGCGAGAGCGGCAACGAGTTGGGCCGTCGCCTCGATCGGGTCGTTGGCCATCCCGATGGTGCGGGCGAACACGTTGGTGGAGCCGCCGGGCAGGACGCCGAGCGCCGTGGTGCTGCCGGCGAGGCCGTTGGCGGCTTCGTTGAGGGTCCCGTCGCCGCCGAGGACGACCACCACATCGGTCCCGGTCGCCGCCGCGCCCTGGGCCAACCGCGCCGCGTGGCCGCGCCGGCTGGTCTCGGCGACCTTGACGTCGTGATCGGCGGCCAGCGCCTTTTGGATCACGACGCGCGCCCGCGCCGTCACCGCCGACGCCGACGTGTTGACCAGCAACAAGACCTTCACGGCGCGCTAGTCGCCGAGCGACGCTTCGCGGAGTTGCTCGAGGCTGCGCGCGAGCAGGCGCGAGACGTGCATCTGGCTGATGTCGAGGCGCGTGGCGATCTCCGACTGCGTGAGCCCTTCGAAGAACCGCATGTAGAGGATCGTCTGCTCGCGCTCGGGCAGGCTGGCGATCAGCGGTGACAGTTCGGCGCGCCGCTCGGCCTCAACCAGCTCCGGGTCGAGGCCACCGAGATGGGAGGCGAGTGTGTCGCCTTCCTCGCCGGCCGCGCGCGCGCCGGCGCTCCCTGGCGCGTCAATCGACGTCGAGCGGTAGGCCTGACCCGCTTCGAGGGCTTCGAGGACCTCTTCCTCCGACACGCCGGCTTCGGTCGCCAGTTCGGGCACCGTCGGCGACCGGCCCAGTTCCTGGCTAAGGACACTGATCACGTTGCCAAGCCGGAGGTAGAGCTCCTGCATGCGCCGGGGCGCCCGCACGCTCCAGCCTTTGTCTCGGAAGTGTCGCTTCAACTCGCCGACGATCGTGTGGGTGGCGTAGGTCGAGAACTCGACTTCGCGGCTTGGATCGAACCGGTCGACGGCCTTGATCAGGCCGACCGACGCCACCTGCACGAGGTCGTCCAGTGGTTCGCCGCGGTTGCTGAACCGCCGGGCGAGGTACTCGGCCAGTCCGAGATGCGCCTCGACGACCCGATCACGCAGCGACGCATCCCGCGACTCGGCGAACTCGGCGAGCATGCGCCGTAGCTCCGCCCGCTGTTCGGCATCGAACTTCACGCCGTCGACTGACGGTTCTTGACGAGCCGGAAGCTAGGTACGCCGTCGGTTTCCAGAAGCTCGTGCTCGTCGACGAGCGCCTCCAGGATTCGCTCGGAGAGGTCGGTCAGCGTGAGGGGCAGCGTGGCGTGGCCGTTGAAGTGGCCCACGCCCTCGACGCGCAGCGAGGCGCCGTCGAGGCTGTAGGTGAGCTCGACGGTGCCGGGCGGCGGTGGGCTTCCTGTGAGGGCGAAGCACAGCTCGTCGATCGCTAGGCGCAGGTCCTCGACCTCGTCGACGGTGAAGCCCATCCGGCTGGCCACGCCCGAAGCGGTGACACGGGCGAGGCGGAGGAAGTCCGGCGTCGCGGGAAGTGTGAGTTTCACCTCGTCCATGTGTCGCAGGACGCTAGTTGACGCCCCGGTTGGTGGAGACAGCGCTGGTAAAGCAGAATCCCTCGCCATGAACGTCGTTGTATGCGTGAAGCAGATTCCCGACCCGGCCACACCCGGGCAGCTCGATCCGACCACCCACACACTCGTCCGCGAGGGCAAGCTCGTTATCGACGACTCCGACATGTACGGCGTCGAGATGGCGCTCCAGCTCGTCGGCACCGCCGGTTCCGGCGAGGTCACCCTGGTGTCGATGGCGCCCAACGGCGAAACGAGTGGCCTGCGCACCGCGCTGGCCATGGGTGCCGCCAAGGCGATCCTCGTGAGCGACGACGCCCTCAAGGGCTCCGACGCGCTGGGCACGGCACGCGTGCTCGCGGCGGCGATCAAGCGGGCCGAGCCCGACCTCATCCTCGCGGCCACCGAGTCGACCGACGGCTACACCGGCACGACGCCGGTCCAGGTGGCCGAGCTGCTCGGCCTCCCGTCGATCACCTTCGCCAAGCACATCGAGATCGACGGTTCCACCGTCAAGGTGCAGCGGCAGACCGAGGCGGGCTACGACGAGGTCACCAGCCCGCTGCCGGCGCTCGTCACCGTCACCGCCGGCGTCGTCGAGCCGCGGTACCCGTCGTTCAAGGGGATCATGGCGGCCAAGAACAAGCCGGTTGACGAGCTGAAGGTCGGCGACCTCGGGCTCGAGGCCTCGCAAGTCGGCCAGGCCGGCGCCGGCCAACAGATCACCGATGTGGCCGCCGCCGAAGAGCGCAAGGCCGGCGAGATCGTGCAGGACGAAGGCGACGCGCACGAGCGCATCGTCGCCTTCCTCGACCAACTGAAAGTGATTTGAGCCCGATGGCATTGAACAAGGTGTGGGTGTTGGCGGAAGCCTTCGAAGGCAAGCCGCTGCCGATCGTCCTCGAGCTGCTCACCGAGGCACGGTCGTTGGGCACGACGGTCGAGGCCGTCGCGTGGAGCCCCGACATCGACGCGTACGCGGCCGAGCTCGGCAACTACGGCGTCACCAAGGTGCACAACATCGACATCGGGCAGTCACTCCCCGGTGCGCCGGTCGCGACCGCGATCGCCGAGCTCGTGCAGGCGGGCGACGGGCCCGATGCTCTTCTCGTCGGCATGACGTATGACGGCCGCGACATTGCCGGTCGGCTGTCCGTGAAGATCGACAAGCCGGTGCTGACCAACGTGGTCGGCTTCTCCGACGGCGCGAGCGGGCCTGTGTCCGAGCACGCCATCTTCGGTGGCTCGCAGATCGTCAAGGCCGAGTTCACCGGCGGTTCGCCGTACATCTTCGTCGTGCGGCCCAAGTCGTTCGCGGCCGAGCCGAGCGGCGGCGGCGCGCCCGAAGTCGTCAACCACAACGTGTCGGACCCCGGCGTCACGTTCGCCGCGGTCATCGAGAACCGTCACGTCGAGGCGCACGAGGGACCGAAGCTCGACGAGGCGGCGGTCGTCGTCTCGGGCGGGCGCGGCCTGGGCGAAGCCGAGAAGTACTCGATGATCGAGGAGCTGGCCAAGCTCCTGAAGGCGGCGCCGGGTGCGTCCCGCGCCATCGTCGACGCCGGCTGGGTGCCCTACTCCTACCAAGTTGGCCAGACCGGCAAGACGGTGAAGCCCACCGTCTACATCGCGTGCGGCATCTCCGGCGCTACGCAACACATGGTCGGTATGAAGGGCGCCAAGAACATCATCGCCATCAACAAGGACCAGGAGGCGCCGATCTTCTCGATCGCCGACCTCGGCGTAGTGGGCGACGTGCACAAGGTCCTGCCCAAGCTGATCGAGGCCCTGAAGGCGAGGAGCTAGTTCCGTGGCCTGGAAGAACTGGGCCGGGAACCAACGATGTGAGCCGGTCGCCGTCGAGCGCCCGGCCAGCCAGGACGAGCTTGCCGCGGTCGTGAAACAGGCCGCCGCCGCCGGTCGCCGCGTGAAGGCGGTCGGCGCCGGGCACAGCTTCACCGACGCGGCATTGACCGACGGCGTACAGCTGAAGCTCGATCGGTATGGCGCGATCCTCGACGTCGACCGCGAGCGCAACCAGGTCACGGTGCAGTCCGGCATCTCGATTGCCGCGCTCAACGAACAGCTCTTCGCGCTCGGCATGGCCATGCCGAACCTGGGCGACATCGCGTACCAGTCGATCTCGGGCGCGATCTCGACGGCCACCCATGGCACCGGCGCCCAGCTCACCGGCATCGCCGGCCAGGTCGTCGGGATGTCGATCGTCACCGGCGACGGCTCAATCGTGAGCTGCTCGGCCGACGAGGAGAGCGAGGTCTTCCACGCCGCGCGCGTCGGCGTGGGCGCGCTCGGGCTGATCTCGACGGTGACGTTGCAATGCGTCCCCGCCTTCAGGCTGCACGCGATCGAGGAGCCGATGCGCGTCGATGCCGTGCTGGCCGATCTCGACAGTTACGTCGACGGCAACGACCACTTCGAGTTCTTCTGGGTTCCCCACACCGGCTGGGCGCTGACCAAGCGCAACAACCGCACCGACGACCCCGTCGGGGGGATGAGCCGCTGGAAGTTCTTCAAGGAGAAGATCCTTTTGGAGAACGTCGCGTTCGGCCTCGTCAACCGGGTCGGGCGCATGCGACCCAAGCTCATCCCTCGCTTGCAGCGCCTCGTTCCCAGCTCGGGCACGACGGAGTACGTCGCGCCGAGCCACAAGATCTTCGCCAGCCCGCGCTTCGTGAAGTTCCTGGAGATGGAGTACGCCGTGCCGCGGGCCGCGGTGCCCGAAGCGCTCAATCGCATCCGGTCGCTCATCGACGATCGGGGTTTCCAGATCGGCTTCCCGGTCGAGGTGCGGTTCACCGCACCCGACGACATCCCGTTGTCGACGGCATCGGGGCGACCGACGGGGTATCTGGCCGTGCACGTCTACAAGGGCATGGCGCACGAGCCGTACTTCCGCGGCGTCGAGGCGATCATGGACTCGCTCGACGGCCGCCCGCATTGGGGAAAACTCCATTTCCAGACCGCCGAAACGCTGGCGCCTCGCTATGCGGAGTGGGACACGTTCCAGGCCGTCAGGCGCCGATTGGACCCCGAGGGCCGGTTCACCAACGGCTATACGACGAGGGTGCTAGGCACGCTGGACTGACCGCAGTAGGTTGTGGACAAGAGGATTTGTAGCCAGCTGGGGCGAATGTTTGGGTACAGGTGCGGGGAGATCCGTCCAAACTCGGCCAAATCGTCGCAAATCACACGAAAAAAACTCCGTGTGACCCGTAAGCAACACCAATCACACGCGTTACCTGACTTGTTAACTGCGGCACACCTGCCGTTCACCCCGGGGAGGCACGTTGAACTACGAATCTGCGTCAGGACACATGTCCTGGCGTCCCGTCAAAGCACGCACAGGCTGGAAGAAGGCGATCTCGATCGTCTCTGCCGTCGGCCTGGCCGGTGCGATCTGTGCTGGCATCGCCAGCGCAGCGACCAGCACCATTACCCCGACGTACGCGGGAAGCCCTCCCGTGGTGCGCGACACCTCCGTCACCATCACGACCAACCCGCTGGCGCGGATGTTCAACCGCAGCACCGCGACCGCCAACTGGGCCGTCACCGCTCCGGTGACCTCGGGCCTCGGCCTCGGCTGCCGCGGCGACACCGGCGCGATCGGTACCGCAGGCACGGGCAACAACACCCCGCGCACGGGCCTGAAGGTCACTGGCCCGGGTGCGATCACGCTGCTCAACACCCTGAGCCCCGTCATCGACGCCAGCATCGCCGGCGCCATCGGCGGCTACCCGGTGGTTACGCCGCAGCCGGCGCCCAGCGCGACGAACTACCGCGGCGGCGTCCCGGCGGCTTCGCCGAACAACCTGACGCAGACGCGTCCGTGGGTGAACACGGTGAACCTGGCCGGCCAGCCCGCCGGTATCTACACGGTTGTCACCACGTCGCAGAACATGACCAAGCAGGGTACGGGCGCGTGCACGATCGCTACGGCTGTTCCCGGTACGAACGCCGCCGCGGTTGCGGGTCTCGTCACTGAGACGCAGACGTTCGAGTACCGCCCGTGGCAGCGCGTCTTCACCGACGTGTTCAACAACGGTGGGATCAACGTCAACATCACGCCGCGCGAGTTCCAGCCGATCATTGCCGCCACGCCTGGCTTCCCGCAGGCAACCGGCGCCATCGTCAACGGCACGCCCAAGACGCAGCAGTTCTACACGCTGCCCGCAGGCACGTTCTATCTCCTCCCGACCGATCCGGCCGGGTGCGCGGACGACCCGACGTCGTGTCTCCCCGCCGCCGCGGTTGGTGGCTGTGAGCCGTCGGCCGGGTGCAAGCCGCGTCTGATGATCATCAACAGCAACGCGGTGAACCCGACGACAGGCGTTGGCCAGGAGATCAAGGGCGTCTTCGACCTCGACACGCTGGCCTACGTCGCCTACGTACGAATCGGCAAGCAGACCAGAGTGCAAGTGTCGCTCGGTACCGCTACCGATGCGTTCTACAAGAACCTCCTGAACCAACTGGCCGGGCAGGCTGCGGCGCAGGGCATCGACCTGTTCCACATCCTGGCCACGACGGTTCGGGTGCGCACGGGTACCGCAGAGGTCAAGCTGAGCCTCCTCAACGGTCTCCAGATTGATCCCAAGAAGGCCAAGGCGGGCGTTCAGATCGTCAGCGATTACTCGGCCCAGGCCGGCCTGATCCTGAACATCTACGCCGCACTGGGCGGACCGGTCTGCGCCACCAACGTTGGTGACTCCAGCCCGACCACCGCGGCACCGGATCGCTACACGCATCTGGCTGACGCCGGCTACACCGTCGAGAAGTCCGACCTGCTGCCCGAGGTTCCTCGGGTGGGCCCCGCTGGCGCACTGGTCGGTGGGCCGATCTACCACATCGAGGGTGACTTCGTCGGTACTGCGCCGGCCCTGGTCAATACCTCGACTGCGGTCATCGGTGTCGACACCGCAGCCGACGAGCCCAACGGCTATCCGATCTGGGTTGAGCCGTTCCTCAGCACGCCGGCCCACACCACGGTCGCCCGCACGATGGACTTCATCGGTACGGCTACCTGGTCGGCCAGCGAGACCCCGGTCACGGGCGTCGGCTGCCTCACCGTCGACTTCCTGCTCGGCGCTGGTGTGGCTATCTACAACAACCCGCTGCCCATCGGCTTCGGGGACATCCCGATCTGGGACCCGCAGTCGCCTGAGGTTCAGGCACTTATGGCTCAGATCAACGCCGCGGTCCAGGATGCTGTCAACCAGGTCACCGGCAACCCGACCGTCAATGACCTGCTCACGCAGATCACCGACGCACTGCCGCCGGTTCCCGGCGTGCCGGTGTAAGACCCCGGGGCTGGCAACGGCCTCGAGCTGAAGCGGGGGCCGCCTTCGGGCGGCCCCCGTTTCGCGCGCGGGTTCACATCCCCGCCACCTCACACGAGTCCTACGTCCAGTCGGAGGCAGTGACCGCGTACGCGACGCCGCGCTCTGTGTCTTCAATGGCAAGGCGGAGGGTCCAGCCGGTCGACGTTTCGTCGGTCCACGAGTACCAGCGGAGGCGGTCGGTGACGAGCGCCTCCATCGCGCCCGACGGCAGCGGCCACGCATCGAGTTCACCGGCGACGGCGACCGCCGCCCACCACGCCGCGAAGCGGCCGGGCGCCATGCCTCGTCGACGACCGTGGGCGCCGCCCGACGCCGCGGCCCACGCCATGTGCGCGAACGCCGCCGCCGCGTCGATCGCGGTCAACGACGCCAGGGCGTCGCGCTCGATTGTCAGCGCGGCGGCCCGGCCGTTCGACTCGGTTGCCCACACCGCGCCGAGTTGCGTCAGTGCGTCCTCGGCTTCGGCGTCGCCGATTGGCGCGCCCGACACCGCGGCTCGCGATAGGCGCGTCAGCGGCGGCCCGGGGAACGTCGCGCCGTCGTTCTTGTACAGCGCGACCGGGTACGCGGGTTCCCACGACTCGAGGGTCATCGGTACCTCGAGTACTGCGGCCTCGGCCACGTCGCCCTCGCGCAGGTCTTCGCCGCGCACGACGCGTTCGTGAGCGGCCAGGGCCGCGAGCGGTCCGCGCGGCGCGTGCGGCGCCAGGTCGCTCCACGTGTGGTTGACGGCGACGACTTCCGTGAGCGGGCCGAGCGCAAAGTGGCCCGTGCCGGCGACGAGCATCTCGGCCGCCCACGCGCCCGGCGCGTCGAGCGCCAAGCGGTACTCGCAGTACGACGCGACCGGCCACAGCTGCAACCCGCGCTCGACCGCGGCGCGGCAGTCGTCGCGCAAGGTCAACAGGCGGTCCCAATCCCCGGCGTCGGCGAGGCGCGTAGCGCGCCGCGTCATCTCGTCGAGGTCGTTGCTTACATCGCTCAAACCATCGGCCAGGGATACGGGCGGCGATCGGGGTCGGGGTTGGGAAAATGGCCGCCGCGCACGACGGCGGCGGCACGCGCTCGGACGGCTTCGACTTCGTCGACGTGAAGGAGGTCGAGCAGGGCCTCCGGTGCTGCATCGGTGGCGAACCGAGACAGATCGGCAAGGAGGCTGTCGGCGATCGCTTCGCCGGCGAAATCCCACATCACGGTGCGCAGCTTGGGCGGGACTGCGAAGCACAGCCCGTGGTCGATGCCCCAGATGCGGCCGTCGTCGCCGAGCAGGCAGTGCCCGCTCTTGCGGTCGGCGTTGTTGGCGACCAGGTCAAACACGGCGATGGCGCGTAGCGCGTCGTGGCGGGCGGGTTGTTCGAACAACGTGAAGTAGTGCTCGGTGAAGTCGGCGGCGACGAACCGCTGATACGAGCCCGCGCCGTACGGTCCGTCCTCGCGGGCGACGGTCTCGGGCACCAGGTCCCAGCCCAACGCCGCTGACAACTCGTACGCGGCGACCTCGCGGCGATACAGCCCGTCGGGAAAGTCCCACAGCGGTCGCTCGCCGCGCAACGGCTTGTAGACCGCCTTCATGGCCACGCCGTCGAGGCACAGCTCGGCGAGGAACGTCCCGTTGGAGCTCCACGGCAGCCGCCCCGAGAGCTCGACCTCTCCCCGGGCGAGGGTGGTCAGAGCTTGGGCGGTCGGTGGCCGTTGCTCTTCGGGCACACGTGTCCCGTGGGATCGAGGGGGTAGCCGCAATGGGGGCACGGCGGTCGACCGGCGGCAACCAGGTCGGCGATCTCGGTGGCCAGCGCGAGGGCTTGTGCAACCGAGACGCTGATGCGGGCCGACGCCGGCTCGTCATCCTCCTCGGATTGGAACTCCTCGAGGACCAGGCTCACGCGCTCGGTCGCGCCGTCGTAGGCCAGGTGCATGGCGCCGACGACCCACGCGGGCTCGGCTTCGCTGGTCAAACGGGCGGCGACCGACGGGCCCAGCTCGACGGGCGGCCGATCGGCCATGGCCGACGTGAGGTGCGTGGCCAGTTCGGCGACCTGACGTTTCTCGACCTTGACGGTGAGAACGCGGCCGCCCTGCTCGACCTGAAGGACGAACACGCGCTGGCCCGGATCGCCGAACGCGCCGACCGCGAGCCGTTCCGCGGCGTCGAACTCTTCCACCGTCATGACGGCACCAGCTCGGTCAGCTCGCCGACATTGTTCACGGCCAGCACCGTAGGTCCGCCCGCGCCGTAGAGGATCGCGGTGACCGAGCACGGTGACACAACGATGCGCTGGAACAGGTCGAGGTGCGTGCCGACCGCAGCGGCGACCACGGCCTTGATCGGATCGGCGTGCGAGACGGCGACGACGGTCGCCCCGGGATGAGCGGCGCTGAGCCGCGCCGCGGCATCGGTGACGCGGGTCTGCATCTCGGTGAACGACTCGCCCCCGGGGAACCGGAACCCGCTCGGGTAGCGCTGCACCGTGGCCCATTCAGGACGCTTGTACAGATCCTTGAGCTTCTTGCCCGTCCAGGTGCCGAAGTCGCACTCCAGCAGACCCTTGTCGGCGCGCGTCCGCACTCCCAACGCCTTGGCGATCGGTGCCGCCGTCTCCCGCGTCCGCTCGAGGGGCGACGCGTACACGGCGACCGGCTTGGTCTTCAACGCGCCGATCCGTTGCGCGACGGCCGCGGCTTGCTCGCGACCGCGGTCGGCGAGGTGCAGCCCCGCCGCTCGGCCCGGCAGCACCGAGCCCGTTGTTCCGGTCTGTCCGTGACGCACGAAGAGGACGAGCGTGGGCTTCGGTAGCTTCGGGCTGGCCATGAGCAGGGGCCAACCTAACTCGCAGCCGATCGATGCCTTGACCGCCGAGATCGTCGCGTGCCGCGCCTGCCCGCGGTTGGTGGCGTGGCGCGAACAGGTGGGGCGCGAGAAGCGGGCGTCGTTCGCCACCGACACGTATTGGGCTCGCCCGGTCCCTGGCTTCGGCGACCCGGCGGCGGAGGTGCTCATCGTCGGGCTGGCGCCAGCCGCGCACGGCGGCAACCGCACAGGACGCGTGTTCACTGGCGATCGCTCGGGCGATTGGTTGTTCGGCGCCATGCACCGCGCCGGTTACGCCAACCAGCCGACGAGCGTCGCCGTCGACGACGGGTTGCAGCTGTCCGGCGCGTACGTCGCCGCCGCCGTGCGGTGCGCGCCGCCGCAGAACAAGCCGACAAGCGAGGAGCGCGACGCGTGCCTTCCGTTTCTCGTGCGCGAGATGCAGCTGCTCGACCGCGTGCGCGTAATCATCGTCCTCGGCAAGTTCGCGTACGACGTCATCGCCGGCGTCGTTGACGCGCCGCGCCCGCGTCCGAAGTTCGGGCACGGCGTGGAGGCCCGCTTGGCGGACGGTCGCACGGTGCTGTGCTCGTTCCATCCCAGCCAGCAGAACACCTTCACCGGCAAACTCACCGAGCCGATGTTCGACGCGATCTTCAGGCGCGCTCGCGAATTGTCGCGATGACGTCGGCGAGGGTGGCATGGGCGAGCGAGTCGAGTTGCACGTCGGCCGCGCTCAAGTCGAGCTGCCGCGTAAGCTGATTGGGGACGGCGACGCACCACATCCCTGCCGCCTTGGCCGCCGCCACGCCGTTGGCCGAGTCCTCGATCGCCAATGCATCGGCGGGCGAGACCCCGAGCGCGGCGCAGGCGATGAGGTACAGATCGGGCGCCGGTTTCGGCGCGACGCCTTCGACCCAGCACGCGAGGTGGCTGAAGTAGCCGCGCAGGTTGTGCCGCTCGAGGTGCGGCGCTACGGAGGTCTCCTGCGAGCTCGATGCGATTGCGATGGGAAGGCCGGCGCCGGCGGCGTCGGCGAGCCACTGCTCGACGCCGGGGAGTACGGGAAGGTGCGCGCTCAGTTCCCCGCCGCGGGCGCGCCACATGTCCCGAACCTCCCGTTCGCTCGGCAGCGGCGTGGTCGCCCGGGCAACCAGTACCTCGTAGGCATCGAAGTGCGTGCCGACACCGGCGATGAGCTCGAGCTCGTCGACCTCGACACCGAAGTGTTCGAACACGTGCATCCACGCCCGCATCCACGGCCCTTCGGTTTCGAGGATGAGTCCGTCGAAGTCGAAGACGACGGCCCGGATCACCTGGGCAACTGGGCGATCACGTCGTCGAGCGACGCGTGGGCGAGCGACTCGAGTTGCACGTCGGCGGCGCTGAGGTCGAGCCGCCGTGTCAGCGCGTTGGGGACGGCGACGCACCACATCCCAGCCGCCTTCGCGGCGGCGACGCCGTTGGCGGAATCCTCGACCGCCAGCGCATGCTGCGGCGCAACGGCGAGCGCGTCACACGCGGCGATGTAGCAATCGGGTGCCGGCTTTGGCGGCCGGTCGCCATCGCAACACGCGACGTGCGCGAAGCGGGGTGCGAGCTCGAACCGGTCGAGCAGCTCGGTGACCCATGACGACGGTGAGCTCGACGCGATGGCCACCGGGAGGCCGCGGCGGCCGACGTCGTCGAGCCACGCGATGACACCCGGCAGGATCTCCATGTCCGCGAGCAGCTCGTCGTGGCGCTGCTTCTTGATCGCGCGCAGTTCGTCGTCGGGCGGTAACGGCCTCCGTGCCCGTTGCTTCAAGATGTCGATACGTTCGAACTGTGCGCCGATCGTCAGCGCGTGGTCGTCCTCGGTGAGCTCGCAGTCATACAGCTTGAACACTTCGGCCCAGGAAACGAACGACGGCATCTCGGTGTCGAGGATCAGGCCGTCGAAGTCGAAGACGACCGCTTCGATCATCAGAACAGCGCGGCGATCTCGCCCGCCGCGTAGATCACGGCGATGACGCCGAGGAATAACGCGACGGCGCGCCGCAAGCGAGTGTCGCCGGCCCGGATCGCAAGGTGGGCGCCGAGGCGGGCGCCCGGGATGACACCGACGCCGAGACACAGCGCAAAGCGCCAGTCGACGCCGCCGATGAGCGCGTGGGTGACGGTGCCGGGTATGGCGAACAGACCGACGCACGCCAGCGACGATGCGATTGCGGTCTTGAGCGGAATGCCGGCGATCTCGGTGAAGGCCGGGACCATGACCACGCCGCCCCCGACGCCGAGCAGGCCCGACAGCAACCCGGCGGCGGCGCCGATGGCGACGAGCACGGCCGGCCGGTCGGGTCGCAGCGCGACGGCGACGTGATGGGGCGCCATTTCGACGTCGGCCTCCGCCGCCGGCGGCGCTTCAGGCTGGCGCGCCATCCGCCACGCCGTGAACCCGAGGAGCACCGCGGTGAGGACCATCAACCAGTGCCCGTCGCCCGGAATGACGTGCGACAAGAGCGAGCCGCCGACGGAGGCGACCACACCCGCCGGCGTCGTCCACGTCACGATCCGTCCGTCGACGAGGCCTTCGCGCGAGTAGCGGAGCGCGCCGGTCGCCGCACTCGGAAGGATCGACGGCAGCGTGGTCCCGACCGCCGCGCTGGCCGACGCGCCGAGCAGCCGGATCGCCGGTGTCGATATCACCGCGCCACCGACGCCGAAGGCGGCGGACAGGACACCCGTCCCCACCCCGGCGACGACGGTGAACGCGTCGCGCAGCGGCCCGGGGTCCATCCGAGCTTGTCTACTCTCTGCAGCCGTGCCGACGGTGGTGGATTCCTTGCGTTCGACGGGGCCCGCGCTCGTCGCTCTCGTCACCGGATCGACGGCCGAGGCGCTGGCCCGACGACCGGCCGCCGGTGAGTGGAGCGCGGTCACGATCATCGGCCACCTGGCCGACGCCGAACTTGTCTACGGCGTGCGGCTACGGACCGCGGTGACCCAACCCGGCGGCATGCTGCCGGCCTTCGACGAGGACGAGTGGGCGACGCGCTTCGGTCCGCTCGAGGACGACCCGCATCGATCGCTCGCCCGATTCCGGGCGCTGCGCGACGCGACGGTCGCCATCGTCGAATCGCTCACCGATGACGAGTGGGACCGCGTCGGCCTCCACGAGGAGTTGGGCGAGCTGTCAGTCCGTCAACTGGTCGACCGCCTCGTCGCTCACGACGGCAACCACCTCGACCAGCTCCGCACCGCCCTCGCCCAGTAACGCCACGACTTTGTTGCAGTTGTCGTTCTCCCAGAACGACAACTGGAACAAAGTCGGCTAGGAGAGGCGTTCGATGATCATGGCCATGCCCTGACCGCCGCCGACGCACATGGTTTCGAGGCCCCACGTCTTGTCGAGGGTCTGGAGGTCGTTGATGAGCGTGGTCATGATTCGGGCGCCGGTCTGGCCGAACGGGTGACCGAGGGCGATAGCGCCGCCGTGCGGGTTGAGCTGATTCTCGATCGAGATGCCGGTCTCGTCGCACACAGGAAGCACCTGCGCGGCGAACGCCTCGTTCAGCTCGACGACGTCGATGTCGCCGATGCTCATGCCCGCTTGTTCGAGCACTTTCGTCACGGCGACGATCGGCCCGACACCCATGATCTCGGGCGCCAGCCCCGACACCGCCGACGCCTTGATGCGCGCGAGAGGCGTGAGGCCGAGCGACGTGGCACGGCCCTCGTCCATCACGAGGACCGCGGCGGCGCCGTCGTTGAGCGGGCATGCATTGCCAGCGGTGACCTTCCCGCCCTCTTTGAACGCCGGCTTGAGCTGGGCCAGCCCCTCGAGCGTGGTGCCCGGCCGGGGGCAGTCATCGGTGTCGAGGATCGTGCCGTCGGCCAACTCCACCGGGACGATCTCCCGCTCGAAGAACCCGTTCTTCTGCGCGTCGACGGCGCGGTTCTGTGAGAGCTCGGCGAACTCGTCCATGCGCTCGCGGCTCACGTTGTACAGGTCGGCGACGTTCTCGGCGGTCATGCCCATGGCGATGTACATCTCGTTGATGTAGTCGGGCCGCGTCTTGTCGAGGAACCGCGGGTTGAGGTCGTCCAAGTCGAAACCCTTGTTGGACGTTCGGCTCACGCTCTCGGCGCCGCCGGCGACATACGTCGTACCCTCGCCGGCCTTGATCGCGTGGAACGCGACGCGGATGCTCTGCAACGAGCTCGCGCAGAAACGGTTCACCGATGTGCCGGGAACCGTGTCCGGCAGCCCGGCCAACATCGCCATGTTGCGCGCCATGTTGAAGCCCTGTTCGCCGACGTGGTTGGCGGCGCCCATGATCACGTCGTCGACCGATGCGGGGTCGACCGCTGGGACCTTTTCGAGCAGCCGTTGGATCATCAGACCAGCCAGATCGTCGATCCGATAGTCCTTCAGCGACCCCTTGAAGGCACGGCCGATTGGCGAGCGGGCAGTGGCAACAATGACAGCTTCAGGCATGCGCCCGAGCTTACGCGGGAGCCTCTGCTTTGGGTTTTGGCGGGGGAACGACGCCGGGCGCGGCGACGGCGGTCTCGGGCCAGCGCTTGCGCGAGACGCGGGACAGCTTGCGAAGGAGTTCGATGGCGCCGGGGTCGTCGTCGCCTGGCCGGCCGATGATCGAGCCGTCCTCGAGCATCTTCACGAGGATCTCGCGGCCGAGGTCGGTGCGGACGATGGTGAGCGTCCAGTCGTTGTACTTGCCGATTCCTCCCGTCGAGATGTCGGCGTGCTCGGCGGCGAAGTCAGGGCACGTCTTGCACCCTTCACGCGTCCACGCGTGACATTCCTTCAGCGGGACCTCGTGGTAATCGCCGTTCTTCATCCAGATCTGGAAGACGCCCTTGATGTTCATCTTCACCATGTCCTGCTTCTTGAGCCCGTACTTGGCCTCGAACAGTTCCTCGAATATGGCGTCGTCGAACGTCTTGGAGCAGAGCAGGCCGATGTTGAGGACGAACCGGCGCGCCGGCTTGCCGGCCTTGCGCACCGTCATCACCGGCGGGATCGAGCTCTGGCAGCTCATGCCGACCAGCGCGATCTTCTCGGCGCCGCCATTGACGGCGTCGGCGTACGCCATCGTGTTGGCCGAATAGGTGTACCGGCTGCCCGCGCCGCGCAGCACTTCCTCTTTGGTGCGGGCCACGCCGGGGATCGCCTTCCACGACGAGCCGTCACCTTCGAGATAACTGACCAGCGCGGCGTCGATCATGCCCTTCTCGAGCGCCCAGATCAGGATGGCCGACACCAACCCGCCGTCCTGGCCGATCTTGTGCACGAAGTCGTCCGAGGCGCGGGCCAGGATGATGTCCTTCGAGATCCCGTCGACCTCCGCCATCGTCCGCTCCCGACCGAACATCGCGGAGTCGATCTCGGTCTCCCACGTGCGGAACCGGGGGCAAGCCCGAGTGCAGCTCGTGCACCCGCGCTGGCCGTGGCCGCAGTCCGCGGGGCCCGCCTCTTCTTCGAGGTGGAACGGCTTGTACACGCCCTCCTTGTCGTCGTACCCGAGCACGTCGTGCGGGCAGGCGACGACGCAGCCGGCGCAGCCCGTGCAGAGACCCGACGTGACGACCTCGGAGTACAACTCCTTCCACTGCGCGGTCCAGCGCTCAGCCATCGCAGGGCTTTCTAGCTCAACGCCTGCGTCAGGTCCGCGATCAGGTCGTCTACGTGCTCGATGCCGACCGACAACCGGAGGAGCGCGGGGTCGACGGCGAGCGACGAACCCTCGACGCTGGCGTGCGTCATGCGGGCCGGGTGCTCGATGAGCGACTCCACCGCGCCGAGCGACTCGGCCAGGGTGAAGACCGTCGTGCGCGCCGCCGCCGCCAGGGCGGCCGCCTCGCCGGCCTTGAGCGTGAACGACACCATGCCGCCCGACCCGGGATACAGGACCTTGGCGACCGCCGTGTGTTTGCCGAGGAACGCAGCGACGGCCGCCGCGTTCTCCTGGTGGCGGTCCATCCGCACGGCCAGCGTCTTGAGGCCGCGCAGGACGAGATAACAGTCGAACGGCGATGGCACCGCGCCGGTCGCGTTCTGCAGAAAGCCGATCTGTTCGGCCATGGCGGCGTCGTTGGTGACGACCAGGCCGCCGACCACGTCGGAGTGGCCCCCGAGGTACTTGGTGCTGGAGTGCACGACGACGTCGGCGCCCAGTTCGAGCGGGCGCTGCAAGTACGGCGTGGCGAAGGTGTTGTCGACGACGACCGTCGCGCCCTGCGCGTGAGCAAGCTTGGCTATGCCGGCGATGTCGACCACCGACAGGCCGGGATTCGTCGGTGACTCGATCCACACCATGTCCGTGTCGTCGGGCAGTTGGGTGAGCGAGCTGAGGTCGAGGGCGGCGATCGTCAACGACGTATGCACGCGAGCGAAGAGCCGGTACGTGCCGCCGTAGGCGTCGGTCGGGATGACGATGTGCGCGCCCGCGGGCAGCGTGCGGATGATCGTGTCCTCGGCCGCCAGCCCGCTGGCGAAGGCGAAGGCGTACGCGCCGCCCTCGAGGTCGGCCATCGCCGCTTCCAGCACTGCGCGCGTCGGATTTCCGCTGCGCGAGTACTCGAACCCCTTGTGCTCGCCGACCGCGTCCTGCGCGTACGTCGTCGCCAGATGGATGGGCGGGACGACCGCGCCGGTCGTCGGATCGGGTTCCTGCGCGGCGTGGATGAGCCGCGTCTCGATGTGATCGGTCATCGATTACGAAACCAGGAACTCGAGAACGTCAGACCGCGTGATGATGCCGACCGGATGGCCGGCGTCGAGCACCAGCACCGCCGGCGCGCCCTCCAGCCGTTCGACGGCCAACTCGAGAGACTCGCCACTGCCGATGGTCGGCAACGGCGGTTGCATTACCTCGCTCACGGGTTGATCGAGCAACGCGGGATTGTCGAAGGCCAACTCCATGAGGCTCCGGTCTTGCACCGACCCCATGACCTCGGCGGCGACGAGCGGCGGCTCGGCGTTGACCACGGGCATCTGGCTGACGTCGTACTCGCGCAGGATGGCGATCGCGGCCCGTACGGTCTCGTCGGGATGCACGTGCACGAGCGGCGGGAGATCGCGCCGCTTGCGGTGCATGACCTCCGACACGGTCTGCTCGCCAGCGCGCAGGAAGCCGAAGTCGGCCATCCAGCTGTCGTTGTAGAGCTTCGAGAGGTACCCCCGCCCGCTGTCAGGAATGAGGACGACGACTACGTCGGTGGGTCCGAGTTCCTTGCCCAGTTCGACGGCGGCCCACACCGCGGTGCCGGCCGATCCGCCGACGAGGATGCCTTCCTCGCGGGTCACGCGTCGGGCGGTGAGGAACGAGTCGCGGTCGCTCACCATGATCACGCGGTCGACGACCGAGGGGTCGTAGGTCGCGGGCCAGAAGTCCTCGCCGATTCCCTCGACCAGATACGGCCGCCCGCTGCCGCCCGAGTACACCGAACCCTCGGGGTCGGCACCGACGATCTGAATCGACGGGTTGACCGACTTGAGGTACCGACCGACGCCGGTGATGGTGCCGCCGGTCCCGATGCCGGCGACGAAGTGCGTGATGCGACCCGCAGTCTGCCGCCATATCTCAGGGCCGGTGCTGGCCACATGCGACGCCGGGTTGGCCGGGTTGGCGTACTGGTTCGGTTGGAACGCGCCCGGGATGTCGGCCGACAACCGGTTGGCCACCGAGTAGTACGAGTCGGGATGGTCCGGTGCTACTGCCGTCGGGCAGACGACGACTTCCGCGCCGTACGCCCGCAGCAAGCCGATCTTCTCGGCGCTCATCTTGTCGGGCATGACGAAGACGCACTTGTAGCGGCGACGGGCAGCGACGATGGCGAGGCCCACGCCGGTGTTGCCCGACGTCGGCTCGACGATCGTCCCGCCCTCCCTGAGGAGGCCCGCCTGCTCGGCCGCGTCGATCATCGCAACGGCCGGCCGGTCCTTCACGCTGCCACCAGCGTTGAGGAACTCGAGCTTGCCGATCAGCTGGCAGGACACGTCGCGTCCCATGCGATCAAGGCGCACGAGCGGCGTGTTGCCGACGAGGTCGAGCAATGAGTCGGCAACCTCCATCGGCGCGCCGGCATCGGTCAGCGGCAGGACGCGGATGCCCTCGCCGCCGACACCGTCGTCGGTGTAGAGCGTGACGGGTAGTCCGGCGCGGTGGAGAGCGTTGGCCACGGTGTCGGCACCGTCGCCGACGACGCCGACATCGCGCGGGATACGTGTCCGCAGTTCGGCCAGCACCTGCGCCGGAACCTGGGTGTCCGGGAGGCGGGTGACGTGCAGGGCACGGGCGACGAGCCGGCTGGGAGGCGGAGCGTCACCGACGACCACGAGTACGTCCACGCTCCCGACGGTAATAGTTCTGCAACGTGAGCGAGCGAAGCGCAGCGAACCAATAAGTAGAGCCCTATGTTTTTTGACCATCCGCAGGATGGTCTGAAAAAACATGCCCGAACTACCTGAGGTCGAGTTTTACCGACTCCTCGCCGAGAGCGCGGTCGACCGTCCGATCAAGACGGTTGACGCGCCCGACGCGTGGTATCTCAAGCGCGGCGCGACCGCTCGCTCGGTGCGAGCTGCGCTGCGCGGCCGCTCGTTTGTCGGGACTCGCCGCATCGGAAAGTTGCTGCTGCTCGACGTGTCCGGGGACGCGCCGACGCTCGGGCTGCACTTCGGGATGAGCGGCCGGCTGATCGTCGACGGCGTGGCCGGGATCGACGACCTGCGGTACGCGAGCAATCGGGAACTGACCGCCTGGGATCGGTTCCGGGTGCGATTCGAGGACGGCGGCGACCTGCGAATGCGCGACCCGCGGCGGCTCGGCGCCGTCGAGTTGGATCCGGACGAGAGTCGGCTCGGGCCCGACGCACTCACCGTGTCGGCCGGCGAACTGGCCCGCATCCTCGGGACGAGCACGGCACCCGTCAAGGCGCGCCTGATGGATCAGGCCCGGCTGGCGGGCGTCGGCAATCTGATCGCCGACGAGGTCCTCTGGCGTGCCGGCGTCGACCCGCGCCGCCCCGCTCGCGACCTCGACAGCGCCGACGTGAAGCAGCTGCACAAACACGTGCGGAGGACGATCAAGGACTTCCTGACGCACGGCGGTTCCCACACTGGCGACCTGCTCCCGCACCGGGTCACCGGCGGCCTATGTCCGAAGGACGGCGTCGCCCTTCAGCGCGCCCAGGTTGGGGGCCGCACCACGTATTGGTGCCCGACCCACCAGACCTAGCCGCCGCGGTTAGGCGAGGGTGGCCGATGCCGAGAACGAGGCCAGCACGCCGATGAAGTAGCCGACGTCGACGATGTATCGCCCGGTCGCCGTGACAGGGACGGTGAGGACGACGGTCTCGTTCGGCAACGCCTCGCTGTACGCGACGCGGTTGCCTTGTGTGTCGCGGATCTCGAACAGTCCGTACGCGGTCAGCGGGTTCGTGATCTGGACCGTCAGCGTCGCCGGACCACCGCTCACCACCGTCTCGATGAGGCGGATCTGGTGGACGCGACCGATGAGGTCGATCGTTCCGGCGACGATGGTGTCGCTGCCGGTCGCCGGCTCACCGACCCACGAGTAGGCCGGTCCGCCCACGGTCAGCGATGCGTCGGGTTGGACCGGCGGCGGCGGCGGGGGAGGGGGCGGCGGCGGTCCGGGCGGCGCGGGCACCGCGCCGAGGCCGAGCGTGTACGGGCAGGTGCCCGGGGCCGAGTCGGCGACCGGGCCGAGGGGTGTCGGGCTCTCGTCGTACCGGCTGCGAGCGAAGAAGCCGGTCATCGTGCCACCCGCCGCGAACGCGGGATCGGGAGCGGCACCGAGCGTCGGCGCCGAGCGCGGGATCACGATCGTGACCGTGTCGTTGGCGTCATCGAACACCGGCGTCGGTTGCAGCAGCGACTCGGACGACACGACGTCCGACGACCGGGTGAAGCTGCCCGCGATGCCGTCGGTGCCTCGGCGCGCCGAGATGCCGTACGTGTGCGCGCCGTAGGCGAAGTCGGACTCGATGCTCATGCCGGTCGCGCCGGTGGGCGCGGCCGGGGTCAGGTCGACCAGGTGGAAGATGAACGTGAGGTTCGCGGCGTCTTCGTTGACGTCGAGCGAGAGGATGTCGAGCCCGGGTTGTGACGGCAGCCCGTTGACTGCCGCGTACTCGGTGGCGTCGCCTGCCGGGTCCGTGACCACGAAGCCGGTGGGCGTGCAGCTCGCGTAGGCCGGATTCGGCGGCACCGGTGGGGCGGTCACGCCGAGGATGCGGGCGATCGCGCTCACCACGTCGACGAGCCCGTGGCCCTTGTCGAACGACGTCAGCCCGTCGTTGCGCGCCGGCAAATCGTTCTCGTACGCCGCGCCCGAGGCGAAGTGATAGGCGGTGTCCTCGAGTACGTCCTCGATCGCCGCCGGCGTAAGCGTCGGTTGGGCCTGGAGCAGCTGGGCGACGATCCCGCTGATGTGCGGCGCCGCCATCGAGGTGCCGGAGATGGTCCCGTCGTCGGTCGTCGTCGGACCGCAAATCGTGAGGTACGGCCGGCACGCGGCGGTGATGTTCGTGCCCGGCGCGGCGATGTCGGGATAGGTCGCGAGTGCGCCTTGCTGGCCGCGCGAGCTGGATGGGTCGATCGTGCCGTCGCGGGTGCCGTTGTCGTTGTCGTTGTAGTTGGCGACCATGATCACGCCGGGAGTCGGGCTCTGCGCGTAGGGCGACGTGCGGATGTCGGACCCGTCGCCGCCGTTGTTGGTCTCGTCGCCATTGCCACCCGACCACACAACGGTGACACCGGCCGCGACGAGTTGGTCCTGGATCTTGGCGACGACGTCGTCGGGGTTGTACGTCGCACCGACGGACACCGGCCCCCAACTGTTGTTCACCACGCGGATCGGCGGGCACGAGCCGTTGCCGCACGGGTTGGCGTGGTGCTCGAGCACCCAGTCAAGGCCGGATGCACCCGCGTAGACACTGAGGCTGGCACCGACCGAGAGGCCGATGAGGTCGGCGCCGGGCGCCGCGCCGGTCAGGCGTCGACCGTCGGCGGTCGTGTAGTCGACGCCGGCGGCGATGCTGGCGACGTGGGTGCCGTGGCCGCCGGCCGACGGCGTGTCGGTGTCGTTGATCGCGGTGGCGTCCACCCATGTCGCGTCGGTGGTGGCCTGGCCGCAGCTCTGGGTGGGGTCGATCACCCCGACGAGCTCGTGGCACACGAGCTTCATGTTCTTGCGGACCTTGCTAGTGCCGTCGGCCCGCTTGAACATCGGGTGCGTGCCGTCGATACCGGAGTCGACGACGGCGATCGTGATGCCCCGCCCGTCGATCGGATTGGCGAAGCCCGGTTGGAACGCGGTGCGCGCCTCGAGCCCGCGCGTCGCGATGTGTGAAGTCTCGGTGTGGAACCGAATCGGCTGGTCAGCCTCGAGGCGGGTTACGCCGCGGGCGCGCAACAGCTGCTGCAATGACGCGGCGGGTCCGGCGGCCACCGCGACACCGACGCGGTCGAAGCGGTCGACCAAGGTGAGCCGCGCCGCCCGGACGGCCGACACCGCGCTGTCGATCGACGTGGCGTGCACGAACGCGCGCAGCGGGGCGGTGGGTCCCGCGGCGGCGATCTGCTTGGCCAGCGCCGGATCGAGGGTCGCCGGCCGCAGCGACGGCGCCGACGGCGCCACGGTCAAGGCGGTGGCCGGCGCGGCACTCGCCAGCATCGCGACGGCCAAGACCGCGGCGCGCGGCCCGCGGCCTATGACAAGACGACTCCCCAGCACGACTCCTCCGTTCCCCAGCTACGAGAGAAATTCGCCCAACACGGCGCAATTCCCTGCTTAGCCTCTGGGAATGCCCTTCTTCGTGACGATTACCCGTGTCCGCGGCCAGGCCGGCCGCGACCGGGCAGCACTTTCTTCGTAGCCCGGCCCTCGCCAAACGGATCGTCGCTGACGCCGGTGTGCCGGGCGGTGCGCTCGTCTTTGACATCGGCGCCGGCTTCGGGCGCCTGACCCTCCCCCTGCTCGAGACTGGTGCCCGCGTCATCGCGGTCGAGATCGATGCCAAGCTGGCCAGGAGCTTGCAGCGCCGGTGCCCCGATGCCCGTGTGGTGTGCGACGACGCGCTCCGCATCCCGTTGCCGCACCGTCCGTTCAGGGTCGTCGCCAACCTGCCATTCGGGATCAGCACCGCGATGCTCCGCCGCCTCTCGGCGTCGCCCTACCTCGAACGGGCCGACCTGATCGTCGCCCGAGGCTTCGCGCTCAAGTCCGGCCTACCGGTCTCGCGGTGGCTCCCGCGCCGCGCCTTCATGCCCCCGCCGTCGACCGACTGCGCGGTCCTCGTACTCCAGCGACGGTGAGCTAGCGCGGGACTTGCGACCAGGGCAGTTCTTTGTCGACGCGCACGTCGCCGGGGAGGCCGAGCACGCGCTCGCCGAGGATGTTGCGCATGACTTCGGAGGTGCCGCCCTCGATCGAGTTGGCGCGCGACCTCAGGAATGCCTTCAGGACGTCGCCGCCGGCGAGGTTGGCCGTGTCGGGTCGCAGCATCTCGTAGCTGCCGTACAGCGTGCCGTTCATTCCCATGATGTCGATGCACAACTCGTAGATCTTCTTGTTCATCTCGGCGCCGGCCAGCTTCCCGGTGGAGCCCTCAGGCCCCGGCACGCCGGCCTTGCGCGTCTGGTGGGCGCGAATGCCCGTGAGGCGGATCGCTTCGGCCTCCACCCACAGCTTCATGAGCCGGTCCTTGATGGCCGGGTCCTTGCGCTCGGACTGCTCCCACAGCCGGACGGCCTCGCCGATCGTTCCGGCACCCCGCGCCGGCGCGCCGCCGCTCAGCGCGACCCGCTCGTTCATGAGCGTCGTCAACGCCACGCGCCAACCGTCGCCCACGTCGCCGAGCCGTTCGGCGTCGGGAATGCGGACGTCGGTGAAGTACACCTCGTTGAACTCCGCCTCACCGGTGATCTGGCGCAGCGGCCGAACGTCGACGCCGGGCGCGTGCATGTCGACGACGAAGTACGTGAGCCCCTTGTGTTTGGGCTGTTCGGGATCGGTGCGGGCGACGAGCATTCCCCACCGCGACATGTGCGCGAGCGTGGTCCAGACCTTCTGTCCGTTGACGATCCACTCGTCGCCGTCGCGGACGGCGCGCGTCGACAAGGACGCGACGTCGGAGCCGGCGCCGGGCTCGCTGAAGAGCTGGCACCAGATCTCCTCGCACGCGAAGTTGGGGCGCAGGTACCGCTGCTTCTGGGCCGCGCTGCCGTGGGTCAGCACGACGGGCGCGCCCATGCCGATGCCGATCGGGTTGCGGGCGAAGTTGCTGGGCACCCCGGCCTTGTGCAGGGCGCTGCTCACCATCTCCTGGAGCTTGGGCTCGAGACCGAGCCCGCCGTAGCCCTCCGGGAAGTGCACCCACGCCAGGCCGACGTCGTATTGCGCGCCCCAGAATGCGTGCGGATCGCCGGTGGGATCGTTATTGGCCAGCAGCTTGTCGAGCTGCTCGCGGACCAGAGTCTCGTCGCTCACGGTCCGCAGACTATTCGGCGGTCAGCTGGGCAGCAGTTGGTAGATCGGGTTCAGGATGGCCAGCTTCCCGTGGTGGTCCGACACGCGGCCTTCCACCATGATGCGGACGCCGGGCTCGATCCCGGCGATGCGGCGGCGGCCGAGGAACACGACGGCGATGCCGCCGGTGTCGTCGACGAGCATGCACTCGAGGCTCGGGACACCCCCGCGAGGCTGGACCCGCATTGAGTGAATGGTCCCGACGATCTTGACCTCTTGGCGCCAGAGCGCCGACCCGCAGGCCGTGAACCCGCTGGTGGGGTGCAGGGGAGCATCGGTCACGGCGCTGCGCGCGCCGCGTGCGCCGCCGGAACGGCGGCCGCTGCCGCTGGCGACGATCCGTAGCGGCGTCGGCGTGTGGTCGACGCCGAAGTGGAACGGCACTGCCGTGACGTTGGCGTGGGGGAGCCGTGACACCGCTTGGACGATTGACTCGGCGGTTTGGTCGTGGAGGATGCGGTGCCAGAAGCCGCTGTATTTGCGGTCGGGGAGCAGCACCGTGACCTCGGTCTCGCCGTCCGCCAGCTCGAGGGCGACGGTCTCGACCGCGGCGCGGGTCAGCCGGCGATCGGGACAGTCGACCAGCTCGAGGGCGACGCGGCTGAGGCCGAGTCGTTCCCAGACGAAGCGGAGCTGTTCGCCCTTGTCGGGGTCGATCACGAAGTGCACCGCTCGCAACTCGTCGGGAGTCAGCGTTCGGGCGTACTGGATCGCCCGGGCCGAGGCCTGGTCGAGCCGATCGACGAGCACCAAGACGACGTGGCGCTTGAGGATCGGCGCGGTAACCGCGGCGGGCACGTCGTGCTCGAGCACCTCGCCCTCGTGGGCGTATTGGTGCGACAGGCGCTTCAGCACGACGACGAGAACCGGGACCAGCATGATGATCACCCAGGCCCCGAGGATCGCGTGCTCCGGCTTGAACTTGGTGATGCCGATCACGACGTCGACGACGGCGGTGATTACCGCGCCAGTGCCGTTGATGAACAGCCCTCGGCGCCACCCTTCCTCGCGAAGCGTCCAGTGATGCTTGGCCATGCCGATCTGCGACAGCGTGAAGCTGGTGAACACGCCGACGGCGTAGAGCGGGATGAGGTGGTCGACCTTGGCGCCGGTGACGACCACGAGCGCGGTGGCTGCGGCGGCCAAGGCGATGATCCCGTTCGAGAACACGAGCCGGTGGCCGCGGATCATCAGCTGCCGAGGCAGGAAGTTGTCGCCGCCGACGAAGCTGGCCAGTCGGGGGAAGTCGGCGAAGCTGGTGTTGGCCGCCAACACGAGGATCAACATCGTCCCCGCCTGGAGCGCGAAATACAGCCCGTGGCCGAGGGGGCCGCCGCCGAAGATCAGCTTGCCGACCTGCGAGATCACCGTCGGTGTTCCGTCCTCGAACGGCGCCACGTGCATCTTGGCGACGAGGAACGACAGGCCGAGGAACATCACGCCGAGGGTCGAGCCCATCACCGTCAACGTCTGGCTGGCGTTCTTCCACTCCGGCGGCTTGAAGGCGGGCACGCCGTTCGAGATCGCCTCCACACCGGTGACCGCGGCACCGCCTGAGGCGAACGCCCGCAGGAAGATGAACAGGGTCGCGCCGTGGAGGAAACCGGCACTGCTGCCGGACTTGCCCAACTCCATGAGTCCGGGACGATCGAGCGATTCGACGGGGAGGTGTCCGAAGAAATGCTTGAACATGCCCATCGCCAGCATCAACAACATGGTCACGAGGAAGAAGTACGTCGGCACCGCGAACACGCGTCCCGACTCCCGGACGCCGCGGAGGTTTCCGTACGTGATGATGGCGATGAAGCCCACGGCGATGAACACCGCATACGGCGTCAGCCCCGAGAAGGCCGACGTGAGCGCGGCGGTACCCGCCGATACCGACACGGCGACGGTGAGCACGTAGTCGATGAGCAACGAGACGCCCGCTACGAGCGCCGTATTCGGCCCGAAGTTGTCGCGGGTCACCACGTAGGCGCCGCCGGCGGTCGGGTAGGCCTTGATCGTCTGCCGGTACGAGAGGATCAGGAAGCCGAGCATCACGACGAGCAGCCACGTGATCGGCATGACCAACGAGAACGCGGCGACGCCGACGAACGGGATCAGGTGACGCAGGATCTCTTCGGTGCCGTACGCAACCGACGAGAGGTTGTCCGACGCGAACACAGCGAGAGCGGTCGGCTTGCCGAGCCGCTCGTGCTGGAGGTCCTCGTTGTGCAGCGGCGGGCCGAGGAGCTTGTTCTTGATCCGGTAGCCAAGGCTGTCGGGCGGTAGCTCGACGCCGGCCAGCGGAGATGCCGCGGTCGGCGCAGTTGCCGACGTCGGCCGGATCGCCCCGGGTTCCATTGGCGCGAGCGTACGCGCTACCCAGGCACCTCAAATTCGTACAGCGGGTTGAGAATGGCGAGGCGGCCGTTGTGCTCGCCGATCATCCCTTCGGCGGTCAGCCGCACGCCGGGCCGTATGCCCGCCACCTCACGCCGACCGAGAAAGACCAGCTCCAGCCCGCCGGTCTCGTCGCGCAGTGTGCACTCGAGCGTCGCCACGCCCGACCAGGGCTGCACGCGCACGGAGCGGACGCGGCCCGACACCCTCGCGGGCTGTCGCCAATGCGTCTCGCCGATCGGTGTGACGGTCATCGGGTGACCTCCTCGAAGTGGTAGGGGACAAAGGTGACGTTGGCGTGCGGCAGCTGGGCGACGACGTCGGCGATCGCATCCGACGTGCGGTCGTGCAAGAACCGGTGCCAGAAGCGGCGGTACTCGCGGCGCGGGACCAACACGCTTACTTCGGTGCGGCCGCCGGCCAGCGATTCGGCGACGACCTCGAGTACCGCCCGGGCGATGCGCCGGTCGGGGCAGTCGACCAGCTCGAGCGGAATGCGGGTCAGCCCGAGCCGTCGCCACTCGTCGGCCAGCGCCTCGGCCCGATCGAGGTCGGCGGCGACGTGCACCGCCTTCAGCTCGTCGGGCATCAGCGTGCGCGCGTACTGGATGGCGCGCGCCGTGCTGCGGTCGAGGCTGTCGACCATCACGAGCACGGCGTGGTGCGGCAGGATCGGCGCCTCGGCCGCGGCGCGGGCGTCGTGTTCGAGCTCGTGGTGTTCGGCTTCGTACTGGCGGTTGAGCCGCACCAGCAACGAGACCATCACCGGGACGAGGACCACGATCGCCCACGCGCCGTGGGTGAACTTAGTGACGGCGATGATGATGTCGACGACAAACGACAGCACGGCACCGGTGCCGTTGATGAACAATCCGCCTCGCCACCCGGGTTCCTTGAGACGAACGTGGTGTCGCGCCATCCCCGCTTGCGAGAGCGTGAAGCTGGTGAAGACGCCGATGGCGTAGAGGCCGATGAGGTTGTCGACCTTGGCGTCGGCGATCACGACGAGGAACGCCGAGGCGCCGGCGAGGGCGAGGATGCCGTTCGAGAACACGAGGCGGTGGCCGCGCTTCGTGAGCTGCTTGGGCATGAAGTTGTCGCCGGCGTGGAAGCTGGCGAGTCGCGGGAAGTCGGCGAAGCTCGTGTTGGCGGCGAGGATCAGGATCAGCGCCGTCCCCGCTTGTAACGAGATCCACAATCCGGTCCCAATGCCGCCGCGTCCGTACACGAGCCGGCCGATCTGGGAGATGACGGTTGGCGTGCCGGACTCGTAGGGCGCGACGTGCAAACGGGCGGCCAGCACCGACAGGCCGAGGAACATCAGGCCGAGCGACGTTCCCATGATCACGAGCGTCTCGCGGGCGTTCTTCCACTCGGGGACCCGGAAGGCGGGCACGCCGTTCGAGATCGCCTCGACGCCGGTGACGGCCGCGCCGCCGTTGGCGAACGCAGTGAGGATCTTGAACAGGGCCACACCCATGAAGAGGCCCTGCCCGGTGCCGTGTCCGAACGGCACGACGCCCTCGTGCCCGGCGGCGTGTTCGACCGGCAAGTGCGTGAACAGCATGCGCACCAGCCCGTAGCCCAAGAGCACGACCATGTTGAGGATGAAGAAGTAGGTCGGGACGGCGAACAGTCGCCCTGACTCGCGGACGCCGCGCAGGTTTCCGTAGGCGATCAGGGCGATGAACGCGACCGACACTTCGACCGAATAGGGCGCGATCGGCGAGAACGCCGACGCGATCGCCGCCGTGCCGGCCGCCACCGACACGGCCACGGTCAGCACGTAGTCGCTGAGCAAGGCAACGCCGGCGACCTGCGCGGGCAACAGGCCGAAGTTGTCACGGGTCACGATGTACGCGCCGCCGGCGGTCGGGTACGCCTTGATCGTCTGCCGGTAGGACAGGATCAGAAAGCCGAGGACGACGAGCAATGCGACCGTGATCGGCACGACGAGCGCGAAGGCGGCGACGCCGGCGACGGGCACGAGAACCTTCAGGATTTCCTCGGTCGCGTAGGCCGACGACGACAGGTTGTCGGACGCGAACACGGCGAGGGCCGTCGGCTTGCCCAGCCGCTCGTGCGCGAGCTGGTCGGTGTGGAGCGGCGGGCCGAGCAGCCGCCGCTTGATCCGGTAGGCGCGGCTCTCCGGGAGCGGGATGTCCGGCGGCAGCGGCAGGGGACCCGGCCGCGTCGTCGTGGTACTCATGCTCCTCACCGAACACCACCGGATGTAAAGGCGGCATAAACGCCGAGTCGCGCGTCGTCAATTACGCGCAAAGATCACGACGATGAGCCGTTTGCCTCGCACGGGTAGTTCACCGGCGATCGGCGGCGCGCTCGGAATCGGCGGCACCATCGCCGTCGTCCTTGCCCTGCTGCCCTTCCGGGATCAGGCGAGTTTGGCGACGCCCGCCCTGCTGCTCGTCGTAGCGGTCGTCGTTGCCGGATTGGCCGGCGGGGCGCGGGCCGCGGTCATCACTGCGCTGGTCGCCGCCCTCGGGTTCAACCTTGCCTACGTCCCGCCGTACGGGACGCTTAAGGCCAACGCCGTCGACGACTACATCGCGCTCGGCGTGTTCCTCGTCGTCGCCGTCACCGTCGGCGTTCTCGTCGCCGCCCAAGCCGATCGGCGCCGTGACGCCGAACATCGCGAAGCGGAACTGCGCGAGCTCTACGACCAGCTCAAGACATTGTCGGCGGCCGCCGAGCGTGCGCATGTCCTCGAGCAGGTCGACGAGCAGCGGTCGGCCATGTTGCGTTCGGTGTCGCATGACCTGCGCACCCCCCTGGCCGCGATCCGGGCCGTCGCCTCGGACCTTCGTGCCGGTGTCGTGTACGACGACGCAACGCGGACCGAGCTCCTCGACGTCGTGTGCGATGAGGCGGATCGCCTGGACCGTCTTGTCGCCAACCTCCTGAGCCTGAGTCGCATCGAGGCCGGCGCGATGCGGCCGGAACGCCAGGCGGTCGATGTCGCTGAGCTGGTGCAGCTCGTCGTGCACCGCCTGGACGCCGTGTTCCGGCAGGTGCGCGTCGAGATCGCGATCGCACCGTCGCTCCCGCTGGTCGACGCTGACCACACCCAGCTCGAGCAGGTCGTGGCGAACCTCCTCGAGAACGCGGCCCGACACGCCCCGCCCCGCTCTACGGTGCGGGTCGAGATCCGCCGCAAAGGCGACGCCGTCGAGGTGCGGATCGCCGACGAAGGGACCGGCGTGCCGGATTGGGAACGCGAGCGGATCTTCGAGCCGTTTCGCCGCGGCGACGGCAGCCAATCGAGCGGGATCGGTCTGGCGATCTGCCGCGCCGTGATCGAGGCGCACGGCGGACGGATTGCGGTCGAGTCGACGCCGGGTGGCGGGGCGACGTTCGTGTTCTCGATTCCGGTTCGATCATGACGACCGTGCTCGTTGTCGACGACGAGCGCAGCATCATCAAGGTCGTGGGCGCCGGGCTGACGGCCCGGGGCTATGACGTCCACACCACCGGCAGCGGAAGCGAAGCCCTGGACTTGATCGCGACGGTGGCGCCCGACGTCGTGATCCTCGACCTAGGGCTGCCCGACATCGACGGTGTCGAGGTGTGCCGCCGGGCGCGCCAGTGGACGTCGGTCCCGATCATCGTGCTGTCCGCGTCGGGCTCCGATACGCGGAAGGTCGCCGCCCTCGACGCCGGCGCCGACGACTACGTGACCAAGCCGTTTTCGATGCCCGAGTTGTTGGCTCGCGTTCGCGTCGCACTCCGGCACGCGGCGCGCCAGGACATCGGCGAGCAATCCGTGTTCGACGTCGGCGACGTACGCGTTGACGTGGCCGCCCATCAAGTCACCGTCGACGGCCGAGCCGTGTCGCTGACCCCGAAGGAGTTCGACTTCTTGGCGCTCCTTGCCCGGTGGCCGGGTCGAGTGCTGACGCACCGCATGATCCTCCAGGAGGTGTGGGGCGACGAGTACGGCACCGAGACGCAGTACCTGCGCGTGTACGCGAGCCAGCTCCGCAAGAAGCTCGACGATCGCCCGGACCGCCCGCGGCTCGTGACCGAACCGGGCGTCGGGTACCGACTCGTCGACGTGACGGCCGAGGAGGCGTGATCGGCGTCACTGCGATGGTCGCCGGCGTCGTCGCCGATGGAACCGCGGGCGCGTCGCACGCCTACGACGGCGGTTCGACGTCGCTGGCGTACCGGATCGCGTCGATCACCAAGACGTTCACCGCGATCGGCGTCATGCAGCAGTTCGAGGCCGGTCGGATCGCGCTCGACGATCCGGTCAACGACCACCTGCGGACCGTTCGCGTCGTGACGCCGGCCGGCGCGCCGCCGGTGACGATCCGACATCTATTGACCCATAGCGCGGGCATCGGCGAGCTACTTCGCGCCGGCGACCTGCGCCGGCCGTTCGCCGGGTTCGCAGTCCGTCCCGGCCAACCCGTCCCGCCGCTACGAAGCGTCTACGAACCCGAGGTCCGCACCGAGGTCGCGGTCGAGAGCAAGTCCGCCTACGCCAACCATGGCTTCGGGCTGCTCGGCGTGTTGCTGGAGGATGTGAGCAGCGAGGAGTACGGCGACTACGTGCGGACCCATGTGCTCGACGTCCTCGGGATGACGCGCACGGACGTGGCCCGAACGCCGCGTGTCGGTGAGACCGCGATCGGCTTCCGACCGAAAGGCGATCGCCACGCGTGGGACCTCGACCTCACCGTGCCGCCGGCCGGCGGCGCGTGGTCGACGGTCGAGGACCTTCAGCACTACGTGGTCGCCCTCGTCAACGGCGGCGCCAACGCGTCGGGCCGGGTGCTGGAGCCGGCGACTCTGTCGCTCATGCTCGAGTCGCACTTCCGCCTCGATCCGCGCATGCCCGGCCGCGGCCTGTGCTTCGCACTCGGTGAACTGTGCGGGCATCGCCTCGCCGGTCATGACGGCGGCCTTCCGGGGTTCAGCTCGACGATGCAGTTCGCGGCCGACGACGGCGCGGGTGCCATCGTGCTCGCCAACGCCAACAGCCTGGCGATCAGCGCGACCGTCCATCGGCTCGGGCGCGACCTGCTCCGCGACATCCTCGGCGTCGCCGATCCCGTTGACGCGCTCGACGCGGTGACGGGACCCGAGCGACCCGACACGTGGGCGGGTTTGCGCGGCGCCTACGTCCCCGAACGCGGGCTGCTTACCTCGACCCGCGTTTGGCGGGGCGGGGCGCCCCTCGTCGTGCGGGGCAGTGCTCGACACCTCGAGCTACGTGCGCCCTACGGCGCGCACCGGCGCGGAACCCGCCTGCGGCCCGATCGCGACGATCCCGAGGTGTATCGCCTCGTCAGCCGCGGGCTCGTCGGCCGGGTCGTGTTTCAGCGGGGGCCCGACGGCGTTGCGCACCACCTATTGCTGGCGGACGACACCGGCCAGCACCGGTTGCGGCGGGCCCGGCCGCACCGCAGCGCCGCCAGCCGCTAGGAATTGCCCGTGGACCGCCGTCGATTTCTCAAGGCGTCGGCCGCAGCTGTCGCGCTGGGATCCTCATACTCCTGGCGGTCGGCCGCGGCCGCGCTCAAGCCCACCGCGCTGCCCGCCAGCGGCGTGGGCGCACCGTTCGACCACGTGGTGGTCCTCATGATGGAGAACCGGTCGTTCGACCACCTCCTCGGGTGGCTGCCCGGCTCGAACGGTCGCCAGGCCGGTCTGACCTACGCCGATACCAAGGGCGACATCTACCCGACGTACGAGCTCGCGCCGGACTTCCAGGGCTGCTCATACGACGACCCCGATCATTCGTTCGCCGGCGGCCTCACGCAGTACAACCGGGGACAGGGCGGTGGGTTCCTGAAGACCGCCGCGCCGGGCGACACGTTCCCGATCGGCTACTACGCCGAGCACTCACGGCCCGTGCTGAGTGCGCTGGCCCGCAACTACACGGTCTGCGACAACTACTTCTGTTCGGTACTCGGCCAGACGTTCCCCAACCGCGTCTACATGATGGCGGCCCGCACCGATCGGGATCAGAACACCTTCAACCAGTCGACGCTGCCGACGATCTTCGACCGCGTGCTCGGTGCCGGACTCGAAGCCCGCGAGTACTTCCACGACCTGCCGACGACGGGTTTGTGGGGCGCCAAGTTCGCGACGCACCTCCGTCCGTTCGCGCAGTTCGCGGTCGACGCCGCCCTCGGCGATTTGCCGGCCTACACGTTCATCAGCCCCGAAGCGGTTGGTGAAGGACAGGGCATCACCAACGACGACCACCCGCACGCCGACCTGCGCGCCGGCGACGAGCTGTTCAGCACCGTGTATCACGCGTTGCGAAACGGCCCGAAGTGGAACAAGACGGTGTTCGTCATCAACTACGACGAGTGGGGCGGGTTCTACGACCACGTGATCCCGCCGCGCGCGACCGCGGACAACTCGGTCGTTCCCGGGAGTAAGTATGACTTCCACCTCCGCGGGTTCCGCGTGCCGTGCGTTGTGATCTCGCCCTTCGCGCCGGCCCGTGTGTCGCACGCCGGTCCCTTCGACCACGCTTCGGTGTTGAAGATGGTGGAGTGGCGGTTCGGTCTGCCGCCGCTCGCGGCGCGCGACGCCGCGGCGGTCAACCTGGCCGAAGCGCTGGACCTGACGTCGCCGCCCCGCACCGACAACCCGACGATCCCGACGGTGCTCGGCGCGCCGCGGCTTGCGTGCACGCCGTTGAGCACCGCCGGCTCGCGTCCGAAGCCGATCGGCTCGACCGTCACCACCGCGGTGCCGCCGACGACCCCGCCCAAGAGCGGCGTCGCCGCCGGTCAGTTGGCGCGTACCGGCCTCGATCTGCCGCTCCTGGAAGTCGGCGGCGGGCTGCTGCTCGGCGCGTGGGGCGCCTACCACCTCAAGCGCACCGGCGACACGGGTCCGCTGCCGCTCCTGCCAGAGCCGGAGCCTCCCGAAGGCGCTTGATCGAATGAAGGCGGTTCGCGGGCTGGCGGCGGTCGTCATGCTGGCGCTGGCATCCGCCGCGGGACCGGCCAAGGCGGCGAGCCCGTACATCAACATGTCGGAGACGGCGTATCAACCAGCGACCGTGAATGTCGACGTCAACGACGACGTGTTCTGGTGCAACCCGTCCAGCCAGGACCACACCGTGCACGCCGACGACGGCAGCTTCATCAAGGACTTCCCGGCCAACAGCCAGTGCAGCGGTCGCACGTTCCAAGTCGCCGGCAGCTTCCCGTACCACTGCACCATCGTCTCTGGCATGCGCGGCACCGTGAACGTCGGCGGCGCGGCGACGACGGCCGCGACGCGACCAGCGGCGACCGCCAACACGACGACGGCCACAAGCACCAAGCGCACGACGACCACCAACCGCGTTGCAACAACGCGCCCATCGACGTCAACGGTGTCAAGCGATGAACCGACCACGGGCACCGAAGCGGTCACGAGCAGCACCCAACGTCAGTTGGCGATCGCCACGAAAGACACGCCAAGTAGCGGTCCGCCGCTCGCTGCGCCGTTGGTCGGGGCCGTCACCCTTGTCGGGCTCGGCTACCTCGCCTACCGCTGGCGCTATCCGCGAACCCAGTAACGACCGTCGGTACCCTCGTTCGCATGCGCTGGGTCCGAGGTGCCGTTGCTGCCGCGCTCTTACTCGGAGCCGCGTTCGTCGTGAGCCACTCGCCCGCGAGCGCCGCGGATGAGGTTGACGTCTCAATCACCGACTCCGCGTATGACCCGAGCCCTGTCACCATCCAGGCGGACGACGACATCTTCTGGTGCAACGACGGGACGAAGCAGCACACTGCGACATCGGACTCGCCGGGTATCTTCGACACCGAGGCCATCGACCCGGGCGAGGACTCCGACTGCATCGGTATCGAGACACCGTCCGTCGGCACCTACCCCTACCATTCGACCTCGTCGGGCGACGATATTCACGGCGTGCTGATTGTCGAGGCGGCGCCGACGACCACGACGGCGGCGACCGTCGCAACCACAACCACGTCAGCGCCTACGACGACCACCACGCGGCGCACGACAACGACGGCGCGCCGGGTAACGACCACGCGCGCGACGACGTCCACCAGCACCTCGAGCACAATCGCATCAACGACCTCATCGCTGGACACGACGACCTCGTCCGAGCTGGCGACGTCGACCACCTTCGGTCAGTTCGCAATCGAGACGGCCGACAAGGACAACGACGGCTTCAAGATCGCCGTGATCATCTCGGCCGCCGTCGCGCTCGCCGGCATTGGTTATCTCGTCTACCGCTGGCGGTTCGCTCGATCGCGGTACTAGTGGCACGACCGCCTACCAGTCGGAAGGCGAGGGCAGCGCGGCGACGCACGCGTCGCATGAAGCGAGTCGAGCACGATCTCACCGACGAGCAATGGACCGCTCTCAAGAGCGCATGGGGTGGCTGTGCGTATTGCGGTGAGACCGACAAGCCGCTGCAACGCGACTGCGTGCTCGCGCTCTCGCGTGGTGGGCGCTACACGCTCGAGAACATCGTGCCCGCCTGTCGCTCGTGCAACACGAGCAAGTGCAACGCCGAAGTCACCGGCTGGCTGCGACGACGACGTCTCGATGAGCGCGCTTTCTTGCTACGCCATCTCGAAATCAGGACGGCGCTCGCGTCGTCTACGTCGTGATGTACTCGAACATGAACACGGTGTCCGGGTTCATGTCCTGATGGTGCGCGGTCGCGACCAACGCGCTGGTCGCATTGTCCGGAGACGGGAAGTCGCCTTTGAACGAGCGGAAGGCGACCTGGTACGGCCCCATGCTGATCAGATCGAAGGCCTCGAAATCGCCCGGGGTGTCCGCGGTGGCGACGATGTTGCCGCCACCGCCACCCTCGGCGGAGAGGTAATGCCCGGTGACCGTGCGCAGCGCGACCTTCCCCACACCTACGTCCTCGACAACCAGCGGCTCCCACTGTCCTACGTCCGGCCCGTTCACCAGAACATCGCCACCGCCGCCATCCTGCGGCGACACGTACAGCCCGTTGGCGGCCTTGAGCGCGACCGTGATCTCGACTTGGGCCAGCGCGGCGATGTCGGGCACGTCGTCGAGACGTACGAACTCGTAGCCCTTCTGCTTGAGGCGCGGGACGAGGAGACGGAGCATCTCGAGGTCGCGGTTGCCCCGCCGAGCGAGCTCCATGTCCGACGTGCAGTCGTGCATCAGCACGATCCCGCGACCGTCGTCGCCAATCGCATCGGCGTAGTTGTCGGCGGCCGTCTGGGCGGCCCCGTGCTCCTGCCACGTTTGCCAGTCGGCGGCGTCGTAGTCCCACAGCACCGGGCCGACGTGACTCAGCGACAGCGACAGGTTGGCGTTGAGGGCGTCGGTGACCGGGTGCGGGTTCGCGGTGCCCGGTGCAAATCCGACGTCGCCGTACGGAGCGCGGAAATAGGTGACTGGTGATCCGGTCCACTTCTTGATCACACCGTCGGCCCGCGCCACCTCGGCGACGACGTCGCCCCCGTTCGACAGGTACTGCGAGAGATGCGGGTGGTCGTACGTGTGGTTGCCGATCAGGTGACCGAGGGCCGCCAGCTTGGGCAGAACCTCGGGCAGCTCGGCCGCGTACTTGCCGACCACGAAGAACGTCGCCTGGATGTCCTGGCTGTGCAAGTACTGGGCGACCTCGAGCGTGCGGGGTCCCGCGCCGGCGCCATCGGTGCCGCCCGGCCCGTCATCGAAGGTAAGACACAGCGTCTTATCCGGCAGTGACGCGCCCTTGATGTCTTCGTTCTGGTACATCGGTGCGCCCTCGGCAGGACTCGAACCTGCGCATCCGGCTCCGGAGGCCGACGCTCTATCCGCTGAGCTACGAGGGCGGGGCCGCCATTGTACGTACGATGGATGCGGTGCCGACCGTGTTGGTGGTGGACGACGACCCCGTCATTCAGAAGTTGTTGCAGGTCAACTTCGAGATGGAGGGCTACGACGTCGTGATCGCCGGCGACGGTGAAGAAGGCCTTTCGTTGGCTCGAGAAGAGCGCCCTGACCTGGTGTTACTCGACGTGATGATGCCCAAGATGAATGGGCTCGACGTCGCCGCCGCGATGCGCGCCGACGAGCTCACCCAGGGCATACCGATCATCATGCTGTCGGCCAAGGCGCAGGCATCGGACGTCCAGGCCGGCCTCGATCTCGGCGTCAACGACTACGTCACCAAGCCGTTCGACCCCCTCGAACTCCTCGACCGCGTCGGCGCCCTCCTCGCTCGCTGACCCATTCTTTGATTCCTTGGCGACTTCTCACGCCGGCAAAGGATCAAAGAACCGTTACATCTGGTCGGGCACCTCGATGCCGAGCAGGTCGAGTCCGGTCGCCAGTGTGCGGGCGGTGAGGTCGGCGAGGGCGAGCCGTGACTGGCAGGTCGCGTCGTCCTCGGCGCGCAGGATCGGGCACGCCTCGTAGAACGCCGTGAAGGTCTGGGCCAGATCGAACAGATACGTCGCTAGCCGGTGCGGCTGCAGGCTCTCGGCTGTCGCAACGACCGCGGGTTCGAAGCCGGCGAGGGCCACGGCCAGCGAGCGCTCCTCCGGCGTCCCGATCGTGATCGAGCCCGACGCGGCGGTGACCTCGGCCCGGCGGAAGATCGAGCGGATGCGGGCGTGGGCGTACTGGAGGTACGGCGCGGTGTTGCCTTCGAAGGCCAGCATCCGTTCGAAATCGAAGACGTAGTCCTTCACGCGGTCGTTCGAGAGGTCGGCGTACTTCACGGCGCCGATCCCCACCATGCGAGCGACTTCAGCGCGCGCCGCCGCTGGGAGGTCGGGGTTCTTCTCGGCGACGACGCCTTCAGCACGCGCCACCGCCTCGTCGAGCAGCTCGATGAGCTTCACGTTGTTGCCAGCGCGTGTCTTGAGCGGCTTCCCGTCGGCGCCGAGCACCGAGCCGAACGGGACGTGCTCGGCGCGGTGCGCGCCGTCGAGCCAGCCGGCCATCTCACCGGCGGCGAACAGGAGCGCGAAGTGTTGCGACTGGCGCGCGTCGACCACGTACACAAGGCGGTCTCCGTGGAGATCGCGGACGCGGTAGCGGAGCGCGGCGAGATCGGTGGCGTCGTACCCGTAGCCGCCGTCGCTCTTGCGGACCATCAACGGGAAGGCCTTGCCGTCGCGGCCGACGAAGCCGGGCGGGAACACGCAGAGCGCGCCGTCGTCGATGACGGCGAGGCCCTTCGTCTCGAGCTCGGCGGCGACGTCGTCGAGCATCGGATTGTAGAAGCTCTCGCCGACGACGTCGTCGGGCGTCAGCAACACGTTCAAGCGCTCGTACACCTGGGTGAAGTAGCGCTCGGACTCGTCGATCAGTAGGTGCCACAGCCGAATGGTCTCGGCGTCACCCGATTGCAAGGCGACCACGCGCGATCGGGCGCGTTCCTTGAACGCCTCATCGGCGCCGAACTTGGCGTTGGCCTCACGGTAGAAGCGCTCGAGGTCACCGAGAGACAGCTCATGGGCTGCTTCCGTTTCACCCACGTCGAGCATGTGCTCGATCAGCATCCCGAAGTTGGTGCCCCAGTCGCCGATGTGGTTCTGACGGATGACGCGATGTCCGAGATACCCGAGCACCCGGGCGATGGCGTCGCCGATGATCGTCGAGCGCAAGTGACCGACGTGCATTTCTTTCGCGACGTTGGGCTGCGAGTAGTCGATCACGACGGTCTGCGGATCCGTGCCGGCGATCGTCAATGCATCGGTGGCGATCGACGCGATGAACTCGTCCTTGAGCGTGACGTTGATGAAGCCGGCGCCGGCCACCTCGACGTTGCTCGCGATGTCGGCCACGTCGAGGGCGGCGACGACCTCGTTGGCGATCTCGCGGGGTGGCCGCCCGAGCTGCTTGCCGAGCGCCATCGCCGCGTTGGCTTGCACATCGACGCCCCCTTGGGTCGAGGCGCGGAGCACCGGGTCGGCCTCGATCCCGAACGCGGCGCTGATGGCGGCCTCGAAGCGCGGCGCGAGAACGGAAAGGAGATCGGCCATGTCGAGTGCAAACGCTACCGTCCTGACATGAGCGGTCCGCTTCCGTTGTCGTTGCTGCCGGCAACGGCGCGCGTCGATGGGGCCGGACGCCTGAGCATCGGCGGCGTCGACCTGCTCGATCTGGCGGCCGACGTCGGCACCCCCGTGTTCGTCTACGACGAGGCCGACCTACGCGCCCGGTGTCGCGAGGCAGTGTCCGCTTGGCCCGGCGGAGTCCACTACGCGTCCAAGGCGTTCCTCTGCACGGCGATGGCCGCGCTCATCAACGAAGAGGGCATGGGCATCGACGTGGCGACCGGCGGCGAGCTGCACGTCGCCCTCAGCGCCGGTATCCCGCCTGAGCGGATCGTCGTGCACGGAAACAACAAGTCCGAGGCCGAGTTGGCCCGCGCCCTCGAGGTCGGCGTCGGCCGCGTAGTCGTCGACAGCTTCGACGAGATCGACCGTCTGGCCAAGCTCGACGCGACCGGCCCGGTGCTGCTTCGCGTCACGCCCGGCGTCGAGGCGCACACGCACGAATACGTGATGACAGGCCAGGAGGACTCGAAGTTCGGTTTCAGCATCGCAAGTGGCGCGGCGGCCGAGGCAGTCGACCGTCTGGCCGCGCTCAACGTCGACCTCGTCGGCGTTCACGCGCACATCGGAAGCCAGATCTTCCTGTTGCACAGCTTCGAGAAGGAGATCGAGGCGCTCGCCGGCTTCGTCGAGGCGCTCACGATCGAGGAACTCAACGTGGGTGGCGGCCTTGGTGTTGCCTACGTCGAGGGGGAGACGGCGCCCACGATCACCGAGTGGGCGGCGACGGTCCGCGACGGGTGCGTTGCAGCCGGCATCGATCCCGCGGTGCGGCTCACCGCCGAGCCCGGCCGCTCGATCGCGGCGACGGCGGGCATCACGCTCTACACGGTCGGCACGATCAAGCCTTTGCCCGGCATCCGCACGTACGTGTCCGTCGACGGGGGCATGAGCGATAACCCGCGACCCGTCCTCTACGGCAGTGGCTACGAGACCTTCCTCCCTCGGGCAACGACGGCCGACCGGCCCCTGGCGGCGACGCTCGTCGGCAAGCACTGCGAGTCGGGCGACTTGCTCGTGCGCGACGCCAGCCTTCCCGGCGACGTGGCCGTGGGCGACGTCCTGGCGACACCGGTGACCGGCGCCTACGGACACTCGATGGCGTCGAACTACAACAAGGTGCCGCGGCCGCCCGTCGTGTTCGTGGCCGACGGCAACGCGCGCGCCGTCGTTCGGCGCGAAACCCTGGACGATCTGCTCCGCCTCGACCAGTAGCGTTGGCACGTGAGCGAGCGAAGCCGAGCGAACCAATGAGCACAGTGAGCTTGCTCATTTCGGCCGACCGAAGGACGGCCGTCTGAAATGAGCGACGTGGTCCGAGTGGGTGTTCTCGGCTGTGGCAACGTCGGCGGCGCGCTCGTGCAGATCCTCACTACCGACGCGCCGGCCATCGCCGAGCGCACCGGCCTGCGGCTCGAAGTGACGCGTATCGCCGTGCGGGACGTCGGCAAGGACCGCGGGCTCGACCTACCCGCCGACCGCTTCACCGCCGACCCGTTCTCGGTCGTGAACGACCCGGACATCGACGTCGTGGTCGAGATCATCGGTGGCATCGAGCCGGCGCGCAGCCTGATCCTCGACGCGCTCAAGGCCGGTAAGCCGGTCATCACCGGCAACAAGGAAGTCGTGGCCACCGCGGGCGCCGAGCTGTTCGAGGTCGCCCACGCCGCCGGGCGCGACCTTCTCTTCGAAGCCGCCGTCGCCGGCGGCATCCCGCTGATCCGGCCGCTGCGCGAGTCGCTGGCCGGCGAGCCCATCACGCGCGTGATGGGCATCGTCAACGGCACCACCAACTACATCCTCACCCGCATGACCGACGCCGGCGTGTCCTACGACGACGCCCTGGCCGAGGCGCAGGCTCTCGGATACGCCGAGCCCGATCCCACCGCCGATGTCGAAGGGTTCGACGCCGCGTCAAAGGCGGCGATCATTGCCAGCATCGCGTTCGGCGTGCGGGTCGTCGCCGACGACGTCTACCGCGAGGGCATCAGCGGTATCACCGAGACCGACATTCTCTTCGCCACCAAACTCGGGTACGTCATCAAGCTCCTCGCGATCGTCGAGAAGGTCGACGGCCTGGTCGCGGCGCGTGTGCACCCCACGATGGTGCCGTTCACCCACGCGCTCGCATCAGTGCGCGACGCGTTCAACGCTGTCTTCATCGAGGGCGACGCCGTCGGCGAGCTGATGCTCTACGGCCGCGGCGCCGGCGGTCGCCCGACGGCCAGCGCCCTCCTCGGCGACCTGCTCGACGCCGCGCACAACCTCAAAGCGGGCGGCGCCGGACGCTCGCCCACGCTCACCGAAGCCGCCCTGCGCCCGATGGACGACCTGCACTCGCAGTACTTCTTCACGATGGACGTCGCCGACGCGCCCGGCGTGCTCGAGCAGGTTGCTGGTGTCACCGGCCGTCATCGCGTTTCGATCCGGTCGCTCGACCAGGTGCCCCTCGGCGATCGGGCCCGGTTGGGCATTGTCTTCCACTCCTCGCTCGAGCGCGACATGCAGTCGACGCTGCGCGACCTCCGCACCCTGCCGGTCGTCGAGCGCGTCGGCAGCCTGATGCGAGTAATCGGCCCCGAGTGAGCGAACGGGTCGCGTTCCGGGGGGTCATCGAGGAGTACCGCTCCTTTCTCCCCGTCAGCGCGGACACGCCGGTCATCACCCTGCTCGAAGGCGGCACGCCACTACTCCCGGCGCCGCGACTCTCAGAGCGGGTCGGGGCGACGGTGTTCCTCAAGCTCGAGGGCATGAACCCGACCGGATCCTTCAAGGACCGCGGCATGACGATGGCGATCTCCAAAGCGGTCGAGGAGGGCGCCAAGGCCGTCGTCTGCGGTTCGACCGGGAATACATCGGCGTCGGCCGCCGCCTACGCCGCCCGCGCCGGACTCCCGTGCGCGGTGCTGATCCCGCAGGGCCACATCGCCCTCGGCAAGCTCGCCCAAGCGCTGATCCACGGCGCGCGGGTGCTCCAAGTCCGGGGCAACTTCGACGACTGTCTCAACATCGTCCGCGAGCTGGGCGACCGGGCCCCGGTCACGGTCGTGAACTCGATCAACCCGTATCGCATCGAAGGTCAAAAGACCGGCGCGTTCGAGGTCGTCGACGTGCTGGGCACCGCGCCCGACTTCCACTGCATCCCGGTCGGGAACGCCGGCAACATCACCGCGTACTGGAAGGGCTATCGCGAGTACCAGGACGCCGGGAAGACAAAGACACTGCCGGCGATGCTCGGGTTCCAGGCGGCCGGCGCCGCGCCGATCGTGAAGGGCGAGCCGATCGAGAATCCCGAGACGGTGGCCACCGCGATCCGAATCGGGAACCCGGCGTCGTGGTACGGCGCCACCGCGGCGGCCACCGAGTCGGGCGGCGGCATCCACGCGGTGACCGACGAGCAGATCCTCGAGGCGTACCGGTACCTCGCCAACGAGGAGTCCGTGTTTTGCGAACCGGCCTCGGCCGCGTCAGTGGCCGGCCTGCTCGACGTCGGCGTCCCGCGCGGGTCGACGGTCGTCTGCGTCCTGACCGGCCACGGCCTCAAGGACCCTGACGTCGTGATCGGCCAGATCGACGTGCCGTCGGTCGTCGACGCCGACTACGCCGCCGTGCGCGCCGAACTCGGGCTTTAGGAGTACCGGGTCACGTAGCCGCGCGAGCGGAACGTACGCAGCATCCAGTTCAAGTAGGCCATCGACAGCGGGATAAGCACTGCCAGTGCGATCGCGGACTTGGCCAACTCTGACCACGGCAGCGGGTCGCCGTCCAGCACGGTGCGCGCTGCGATCAACGCGTGCGTCGAGGGGAGCAACTCGCTGATCGGTCGCAGCGCGGCCGGTAGCGCGTCGACCGGATAGAAGACGCCCGACAGCGCGACCACGACGAAGAGAACGCCCCACGCCAGGATCTCGGCGCCGTTGCCGAAGCGCAGCACGAACCCCATGACGAACAGCGCGATGCACCACCCCACGAACATCAGCACGCCGACGATCGGCACGATCGCCCAACCGATGGACAACACATTGAACGAGTACAGGACGAGCGCGGCGAGCGCGACGGTCGACAGTCCCACCGCCAGCTTGGCCAGACCGAACAACACCACGCCGGCCATGAAGTCCAGCTCGGTGATCGGCGTCACCATCATGTTGAGCAGGTTGCGCGACCACGTCTCTTCCATGAAGCCGGTCGAGACCGAGATGTTGGCCTGATACAGCACGTGCATCATGAGGATGCCGGTGAGCATGTAGGGCAGGCCCGATCGGCTGGCGCCGCCCTGCTGGCTGACGAACTGGCCGATCGAACCCCAGATCACCGTGTCGACCGTCGGCCACACGAGGATGTCGAACCAACGGTGCCACCCGCGCTTCTGCACGTAGTAGTGCCGCCGCACGATCGCGCCGATGTGCTGCCGGTTGACCCCGCCGTCGAGGACCGTCGGCATTTACAAGTCCTCCTGTCTTCTGGCGGCGGGCCCCGGCCCTTCCGGCCTTCGGCCTCCAGGGACCACCCGCCGCGTGCGGCGGGGACCCCAACCCCGCCGCCTTCTCACAGGTCTTCCTCTGATGCCAGTTGCATGAAGACCTCTTCGAGTGAGTTGCGGCCGAACTGGGCGGCAACCGCGTCGGCGGCGCCGTTGGCCACGACCTTGCCGCGCGAGATGAAGACGACCCGCTCGCAGATTCGCTCGACCTCGCTCATGTTGTGACTCGTGACGAGCACCGCGGTCTTCTGCTCCTGCCACAGCTCGTCGAGCCCGCGCCGGGCCCGAGCGGCGACGTCGGGGTCGAGTGATGCGGTCGGCTCGTCGAGCACGAGCAAGCGGGGCGCGTGCATCGTCGCCTTCACCAGCCCGACCAGCGTCCGCTGCCCGGAAGACAACTCGCTCGCCATCTGATCGGCGAGGTGACTGATGCCGAACCGCTCGAGGCCGCCACGCGCCGCCGCTTCGGCGTCGCGCACGCCATAGAGGTCGGCGAACACGCGCAGCACCTCGAGAACACGCAGCCGGTCGGGGAGCGGCAGGTACCCGGCGGAGAACCCCACGCCGTTCATCGCCGCACTGCGCCCGTGGGGCAACCGGTGGCCGAGGACATCGATCGTCCCCTCGTCGGGAGTGATCGCGCCGAGCAGCATCAACAGCGTCGTCGTCTTGCCCGCACCGTTCGCACCGAGGAGCGCGACCCGTTCACCGGGCGCGACCGTGATGTCGACGCCGGCGACCGCCACCGTCTTGCGAAAGACCTTGCGCAGGCCGCGCGCTTCCAGCACGGCGTCTCCGGGCATGTCGTGATGCTGGCAGACACTGCGCCCGCATGCGTGGCGAATATTGAAGGGAGCCCGAGGCGCAGACGGAAGGCGACCGGGAAGAATCGGGCTGTGACCCGTGTTCTCGTGCTCATCGACGGCGAGCACTACCCGCCGGTCGTGAGGGCGGCGATCGAGCAACGCCCCGGCGTGGTCGGCGCTGCCCTGCTCGGCGGCGGCGAGAAGCTTTCCGGCGACGCCGACTTCGGCGTTCCCGTCGAGACCGGCTCGACGCCGACCGCCGCGTTGGTCGCCGCCCTTGAACGTTTCCGTCCCGAGGAAGTGCACGACCTGGCCGACGAGCCCGTGCTCGACGCCCGTCAACGCCTGCGGATGGCCGCCATCGTCCTGGCGCGCGGACTCCCATATATCGGGAGCGACTTCCGGATCGACCCGCCGCCGCGACCCGTCGTGGCGGCCCGGCCGACCGTCGCGGTGATCGGCTCGGGCAAGCGCACCGGCAAGACCGCGGTGACGACGCAATTGGCGCGTCTGCTGAAGGCCGAGGGCGCGCCGCCGGTGATCGTCACGATGGGTCGCGGCGGACCGCCGGAGCCCGAGCTCGTCGACCCGGCGGCTACCGACCTGAGCGCCGCCGGCCTCGTCGCCCTCGCCGAACGCGGGCGGCACGCGGCCAGTGACCATCTCGAAGACGCGCTCGCCGCTGGTGTCATCACGGTCGGCACGCGTCGGTGCGGCGGGGGACTGGTCGGCACGCCGGCCGACGACACGTTCGCGGCCGGCGTTGCCCTGGCCAACCGCGTCGCCGAACATGCGATTCTGCTGGAGGGCAGCGGGACCGCGATACCCCCGGTTCATGCCGACGCCACCATCTACGTCGTCAGTGCCGACACCGACTTCGAGCTGGTCACGGGGTATCTCGGCCTCTACCGCGTGTTGCTGGCCGACCTCATCGTGGTTACGATGGTCGAACAACCGCTCGCCGATTCGGCAATCGGATTTGAGGAAAAAGTCCGCGAGCTGGCCGCAGGGGTTCATCCCGCGAAAGCCGTTGTTCGCACGGTGTTCCGCCCGGTTCCCCTAACGCCCGTTTCCGGACGTCCAATCTTTTTCGCAACCACTGCAGGGGGTACCGCCACGCAACTCATGGCGGCCCACATGGAGCGGGAGCACGGCGCCGAGGTCGTCGGCTACTCCAATCACCTAGGGAACCGCCGAGCACTCGTGGCGGACCTGGGTCGAATGGAGCGGGCCGAGGTCCTGGTCGTCGAGCTCAAAGCATCGGCGATCGACCTCGCGGCGAGGACCGCCCTCGAGCGGGGAATCGAAGTGGTGTTTTACCGAAACGAAGTAGTGACAGCAGGAGGCGACGGAAGCTTCGACGACCTGGTCCGGAACACGGTCCAGACAGCAACTGAGCGACACCGTCTACATCAATGAATCTGCAGACAACGCAGCGTCACATCGTCATCACGGGTGACGAGTATCAGCTGCCCTACTCAAAGGGACTGATGGCGTCGCGCATCATGGCGACCGGGCTGGCGCCGGCGCGGGCGTTTCACGTCGCCGAGGTCATCGAGGAGCGGCTGCACGCCGTCGACCGGGCGACGATCAGCAGCGCCGAACTCCAGGGCGTGGTCCTGCAAGTCCTGGCCAACGAGGTAGGCGAGCGCTACGCAGCGTCCTACGCCAAGTGGCAGATGGTCGCCCGGCTGCCGATCCCGCTGGTCATCCTGATCGGCGGCGCCACCGGTGTCGGCAAGTCGACGATCGCGACGATGCTGGCGGCTCGCCTCGGCATCACGCGGGTCATCCCGACGGACGCGATCCGCGAGGTGATGCGGTCGATGTTCACCGAAGAGCTGATGCCGGCGTTGCACACGTCGTCGTTCGACGCCGCCCGGCTCGTACGCAAGCCGATCCCCGCCGGCGCCGACCCGGTGATCATCGGCTTCCGTGAGCAGGCCTCGGCGGTGGCCGTGGGCATTCAGGCGCTGATCAGCCGCGCTATCGACGAGGGGACCGACCTCATCGTCGAGGGGGCGCATGTTGTGCCCGCCTTCGTGGACCAGGCCCGGTTCGCCGGCGAGGCGGTCCTCGTGCCTGTCGTCGTGAGCGTCGACGACGAGGAATTGCACCGCAGCCACTTCGCTTTGCGGGCCCACGAGGTGCGTAACCGGCCGACCGAGCGCTACCTCGATCACTTCGAGAACATCCGCAAGATCCAAAAGTACGTAAAATCACTGGCGCTCGAGCACGACGTTGACGTCGTCCCGTCGTACAACCTCGACGCCACGCTCTCCCAGGTGATCGACCTCGTCGTGAACCAGGCCATCAAGGCCGTCCCCATCCCGGACACTGTCCAACCAAGCAAGAGAGGTACCGCTCAATGAGTGAGCCGCAGCAGCTCGAACGCTCCGTCCTGGAGCGCAAGGAGCGCGACGAGCTCCACGCCATCGCCACCGCGATGGGCGTCAAGGCCAATACCCGCACCAAAAAGGCCGACTTAGTCGATCGGATCCTCGACGCCACCGGCGTGGGAACCAGCAACGGCGACGGTGCCAAGACCGAGCCGAAGGCCGAGGCCAAGCCGGCGGCGCCGCCGGTCGAGGCCGAGGTGAAGGCCGAGCCGCAGGCGGCGGCCGACACCGGCAACGGCAGTTCAGCGACGTCCACCGCGCCCACGGTGCCGGCCGACGCACCGGCACCCGCGGCGGCGGGCGCGCCCGCGCAGCCGCAGGACCGTCCGCGGTACGACGGCGGTGGCGGCCAGGGCGGCGACCCGGCGAACCGGCGCAGCCGCCGCCGGCGCGGCCGCGATCGCGATCGCCCAGGTGGCGGCGGTGGCGGTGGCGGTGGTGGCGTCGAGCGCGGCGAGCGCGACCTCGCGGGCCACGGTCAGGAGCAGCAGTACCAGGGCGACCCCATCCCGGTCGTCGGCATGCTCGATCTCACCGACCAGGGCTACGGCTTCCTCCGCGTCGACGGCTACCGCCCCAGTACTCGCGACGTCTACGTCTCGATCAGCCAGGTACGTCGCTTCGCGCTGCGAAAGGGCGACGCGATCGAGGGCGCCAGTCGCCCCGCCGCGGCGAACGAGAAGTACCCGGCCATGCTCCGCGTCGACAAGGTCAGCGGCATGACGCCCGACGAAGCGCGGCAGCGGCCGCGGTTCGAGGACCTCACCCCGCTCTTCCCGGACTCGCGCCTGCGGCTCGAGATGCCGGGGGACTCGGCCAATATGGTCGCCCGGATCGTCGACCTCATCTCCCCGATCGGGAAGGGCCAGCGCGGCCTCATCGTGTCGCCCCCGAAGGCCGGCAAGACCACGGTGCTCAAGCAGATCGCCCACTCGATCGAGGCCAACAACCCCGAAGTGCACCTCATCGTGCTGCTCGTCGACGAGCGGCCCGAAGAGGTCACCGACATGCGCCGTTCGGTGCAGGGCGAGGTCATCGCGTCGACGTTCGACCGCCCGTCCGACGAGCACACCCAGCTGGCTGAGATCGCGATCGAGCGGGCCAAGCGCCTGGTCGAAATGGGCAGGGACGTCGTGATCGTGCTCGACGGCATCACCCGCCTGGCCCGGGCCTACAACCTGGCCGCCCCGGCCACCGGCCGCATCATGTCCGGCGGCGTGGACTCCGGTGCGCTCTACCCCCCCAAGAAATTCTTTGGTGCGGCCCGGAATGTTGAGGAAGGTGGATCGTTGACCATCCTCGCCACCGCGTTGGTGGAGACGGGTTCACGTATGGACGAGGTCATCTTCGAGGAGTTCAAGGGCACCGGCAACATGGAGCTGCGGCTCGATCGGAAGCTGGCCGAGCGCCGGATCTACCCGGCCATCGACGTCAACGCTAGCTCGACGAGGCACGAGGAATTGCTCTTCGATCGTTCGCAGCTAAAGCTGGTGTACTTGCTCCGCCGGGTCCTCAACGGCCTGTCGGAGGACGGCTCCTCGGCACGGGGCCTGGAAATGTTGATGGACCGCATCAAGAGCACCAAGAGCAACGACGAGTTCCTGGCCGAAGTGGCCAAGGCGCCCGTCCCCACGGTTTGAGGAGATCGCAATGAAGGCCGGAATCCACCCCGACTACGTCGAAGCCACAGTCAAGTGCTCGTGTGGCAACACGTTCACGACCCGCTCGACGAAGGCCGATCTCCACGCCGAGCTCTGCAACGAGTGCCACCCGTTCTTCACCGGCAAGCAGAAGCTGGTCGACACCGGCGGCCGGGTTGAGCGCTTCGAGCGTCGGTACGGCGCCCGCAAGAAGAAGGCCTAAGCCTGCTCGAACGTCTGGCCGGCCTCGAGGAGGAGTACGAGGCCGCGCAGGCGCGGATGATGGATCCCGCCGTTGTGCGGGATCAGCACGAGCTGCGCGCCGCGGGCCGCCGCGTCAAGGAACTCGAGTCTCTTGTCGTCGCGTATCGCGAGTACCGCGACATCAGTGACGACCTAGCCACGGCCAAGGAGATGCTCGCCGACACCTCGGGTGACGATCGCGACGTCGTTCAGGCCGAGATCGACGCGGCCGAACGCCGCATCGCCGAGCTCGACGAGGAGCTGAAGGTCCTCCTGCTGCCGCGGGATCCCAACGACGACAAGAACGTCATCGTCGAGATCCGCGGCGCCGAAGGCGGCGAAGAAGCGAATCTCTTCGCCAAGGACCTGTACGAGATGTACTCGCGATTCGCCGACCGCCAGGGCTGGAAGCTCGAGGTGCTCGGCAGCGATCCGTCGGACATGGGCGGGTTCAACGAGATCACCTTCATGGTCAAGGGCGACGGCGTATGGACCCGCATGAAGCACGAGGGCGGGCCGCACCGCGTGCAGCGCGTGCCGGCCACCGAGTCGCAGGGGCGCATCCACACCTCGGCGGCGACGGTCACCGTTCTTCCCGAAGCGGAGGAGGTCGACATCCAGATCGACGAGAACGATCTCCAGGTCGACGTCTACCGCTCGAGCGGTCCGGGCGGTCAGTCGGTGAACACCACCGACTCGGCGGTGCGCATCACCCACAAACCCACCGGAACCGTCGTGTCGATGCAGGACGAGAAGAGCCAGCGCCAGAACCGGGAGAAGGCCATGCAGGTCTTGCGCGCCCGCTTGCTGAAGGCCGAACAGGACAAGCACGCGGCCGAGGCTTCGGAGCAGCGCCGCAGCCAGGTCGGCAGCGGCGGTCGCGGCGAGAAGATCCGCACGTACAACTACAAGGAGAACCGGGTCACCGACCATCGCATCGGGCTGACGGTTCACAGCCTCGACCGCGTGCTCATGGGTCAGCTCGAGGAGATCAGCGACGCGCTCCGCACCGACGAGCGCACGCGGCAGCTTTCTGGCGAGTGAGCCTCCCGGCTCATGAGCTGCGGTGGATTCGCGAACGGGCCCGCAACGAGCGCGAGCTCAACGAGCTGATCGCTCGACGTGAGGGTGGGGAGCCGCTGCAATACGTCGTCGCTCGGTGGGGTTTCCGCACGTTGGAGCTCTACGTCGACCGCCGGGTGCTGATCCCGCGGCCCGAAACCGAAGTCGTTGCCGGCGCCGTTATCGACCTAGACCCACAAAACGTTGTGGTCGATCTCGGCACCGGCAGTGGCGCGATCGCGTGCGCGGTCGCGGCCGAAACCAACGCGGCGCGCATCATCGCAACCGACGCTTCGCCCGACGCACTCGATGTCGCCCGGGCCAACGTCGCCGGGCTGGGGCAGCCGGCGTTGCGAGTCGAGATACACGAGGGCGAGTGGTTCTCCGCGGTGCCCGACGACGTCCGTGGCGCGGTCGAGGTGATCGTGAGCAACCCGCCGTACGTGGCCGAGCACGAGGAGCTGCCCAGCGAGGTCATCGATTGGGAACCACGTGGTGCGTTGATCGCCGGGCCCACCGGTCTCGAGTCGATCGCACACATCGTGCGTCACGCGCCCGAGTGGCTCGCGCCCGGCGGTGCACTGGTGCTGGAGATCGCACCGCACCAACGCGACGAGGTTCTCGCCATGTGCACCGCGTTCGCGCGCTGCGAGGTTCGAAGGGATCTGACCGGCCGTGACCGTGTCCTTGTCGCGCGCGGTTGACGCGTTGCGTCGGGGCGAGGTGGTCGGCATCCCGACCGACACCGTCTACGGCTTGGTCACGCTGCCCGAGTTCAGCGGCCGCCTCTTCGAGGTGAAAGGTCGTCCGCGATCGCTCGAGCTGCCGATCCTGGTTGCTGATGTCGGCCAGGCGCGGACGCTGACAGAGTTCACGCCGCTCGCTGGAAAGCTGGCGGCGGCCTACTGGCCGGGAAAGTTGACCATTGTCGTCGGTGGCATCGGGCTTCGCGTCCCTGCGCACGATGTCCCGCGCCAACTGGCACGCAAGGTGGGTCCGCTGGCCAGCACCAGCGCGAACCGCCATGGCGAAGCGCCGCTGACCGTCGCATCCGACGTTGCCGCCTTGCCGGGCGTGATCGTCGTGATCGATGGCGGCGTGTGCGAAGGCGCGCCATCGACCGTGGTCGACTGCGATGGCGACCGAATGCGCGTGATTCGGCAAGGAGCGATTCAGCTCCCAAGTTCCTGAGAGTCGCCCGGAAGATGGGTCTCGAGAACAACACCGGCATCAACCGATTCCTTGATTCGTTGACGACTTTCCACGCCGGCAAAGAATCAAAGAACGGTTAGCTAACGCGTATGACGCCGCCCGTGCTGAGTGAGCATGGGCGGCCGACGAACTCCTCGCGAGTCATCGCGCTGAGGAGGTCGTTGTCGTTGGAGTTGGCCCAGGTACGGCGGCCGTCGGGCGTGAGGCAGGCGACGATCGCCATGGCCGGTGACCCGTCGCGCTCGTGCATGACCGTGTAGCTCTCGACGGTTCCCGGTCCGTCGAAGTCGGCGACGGACGCACGCGCCGGCGTGGCGTCGACCTCGGCCTGCACGTCGCGGTGGCGGAACTCGCCCGACGCCGGAGGCTCGGTCGAGTACACACCCGCGGCGTGCTTCGTGAGGTACCAGCCGTTCGCCGTACACAGCCCGACTGATCCGGCGTCGTCGCGCAGCACCCCAGTCATCGCCGCGATCGAGTGGGTGACGTAGTTGTTGCCGGGCCCGCCCGCGAACGTGAGGCCACCGGTGACGGTCAGCTCACGGTCGAGTCCCAAGCCGAACTCGTCGGCTCCTACCTCGACCGCGCACGGGAAGCACGAGTAGAGATCGACGTGGGCGAGGTCGTCGCCACCGACGTCGGCCAACTCGTAAACAGCGCGGCTGCACGCGCGGATGGCGGGGGAGGAGTAGAGGTTGTCGCGCTCGGACACGAACCAGTGGTCGTGACCGTCGGCGCCGGCGTGAATGAACACCCACCGATCGCGCGGCACGCCGGCGGCCTCGGCGGCGGCGACCGAACACACGATGACGGCGGCGGCCTGGTCGGTCTGGATGTTGGCGTTCATCAGCTTCGGATACGGAAAGCCGATCATGCGGTTATCGGGCCCGACGGTCCGGATCTCCTCGGCGGTGCGTCGCTGCGGTGACCACGCGTACGGGTTGCCCGACGCGACCTCGGAGAACCGCGCCCACAACTCGGAGATCACCAGCTGGTGCTCCTCGATTGACCGTCCGGCGCGCGCCCGCAGAGCGTTCTCGAAGATCGGGTAGATCTGCGTCGGCATGACCATCGACCGGGCCATCTCGGCCTCCGACGTTCCCGGCCGGTCGATACCGATCTTGCGCGGCTCGGGACCGTCGATCGGCGTCGACTCCTGCGTCCAGTCCTGGGCGACGCCCTCCTTACGGGCCATGAATCGCGAATACACGGCCTCGGCGCCGACGACGACCGCGGCGTCGAGCTCACCGCGCTGGATCGCCAGTGCAGTGTCGTTCACCGCCATCTGCGGCGAGTTGCCGCCGGCGGCCATCTTGACGCTGTCACGGAGCGGCATGCCGAGGCGTTGGGCGAGAAGCGCACCCGGGTTGGGGTAGCGCCATGCCAGCGTGTCGATCACTCGGGCCGACTCGATGCGTTTCAGCAACCCGGCGCCGGCACCGCTGTCGTCGGCCGCCGCCTCGGTGACCTCGGCCATCATCGCCAGCGGCTCGGTCGCGTCGGCCGCTGACTCGGGGCGACGGGTGAGCTGGCCGACGCCGACGATCACCGGTAAACGTGGGTCTAGGGGCACGGGGCGGGAACATACACTCGCTCCATCGACGTCCTTCTTTTGTGCACCGGCAACATGTGCCGTTCGCCGATGGCCGAGGCATTCCTGCGTAGGAAGCTGGCCACCACCGGCTATGTCGACGTGCGCGTCGGTTCGGCCGGGTTGCTGGAGTCGGGCCGCGCCGTTCCCGAGGACGGCGTGAGCGTGATGGCCGGATGGGGCGTCGACCTCGAGGACCACCGCAGCCGCCAGGTGACCGCCGAGATGCTGGACGCCGCCGACGTCATCGTCGCCATGGCGCGGGAGCACTTACGCGAGATCGTGGTCAACGCGCCCGATGCGTGGCCGCGCTCGTTCACCCTTCGCGAAATCGTGCGGCGTGGTGAGGACATCGGTCCCCGCGCCGCCGGACAGCCCCTGGACGAATGGATCGCCAAGCTCCACGCCGGCCGCACACCCGCCATGCTCGTCGGGACGTCCGATACCGACGACGTTCCTGATCCGATGGGCCGATCGCGCCGGGCGTTCGAGGACGCGGCCACCGAGATCGACGAACTGATCACGCGCTTCGTAGCGCTCGTATGGGGGGAGCAGCCGCCGCGATGAGGATCGCCATCGGGAGTGACCACGCCGGGTTCGCGCTGAAACAGCATCTGTTGAAGACGCTCGCCGACCTGGGTCATGAGGTCGACGACCACGGCACTGACAGCGAAGAGGCCGTCGACTACCCGCCGATCTGCGCGGGCGTGGGCCGGGCCGTCGCCGAGGGCCGGGCCGAACGAGGCATTGTCCTCGGCGGCAGCGGTCAGGGTGAGCAGATCAGCGCCAACAAGGTCAATGGCGTGCGGGCTGCGCTGTGCAACGACCTGTACACCGCGCGGTTGTCGCGCCAGCACAACGACGCCAACGTCCTCGCGTTGGGTGGCCGTATCGTGGCTACCGGCCTGGCCGACGAGATTGTCGCCCTATGGCTCGGCACCGAGTTCGAGGGCGGCCGCCACGCCCGCCGCGTGCAGCAGATCGCAGATTTGGAGGCAGACGCTTGAAACGAGACGACGAACTGTTCGCGATCATCGACCGCGAGCTCGAGCGGCAGAACACGACGCTCCAGCTCATCCCGTCGGAGAACTTCACCTCGCGTGCGGTGATGGAGGCGACCGGGTCGGTCCTCACCAACAAGTACAGCGAGGGCTACCCGGGCAAGCGGTATTACGGCGGCAACTACGTCGTCGACGACGCCGAGGATCTGGCGATCGACCGGGCCAAGTCGTTGTTCGGGGCGGACCACGCCAATGTGCAGCCTCACTCCGGCGCCAACGCCAACGTCGCCGTGTACCAGGCGGTCCTGAAGCCGGGCGACACCGTGATCGGCATGAAGCTCGATGCCGGCGGCCATCTCACCCACGGCTCGCCGGTCAACCTCAGCGGCAAGACGTACAAGTTCGTCGCTTACGGCGTCACCAAGAGCGACGAGCGGATCGACTACGACGAGATCCGCGACCTGGCCATGGAGCACCGACCCAAAGCGATCATCGCCGGCGCCACCGCGTACCCGCGGATCATCGAACCCGAGGCCTTCCGTGCCATCTGCGACGACGTCGGCGCACTGTTCATCTTCGACGCCGCCCACATCGCCGGGCTCATCGCCGGCGGCGCTCATCCGAACCCCGTTCCGTATGCCGACATCGTCACGTTCACCACGCACAAGACGCTCCGCGGTCCGCGCGGCGGCGCGATCCTGTGCAAGGCCGACTACGCCAAGGCGATCGACAGTGCTGTGTTCCCGGGCCTTCAGGGGGGCCCACTGATGCACGTCATCGCAGCGAAAGCGGTTGCCTTCGCCGAGGCCACGCAGCCGGAGTTCAGCGACTACGCCCGTCAGGTCGTGACCAACGCGTCGGCGTTGGCGGAGGGACTCGTCAGCGAGGGCCTGCGCTTGCTGAGCGGCGGCACCGACAACCACCTGATGCTCGCCGACCTTCTCGCCTACGACAAGGAACTCACCGGCAAGGTCGTGCAGGCCGCCTTCGACCAAGCCGGGATCACACTCAACAAGAACACGATCCCCGACGACCCGCGGACGGCGTTCGCGACCAGCGGCCTTCGGCTCGGCACGCCATCGGTGACCACCCAAGGCATGCGCGAGCCGGAGATGGCCGAGATCGCAGCCCTCATCGGACGCGCCCTGCGCGGCCGCGACGACGACACCGAACTCGCCGCCGTCCGCGCCGAGGTCGCCACGCTCTGTTCCAAGTTCACGCCCTACCCCTCTTCCTAGAGGCGGGCCCCGGCCCCTTCGCTCCGCTCCGGGGACCACTCGCCTCCATGCGGCGGGGCCCCAACCCCGCCGCGCACGACGCTCCTCCTTGCTCACTCACGTTCTAGGGTCGCCCCGTGCTTGCGTACCTGGCGGTCTTCGGGGCGGCGGCGCTCACGACGTGGCTGCTGGCGTTCCCCGTTCGCGCCATCGCAGTGCGCATCGGCGCCGTCGTTCCACCCGATCCCGGCCGGGTGCACACGTCACCGCTGCCGACCCTTGGCGGCGCCGCGATGTTCGTGGCGTTCTTCGTCGCCATGTTGATCGCGTCGCGCACGAAGCACTTCGCCCCGGTGTTCCACGGCTCGTCCGAGCCCTTAGGCGTGATGCTGGCCGCCGTCGTGATCTTCGCCGTCGGCGCGCTCGACGATGTCGTCGAAGTGTCGCCGCCGGCCAAGTTCGCCGGCCAGGTGCTGGCCGGGACGGTGCTCTATTTCCTCGGCGTATCGATGTTCTACCTGCGCATTCCCTTCGGCGACCTCTTCGTGCTGTCACGCGACCTGGCGCCACTCGCCACGGTGTTGTGGGTGGCCGCCATCGCCAACGCCGTCAACTTCATCGACGGTCTCGACGGCCTGGCCGCCGGTGTGATCGCGATCGGCGCTCTGGCGTTCACGATCTACAGCGCGCAGCTCACCGACGCCGGTCTGCTCACCGCCGACAACGTGGGGCCGCTGATCGCGATCATCGCCTGCGGGATCTGCGTCGGCTTCTTGCCGCACAACTTCCACCCGGCGCGAATCATGATGGGCGATGCCGGCGCGCTGTTCCTCGGGCTGTTGATGGCCACCAGCACCCTGGTCGTCGGTGGTCGCATCAACGACCCGTTCAGCGGCCAGACGTACTTCTTCTACGCCCCGCTGTTCATTCCGTTCTTCATCCTCGGCGTGCCGATCATCGACACCGCGGTCGCCACCACCCGTCGGGCGATTCGGCGGACGGGCATCGACCGGCGCGACACCGAGTCGCACCTCCACTACCGCCTGATGCGCCTCGGCCACGGCCACCGGCGCTCCGTCCTCATCCTCTGGGGCTGGACGGCGATCCTGTCGGGCTTCGTGCTGTACCCGGCGGTCGCCAATCGGGGCAACCAGCTCATCCCGTTCGGGGTCGCCGCCCTGGGCCTGGCGCTGTACACGCTGTTCCATCCGGGCATCCGGGGGACCACCGGAAACACGCCGCGGCCCACCCCGGAGGACGCGCCTTTAGACCTCCCCGGTTAGAGTCCCACGGCCGCGATTTTGGCCTTGAAAAACCCGAGTCGGTGGCGTACATTGAGAATTGTTTCACAAGGTTCGCTGAATCAAAAAGAGGAGTTGGGGTGGAGGAACTCACAGCTCGCCGAGACCTGAACCAAGGGTTTGGCAATGCCATGGGTCAAGCCGTCGAGATGGTCGGTGCGCCGCTCATCTTCGGGTTCCTCGGGTTCGTCCTCGACCACTGGCTCGGCTGGACGCCGGTGCTCACCATCGTCCTCGGTCTCTACGGGCTGATCGGTTCGGCGCTCCGCACGTACTACGCCTACGTCGCCAAGATGAAGGCCGTCGAGGAAGGCAAGCCGTGGACACGCTCGCGGTGAACCCCGTGCCTCCGGTCGAGAAGGAGATCGTCACCGACATGGCGCGGCGCGCGGCCTACGCGGCGCCGGTGATCGTGATCGTCGCCGGTGCGATCTGGGGCGGTCGCGGCGCGCTGTCGGCCGCCTACGCCCTGGGCCTGGTGCTGCTCAACTTCGCCCTCTCGGCGACGATCCTCACCCGCGCCGCGAAGATGTCGCCCAACGCCACCATGGCCGCGGTTCTCGGCGGGTTCCTCTTTCGCATGACGCTCGTCGCCGTGGCGATCGCCCTCGTCAACGACGCCGGCTGGGTCAGCCGCCTCCCGCTTGGCCTCACGGTCGTCGGGACCCACCTCGGGCTCCTGATGTGGGAGGCCCGATTCTTGTCCGTATCCCTCGCGTTCCCCGCGCTCAAGCCGAAGGGACAGTGAACGTGCTCGCGCTCGACTTCCCGCCCGTCAGCCACCTCGTCGAGTGGGGTCCCATCTGGGGCTCCGGCGCACTGGCGATCAACAAGGTCGTCCTCGAGATGATGATCGCGGCCGTCGCCGTCATCGTCTTCTACACGGTGGCCGGCAGCAAGAAGGCGCTCGTCCCGACCGGCGCCCAGAACCTGGGCGAGATGGCCGTCGGCTTCGTCGAAGACGGCATCATCATGGAGACGATCGGCCCGGACGGCCTGCTCTACGCGCCGTACCTGCTCACGTTGTTCAGCTTCATCCTCACCTGCAACATGATCGGGCTCCTGCCGTTCGTGCAGATGCCCCCGCTCGCCCGCTACGGCGTTCCGGTCTTCATGGCGTTGGTGACGTACTTCATCTACAACGTCGTCGCCGTCGTGAAGCAGGGCCCGATCCAGTACCTCCGCAACGTCATGTTCATGCCGGGCGTTCCGAAGGTGATGTACCTCCTGCTGACACCGATCGAGTTCTTCACGGTGTTCCTGATCCAGCCCTTCTCGCTCTCCCTCCGACTCTTCGCCAACCTGCTCGCAGGTCACCTCATTCTGGTGACGTTCGCAGTGCTGACCACTGCACTGTGGGAGGCCACCAAGATCGGCTTCGTCCTGCCGTTCGCATTGCTCGTCGCCCTGACCGGGTTCGAGCTGCTCGTCGCGTTCCTGCAGGCCTACATCTTCACGATTCTCTCGGCCGTCTACATCGGCCGGGCCATGCATCCCGACCATTAAGGAGAAAGAACAGTGCTGTTGCACCTGCTGGCGCCGCTGCATTTCCTCGCTGCGCAAGACTCCGGTGAGCTGCTGAAGGGCCTCACCGCCGTCGGCCGCGGCATCGTCTACGGCGGCGCGGCCATCGGCCCTGGAATCGGTATCGGCATCGTCGTGGGTAACGCCATCACGGCGATGGCCCGGCAGCCCGAAGCCGCGGGCCAAGTCCGGACGACCATGTTCCTGGGCATCGCGTTCACCGAAGCGCTCGCCCTCTTCGGGTTCGTTCTCGCCTTCATCATCTCCGGTTAGGAGGAACAGTCATGCGTACACGCGCCGTACTTGCCGCGCTGTTCGTCGCGCTCGGCTTCGTTGTTCTCCCCATGCGCGCCGCGTCGGCCAAGCCGGCCGGCGAAGCGCAAGAGGAGTGCATCCACAAGCTCGAGGGCGGTGGGTCGATCGACGACTGCCAGAAGGCGCCGAGCCTCATCCTCCCGGCGACGAACGAGATCATCTGGGGCGGTCTCGGTTTCGTCATCGTCTTTTTCGCCTTGGCCAAGTTCGGCTACCCGGCGATCAAGAAGGGCATGGAGGATCGCTCCAACCGCATCCGCGACAGCCTCGACGAGGCCGAGCGGGCCAAGAACGAGGCCACCGGCATTCTCGACGAGTACCAGCGCCAGCTGGCCGACGCCCGTAGTGAGGCCAACCGCATCATCGAAGAGGCTCGCCAGACGGCCGATCAGCTGCGGCGCGACCTCGTGAGCCGGGCCGAGCAGGAGGCCCAGGAGATGCGCCAGCGCACGCAGGAGGACATCGCCGCCGCGCAGCAACGCGCCATGGCCGACCTCCAGTCGCAGGTGCGTGACCTCACGATCGACCTGGCCGAGAAGGTTGTCGGCAAGCAGCTCGATCGGGAGACCAACCGCGCCCTCGTCGACGGCTACATCGCAGAGCTCGAGCGCACGTGATGCGTCATGCCGGAGGCGTGCAATGAGTGACGACCGCATCAACGCCTACGCCGACGCCCTCTTCGAGGTCGCCCGCGCCGAGGGCTCGCTGGGCCGGGTCGAGGACGAGCTGTTCTCGGTTGCCCGCACCATCGAGACGAACGATGCGTTGCGCAATGCGCTCACTGACGAATATGTCCCCGTCGATCGCCGTCAGGGCATCGTCGAGGATCTGCTCGGCGGTCGCGCCTCGGCGACGACCACCTCATTGGTGAGCTTCGTCGTCGGCTCTGGCCGGGCACGCGATCTCCCCAAGATCATCGACCGTCTCGTCGAGAAGGCGGCGGAGTCGCGCGCCGAGGAAGTGGGCGAGGTGCGCACCGCGTACCCGCTCGACGATGACCAGCGTGAGCGTCTCGCCGCCGCGTTGAGCAAGCACACCGGAAAGAAGGTGTCCCTCAAAGTGGTCGTCGACCCGTCGATTCTCGGCGGGGTCGTGGCCCAAGTGGGTGACACCGTCATCGACGGCAGCGTTCGCCGCCGTCTCGAGCAACTCAAGGAAGCGCTATGAGTGAGGCCGCCACGTTCACGCTCGACTCCTCGGACATCGCCTCCGCCCTGCGGACGCGCATGGAGGGGTACACCCCTGATCTCGTCGAGGCCGAGGTCGGTCGGGTCGTCGAGGTCGGCGACGGCATCGCCCGCGTCTCTGGGCTGCCGCACGCGGGTGTCAACGAGCTGCTCGAGTTCGAAGGCGGCGTGCTCGGCATCGCCCTGAACCTGGACGAGGAGTCGATCGGCGCCGTCGTCCTCGGCGACACGCATCACGTGCAGGAGGGCCAACCGGTCAAGGCCACGGGCCGCATCCTCGAGATTCCTGTCGGCGACGGCCTCCTCGGTCGCGTCGTCGACCCGCTGGGCCGGCCGCTCGACGGCAAGGGCCCGATCCAAGGCGGCATCCCGCGTCGTGTCGAGATCCAAGCCCCGGGCGTGGTCGACCGTCAGCCGGTGAAGGAGCCGTTGCAGACCGGCATCAAGGTCATCGACGCCATGACGCCCATCGGTCGCGGTCAACGCGAGCTGATCATCGGCGACCGCAAGACAGGCAAGACCGCCGTGGCCATGGACACGATCATCAACCAGAAGGGCCTCGGCGTTAAGTGCATCTACGTCGCCGCCGGCCAGAAGGCGTCGACGGTTGCCGAGTTGGTCGCCACCCTCGAGGCAGCCGGCGCCCTGGAGTACACGGTCATCGTCAATTCCCCCGCCGACGACCCGGCGCCGTACAAGTACCTGGCGCCGTACTCCGGCTGCGCGATGGGCCAGCACTGGATGGAGAACGGCGAGCACGCGCTCATCGTCTACGACGACCTGTCGAAGCAGGCCGAGGCCTACCGCGCCATGTCGTTGCTGCTGCGCCGCCCGCCGGGCCGCGAGGCCTATCCGGGCGACGTCTTCTACCTCCACAGCCGCTTGCTCGAGCGGGCGGCCAAGCTGTCCGACGCCCTCGGCGCCGGGTCGCTCACCGCGCTCCCGATCATCGAGACCAAGGCCGGTGACATCTCGGCCTACATCCCGACCAACGTCATCTCCATCACCGACGGTCAGATCTTCCTCGACCTCGACCTGTTCAACGCCGGCGTTCGTCCGGCCATGAACGTCGGCACCAGCGTCAGTCGGGTCGGCGGTAATGCGCAGATCAAGGCGATGAAGTCGGTGGCCGGTGGACTCAAGCTCGACCTGGCCAACTTCCGCGAGCTCGAAGCGTTCGCCAGCTTCGGCGCCGAGCTGGACAAGGCGTCACAGAACCTCATCGACCGTGGTCGCCGTCTCGTCGAGCTGCTCAAGCAGGCCAACGGCAGCCCGCTGCCGGTCCAGGAGCAGGTCGTCTCGATCTTCGCCGGCACCGGTGGCTACCTCGACGACGTCGCGGTCGAAGACGTGCGCCGGTTCGAGACCGAACTCCTCGAGTCGGTGCGTACTCGCAACGCCGACCTGCTCGACGGCATCCGCGGCGGCAGCTTCGACGAGGAGCAGCTCACGTCGGCCGTGTCGCAGTTCAAGGACGGGTTCGCCGGCTCGGCGCCCGCCGCCGAGGCGAACGGCTAACCATGGCGGGCGGCAAGGAGCGCATTCTTCGTCGGCGCATCAAGAGCGTCGAGTCCACGAAGAAGATCACGCGCGCCATGGAGTTGATCTCGGCCTCACGCATCGTGAAGGCCCAGCAGCGCGTGGCCGCCGCCCGTCCGTACAGCGAGCAGATAACCGAAGTCATCCGCAACCTGGCCAAGGCCGGCGCCGGGAGCAGTCACCCGCTGCTGTCCGAGCGCGAAGCGGTGAACAAGGTCGGCTTCGTGGTCATCGCCGCCGACCGCGGACTGGCCGGCGGTTACAACTCGGCCGTGATCCGGGCCGCCGAGCGGTCGCTCAAGGAGCACCAGGCTCAGGGCCGCGATTACTCGCTGATGCTGGTCGGCAAGAAGGCGGCCGACTACTTCCGCTTTCGCGGGTATCGCATCGACGCGGTGTTCACCGGCATGACCGACCAGCCGCGTTACGAGGACGCCCGTCAGGTTGCCGAGGAGGTCATGCGTCGGTTCGAGGAAGGCGACGTCGACCTCGTCGAACTGGCCTACACGCAGTTCCTGTCGCTCGGGACCCAGCGCGTGCAGGTGCGTCGTTTCGTACCGATCGAAGCGGCGGCGATCACCGACGCGGCGGCTGAGGGTGGGCCCGAAGCCGACTACGAGTACGAGCCGGAGCCCGACGCGATTCTCGACAAGCTGTTGCCGCGCTACGCCGAGGCTCGGCTCTTCGCGGCGTTGCTCGACGCGTCGGCGTCGGAACACGCGGCGCGGCAGCGGGCCATGAAGTCGGCCACCGACAACGCCGAGGAACTCATCACGGTGCTGCAACGCAAGATGAACAGCGCCCGCCAGGAATCCATCACCACCGAGATCCTCGAGATCGTCGGCGGGGCCGAAGCACTCGCCCAAGCGGCATCCGGCGGTACCGACCTTCTCGTCGACCGCACATTCGCAGCAGACCTGCTCCCATGACGGCGGCCTACGCCCTCCGCTTCGCTACGGGACTACCCGCTGTGTGTGGCGGGGACCCCAACCCCGCCACGTCGTCAACGTTCATCGCTACTCAGAGAGGCCAGCAATGACAGTTACCGAGACACCCGAGACCGCGCTGAAGGACGGCCGCATCGTCGCGATCGTCGGCCCCGTCGTCGACGTCGAGTTCCCGCCCGACGCGCTGCCCGAGTTGCAGGGCGCGTTGCAGTTCGAGACGACCGTCGAGGGCGACACCACCGTGATCGTCGCCGAGGTCGCCCAGCACATCGGCGACAGCCGCGTACGGGCGATCTGCATGAAGCCGACCGACGGCCTCCGTCGCGGCGCGCCGGTCAAGAACCTGGGCCGGGGCATCACCGTGCCGGTCGGCGCCAAGACGCTGGGCCACGTGTTCAACGTCATCGGCGAGCCGCTCGACACGCGGGGCGAGCCGATCGAGGGTCTCGACGAGCGCTGGGAGATCCACCGGTCCGCGCCGCGTTTCGAAGATCTCGACCCCGAGACCAAGATGTTCGAGACCGGCCTCAAGGTCGTCGACCTTCTCGAGCCCTACCGCCAGGGCGGCAAGATCGGCCTCTTCGGCGGGGCCGGCGTGGGCAAGACCGTGATGATCCAGGAGATGATCATTCGCGTCGCCAAGCAGCACGGCGGCGTGTCGGTGTTCGCCGGCGTCGGCGAGCGCACTCGTGAGGGCAACGACCTCTGGCTGGAAATGGCGGAGTCCGGCGTGCTCGCCAACACGGCGCTCGTCTACGGCCAGATGGACGAGCCGCCCGGCGTGCGCCTGCGCGTCGCGCTGGCCGCGCTCACCATGGCTGAGTACTTCCGGGACGTGCAGAACCAGGACGTGTTGCTGTTCATCGACAACATCTTCCGGTTCACGCAGGCCGGTTCGGAAGTGTCGACGCTGCTCGGCCGCATGCCTTCGGCTGTTGGGTACCAGCCGACGCTGGCCGACGAGATGGGTGAGTTGCAGGAGCGCATCACGTCGGTGCGCGGTCGCTCGATCACGTCGCTGCAAGCGGTGTACGTCCCCGCGGACGACTACACCGACCCGGCACCGTTCACCGCGTTCACCCACTTCGACGCCACGACGAACCTCGACCGCGGCGTGTTCGCCAAGGGCATCTTCCCGGCCGTGGACCCGCTGGCGTCTACGTCGAACATCCTCCAGCCCGGCGTCGTGGGGGAGCGGCACTACGGCGTCGCCCGGCGCGTCATCCAGGTACTGCAGCGGTACAAGGAACTGCAGGACATCATCGCCATCCTCGGCATCGACGAACTCACCGAGGAAGACAAGGTCCTCGTGTCGCGTGCCCGCAAGGTCGAGAAGTTCCTCGGCCAGCCCATGTACGCGGGCGAGCCGTTCACCGGCATTCCGGGCACGAACGTCCCGGCCGAGGAGACGGTCGAGGCCTTCGAGAAGCTGGTCGACGGTGAATTCGACGACGTCCCCGAGCAGGCGTTCGTCGCCGTCGGCGGTGTCGATGACCTGATGGCCAAGGCCAAGTCATTGAGCGAGGCGTAGGAAGCGGCGTGCAAGTCGAACTCGTCAGCCCGGAGCGGATCTTGTTCTCGGGCGAAGCCGAGATGGTGATCTGTCGCGCCGAAGGTGGCGACATCGCGTTCCTCGATCACCACGCGCCGTTCCTCGGCGCCCTGGACATCGGCGAGGTCCGCATCATCCGGCAGGGCCAGCCCGACGAGCGGGCCGCGGTCCATGGCGGCTTCGTCGAGGTTCGCGACAACCGCGTGATCATCCTCTCCGACGTCGCCGAACTGGCGAGTCAGATCGACATCAACCGGGCGCGTGAGGCCAAGGCCAAGGCCGAGGAACAGCTGCGCGCCGCGCAGGACGCCGAATGCGAAGCGGCCCTCCGCCGCGCCCACGTCCGCCTCGAGGTGGCTGACGCCGCGTAAGCGCTTGGGCGTCGCCATGCTGTTCGACGCCGTCGTCACCGCGGAGATCGACGGCCTGCGGCGCGCCCTCGGCGAACCGGACCTCGGTCGCATCCCGCCGCACCTGACGCTGATCCCGCCGGTCAACGTCCGCGACGTCGAGGCCGCCGAGCGCGTGTTGCGGGCGGCTGCGCAGGGCGGCCCGCCCATCGTGGTCGAGCTGGGCCCCGTTATGACGTTCCTGCCCGACAATCCGGTGGCCTACCTGGCGGTAGGCGGGGACGTGGACGCCGTGGTCCGGCTGCGCGACCGCGCGTTCCAGCCGCCGCTCGAGCGCGAGCTCACGTGGCCCTACGTCCCGCACGTCACCGTCGCCGACGGGATCGACGTCGACCGCATACGCGCCGCGCCCGACGTGCTGGGCGCATATGTACGGCAGACGACGCTGCGCGACGTGACGTTGCTGCAGGAGAACGGCCGGGTCTGGGATCCGATCGCGACATTCCCGCTCGGCGCGCCCGTCGTGATCGGGCGCGGCGGCCAGCCGCTCGAGCTCGACGTCGTGACGCGCTCGGACGCGGTCGAGATCATGGCGCGGCGGGACGGGCTCGCCGTGGGCTGGGCCGCCGGATGGCACCGCGACGGCACGGCGTGGCTGACTCGCCTCGACGTGGACGAGGCGCACCGACGCGACCACGTTGGGAGCCACCTCCTGGCCGCGTTCGAGTCGTGGGCGGCCGAGCACGACGCCCGGCGCACCGAGGTCTCACCAGCCGCCGATGTCGACGACGGCGCGCGTGCATTCCTCGACGCGCGGGGTTGGCGCGCCGGCACCGCGCGCCAGCAGCGCACCTTTCAATAGGTAGCGTCGACGACGATGTCGCGCCGGCTGGTCACCGCTCTTATCGTCACCGGCGCCCTCTCCGGCCTTCTGGCTGCTGTCGCCTTGCGCCCGAACCTGCCGAGCGCGTTGCCGAAAGTCCTGGGCGGCAGCGACTCCGGCGCCAAGGCCGTGTCGGCCACGAGCGACCCGTTCGTTCACATCGTGGCCAAGGCCATCGGTAAGGAGCTGCCGATCTATCGCGACGCGTCCGACAGCGCGCCACCGACGATGAAACTGCCCAACCCCGGTGAGTACGGCGTGCCCGTTGTCGTCTTGGTCCAGACCGAGAAGGGGGGGTGGCTCAACGTGCTCTTGCCCGTGCGCCCAAACGGGAGCACGGGCTGGATTCGCGCCACCGACGTCACGACGAGCAAGCACGAGTTCCGCATCGAGGTCGAACTCAGCGCGCACCGCCTCACCGTGTACCACCGCGACGGCGTGTTCTTGCAGGAGTCCGTCGGCGTGGGTCGTGGGCCTACGCCCACGCCGCTCGGCGTCTTCTATACGAAGGAACTGCTCCAACCGCCGAACCCGAACACCGCGTACGGCGCGTACGCCTACGGGCTGTCGGGCTATTCGAACGTGCTCACCGACTTCGCCGGCGGCGACGGCATCGTCGGAATCCACGGTACGAACGACCCCGCCACGCTCGGCACCGACGTCAGTCATGGCTGCATTCGCATGAGCAACGCCGGAATTACACGCCTGGCCAAGTCATTGCCCCTCGGCGTGCCTGTCGTAATTCGCCCCTAAAGCGCCCATAACATGGCTTGGGGGTGGCGCGTGCATGTACCGTTACTCCGGTTCGCGCGCTGCGCGCGCACGGGCCGCAGTCAAAGAGGCTGGGTTGGCGAGGGAGGAACGACGTTGAGGCGTGCTGCGTCAGTAATGGCATGGGCGCTAGTCGCCGCGGGGCTGACCTATGTCGGCGGCGCGGCCGTGACCACCTCCGACCGCGTCACGCCTGCGAACTTCTCTGGCTACGCCACCGGTACCGGCATACATGCGCACCTGCTTCGGGCTACCACTGGCGGCTCAGGTTCTGGGCCCGGCACCGAAGTACTCGACGTCGACGAAGCGTTCTCGGCCGCGTCGGTTAATACGGCGGGGCTCCAGTCGACGCTGGCCAACGAGGTCGGCGTGCTCATACACCCCGACGGATCGCTCGCCGGCAAGAAGGCATCTGGCCGCGGGTCAGGCGTTGAGCTCGGTATCGCCACCGACGTGCCGGTATCTGACGCCAACCGTGCGCTGATCCTCTCGAACCTGGCCAAGGCCACGGCGCCGCCCGACACCGGTGTGATCCAAGAAGACCTGCTGGGTCCGCTGCAGATCGATCCCGTGTTGTTCGCGTCGGCCGCGCATGGCGAGGCCCAGGCGCAGATCGGCAACCTGTTCGACCGCTGCCCGTCGGTCCCGCTCGCCGATCCGTTCGGCATGGGTGAGGGCCACCTTGCCCAGGCACAGCTCCTCAACGGCGGCCCCGCCGCGCTGCCGAGCCTGCCGTTCGTCGACGCCCTGCTCGGCACCGATTCGCCGACACCGCAGAACGAACGGGCCGCCTTCACCCGCTCGATCACGTATCCGATCGCCAATGGCGACGGCACGTTCGGCATCGTGAGTGAGGTCCATTCCACCGTCGCCCCCATCACCATCAGCACCGCGCCCGGGCCGCTGGACGACATCACGATCCGCGTCATCGGCGAAGCCGTCATGAAGGTCACCGCGACGGGCAAGCCCGACAACCCGGCGACCGCGACGAACGAGGGCGCCAAGGTCGAGTACACACCGCCTCCGGTGGTCTCGGTCCAGACGATCGATGCCGTGACGCATCTTCCGGTGATTCAAGAAATCATCCCGGCCATCCCGATCCCGATCCTCCCGATCCTGAGCACGTTTGAGGACGCTCGCAAGATCGGCAGCGAGGACGCTCCGCTCCCGCCGGAAGACGCGGCAGACGGCACGCTGGCGGCCGCGGCCGCGGACGTGGTTCGCGTCCGGCTGCCTGGTGGCTTGCTCGACCTTCGTCTGCTCCACGTCGAGGCGCGGGCCCAGGTTCCCGCCGGCGGCTTCAGCTTCAACGATTGCGGCCAACTCAAGGTGACCAAGCACGTGGTCGGCGGCGCAACCGGGCCGTTCACGTTCAACGTCGTCTGCAACAACTTCGCGCTCGACCCGTCGGAGTCCACCTTCACGCTGGCCGACGGTCAGAGCAAGACGATCTCGATCCCGACCGGCACCGTCTGCCTGGTGACCGAGCCCGGTAAGGGCACGGCCAATCGCACGACGATTGCCGAATCACCACCGGGGCCGAACCTCGGCCACTCCGACTCTGACGGCGCGGTGGTGATACCCGCGGCTCTTGGTGTGGTGAACGTCGACGTCACCAACTTCGCCGAGGGCAACCTCAAGGTCATCAAGTCCGCGCAGTCGACACTCAGTGGACCGTTCGGGTTCTCGGCGATCTGCGTGCCGGCGACGGCCGCCGTCCCGGGCACCTTCACGCTCGGACCCAACGACAGCAAGACCTTCGGTCCGATCCCGGCCGGCACTGAGTGCACGGTGGCCGAGACCGACCGCGGTGGTGCCGCCGTGACACGCGTGAGCGACTCGACCGCGCCAGCCGAAGACGGCAAGGTCGGGATCGTCGGCGGCGGCACGTCCACCGTCTCGTTCTCCAACGCGGGGCCGCCGGTGATCATCAGCAAGGTCACCGCCGGTGACGCGGCCGCGGGCAAGGGTCCGTTCAAGTTCCATCTCGAATGCAAGGACCCGTCCGGCGCGGTCATCGCGCTCAGCGCGGCCGACACCGACTTCACGTTGGCCGCCGGCGCGGATCACCGCATCAATACGGACATGCCTGACGGCTCGACGTGTATCGCGTCGGAGGTTGACGCCGGCGGCGCGACCACGACCGTCCCGATCGACACGTCGGGCGCCGACGGTGACCGCACCGTGATCACCAAGCACGGCGAAACGCACGTCGTGACGTTCACCAACACGTTCATCGCCCAGGTGAAGCTCATCATCACCAAGACCGTGGTCGGCACCGGCACCGGGCCGTTCGCGTTCCACGTGTCGTGCACGGGCTTCACCCTCCCGGCCGCCGACGCCGACTTCACCCTGGCGGCAGGCGGTACCAAGAGCATCAAGGCGATCCCTGACGGTTCGACGTGCACGGTCACCGAGCCCGACTCCAAGGGCGCGACCAAGGCGTTCAGCGACACGAGTGGCACGACCACCGACGGTGTCGTCCTGATCCCGGCCGGTAACGCATCGACGACGGTGGCGGTAACCAACACCTTCGTACCGGCGCCGACGCCGCCCAACGCCGTCGCGCCGATCGTCATCCAACCCAGAACCGTCGGCTAACACGCGGTTCTTTCCCCGACTTTGTTGCACTTGTGGTTCTCCCAGAACAACAAGTGCAACAAAGTCCGTGGGTTCTAGTACTCCAAGAGTGAGTACTCCGCGAGCTTGGCGAGGCGGTGGCGGCCCTGGACGTGGCGGACGGTGCCGGAGCGGGAGCGCATCACCAACGAATCGGTGAGGGCGCCGCGGCTGTCGTAGTGGACGCCCTTGAGCAATTCGCCGTCGGTGACGCCGGTTGCCGCGAAGAAGCAGTTGTCGCCGGCGACAAGGTCGTCGGTGAACAGCACCCGATCGAGGTCGTGACCGGCGGCCTTCTCGTCGTCGGTGTTGGCGTACATGCGGGCCTGTAGCTCGCCGCCGATGCACTTGAGGGCGGCGGCGGTGATCACGCACTCGGGCGAGCCGCCGATTCCCAGCAGGATGTCGGCGCCCGACTCCTCGAACGCGGTGGAGATGCCGCCGGCCACGTCGCCGTGCGGGATGAGACGGATGCGGGCGCCCGCCTCGCGTACCTCGGCGATCAACTCGGCGTGTCGCGGACGGTCGAGGATGACGGCGGTCACGTTGCGGACCGACTTGCCGAGCGCCTTGGCGACCGCGTGCAGGTTCTCCGCCGGCGAGGCGGTGATGTCGACCTGTCCGGCGGCAGCAGGGCCGACGGCGAGCTTGTCCATATAGAAGGTCGGCGGCGTGAACATCGTGCCCCGCTCGCTGGCGGCGATGACCGACAAGGCGTTGCCCCAACCCAGGGCGGTGAGCGTGGTGCCCTCGAGCGGATCGACGGCGATGTCGGTCTTGGGCGGCGTGCCGTCGCCAATCTGTTCGCCGTTGTAGAGCATCGGCGCCTCGTCCTTCTCGCCCTCGCCGATGACGACGTAGCCGTCCATCGGCACGGTGGACAGCACCACTCGCATGGCGTCGACGGCAGCGCCGTCGGCGCCGTCCTTGTCGCCCCGCCCCATGAACCGCGACGCCGCCATGGCCGCCGCTTCGGTGACCCGTACGAGCTCGAGGGCCAGGTTGCGGTCGGGGGCGGTCCGCTCCGAGTTCATGGCCGGAGAGTAGTTGGGCGTCGCAGACGCGAGATACTGGCGGCGTGACCGGTCGGGAGCAGTGGCGAGCCGATTTCGACGCGACAACCAAGCTCGATGTCGACGCCGAGACGATGTCGGGCGTCCCCGTCGACGCGGTCTACGGCCCCGACGACGGCGAGTTCCCCGGTCAGTGGCCGTACACGCGCGGCCCGTACGCCTCGATGTACCGATCGAAGCACTGGACCATGCGCATGTTCGCCGGCTTCGGTACGCCGGAGGACACCAACGCCCGCTTCCACGAATTGCTCCGCGCCGGCCAGACCGGACTGTCGACCGCGTTCGACATGCCCACCTTGATGGGCCGCGACTCCGACGATCCGCGCTCGCTCGGTGAGGTCGGCAAGGGCGGGGTGTCGGTCGACACGCTGGCCGATATGGAAGACCTCTTCGCCGGCATCGATCTCGGCGAGGTCACGACGTCAATGACGATCAACTCGCCGGCGGCGATCCTGCTGGCGATGTACGTCGCCGTCGCCGAGGAAACCGGCGTCGCCCGCGCTCGCCTCGGCGGCACGATCCAGAACGACATGCTGAAGGAGTACCAGGCGCAGAAGGAGTACATCTTTCCGCCGCGGCCGTCGATGCGGATCGTCACCGACATGGTGCGGTACTGCGCGGCCGAGATGCCGCGGTGGCATCCGATCTCGATCTCCGGCTACCACATTCGCGAAGCGGGCTCGACGGCCGCCCAGGAGTTGGCCTTCACCGTCGCCAACGGCTTCGCCTACGTCGAGGCGGCCATGCAAGCCGGGCTCGATGTCGACGACTTCGCGCCGCGCCTGTCCTTTTTCTTCAACGCCCACATCGACTTCTTCGAGGAGATCGGCAAGTACCGCGCTGCTCGGCGGATCTGGGCTCGCTGGCTCCGCGACCGCTACGGCGCCAAGAAGCCTCGGTCGATGCAGCTGCGCTTCCATACCCAGACCGCGGGCGTGTCCCTCACGGCGCAGCAGCCCGAGGTCAACCTGGCGCGCGTCGCCATCGAAGCGTTGGCCGGCGTGCTGGGCGGCACGCAGAGCCTGCATACCGACGCGTTCGACGAGGCACTGGCCCTACCCACCGAGAAAGCGGCGCGCCTGGCCCTGCGGACCCAGCAGGTGATCGCCCACGAGACGGGCGTGCCGCTTGTTGCCGATCCGTTGGGCGGTTCGCACTACGTCGAGTGGATGACCGACGAGATGGAGCGGCAGGCCGAAGCGATCTTCGCCCACCTCGATCGGCTGGGCGGCGGCTCCATCCTCGAGGGTGTCTACCAAGGCATCGACAACGGTTGGTTCCAACGCGAAATCGCTGAGGCCGCGTATCAGCTCGAGCGCAAGATCAACACCGGCCGCCGCATCGTCGTCGGCGTCAACGAGTTCACCGATGCCGGTGACGACGAGCGAATTCCGATCCTGTCCATCGGTGCCGAGGCCGAGGAGCGCCAGCTCAAGCGACTCGACACAGTGAAGCAAGGCCGCAATCAAGCAGCGATCGACGCTGCGCTGGCCGCCGTCGTTGACACGGCGCGTCAACCCGACGCCAACGTGATGCCGGCGATCCTCGACGCGGTCCGCCAGTACGCGACTGTTGGTGAAGTCGTCGACGCGCTCGCTACCGTCTTCGGTCGCTGGGCCGAGGATCCGGTCTTCTAGCCAATGCCCGCCACGACGTTCTGCCCATCGTGCGGCGCCGAGTATCTCGCCGGCGTCACCGAGTGCGCGGACTGCCAAATCTCCCTCACCGAAACCCGACCACTCGCCGCCGACGCGCAGTCCGACGTCGATGAGGTCGTGTACGACCTCAGCGATTGGAGTACGGGTGATCGCTCGCAGCTCGAACAGCTCCTCACCAGCGGCGAGATCATCCACCGCTGGGAGGTCGGCACCGACCTCGTCGTCCTCGAGGCCAACGCCGACGCGGTCGAGCTGCTGCTCGACGAGGTCGAGGCGGCCGGCGCGGTACCACCGCTCGCGGCGATCGACGACGAAGCCGATGACGGCGACGACGAGGCGGTGTACCAGGTGATGTCCGATCTCTTCGTTGCCGCCGACCGGCTGCAGAAGGATCCGTCCGATGCCGCCAACGCCGGCGACTTCTACGTCGCCGCCGACGCGGTCGCCGTCACGCCCGCCCCGTTTGGCATCGACCGTCTCGAGTGGCAGCAGGTGCAAGAGCTGGCGGCGTCGTTGGCCACGGCGATGGAGTCGGACATCGACGACGACGTCCTCGCCCGCGACGCGTCCGCGCTCCGGTCGCTGCTCTCGCGGTACATGTAAACCAGCGCAGTGGCCACGATCGCCGACATCGAGATCCGTCACTCGCGCCGGGTCGCGCCGACGCGTCGTGTCGCGCTCGGCGATGCGTGGCTGCCGACAACGCCGGCGCCCGGGCCGGGCGGCCTGCTGCTCGCCGGCATCGTTGCCGTGAAGGCACAGCTGCTCGACATCGACCTGCGCGACGAACTCGATGTTCTGATCAGCCTGCTCGAGTCGGGTCGTCGCATCTCGCAGCCCAGGCTTCGTCACCGGTTCCAAACCGACGTCGTCGGTCTCGACCGCAGCCGTCATCGGTTGGTCGCAGTCGGTCGCGCCGTTGCGCTCGAGCTCGACGATCACGCGCACGACATGCCGCAAGTGCTCGGCGCGGTCTACGCGGCGGCGACGTTGCCGGCGCGTGCCCGACCGACGACGTTCCGATTGTTATGGCGCGCGTTGCGATGGGAGGGCGGCAACGACGCCGCGCTCATCGCGTACCTGAGTGGTGACGTCGCCGGCGTGCATCACCATCGTCATCGCAGCGCGGAGTGGGCATTGGATGTACTCGGTTTCGCCGGCGACATCGTGCCGCCCGCACCAGAGATCCTGGGCCGCTTCCGCCGGCTCGTTCGCGGCGCGCACCCCGATCACGGCGCGCCGGCGGACGACGCCGGTCAGCGCGTGAGCGACCTCACCGAAGCGAAGCGCATCTTGTTGGCCACGCCGTGACGCCGACCGCCGCGCTGTTGCTCACGCCCGGCGCGGGCGCCGACCGCAACCAGAGCGCGTTAGTCGCCATCGACGAACAGCTGGCGACAATGGACATCGTCGTCGAGCGCATGGACTTTCCCTACCGCCTGGCGGGACGCAAAGCGCCCGATCGTCCGCCGGTATTGCTCGCCGCGGTACGCGAGGGCGCCGCGGCACTGGCCTCGCGAACCGGGCTGCCACCCGAGCGCATCGCACTTGGTGGCCGCTCGATGGGTGGCCGCATGTGCTCCATGGCGGTAGCTGAAGGCTTACGCGCGCTCGCGCTTGTATTGGTCAGCTATCCGTTGCACCCACCGGGCAAGCCCGACCAATTACGCATTGAGCACTTCCCAAAACTCGACCTGCCGTGCGTATTCGTGTCCGGAACCCGGGACACATTCGGCACGCCGGCCGAGCTGGAAGCGGCCACGAAGGCCATCCCAGGGCCCGTGACCCGACACTTCCTCGAGGGCGGTGATCACGGGCTGCGCAGGAAGGACGCAGACGTAGCCTCGCTGGTCGCCCAAGCCATGCAAAATTTGTTGGCCTAATATGCCACGCAGAGTGGTCGCCAGCACGATATTGGCCAGTTTGGTGCAGCTATACTCCGGGTAGAGCCGGGGGGCGGAGGCGTGACACCGTCACGCTCAGTGAACGTAGTACTTTGGGTGATGGCGTCATAGGCCCCGGTTGTCTACGTTTCACCGGTGAGTTGTCCGATCTGATGGAGGAAGCAATGTCTTGGAGTAAGGCGAGAGGGCGTCGGCTGAAGGCCGCGCTTGTGAGCGGCGGGCTCCTCGCCGGTGTGGTGGCCGTGTCTCACGGCGCCCCCGCGCAGGCCGTAGCCACGAAGGCGCCGGCTGGTCTGTCGGCCTTCGTCAACGGCACGGAGCTACATGCCCACGCCGTGGCGGTCCCGGACCCGAAGCTTGCCAACGTCAACGAGTCGTTCGCGGTCTCGGCGGTTAACAGCGCCGGCCTGAACTCACGACTCGTGAGCGAGGTCAACGACGCGATCGAGCCGCAGCCCGGTAAGAACGCCTATGCCCGCGGCGGCGGCGTCGACGTCGGCGTCGGATCCGCGTCGCCCACCAACATCAATGGTGAGCCGATCTCGCTGAGCATTGCTGAGTCGAAGTCGCCAACGGCGAATCCGCCGTACACCGACGGTCTCGCAGTCGCGCCGCCGACGGACAACGGCAACGTGCAGACGATCGACCTCGACGGCGCCCTCGACCCGGTTGCCAACGCATCAGCGTTGGGTGGCCGCTCGGCAACGCTGTGGAATCCCAACTATCTCTTCCCGACCCTCGGCAACCCGCTGACATACGGCTTCGGTACTGCCGCTGACGCGCAGTTGCTGAACACGGGTGGCCTCGGTCAGTTCGGTCGCTTCCTCGAGCCGGTGCTGTCCACGGACGCGCCGCCCACCAACTCGCCCGACCGCAACGTCGCCAACTCACAGACGTTCACGTACCTCGTCAATAACGGCGACGGCACGTGCGGTATCGCATCTGAAATCCACATGACGGTTGCGCCCGTCAACATCAACCTGCTCGGCACGACGATCGAAGTCGCCGGCGACTGGGTGATGAAGGGTGTGGCAACTGGCAAGCCCACGGGCAACAAGCTCACGTACGGTCCGTCGTCGGCCGAGGGCGGCACCGCCGTCATCCGCGGCATCGACGACGCCACCGGCGACATCCTGGCTGCCCTGAACCTTCAGGACATCCTCGGTGACACCGGCCTGGCCGAGCAGCTCGACGGCCTCGACCCGCTCGCTGATGTCAGCGTCGGCGCCGATGCCCGCGCCATCTCGCCGCCGAACGCTGACGGCACGGCAACGGTTCCGGACGACACGTCCTCGCCCACGATCTCCCCGACGCACGTCGCCGGGGCAGCCGACGTCGTCCGTCTCAAGATCGGCTCCGCACTCGCACCGCTCGACCTGGCCGACATCCGCGTTGGTCACTTCGAGATGGACCTGCGGGTTCCGGACGGCGGCGTCAACTGCGAGATTCCGGTCTCCAAGACGTTGAGCGTCCCCGTGGCGCAGACGGGCAACGACCTCACCTTCCAGGTGAAGATCCCGTCCGACCCGAACGCGGTCAAGCCCTTCCCGTGTGACCTCACCAACGTGAAGGTCACCGACGTGCTCAAGCTGGAGAAGGCCGACAACCCGTCGAAGCCGCCGCACATGGACCTCGTCAGCGGTACCGGTCCTCACGGTGAGACGGCCACGGTTGCCGGTGACAAGCAGAGCCTTACGTTCGCCAACATCGGCAACTGGAAGCCGGGCGACCCGCCCTTGGTGCTCACCATCAAGGCGCACGTCCCGGCCACCTCTGGTACGGGCATCATGCACAACGAGGCCACCGCCACGGCGACGGCTGCTAACTGCTCCGGCAAGAACAGCATCCTCGGCAACGTCATCGCTCTCATTAGCGGCGACGTCACCGGCGTCGGCACCAAGTTCTTCGGCTCCGACGGCGTCGGCCTCACCGGCAACATCCGCGGTGGCGGTCCGATCTCGGTCACCGGAACCGGCGTGACGCCCCCGGTGCCCGTCGTGCAGGCTGCTGTCCTGGCCGTTACCGGTCGCAATGACTCGATGTACCTGCTGCTCGCCCTCGGCGCTCTCGTCACCGCATTCGGTGGCGTCGGGCTGCGTCGCCGACTGCGCACCAACGCATAGCGCAGCAGCACCAAGTAGTTGAGAAGGGCCCGGGTTCACCCCGGGCCCTTCTGCTTTTCTGCTTTACGGCAGCCTGGCGCGCGATCCCCCCGGCGGGTCCTGTCGCCGATCGGAACCCTCCCCACCGTCCTCGCTTCGCTGCGGGCGGCGGGCCCCTTCCATCGGCACCACCCGCCGGCTTGCGTCGAGTGCGGCCTCCGGCCGCTACCCCGGTGGTTAAGGGGAAGGACTCGGTCCGGAGGGGCATCGAGCCCCCCGAGCCCGAGCTGTCGCGGCATGAGGGTTCCGATAGGGGTCGGGGCGAGGGCGCTCGATGCGCCGGAGACCCGATATTTCGTTCCTCACTAGGGAACGAGATGCCGAAGGCATCGAGGCGAGGGGGTGGCGCCGATGGAAGGGGCCCGCTGAGCGGAGCGAAGTGGGAAGGGGTCGCATCGGTGACAGGACCCGCTCGCCGGAGGCGCGCGTTAGGCGTCCTCGGGATTGAGGTCCTCTAGTGAGCGGTGCGCGGTCTCGGGATACATCGTGATCACGAGGACGGCGAGGATGATCGGGCCGACGGCTACCGCGGCCATCGCGGTTCCGAAACTGTGGTTGCTGGCGATGAAGCCGACGAGCAGTAGGCCGATGACGCTGCCGGCCCGGCCGACCACGCCGATGATCGCGTTGGCCTGGCCCCGTAACGCAGTAGGGAACAGCTCAGGGCCATAGACGCCCAGCGCGGGCACCGTGGCGGCGCCGACGATCGAGCTGATCGTGGACCAGGCCCACAACGGCCAGCCGATCGTCACGTACATCAACACCGTCGTCGCGACACCACCGACGAGCGCGATCGCACCGATGCCGCGCCGACCACGTACGTCAGCGAGGCGGCCGCCGACGACGATCCCGATCGCGCCCGGCGTGATCGTGAGCACCGTGAACAGCGAGATGCGCGTCGCGCTGAAGCCGCGGTCCTCGCGGAGGAACTCGTTGACGAAATAGCTGGCGGGTGTGAAGAACGCCGAAAGCAAGAGGGCCGAGATCGCGAGTAGCCACAGGCGACGGCCATGGCCGGTCAGGCGCGCCCGCGCGTGCGGCGCGCGGAACCGGCGGCTTTCGGGCAGGTAGCGGCGCAGGTGCGCGACGGGTAGCAGGCCGAAGAGGGCGATCGCGAACAGGATGCGCCACCCACCGTCGCCGGTATCGGCCACCGGCAGCAGAAGCACGGCCAACCCGCCGCCACCGGCGCCGGCCATCGTCAGCAATCCAACGGCGTAGGCCCGAGCGCCGGCGGGCATCTCCTCGGCGGCCATGATCGTGACGATCACCGCGGTCGCCGTGAGCAAGCCCCGCGCCGGGACCTGTGTCGCGATCAGCGTCGGCAATGACGTCGTCAGCGCACCCAGGGCGGTCACGACACACGCGGCTGCCGTTGCGGTCAGCAGCACGCCGCGGCGGCCTCGGCGGTCGGTCAGCGCGACGAGCGGGAACGACAGCAGCAGGTCAAAGCGGATGGCGGCGAGACCAATGCCTTGTGCGGCCTTATCGGCGCCGAACTGGTCGGCGGCGAAGGTGATCGTCTGGCTCAGCAGGATCGTCGCGTAGCCGAGCACCATCGAGAGCACGGCCAGCGCCGCGAGGGTGGTCGCCGCCTCGGCGTCGAGGCGGTCGGGTGGTGCCCACCAGGGCGCCCGGCCTTCGTCGGGCTCCAGGCGGGCCAGTGCGCCTCGGTAAGGGCCTCGGAAGAGCCAGCCGAAGTACGGGATGGCGAGGTCGGCGTCGATGACCTGGCGCACGAGGTGGCGCCCGTCGCCGCGCGGCGTGACGGTCACGCGGCGCTGGTAGTGGGTGAACGGGCCCTCGTCGAGCTCGAAAAAGCCGTCGGCGGCCGCTCGCTCCCGCACGAGGCCCGAGCGGGGCGTCAGGACTGCGGTCACGCAGGCGTCGTCGACCTCCCGCTCGGTGACGATCGGCCGCACGCCGGGACCGTAGGGGAACACACGGCCGGCGTGCGGCGTTCTCCATGGGAGAATGCCCACAGTGGAAGCCCAGCTGCTCGACGCCATCGAAGCGATACGCCCGGCCTTGCAGGTCGACGGCGGTGATGTGCGCGTCATCGAACTCGATGAAGAGAGCGGCCGCGTCGACCTCGAGCTGCTCGGCGCCTGCGGCGGATGTCCGATGTCCTCGCTCACGCTCAAAGCGGGCATCGAGCGCATCCTCAAGGACCGCGTCGACGGCCTGACCGAGGTTCGGGCCAAGGGCATCGACTTCGATGTCATCGGCGAGGACCACTAAGTCACGCTTGTAGATTCGCTGGGTGCGCCGTAGCGACCCCAGCGAGCTGGTCGATGCCGCCGTCCGTGGTGACCGCGCCGCGGTCGCGCGCCTCATCTCCCTGATCGAGCGGGGTGGGCCGGCGGCGCGTGAGGTTGGCCGGCTGACGTATCCCCTCGGCGGCACCGCCTACACCGTCGGCCTTACGGGCGCGCCCGGCGCGGGGAAGTCGACGCTGACCAACCGCTTGATCGGGATGATCCGGGCCACCGACGGCGAAGTGGCGGTGCTGGCGATCGATCCGACGTCGCCGTTCAGCGGTGGCGCAATCCTGGGCGACCGCGTCCGGATGCAGGACCATGCCACCGACGCCGGCGTGTTCATCCGTTCGATGGCGACGCGCGGCCACATGGGCGGGCTCGCGCTCGCCACACCCGAGGCGATCCGTGTGCTGGACGCGGCCGGCTTCCCGGTCGTGCTGGTCGAGACCGTTGGTGTGGGTCAAGTCGAGGTCGAGATCGCCGGCGAGGCCGACACCACAGTCGTCGTCGTGACGCCGGGATGGGGCGACTCGGTGCAGGCGAACAAGGCCGGGTTGTTGGAGATGGCCGACGTGTTCGCCATCAACAAGGCCGATCGTGGCGGCGCCGAGGACACGGCGCGCGATCTCGAGCAGATGCTCGACCTCTCGGCGCCCAGCGACTGGCGACCGCCGGTGATCAAAGTGGCGGCGGCCACCGGGGACGGCGTCGACGATCTCTGGAACGCCGTCGCCGAACATCGTCGTTTCCTCGAGAAGGACGGCCGGCTCGAACGCCGACGAACCGAGCGCGTCATCACCGAGTTGGGCGCGATCGTGACGCACCAGCTCGCGCAGCAGGCGGGCGACGCACTGGCCGACGGCCGGTTCGAGCAGTTGCGCGCCGAGTTGGTGGGCCGGCGCACGGATCCGTATTCGGCGGCAGAGGAGGTCATGCAGTGGATGAGCGATTCGTAACCGCCGAACGACGCGACGACGGCGTGGCGGTCATACGACTCGACCGACCGAAGATGAACGCGCTCTCGACGGCGCTGCTCGGTCAGCTGGCGGACGTCGCCGCCGACCTCGCCGCCGACCCGCCCGGCGCGATCGTCGTGTGGGGCGGTGAACGAATCTTCGCCGCCGGCGCCGACATCAGTGAGTTCGCCGGACCGGAGGAGGCGCGGGTGGTCGGCGGCGCGTTTCGCGCCGCGCTCGACGCGCTTGCCGCGATTCCGCGGGCGTCGATCGCCGCCATCGCCGGCTACGCGCTCGGTGGCGGTTGCGAGCTGGCCCTGGCATGCGACTTCCGCGTCGCGGCGGACACGGCCAAGCTCGGCCAGCCCGAGATCCTGCTCGGGATCATCCCTGGTGGCGGGGGCACCCAACGCCTGGCCCGGCTGGTCGGCCCGGCGCGCGCCAAGGAGATCGTGTTCAGCGGGCGACAGGTGGCTGTCGACGAGGCGCTGCGGATCGGCCTCGTCGATCGCGTCGTGCCGCCCGACGTGTTGTTCGAGGCGGCGACGACATGGGCGTCAGAACTGGCCGCCGGCGCCGTCGTCGCCCAGGGGTTGGCCAAGCGGGCCATCGACGACGGCCTCGACGGTTCGCTGGCGAGCGGTCTCGACCTCGAGGCGTCGTTGTTCGCAGACGTGTTCGCGACCGACGACGCCACGATCGGTGTCGAGTCATTCCGCGAGCACGGACCTGGCAAGGCGAAGTTCATTGGCCGATAAGGGTCTGATGTCGCCGGACCCGCAGTGGTACAAGCGCGCCGTCTTTTACGAGATATTCGTGCGCGGCTTCTTTGACTCGAACAACGACGGCTGCGGCGACCTCAAGGGTGTAATCGAGAAGCTGGACTACCTCGAGTGGCTCGGCGTCGACTGCCTCTGGCTCCTGCCCTTCTACCAGTCACCGTTGCGCGACGGCGGTTACGACATAAGCGACTCGTTCACCGTCCTGCCCGAGTACGGCGACCTCGGCGATGTCGTGACCCTCGTCGAACAAGCGCACCGGCGCGGCATCCGGATCATCGCCGACCTCGTGATGAATCACACGAGCGATCAGCACCCGTGGTTCGAGGAATCGCGAAAGGACGCGACGAACCGCCGGGCCGACTGGTACGTATGGAGCGACGACGATCAACGGTGGCCTGACGCAAAGGTGATCTTCTGCGACGTCGAGCACTCGAACTGGACGTGGGATCCGCAGCGGCAGCAGTACTACTGGCACCGATTCTTCAGCCATCAGCCCGACCTCAACTTCGCCAACCTCGAAGTGCAGGAAGCCATGCTCGAGGTGCTCCGGTTCTGGCTCGACATGGGCCTCGACGGTTTCCGACTCGACGCGGTGCCGTACCTGTTCGAGCGCGACGGCACCAACGGCGAGAACCTGCCCGAGACGCACGAGTACCTCAAACGGGTCCGCAAGGAAGTCGACGCGCTCTACCCGGGCCGCGTGTTGCTCGCCGAGGCCGACCAGTGGCCGGCCGAGGTCGTCGACTACTTCGGTGACCAGGGCGACGAGTGCCACATGTGTTTCCACTTCCCGCTGATGCCCCGGATGTTCATGGCGGTGAGCCAGGAGCAGCGCCGGCCGATGACGGAGATCCTCTCCCAGATGCCGGCGATCCCCGACGATGCGCAATGGGGCATCTTCCTGCGCAACCACGACGAACTCACGTTGCAGACGGTGACCGACGAGGAGCGCGACTACATGTGGTCGACGTTCGCCGCCGACCCGCGCATGAAGCTCAACCTCGGCATTCGGCGCCGGTTGGCACCGCTCGTCGAGAACGACCGCCGTCTGGCCGAACTGCTGCACGCGCTGCTGTTCAGCCTGCCGGGAAGCCCGATCCTCTATTACGGCGACGAGATCGGGATGGGCGACAACATCTACCTCGGCGACCGCGACACGGTGCGCACGCCGATGCAATGGTCGAGCGACCGCAACGCTGGTTTCAGCCGCGCCGACTTCGCCCAGCTGTACCTGCCGCCGCTGATGGACCCGGTGTACGGCTTCCAAGCGTGCAATGTCGAAGCGGCGATGCGGAGCCCGAACTCGTTCATCCACTGGATGCGCCGCATGCTGGCCGTCCGCAAGCAGCATCCGGTGTTCGGCACCGGAACGTTCGAGATAATCGACGGCGACAATCCTGCCGTACTGGCGTATCTGCGCCGCTTGGGCGACGACATCGTGGTCTGCGTCAACAACCTCTCGCGCTCGGCGCAGCCCGCACAGCTGCCGCTGGGCGCGTTCAGCGGGCACGAGCCGGTTGAGTTGCTCGGCAAGGTCGCCTTCCCCGCCGTCGGTGACGACCCTTACTTCGTGACGCTCGGGCCGCACGCGTTCTACTGGTTCCAGATCACCGCTGACTGACGCCGCCCTCGACCAGCTCGCGTAGGCGGAGGAGGTTGCCGCGCCACACGCGACGAAGAATCGGTGCCGCGACGCGCGCCGCCATCGCGCCACCCTGCCGGCGGGGGAACACGAGGGACTCAGTCCAGACGAATCGCGTTCCCGTCTCGATCGGCACGAGGTCGAACCGTCCCTCGCCGGTAACCAGGCCGACGTGCCGAATCGCCATTGCCTCGCCGTCGCGCCAATCGGTCACTTCCATGCGATCGGTGAGGCGGAAGGGACCGATCCGCGTGTCGCAGTCAAACGTCGTACCCACGCCGCGACGCTGCGATGACGTGAAGCGGATCGCAACCGCATCTTGCATCCATTGCGTGTGGGTCTCGATGTCCTCCACGCACGCCCAAACGGTCGCCGGTGGCGCCGAAATGTCCACGCTGACCCGAACCGTCGGGCTCATATTCCCGGGCGGGCTCCGTCTCCGCCTCCGCCCTTCCTCATCACCAGCCAAACTATCCGCCGTGTTTGGTGACTCCGAACGGCCGCCGCGTGTGCGGCGCGAGCAGGATCGGGCCCTGCGCGCCTACGTGCGCCGGCAGGTGTACCCGTACTCGGCCGCCAACCGGAACCGACTGAGCGCGGCAGGGATCGGCCCGCTGGGCGTCCGCGACGCCGCCGACTTGCGCCGGCTGCCCCCGGTGTCGTGGATCGACGTGGGCGACGGCTCGGAGCTGATCCTGCGACCGCATCGCACGACGATCACCCGGCTTGGCTCGCCCGGTCTGGCGTTCCGCGTGCTGTTCGCCACGCTCCTTGGGCGCCGCCACACGCTGAACCGTTCGGTGATCGAGCCGGTGTACCGGCCGATCCACTGGCTCATCGACCAGGGGATCCCGGTGGGCGTAACCGCCAACGACCTCGAGCGGTTGAGCGAGATCGGGCGGCGTTGGCTCGAAGCCGCCGGCATCCGCCGGTCCGACATCGTCGCCAGCGTCATTCCCGCCGGCCCGTTCCTCGACAACTTGCAGCTGATGGCGGCGACGCGTCGCGCCGGCGTCGCCGTGGCGTCACTCGAGAATCCGCCGCCGCTTCAGGACCTGGTGCGCATCCGCCCGACGGTGCTCGTTGGCCGGCCACGCGACGTTCTGGCCGTGTGCGAGGACGCGGCTCGTTCGAACTCGCCCGCTCTCGCCCAACTGCACACGGTGTTGGCAACCGGCGAGATGCTCGACGAGTCGACGCGGCAGTCGATCGAACGGTTGGTCGGCACGCGCGCAGTGGTGATGTCGGCCTGGGCGCCGCCGGGCGTGCGCGCCATGTGGGCGGAGTGCCGCGGCGGCGAAGGCCTGCACACCTGGCCGGCGGCCGAGGTAATCGAAGTCGTCGATCCGGCGTCGCTCGAGCCGGTGCCGGCCGGCACGCAAGGCGAAGTGGTGTGGACGTCGCTGGGGTGGGCGGGCACGGTGACGCTCCGCCTGCGCACTGGCCTCCGCGCCGTTCTGCACGAATCGCCGTGCAGCGTGTGCAAGCGCACGACCCCGCGTCTGGTCCCGGTCGCCAGCGTCGCGACCTTCGCGCCAGTGCTCGATGGCCATCCCGGCGTCGCCGCCTGGCAGAGCGAGCTTTCCCGTCGCGATGGCTTGGAGGAGCTCGTAGTTTTTGTGGCGCCGAGCCGACCCGGCCATCCGGGGCGACTCCTCCGCGACCTCGACCGCCGTTTGCAGGCGACGCGCGCGGCCACCCAATTCGTCGTGCTGACGCCCGAGGAGCTGGAACGTCGCATGGCCGACAACGGCTACAGCCGAGTCGTCGATCGGCGCTCGCGGTGACGGTGTACCTCGACCACGCGGCCACGACGCCGATGCGGCCGCAGGCCGTGGCCGCCATGCTCCCGTACCTCACCGAGCACTTCGGCAATCCGTCGGGCGCCCACGCGTTGGCGCGCCAGGCGCGCGCCGCGATCGACGACGCTCGCGATGCCGTCGCCGCCGCGTTGGGCGCCCAGCCGGGCGAGATCGTCTTCACCGGCAGCGGTACCGAAGCCGACAACCTGGCGATCCACGGCCGTTTGCGCGCCGCCGGTCCCGGGCGCGCTGTTTGCAGCGCGGTCGAACATCATGCGGTGCTGCACCCAGTCGAGTCGACCAATGGCACCGTCGTTGCCGTTGGCGGAGACGGTGTCATCGACCTCGAACAGCTGGCCGCGACGCTCGATGACGACGTCGTCGTCGTGTCGGTGATGCTCGTCAACAACGAGGTCGGGACAATCCAGCCGTTGGCCGACGTTGCCGATGCGGTGCGCCGCCACGCGCCCAACGCGCTGGTTCATACCGACGCGGTGCAGGCCGCGCCGTGGCTCGACATCGCCGACGTGGCCGCCGCCGCCGACCTGGTAGCGGTCAGCGCGCACAAGTTCGGGGGGCCCAAGGGCGTGGGCGCGTTGGTGACTCGCGACCGGGCGTCCCTGGTGCCGATCATCGAAGGCGGCGGCCAGGAGCGCGATCGTCGTAGTGGGACCCACAACGTGGCCGGCATCGTCGGCATGGCGGCCGCGCTGGACGCGACCGTTGCCGAGCGGGCCGCCACGGTGGCGCGGGTACGTCGCCTCCGCGACCGGCTGACCGACGAACTACTGCGCGCCGTGCCGAACGCCATCGAAACCGGCCGGCGGGAGAACAAGATCGCCGCCGCGTGCCATCTGTTGTTCGAGGGCGTCGAGAGCGAGGCGCTGGTGTTGCTGCTCGACGACGCCGGTCTGGCCGCATCGGCCGGATCGGCTTGCGCAAGCGGCGCGCTCGAGCCGTCGCATGTGTTGCTCGCGATGGGTGTCGACCGCTCGTTGGCCCGGTCGGGCCTGCGGTTATCGCTCGGGTGGTCGTCGACCGATGACGACGTCGACCTCGCGCTCAAGGTCGTCCCCGAAGCCGTCGCCCGGTTGACGAAATGAGGATCCTCGTTGCCATGTCGGGTGGCGTCGACTCGTCGGTCGCCGCTGCGGTCCTGCGCGACGCCGGTCACGACGTCGTCGGCGCCACGATGAAGTTGTGGGGCGGCGAGAGCGACTCGGGCTGCTGCTCGGTCGCCGACGTCGACGACGCCCGACGCGTCGCGCAGCAGCTCGGTCTCGTCCATCACGTCTTCAACTTCACGGACGACTTCGACAGTCGCGTGGTCGATCCGTACGTCGATGCGCACCGACAAGGACGTACGCCCAATCCGTGTGTCGAATGCAATCGCCATCTCAAGTTCGACCGGTTCCTCGTGCGGGCGATGCAACTCGGCTTCGACGCCATCGCAACCGGCCATCACGCGCGCGTCGCATCGGTCGACGACCGGTGGCGACTCTGTCGCGGCGCCGATCCGGCGAAGGACCAGTCCTACGTCCTGTCCATGCTCGGGCAGGACGCGCTCAGTCGGTGCCTGCTGCCGATCGGCGAGTTGACCAAGCCTGAGGTGCGGCATCGCGCCGCCGCTCTGGGTCTTCGCACCGCCGCCAAGCCCGAAAGTCAGGACGTGTGCTTCATCCTCGGCGCTCGCGGTCGTGGCGCGTTCCTCGGTGATCGCATCGACTTGCACCCGGCGACGGTGATGGACGCCGAGACCGGGATGGCGATCGGCTCGGTGGATGCGGTCGAGCTCGTCACCGTCGGCCAGCGGCGAGGCTTGGGCGTCGGCGGCGGCGACGTGCGCTACGCCATCAGCGTGGATGTCGGCGACCGCCGCGTCACGGTCGGGCGGCGCGGCGCGCTCGATACCGACGTGACGCCGTTGGGATCGTTTGCGTGGGTCGACCAGCCCGCGCTCATCGGCACCGCACTGCGGGCGCAGACCTCGGCGCACGGCGCGTCGAGCCGGGCCATCTTCACCGGTGACGGGCTGCGGTGGGCCGCGCCGGTACGCCGTGTGGCGCCGGGCCAGACCGTCGCTCTGTACGACGAGGACGACGATGCGGTGATCGGCAGCGGGGTGGCGTGAGCCCGCGCGAGCTGCCCCGACGCGAAGCCACCGCCCGCCAGGCCTTGCTGGCCATCGGCCTGGTGTTCTTCGTCGGGTTGATCCTCGGCTTCGTCCTCGGCCGGACGCTGTAGCGGGTTACCCGACGGGGTAACCCCGCGCGAGGACCTCGGCCAGAACCTCGGCCGGACGCGTCGGGGCGATCAGGAGCCGTTCGGTGCTAACCGTCTCCGCCGTGGGCCGCCGCCCGGCACGGGTGACCACGAATACCCCGGTCGGCCCGGCGAGCCGCAACTCGAGCGCCAGCCCCAGTGCGCCCGCGGTGAGATCGAGGCGAGGGGCGTCGGCGTCGACCTCCGCCGGGCCCATGCCGGCGATGGCGGCCCGCTGGAACAACGTCGGATCGGCGAGGGTCAGCGGGTCGTGAATCACGATGCCGGCGGGCACGAGGACGACCCAGCGTCGGGCCAGGCCGTACAGGGCCCGCCCGGCCACCACCGAGCTCGCGGCGGCCACCACGGCCACGGGCACACCGACCGCCCAGTTGCCGCCGGCGAGGAGGAGCACCGCCGACGTCGGCCCGCCGACCAGGGCCGCCCACGCCAGGGCGGCCGGGCCGACCAGGGCGATGCCCGGCGGGCGCAGCGAGAAGCGGCGCTCGTTCGGGTAGGCGGGGCCATTCACGAAGACGGCGGCCGTCGCCGGCGCGAAGGCGACGCCCAGCGCCACCGCGGCATTGAGCGCGCCGAGAAGCGTCGTGTGCCCTCCCGCCGCCGCCAGGGCGACGGCCAGCAGGGCCGCCGGGGCCGCCACCCGCCACACGGTGATGCCGACGGGGTGGGGAACGAGCGTGGCGACCAGGGTGAGCGCCCACACGGCCCACATCCCGGCGGTGGCCGCCGCCCGCACGGGGCCATCCCAGCCATGGACCGCGGCGCCGAGAGCGCCGCCCGCCGTTATCGGCATCAGCGCCCAGGCGGCGCGTCCGACCCATGGTGCGAGCCGTTCGACCGAGAGAGGGTGGGTTTGGGTGACCGTGATTGACGGTAATAACCTCACCCGGTAGCGTTTGTCGAAATCGCTCACGCTGAGTGGTTGAATTTCGGTGCGCTGGGTGCGTACGGAAAAGTACCTGAGGGGACGGAAATCCATGCTCAAATCAGCGGCATTGGCGGGCCAGCGCATCAAGGGGCATGGTCGCCGCCGAGTCGTATCAGTCGTCAGCCTCGCGCTGGCCGCGGTTACCGCCGCCGCCTTCGCGACCTTCAATATCGGGGGTGCTGAGGCCGCGGCTCCGAACTCACAGCTGCTCACCCCGGCGTTCTCGACGTCGAGTGACTTGGCGCTCGATCGCACGTTCCCGCTCGTGCTCAACAACGGCGGCGTCGCCCACATCAGCTCGAACGCCGACGGCTCGGGCAACATCAACGCCGACGACATCATGGTCATCACGGTGACCCGTGAGAACGGCACCGAGGCCACCGTCGTCCACACGTTCAACAACGAGGCGTGCACCACCGACGTTCCCAGCGCGCCGATCACGATTCCGGCGCTGCCCGGCAACAACGTGGTCCGCGTCATCATCGCCAACAACGAGAATTGCGGGCTCCCGTCGGGCGCCCTGTCGAACCTCTACATGGCGGTCAACTCGCAGCCGACGACGGTGCGGGCCAAGCCGATCGTCCTCGAGCTCCTGGCTCCGACCCCGCCGTTGGTCACCGCCTACCCGCTCAACCTGACGGCCAAGCTCACCGAGACGGCAACGGTCTTCCCGATCTCGAGCCGCACGCTCAGCATGCACGCCGGTGACGCCAGCGGCGCAGTCATCTGCACCGCGGTCACCGACGCTGACGGCCAGGCCACCTGTGGCGGCCTTGTCGAGGACCTCACGGCGATCCTGGCCTTCGGCTGGTCGGCGACGTTCGCCGGCGACGCGTTCTACCTGCCGAGCGCAGGCAGCGCACCGCTGATCGATCTCGGCGGTACGGCGATCCTGCCGCTTCCGTAGCACCCAGCACGACACAGATTCTGAGAGAGGGTCGGCCTTTGGGCCGGCCCTCTCTTGTTTGTGTCCGTGCCAGACTGCGATTCATGGCCGACGTGAGGCTCGTTGATCTCGACGTGATCCGGCGCTACAGCCTGGCGGTCCGCCAGGAGACGGCGCCGGCCGAGGAACTGCTCGCCGTGCTCGACGCCAGCCGCGAAGTCGTGCTCGCGGTGCTGAACCGGCACGGCTCGTCTGGGGAGTGAGCGACACCGCCAATCCCGCGGCTCGGGCCGACGAGCTGCGAGCGGCGATCGTCCATCACAACCAGCGGTATCACGAGCTCGACGATCCGGAGATCAGTGACGCCGAGTACGACGCGCTCGTCCGCGAGCTGCAGGTCATCGAGGAGACCCATCCCGAGCTGGTGACGCCGGCCTCGCCGACGCAAACGATTGGCGCGGCGCCGTCCACCCTGTTCGCGCCGGTGAATCACCGATCCCGGATGATGTCCCTCGACAACGCCATGTCGTTCGACGAGCTCTTGGCGTGGGGCAAGCGGATGGAGCGGTTCATCTCCGGCGACGTCGACTACGGGTGCGAACTCAAGATCGACGGCGTGGCGATCGCGCTCGTCTACGAGAACGGCCGCTACGTGCAGGCCGCCACGCGCGGCGACGGCACTACCGGCGAGGACGTCACGCCCAACATCGCGACCGTCGCTGCCATCCCGGAACGTTTGTCGATCAAGAAGCCGCCAGCGCTGCTCGAGGTGCGCGGCGAGGTGTACATGCCGGCCGCCGCGTTCGAAGAGCTGAACCGGCGTCGGGCCGAAGCGGGCGAACGGCTGTATCCCAACCCGCGCAACACGGCGGCCGGGTCATTGCGCCAGAAGGACCCGAAGGTCACCGCCACTCGCGAATTGGCGTTCTTCTGCTACCAGTTGGGCGCGGTCGAGGGCGGGCCCGCCTTCGCCCGTCACAGCGAGACGCTCGAGTTCCTCGCTAGCGCGGGGCTGCCGGTCAATCCCGAAGCCAAGGTGCTCGACACGCTCGACGATGTCCACGCGTTCTGCCAGCACTGGCAGGAGCACCGTCACGACCTCGGCTACGACATCGACGGCGTCGTCGTGAAGGTCGACAATCTCGCCCAGCGGGGCGAGCTGGGGGCGACGTCGAAAGCACCCCGTTGGGCGATCGCGTTCAAGTTCCCGCCCGAGGAGAAGACGAGCCTCCTCAAGGACATCATGGTGTCGATCGGTCGGACCGGGAAGGCCACGCCGTTTGCCGTCCTCGATCCCGTGTTCGTCGGTGGGTCGACCGTCGGCGTGGCGACGCTGCACAACGAGGACATGGTCCGGCTCAAGGACGTGCGTCCCGGCGACACGGTGATCGTGCGCAAGGCGGGCGACGTGATCCCCGAAGTCGTGGGTCCGGTGCTGACGCTGCGCCCGAAGAAGTCCAAGCCGTGGTCGTTCCCCAAGAAGTGCCCGTCGTGTGGCGGCGACCTTGTGCGCCGTGACGGCGAGAGCGACACGTTCTGCGTGAACCCGTCCTGCCCCCGCAAGCGGGCCGCCGGCATCGAGCACTTCGTGTCGCGCGGCGCGATGGACATCGAGGGGCTGGGGGAGCGGACGATCGGCGAGTTCCGCGATCGCGGCCTGCTCGCCGACGTCGCCGACATCTACGCGCTCGACTTCGATCAGGTTCGCCAGCTCGAGGGCTTCGGCGATATCTCGGTGAACAACCTGCGTGACTCGATCGAGCGATCGAAGGACCGGCCGCTGGCCAACCTCATCGTCGGCCTCGGGATCCCGCACGCGGGCGGTGCGGCCGCCGTTGCCTTGGCCCGGCACTTCGGTCACCTCGACCGCATCATCGACGCATCCGAGGACGCGCTCGCCGCCGTCGAGGGCATCGGCCCGACGATCGCCGCGAGCCTCAGCGCATGGTTCGCCGTTGACGAGAACCGCGCCGTGATCGAGAAGTTGCGCGTCGCGGGCGTGAACTTCACCGGACCCGAGGCGCCCGACGAGCCGCAAACACTGGCGGGCATGTCGATCGTCGTGACCGGCACCCTCGACGGCTTCTCACGCGAAGGCGCCGAGGAGGCGATCAAGGTGCGGGGCGGGAAGTCGCCCGGAAGCGTGTCGAAGAAGACCACCGCGGTCGTCGTCGGCGCCGAACCGGGTCAGGCCAAGCTCACCAAGGCCGAGGAACTCGGCGTCCCCATCCTCGACGAAGCCGCCTTCGCCCAGCTCCTACAAACCGGCGAACTGCCGTAGTGGGAGCCGGCCGTAAGTAGTCGCAATTCAGGCGAGAGGTGGCGGGGGCTTGGGGGTCCCCCGCGACGCAGCGGCGGATGGTCCCGGGAGGCCGAAGGCCGACAGGGCCGGGGCCCGCCGCCAGGATTAGTGGACCTCGAAGCACCAGGTGTAGGGGCGGTGGAGGGCGTTCTCGATGGTGGTTTGCCAGAGCTCGACCTTGGCGCAGTGGCGGCCCGGGCTCAGCTTCGACAGATCCTTGCCTTCGCCCGGGGTGAACGAGATCCGGTTGAGGCCGGCGATGTGGTCGACCTGGTCCTCGGGGAGGCGATTGCCGTCGATCGAGAGCACGCCGGTGTAGCCCGCGGCCAGGTCGACGGCGATCTCGGTCTGGCGCAGGACGAGGTCGCCGGGTGCGGGCTCGACGTGGCGCACGGCGACGTCCCTGATCGCCGGTTGTTGCTTGTCGGTTGGACGGGTGAACGCATAGAAGAGCCCGGCCACCGAGCCGGCGAGCAGCAGTGAGATCACGACCCGGCGGACGGTGATCACGTCGACTCCGGCAGGTGCACGGCGGGAAACAGCGGCGTCGACACGATGACGAGGGTGACGACGGTCGCGGCGGCGACGATCTCGAGCAAGCGCCACCCGACAGGTGCGCTGCCCCCCAGGGCGGCGACGGCAGCGGCCAGCTCCCACACGAGCACCGCGAGGTAGGCAGCCGGCTGCCGCCGGGCGAGCAGCCAGCAGAATGGGAACTTCACGGCGAGGAAGGCGATCACGATGTCGGCGCCGTGTTTGCGCGTGAGGCCCACGACGGCGATGAGGATGGCGGTCTCGGCCGCGGCCAGTGCGGCGGCCGCAGTCAGCGTCCAGGGCCGCGGCGTCACGAGGTGGCCTCGTCGGCGAACAACCGGGCCAGGCGCCGGTTCATCACCTCGATGCGGATGCGGAGCTCGCCGTCGGGCATGCCGTCGCGGATGCCCTCCATGACCTTCCACATCCGGGGGTAGACGACGCCCTCGACGTCCTTGGCGAAGCGGTCGTCGATCGCACCCATCTGTATGCGGACGAGGAGCGCACCGAGGTGGCGGGCCAGCGTGGCGGGCAGCGGGTCGTCGTCGGCCTCGCCCTGGGCCACCAACCGGTCGACCATGGTCTGTAGCTGCTGGGGGTGCCACAAGTCGCCCGCCTCGACGAACTGCTCGATCTCGTCGGCCAGTTCGGGGCGCACCGGCCCAGTCTCCGACAGGGGTGCTCTAAACGCCAGCCGACCGCCGGTAGCGTTGTTGCGATGGCCGTGTCACGCATCGGCGAATTCGTCGGGCGCGTTCTCGGCGACCGGTACCGCCTCTTGGCGCCTCTGGGCACCGGCGGGTCGGCGCACGTGTTCCTCGCCGAGGACGTCCGCCTCCGGCGCCGCGTCGCCGTGAAGGTGCTGCACGCCGCCCTGGCCGACGACGAGGCCTTCCTCAAGCGATTCCGGGCCGAGGCCCAAGCAGCGGCCGGTCTCAACCACCCGCACATCATGCGGGTGTTCGACTGGGGCGAGGACGGCGGCGGCGACCTGTCGGGTCCGTTCCTGGTGCTCGAGTATCTCGGCGGCGGCAGCCTGCGGGACCTGCTCGACCGCGGCCACCGGCTCACGCCGTCCCAGGCGCTGCTGGTCGGCCTGGAGGCGGCCAAAGGCCTCGACCATGCCCATCGCCGCGGGCTGGTGCATCGCGACATCAAGCCGGCCAACCTCCTGTTCGACGACGAGGGCCGGCTGTGCGTCGCTGACTTCGGTGTAGCCCGGGCCCTCGCCGAAGCGGCGTGGACGGAGCCCACTGGCGCGGTCATCGGCACGGCGCGCTACGCGTCGCCCGAGCAAGCGAAGGGCGGGTCGGTCGACGGGCGGGCCGACGTCTACGCGCTGGCCCTCGTACTCGTCGAGATCGTCACCGGTCAGGTTCCGTTCGCGGCCGACACGACCATCGCGACGCTGATGGGCCGGGCGGAAACACCGCTTGTCGCTCCGCCCGCCCTCGGTGCCCTCGCCGACGCGGTGAACGCTGCGGGTGCGATCGATCCTGCTGAGCGGGTTGACGCCGCTGGTTTTGTGAAGGCGCTCGACCGGGCGGCGCGGGAGCTCGACGCGCCCGAGCCCCTTCCGCTTGCGCCCGCCCGCCCCGAGACCGAGATCACCGCGGTGATCGATCGCGATCCGACCGAGATCGCGCCCGTCGTCCTCGCCGAAACGGCGCGGGCGGCCGCCCCCGCCACTCGCCGCCGCCGGCGTCGCTGGCCATGGGCCCTGCTGGCCGCCGCGCTCATCGCCCTGGCCGCCGCCGGGGGCGTCTACGCCAAGGACAACATCCTCGTGGCCTCGCACGCGGTTCCCGTCCTCGCGGGCAAGTCGCTCTCCGAAGCGCGGACGATTGCGGCCCGTCGCCACTTCAAGGTGCACGTGCAGGATCGCGTGAATCGAAACGATACGAAGGTCGACGACGTCCTGAGTCAGAACCCGCCGTCGACGGCGACGCTCAAGGAGAACCGCACGATCGAAGTGGTGGTGTCGCTCGGCCCGTTCCCGGTCCTGGTGCCCGACCTGACCAACGTGGATGCCGACGAAGCCTCGCGGCGCCTGGCCGCCGCCGGCTTCACCGTGGGCCATGTCACCTACCCGTATGACGAAGTCGTCGCCAAGGGCATCGTGCTCGACTGGCAAGGCAAGGGCGGCGAGCTGCCCAAGGGCACCTCAGTCGATCTCACGGTCTCGAACGGGCCACATCCGGTCACGCTGTCGGACTGGAAGGGCAAGCCCTTCGCCGACGCCGAGGCGGCGATGAAGAGCGTCGGCTTCAAGGTCCAGCGCAAGGACGTGTACAGCGACACGTACCCGCAGCCCGGCACGGTGGTCGGCACCTCGCCGGGCCCGGGTGACGTCGAGCGGGGCGCCACGATCGTCGTCAGCGTCTCGCAGGGCCCCGAGACGGTTGAGGTGCCCAACGTCGTCGGCATGAATCTCGACAACGCCACGCGCCGTCTCGAGAGCGCCGGCTTCGTCGTCGAGGTCAACGGCCGGGCCAAGGGTCGGGTCGTTGGTCAGGACCCGGCGGGCGGCACCAAGGCCAAGCGCGGCTCATTGGTCGCCATCGCCCTCCTGTAGGTAGCCTCCCCGAGCACATTCGATCTGGGAGGACTCATGGGCGCACTCGACGGGCGCGTAGCCATCATCACCGGGGCGGGCCGGGGCATCGGGCGCGAGCACGCGCTCCTGTTCGCCCAAGAAGGCGCCAAGGTCGTCATCAACGATCTGGGCGGGGCGATGGACGGGACCGGCGACGATCGCACGCCGGCCGAGCAGGTCGTCGACGAGATCAAGGCGATGGGCGGCGAGGCGATCGCCAACGCCGACAACGTCGCCGATTGGGAAGGCGGCAAGCGGATGATCGACGCCGCCGTCGAGGCGTTCGGCGACCTGCACGTGCTCGTCAACAACGCCGGCATCTTGCGCGACCGCGTCCTCGTCAACATGAGCGAGGAGGAGTGGGACGCCGTCATCCACGTCCATCTCAAGGGTCACTTCGTTCCGGCCCGCCACGCCGCCGCGTACTGGCGGGAGCAGTCCAAGGCGGGCAAGGACGTGAAGGCATCGATCATCAACACGTCGTCGACGTCGGGCCTCCTCGGCAACCCGGGTCAGACGAACTACGGCGCGGCCAAGGCCGGCATCGCCGCGTTCAGCTCGATCGCGGCCACCGAACTCGGGCGCTACGGCGTGCGGTCCAACACGATCGCGCCCGCGGCCCGCACCCGCCTCACCGAAGCCACGCCCGGCCTGGGCGACGTGATCAAGGCGCCGGAGGATGCGGCCAAGTTCGACGTGTGGGACCCGGCCAACATCTCGCCGCTCGTCGCGTACCTCGGAACCGAGAACTGCCCGCTCACTGGCAAGACCTTCTTCGTGCAAGGCGGCCGCGTCGCGCTGTTCCAGGGCTGGACGATGACCGACACCATCGACAAGGACGACCGCTGGACCGTCGCCGACCTCGAGACCGAAATGAAGCGCTTCGCCGGGTAAGCGCACGGACTTTCGCGCACTTTGCTGTCGCATTCGGAGGTAAATGCAACAAAGTCGGGTAGGGATGGTCCTCGCGTAGTCAATTGTGACTAGGTGGAAATGGTCCTACCGCATGTGTGGTTGGATTCATACACTGCGATTGCGCAAGCTCCTGGTGGGTGGCGTGTCGAGGCGGTGTTCCCCAGCCACCGCCGGTGCCGCCACCCACCTGGGGCTTGTGTTTTCTCCCGCTAGTTTTCCGCCGTGAGTCCGCGCGACCCCGGTGAAGACCTACCGACGCTCGGCCCCGCCGCGGGCGACGAGGTCGTCGTCGTTCCCTGGCCCTTGCTGTTCCGCCAGCGCGTCGCCGCACGCGTCGAGGGCAGCGAGCGTTTCCGGTGGATCGTGCTCTGGACGGTGCTGGCCGGGCTGTTCTCGGTCAACGTCACGTTCACGATCTTTGCCGTCGCGTTGCCTCGCATCTCGCGTGAGCTGGGCACCACCGAGAACACCCTCACGTGGGTGATCACGGGCCCCATGCTTGCCTTCGGGATCGCCGCGCCCGCACTGGGCCGGGCCGGCGACGTATGGGGCCACCGCCGCGTGTACCTCCTCGGCATGGGCGGCGCGGTGATCGCCGCCGCGTTGTCGGCGCTGGCGTGGAGCCCCGGATCGCTCATCGCCATCCGCACCGTGGGAGCGCTCGAGGGCGCGGCTACCGGCGCGGCGTCGATGGCGTTGATCTTCCGGGTGTTCCACCCCGACGACCGCGTCAAAGCCATGGGTTGGTGGTCGCTGGTCGGGGCCGGCGGACCGGTGATCGGCGTCGCCCTCGGCGGCGTCGTCATCCAGCACATCGGCTGGCGCTGGATCTTCGTCGCCCAGGTGCCGCTGACGATCGCGGCGATGGTGCTGGCCGCGGCCGTCCTACCGGAGACGGAACGATCGAGAGAGGTTCGTTTCGACGCGGCGGGCGCGGGCTTGCTCGCCGGTGCGGTGACCTCCTTCTTGTTCGCGGTCAACCGCGGACCGGAATGGGGCTGGTCGAGCCCCGCCGTGGTCGCCGGCTTTGCCCTGGCGCCGGTGCTCGCGGTGGCCTTCGTCCTGGTCGAGCGCCGCGTCGAGGAGCCGCTGCTGCCGCTCAACTACCTCAAGCGTCGCAACTTCGCATTTCCCATCGGCGCGCAAGCGTTCGCCAACTTCGCGTACATGGGCGGGTTCATCCTGGCCCCGTCATTGCTCACGCACTTCTTCGGCTACGGCGAAGAGCACATCGGCCTGTTGGTGCTGGCCCGACCGTTGGCCTTCTCGATCACCGCCCCGATCGCTGGGTACCTCGCGGTGCGGGCGGGGGAGCGGTCCGCCGCGATCACCGGCTCGATCGCCGTCGTCGCGTCGATGTTGTTGTTCGCGACAGTTGGAGCGTCGTCGAGCGACATGCTGGTGATCGGCGCCCTCGTGTTATCGGGCATCGGGTTGGGTGTCTCGTCGCCCTCGATTGCGGCGAGCGTGGCCAACTCGGTCGACGAGACCTCGCTCGGTATCGCCAGCGCCGCCCAGCAGCTCATGACCCAAGTCGGCGTCGTCGCCGGCATTCAGCTCATGAAGACCGTTCAGACGACCGCGTCGTACAAGGCCGCGTACACCGTGGGCGCCGCCGTCGCCCTCGGCGCGGTGGTCTGCGCGTTCTTCGTTCGCAGCGCCGAGCGTGACGAGGTTGCGAGCCTCGCGGTCGTTACTCCGTGATGTCGGAGATCCGCTGAGCCAATTCGGTGGCGGTGGCGTCGGGCGCACCTGATTGCATCGCCATCATCTTGGTCATGTCGCCCTGGACCTTGATCTTGCCGGCCATGAACGCCTGCATCCCCGCCTGCGGATTGCCGTCGACGAATATCGCCTTGGCCGTTGCGTAGTCGACCGTGACGGTGACGTCGGGGTCGGGCAGATGCCCGGTGTCGAGTTCCATCTCGCCTGATGACGTGTCCATGTGGGCCTCGAGCGTGCCGTCGCCGAACGGCACCTCGGTGATGATCTGATTCATCTTGACGACGTGGGCCGACGGCGGCACCTTGCCGCGGTACTCCTCGCGGATCTTCTTGGCCTCGGCCATCCACTCGTCGCTGAGGAACGGATACTTCGCCACGGTTCTCCTTCGTCGTCGGGTCGCTAGACGCTAGCGTCCGCACCAATGGCGCAGCCGGCGAAGAAGAAGGCCGCTACTAAGACTCCTGCCAAGGTCAAGAAGGCCGCAGCCAAGACGACGACCCGCGCCCGCCCGAAGCCGCCGAAGGACACGATCACCACCGTCGGCGCCGGCGTGCCGCTCGAGTTCGAACCGGCGGTTGCGTCGGTCATAGAACCCGAGTTGCCGCGCGACGACAGCTATCTCCGCCTACTCCTCGTACTCCTCATCTCTGCCGCGTTCTTCGAGGGCTACGACAGCTCGATCCTTGCCCTGCTACTCCCGAACATCCAGAGCACGTTCCACGTGAGCGAGGCCGTGCTCGGCATCACCCGCATCCCGATCGAACTCGGGTTGTTCGTCGCGTTCTTCGTCACCCGACTATCCGACCGCGTCGGGCGCAAGCCGTTGCTGCTGTGGTCGGTCGTCGGCTACACGCTGTTCACGGCGCTGACGGCCGTTAGCTGGGACATCTGGTCCTTCGCGTTCTTCCAGTTCGCCTCGCGCATCTTCCTCGGCGCCGAGTACGCGGTCGGCGTCACGATGATCGTCGAGGAGTTCCCCGCCGCCCGGCGCGGCCGTGCCCTCGGCACGTTGCTGACCTTCAGCGCACTGGGGACGATCGTGGTCGGCCTGCTGCTCGGCGCTGGCTTGCAGGACGGACCCCTCGAATGGCGGTCGTTCTACCTCGTCGGGTTGCTGCCGCTTCTCGCCCTGGCGTTCTTCCGGCGCCGGCTGCGGGAGACCCGTCGCTTCCTCGAAGAGAAGGCCAAGCGCGACGCGGGACAAGCGGTCGAGAAGGTGCCGTTCCTCGAGCCGTGGAAACCGCAGTACCGGCGCAACGTCGTGCTCGTCGGCATGATCCACATGCTGCGGTCGATCCCGCTGTTCGGCAGCACCGCGTGGTGGGCGTTCTACGCCGAGCGCGAGCGGGGCTTCAGCGAGGCCGAGGTGGCGATCTACATCATCGCCGCCTACGGCATCGGGTGTGTGGGGTACTACGTGTGCGGCCGGTCGATGGAGCGTTGGGGCCGGCGGCCCACCGCGATGGTGTACTTCGCCGGCGGCATCTTCTTCTCGATCGTGTTGTTCCAGGTGAGCGGGAAGGCGATCAGCTTCTTCGGGTTGATGCTCGCCGTGTTCTTCGGGCTCGGGATGGGCCCCGTGATGAGTTCGTTTGCTACCGAGCTGTTCCCGACCGAGATTCGGGGCCAGGCGGCGGCGTGGATCCGCAACTGGTTCGAGATCGCCGGCTATGTCTTCGGACCCGCGCTGGTCGGGATCCTGGGCGATCACTCCACCGGCGCCATCGGCAACATCGGCGACACGGTGACGTTGCTGATGGTCCTCCAGGTGCCGACGATCTGGTTGGTCTGGCGCTACATGCCCGAGACCAAGGGCCTCGAGCTCGAGGACATCGCTGAACGCGAGATGGCGGTGATTTCGCAATGAAGACGCGACCGTTCGTCGTGGGCCTGGTCGCCTGCCTCGCGATCATGGTCGCGATCGGTGTGGTGATCCATACGCTCAACGCCGGCCATCATCGGCCCGAGGGCGCCGCCGAGCGCTGGCTCGCCGCCGTCAGCGACACGACGCGCAAGGGCGTGCGCGCCGACGCGGCCAAGCGGGCCGAGAAGATCGGGCCGGTCGCTCTCGCCGCGCCGCTCATCCCGGCCGACACCAACGACAAGGGCGCCTTCCCAGATCTCGAGGTCGGCAAGGCCGCCATCGACGGGACCGCGGCGCGCGTGCCGTACCGCCTGCACCAGCGTGACGTCGACGATCCGGTCGACGGTGTGATCGTGTTGGCCAAGGTCGGCGACGACTGGCACGTGACCGCACTCGACGGTCGCGCGTCGACGGAGCGGGTCCCTTCGGAGGGCGGTGCGCCGCCGTCGAGCGCACCGATCGGGTTGTGGGTCGGCGCGGTGCTGGCGGGCGTGCTCGTAACCGGCGGCGCCAGCGCGCTTGTCGAGTGGGCCACGCGCTCGTCTCGCCGAGCGCTGGCCGCCACCTAACCTCTAGGCACGATGCCGGCGTCGACCCGACCCGAGCGCCTTGAGGCGCGCGAGCGGAATCCGAAATGGAAGAACCCGCCGTTGATGATCGACATGTCGATCTGTATCAACTGCGACGCGTGCATGCGCCACTGCCCGCCGCAGTTCGGCGCCATCTTCAATCACGGCATCGACGTGATCATCATCCCGGAGCTGTGCTCAGGCTGCGACAAGTGCCTGGATCCGTGCCCGGTCGACTGCATCCACCCCGATCCGGAGTGGCAGCCCGCTCCCGACGAGTGGTGGAGCGAGCCGGCGACCGACGACCGCTACCGCCGGTAGGCGCGGGCCGAGTTAGTCGCCGATGCCCGGGGGGACCGGGCACGGCCCGCCAGGGGCTATGAGGAGCGTGGAGCCGAACAGGGTCGCCCAGCCGTTGACGCCCGAGCTGCCGACGGACAGGCAGGACACAAGCACCTGGTTGTCGTTGGTCCTGATCCAAACGACGGGATCGCGGCCCACGGTGATGGGCCCGGCCGCCCGAGCCGCGGTGGCGTTGAGCCCGCCCAGAGCGGCCCCAACGGCGATACCGGCCATTACGAGTCTGCGTCCCCTCATCCCAAGCCCCTCCGTGCCTCGTGTGGTTGCAACTCTACGCGGCGGCTCGATCTTGACTAGGGGTTAGCATGGGGTTATAACCTAACCCCATGCCCAAGGTGAACGTCTACCTCCCCGACGAGCTGGCCGAAGCTGTGCGAGCAACGGGCGTGCCGGTCTCCACCGTGTGCCAGCGCGCCCTCGAGGAAGCGGTCCGCGAGGTCCGCAGCATCAAGCTGGCGCCCGGGGTGACCCCCACGTTCGAGCGCTTCACCCAGCGCGCTCGGAACGCTGTGAGGTTGGCGGCGGGCTTTGCTGCCGACGACGGCGTCGACCTCGGCAGCGACCACGTGCTGCGCGGGCTGGTTGCCGAGGGCGAGGGCGTCGCCGCCCGGGCGCTCGCGCAGCTTGGTGTCACCGGCGAGCGGGTGGCCGGCGCGATGGAGAAGCGCTCCTCGACCGCTGACGGCAACGCGGTGTATCTGGAGGCGCTGAAGGAAGCGTTGAAGCTGGGCCACAACTACATCGGCACCGAGCACATGCTCTTGGCCATCTCTCAGGCGAACACCACGGCGCGCGACGTGCTCAGCGACCTGGGCGTCCCGTCGTCCGCCCTCCGCTCCACGGTCATGCAGATCCTGACGAGCATTGGCGCCGGTCCGCCGGCCAAACCGGCCGACGTCTCCGCCCAGCTCGATGCCGTCGTGAAGCGCCTCGATGAACTCGAGAAGCGCCTTCCTCAGTAGCCCGTAGGCTCTCTGGCCATGCCGGAGCGCCTGACTCGCGACGACGTCGCCCATGTCGCCCATCTGGCGCGCCTGGATCTCACCGACGACGAGATCGATCTGTACACCGAGCAGCTCGGTGCGGTCCTCGCCCACGCCGCCGACGTCGAGGCGCTCGACACGAGCGGCGTCCCGCCGACCGCCCACCCGTTGCCAATCGTGAACGTGTTGCGCGACGACGTCGTAACCCCCGGCGTCGATCGAGAGGAAGTGCTCGCCCAGGCGCCGGCGGTCGAGGACGGCCGCTTCAAGGTGCCGCGCATCCTCGGTGAGGCGCCGTGACCGCCACCGAGATCGCCGACGCGGTACGCGCCGGAACCACCACGGCCCGTCAGGTGGTCGAAGAGCATCTCGCGGCGATCGCGGCGCGCGATCCGGAGCTGCACGCCTTCAATCTGGTGACCGGCGACGAAGCGCGCGCCGCGGCCGACGCCGTGGACCTCGCCGTCGCCAACGGCCAGGACCCCGGTCCGCTGGCCGGCGTGCCCGTCGCGCTCAAGGACAACATGTGCACGCGCGGGATCCCGACGACGTGCGGGAGCAAGATCCTCGACGGCTGGCTCCCGCCGTACGACGCGACCGTCGTGCAGCGGATCGCCGCCGCCGGCGGCGTCATCGTGGGCAAGACCAACCTCGACGAGTTCGCCATGGGTAGCTCGACCGAGAACTCGGCGTTCGGTCCCACGAGGAACCCACACGACATCACGCGCGTTCCCGGTGGATCGAGCGGGGGGAGCGCGGCGTCGGTCGCCGCCGGCTTCGCACCGCTGGCCATCGGCAGTGACACCGGTGGCTCGATCCGCCAGCCGGCTTCGCTGTGCGGCGTCGTCGGCATGAAGCCGACGTACGGCCTCGTGTCGCGCTACGGGCTCGTTGCCTTCGCCAGCAGCCTCGACCAGATCGGTCCGTTCTCCACGACTGTGGAGGACGCGGCCACGCTGCTCGAAGTGATCGCCGGTCACGACAGCCGCGACTCGACATCGCTGGCGCAGCCGGCGCCGCCGGTGCGGCAGGAGGTGACGAAGGGCATCGAGGGCTTGCGCGTCGGGGTCGTGCGCGAGTTGCTCACCGGCTGCGAGCCCGACGTGGCCGCCCGGCTTCACGAGGCGGCCGATGCGCTCAGCGCGGCCGGCGCCAAGGTGGACGACGCCACTGTGCCCGCCGCCGTGTACGGCGTGTCGGCCTACTACTTGATCGCGCCAGCCGAGGCTTCGAGCAACCTGGCGCGCTACGACGGCGTGCGATACGGACTGCGCGTCGACGGCGCCGACATCACCGCGATGTACGGCGCAACGCGCGCCGCAGGCTTCGGCGCCGAGGTCAAGCGCCGCATCATGCTCGGCACGTACGCGCTCTCCGCCGGGTACTACGACGCGTACTACGGACAGGCGCAGCGCACGCGCACGCTCATCATCCGCGACTTCGATGCGGCGTACGAGAACTTCGACGTGCTGCTGTCGCCGACGTCGCCGACGACCGCGTTCGAGTTCGGAGCCAAGGCCGATCCGCTCACGATGTACCTGTCGGACGTGTGCACGATCCCGTGCAACTTGAGTGGTCAGCCGGCGATCAGCGTGCCGTTCGGCACCGACGGCGCCGGCCTCCCGGTAGGTGTGCAGGTGATGGCGCCCGCGCTCGGTGAGCAAGTTCTCTTCCGCGTCGCTGCTGCGGTCCAACGGGCGGCGCCGTGACGGACTACGAAATCGTCGTTGGGCTCGAGGTGCACTGTGAGCTCAAGACGGCGACCAAGCTGTTCTGCGGCTGCGCGAACGAATTCGGCGCCGAGCCCAACACCCACATCTGCCCGGTGTGTCTCGGGCTGCCCGGATCGCTGCCGGTCATCAACCGCAAGGCCGTCGAGTTGGCGATGCGCATCGGCGCGGCGTTGGAGTGCGAGATCAAGCCGAGCATCTTCCACCGGAAGAACTACTTCTATCCGGACATGCCGAAGGACTATCAGGTCTCCCAGTACGACGAGCCGATCAATGTCGGCGGCCACCTCGAGCTGCCCGATGGTTCGCGCGTCGGCATCGAGCGGGCGCACATGGAAGAAGACACGGGCAAGACCACGCACGTTGGCCAGACGGGTCGCATCCATGGCGCCGACTATTCGCTCGTCGACTACAACCGGTCGGGCGTGCCGCTTGTCGAGATCGTCAGCGCACCGGACATGCGCAGCGCCGAACAGGCGCGGGCCTATGTGAGCGAACTGCGCGCCATCCTCGTCGCCGCCGGCGCGTCCGACGGCAAGATGGAGGAGGGTTCGCTGCGCGTCGACGCCAACGTCTCGGTGCGGCCCCGCGGCGAGACCGCGTTCGGAACGCGGTGCGAGATCAAGAACCTCAACTCGCTGCGTTCGCTCGGCCGCGCCATCGAGTACGAAGCGGCGCGCCAGGGCGCGCTGGTCGACAAGGGCGAGTCCGTGATGCAAGAGACGCGTCACTGGGACGAAGCCAAGGGCAAGACGCAGTCCGGCCGCAGCAAGGAAGAGGCCTACGACTACCGCTACTTCCCGGAGCCCGACCTTGTGCCGCTCGCGCCCGACGCCGATTGGCAGCGCGACGTCGCCGCGTCGCTGCCGCCGCTGCCGGCGGCCCGGCGCGCCGCGCTGGCGACTTTGGCCGGCGTCGCGCCAGTGGATGCGGCGATCGTCGTCGAGCAGGACCTCGACGGCATGGTTCACGCGGCAATCGACGCGGGTGGCGACGCCAGGATTGCGTTGAAGCGGGCCGCCAACGAAGTGGCGGGCCGGCGTATCGCCGAGCCGGCGTTCGTCGCGCTGGTGACGATGGAGACGAACGGCAAGCTGTCGACGTCGCAGGCGCGCACGGTGCTGGCCGAGATTCTCGACGCCGGCGGCGACGGCGATCCGGCCGCTATCGCCGCGGCCAAGGGCTTCGAAGCGATGGATGAGGACGCACTAGCGACGATCGTCGACGGCGTGATCGCATCAAGTCCGGACGAAGTGGAGAAATACCGGAGCGGTGAGCAGAAAGTCCTGGGTGCGCTCATCGCCAAGGTGCGTGACGCCGGTGGCGATCCGAAGGCTGCCGCCGCCGTGCTCCGCGCCAAATTGTCCTAGCGCCAGCCACTACGATTGGCCCCGCTGTGGGTAAGCGGGCGTTGGGGACGCTCTTCGTGGTCTTGATCGTCGCGAGTGCGGCGTGGGTGCGCACGCGCCACGACGCAGCCCCTGTCGTCGTGGCCCGCGCTGTCGCCGCTGAGGTACCCACCACGACGGCGCCGCCCACCACCACGCCGCCGCCGCCCCCGTCGTCGATTGCCCGTGCGTCACGCGCCGTCGTGCCACGGGCGCCGCTCCCGCCGGCCACGCCCGCCCTGACCGGCCCGTTCTGGGTCGCGGCGGCGACCGGCAACGTGATCAACGTGCACAGTGCGCCCGACGGCCCCGTTGTCGAACAGGTGAAGGGCGTCACCGAGGCGGCAACCACCACAGTCCTGCTCGTCCGTGACCGCGTCGATGACAACTGGATCGAGGCGTACCTGCCGACCCGGCCCAACAGCCATACCGGGTTCATCAATGCGTCGGAGGTGTCACTGAGCACCGTCGACACCCAGATCAAAGTCGAGCTCGGCTACCACCGGCTCACGGCGTGGGCCGGTGATCGACTTATCGCGCAAGAGCCGGTAGCGATCGGGACCGCGGCTTCGCCGACGCCGACCGGCATCTTCTACCTCGCCATGCTCTTCCGCTCGCCGAACCCGAGCGGCGCATACGGCCCTTACGTGTTCGGCCTGTCGGCGCACTCCAACGTGTACGAGAAATTCGGCGGCGGTGACGGCATGGTCGGTGTCCACGGCACGAACCAGCCCGGACTCATCGGGCGTTCGGTCAGCCACGGCTGTATTCGGATGTACAACGCGAGCATCACCAAGCTGGTCGGGATGCTCCCGATCGGCACGCCGATCGTCATCACCGGCTGACCGGCTCCCGCGCCTACGCCACCTCGGCGCGTTGCAGCCATCGCACGGTGACGACGTAGGCCACGATCACGACGACGATCGGCACGATGATCGACGCGCCGACGCTGGCGGCTTGTCGCGGCGGCGCATAGTCGGCGATCGCCGCCAGGAGCGATCGTGCGTACACCTGCACTGAGATCCGCGCTGCGCCGCGTGCTGTCCGCGCCACGGCGCCTTCCCAGATCACGACGTACCCGAGTCCCCACACCAGGGCGCGCTTCACGCGCAGGCCAAGACCGAGGAACAACGCGGTGTAGCCGGTGACGGCGACGACCGCGCCGGCGATCGTCGCGACGAGAAGGTCGCCACCGGTCCCGCCGATCAGCACGGCGGCGATCAACGGGACGAGTACGAACGGCAGCGACACTGCGAGCGAGGCGGCCAGCGCGCCGAGCGCCATCTTCCAGCGGGCCAACGGGCGCAGCCAGACGTAGACCAGTGTGCGGTCCTCGGCCAGGTCACCCAGCGCGGCCGACGCCAGCACGAGCGACGTCACCGGCGCGAGAACTGCGAGGCCGAGCCCGTCGATGATGTCGTGCATGCTGCGGTTGACGTCGGCGTCGGCGCCGGCCCGGGCGGCGATGGCGAGGATTACCGCCAGCGTCCCGAGCGCGCCGAGCGCCACTGCCCGCCCGCGCGTCAACTGCGTCCGCACGACGAGGCGGAAGATCGTGTTCATGTCCGGCGGGCCAGGAGGTAGCGGAAGACGCTGTCGAGGTCGTCGTCGAGCGGCACGACCTCGAGTAGCCGCGCGTTGGCGTCCTTGGCGATCGCGGCGACCGAGTGCCGGAACGCGCGGACGTCGTCGGTGTCGACCAGCACCGACGTGGCGTCGACGCGTGCGCCCACCACCGCGCCGGCCGCCAGGAGCCCGGCGGCGACGTGGCGCGGCTGGTCGGTGCCGACGCGAAGTCGGTGGGGCCGGTCGTCCATCAGGTCGCGGATCTCGCGAAAGTCGCCTTCGGCGAGCAGACGGCCCTGGCCGAGCACGATGACGCGCGAGCCGAAGCGCTCGACTTCGTCCAGCACGTGGCTCGACACGACGACCGTGCGGCCCTCGTCGCCGAGCCGGCCGAACAACTCGATCATTCGCAGGCGCTGGCGCGGGTCGAGACCCTCGAGGGGCTCGTCGAGCACGATCAACTCCGGCTCGTGCACGAGCGCGGCTGCGACCTTGATTCGCTGGCGCATGCCCTTCGAGTACGCCTTGAGCGGTCGCGGGTCGCCGGGTTCGAGGTCGACGAGTTGGATGTTCCTCGCCGCCGCGCTCACGGCATCGGGGACTTCGCTCAGCTCGGCCGCCATCGTTACGAACTGGCGGCCCGTGAGTCGCTCGATGACCGCCTCCTGCTGGGGGACCAGGCCGATGTCGCGGAAGACGTCGGGATCGCCACGCGGGTCGCGACCCTTGATGCGGACTGAGCCCCGCGATGGCGACGTCAAGCCGCACAGCAGGCGCAGCATCGTGGACTTGCCGGCGCCGTTGGGCCCGAGCAGGGCAGTGACACCGGGTCCGATCGACACCGTGACTTCCGAGACGGCGACGACGCCGCTGAACCACTTGCTGACGCCGGCGAACTCGACGGTGGCCGCTGCCTGGGCGGTCATCGCGTCACCTGGAGCGTCGCGTAGCGGCGCCAGGCCACCGCGGCGGCGGCGAGCGTCCACGTGATGCACCCAATCGCCAGCACGACGGTCGCGACGTGGAAGTCGTCAATGGCGCGCTCGCCGTGCATCTGCCGGGCCAGCTCGAACGGCGCCCGGCCGAGGCTGAACGCCAGCACCCACTTTGGCCCGTTGAGGCCGAACGCGATGATGGCGGCAACCGCGTTGGTCGCCTGCACGAAGATGAACGTGCCGGCGGCGGCCACGGCCCGCCGATCGGTGAGGCTCGACGCGCCCATCGACAGCGCGGTGTAGAGGGCGGCGAGGGTGACGCCGGCGCCGACGATGCGCAGCAGGGCAAGAGCCAAGCCGCCGGGACCGTCGGGCCCGGCGCTCTGCAGGCTGAGCCCGACGAGCAGCAGCAGCGGTGGGCCGAGGGTCACGAACAGCAGCGCAATCCCGACCGCGCCGGCCTTGGCCGCCAAGTAGCGCGCCCTCGTGAGTGGCGCCGCGAGGTAGAGGCTCAGCACGCCCGAGCGACGGTCGGGACACAACGCCTCGGGCGCCACGAACATCACGAACAGCAGCACGACGGCGGAGATGAAGCCGTAGATGTCGCCGTAGGTCGGCAGCGTCGCGTCGGTGAGCTGCTTGGGCAGGAAGGCAGCCAGGCCGACGAACACGGCAGGCGGGAGGAACGCGATCGCGGTGATCAGCATCGGGAGCACCTTGGTTCGCGCCGGCCGGTGCAGCCCGAAGATTCGCTGCAGGGTGTGGGTGACGAGGCTGCGCGTCGCGTGGCCCGCGCCGAGCCGCGGCCCGTCATACGGCCGGTAACCGCTGTCGTAGATCCGGCTCGCGGTCACGACTCCGCCCCAGCGGCTCCCGCGGCGAGATACACGTCCTGGAGGGACGTGCGCCGTCGCTCGAGCCGGCGGATGCCGATGTGTGCCGCCACGAGGGCGTCGCGCACGACGTCGTAGACCCGCTCGTTCTCGAGGGCGATGATCACGCGGTCGCCGTCGGCGATGGCGGCGATACCGGCCTTCTTGAGCGCGGTGACGAGCCGGCGCACGTCACCGGTGTCGACCTCGACGACCAGTTCCGCTTCGGCGCGTGTCTCCAGTTCACCGATGGTGCCCCCGGCCACGGTGCGCCCGGCGTCGAGGATGACCACCGAGTCCGACACGCGCTCGACCTCGTCGAGCAGGTGCGACGAGAGCACCACGTCGATGCCGAGCTGGTGGCCGACCTTGCGGACGAGGGCCAGCATCTCGTCGCGCTGCATCGGGTCGAGCCCGTTGGTGGGCTCGTCGAGCAGCACCAGTCGGGGGTCGTGGGCGATGGCTTGGGCGAGCTTGACCCGCTGCTTCTGACCGGTGGACATGGTGCCGATCTGGCGGAACCGCTCCTCGCCGAGACCGAGTTCGTACAACACGTCGCTAGCGCGGGCTGTGGCCTCGCGGCGCGGAAGCCCGTGGATCTGCGCCAGGTGGCGAACGAGATCGTGCGCGGTGACATCGGGTGGGAGCGCGTCGTGTTCGGGGGCGTACCCGATCAGGGCACGCACTTCCAGGCCCTGCGACCAGGGGTCCATGCCGAGAACCGACATCGACCCGCCGTCGGCGCGGTGCATCCCCAGTACGAGGCCGAGGAACGTCGTCTTGCCGGCACCGTTGGCGCCGAGAAGGCCGGTCACGCCGCGGCCGACAGAGAGCGAGGCGCGGTTGAGCGCCGTCGTGGCGCCCCAACGCTTAATGACGTCGCGCGCCTCGATGACCGCCGACATTGAGTCGACGTTAGGCGCGGCGGTACACCGACACGTGTTCGGGGGTCACGTCGGTGAGCGGCTCGCCGCGCCAGCCCCCGAACCGGTCGACGAGCTTGAGCCCGGCGATCCGGGCCATCAAGTCGAGCTCGGCCGGCCACGCGTACCGGAGGTGGATCGGAAACAGCTCGATCTTGCCGCTGTCGTCGATCGTGACGTACTGCACGTCGACCCGTTGGCGGGTTCCGTCGTGTTTGGCCACTTCCAGCGAGACGCCGCCGTCACTCACGTCGGACGCGCGTACGGTCTGGCCGTCGGGGAAGCGGCTGGGCTGCGGCACGAACGTGTTGACGACGAACTGGCCCCGCTTCGTGAGGTGACGTGCCGCGTTCTCGAAGCAGCGCACCTGATCGTCCTGTTCGAGCAGCAGGAACAGCGAGGTGGCGACGAGGAAAACGAGGGGATACGTCCGGCCCATGTCGACGCTGGCCATGTCGCCGATCTCGACGCGGGCTCGAGGCACCCGCTCGCGGAGCTGGGTCGCCATGGCTTCGGACGAATCGATGCCGTCGACACGGATCCCCCGCTCGATCAACGGGATGGCGAACCGCCCGGTGCCGACGGCGAACTCGAGCGCCGGGCCGCGCCCGGCGCGCGCCGCGAGGAACTCGACTGCGTCGGGCTCGGGCCTGACTTCGTCGTCGTAGATCGCGGCCCAGCGCTCGCCGTACGCAGCAATGTCGTAGCTTCGGCTCGCCATCGGGCGAGTATGCGCGAGCGCGCTCGGACCTTCCAGTCCATTGTGGCGCTGACCGCCTGCGGGTGGGCTCCGTCGCAGCCGATGGAGGTCGTCGCTACGGTGCCGGGGCCACGTCGAACTTCACGCGAAAGTCGCCTTGGGTCGGTACCGGCGAGTCACACGTCGGCACGTGCGCGCTGAAGAGGATGTCGGCCCGCCCCGGCCGGTTGTACGTGTGCGTGAACACGTAGCGACGCGTTCCGTCGCCGCGCGGCCCGCCCTCTGGGCAGGGCCACGACGCAAGGGCTTCCGTGCTCCCACCGTCGCCGAACAGCATGTTCAGACCGCAGCACTGCGCGTGCGGCGCAGCGAGGTCGAACGTGAAGGTGATCGGCTCTCCCGCGCGGGGCGCGGCGGGGGAGATGGTGAGGTGCGCGGTCACGTCATGGCTCTTCCCTTGCCACGACGATTGGCCAGCGATGTAAGGGAACATCAGCGTGCCGGGCGAGACCGGTCCATAGTCCGGAGCAGTCAGCGTGGGTGCGGCAGCCCGGCGCGCCGAGGTCGGTGTCGTACGGCGGGGCGCGGTCACCGCTGGCGCGGGTGTCGTGGTTGTCGTCGTTGGTGGCCGGGTGGTCGAGCTCACGACGGTCGGCAGCGACTCAAGCGGCGCTTCGGTCGGTTCGAGCACGCCGGCCTCGAATTGCGGTCGTGCCTGCGGTCGGGCGCCGAGAGCGATCAAGACGGCAACGATCAGCACGACCGGCGCGACGACGCGCCAGCTTCGACGGCGTGCTGGACCCTCGAGTTCCGCCAGCGGTAGGTCGTGCCCATTTGTACCCATAGTCCGTCACCAGCTCAATCGGCTACAGGTAGGCGATCCTGAGCACTTATCCTGCGGTGTCATGACGGCCAACGACCGACGGACACGCAGCCGCGACGTCACCGATGGATTCGAACGGGCCCCGGCGCGCGCCATGTTGCGTGCGATCGGCATGACCGACGACGACTTCGACAAGCCGCAGGTAGGCGTGGCCACGTCGTGGAACGAAGTGACGCCCTGCAACATGTCTCTCTCCCGCCTGGCCCAGCACGCCAAGCAAGGCGTTCGCGACGCCGGCGGCTTCCCGATCGAGTTCAACACGATCTCGGTGTCCGATGGCATCTCGATGGGTCACGAGGGCATGCGGGCGTCCCTGGTCAGCCGCGAGGTCATCGCTGACTCCGTCGAGACGGTGATGCACGCCGAGCGGTTCGACGCCATGGTCACGTTCGCGGGGTGTGACAAGTCGCTGCCCGGCATGTTGATGGCCGCCGCTCGCCTCAACCTCCCAACCGTGTTCATGTACGGCGGCACGATCCTCCCGGGTCACATGCCCGACGGCACCGCGATCGACTACGTCACCGTCGTCGAAGCCGTCGGCGCCTGCGCGGCGGGCCTGCTCACCGAGAACGAGCTGGGCGTGATCGAGCGCAACGCCTGTCCCAGCGAGGGCAGCTGCGCCGGCATGTTCACGGCCAACACCATGTCCTCGGCGTCAGAAGCGTTGGGCATGGCCCTGCCGGGCAGCGCGTCCCCATCGGCCGTGGACCCTCGTCGCGAGGCCGACGCCCGCCGGTCGGGCGAAGCGGTGATGAAGCTGGTCGAGCTGGGTATCCGGCCGCGCCAGATCCTGACGAAGGAGGCGTTCGAGAACGCCATCGCGGTCGGCAACGCCCTGGGCGGCTCGACCAACCTCGTGCTGCACTTGCTGGCCATCGCCAACGAAGCACAGGTCGAGCTCGAGCTGGAGGACTTCAACCGCGTGGCCCGGCGCGTGCCGCACATCGCCGACCTGCGACCCGGTGGTCGCTACCACATGCTCGACGTCGATCGCATCGGTGGCGTGCCCGTAGTGATGAGCGAACTGCTCGATGCCGGGCTGCTGCACGGCGACTGCCTCACCGTCACCGGCAAGACCGTCGCGGAGAATCTGGCCGAGCTTGACCCGCCCAAGCCCGACGGCGAGGTCATCCACTCGTTGAAGAAGCCGGTCCACAAGGACGGCGGCCTCCTCGTGTTGACCGGCTCACTCGCGCCGCGCGGCGCGGTGGTGAAGACCGCAGGTATCGACACGCGGTTCTTCGAGGGCACGGCCCGCGTGTTTGACGGCGAGGCGCTGGCGATGGAAGCGATCCTCGCCGGCTCGATCGAGCCGGGCACCGTGGTCGTCATTCGTTACGAAGGACCCAAGGGTGGCCCCGGGATGCGCGAGATGCTCGCCGTCACCGGTGCACTGAAGGGTGTTGGCCGTGGGGCCGACTGCGCCCTGCTCACCGACGGCCGCTTCTCCGGCGGCACGCACGGTTTCTGTATCGGCCACATCGCGCCCGAGGCCGTCGACGGCGGGCCCATCGCGTTCGTGCAGGACGGCGACAAGATCGTGATCGACATCAACCAGCACCGCATCGACTTGCTCGTTGGCGATCAAGCGCTCAAGGCGCGCAAAGCAGACTGGAAGCTTCCGGCGCCGCGGTACACGACCGGCGTGCTGGCCAAGTACGCGCGCCTGGTCACCGGCGCCGAGCGCGGCGCCATCACCGAACCGTAAGACATGGCCGATGTCCTCTTCGAGGTCGACGGCGACCGTTTCATCCCCACGGACGCGACGCCGGGCCCGTGGGGCGAGACGCTGCTGCACGGCGGGGCGCTCGGGGCGCTCCTCGTGCATGTGCTCGAGTCGACCGCGGCCGACGACGTCGTTCCGGTCCGGTTCAGCGCCGACTTCGTGCGGCCGCTCTTGCGCCAGCCGTTGACGATCGAGTCGCGCGTCGCCCGGGCGGGCAAGCGGCTCGAACTCGTCGAGGGCCGAGTGCGGGCCGGAGACATGGAGATGGCGCGTTGCACGCTGCTCGCAGTGCGGCCGTTGACGATTGACCTGCCGGATGACGCGGTTCGCGCCGCCGCGCCGCCGCCCGATCGGCCCGACGACTTCGACGAGCGGCTCCCGCAGAATCCGGACGCGGCGATCTTCCTGGGTAGCGGCATAACGATGCGCGCCCCCGACGGGTTCCAGAGCAGCTTCGGCTGGTTTCGGCTGAACCTGCCGACGGTGCCGGGCGTGGCGCCCTCACCTCTCGCCCGGGCCGCCGCCGCCGCCGATTTCGGGCTCGGCATCAGTTCCTTCGGCGAGTGGCCGCCGCGGCTGGCGTTCCCCAATGCCGACCTCGTCGTTCATTGCGCCCGCCCGGTTCAGGGGGAGTGGGTGCGCATCGCCGCCTCGTCGACGTGGAACGACACCGGCATCGGCCTCTGCACGATGTCCCTCGCCGACACCACCGGCCCCGTCGGCACCGGAGCGCAGTCCCAGGTGCTCTCCCCGGCGCCCTAAACGAGGCTGAAGTAGCCGGCGACGTCGATGATGAGGTGGGTCGAGCCGAAGGCGTTGAAGACGCTGATCTTGCCGCCGCTGCCGACCTTGGCCACGACGAGGTTGGGCACCGCGTGGGGGCCGGCGACGAAGTTGAGGTTGGACGCGGTCGGGAGCGGCTGGCCGACCGGGAAGATCGTGAAGAAGCCCCACGCGGTCGCGTCGGTGGCCGTGACGTTGAGCACCACGGCAGTGACGGCGGACGTCGGCACGCCGAGGCCGAGCACCGACACGTCGAGTGTGACGTTCTGGCCCAGCGCGTTATTGGGGCGCGTGTCGATGATCCGGTTCGGCGTCGGCAGCGGGTGGTACTCGGATCCCGTCGCCGGGAAGTAGCCCGAGATATCGACGATCACGTGCGTCGTCCCGAACGCGTTGAAGATGTTGACCGCGCCGCCGGTCCCGACCTTGGCCACGACGAGGTTCGGCGTGGTCTGCCCGGGGCGGAAGTTGACGTTCGATGCCGTCGGCACCGAACCGCCGGTCGGGTACACGGTGAAGAAGCCCTGGGCGGTGGGTTCGGTCGCAGTGACGTTGAGCACGACCGCCGATGCGTCGGCCGGCACGCCGTTGCTGCCGGTGACCGGCACCGTGATCGAGGTGTTCTGCGGAATTGGTGTGTTGACCGGCGGGCGGCTGTCGAGCAGCCGCACCGGTGCCATCGGCACGAACGAGGAACCGGCCGGGAACCAACCCTCGACGTCGACGATCGTGGGCGTTGATCCCTGCGAGTTGAAGATCGACACCTGGCCGCCGGTGCCGACCTTGACCACCACCATGTTCGGCACGGTCTGGCCGGGGACGAAGTTCAAGTTCGACGCGGTCGGGACGCTCTGGCCCGCCGGAAAGACGGTGAGGAATCCGTCGGCCGTTGGCTCGTTCACGGTGACGTTGAGGGCGACGGCGCCGACGCCGGTCGCGGGGACCCCGCCGACACCGACAACCGTGAGGTTGATCGTCGCGGCGTTGCCGATCGGGTTGTGCGTGACGCGGGTATCGAGCAGCCGCGCCGGCTGCAGCGGCTGGTAGGTCGTGGGCGCCGCCAGGGTGTAGCCGATGTCCTTCAGTATCCCGAGGACGATCTGACTGGGCCGGGCGACCTCGCCGCGCGCCACACTCGGGGTCATGAGCGAGTCGGCGGTGCCGTCATAGACGTTGTCGACGTGGGCGTACGAACCGGCATCCCATGAAGTCGGCGTATGGAGAATGCCCGGACCGCCGGCCGCTCGCGTCGCCGGACCATCGAACACCACGCCCTTGGGCGTCTTGGCTGCCGCGCCGAGCGCGCTGGCAGAAAGCGTGAGCAGCGACGTTCCTGCCGCGGTTTCGGTGAACCGGTCGTAGATCGCCGGCCCGCCGGCGAAGCAGCCGTCGTTCGGCCCGCCACCGGGGCATGAGCCGACGACGAGGTCGCCGATGTGGCCGAACCCGTGCGCCATCTCGTGGTGCGCGACCGACTCGAAGTCGATCTGGGTCGACGAGACCGCGCCGTCGGTGCCGAAGTACCAGTTGGCCGCCGCGTTGCTGTTGAACGTCACCGATATGTCCGCGGTGGGGCTCAGCTGTTGGTTGGCGATGGCGTTGGCGAGCGCTTCCGGATACCAGGTGTTGGCCATCGGTTGGCCGCCGAAGCCCATGACCAGCTGCGGCCCGCCGAAGCCCAGCGTCGTGCCGCCCGGCCCGCCGCCGAGGTCGTCGAAGTTCGCGCTCACGGTGATGGGGACGTTGGACACGATCGTGCGCGACCAGTAGTCGAGCACCGCTTGGAACGCGGTCTTCGCCGCGACGTTGGCGTTGAGCTCGGCGTCATAGGTGACGGCGAACGTCGACACCTGCGGCCCCAGGACGGGTGCAGTGACGGCGGGGCCAGTGGTCTGGGCCGCACGCGGGGCCGGCTCTTCGACCGTTGTCACCGGAGGCGGCCCCGTGACAACTGCCTGCGGACCAGGCCGCGTGGCCACCGTTGGCGCGCTGTCCGCCCGTGCCGCATCGACGGCTGGCGCCGTGGCACCGACCAGCACGGCAATGAAGAGCAGCCCCCGGAGTCGCCTCATCCGCACCAAGCCTAAATCGGTTGGCCCGCCGCTGACCGGAGCCACGTTCCGTGCGGATGGCAGGTACCCACGACGGTGGCGCGTTTCTCACCGTCGCGATAGGCGACTTCGCCCAACGCTACCATCGATCCGCGCTCGAGTCCGAAGTCCGGAACCACACCTGGTGCTTCGGCCGAGATGCACGTCAGGTCACGCGTGCGTCCCAGGTCGTCGAGCAGTGCGAAGAAGGCGGCACGCTCCTCGCGCAGGAAGTAGGCGACGACGTAGGTATGAAATACAACGAGGTGCGCATTCGGGTCGACCGCGGCGACAACGTCGCGCAACACGTCGTTCGCGTTACCGGCGACGATCGTCGGCGGTCCGCGGCGAGCAACGGCAACCGCCTGCTCGAGGCGCTCCAAGCGGTCGCCCTGATCGGCGAAGATGCACGCGCGCAGCCAGGCGACGGCGTCGTCGTCCATCACGTCCACCGGCTCGCGGTCGACGCCGACGCGCGAGGCGACCGTTGGGATCCGGTCGGGGACGAGGAAGCTGGCACAGCTCAGCCGCAGCTCGCCGTCGCCGAGCCGCACGCCGTCGTAGTCGTACGCATATCGGTCGAACAGGAGATTCAGTCCCGCGCTGGCACCGACCTCCACCAGCGCGAGCGGCTCGGGCGGGCGGCAGAACATGGGAAGCAACACCGCCGAGCGACCAACCTCGTTGGTCTGGGTGGCGCGCGTCTCGATGATCGAGAGCAGGGCGTCTCGATTGTCGAGGCAAAAGTCGTGGAACTGGTCGAAGGCCGGTCGGCCGCCCAGATAGTTGACGGCGGCCAAGAACAGCGTGGGTCGGCGCTGGCCGGGGCGGGCTTCGGCGAGCAGACCAAGCAGTTGGGCGTCGGCCGCGATCTCGAGGGCGACGTGTTCGTACAGCGGCGAGTAGCCGCGGCAGTCAACCTCGGCGAACGAGGTGAACCGGCGGGCCAGCTCCTCCAGGTCGGGCACGTGCAGCGCCATTGGCTCGACAACGTACGGCCTCGCGTGCGACACTGACGGCGATGTCCGCCTCGCGCAACCTCGTAGTCATCACCTAGCGCACGCGTACATACGCGCGTGCGCACGGCCTCCCGAACGGGAGGTCGTTTCTTTTTCCAGCACGCAAGCAGGGAGCCGGAGGCGGAGCCGGAAGGCGACCGAGAGAGGAAGGGTGTCGTACGAATGGAAATGAATGGAGGCCAGGCCCTCATCAAGTCCCTCGAGATGGAGGGCGTGGAGGTCATGTTCGGCCTGCCTGGTGGAGCGATCCTGCCCGTATACGACCCGATCATCGACTCGCCGATCCGGCACATCCTCGTGCGTCATGAGCAGGGCGCCGGGCACATGGCCGAGGGCTACGCCCACGCCACCGGCCGTCCCGGCGTGGCCATGGTGACGAGCGGCCCGGCGGCCACCAACATCGTCACGCCGTTGTGCGACGCGTACATGGACTCCGTGCCGATCGTTGTCATCACCGGCCAGGTACCGAGCACGGCGATTGGCACCGACGCGTTCCAGGAGTGCGATACGACGGGCATCACCCGCTCAGTCACCAAGCACAACGAGCTGGTCACGCGCGCCGAGGACATCCCGAGGGTCATCCGCGAGGCGTTCCATATCGCGACGACAGGGCGGCCCGGACCGGTGCTCGTCGACATCCCCAAGGACATCGTCGACCCGAAGAACCCCAACTCGCGTATGGACTGGTACTGGCCGACCGATCGCGAGTTGTCCGACGGGCTGCCCGGCTACAAGCCCACGACGCGCGGCCATCCCCGCATGATCAAGGAGGCGGCCCGCTACATCCTCGAGAGCAAGCGACCCGTGATCTACGCGGGCGGCGGCATTCTCAAAGCACGAGCGGCCGACGCGCTGCGCGAGCTGGCCGAGCTCACCGGGATTCACGTCGTCACCACCCTCATGGCTCGCGGCGCGTTCCCCGATGACCATCCGCTCTGTCTCGGCATGCCGGGCATGCACGGCAACTACACCGCGGTCACGTCGATGCAAAACGCCGACCTGCTCATCGCGCTCGGCAGTCGCTTCGACGACCGCGTGACCGGCAAGGTGTCGGCGTTCGCGCCCGACGCCAAGATCATCCACGTCGACATCGATCCCGCCGAGTTGGGCAAGGTTCGCCGTCCCGACGTGCCGATCGTGGGCGATTGCCGGCTCGTCATCGAAGAGATCGTGAAGGCGGTCCGGGAACTCGGTGGGCTCGAGGCCCAGCCCGACCGCGGCGAGTGGAAGAGCCGTGTGAGCGGCTGGCAGGAGAAGTACCCGCTCACCTATGAGCAGACCTTCGACGACGGCGGGCCGCTCAAGCCGCAGTTCGTCCTCGAACATCTCCGCGACTCGGCGCCCGAGGACTGCATCGTCGTCTCGGGCGTCGGCCAGCACCAGATGTGGACGAGCCAGTACTGGCGCTTCCGCCATCCGTACACCTGGGTCAACTCGGGCGGCCTCGGCACGATGGGCTTCGCCGTGCCGGCGGCCATTGGCGCCAAGGTCGGTCGGCCCGACCGGATGGTCTGGGCGGTCGACGGCGACGGTTGTTTCCAGATGACCGCCCAGGAGCTGGTCACCGCGACGGCAGAGCGCATACCGATCAAGGTCGCGATCCTCAACAACGCGTACCTCGGGATGGTCCGCCAGTGGCAGGAGATGTTCTACGACGAGCGGTACTCCGAGGTGTACCTGTCGCCCGATCTGCCCGACTACAAGCTGTGGGCCGAGGCGATGGGTTGCGTCGGCATGCGCGTCGAGACGCCCGAGGAAGTGCAGTCGGCAATCGACAAGGCCAATGAGATCGACGACCGGCCCGTGGTCATCGACTTCCGTACCGACAGCTCGGAGAAGGTGTATCCGATGGTGCCGGCCGGACTTTCCAACGACGAGATCGTCGTGGATCCGTCACAAGGGGAGGGCGGTCACTGATGGCGACCACGCAGCACCACATCCTGTCGGTTGTCGTCGAGAACAAGGCCGGCGTGCTCGCCCGCGTGTCGGGCCTCTTCGCTCGACGCGGCTACAACATCTTCAGCCTCGCCGTGGCCCCGACTGATGATCCGAAGTTCAGCCGCATCACGGTGGTGGTCGACGTCGAGAGCACGCCGTTGGAGCAGGTCACCAAGCAACTGTTCAAGCTCATCTCCGTCATCAAGATCACCGAGCTGCATCCCGACGAAGCGGTCGAGCGCGAGCTCATGCTGCTTACCGTCAAGGCCGAGGGCACGACCCGCGGCCAGGTCATCGAGCTGGTGCAGGTGTTCGAGGGCAAGATCGTCGACGTGGGTCACGACGAGCTGACGGTGATGCTGGCCGGGTCGCCGGCCAAGCTCGACGACTACGAGGAACTGATGCGGCCGTTCGGCATCGTCGAGTTGCAACGCAGCGGCCGTGTCGCCCTACCCAAACTCGACCGCCAGTCGCCCAAACTCCGGAGCGTGACGGGCCGCACCGCGTAAACGCTCGACAGGGCGTGCAGTAGTTGGTGTGTACACACCAACTACTGCACGCGGTCAGCGCTACGGCACTACTTGGCCGGTGCGGACGAGGATCTCGAACCGCTTGGCGAGGCGAGGGTCGATCGTCGGCTCTTCCACGGTCGGCGCGACGGCGGGCTTGCGCCGCGGCACGCTGCGGGGGACCCGGGCGGTGATCGGACGCGAAGGGCGCGGGCGTGACCGTTCCGCGCTGAGGGGCCGGCTGGGCTTCGGCGCGGTCGGCCCCGCCATCGACAGCGCGGGATGGGCGGGCGCCAGCTCACGCGGGTTACGGGGGAGCGGCGGTACTCGGTAGACCTTCTTGCGCGTGGCCCGATTGCGGGCGAGCCGGCGCTTGGCGCGCACCCGTAAGGCGACGACGGCGGCGGCGAAGGCGAGCAGCACCTTCAACAGGAAGCCGACCAGCGCATCGAACCAGCCGTCGCCCGCCGGTTGCGTCGATGCCTCGACCGGGGCATCGAGCGCCTCGTTCACGGATGGTGCCGCGGCCGTCGTGGCCGCGGCCCGGCTGGCCCGCACGACGGCTGGGAGCCGGCCCGCGGACGGCTCGGCGCTGACCGGCGTCGCGAAGCCTTTGTCGAGCAGCGCGGCGGCCGGCGTGTACGTCTCCACCGGGGAGTTGAGGATGACGGCGACCATCGTCCGGCCGTCGCGGCTGGCGGCGGCGATGAGGCTGTGCAGCGATCGCGAGGTGTACCCGGTCTTCATCCCGACCGCACCCGGATACCTCGTGAGGAGCTTGTTGTGGTTGCCGAGGCGGTGCTCGATGCCGTCGCCGCCCTTGAAGCTGAGGACGGGCGTCGACACGATGAGCGAGAGCCGGGGCTCGGCCAGGACCGCCCGGGCCGCGATGGCGAGATCACGGGCGCTGATGCGGTTGCCACCGTTGATCGAGAACGAGTCGTCCAGGCCGCTGGCGTCCTGCAGGACCGGGTTGTCGGCCATGCCGAGCCGCTTGGCCGTCGCGGCGAGGGCGGCGGCGAAGTTCTCGGCCGTCCCCGAGACCCGCTCGGCCAGGGCCATGCCGGCGTCGTTGGCCGAGCTGACGAGGAGTGACCCGAGCACGTCCTCGAGCGTCCAGATCTGACCGGCCTTCATGTTCATGTTGTGCGCAGGCATGCCAGCGGCGCGGGCGCTGATCGGGATTTCGGTGCCCGGCTCGAGGGCAGCGACCGCCGCAAGGGCGGTGATGACCTTCGTCAGGCTGGCGGGCGGCAGGGCCTCGTGGATGTTGGTGCCGTCGAGGACGGCACCGGTGTCGGCGTCGATAAGGATCGACGCCTTAGGCACCAATCCGGACGCCGTCTGGGCGCGCGCGGGACACGCAAGGACAACGAGGGCCACCACCCCCCCGACCAGAGCCACCGCACGCCGGAAGATTCCGAGAGGTTAGGACCCGGCGGGGCGCATTCCAAGCACCGGATTCTGGACTATTCGGACAAAAGCGGAGCGAGATGGTCGATGCACGCCGTGAGGGCGGCGATGTCGTCGGGCTCGATGGCCGGGAACATCGCGATCCGGAGCTGGTTGCGGCCCAGCTTCCGATACGAATCGGTATCGACGATGCCGTTGGCCCGCAGCACCTTGCTCATTGTCACCGCGTCGATCGCGGCGTCGAGGTCGATCGTGCCGACGACGTGACTGCGTTCGTCGGGCTTGGCCACGAATGGCGCCGCGTAGCTCGACGCCTCGGCCCAGCCGTAAAGGATCTCGGCCGAACGGTCGCAGCGTCCGGCGGCGAACTCGAGGCCGCCGCCGGCCGCCATCCAGTCCAGCTGCTCGGCGAGCAGAAAGAGCGTGGCCAGCGCCGGCGTGTTGTACGTCTGGTTCAGCCGCGAATTCTCGAGGGCGATACCGAGGTCGAGCGACGCGGGGATCCAGCGGTCGGAGGCCGCTAGGCGTTCGATGCGCTCGACGGCGGCCGGCGAGCACGCCGCGAGCCACAGCCCGCCGTCGCTGGCGAAGGACTTTTGGGGGGCGAAGTAATAGACGTCGGCCTGGCTGGGGTCGAATCGCAGACCGCCGGCGCCCGACGTGGCGTCGACGAGCACGAGCGCATCACCGATGCCCTCGGGCCGCCGAATCTCCATGGCCACGCCGGTCGACGTCTCGTTCTGCGGAAAGGCGTAGGCGTCGAAGCCCGCGGCCGGCTCCAGTTCGGGGTGGGTGCCGGTGGGGGACTCGATCACGTTCGGGTCGTCGAGGTGCGGCGCGGCGGCGACCGCGGCCGCGAACTTCCCGCCGAATTCCCCGAAGCTGAGGTGCTGGCTGCGCCGGTCGATCAGGCCGAACGTCGCCGCGTCCCAGAACGCGGTGGTGCCGCCGTTACCGAGCACGATTTCGTAGCCGTCGGGCAGCGCAAACAGGTCGCTGAGGCCGGCGCGAACCCGTCCGACGACGGCGCGCACGCCCGCTTGGCGGTGACTGGTTCCGAGGAACGTCCGCGATGCGGCGGCCAGTCGATCGACCGCTTCAGGGCGCACCTTCGACGGGCCGGATCCGAAGCGGCCGTCAGCCGGTTGGAGCGAATCCGGTATGCGGATATCGGGAATTGCCTCCTCGGTCACTGTGCCAGCATGGCAGGCATGGAGCGAGCGATAGCGAGCGATTTGGAGATACAGCGCGCCCGCATTTGCGCCGCCCGAAGGGCGGCGCCCTAAATGCGGATCTCGAGATTGATTGCAGCTGTCGCCGAGTCGGCCACGCTGGCGATCGACGCCAAGGCCAAGGCTTTGGTTGCCGCCGGCGAGGACGTCGTCGGCTTCGGCGCCGGCGAGCCCGACTTCGCCACGCCCGAGCACATCGTGGCTGCCGCCGAGGCCGCGTGCCGCGACCCGCGCAATCACAAGTACACGCCCACCGCCGGTCTTCCCGAGTTGCGCGAGGCCATCGCGGCCAAGACCGTGCGCGATTCCGGCTATGTCGTCGAGCCCAGCCAGGTGCTCGTCACCAACGGGGGCAAGCAGGCGGTCCTCAACTCGTTCGCCACGTTGCTCGATCCCGGTGACGAGGTTCTCGTGCCCGCGCCCTACTGGACGACCTATCCCGAGTCGATCGCGCTCGCCCAGGGCGAGTCGGTGTTCCTGACGACCGACGAGGAGACCGGCTTCAAAGTGACGGTCGACCAGCTCGAGGCGGCGGTCACCGATCGCACGAAGGTGCTGCTGTTCGTGTCGCCGTGCAACCCGACTGGCGCGGTGTACACGCGCGAGCAGATCGAGGCGATCGGCCGCTGGGCGGTCGAGCGCGGCCTATGGATCGTCACCGACGAGATTTATGAACACCTCGTCTATCCCCCCTTGCGCGCCTCCGGCGCGACGGAAGGTCGCACACAACACTCGATGCCCGTCGTGGTTCCTGAGCTGGCGGATCACGCGGTCGTCGTCAACGGCGTGGCCAAGACCTACGCGATGACCGGTTGGCGCGTCGGCTGGATGATCGGCCCTCCCGACGTCATCAAGGCGGCCACCAACCTCCAGTCCCACGCCACGTCCAACGTCGGCAACGTCTCGCAGCGGGCCGCGCTCGCCGCGGTCGGCGGCGACCTGGCCGCGGTCGCGATGATGCGCGACGCCTTCGACCGCCGGCGCAAGAAGATCCACGAGATGCTCAACGCCATCCCTGGCGTGACGTGTGTCGAGCCCGAGGGTGCGTTCTACGCGTTCCCGTCGTTCAAGGGCGTGCTCGGGCGGGAGATCGCCGGCCGCACCGTGGCGTCGACGCTCGACCTGGCCGAGGTCCTCCTCGACGAAGGCCGCGTGGCGATCGTCCCCGGGGAGGCGTTCGGCGCGCCGGGATACGCGCGGTTGTCGTACGCGCTCGGCGACGACGACCTCGTCGAAGGCGTGACGCGGATCGCCAAGGTGCTGGGCGCGTAGTGGCGCGCGTCCTCGTTACCGAAGAGCTGGCCGATCGAGGGCTCGACGCGCTTCGCGGCGCGGGTCACGACGTCGACGTGCAACTCACCCTGACCCCCGAGGAGCTGCTCGACGCAATCAAGGGCGCCCACGCCCTCATCATCCGCAGCGCGACGAAGGTGACGGCCGACGTGCTGGCCGCGGCGGCCGACCTCGTGGTTGTCGGCCGGGCCGGTGTCGGCCTCGACAACGTCGACGTCGAAGAGGCCACGCGGCGCGGCGTGATGGTGGTCAACGCGCCGCAATCGAACATTCTCTCGGCCGCCGAACACACGATGGCCCTGTTGCTGTCGCAGGCGCGCAACGTGCCGCAGGCCGACGCCGCGCTGAAGCAGGGCCGGTGGGAGAAGTCGAAGTGGGAGGGCGTCGAGCTGCACGGCAAGACGCTCGGGCTCCTGGGTCTCGGTCACATCGGCACATTGGTCGCCCAGCGCGCCTATTCGTTCGGGATGAGGCTGGTTGCGTGGGACCCCTGGCTGTCAGCGGAACGGGCTCGCACACTCGGTGTCGAGCTGCTCGAGCTCGACGCGCTCGTTGCCGAAGCCGACTTCATCACCGTGCACCTGCGCAAGACGCCGGATTCCGTGGGTCTGGTCGGCAAGGAGCTACTCGCCAAGGCCAAGCCAGGCGTCCGCATTATCAACGCGGCACGCGGTGGCATCGTCGACGAGCTCGCCCTGGCCGACGCGATCCGCGACGGCCGCGTTGGGGGCGCGGCGCTTGACGTGTACGCCGAAGAGCCGACGACTGAGTCGCCGCTCTTCGACCTTCCCGGCGTTGTCGTCACGCCGCATTTGGCCGGCAGTACCGCCGAGGCGCAGGACAAGGCCGGCATCACCATCGCCGAGCAGATCAACCTGGCGTTGGCGGGGGAGTTCGTCGCCTTCGCCGTCAACGTAGAGGCGGCCGAAGCGTCCGAAGCGGTACGGCCGTTCATCGCGCTGGCCGAGCGGCTTGGCCTCATCTTCGCCGAACTCAGCGGGGCGCTCCCGCCACGCATCGACGTCGAGTACCAGGGCGCTCTCGCCGACAACGACGTGTCGTTGCTCACGCTGTCGGTGCTGAAGGGCGTGCTGGCTGCGAGCAGCGAGGAGGCGGTGTCGTACGTGAACGCGCCGCGGGTCTTGAGCGAGCGCGGCGCCGAGGTGCGCGAGAGCAAGACCAGCACCGCGCACGACTACGTGAACCTCATTACCGTCCGCGGCGGCGATCACGCGGTCGGCGGGACGCTCGTCGGGCTGCGCGGTGAGCCGCGTCTCGTCATGGTCGACGATCACCCGACCGAGATGCCGCCCGCCCGCAACATGCTCGTAGTGCGCAACGACGACCGGCCGGGGATGATCGGCGTCGTCGGCACGATGGTGGGTCAGGCCGGCGTCAACATCGGCGACCTCGACGTCGGTCGCATCGCCGACGGCCGGTCGGCCCTGATGGTCATGGCCATCGACGAGCCCCTCCCCACCGACGTCCTCGACCAACTCCGCGCCGCACCCGGCGTCCTCTCAGTCCACGCCATCACCCTCACCTAGCCAACTCTCGAGCGTCGGCGAGTGGCGACGAGATCGTCGGGCTCAATTCACGCGGGTTCTTTGATTCTCTGGCGACTTCTCACGCCGGCAGCGAATCAAAGAAGCGCGGCGGCGTCGGCGACGCGGGCTTCCCACCACCGAAACTCGGCGCCGTCGCCGCCGAGTGCTTTCTCCCAACCGAGCGCGCACATGATCCCGAGCAGGCTCAGCGGGTACTGGCGGTCCCACCAGTCCGCGGTCGCGACGCCGTGGGATTCGAGCGCGCCGCGGTAGGTGGCCGCCGCGCTCTCCTTGGTGCCGGCCAAGCGCGCGCAATTGAGGGCTAGATAGTGCGCGAGGTCCGTGCACGCCGGCGCGGCGCCCGGGATGCTCCAGTCGACGAGGATCGTCCGGCCGTCGGGGTGTGAGCCGAGGTTGCCGAGCTTCCAGTCGCCGTGCACGAAGGTGGACGGCGTCGAGCCCATGGCGTCCACGAGTGGCGTCGGGTCGGCGTGCAGCGCGAACAGGGCGTCGGCCATCGCCGGCCCGAGGTCGGCGAGCTCGCGCCAACCTTGGAGAATCAGCGGTGGCACCAGCGCTTCGGGCGACGCCCGGCCGGCGATCTCGATGCGCGACGACGACATGACTGCGTACCGGTCGGCGAGTGCGATGAGCCCGACGTCGTCGGTCCAGCCCCAGAACTCGGCATGCCCCGCGGCCATGTGGTCGAAGAACCGCCGTTCTTGCTCAGCGGAGATCGGTGCGTCGCCCTCCGGAACCAGCAGCGCGCCCACGTCGTGCATGAGTGCAGTGGTCGTTCCTGCGTCATACGCCATGGCCACCGTGGCGTGGTCAATGCATGCGGGAACGCGGTTCACGAGACCGGCCGACCACGCACGGCACGCGGCGCCGTGCGGATCGCGGAGGGCCTGGGAGAGCCAGTCAGCTTCGTACGACCATTGCTTGAGGACGTAGCGCTCGCCGTCGATCACCAACCGGTCGAGCGTGGCGCCGGACTTTCCGTCGGCGGCGGCGAGCGACTCGCGGTCCGTGGCTCGCTCGAGCAGCTCGGCGAGCGCGGCGTTGTCGGTCAGCGTTTCGCCGGCGTCAACCCGTCGCGCCGCGCCGCTGCCTCGCTGGCGTAGCAGCGGTCCGGACGCGTGCGGGTGTAGTTGAACATTCCCGGCAGGTGGTAGATCTTGCTCGCAAGCTTGGCCTTGATCGGGTGCGAGAGCGGGCACACCTGACCCTGCGGCGTAACCCACCCCTTGGTCGCCGGTGCCTTCTTCGTCGCCTTCTTGACGGTCTTCGTCGCCTTCTTGGCCGCCTTCTTCACCGGCTGCACCTTCTTGACCGGTGCGGCTGGCTTGGCCGGAGCCTCGGCAACGACCGGCGCGGGGACGGGCGCGGCGACGGGAGCGGGAGCAGGGGTCGGCGCCGGTACTGGGGGCCATGGTTGAACGCTGGCCGTGCTCACGACCGGATCGTCGGGCCGTCGCGACTGCATGATCTTGACGATCGCGAAGACGACACCGGCGAGCAGGCCGACGCGCAGACCTATGCGGAACGACCGGCGGATCACCTCGCCAAGCTACCGCGCACCTTGACCGATTGGCCGTACTCCTGTATCAATGAGGCTCCAATGCGTTCGTCCTTCACGTCCGTCCTCCTCCTTACGTAAGGCGAGCGCTCACACGCGCTCGTCGACAACCTCCTGCCAACGCAGGGGGTTTTTTGTTGCTCAAATTCAGAAAGGCTGAGAGCCATGGCTCCCGATCCTGTGACGCCGAAGAAGATGGCCTTCGAGAAATACGAGCCGTTCCGGCCGCTGCCGCTCCGGCTGCCTGATCGCGACTGGCCGAACCGCCAGATCGAGAAGGCGCCGCTGTGGTGTTCGGTCGACCTGCGCGACGGCAACCAGGCGCTCATCGATCCGATGGATCCGACCCGCAAGCTGCGCATGTTCGAGACGCTGGTCGCGATGGGATTCAAGGAGATCGAGGTCGGCTTCCCCTCCGCCTCCCAGCCTGACTACGACTTCGTACGCAAGCTGATCGAAGAGGACCTGGTTCCCGACGACGTCACGATCCAGGTGCTGACGCAGTGCCGGTCCGAGCTGATTGAGCGCACATACGAGTGTCTGCGCGGCGCCCGGCGGGTGATCGTGCACTTCTACAACTCGACGTCGATCCTGCAGCGCCGCGTCGTGTTCGGCTTGGACAAGGACGGCATTACCCAGATCGCAGTGGACGCGGCGCGGTTGTGCCGCAAGCTGGAGAAGGACGTCTTGGGCGACACCGACGTGCTGTATGAGTACTCGCCCGAAAGCTTTACGGGCACCGAGATCGACTACGTGATCGAGATCTGCTCGGCGGTGATGGACGTCATCGAGCCGACGACGGACCGCAAGGTGATCTTCAACCTGCCGGCCACGGTCGAGATGTACACGCCGAACATCTACGGCGACGTCATCGAGTACTTCCACCGGCACATGCCGCATCGCGACCGCGTCGTGCTGTCGCTGCACCCGCATAACGACCGCGGCTGCGGCGTCGCTGCCGCCGAGTTCGGCGTGATGGCCGGCGCCGACCGCGTGGAGGGCACGCTGTTCGGCAACGGCGAGCGCACGGGCAACGTCGACATCATCAACCTGGCGATGAACCTGTTCAGCCAAGGCGTCGACCCCGAGCTCGACATCACCGACATCGACGCGCTGCGTCGCGTCGCCGAGTACTGCAACCGGCTGCCCGTCCATCCGCGGCATCCCTACGTGGGCGACCTGGTCTACACGTCGTTCTCGGGATCGCATCAGGACGCGATCAAGAAGGGCTTCGAAGCCCTACCCGACGACTACGACACGTGGGGCGTGCCGTACCTGCCCATCGACCCGAAACACGTCGGCCGCACGTACGAAGCCGTTATCCGCGTCAACAGCCAGTCGGGCAAGGGCGGCGTGGCCTACATCATGAAGGCCGAGCACGGTCTCGAGTTGCCCCGCCGTCTGCAAGTGGAATTGTCGAGCGCGGTGCAGACCATCACCGAGGACTCGGGCACCGAGATCGCGCCAGCCGAGATGTGGGCGCTGTTCAATCGCGAGTATCTCCCCGAGGCGCCGCCGATCGAGCTGCGCACCTACGAGATCACGACCACGCACGACGGCGCGTCGGTCACCGCTCAACTGCTGGTCGACGGTGAGCCGCGGACGGTGAATGCCGAGGGCAACGGGCCCATCGCCGCGTTCGTTCACGCGCTGCGATCGGGCCTGAACATCGATGTCGAGGTGCTGGACTACGCCGAGCACGCGGTGAGCGCGGGCAGTGAGGCGACGGCGGCCGCCTACGTCGAGGTTCGCGACGCCGACGGGCTTGTGCGGTGGGGTGTGGGACTCGACGAGTCGATACTCACTGCGTCGCTGAAGGCCGTCATCGGCGGCGTCAACCGACTGGGCCTGGTCGCGTCATGACCGCGCGAGGGCCACTCCGGTGTTCTACAACCTGGTGGAGTTCCCGTACCCGTCGGCCGAAGGGCTGCACGTAGGGCACGTCTTCAAATACTGCGGCGCTGATGCGTTTGGCCGTTATCAGCGCCAGCGCGGCCACGATGTCTTCCAGCCCATGGGATGGGACGCGTTCGGCATCAACGCCGAGAACTACGCGCTGAAGATCAACGAGCATCCGTCGACGCTGATCGCCCGCACGACGGCCAACTTCAAGCGCCAGCTGTCGTCGATCGGCTGTGCGTGGGACTGGGACTCGCTCGTCGACACCTCCTCACCCGAGTACTACCGATGGACGCAATGGGTGTTCGTCAAGCTGTTCAAGGCGGGGCTGGCCTACCGGGCCGAGGCGCCCGTCGTGTGGTGCCCATCGTGCTTGACGGTGCTGGCGCGCGAGCAGCTCGAGGGTGATGCGTGCGAACGGTGCGGCACGGTCGTCGTCGAGCGGGTCATGAGGCAGTGGTTCCTGCGGACGACGGCGTACGCCGATCGCATGCTGACCGGACTGGACGATCTGGACTGGCCCGAGCGGTCAAAGCGGCTCCAGCGCCACTGGATCGCGGGGCTGCATGACTGGTTGATCTCGCGCCAGCGGTACTGGGGGCCGCCGATTCCGATCATCTACTGCGACGAATGCGGCACGGTCCCGGTCCCCGAGGATCAGCTCCCCGTGGAGTTGCCGTACATCGAGGATTTCCGGCCGACCGGCACCGGCCGGTCGCCGCTGGCGGCGTGCGAGGAGTTCATCAATACGTCGTGCCCAACGTGCGGTGGCCCGGCGCGCCGCGAGACCGACGTGAGCGACACGTTCGTCGACTCGTCGTGGTACTTCCTGCGCTACCCGTGCGTCGACCGCGACGACGTGCCCTGGGACGACCGCGTGCAGCCCGTCGACTTCTACGCCGGCGGCCAGGAGCACGTGCAGCGCCACCACTTGTACGCCCGGTTCGTCACGATGGCGCTCCATGACATGGGCCTGGTGCCGTTCGCCGAGCCGTTCACCAGGGTACGGCTGGGCGGACTTCTCCACCTGGCCGGAGCGCGGATGTCCAAGAGCCGCGGCAACGTCGTGAGTCCCGATGAGTATGCACATCTCGCGCCTGATGTCCTGCGGCTGGCCCTGCTGTTCACGATGCCGTGGGAACACACCGGCCAGTTCCGCGACGATCAGATCGCCGGCGCCGATCGCTTCGTGGCGCGCGTCCGCCGGTGGTTCGCCGACGGCGTCGACGGCACCGAGTCGGCCGGCCCCGCGATCGAGCGCGTTACCCACGCCATGGAGAACCTCAAGTTCAACGTCGCCATCGCCACGCTGATGGAGTGGCGAGGCCGCATCGACCGGGCCACCTTCGTCCGACTGCTCTGGCCGCTCGCTCCGACCGTCGCCGATTCTTTGATTCTTTGAACCGTGCTACACGCCGGCAAAGAAGCAAAGAACGGTCAGGTGACGCTGATGTCGACCGCGGGGCGGGTCTTGGAGATCTCTTCGAGGACCTGGTGGATCGGGTGGTCCTGGAACGCGGCGACCAACGGCTCGTCGCGCGCGCCTTCCTCGTCGAGGACCGGGAACACTTCCTGGTTCATCGCGCTCTCGAAGCGCGGCCCCCACTTGCGCGTGCCGAGGCGGGCCGTCGTCGAGCAGTTGTCGACCATGTAGCCCACGCCGCGCGCGTGCATGTACGGGATCAGCGAGTCGACGGCTTCGATCACCGACTCGTTGGCGATTTCCGACCATGCGTGCCCGTGGTCGCGCAGCACGTCGATCTGGGCGAGCATCGTGCCGCACACGGTGCCCGCGGTCGTCGGGTCGATGTCGACCGTGAGCTCGTCGCGCTTGTCGCGCACCGACTGGCCGACCTTCCACATCCGCGTGGTGCCGATCTCCGACATCGGGTGCGTCTTCAACCGCTCGCCCGCTTGGATGACGCTGCGGATCTCGTTGCCCGACGACACCTCGTCGTAGATCTCCATGAGGATCGGCATCGACGCCTTGTACGACGCGCTGTACGCCTCTTCGAACGTGCGCTTGGCGTCGCCGCTGAACGACTCGCTGACTGCCTTGATGCCTTCGTGGGAGATGAGGCGGGCGAGTGGTCCCGTCACCGATTCGCACGCACGCACGAAGGCCTTGTCGGGCGGGTCGCCCAGTTCGGTAAACCGGCGGAACAGGCTTTCGACGATGCCGTGCAACGCGCCGAGCAGGATGCCGCGCTCGCCGAACACGTCGGAGCGCACCTCGTTCTGGAGCGTCGTCTCGAAGATGTACGGCGCGCCGATGGCGACCGCCCATCCGAGCGCGATGTCGGTCGCCCGGCCGTCGACGTCCTGATGGATGGCGACGCTGGCGTTGATGCCGGCGCCGTCGATCTCCTTGCCCTGCTCGTACAGGCGGCGGACCGACGGGCCCATGCCCTTCGGGCAGGCGGCGATCACGTTGATCCCGCCGGGGAAGTCGTCGCCCACGGACTGCATGTGAGCCAGCAGGAAGCCGTGGGACAACCCGAGGGTGGCGCCCGGCTTGATCTTCTCGAAGACCTGCTTGTAAAGCCCGGCCTGGGCGGCGTCGGCGATGAGCAGGATGACGAGGTCGGAGCTGGCGACGATCGAGAACATCTCGGCCGGCTTGAGCCCGGCGGCCTCGGCCGCGGCCCACGACGATGATCCTTCGCGGAGCCCGACGACAACCTCGATGTCGGTGCCCTCCAGCGAGTCGCGCAGGTTCTGCGCTTGCGCGGGCCCTTGCGATCCCCAGCCGATCACGCCGATGCGCTTGATGCCGGCGAACGCGGCAGGAAGCTTCGGGAACAGGTGGCGGCCGCCTTGGACAACGGTTTCCTTGGTGCCGGCCAGTTCGATTGTCTGGACGTCGAAGATGTCGGATTTGAGTGCCATCGTCAGTACCCGAGGACCGCGCCGACGATCAGGCCGAGAACAAGGAGCGCACCAGCCCGGCGCGTGTGCACGAAGGCCAGCGGTGCGAACCACAGCGGCCATATCGGGAAGTTCTTGGGCGGCTCCGCCGGGCGGGGCTTGCCGAATTCGGGCCACACCTTGGCCAGCACGGGGAGGGCGCCGAACGCGATGAGTGCCGGCCACGGGAACACGCCGGTGACAACCAAGGCGAGGGTCGTGACGTAGAAGGCGACCATCATCCCCTTGGTGACGCTGCGAGCACGCGTCTCACCGAGGATCACCGGCAGCGTGTGTATGCCCTCCGGCTCGTCCCACGGAATCTTGTCGACGTGCTTGCCCATGAGGACGGTGGTGCAAAGCAGGCCGTAGGGGAGTGACGCGAACACGATGTGCCACGGCAGGCTGCCCACGGCGGCGTAGTAACAGCCACCGAGCATCAGCGGGCCCCACACGACGAGCACGGTCGGCTCGCCCAGGCCGCGCTTCTTCAGTCGCAGCGGCGGTGCGGTGTAGGCCGCGCTCAACAGGAAACCGGCGAGGGCGATGGCGACGATCGGCCAACCCCACGCGATGAACAGGATCACGCCGATGACGGCGTCGATGGCGTTGACGAACAGAGACCCCCGCAGCAACCCGCCGCGCGTCGTGAGGCCCGACAGCACGGGATGTGGTGCGTACAGGGCACGTGGGTAGTTCTCGGTGTCGAGTCCGACCTGCGTGTCCCACAAGTCGTTCATCAAGTTGTTGGCGACGTGGGCCAACACGATGCCGACCAGCGCGAGCAGGTAGTAGCCGAGGCGGAACCCGTCCTGGTTGGCGGCGAGCAGGCCCGCCGCCATGCCGGCGGTGATCGTCATCGGCAGTACCGATGCGCGTGTGAGTACGAGCCACTTGGACACGAGGTCCAGCCGCCCCTTCGGGGGGTTCGTCGTGGCCAGCACGTACTTCCATTTGGCGAGCAGGCTCGGCTCGCCTGTCTGTTTGGCAACCTCAGTCATCGGGGCGTGAGCCTAGGCCGTGGTGGTGGGGAGATAAGCCGGGCGACGGGCCTCGAAGGTGTCGATGTCCGTGGCGTGACGCAGCGTGAGGCCGATGTCGTCGAGGCCCTCGACCAGGCGGTGCCGGGTGAAGTCGTCGAGCGGGAACGGCGCATCGATGCCGAGCGACGGCACGCGGAGCGTGCGCTCGACGACGTCAACCGTGACCTCGATCGTCGCGTCGGACTCGACCGCCGCCATCAGGGTCTCGCCGATCTCGGCGTCGACCTGGACCGGGACGAGCCCTGCCTTGGTTGCGTTGTTGCGGAAGATGTCGCCGAACCGCGGTGACACGACGGCGCGGAACCCGAAGTCGGTGAGCGCCCATACCGCGTGTTCCCGTGATGAGCCGGTCCCGAAGTTCGGCCCGGCGACGAGGATGACCGCGTCGCGGTAGCGCTCCTCGTTGAGGACGAACGACTTGTCCTTGCGCCATGCACCGAACAGGCCCTCGCCGAACCCGGTCCGCTCGACCCGCTTGAGCCACTCGGCCGGGATGATCTGGTCGGTGTCGACGTCGGAGCGTCGCAGCGGTGCCGCCGTGCCGGTGATGTGGGTGATCGGCTCGATAATCAACCAAGCTCCTCGGGCGTTGTGAACGTGCCGGCGACTGCGGTCGCGGCGGCGACGGCGGGCGAGACGAGATGGGTGCGCCCGCCCGGTCCCTGGCGGCCTTCGAAGTTGCGGTTCGACGTTGACGCCGCCCGTTCGCCCGGGGCGAGCTTGTCGGGATTCATCGCCAGACACATCGAACAACCCGCCTCTCGCCATTCGAACCCGGCGGCGACGAAGATGCGATCGAGCCCCTCGGCCTCGGCGTCGGCCTTGACCTTCATCGATCCCGGGACGACGAGGGCGCGCATCCCGCTCTTCACCTTGCGGCCGTCGAGCACGCGTGCCGCGGCGCGGAGGTCTTCGATGCGCGCGTTCGTGCACGAGCCGATGAACACCGTGTCGACCGCGACGTCGTGCATCGGCGTCCCCGCGTCGAGGCCCATGTATTCGAGCGCACGCGCCGCCGCATCGCGCTCGACGGGATCGGCGAAGTCCTCGGGGGAGGGAACCGCGCCGTCGAGCGCGACGACCTGTCCCGGGTTCGTCCCCCACGTGACGTGCGGCTTGATGGCGGCGGCGTCCATGTCGACCGTGCGGTCGAACGTCGCGGCATCGTCGGTGACGAGGCGGCGCCACTCGTCGAGCGCCCGCTCCCATGCGGCGCCGCTCGGCGCGAACCGCCGGCCATCCAGATAGGCGAACGTCGTGTCGTCCGGTGCGACGAGGCCGGCGCGGGCGCCGCCCTCGATGCTCATGTTGCACACCGTCATGCGTCCCTCCATCGACAACGAGCGGATGGCCGAACCGCGGTACTCGATGACGTGGCCGATGCCACCGCCGGTACCGATACGGCCGATGATGGCGAGGATCACGTCCTTGGCGGTGACGCCGGCGCCGAGGTCGCCGTCGACGTTGACCGCCATCGTTCCCGGCCGCTGCTGCGGCAGCGTCTGCGTCGCGAGCACGTGCTCGACCTCGCTGGTGCCGATGCCGAAGGCCAGCGCGCCGAACGCGCCGTGGGTCGAGGTGTGGCTGTCGCCGCACACGATCGTCATCCCGGGCTGGGTAAGCCCCTGCTCGGGTCCGATGATGTGAACGATGCCCTGATTGCGGTCGCCCATCGGGTACAGCGGGATGCCGAACTCGGCGCAGTTGGCCGCCAGCACCTCCATCTGCTTCTTCGAGATCGGGTCGGCGATGGGCTGGTCGAGCCCGATCGTCGGCACGTTGTGATCCATCGTGGCGAGCGTGAGGTCGGGCCGGCGGACCGGGCGACCGCCGATGCGGAGGCCGTCGAACGCCTGCGGCGACGTCACCTCGTGGACGAGGTGCAGATCGATGAACAAGAGGTCGGGCTCGTCGGCGGCGCTGTGCACCACGTGGCGTTCCCAAACCTTTTCGGAAAGAGTCTGCGGCATCTTGAATCTCACAATCTGAGACAGTAATCTCGCTGTGTGGACAGTGTAAGCGGCGTCGGCGTCCTCGACAAGGCGGTGGCGATCCTCGACGCCCTCGAGCCCCGGGCGCTCTCGCTCGTCGAACTCGTCGAGGCCACCGGCCTGTCCCGTGCCACGGCCCACCGGCTCGCGCTGGCGCTCGAACTGCACGGCTTCATCGAGCGCGACACCGACGGCCGGTTCGCACTCGGCGAACGGCTTGCCTCGCGCGGCCTGGTGGCGGCGGCCCGGCCGGTGCTCGAAGCGCTGCGGGACAAGACGGGGGAGAGCGTGCAGTTGTATGTGCCCCGCGGCGACGTCCGCGTATGCCTGGTGTCGCTCGAGTCGCCGCACGGACTGCGGACGATCGTCCCCGTCGGCGCCATCCTCCCGATGGACCGTGGCTCGGCGGCCAAGATCTTCCGCGTCGGCGCGTACAACGTGGCCGAGAGCGTCGAGGAGCGCGAGAAGGGCGTCGCGTCGGTGAGCGCGGCCGTTCACGACGCCGACGGCAACCACATCGCCGCCGTGTCGGTTTCCGGTCCGGTCGAGCGCACGACGCGGTCGCCCGAGAAGCGCTACGGCAAAGCCGTCCTCGCCGCCGCCCGCCAACTGGAACAGAGCTTGCTGTAGATGGCGCTTGCCCTCGACGACCGGGACCGGCGGATCCTCGCCCTCGCGGTGCCCGCGCTGTTCACGCTGGCGGTCGAGCCGCTGTATGTCCTCGTCGACACCGCGATCGTCGGGCGCCTCGGCGCCACCCAGCTGGCCGGGCTCGCGCTGGCGTCGACGGTCCTCACCACATTGCTGTGGGCGTTCAACTTCCTGTCGTTCGGAGTGACCACGCGTGTTGCCTTCGAAACCGGCGCGGGTGATCGCCGGGCCGCGTCGGGCGTTGCCGTCCAGGCGTTGTGGCTTGCGTTGGTACTCGGCTGTGCGTCGGCGCTCGTCGTTGCATTCGCGGCCGAGCCGTTGGCCCGCGTTCTCGGCGGGCATGGTGCCTCACTGCACGCCGCGGTCACCTACCTCCACATCAGCGCGATCTCGATGCCGGCGGCGCTGATCATGCTGGCGAGTCACGGCGTATTCCGAGGGTGGAGCGACACCCGTACCCCGCTGACTGTCGCGTTGGTCAGCAACGTCATCAACGTCGTGCTCGAAGTGGTGTTCGTCTACGCGTTCGACTGGGGCGTCGCCGGGTCGGCGTGGGGGACGGTCATCGCGCAGCTGCTCGCCGCCGCGTGGTTGGTGGGCCTGATCGGGCGGGCCGTGGTCGCAACCGGGGCTCGGCTGCGGCCGGCCATGGAGGAAGCGCGCCGACTCTTGTCGATCGGCCGCCACATCGTCGTGCGAACCGCATCACTGCTCGCCGCGCTGGCGCTGGCGACGGCGGCCGCCGCTCGCGTCGGCACAACCGCGCTCGGCGGCCACCAGATCGCCCAGCAGATGTTCGTGTTCCTCGCATTGGCGACCGATGCACTGGCCGTCGCTGCCCAGGCGTTGGTCGGGACCGCGTCCGGCGCCGGTGACACCGTTGAGGCCGACGCCGACTCGTCCCGTCTCCTGCGCCTCGGCTTGATAGTGGGTGCCGCGCTGATGGTCGTCGTGTTGGTGACGTCACCTGTGCTCCCGCACGTCTTCTCGTCGGACGCCGAGGTGATCCACGCCGCGACCATCGCGCTGGTCTTCCTCGCGCTCATGCAGATTCCCGGCTCGGTGGTGTTCGTGCTCGACGGCGTGCTGATGGGGCGGTCAGCCTTCGCCTATGTCAAGTGGGTGACGCTCGCCGCGTTGGTCGCGTACATCCCGTTCGCCGCCGCCGCGTTCGCCCGGCCCGCCAACGGCCTCGCCGTGGTTTGGGGTGGACTGGTGGTGTGGATGTGCGTTCGCGCCGCGCTCAACTATCGCCGCTACGCGTCGGCGTAGCCACGCGAACCCCCAAACCTCTCCAAAATCGCGCTGACGGGCGGTTTGGACGGGTTCCGAGGCGGCCGTTTCGAATTTTGGAGAGGTTGGGGCTCGTGATGGTGCTGGTGGGCTGTGCCGCGGCGTGTTCGTCAGCGAAGAC